>Ga0189274_100036_pt1 | contig 208102 bp, 200 predicted proteins | sample N5B1minimetaG_FD_130323 | JGI IMG/M metagenome (GOLD analysis project Ga0189274, IMG submission 130323) | Marine microbial communities from the Costa Rica Dome - N5 B1 mini metaG | ecosystem: Environmental > Aquatic > Marine > Oceanic > Photic zone | place: Costa Rica: the Eastern Pacific... | reverse complement strand
GGGATCAAGTATGGCCCGATGGAGGTCGAGGTCGAACGCGAGACCGGCTCGAATATCTGGCTCGAAGTCGGCATTCGCGAAGGCAAGAATCGCGAGGTCCGCAAGGCCCTCGACGCGGTCGGCCTGCGCGTGAACCGGCTGATCCGTATCGCCTATGGTCCCTTCCAGCTGGGCCAGCTGGAGAAGGGCGAGATCAAGGCCGTGCCCTCACGCGTGTTGCACGACCAGTGCGGCCACCTGATCGATATGGGTGACGTGCCGACCGGCCAGGCCATCGCCAAGCCGCGCCCGGCCAACCGGGCCGCCCGCAAGCCGGGTCAGAAGCCGGGGCAAAAACCGGGCGCGCGCGCCATGGGCGGACCGGGTCAGCCCGGACGTCCCAAGCGCGAGGTGGATGACAGCTTGCTTGAGCCGAGTCTGAAAGGTCGGCCGCTGGACGCCAAATCCACCCGCGCCCGACGCGGCAAGGATGGCAAACCGACCGCCAAGCCCGCTCCGCGTCCCGGCGGGCCGCGTGAAAAAGGACCTCAAGGCAAGGGCCCGCGCAATCCCGGCGGCCGGAGCTAGAGCGATATGCGTATCGTCGGAGGCAAATTCCGCAATCGCGCCCTCATGGCGCCCAAGGGAAAGTCGACCCGACCGACCTCGGATCGGGCGCGCGAGAACATGTTCAACGTGATCGAACATGCTGACTGGTGTCCCTCCCTCGACGGCGCCCGCGTCGCCGACATTTATGCCGGCTCCGGAGCGCTGGGCCTGGAAGCGGTCTCACGCGGAGCGGCCTTCTGCCTCTTCATCGAGTTCGCGGCCGAGGCGCGCGGTGCCATTCGCGACAATGTCGATACACTGCAACTCTTCGGCATCACCCGCATCCATCGCCGTGACGCCACGGCCCTGGGCGAAAAACCGTCCAATCTCGGCGCCCCCTTCAACCTCGTCTTCCTCGACCCGCCTTACGGCTTCGGCCTGGGCCCCAAGACATTGGCCAAGCTGCTCGAAGGCAATTGGGTCAGCGAGGATGCGGTCGCCGTGCTGGAAGTCGGTGCCGAGGAAGAGCCGGAAACACCGGGCTGGACCTGCCAGGTGGAGAAAACCTATGGCGCGGCGAAGGTGTTGTTTTTGACTCGGAGGTAGGTCTCCTGACCTTAGACACACTTAACGCTCTGTCGGGTCGACGCCTTCGATCTGCCGCCTCAAGAAGCGGCGGACACTGCCAGTGCTTCCTGGTGGGAGAGTGGGATATAGAGTCTCCGTCAGCGGCGAGTTCGGCGAGGTGACCCGAACGACCAGAGGGGTGTCAGCAGTAGCTAACCGCGAAACCAAATCCAGCGAGAACTCCACATGTTGCTCTTCATCCATACGAATATGGACCGGCGTCGGGCGCGCGAAATCGATTGCGCTGAGATCGGCGTCCGGGGAGGGGCTGGCCCATCCAAATTGGAGCAACGCGAAATCAGGTATGCAGCGGCTGTCCTCCTGAAAGGCCGGTAGCACCCATGAAACGCCGTCACCTTGGGACTGCACTCCAATCCGATCATAACGCTCCGGGAAGGCGCGTCGGATACCTTCTAGGGCCAGCCTGCAAAACTCGCCCGGCTCCAGCCCTTGATCGGCTGGATTGAGTATGAAGAGATCAGCACGCTCATCCCAGATCGCATAGGACAACGGCATGTGTCCCAGCGCGCTTGGCAAGCGCAATGACGAATCAAAAGAGACGATCGCAACGCGCGCGCCGGAGTCTGAGCGCCTCGTAGACGGGGCTTCATGCCAGACATGCTCGAACGCCAGTTCAACCCCGTCGAGGGTGATCTCAACGCGGTCCCGCCTGAAACCTGTGTTCAAATCCCAGTACGGCTGGCATGGACGCAAAAGGTCGAGAGGCTGCGCGCGCCCGGCTTCAAACATGACAATTCTTGACGTGCTGGAAGACTGGGGGGAAATCAGCGCAGCTATGACCGACTGCCGATCCGGCGCTTCAACGAGCTGGTAGATGTCCCAGACAGGGTTTGCATCCAGGAAGGCCTGCACGGCCTGAAGGACCGGCGTCTCCGTTTCGCCAATCGACCGAGCGCTGTGGAGCGGACGATCTCCAATTTCGGATGCGATTTCAGTCACGAGAGGAGAGATGCACGCAGCCATCTTGTCTTCTGTCCGGCGACAATCGAGGTCGATCGACACCACCTCTGGCACGGTGCTGCGGTTGACGGGGCGGCGTTGGCTGTATTGGACCTGATGCCTTCGACTGTCCTGAGGCGATAGGCTGGCAATCACCCGCTTCGCATCGGTTGAGAGAGCGATCTCGGTGAAGAAACAGGCCGCATAGTCAGTCGAATCTTCAAGCGCGACGCCCAATGGCAAGCTGGTGCTGCCTTGCAGCAGCATGGCCAAAACGAGTCCGATCAATTCACCCTCCCCGCGTTCTGTTCGAAGAAGCAATCATAGATGCAAGGATTCGCTTGTCCCAACTACTTCTGTCAGCAAGCGCGCGGCGATCGCCGCGCTGAGAACTCGGCATATAGGTCCCTGTGTTTTGCGATGATGTAGGATAGTTGCGCGAAGGAGGCCATTAGGTCTCTGCCTGCCTTCGCAGGTCATTCGGCGGGATGACACGGGAATGCTTGGTCCTGGTGCGGGCCGCCTTCCCTCTCCCAAGAGAGAAGGAAAGGGGCGACACAGCCGACAAATCGCCCTTGTTCGCTTGCCGGAAGGCCTGCCCCGCCTTGAGAATCCGGCGCTTGGCCCTATGTGAAAGACGACAAGCAACCAAAGGGGAGCCCGACATGCGCGTGGCCGACCTGCTTCTCGATATCCTGGCTGCACACGGCGTGCAGCAGGTCTATGGCGTGCCGGGAGACGCCATCAATGATTTCACCTTTGCGCTGGAAAAGCGTGATGACATGGAATTCGTCATGGTCCGCCATGAGGAGGCCGGGGCCTTCATGGCGTCGGCCCAGGCCAAGCTGACCGGTCGGATGACGGCCTGTATGGGCACGTCCGGGCCGGGCGCGATCCATCTTCTCAACGGGCTTTACGATGCCAAGATGGATCATGCCCCGGTGATCGCGATCACCGGTCAGGCGCCGACCAAATTCGTCGGCACCGAATACCATCAGGAAGTCGCGCTTGAACGGCTCTTCTCCGATGTCGCCGAATACACCCGTACCGTGATGACGCCCGATCAATTGCCCGACGTGATGATCGAGGCCTGCAAAGCAGCGCTCGCCGGTCCCGGCGTGGGCCATATCGCCATCCCGTCAGACATTTCGGGGCGCTCGGTGAGCGCCTCGCGCAACACCTATGACCTCGGCGTGACGAATGCCCTGTCCATGCCATGCGCAGCGGCGCTCGACACGGCCAGCGAGCTGATCAATCAGTCGGACCGTATTGCCATCCTTGCCGGCATTGGCTGCGCTGATGCCCGCGAGGAATTGCTGGCCCTGTCCGAGCGAGTCGGTGCGCCGATCGTTCGCTCGCTGCGGGCCAAGGATGTCATCGACGAGGATATCGAAGCCTGTATCGGCGGGTTGGGCCTGCTGGGCTCTTCGCCGGGAAGCGCCGCGATGGCGAAATGCGACTGTCTTATTCTGGCGGGTTCGGATTTCCCCTATATCGATTTCTTCCCGGACGACGCAAAGATCATCCAGATCGATTCCGCACCCACCCGACTGGGGCGCCGCGCGAAGGTGGATGTCCCGCTCGCCGGACACTGCCAGCCGACACTGGAAGCCCTGCTGACGCGCGTCGAGCGCAAGTCGGACCGCAGCTTCTACGACTCCATGCAGGCGAAGAAGACGGAGTGGAATCAGGAACAGGCTGAACGGCGCCAATCAGACGCGACTCCGATCGCCCCCGAGCGCGTGATGCAGGAGCTCAACCGGATCGCCCCGACCGACACCATCTATACAGTCGATACCGGCACCTCGACCGCCTGGGCGGCACGCCATCTCATCGTCACGGAAGACCAGCGCTTCACGCTGTCAGGCGCCCTGGCCAGCATGGCCTTTGCCCCGTCCGGGGCGATCGGCGCCAAGTTTGCCTATCCCGAGCGGCCGGTCTGTGCGATTTCGGGCGATGGCGGTTTCGCCATGCTGATGGCCGATTTCATCACCGCCGTCCGCTATGACAAGCCGGTGGTCAATATCGTGCTCAATAACAGCAAGCTCGGCTTCATTGCCCTGGAGCAGGAAGCCAAGGGCCTGCCCGAGCATGCCATCGGTCTTGAGAACCCCGACTTCGTCGCCTTCGCCAAGGCGTGTGGCGGACATGGCGTCCGGGTAGAAGACCCGGACGACCTCGCCAAGGCCCTGCGCGACGCCTTCAACCAGACAAAGGCCAGCCTCATCGAGGTGATGGTGGATCCGGACGCGCTGATCATGCCGCCCAAGATCTCTGCCGAGCAGGCGATCAATTTCGGCATCGCAAAGACGCGTGAATTCCTGGGCTGACCGCGTTTCAGCCGGCCCGGCTGGCGCCGGCTATCGCCGCCCGAACAGGCGTTCGATATCGCTCAATTTGAGCTCCACATAGGTCGGACGGCCGTGATTGCACTGCCCTGAGTGAGGCGTTGCTTCCATCTCGCGCAAGAGGGCGTTCATCTCTTCGCCGGTGAGGCGGCGGCCGGAGCGGACCGAGCCGTGGCAGGCCATGGTCCCGACGACATCTTCCAGTTTCTCCTTCAGGGAGAGCGCCTGATCGTATTCGGCGAGATCATCGGCAAGATCCCGGATCAGACCCTGCACGTCGAGCTTCTTGAGGAGTGAGGGCGTCTCGCGCACGGCGATCGCGCCCTGGCCGAAGGCCTCAATGACGAGGCCCAACTCTTCCAGTTCTTCGCTGCGTTCAAGCAGACGGCGGGCCTCGGCTTCATCGAGATTGACGATTTCAGGCACCAGCAAGCGCTGACGCTGGACGCCGGTCTCGGCAATCATCTTTTTCATGCGCTCATAGACGAGGCGTTCATGAGCGGCATGCTGATCGACAATAACGATGCCATCGCCGGTCTGGGCGACGACATAGGTCTCGTGCAATTGCGCCCGGGCGACACCGAGCGGCCAGTCGGGTGGCGGTGTGGCAGATTGTTGGGCCGCGTCGAAGCCCGGTTGCGGCCCCTCGCCCATCCCGGCGTCGTAAACGGAGCCGTCCGGTTCGACACGCGCCGACATGCCGGGATCGAAAACCCGGTCCTGGACGGGTTCGGACGGCGGACGCGGAGCGCCCCAGCCGGCGAGGCTGGCGGTGTGGGACTGATAGCCGCCGGGTGGCGGTTGCGGGGGCTGATAGCCTTCCGGGCGCACCCGGCCCAGCGCATAGCCGGCCACCGTGGTCGAAGCCCGATGCCCGGCGGCGGCGAGGGCGTGACGCAAGGAGCCAACAATCAGGCCGCGCACGAGGCCTGCATCGCGAAAGCGGACTTCGGCCTTGGCCGGATGGACATTGACGTCGACCTGACCCGTGGGCAGCTCGACATTCAGCGCCACGACCGGATGGCGGTCGCGGGCGAGGAAGTCCTGATAGGCCCCGCGCACAGCACCGCCCAACAGTTTGTCGCGGACCGGGCGTCCATTGACGAAAAGATATTGGTGCATGGCATTGCCGCGCGAATAGGTCGGAAGGCTGGCAAAGCCGAAGATGCGGACGCCATCGCGCTCCTGATCGACCTCGAGGGCGTTCTCGCCGAAATCCGCGCCGAGAATGGCTGACATGCGGGCAATGCGGGCCTCGGCGCCCTCACCGCGCTCGGCCGCGACTGACAGGCGTTTGCGTCCGTCCAGAGTGAGGAAGAAGCCGACATCCGGGCGCGACATGGCCATGCGCTTGACCACGTCGGTGATGCCGAGGTTTTCCGAGCGCTCGGATTTGAGAAATTTCAGGCGGGCCGGTGTGGCATAGAAGAGATCGCGCACCTCGATCCTGGTGCCACCGCGCCCCAGCGGAGCCGCGGGGGCGATACCATTGGTCTTGCCACCCTCGACCAGGATAGCCCAGGCATCGCCCGCCCCCTTGGCCTGGGTGGTGATCGAAAGACGCGCAATCGAGCCGATCGACGGCAAGGCCTCGCCGCGAAACCCCATGGTGGAGATATTGAGCAGGTCGTCCTGCCCGTTCTCGGCGACCGGGAGTTTGGAGGTGGCGTGGCGCTCGATGCACAGCTCGAGCTCCTCCGGACTCATCCCCTTGCCATCATCCTCGATCAGGAGGCGGACCAGCCCGCCGCCCTCGGCGGTGATGTCGATCCGCTTCGCGCCGGCATCGAGGGCGTTCTCCGCCAATTCCTTGACGACCGAGGCCGGCCGCTCGACGACTTCGCCGGCAGCAATACGGTTCACCGTCTCCGGTGGAAGGCGTCGGATAATGGGTTGGGTCATGGCCAAAGACATAGGGCCAGCCTCTTGGCTGGCCCTGAGTCGGTCAAGTGCGGTCGATCAGGTCAGCGAGCCCGCGCAGGACCCGCATAAGCCGATCAGAGACCAGGAAGCTTGGGCAGGAGACGGCGGTCGCGCTCGATCTCCACATCGCCACCACCGGTGACATTGTGGATGTTTTCCTGCGCGGCGGCCTCGGCAGAGGCATCCAGCGGGGTGGCATCGCCTTGCGGACGGTATTCGCCGTCACGCCAGAACAGCACCATGTCGGCAAATCCGCGATTCTTGCGCACCACGCTCGCCATCTCTCCATCAATGATGGAGCGGATAAACGGGTCGGCCGAACCGCCACCGGCACGGGCAACCAGCAGGGCTTCCGCATCGGAGCCTTCAAAATCACCCTGCGCGCCAAGCAGGGCCGCGCGGGCCTGCTGGTCCGGATAGATTTCGTCGGGACGCGGCTCACCGGGGCGCGGCGGACGCAGATTATATTCCGGCGGCACCGTCAACGGCGCGATGGTCACGGTGCGGAACTCGTCCGGGGTCGAGCGTTCGGCGCCGAGCGCGCGCGAGACATTGCTGCAGCCGGACAGGGCGATGGCCGCGGTGGTCGCGGCGAAAAGAGCAGTACGCAAACGCATCTCTGTGAGACTCCGAATTTGTGTTGGCGGGAGTTTAACCCAAAGCCGGGTCATCACTCCACCCCGCTATCATTAAGTGCCGCCCGGCTTGGGCTTTCGGTCATTCAGGAAGACGTCCAGCAGGATGGCGGCGACGCCGAGATTGATGCCCACATCTGCGATATTGAAGACGTAGGGAAAGTAAACATCGGAAAAATTTAGGAAATCGACGACAGCTCCAAAGGCGGCCCGGTCTATCGCATTGCCAAGGGCGCCACCGATAATGAAGCCGAAGGCCACACCCTGAAGCCTGCGATCGGCTCGAATCGGGCCACGGTCCAGCAGTCCGGCGATCAGACCCAGCGCGACCAGCACGGAAAACACCACCAGCAGCCAGCGTCCGATCGGCCCGTCGGCTCCCAGAAGCCCGAAGCTGACACCCTTGTTCCAGACCATGGTGAGATCAAAGACGGGCGAGACCTCGATATGACCGCATGTATTGGGCAGGGCCAGGCGTTCTGCACCCTCGGCGCGCTGAAAATCGAGACAGCCTGGCGGCGAGAAATTCAGCCCGGCCAGCACCCACCACTTGGTCAGTTGGTCGAGTACGAGGACAAGCGCAGCGATGCTAAGCCCGAGGCGCGGGACCGGCGACGCGGCGAAGCGCCGCCGGATCTCACGCGCCCAATCAGGCATTCTTCGCATCCCACCAGGCCACGGCCGCCGCATCACGCGGGCTCAGATCGGGATAGCGCTTGTCGGCACCGATCTCGGTCGAGTATTTCCACGACCGCGCGCACTTGGCGCCTTCGGCCCGGCCCGGAATGACGGCCACATCGGCGACATCATCGAGACGGAAGGCCTCGCCCTCGGCAGCGCCGTCGACCAGATAGGCTTGGCTGGTGATGCCGATCTCGGCCAGGAAGTCATCGACATCTCCGGTCGTCTCGGCCGCCAGTGCAGCACGATAAGCCCCATCGGTGACATGCACACGCGGCGCCGCTTCCAGGCTGGAGCCGATCCGCTTTTCGCGACGCTCGACTTCCAGCGCGCCATTCACCACACGACGCAGGCGCCGGATCGTACGCCAATTCTCGGCCAGACTTCCGTCATGCCAGTCAGCCGGCGTTTTCGGGAAAGTGCGCAGATGGACGCTGTCATCCTCGGACGGGAAGCGCGACAGCCAGGCCTCTTCCATGGTGAAGGGCATGATCGGTGCCAGCCAGGCGGTCAGGCGCATGAAGATCTCATGCATGACCGTGCGGCAGGCCTTGCGGCGGACGTCGTCCGGCCGGTCGCAATAGAGGCTGTCCTTGCGGATATCGAGATAGAAGGCCGACAGATCGACGACGCAGAAATTGAACAGCGCTGAATAGACCTTCTTGAAGTCATAGGCGGCATAACCGTCACGCACGACCTGATCGAGCTCATGCAGACGGTGCAGCATGAAGCGCTCGAGCGAGGGCATGCGGTCATGGCTGACATGCTCGATCGTCTCGTCATAGCCGTGCAGCGCACCGAGCAGATAGCGCAGCGTGTTGCGCATCTTGCGATAGGCATCGACCGAGGTCTGCAGGATCTCCTCGGAGATACGCAGATCGTCGGTGAAGTCCTGGGCCGAAACCCACAAGCGCATGATCTCGATACCGTACTTCTTGGCGATCTCGTTCGGCGCCAGCGTATTGCCCAGCGATTTCGACATTTTGCGACCATCGCCGGCCATGACGAAACCATGCGTCAGCACAGCGTCATAGGGCGCACGCCCACGGGTCCCGGCGCTTTCCAGAAGCGAAGACTGGAACCAGCCACGATGCTGGTCTGAGCCCTCCAGATAGAGATCGGCAGGCCATTTCTGGTCCGCGCGCGGCTCCAGGGCGAAGGCATGGGTACAGCCGCTGTCGAACCAGACATCGAGGATGTCGGTGATCTTTTCGTAGGCGTCCGCGTCATACTCGCTGCCGAGGAAGTCGGCCGCGGGACGCTCGAACCAGGCATCGGCACCGTCTTCCGCGACGGCGTCGATGATGCGCTCATTGACCTTGGGGTCGTTGAGCACGCGCGTCGTGCCCTTCTCCACAAACATGGTCAGCGGCACGCCCCAGGCGCGCTGGCGCGAGATCAGCCAGTCGGGGCGCTGTTCGACCATGGAACGAATACGGTTTTCCGAGATTTTCGGCGTAAAGGTCGTTTCCGCAATGCCCTTGAGCGCCTTTTCGCGCAGCGTGCCACCCGACTTCATCGGCCGATCGATGGCGACGAACCATTGCGGTGTATTGCGGAAGATGACCGGAGCCTTGGAGCGCCAGGAGTGCGGATAGGAATGCTCCAGCCGGCCCCGGGCGAGCAATTTGCCCTGTTCGACCAGATGCTCGATCACGGTCTTGTTGGCCGGACCTTCCTGTCCCTGCTTCTTGCCATCCAGACGGATGATGTTGAGACCGGCGAAGATCGGGACGTGCGGATAATAGGCACCGTCCTCATCGACCATGTGCGGGACTGGCGCGTCCTTGTCATGCCACTCCGGGAATTCCATCCAGGCAGCATAGTCCTCGGCACCATGGCTGGGCGCGGTGTGCACGAAACCGGTACCGGCCTCATCCGTGACATGATCGCCCGGCAGGAGCGGCACGCCGTAATTCCAGAAGCGGTCGAGCTCCAGCAGCGGATGCGAACAGACGAAGCCGGACGGATCGATGGTATCGACCCGTTCCCAATTGCCGATCTTGGCCGCGGCCGCGGTCTCTTCCCAAAGCGCGTCGGCCACGATCAGGAGGTCACCCGGCATCGCCCAGGGCTTGAAATCGCCGCCATCGACGCCGGTGACCTTGTAGAGGCCATAGCTGATCTCCGGCGAATAGCAGATCGCGCGATTGCCCGGGATCGTCCAGGGCGTCGTCGTCCAGATCACGATATGAGCGCCGATACAGGATTTCGGGATCGCCGTTCCGTCCTTGCGGACACCGCGCACCGGGAAGCGGACATGGATCGTCGTGGAGATCTTGTCCTGATACTCGACCTCGGCCTCGGCCAGGGCCGTCTTCTCGACCGGCGACCACATCACCGGCGCCGAGCCGCAATAGACCAGGCCCTGTTCAACGAAGGCGAGGAATTCGCGCACGATGGCGGCTTCGGCCTCGAAAGCCATGGTGGTGTAGGGATCATCCCACTCGCCACTCACGCCCAGGCGCTGGAATTCGCCGGACTGGATACCGACCCATTCGCGCGCATACTCGCGACACTCGGCCCGGAATTCCTTGACCGGAATATCGTCCTTGTTGCGTCCCTTGGCGCGGAAATTCTGTTCGACTTTCCACTCGATCGGCAGGCCGTGGCAGTCCCAGCCCGGACGATAGGGTGCGTCAAAGCCCAGCATCTGGTGTGAGCGGACGACGATATCCTTGAGGATCTTGTTCTGACCCGTGCCGATATGAATGTGACCATTGGCATAGGGTGGGCCGTCATGGAGTACCCAGCGCTCGCGGCCCTGGCTCTCGGCGCGCAGGCGTTTGTACAGGTCGAGCTTGTTCCAGCGCCCGAGCCATTCCGGCTCGCGCTTGGGCAGGCCGGCCCGCATCGGGAATTCGGTACTCGGCAGGAAGAGTGTGTCGCGATAATCGCGGGTCGCGGCTTGGTCGCCGGACTTCGAAGGCGTGTCCGTCATCGGATCGGATCCTTGCGGTCTTTTGTCGTCATGGGTTCAAGGCAGGACATGTCCCGGAACCGCCCACATCACGCAGAACGGCCCGGGCCGGTAATTCGCCCGGTGGCGAGGGTCGCGGCGGGCACGCCAAGGCGTATGAACAGGGACATAGAGACCATGCCTCGCGTTTAACAGAGCCCGTCAGGCCGGTCCAGACAGGCGGCTCAGCGCCTTGCGCGCCGCGGCGGCGTCGGCGGCGATCTGGGCCTTCAGCGCGTCGAGCCCGTCAAACCGCTTCTCCGAGCGCAGATGATCGAAGAACTCGACGGCGATCGAGCGACCATAGAGATCGCCCGACCAGTCGAGCAGGTGAACTTCCAAAAGCTCGGTCGCACCATCGACCGTCGGGCGCTTGCCGATATTGGCGACGCCCGCAATCGTCGGCGCATCGCCATCAACGCCCACGCGCACGGCATAGACGCCGTAATCGGGACGGACATAATCACCCAGGGTGAGATTCGCCGTCGGGAAGCCAATGGTCCGGCCGCGCTGGTCGCCACGCTGGACGATGCCCTCAACCGCCCAGGGCGTCCCCAGCAGCGTCTCGGCTGCCTGCATGTCGCCATCATGGATCGCCTTGCGGATGCGGGTCGAGGAGACCTTGTCGGCGCCATTGCCATGTAATTCGGCAAAGGCGGTGGCGATGCCGCGCTCGGCGCAAAGGCGCGCAAGCTCGTCGGTATCGCCACTGCGACCCGTCCCGAAGCGGAAATCCTCACCCGTGACAATGCCGGCAATGCCCAGCCCGTCCGCCAGGATCGTCCCGACAAATTCGGCCGGCGTCATTTTTGCCATCTCCAATGAAAAAGGCAGGACATGGAGCTGGCTCACGCCCAGGCTTTCCAGGATGCGATTGCGGCGCGCCTCGCTCATCAGGCGGAAGGCCGGCGCTTCGGGTGCGAAGAAACGCCGTGGGTGCGGGTCGAACAGGGCCGCCCCCAGCGGGGCCTTCAGAGTCTCGGCCAGGCCCGCAGCCAGGGCAATGACATGTCGATGCCCCATATGGACACCATCAAAATTGCCCAGCGCGATGACGGCACCCCGGCTGTCATCCGGCAATCCGTTATGGCCGTGAAATATCCGCATCGCGGATCAAGCGTCCGCCGAACGGCGACGCTTGCGGACCATGACTTCCGCTTCTGCCTGCATGGTCAGCTTCTCGCCGACATAACAGGTACAGTCCATCACCGCCTTGCGAGACTTGAGATCGACCGACTTGACCTCGACGCGGGTCTTCACCTCGTCACCGATCCGGGTCGGATGAAAGAAACGCATGTTGAGGCCCAGGAAGATCGCGCCCGGTCCGGGCAGCTGGTTCCCGAGCACCCCGGAAATATAGGATGCAACCAGAGCACCATGCGCAATTCGACCACGAAATGGCGTCTTGCGGGCGAAATCCTCGTCCATATGGACCGGATTATAGTCGCCAGACACTTTTGCAAACAGTTCCAAATCCTCCTCAGTGACAGTCCTAACTGCCTCTGCGGATTGCCCAATTTCCATTTCTTCGAGAGCGATAGCGCGCGCTTCAGACATGGCTGACTCCATCTTTGTACCCGCTTTAACCGATTTTTATCCGCGAATGTCTAGGGTCCTCACTGAAGACAGCGGAACAAGCTGTCCTTGTGTAAACGCGCCGAGTGGATGGAGACTAAGCATGGCTGTCGATATGACGATGCCGATCCTGGTCGTGGATGACTACAAAACCATGATCCGCATTATTCGCAACCTGCTCAAGCAGATCGGGTTCGAGAATGTGGACGAGGCCGCCGATGGCCAGGAAGCCTACGCGAAAATGCAGGAAAACAAGTACGGTCTGGTGATCTCAGACTGGAACATGGAGCCCATGACGGGCTACGAGCTCCTGCAGAAAGTTCGCGCGGATGAGAGCATGAAGGCGACGCCCTTCATCATGGTAACCGCAGAATCCAAGACCGAGAACGTGGTCGCGGCGAAACGGGCCGGTGTAAACAATTACATCGTGAAGCCCTTCAACGCCGGAACTCTCAAATCGAAGATGTCAGCAGTTCTCGGCGACTTCTAGTCGCGTGATGAACAGCTCCACCCTCGTTTGAGTCTGCAAAGGAAGGAGGGCCCCATGCCCGCCGCCAATGTTGCCGCGCAAGTCCGCACCTCGCTAGCCTCCCTGAAGGCCAGTGATCTGCAGGATGCCCAGATCATGGAAGTCCTGAAGCTGGCACACCAGCTGACGGATACGATGAAGCTGTTCTTCAGCTCCCTCGACCAGTCGATCTGCCAGGAATTCAACTATATCGCGGACTATATCTCCCGCACTCGCGACGAGATTGCCGCCCTGCGGCCGAACGATATCAAGACCCAACGCATTCCCACCGCCGGCCAGGAACTCGAGGCTGTCGTCGGGGATACCGAACGGGCGACCGAAACGATCATGAGCGAGGCGGAAGCCGTGCTCTGTGACGAAGAAGCCGACTATGACGCCTACCGCGCCAATGTCGAAGCCCGGATGATGACCATCATCGAGGCGTGCAGCTTCCAGGATCTCGCCGGCCAACGCGTGTCCAAGGTCGTGACCTCGCTGCGCCACGTGGAAAACCGCGTCTCCCGCTTCGCCGAAGTCATGGGTGTGCGTGACGCGGATCAGGTCGTCGAAGAGACCGAGGAAGAAAAGCGGGCGCGCGAGCAATTGCTCAACGGCCCCGCGATCGGCGGTCCGGAAACCAGCCAGGACGATATCGATGCGATGTTTTCCGATGCGGCCCCGGTGTCCGATCTCGACCAGGACTCGATCGACTCCCTGTTTGACTGATCGACCGGGCGACTACCAGGTAAGCTGCGCCGCCACATAGCGCGCAGCGACACCGTAATCCTTCAGCGCGGCGGCGGCTGTCTCGATATCGAGGCGGCCGCCGTCAAGCGTTTCACCCAGGATTCCATCGGCGATGAAGAGGCAATCGACGCCGGCGCGCGTCGCGCCGTCGACATCGGTCTCAGGCCCGTCACCGATTGCCAGCACCCGGTCCAGATGAACCTCCACCCCTTGCCTTTCCAGCGCTCTCCGGGCGAGCCGGTAGATCGGCCGGTGCGGCTTGCCGGCCACAATGCTGGTCCCCCCCATCTCGCGGTAATAGCGGGCGATGGCCCCGGCGCAGAAGACCAGTCGATTGCCCGATTGTACGACAATGTCCGGATTGGCGCAGACCAGATCCAGACCCCGTTCCAGCGCACGCCGCAGGACCGCGTCATAATCCTCAGGCTTGCCGTTGAAATAATCGTCCGGCCCGGTACAGGAAATGAAATCGGCCTGTTCGATATCGGTGAATTCCAGATCGAGACCGGAATAGAGGCTGCTATCGCGCTCCGGACCGATATTGAAGGCGCGTCCGGGCGTGCGCCTGACCAGCTGGGCATGAATGGCATCGCCCGACGTGACCATGGCGTCGGTCGCCGCGTCGGGCAGGCCCATATCGGTGAGGAAATGCGCCAGGCTGGAACTGCGGCGCGGCGAGTTCGACACCAGACAGACACGCCCCCCGCTCTCGCGAAACCGGATCAGGGCGTCGACGGCATCGGGCAACAGGTCGGTACCGTCACGGATGACGCCCCAGACATCGCAATAGAGCGTGTCATAGCGGTCGCGGAGCGGGCCGAGTGTGGCGAGTTCAGGCAGCATGGCCTGCTTGAAGCAGGCGCGTGCGCGGCGGTCAATCGCGCGCTGTGGCGCAACACCACTCTGCGAAAGACACGGTGGTGGTGGATTCGCGCCATCTCGCTCCTACCCGCGCAAGATATGTCCCCTGCTCGACCTACTCTTGCCGAGGCGGCCGGCGAACAAGGACGGACCACACAATCAGCGCGATCAAGGGAAACAGGACAGGGCCAAACTGCAGAAGCCCGCCTGTCATGATCTCAGGCAGAAGCTGCTCCTGACCCAGGAAGAAGGATCCTGCCGCGATAAAGAAGGCTGTGCACATCCGCCAGAGGTGACGCACAATACGCGGCGCACCGACAATCGAGCCACGCACCAACATGCGGGCATCGCCATAAACGCCCGCAAGACCCGCAACGATGAACACGACAAAGGCTTCAGGAGGTGCGCCATCCACCGTGCCGCTGGGGTTGTACAGTCCTTGGTACATGAAGAGCAGGCCAGCGGCGAAAGCCAGCATGGCGACAACCAGTCCGGCAATTTCCGGCGCGCCGGTCAATCTTCCATCACGCCGAGACGCCCGCCAGGACGTGAGCAGCAGGTAGAGCGACAAAATGCCGGCGATCGTGTTGGGTCGCTGGCCGGTCTCGAGGAAAGGCGCCACCCCGGCACCGACCAGAAAGGACACGAACATGGACACAAAGAACACGCTCCCGGCTGTGCGGTGAACCCGTCGGCCCTTTGGCGCGAGCACGGCGATGGCGCCCGAGACCAGCCCTACCGCCCCGCCGCCAATATGTGCCCAAAGCAGCAGGTCGGCCCCAAGTCGCAAGGCAAGCGGGGCAGTGGCATCAAGCCGAAGACGATCGGGGTAGGCCGGTTCAATCAGCAAGAGCGGCAAGACGAGCCAACCCAGCACGAGCATTGAGGCCAGACCGGGCCAGGTCAGTTTTCCAAATATCGGCATGATCGCGCCCTCGGAGGGGTCGGGCCGCGCAGGTCGTGCCAGAAGCGCTGCCAAGGGATGATGAACAGGAAGGGAATTGCCAGCGCGCAGGCAAACAGGGTTTCGATGGTCGACGCGTCCAGCGTCCCGTCGAGCCAGCGCGGCAGCGCCACTGACAGGGTCCAGATCGATTTCCAGACCACCTCGAACACCAGGATTGGCAGCATCTTCATCGGCACCCACAATCCCAGCAGGGACAAAAGAGCCAGAGCGCCGAGAAGGGCGTTCACAACCCCGTCCATTAGCGGAGCGGAGGCGGATTGGGTGAGGATGGCCGGCCCGATAGTCAGGCCCAGGCCAGCAAGCAGTAACAAGAAGCATCCGCGAAGAAGGATACTCCGAAGCGGGGATAAGGGTTTCATGGAACTCCACTCGTCTTTACACGGTTGCCGAGACTAGATTGCGGCAATGTGGCGGCCCATGATCAGCGGTAACAAAGATCATTGTCGGCAAATACGGGATGTCGATGGGATGGGTCAGCGCACGGTGGCCAACGGACTAATCGCCAGCCTGGTGAATTTCGCCGAAGCACGCGGAGCGGCTCGCATTGAGCTTCTTGAAACGGCCGGCATGGGCGCGCTCGACCTGTCGGACCCGGACGGTCGAACCCCGCTGGCCCTCTACATCCGCGCGCTCTCGGAAGCGCGCACTTTGCTGAATGATCCGGGGTTCGCGCTGCGCTGGGCCTCATCGACTGGGATGGCGGATATTTCCATCCTCGGCCTCATCATGGAAGCCTCCCGGACCATGGGAGAGGCCTTCGTGCAGCTGCAGCGATACGAGCGTCTCGCGATGGCCGTCGACAGACAGGGGGCAAATGTCCCGCGCTATATTCTGGAGCACCGTGGCGGCCGCCTGTTCATGGTCGAGAACACACCCGCCGCGCAAGTCGTACCCGAATTGACCGAGATCGGCTTTGCTCGGCTGACCTGCGGGCCCCGGCGTTTCCTGGATCAGGCTCATGTCCTCGGGGTCGAATTCACATTCCCACGGCCGGGCCATGGCGCGCTTTATGACACTGTTTTTCAATGCCCGGTGCAATTCGCAGGGACGCGCAATGCCCTCGAGCTTCATCCGGCAACAGCAGAATGGCCGGTGAACAACAAGCCGGGAAACTTATTCGGCGTCCTCGCCGACCGGGCCGACCGCCTGCTCGACAAGCTCGTGAATGACGCCAATGTCACGCAAAGGTTGGAACGCTGGCTCATTGAACGCATGCACACCGGCGAACTTCGTGCAGATCTCGCCGCGCGTGAGCTGGGCTTCAGCCGTCAGACCCTGTTTCGTCGCCTGCGAGACGAGAACACCACCTATTCAGAAACCCTGATCAATGCTCGCCGACGCGCGGCCGAACTCTACCTGCAGGGGCGACGCTCATCGATTGCCGACATTGCATACCTGGTAGGCTTCTCCGACGCAGCCGCCTTCTCACGCGCCTTCAAGCGATGGACCGGACAGAGCCCACAGGCCTATCGAGAACACACCTGATACGCGGTCTATTCCTGGCCCTCAGACAGGCCGCTACGGCTCGGTTCGGCCTGAAGCAAACAATGGCTAGGCCGTCATCTGGACGACATTGCTGACGCTGTCGGGCGCGCTCTCGAGGACATCATCACGCACCGGGCGCGGCTCGCCGAAGAGATGGCCCTGCCCGTAGGCAACATCCATTTCGAGCACCTCGACCACGGTGGATTCATCCTCGATCTTGTCGACGATGAGTTCGATACCGTGGCGACCGAACAGGCCTGCGAGGTCCTCGGTGGCGATCGCCCCGGCTTCATAGCCAGCGATGGACTCGTAATTGTCAATCGCGTCGAGAAGACGTCGCCCGCCAATCTTGGCGAAACGCACCCCGGCCCGCTCCATCTCGGTCAGGTCCAGCTCGACATGCGCGATCTGGTCGATCGAGAAACGGAAGCCGAAATCGGCCATGCGGGCCATGTTGCGCGCGGCAATGGCATCGCGTTCTTCGAAAGCGCGCTGCGATATCTCGAAAATAAGCGATCCGGACAAATCCTTGTTCTGCCGGATGAAGTCGAGGAATTCCGGAAAGAAGGTCTCGTCGGACAGGGAATTGAGCGAAATATTGCAGAAAATGGCGACCTTCCGATCCTGACCGGTCAGGCGGCGTACGATCTGCACGCAACGGAAGAGCAGGAGATTATCGACCTCGGCCATCAGACCGGCCTCTTCGGCGGCGGCCATGAAGGCAGCCGGCGCCAGGACACGACCGGTCGCATCGCGCAGGCGGGTATAGCTCTCATAGAAGGCCGTTCGGCGCTGCGGCAGGGTCACGACCGGCTGGAGATAGAGATCGACACGATTGGCGGCCAGCGCCTCGCGGACCGTGTCGATATCGGTGTGCCCCGTGCTGGCCGCAGGCGCGGTCCCTGACCTGACTTGATTATCGGCACCGGCCGGACCGACCCGACGGACCAGATCTTCCAACACTTTCACTTCATGAACGAGCGCATTGTCCCGCTCGACCGATTCTGCACGCAACTCGTCGGCGATTTCATCGATCCGCGCCTGCGCGGCCTCGAATTCCTCGGCCAGGGCCAGATTGGCAGCCTTCAGCTCGTGTATCTCGTCTTCCAGCGCGCGCCGCTCATGACCACGGGCCGCTGCCGAATGCGCCATGCCGGCAACGATAAAGACGATCGCCCCCATCATCCAGGCATTGAGCGTCGGCATGAGGCCGAAAAACTCGAAGCCGATCGCGGCCACCGCCGCAATGGTGATGTAGGTCAGGAGGATCAGAATGTCGGATGCGCGGGGCATGTCGGGCCTTCGAATCAGCGAATCGTCAGGTGTGCTTGAAGGTTAAGCTGTGTCGGCTCGGGTTGTCGTTTGGTTAACGAAGGTAAACCCGAAGCGTCCGAACATTATCCAACATATTGATTTATAATGGCACGCATAAATTAAAGCGGCCCGTCAAACTGACGGGCCGCTCGCAATTACTGTGGAGAATCAGCGCAATCAGGACGCAGCGTGCGGCCGGATCAGGATTTCCACGCGACGATTCTGCTGGCGCCCGGCCGGCGTATCATTGGAGGCAATCGGCGAACGCTCGCCCATACCGGCGATATAAAAGCGGTCGCGCAGCACGCCCTGGGCAATCAGATAATTGCCGACCGACATCGCCCGACGCTCGGAAAGCTGCTGATTGTACTCGGCGGCACCGATGCTGTCGGCATGACCGACGATGTCGACATAGGTCGCCGGGTAGCGGTTCAGCACGGTGCCGACATCGCCGAGAATTCCGTAGAACTGGCCCTGGATATCGGCGGAATTGGTGGCGAAGGTCACGTCGCCCGGCATGATCAGGCGCAGATCATTGCCTTCGCGGCGCACGCCGACGCCGGTATCCGACAGCGCTTCGCGCATGGCCGCTTCCTGGCGGTCCATGTAATTGCCGATCGCACCACCCGCGAGGGCGCCGATTCCGGCACCGATCAGGGCATTGGTCCGCCCCTCTTCGCTGTCATTGGTGTTGGTCAGATAGCCCAGCGCCGCTCCGGCCGCCGCGCCAAGGAGAACACCGCGGCCGGTATTATTGGCCCGGGTCTCGCCGGTATAGGGGTCGGTGGTCGTACATGCCGCGACGGACAGCGCCGCAACGGTCAGGACTGCAATACGGAGTTTCATCGTGGATCCCTCTCGGTAACGCAACTTCATGCCTATCATATCGAGTTATATGACGGGCGTGGCAATGGGCGGATTTATCTTTCCCGACATGAACGCAGGCTGACCGACAAATCTGCCCTCATTTGCATCGCGTCTCTCTTGACGGCCAGCAAGCAAGCTCCTATCTCCGCGGCTGTTAGCAGTCGTCGAGGGTGAGTGCCAACCCGCTCCCGGTGATTGCTGGAAACCTTCAGTCCTCTGTTTGGAGATAGACCAAGATGACTTTTCGTCCTCTGCACGATCGCGTGCTGGTGAAGCGCGTCGAAGAAGAGTCCACGACCAAGGGCGGGATCATCATCCCGGATACGGCCAAGGAAAAGCCGCAGGAAGGCGAAGTCGTCGCCATCGGCGGCGGCACGATCAAGGAAGACGGCACGGTTCGTCCGCTGGACGTCAAGGCCGGCGATCGCATCCTGTTCGGCAAATGGTCCGGCACCGAAGTCACCGTCGACGGTGTCGAGCTGCTGATCATGAAAGAGTCGGACATTCTCGGCGTGATGGCCTAGTCGCCAGCCCCGATCTGACCACCATCCTCTCAAGTTAGAAGAACGGATATAATCCAATGGCTGCCAAAGACGTACTTTTCGGCTCCGACGCGCGTGAACGCATGCTGCGCGGCGTCGACATCCTCGCCAATGCCGTGAAAGTCACCCTCGGTCCGAAGGGCCGCAATGTGGTGATCGAGAAATCCTTCGGCGCTCCGCGCACCACCAAGGACGGCGTCTCCGTCGCGAAGGAAATCGAACTCACGGACAAGTTCGAAAACATGGGCGCACAAATGCTGCGCGAAGTGGCTTCCAAGACGAATGACGTCGCCGGCGACGGCACCACGACCGCCACGGTCCTGGCCCAGTCCATCGTCCGCGAAGGCATGAAGTCGGTTGCCGCCGGCATGAACCCGATGGACCTGAAGCGCGGCATCGACAAGGCCGTCGCCATCGTCATGGAAGACATCAAGGCCGGCTCCACCCCGGTGAAGGATTCCGCTGAAGTTGCCCAGGTCGGTACCATCTCCGCCAATGGCGCGACCGATATCGGCGAGATGATCGCCAAGGCCATGGACAAGGTCGGCAAAGAGGGTGTCATCACCGTCGAGGAAGCCAAGTCCCTGGAAACCGAGCTGGATGTCGTCGAAGGCATGCAGTTCGACCGCGGCTACCTGTCGCCTTACTTCATCACCGACGCCGACAAGATGCAGGCCGAGCTGGAAGAGCCCTACATCCTGCTCTTCGAAAAGAAGCTGACCTCGCTGCAGCCGATGCTGCCGATCCTGGAAGCTGTGGTTCAGTCCTCGCGTCCGCTGCTGATCATCGCGGAAGACGTTGAAGGCGAAGCCCTGGCCACCCTCGTGGTCAACAAGCTGCGTGGCGGCCTGAAGATCGCGGCCGTCAAGGCTCCGGGCTTCGGCGATCGCCGCAAGGCCATGCTGGAAGACCTCGCCATCCTCACCGGCGGCCAGGTCATCTCCGAAGACCTCGGCATCAAGCTGGAAACCGTCACGCTCGACATGCTCGGCTCGGCCAAGCGCGTCAACATCACCAAGGACGACACCACGATCGTCGACGGTGTCGGTGACAAGGCCCAGATCGAAGCCCGTGTCTCGCAGATCCGTCGCCAGTCCGAGGAAACCACCTCTGATTACGACCGTGAGAAGCTGCAGGAACGCCTCGCCAAGCTGGCCGGCGGTGTTGCGGTGATCAAGGTCGGCGGTGCCACCGAGATCGAAGTGAAAGAAAAGAAGGACCGCGTCGACGACGCCCTCAACGCCACCCGCGCTGCGGTGGAAGAAGGCATCGTCCCGGGCGGTGGTGTTGCTCTCCTGAAGGCCTCCGCCAAGCTGGCCGGCCTGGAAGGTGACAATCCGGACCAGACCCAGGGCATCGCCATTGTGGCCCGCGCCCTGCAGTCCCCGATCCGTCAGATCGCCACCAATTCCGGTGTCGAAGGCTCGATCGTGGTCGGCAAGGTCATGGAAAACGCTTCCGCGACCTTCGGCTTCAACGCCCAGACCGAAGAATATGGCGACATGCTCGCCTTCGGTGTCATCGACCCGGCCAAGGTCGTCCGTACGGCCCTGCAGGACGCGGCCTCCGTCGCCTCCCTGCTGATCACCACGGAAGCTGCCGTGGCTGACGCCCCGAAGGAAGAAGGCGCCGGTGGCGGCATGCCTGACATGGGCGGCATGGGCGGAATGGGTGGCATGGGCGGCATGATGTAATCATGCCGGTCACCTGACCGATCAAAGGAAAGGGTCGCCCTGGTGGGCGGCCCTTTTCTTTTGGCCATGCCCCCATGAGTCCGCCCATCAATCGAAAATTAGCCGTCCGGCAAGCCGGACGGCGGCGGCGGAATGGGTGGCATGGGCGGCATGATGTAACAAACATCATAAAGCCGCCCATCATCGAAAGGTGAGCAGACCGGCAAGCCGGTCTGCGGGGGCGGCATGATGTAATCATGCCGGTCACCTGACCGAACAAAGGAAAGGGTCGTCCCGGTGGGGCGGCCCTTTTCTTTTGCCTCGCGACACCACCTCCTCGCCGCGTTATGGTCGCAGCCGTGATTTCGGGAGGTGTCAGATATGAAACACATAGCCATGAGCAAAGGCTTCGTTCTGGCCGGCCTGTTGGCGGCCTGCCAGCCGGCCGAGACGGTGACGGATACCGCTGAAGCGCCAGCGGCCGCGACCGAAGCCGTCGCCCGCCATGACGCCGCCACCTTCCATCAGACAACGAGCTTCTCGCTCGCCTCGTCCGCCGGCTTTGCCTGGTCGAGCGATGACAGCCGCATCCTGATTTCCTCGGATGAGACCGGGGTGTTCAATGCCTATGCCGTTGATCCCGAGACCGGTGATCGCGAAGCCCTCACCGCGTCGGAGACCAATGCCACTTACGCCCTGTCATGGTTCCCGACCGATGACCGCGCTGTGGTCACGGCCGACACGGGCGGCAATGAGATCTCCCATATTTTCGTGCGCGAGCTCGATGGCCGCCTCAACGACATCACGCCGGGCGAAGAGGTCCGGGCGCAATTTCTCGGCTGGTCTCCCGATGGCAATGACATGTGGCTGATGACCAATGAGCGCGATCAGAGCGCGATGGACATCTATGCCTATGACACGCTGAGCTATGAGAGCGGCTTTGTGTTCCAGAACGATGACGCGCTGCAGATCGGCGATGTCAGCCCGGACGGGCGCTGGCTGGCCCTGGTGCGCAACCGCACCTCCGCTGACAGCGACATCCTGCTCCTCGACCTGGCTTCAGGCGAGACCGAGCCGAGCATGATCACGGCTCATGAAGGCAATATCGCCCACGGCGTCTACACCTTCACGCCGGACGGCACGCAGCTCGTCTATGCCACGGACGAGCATGGCGAGTTCAACCAGGCCTGGACCTATGACCTTGAAACCGGCGACACCGCGCCGCTGATCGAGGCCGAGTGGGACGTCCAGTTCGTGATCTATTCCGACACGGGCCGCTACCGTGTCTCCGGCATCAATGCCGATGGCCGCACCGAGGTCTCCATTCTCGACACGACAAGCGGCGAGACGCTGGCCCTGCCCGACCTGCCGGCCGGTGATATCGGCTCGGTCCGTTTCTCACGCGATGAGAGCCGCATCGCCTTCCTGATCAATTCCGCGACCTCGCCCTCCAATCTCCATGTCGTCGACCTGGCCAGCCAGGCGCATGCCCAGCTGACCAATGCCCTCAACCCGGCGATCTCGGAAGATGAAATGGTGGATGCGCAAGTGGTGCGTTTTGAAAGCTTCGACGGGCTGGAAATCCCGGGCATTCTCTATCGCCCACACGAGGCCAGCGCCGACAATCCGGTGCCGGCCCTGGTCTGGGTGCATGGCGGTCCCGGCGGGCAGAGCCGGATCGGCTATTCGGCCACCATCCAGCACCTCGTCAATCACGGCTATGCCGTCTACGCCGCCAATAATCGCGGCTCGTCAGGCTACGGCAAAACCTTCTTCCACATGGATGATCGCCGCCATGGCGAAGAAGACCTGCGCGACATTGTCGCCGCCGGTGACTGGCTGCGAGCGCAGGACTGGGTCTCGGCCGACGAGGTGGGTGTGATCGGCGGGTCCTATGGCGGCTATATGACCGCCGCCGCCCTCACCTTCCATCCCGAAGCCTTTGAGGTCGGGATCAATATTTTCGGCGTCACCAATTGGGAGCGCACCCTCGCATCCATCCCGCCCTGGTGGGAGAGCTTCCGCGAAGCCCTCTATGACGAAATGGGCGACCCGGCGACCGACGCCGAACGTCACCGCGCCATCTCCCCCCTCTTCCACGCCGAGAATGTCGTCCGCCCCATGCTGGTCGTCCAGGGCGCCAATGATCCGCGCGTGCTGCAAGTGGAGAGTGATGAACTGGTCGCCGCCGTCCGCGCCAATGGCGTACCGGTGGAGTATGTGCTCTTCCCGGATGAGGGCCATGGCTTCCGCCGCCGGGAGAACCGTATCACCGCGTCCGAAGCCTATGTGAGCTTCCTCGATGAATATCTGCGTGAGCAAGACGACGCTTCGGCCGAGTAGCCCGACGGGGATCAAAGCCGGGATTCGGGCATCGGCCCTGCGTCCCGGCGCCTCCGACTATAGCGCCACCCGCTGCTTCAGCACGGCCAGTCGGGCGACAGACTGGTTGATACGGCGCTCGGTCAGGCGGCCCTCGCGGATCGCCGCCTCGACCCAGCCGACAATGCGTTGCGGCAATTCGGCGTCCGGGGCGGCAGAGTTGGACAGCATGATCATGTCGTTGCCGGCCTCGATGGCGCGGATGACCGCTTCGCGCTGATCGTAATTCTCCCGGATCGCGCCCATGTCCAGATCATCGGTCATCACCACGCCCGTGAAGCCGAGCTGCCGGCGCAGCAAATCATCCAGGACCGGAGCGGAAAAGGTCACCGGCTCGCCGCTGGGATCGAGCTGACGATTGGTCAGATGGCCACCCATCATCAAATGGGCGCGCCCTCGATCGATCAGTTCGCGGAAAGGGGCCAGCTCGGCCTCGCTCCAGCTGTCGGAAATGTCGACGAAACCGTCATGACTGTCGCCGCGCGATCGGCCATGCCCGGGGAAATGCTTGATCGCGCAGACCGCGCCTTCCGCCTCGAAGGCATCGATAAAGGCCGAGGCATAGTCGGCAATGGTCCCGCCATCCGTGCCATAGGCGCGTCCGTGACGACCGATCACGGAGTTTTCGGGATCGTGGAGGTCGGCAACAGGCGCCAGATTCATGTTGAAGCCGGCGGCGCGGAACTCGCTCGCACCCAGCCGGTAGAGATCACCGGCACTTTCCGGGGACCGCGCTTCCGCCACCTGCATGGCGCGTGGAATGTGGGTATAGCCGAGATCCCGGGACAGTCGCTGGACCAGACCGCCTTCCTGGTCGATCGCCATCCAGGCCCCCGGACGCGTGGCCAGGAAACGCGCCGCCGAACCCTCCGCCCCGTCGCGCGAGCGCACATTATGGCGCAGGAAGAGGACGCCGCCGATGCGGTTGGCAGCGAGATGGGCATCGATGATGTCGGCCCCTTCGGTCTCATTGTGCGAACCGATAAAACCAAGCAGCAACATGTCACCGACGCGCTCGGCCAATGGTCGATCCAGCGCGTCGCGCACGCTTGTGCGCAATCGTGCCTGCGCGGTCGTCCCGGCCGTCGCCATCAGTGTGGCGGCGAGACCTGATTGCAATACGCGTCTACGATCCATGAGCCACTATTCCTTGCCAATCCCCGGCCATGAGCATGCGGACCGACCCGCCCGGTGGCAAGCCTGTGCGGCACGTCAGACTTGTTCCGAACGGGTCGCGCGCGGCTGATCAGGTGACAAATATTTTAGGCCGGCACAGGAACGCCGTAAGGCGGCAGCGATCACATTTGCGTCATATCGAAGAGGGATTGCAGCAATGAGAAAATTTCTGATGGCGGGTATTGCCCTGGCCGTGACCGGTGCCACCGCCTATGCGCTGGACGATGATCGCGACCGGCATACCCGCATTCATGTCGCGAGCGACAGCCATGCAACATTTATCGGCGATGATGGTCAGATCGTGGAAGTGCGCGGCGCCGGTGGCGATCGCACCATCCATATCGATCGCGACGGCGAACGCTCGGTGATCAATGTCGATGGCCAGGAGATCGAGATTGTCGACGGCGAAGTGCGCATTGATGGCCAAGTGGTCGATGTCGAACATGACGGTGTGGTCGTGATCGACGGCGTGAATGTCCGCGTCATCGAAGGCGACCATGCCCGCATGGGCCGGACGTTCGAACTGCATATGGCCGAGCGCGTGGAACATCTCGCCGAGATGGAAGATCATATCGCGCGCATGGTCATCGACATGGATGTCGAGGGCATCGAAGCCGGCGTCATGGCGTCTCTTGAGTTGGCCTTGGCCGGCCTCGATGAAGGCCGCATCGTCCACACGGATGATTGGGACGACCTCACACCGGAGGAACGCGAGGAAGTACGCGCCGAAATCCGTGAGGCCCGCGAAGAGATTCGGGAGGCCATGCACGAGACGCGTCGGGAAATGCGCGAGGCCCACGCCGAAATGGAAGGTGCCCGCCGCATGGCCCGGATCGAGGTCCGCCGCGCCGCCCGTGAGATGGCGCGCGCCGACCGCGAAATCGCACGTGCAGAACGGGACAGGGCGCGAGCCCGCGTCGAAGTCCTGCGCAGTGATAGGCAGGCTGGCCGGGCAAATGTCGAACGCCTGCAAGACGTCCTCCGCAATAATGACGCCGACGACATCCGGATCGAGGACGAAGATGGCCGCCGCCGCGTCTGGATCGATGGTGAGGAACAAACCGGCGACGATCTGGTCGACTGGCTGAACCGGCTTGAGATCGACCGTCTGGAGGGCCGTCATGACGGGCGTCGCGCCGAGCGCGAAATGCGTGTTGAACGCCTGCGCCGCGGGGAAGGCCGACGCGTCATCGAACTGGATGGCGGCGAGCGGGTCGTGATTGTCGAAATCGATGAGGATGACGACGAGCGCTAGGCCGGTCCGGCACCGATTCCAAAAGGGCGGGCTCGCACATGCGGCCCGCCCTTTTTCGTGGCAAACAGGCCCAGCCTATTGTGAAAGCGCACAAAAAAAGGGGCTGGCAAAAGCCAGCCCCGAGATAACGGTTGGTCGATAAAGGGCGTCTCCTCCCCGAAACGCCAAAGGACAGAGCGGTCAGGCCCAGTCCGTTTTCGACGTTGACGTAGCACTCTGGTTACGTCAACCCCCATTATCTTAACGCTTGGGGATAAGCCTCGCCATCCGCTCGACTTTTCGCCACTACTTGTTGCGTTGCGCGACTGCGGATACCGCCGCAATCCAGCCCTCGCGGGCCACCGTTTCCTGGGCCGGCTGCTCTTCCCGCCAGGCCTTGTTGTCGCTGATATCAGCGGCCAGGCGCGCGCCCAGCTTGAGATCCTTGATCGTGACGAGGCCCTCTTCGCGCTCGTTCGAGCCGACGATAACGGCCGCCACCGCACCGCGGCGATCCGCATACTTCATCTGCTTGCCCATATTGCCTGACCCGACAAAGGCCTCGGCCCGGAAACCGGCCGCCCGCAGCTCGCCCGCCATGGCCAGATAATCGGCCGAGCGGTCCTTCTCGCTGGCGACAACGAGGACCAGCGGCTTTTCCTCGACCGAACCGGTCAGACCCAGGGCGGACAGGGCAGCGGCGAAGCGGCTGACCCCGAAAGAGAAACCGGTCGCCGGCACAGCCTGCCCGGTGAAGCGCGAAACCAGGTCATCATAGCGCCCACCGCCGCCGACCGAGCCGAACTGGATAGGTGAGCCGTCCTCATATTGCGCCTGGGCCAGCAGCTCGGCCTCGAAGACCGGGCCGGTGTAGTAGCCAAGACCGCGAACGACCGACGGGTCAAACAGGGCGCGGTCACCATCAACGCCGATGGCCGACAGCACCCCATCAATCTCCGCCAGCGCCGCCAGACCGGCCTTGCCGGTCTGTGACGTGCCGATCAGCGGTTCAAGGCGGGCGATGACGTCGCTGCGGCTGCCACCACCGGCATCCAGGAATCCGAGGACGGTATCAATCCCGCCTGCATCCAGCTTTGCGCCTTCGGTATAGTCGCCGGACTCGTCCTTGCGGCCCTCGCCGAGAAGAAGCGCAACGCCGTCACGCCCCAAACGGTCAAGCTTGTCAGCGGCGCGAAGCACGCGCATGCGGCGCTCCGGATCCGCGGCACCGATGCTTTCCAGCACACCGTCGAGGATGCGCCGGTCATTGACCCGCACGACATAATCACCATCGGCCAGACCGACCGCCCGCATCACATCCGCAGCGAGCGCGATCATCTCGGCATCGGCCGAGGGGCTGCCGGCGCCGACCGTGTCGGCATCGCACTGCACGAATTGGCGGAAACGCCCCGGTCCCGGCTTTTCATTGCGCCAGACATCGCCGGCCTGATAGCGGCGATAGGGCTTGTTCAGGTCCTGAAAATTCTCGGCCACGAAACGGGCCAGCGGCGCGGTGTGGTCATAGCGCAGCGACAACCATTGGCCGTCATCATCCTCAAGCGCAAAGACGCCCTCATTGGGGCGCTCCTCGTCGGGCAGGAATTTGCCGAGCGCGTCAGCATATTCGAACGCCGAGGTTTGCAGCGGCTCGAAACCCCAATCGTCGTAGACACGGCTGGCCGTTTCGACGAGATGGCGCTCGACCCGGAGAACAGACCCGCTGCGATCTTCAAAGCCACGCGGTCGGCGGGCCTTGGGTCGGAAGGGTTTCTTGGCGCTCATCACGATCTCCGGTTTGTCCGCCGCAGCGCCCGGCGCTGCGGTCTTGATCAGGCGGTGTTTTCCACGAGCGAGCAGGCCCTGTGAACCCGCCTGTGCAGGCTGAGAGGGGAGATGCCGGTCCATTCACCGGAAATCAAGGCGTTACTGCGATAATCAGGATTGAACTGACCGGAGAGAGTGATGAAATCCGCCCTGCTAGCTGCCTCGATCGCGCTTGTTCTGACTTCCAGCGCCGCGTCGGCCGGCCCCGGCAGCGAGTTTGCCGCCTTCGCCGAGGCCATTGGTCAAACCGCCCGCGTCCGCTCTCGCGAGGCCGCCAGCCGTCCGGCAGCCCCTGCCACGCCGCTCGACATTGAGGACCCGTTTTCCTTCGAACTGGAGCAATTCGCCCTAGAAGCCATGCTGATGAGCCGCCGCATTGACGAGGCTGGCGGCCCCCTCGATCTGCGCTGCATCTTCCGAGGCATGTCCGCGGATGCCTCATCACGACTGGAGGCCCTCAATGCGGCCGAAACGGCGGCCCAACAGGCCCACATCTATGCGGACCTGGCAGCGCTGATGTCGGATGCCAGCGAGATTGCGCCGGCCGTCGACGGGGAAGCCGATCTCGATAGCGTCCCGCTTCCGGCCAGCTGTCCGGCCATTTCGGACGGCTAATTATTGGCCGCCCACTCCAGCGCCTCGACCATACCACCGGAGGACAGGACCGTCGGCAGGACACGCGGTTCACCGCCGGACGCCGGGTAGAGCAGGTAGAGCGGCACACCCGCCTGCCCGTGATCGGCGATCAGGTTGGCAATGGTCTCATTGCGATTGGTCCAGTCAGCGCGCAGGCTGGCAACGCCAAAGCGATCAAACGCATCCTCGACCGTCTCCGAGTCCAGAACAGTCAGCTTGTTGATCTGGCAGGTCACGCACCAGGCCGCCGTAACATCCACAAAGACCGGCTGCCCCATGGCCTGAAGCTCGGCGACCCGCTCATGCGACCAGGGCTCGACCCGTCCGGAAAGGGTCTGCGTGCTGGTCGTGGTGGGCAGGCGTGCAATCGCCACAACGCTGATCACACCACCCAGCAGCGCGAGAATGGCGATGATCGACCAGATTGTGTGTCCCTGGCCGTGCGCCCAGATCGCGAAACTGAGCGCCAGCATGGCCGCACCCATGAAAACAAGGGCGATCGGACCGGATTGCAACGTCAGAACCCAGCTCAGCCAGATCACCGAGGCAAACATCGGGAAGGCCAGAAATTGGCGGAAAGTCACCATCCAGGCCCCCGGCTTGGGCAGAAAACGCAACAGGGTTGGTGACAGGGAGAAGATGACAAAGGGCGCAGCAAGGCCCAGTCCCATGGCGGCCGCGACCAGCAGCACCACCGGTGCCGGCTGGGTCAGGGCCAGCCCCAGCGCGCCGGCGGCCAGCGGCCCGACGCACGGCGCCGCGACCACGACAGCCAGAACGCCGGTAAAGAAAGCGCCCTTCCAGCCAGGCTTGTCCGCCAGACCGGCACCCAGGCCCATCATGCGCGTGCCAACCTCGAACGCCCCCATCAGGTTGAGGCCAATCGCGAAGAGCAGAAGTGACAGGATTGCGACCACGACTGGCACCTGAAGCTGGAAACCCCAGCCCACCGGGAGGCCCACTTCACGCAACAGGACCAATGCCCCGGCCAGACCGACAAAACTCAACAGCACACCGATCAGGAAAAATCCGCCCTGACGCCGAACAGCACCGGAATCAGCATGGGCGGCCTGCACAAATTTCAAAACCTTGATCGACAGGACCGGGAAGACGCAGGGCATCAGATTGAGGATCAGTCCGCCACCGAAAGCGAGCAGAACAAGGCTGAGCAATCCCGTGCTCATCCCGTCAGCCGAGGGCATCCCGCCCGACACGGGGGCGAGACCGAAACCGCCGCTGCCCGGCTCGGCCTCGACCGCGATAGCTTGCCGAACCTGTGATCCGGTGGTCTGCCAACTGACGACACCGTCCTGGCGGGCACGGCCGGCGCTTGACGCGGCATAGCCTGGCTCCATCAAGACCAGGGTTGTTCCCTCACCCGCCTGTACAATCTGTGCGCCCGCATTGCGGATCACGCCGGTTTCATAGGGGAAGAATCGGAGATCCTCGATCGCGTCCGGATTGGCAAAATCACTGCCGGCCAGCTCGAGAATGACGCGCCCGCCTTCGATCGAGAGGCTCGCGGAAACAGCCGGGTCCAGCTGAGGTTCGGCATCCAGCGCCTCGCGGATATACCAATAACCCGCTTCATCGCGCTGCGCTTCAGGGCCGACATCGAGGGTCAGTGAGAGCGTGCGCTCTTCGGGGACGCAGATAACTTCACAAACCAGCCAAGTGGCATCGGCTCGCAATGCGAGCGTGGAACCGGCATAATCGGCGGGGACTGAAACCGGCATCGGCAAGACCAGCTCGCCCTTGTAACCGTAGTCCATGATCGCATCGGTCAGGGGTAGCTCGATCGGCATCGGCCAGACGACCTCACCGACTGTGACGCCGCCCGGCAGGGTCCAGTCGATTTCCACCGGCAGGCCATTGTCGCCCGGATTGCGCCAATAAGTATGCCATCCATCCGGCATGATCTGATGCAGTCCGATATAAAAGCTGTCACCCGGAGCGACGACCGATTGCTCGGCAACCAGTTCAGCATCGATGATGGCTTCCCCCCGCGACCAGCCCGATTGGGCAGAAGCGGGCGTGAAGCTGCCGAGGGCAGCCAGCACGACCAAAAGGATAAAACCGGAAAGCCCGTTCAGGACACGCATCAAAAAAACCTCGTGGAAATCTGCTGAAACCAGCGTTTGCGTTGAGGATATAGTCGCTTTTCCGCAAAGGTCGAACCGCGATCCCGCAACCGTGATCACAAATGCAAACGGCCGCGCCAGACAGGCGCGGCCGTTCTTCATTTGGATGCGTCAGGCGTTCAGGCCTGGGCCGACGCCGCAGCGTTGGCCACACTCGACGTGCGGCGCAGGATACGTTCCCAGCGCTGCAGGGAAATGATGTGCGAGACAATGGCACCGAGATCGCCATTGGTCTGCATTTCCTTGAGCTTGTCTGCCGGAAGAGCGTCAAATTTCTCCGAGGAGACACCGAAGTATTCAGCCACGGTAACCGGGTTGTCCGGGTCCTGCGGATTGGAAACCTTGACGTCTTTCTTCTCGAGCAGGTCCAGCGCGATCAGACGCTCGACAAAAGCTTCCGTAGTCTTCGCGTCATTCTCGAAGGCCGACACGAAATCGATCGCTTGCTGCGTGTAATCCGTCGGCTCGCCATTGGCGTCGAAGAAAGGACGCTCCGGGTTTTCCGAAACGACGAAGTCGGCGTCCAGATCGACACAGACCGTTGACGGCTGGTCGTTCGGGTTCGCCGCGCTCACGAACGGGTAGCGGCGGACATAGGCCGGGATGTAGTGCTCATTGTCGAACTGGCCGTCTTCGGTGACGAAGAGGTTTGAACCCTGACGCAGGCCCATGACCAGAACCGGCATCTTCTTCTCACCGAGGAAGATGATCGGATAGCTGCCGCAGGCGAAGGCGAACTCGGCGCTGATGGCCGGCACGAAATGCCATTCTTTCAGGAAGTTGAACGGCTGCGTGACCGTATTCACCCCGTAAGTGGCGTGTTTTTGTCGGTTGAGCGGCTCTACATTCTTGTAGAGCGGAACAGTTCCGGTAAGGCGCGGCTCGGTGGCGGCAGCGTCGACCATGATAGAAACCCCTTCAGTTCTTTGGGCACTGGATAGCGGATTAGCCCTGCCCCGGCAACGGATCGGCGCAGGCTTGTACATCCGTGCCTTCGCAAGAAAAATGCCGGGCCGCCAAACGGCCCGGCATTGCCCTGAAACATCGACTGAAAACGATCAGAAACGACGGCCAAAGCCCAGGCCGAACACCACCGGATCGATCTGCACATCGGCGGCAATGGCGCCATTGATGGTCACATCCGTATCAATGTCGATGTATTTGACATCGACATTGAAGAACCAGTCTTCATCGATCGCGAAGTCCACGCCGGCCTGGGCGGCCAGGCCGAAACTGGCATCATAATCGATCGATGTCAGCGTGGTGCCTGTCGGCAGGTCTTCATTGAAGAAGTGGGTGTAGTTCACGCCCGCGCCGAGATAAGGGCGCACCTGGCCATCCGGATTGAAATGGTACTGGAGCGTCAACGTCGGCGGCAGTAGCGTGACATCACCCAGGTCGACGTCTCCGAGCGAGGTCCCGACCGCCATCACATCATGCGGCGTCACGCCGAGGATGAGCTCGACCGCCCACTGGTCCTGCAGGAAATAGGTGATGTCCAGTTCCGGCACGATCGAGGTGTCAATATCGACATCGCCGCCGATGGTCGCGATATCGGCCGACTCATTGGGGGCCACATTGATGCCACGCAGGCGGACCAGCCAGTCACCGCTCTCGGCGGAGGCGGTCGGAGCCGCGACCAGCGCGGCAAGGGCAGCGGTGAAGAACAGGCGTTTCATGGGGTGATCCTTTCGTCCCTAAATAATCTAGGGACTTTTTGGACCCTCTCGCCGACGTTCGGGAGTGCGCGTTTCGCCGCGCGTCAGCCCGCCGCGCGGCAGGCTGACGCAGGCCGGCAATGCATCAGAAATCGAGGACGAGCGCGGCCCGCAAATTGCGGCCCGGCAACGGCACCTGGTCCTTGAGGAAGGAGGTGTGCAGACGCGCCTCCGCATCGGTCAGATTACGCGCCTCCAGGATGACCCGCAAATCGCGTTCCGCGACCGGGTGGAAGGACCAGCGCGCATTGACCAGGACATAGGATTGAGTCTTCAGCTCGAAGGGCGCCGTATTGTCCTGGACATCGGCCCACTCGGTCTCGAGGTGGAGTTGATGACCATCCCGCGACGCCGTCACACCGGCGGTAAAGGAGAGCGGCGGCAGGCGCGGCAGGTCACCGCCAGCATCGAGGCTCGCCTCGACATATTCACCGGTCAGCTCGCCATCAAAGGCCCAGCCGGCAAAATCACCCAGTGGCCCTTCCAGTCGGCCTTCAAAGCCCGACAGGACGGCATCTTCCTGACGATAGGCATAGACCGGGAAACCGTCCGCCTCAGCGCCAGTCGCGAAGGCGGCGATGAAGCCGTCATAATCGGCCCGGAACACCGAGGCCTCCAGCGACCAGTCGGCGAGCTGCGTCCGGGCGGTCAATTCAGCGGACACGGCGCGCTCTACATCGAGGGCCGTACTGCCGAGTTCATAGGTGCGGCTGGCGACGTGGGGGCCGTCGGCGAAGAGTTCGACATCCGTCGGGGCGCGTTCGCTGGACGACAAGGTCAGCGCGAGGAAGGTATCGCGTACCGGACGCACGAAAACCGATCCGGAGAAGCTGGTTGTTTCGAAACTGCGGCTGTCCGTTGCGGTATCCAGATCGCGGCTTTCAAAGCGAAGCCCGCCTTCCAGCCCCCAGCGTTCGGCATCCCAGCGCTCGACCAGAAAGACACCCCAATCGGCGGTTTCCGACGGGGGCACATAGGCTTCATCGCCGATCGCCGCGAAGTCGCGGTTGAAGGCCTGCATGCCGGCAGCGCCTTCCCAGACACCACCCCACAGATCGATCGGGGTATGGCGGGCTTCCAGACGGCCTTCCCAGCCCTCATTGGTGAAACGGGTGCCGACTGCATCACCTTCCAGTTCGACATGCTCATAGCTGCCAGTGCCGAAGGAAAACTTCACGCGCTCGATATGCTCGCCCAGATCGCGCCACTCGCCACGCAGGTCGAAACGGGTCTGTTCGAGATCGATCCTTACATCCTCGTCATGACCGTGTTCTTCTTCGTGGTCATCATGATCATCATCATCGTGATCATCGTGGTCGTCGTGATCTTCTTCGTCTTCCCCGCCATGGGCATGTCCGCCCGGGATGCCATAGAGGGCATTGGACTGTTTGACGGCGATACCGATGAAGCCGTTCTCACCGACCCAGGAAATCCCAGCCGAGGCGGAACTGAAATCCAGGCCGGAATTCTCGACTGTGCCATAAGGGTGCTCGTCTTCACCGTGCTCATCAGCATGTTGGTCGTCATCATGATCATCATCATGGTCTTCTTCCGCCTCTTCAAAGAGACGGAAGGTTTCGGACTCGGCAAAGCCGGGAATGTCATAGGGTTGGGCGGTGCGCAGCAGGCCTTCCAGATTGATGACGAACTCGCCGGCATTGAAACGCACCCGACCGGCTGCGGTCTCGCCCTGGTCGACGGAGGTCAGCGAGCCGTAGAAGCGACCGTCCAGACCGTCCTCGGCGCGGGTTTCGGGAATGCGTCCGTCAATGACATTGACCACACCGCCGATCGCGCCGCCGCCATAGGCAATCGCCGCCGGCCCGCGCAGGATCTCGACGCTCTGGGCTTCCAGGGCTTCGGAGGCAACCGCGTGATCGGGTGAGTTGGTCGAGGCATCAATCAGGCCGACGCCATTGACGAGGACGCGAACCCGGTCGGCGCCGAGACCTCGGATGACCGGACGGCTGGCGGCGGGACCGAAATAGGTGGTGGAGACGCCCGGCTCGTGGGCGATCGTGTCGGCCAGGGAGCCGGACAGATTGTCTTCCAGATGTCGGCGGTCGACGACTTCGACCGCGCCCGCGACTTCGTCGGCGGCAACACCCAGCACAGAGGAGGTCACCACAATGACGTCCTCATCGCGCTCGCCATCCTGGGCGAAGGCGGTGCCGCCGAGGCTGGCTCCGGCCAGCAGGGCGATCATGGCAGTGGAGGTGGACAGACGCGCGAACATGGCTTCCCCGATATGTAATAACAGAACAATTCGAGAGCGTGATATTATAACATTCACTTCACGGCAATGCCGAAGCGCTGGGAAATGCGGCAAAGCGTGATTAAATATCGGCAAGATGACCGCTGATTCCCTGACCAAGGCGCTCGACGCCGCCGAAGCCCATTGCCTGGAACGGGGTGAGAAACTCACCCCCGTGCGCAAGCGCGTGCTCGAACTCGTGCTGGAGGCCGACGGGCCGGTGAAGGCCTATGACCTCCTGGAAGCGCTCAAGCCGGGCCCCGGTTCCGCCAAGCCGCCGACCGTCTATCGCGCGCTGGATTTCCTGATGACCGCCGGCCTGGTGCACAAGGTCGAGGCGCTCAACGCCTTTGTCGGCTGCAGCCATGCCCATGATGAGGGCGGGGCCGAGCTTTTCATCTGCTCAACCTGCGGGGCCGTGGAGGAACGCCATGGCGCGCCGCTGCCGATGAATGCGCCGGAGGGCTTCATGATCCAGCGTTCGGTGGTCGAGCATTTCGGTCAATGCGCCAATTGCCGGCCGGCCTGAGGGAATGACCACAATGATCGAGCTTTGGCGCGGCTGCGTGAATGCCTGGGAATGCGACGAGCTGGGGCATTTCAATGTCCGCTTCTATCTCGCCCGCGCCAGTGAAGCCCTGGCCAATCTGGCCGAAGCCGCCGGGCTCAACCCGATCCAGCGCGCCGACGCCCTGGCGACCCTGATCCCGCAAACCCTGCACATCCGCTTTCTGGCCGAAGCCCGCCCCGGCGCGCCGCTCTATATCGAGGGCGGTTTTGTCGGCCATGACCGCGCCTCGGCCGACGTGGTCCTGGTGATGCGCCATTCCGGCACCAGCAAACCGGCCGCCAGCTTTGCCATCAAGCTGGCTCATGCCGCGCCCGACACGGCGCAAGCCTTCGCCTGGCCGGACCGCTTCGCCAAGGCCGCCAGGGCCTTGCAGGTCGAAACGCCCGACTTTGCCGCTCCGCGCGGCCTCACCACCAGACCCGGCAGCCGCCCGGTCTCGCTGAGTGCCGCGGACGCCCTCGACCTCATGACGATCGGCCGCGGCCGCTTCGGCCCGCACGAAATGGACGCCTTTGGCTGGATGCGGACCGAGTTTCTGCTCGGCCGCGTCTCCGACAGCGTGACCAATTTCGCCGCCGCTTTCCCGGAAGAATGGGCCATGCATGCCGGCGAACCGTCGGGCAATATCGGCTCCGCCCTGCTGGAGTGCTGCATCCATGTCCATCGCTGGCCGCGTGCCGGCGACGGCTATGCCATCCGCTCCGGTCTAAAATCCGCCGGCACCAAGGTCCGCAATATCGTCCACTGGGCGCTTGAACCCGCCACCGGCAAGCCCTGGTGGACCATGGAAGGCGTCGCCGCCCCCATGGATCTCGACCAGCGCAAGCTGGCGGAAATCGATGCGGACACGCAGGCGAAAGTGGAAGCGGCGGTGGTGCCGGGGATTGAGGCTTAGGGCTCGGGCAGGTCCTCGCCCTTGATGGGCGAGGTGGATCGCCCGTGAGGGCGAGACGGAGTGGGTGACGGGCCGTCGGTGCCGGAACGCTGGCGCGTTTCACCCGATCCGACCCGAGGCTGCGCCTCGGCCCACCTTCCCCATCAAGGGGAAGGACCTAGCGCTTGGCATCGACCAGGGAGCGTATCGCGTCGAGAACGGCATCGATGTCGTCATCGACTTCATGGTTCCATGCACGGAACACTGTGAAGCCTTGCTGCCGCAACCAATCATCTCGCACCGCGTCTCGGGCCGCGTGGTCATCGAGTGTGTGTTGACCACCATCGAGCTCGACAACGATTTTGGGGCGAAAGCAGGCAAAATCGACGATGTATCGACCAAGCGGGACTTGCCTGCGGAACTTGATCCCGTCAGCTCGCCAATCATGGAGACAGGTCCAGACTCTCACCTCATGCGGCGTCATACTCTGACGCAACGCCCGGGCATGCTTGGTCAACGGGCTCTTCATGCGACCAGACAAACATGATGACGGCTTAAATGCCTGTGATCCAGATCGCACCAGGTCCTCGCCCTTGATGGGCGAGGTGGATCGCCCGTCAGGGCGAGACGGAGTGGGTGACGGGCCGTCGGTGCCGGAACGCTGGCGCGTTTCGCCCGATCCGACCCGAGGCTGCGCCTCGGCCCACCTTCCCCATCAAGGGGAAGGACCTAGCGCTTGGCATCGACCAGGGAGCGTATCGCATCGAGCCGCCCTGTGCCCCGCTTGCCACACATCTCGCCTCAAACGCGAAACCTGGCGGCGGCACACTTGCCCTGCCCGCCGGGGCGGGCTACCCACCGCCTCCCGGATCAATCGGCACAAGAGAGCAGATCCATGCGAACCATCATCTAGGCAAAACAGGTAGCCGGCGCGCTGCCTGACCCTGAAACCGCTTCGACCGCAACCCGGTCGCCGCCTTCGGGACTCCGCTGCGTCACTTGCCTGTCTTCCAGATGATGATTGCCATGAGGACGGACCCCGCAGCGCTGCTGCTCCCGGGTCCGCTGCTGAGATGTCCGACTTTCAAAACCAAGATGAAACGCCCCGCGCCCGCAATTTGTCCAATCTGCAGGTGCTGGCCTATCTGGGCCGCCAATGGGGGCGCCGTCCGGTCCTTCTGACCGGCATGATCACCTTCATGGTGCTGGCCACGATTGCCGAGCTGATGATCCCGCTCGCCGCGGGCGGGCTGATTGATGCCCTGGCCGCCGGTCCCGAAGCGGGTGCGCCCTGGCCCGCCTTCCTGACCTATCTGGGCGCGGCACTGGTCTTCTACGCCCTGCGCCAGTCGGCCTCGCGCTGCGAAGTGCCCTTCTCCTCGGGCAATATGGCGGATCTGACCACGCATGCCTTCTCGCGGGTCCAGCGTTTCTCGCTGGACTGGCACGCCAATACGTTTGCCGGCTCGGTGGTGCGCAAAATCACGCGTGGCATGTGGGCCTATGACAATGTCACCATCAACATCTTCATGGGCATTGCGCCCTCGGTTGGTGTGATGCTGGGCATTGCCGCGATGATGGCCTTTCGCTGGCCGCTGGTCGGCGGTGTGGTCTTTGTCGTGATGGCCTGTTTCGTAGCCTCGTCGCTTTTGCTCAGCCGCTATTACATCCGGCCGCAGAATATCCGCTCGAACGCGCTCGACAGCGAGATCGGCGGCGCCTTGGCGGATGCCATTGGCGGTGTCGCCACGGTGAAGAGCTTTGGCGCCGAAGGCCGCGAGGATGCCCGCTTCCATGAACTGGCCTGGCGCTGGCGGACGGAGACCAAGAAGACCTGGGGCCGCTTCGTCAATTCCTGGCTGGTCAATATTGTCACCGATCTGACCATGCAGGCGGCCCTGGTCGGCCTGCTGGTCTGGCAGTGGTCGCGAGGTGCGGCCTCGGCCGGCGATGTCGTGGCCGCCCTGACGGCCTACATGATCGTGTCCGGCTATATGCGGCGCTTCGGTGAACAGGTGCAGCAGGTCCAGCGCGGCATGGACGAGATCCAGGACCTCGCCGTCTTCGACCTTCAGGAACGCGAAGTCGATGATCGCGAGGGCGCGCCGGACTTCCAGCGCCAGCGCGGGGCGATTCGTTTCGACGAAGTCGGCTTCACCTATGCCGGCCAGACGCGTCCGCTGTATCGCGACTTCTCGCTCGACATTGCGCCGGGCGAGACGGTGGCCCTGGTCGGTCCGACCGGCTCGGGAAAGTCGACCTTCGTCAAACTGGTTCAGCGTCTTTACGACGTGACCGAGGGCGCGGTGCGGATTGACGGGCAGGATGTGCGGTCGGTGACCCAGGAAAGCCTGCGCCGCAATGTGGCGCTGGTGCCCCAGGATCCGGCGCTCTTCCACCGGTCGATTGCCGACAATATCGCCTATGGCGCGCCCGATGCGACGCAAGCGGAGATCATGGCGGCCGCGAAGGCGGCCCATGCCGACGCCTTCATCGATCGTCTGCCGCAGGGCTTCGACACGCTGGTCGGCGAGCGCGGTGTGAAACTGTCCGGTGGCGAGCGTCAGCGGGTTGCAATCGCACGGGCTATCCTCACCGATGCGCCCATTCTCATTCTCGATGAGGCCACCTCCAGCCTCGACAATGAGACCGAGCGCGATGTCCAGGCCGCGATGGAGGCAGTGATGGAAGGTCGCACGACCATCCTGATCGCTCACCGGCTGTCGACCATCCGCAATGCCGACCGCATCCTGGTCTTCGATCAGGGCCGGATCGTCGAACAGGGCACGCATGACGAGCTGGCGGCCAATGATGACGGCCTCTATGCCCGCCTCGCCGCCCTGGCCGCGGGCTAGGATCACGATGACGCGAAGAACAGGCGGATGCCGCGCCTCCGCCTGTTCCATCGCGCGCGATCATGCTTGACTGGCACTCATTGAAACGAAGGAAGTCCTGTCATGCGTCTGGCCGCCCTGTTCGCCGTCCTGATCCTGATTGTCGCCGGCCCTGCACGGGCGGACGACGAACACCCACGCCCCTTCGACGAGAATTTCGCGGCCATGGATGTGGTCGATGCGGCTCTCGCAGAGGCCCTGGCGACAGACAAGCGCCTCCTGCTCGTCCTGGGGGCCAACTGGTGCCATGACAGCCGCGGCCTCGCGCATCATTTCGAGGATGCCGAGCTCGCCGCCACGCTGGAGGCGCACTATGTCACCCGCTTCATCGATGTCGGCTGGCGCGACCGGAACCAGGACATCATGCGCCGTTTCGGGGTCGCCGCAATCTATGCCACGCCGACCGTCTTCGTCATCGATCCGGCCGACGAGACCCTGCTCAATCGCGATGAGCGAAATTTCTGGGGCTCGGCCTATTCCACGCCGATCGAGGAGGCCCGCGCCTGGTTTGCCCGCTGGGCCGAGGCGCAGCCGGCGACTGGCGGTCTCGTCGAGAGTTCGCTGGTCTACCAGTCGATGATGATCGAGATCGACATTTTCGAGGAGGAAGAAGGCGACCGCCTCGGCGCCGCCTATCGCGATATCGGCGCATGGCGTTTTGCCGATGAGGCGGACCGCCCGGAGAATTACCGCGCTCTCGACCGCGAGGTCGAACAATGGCGCCGCAACCTGCCCCGCGATGTCGCGCAATTGCGCCAGGAAGCCCGGGCAATGGTGATCGGTGCACTGAATGAGCGAGCCGACGGCGAGCCCTTCACGATCGAGACTGTCGCGGCGCTGGATGCGGAGAACCCCGATCTCGACCTGCGCTTCCGACCCCATCAGAGCGAACGCTGGTAGGAGGCGAACCGCCATGTCGACGCGTCTGCCCTATTACGAAGTCCACAGCTTTGCCATTCCCGGCCAGGCCCATACCGGCAATCCGGCCGGCGTCGTGCTGATGGATGAATTCCTGTCTGACAGCGAGCTCTTGGGCATCGCCAACTCCAACAATCTCTCCGAGACCGCCTTTCTGGTGCCGCGCGGCGAGGATGTCTGGCATTTGCGCTGGTTCACGCCGGCGGTGGAGGTCGATCTGTGCGGCCATGCCACTTTCGCGGCGGGTGCCATCGTGATCGAGGAAGGCTTGGCGAAAGGCCGGACCGCGCATTTCGACACCCGTTCGGGGCGTCTCGCCGTCAGCCGGGACAATCAGGGCGACGGCTATGCCATGGACCTGCCGGCGATCGGCTTTGAAGCGGCCCGGCGGTCGGACGCACTGGAAGCCGCCCTCGGGCTCGACACCTCGCCGGAGATCGTGTTCGACGTCACGCGCATCCATGGCGCCCGCTATCAGATGTGGGTGGTCGCCGATGAAGCCGCCGTGCGTCTGGCAGAGCCGGATCATGCCAAGCTGCGCGCCCTCGATACCAACATCATCCTCACCGCACCGGGCGAGAAAAGCGATTTCGTGTCCCGCTTCTTCGCCCCGGCCTCGGGCGTGGACGAGGACCCGGTCACGGGATCGGCGCATTGCACGCTGGCGCCGTACTGGTCGGAGCGGCTCGACAAGATGCGGCTGAGTGCCCGCCAAATCGGGCCGCGGCCGGGTGCGCTGCAAGTGGCGCCCAAAGGCGAACGCGTGACCCTGCTGGGCCACGCGCCGCGCTATCTGGATGGCCAGATCACGGTCTGACCACATGGGCGACGATCGCGCTATTGGCGATGTCCCCGGCCTCGACCCCGACCGCGCCGGTCATCGCGTCGATCAAAGCGGTGATCGAACCGGTTCGGACCGAAGCGGTGTCCGCGATAGCCACGCGGGTAGTGGATGGCGACATCAATCCATTGGGTCTGGCCTCGATAACCGCGGACATAATAGCGGCCATTGCGGGCGACATAGACCACGCCGGGCGTCGCGGGCAGGGCCGCGATACGGGTGTATCGGCGGTCGCGTTCATAGCGGTCGGGCTGGTAGGACCAGGCTCGCGGCGGACATTCGATCACGCTGGCATCGCGGCGGTCTTCGCGAAGATCGAAACGGCCGTCCATGTACCGGGAATCGCGGCGATCTTCGCGCAGGTCGGGGCAGGCAGCCGCATTGAGGTGCCAGGTGCCGGCGCTGGCCGCTCCGGTGGCCGCGACCGATCCGACCAGAGCCAGAAAGACAATGCCGAGGCGTGCTTTGAAAGGTGTCATATCGGTCTCCTTCATCGAACGGCAGGGGGCCGTACTCGTGATGGAGACAGTCAAGCAAATCGCGGCTGACCGGGGCTTGAAGGCGATGTTCAGCTTCCAGTCATCGCGATGAACGTTGTATGGACGGTATAATTCGCTTCGGGGGAAGCGTCTGTTGTCGCCGCACCAAGGGTCAAACCGCGGCGGAGCGTTCGGGCAGAGGAGTTGATCATGCGCCATCATTTCTGGATCGCGGCCCTGGCCGTCGCACTGGGTTCATCCGCCATCGCCGAGGACGCCCCGGCCACCGAGACCGTCATTGAACTGGCGGGTGCGCCGGCCAATGAGCGCCTGTCCAGCCGCGAGATCCGCAACTGGTTGCGCCAGATTGACGTCAAGCCGCCCAAGCCCGGCAGCGGCACGACACCCGCCTCCACCCGCTATTCCGGCAATGATACCTGCCAATGGGCCAATGATGGCGAGTGCGATGATCCAGGCATCGGCACCGGCGCCTGCCAGGTCGGCACGGATTATTCCGATTGCTGGCGCCTGGTCGAAGGGGTCGAGGACAATACCTGCCGTTGGGCCAATGATGGCGAGTGCGACGAGCCGGGCTTCGGCACCGGCGCCTGTACGCAAGCCACTGATCTCGCCGATTGCGGCGACATCATCCATCTGCGCTTTCGCAATGACAGTTGCGAGACCGCGTTCGACGGCGTCTGTAACGAACCGGGCATCGGTGATGGCGCCTGTGCCGAGCGCACGGACCGCGCCGATTGTTTTGGTCGCGAGCGGCCCTTGACCATCAATGACCATTATTTCGGCCGCGATGACCGCGTCTTCCACGATACCACCACCTTCCCCTGGAGCGTGGTCGGCCAGGTCGATTTCGATAGCGGCGGCGCCTGCACGGCGACGCTGATCGGACCGGACATCCTGATCACCGCCTCGCATTGCATTGATGATGACGGCCGTCCGGATTCACGCGGCACTTTCACCACCGCTTACGGCCGCCCCGGCGGCACGCTCTCGGCGCGGGTCATCGATCACATGATCGATCCGGAATGGGATTCCCGGCGCTTCTCCTCCGGCGATGATCTGGACGGGACCGATTGGGCCCTCCTGCGTATCGACCAGCCGCTGGGCGATACGCTCGGCCATGTCGGTGTACGGGCCCTGGTCGAAACGGAAGGCCGTCGCGGTGCCATGCAGGCCGAGCTCTACCAGGGCGGATACAGCTGGGATACCGGCATGCACCTGTCCGGCAATATCGGCTGTCATATGGTCGATATCGAGAACGACAACACAATGGCCCATGATTGCGACACCACGCGCGGCGATAGCGGCTCACCCTTCATGGTGCGCGAGGGGGAGGAGTATTTCGTGGTCGCGACGGACAGTAATTTCCGCTCCAACCCCAATGGCCCGATGATCTATATCGCCGCCCGGGCGGATCGCTGGATTCCCTATCTGGACGACTTCGCTTCGGGCCGAAACGGCACGATCGCCGCGTCGCGCCCGACTACCGGTGTGAAGCCGCCCAAATAAGTCAGTCTCCATCAGGCCCCAGCAGCGCGACCAGGCCCTCCGCCAGCGCGCTGCGCCAGCCCGCAATGTCATGCCCACCGGGATAGACAGCCAGCTCGGCCTGATAGCCGTTGGCGTCCAAGGCTGCCGCCATGGCACGATTGGTGTCCAGCATGACATGGCCGCGATTGGTCACTGTCACGACGGTTTCAAGCCGGCCTGCGGCCAGATGGAAGACAGGGGCCGGCACGAGCGCTTGCGAGAGCTGACGCGCCGCCCATTCCGGCGCTTCACCCTCGGGTGCCCAATAGAAAGAACCCGACAGCGAAATCACGCCGCCGATCACATCAGGACGGGACAGCGCCGTCAGGCTGGCCGACAGGCCGCGGCGGGAGGCACCGGCCAGGAGCGTGGTCTCGCGTTGTGGTGCAAGCCCGGCTTGGTCCCGCAGGACGGGCAGGAGTTCGTCGGCGATGAAGGCCGCCTGGTCGGCATAGGCCTGATCGGCACTGGCCGGATCGAGCTGGTCGATCAGGACAAGATGCGTAGCCGGGATCTCGCCGGCCTCGGCCAGGCGCACCAGCAAGTCACTCGCCGGCGCCCGCTGACCCCACAGAAAGGCGTCGTAGAGGATGAGAAGCGGTGCATCCGGCGCAGCGTCGGGCGCGCGATACACACCCAGCCGGACTGTCCGTCCCAGCGCCTCGCTTTGCACGCGCAGCTGTTGCGGCGCGATGGCCGCATCGAAGGCGAGCGGTCTATGAATATCCGCACGGGGTGCGCGATCCAGGCGCAGCAGGGACTCGCCGTCGCGCCCGCCCAGCCGGACCGGATTGGCGGGGTCGGACCAACGCTGGTCGCCGCCGCCCTCCTCGACCAGGAAGGAATAGACCGCCTGCACATCGCGGGGCACGGACAAGGTCAGCGTCCAGATATCCGCCCCCTCCATGCGCGTCATGGGCAGGGTGAAATCCTCGCGGTAATCGGTGACGGGCTGACGCGCCCGGTCGACATTGATGACACTGTCGAGCCGCACCGATTGCGTCTCCGGGCCGCCGCGCCAGGCGAAGGTGACCCGGGCATGATCCGGCCTGTCAGGGTCCGGTGCGATACGCGGCAGACGCGGATCCGACAGGCTTCGCCAGGCTTCATCGCGGGCATGCGGGCGCTCGCGCAGCATGTCCTCAAGCGCGCGGACCGCGGGTGATTTCCCGGGCACGGCTTGCGCCAGGCAGGGCCCGGCAAGGCCCGACAACATGATCATCGCGATTGCCAAGCGACGGATCTGCACACCCATTCTGCCCTGCCCTCTTTCCCCGCACATCAAAGCCAGTCTAGCGTGGCGGACCGATTGGGGGGGAGCAGAGATGACACTGATCACACAGACTTGGCCAAACGACCGTGTCTCACGCCTGATCCTGACGGCCTCCGGCCTGTTCGCCCTGGTCTATCTGTTCGATGATTTCGGGCTTTCCGCCCCCTTCCCCGCCAATGTCGTGATCAAGGCGGCCGGGGTCGCCCTGCTCGCCGCCTACGCGTTTCGCGCCGGACATTTGGTGCTGGCCGTCGGTCTCGCGCTTGGCGCCTTGGGTGACGTCTTCCTCGCCCTCGACGCCAGCGTCCTGCCGCTCGGCATTGCCGCCTTCGGTCTGGGGCATCTTGTTTATATCTGGCTGTTTGCCCGCTGGCGCATGGAAGCCGGTCCGCGCGGTGGCCTGAGCCGGATCGCGGCCCTGGCGGTTGCACTCGCTGGCCTGGCGATGATGAACTGGCTGCAGCCCCATTTCGGCGAATTGCAGATCGCCGCCTCGGTCTATAACGGCATCATCCTGGTCATGGCCGTTCTGGCCATTCTCGGACGCTCACCCCTGCTCGCCATGATCGGCGCCCTGCTCTTCGTGGTCTCGGACAGCGTGCTCGCCATCCGTCTCTTCGCCGGCGAGCTGGATTGGGCGGGCCCGGTTGTCTGGATCTGCTACTATCTCGGCCAGGCGGCAATCACGCTGGGAATCACACAGGCAGGACCTGACCGCTAGAAGTCGCGGACGATGGAGACATTGAGATTGCTGTCCGTCGGCTGCGTGCCCGGCTGCGGCTCGAATTCGTGCTTGATCCGGTAGGCCAGCTCCATGCCCCAATCCTCGGCGATCGCGGTGGTCAGCGCGAAGCGCTGGTCGGCGCGTGAGGCCGGGCCGGCGAGCATCGTGGTCTCGGCGGCGAAATCGGTGGTTTCGGTCAGGGCGAGATTGAGGGTGGATCCCATCTCGAAGATCCAGTCGGTCTCCGCATCGCCCGTATCGGGCAGGCGATACCGCATGCCCGGCCCTGCCCGCAAATCCCAGGCGACACGATCGCTGTCGAAGGGCTGGTGCAAGGCACCGGCGGTGGCAAAGGCCGCGTGTTGATAGCCGGACAGGCGATCCTGCTCGTAAGTGCCGCCGATATAATAGCCCCAGGCATCGATGACATTGCGCTCGCCGCGCAGCTCGACCAGCCAATTGTCGCGGGTAACAGCACCGGCGCTTTCGGTGAAATGATACTCGACCTTGCTGTCCAGACCCCAACCGCCTTCCAGCGTCCGATCCAGCTCGAGCGCGAAATTATAGTCGGTCTGCTCGGTATTGCCGGTATCGATGGTGACCCCGAAGCGTGAACGGCCGGACCATTCTTCCGGCTCGACCCAGGCCATCGCCTCGGCCAGCTTTGCCACCGGAGACCAGCCTTCAGAACCGCTTCTGTCATCCGCGGGCTGGTCGGCGCGTGCCAGGCGGACCGGCGCGGCGGCAAGGCCAGGTTCGGCCGGAGCGGCGCGATCAGACGCGGGCGCTTCGGTTATAGTCCAATCGGCCAGAAGGGATTGCCGACGGGGCGCGAGCTCGGAGACGGCAGCCAGCACGTCGGCCTCGCCGCCCTCCGCAATGGCGGCGATCAGCTCTACGGTCTTGCGGAAGTCCGGATCGCTCTGCGTCTCGTCCGCAGCCTGGATCAGGACGCGGTAATCATCGGACAAATCGGCAAAAACCGGCGAATAAAATCCGCCGGCCGCTGCCAGAAGCAGGGCAATCAGGTCACGCATGGGCAAGTCCTCTCGTCGCGTCTCGTCCTGGATTTGACGAAAACACGCGTCCAGTCATGCCCCATGCAGGGTTTCTGTAATCTTGACGCTAGTTGAGCAGACCCTGCTCGCTGGCCATGGATTTCATGGCCTTCTGGAGCTTCTCAAACGCCCGCACTTCAATTTGGCGGATGCGCTCACGGCTGACGCCATAATGCTCGGCCAGTTCTTCCAGCGTCTTGGGCTCGTCGGACAGGCGGCGCTCTTGCAGGATGTGCTGCTCACGCTCATTGAGCTCGCCCATGGCCGATTGCAGCAATTGCATCCGGGTGTCGAACTCGTCGCTTTCGGCCAACTCGTCTTCCTGGCTTTCCGCCTCGTCATCGGACAACCAGTCCTGCCACTGACCTTCGCCCTCGGTTCCGCGCAGCGGAGCGTTGAGCGAGGCGTCGGGGCCGGACAGGCGGCCATTCATCGAGGTCACTTCATCCGTGGTCACGCCGAGCTTGGTGGCAATCGCCTCGACCTGGTCCGGCTTGAGATCACCCTCATCAAGCGCCTGCATCTGGCTTTTCATGCGGCGGAGATTGAAAAAGAGCTTCTTCTGGGCCGCCGTCGTGCCCATTTTCACCAGCGACCAGGAGCGCAGGATATATTCCTGGATCGAGGCGCGGATCCACCACATGGCATAGGTCGCGAGTCGGAAACCCTTGTCCGGGTCGAATTTCTTGACCGCCTGCATCAGGCCGACATTGCCTTCGGAAATCACTTCCGCGATCGGCAGGCCATAACCGCGATAGCCCATGGCGATTTTCGCCACGAGGCGCAGATGCGAGGTGACCAGCTTTTCGGCCGCGCCGCTATCCTCATGTTCACGCCAGCGCTTGCCCAGCATGAATTCCTCGTCCTTTTCCAGCATCGGAAAACGACGGATTTCAGAGAGGTAGCTCGACAGCCCTTGTTCGGGCGAGAGCGTCATTGAAACTGCATTGGCCATGACACGTATCCTATCCCATCGAGACGCCTTCAGACATGCGACATTTGCACGTCCCCCGGCGCCTCGTCCGAGACCTATTTGGGGAGCCCGCTTACCGAATGTAACCCCCTCACATGCCTGTGATGCGCATGGGTGTCATTCGTGAATGGTTGAGAGGGTCAGTCGGGCATTGTGGCGGCGAGCTAAACGCTTTCCTTCGCCTGGCCACGGGCCAACTGAAGCTCGACGCGTTTGAGTTCGCGCAGGATGCGGTTGTTCTGCATTTGCAGGCCCAGCCCGTTCTTCATGAAGAGGCCGAAATTGACGGCCACGACCACACCGACGCCCCAGCGGACGGTCATGACCGGGTCGGTGGTCTGGAACATTTTCCAAGCCGCCCAGATGGCCAGGCCGGCACCAATGATGTTGCCGATATAGGCGATCCACATCACCCAGCCGAGCTTGCCGCGAAACAGGCCAAAGGCCTGCGCGAAATAGCCGGGTTCCTCGGCAAGGTCGCCAAGAACGGCGCGGTCGTCTTCATCGAGGGCTTCCAGGATGAGACGGTCAAGATCTTCAGTCTTGGTGGTCATCGCGATCTCCTTTCACGAATGATCGGCATCCGGCATGGCCGGATTGAGCGCCAACGCGAGCTTGCGCCGGGCGTGCATGAGGCGGGTTTTGACGGTGCCCGCCGGTGTTTCGGTGATGACGGCGATCTCGGCGACCGAGAGCCCGTCCTGGTGATAGAGTGCCAGGGCGATGCGCTGATCGTCTGGCAGGTCGGCCATGGCCTTTCGGATAGCGCCCGCATCGGCAGCGTTTTCGGCGGCCTGCCGACCGTCGACCGATGCCCCGCCCATCTCGGCGGTGTAAGCCTTGGCAATGCGTCGGTTGGATTGACGTCCCCGTATCTCGGCGGCGCATTTGCGAGCCACAATGCGATAGGCCCAGGCCGGGAAAGCGGCAGGCTCACGCAGGGAGTTGAGGCCGCGAAGGATGTCGCACCAGGCGTCCTGCATGATATCGCGCGCCGGATCGACTTCACCGATCAACCGGCCGGCATGGCGCGACAAATCCGCATGCCACAGCCGACACAGGCGATCGAGCGCGACCCGGTCGCCGGCATGCGCCGAAACGATCAGGTATTCCGACAGAACGCGCTTGCGGTCACGTTGCATGATATCTCCCGCTGCCGCGCCCAAGGGCGGCATTCCAGGACAAGGTGCGCACGGCGCGGGACTCGGTTCAATTCCTTGTGCGGATCCACGACACAACAACCACCTTTGATTGTCATTCTTTACCACACGTTGTAGTGTGGCGGCGATTGAGGGAGGCTTTCATGCGTGGCTTGTTGACCTGTGTCTGCGTACCGACCCTGCTTCTGGCTGGCTGCACGACCCTCAACGGGCCACCACCGCCTCCGGCAGCGCAGACGAGCGAAGATTGCGACACAAGCGGCGCACGGGATGGCTCGGACAGCTGGCGCGCCATCCGGCTGGGTTGCGAGCTCGAATCCATTGCCGACCGCTCCGGCCTCTACATCGCGCGGTACTCGGCCATTACCGGCGATCGCGCCATGTTGGACCGCTTCTCCCTGGCCTCCGCCCTCAGCCTCGCCGGCTTCGGCCTGTTCGGGGCCCATGAGGACAATCTTCGCGCCGCCACGTTCGGACTGGGCGCCTCGACCGCCCCGCGCAGCGGCCTCAACCAGACCGAACAGGCCGAGATTTATGATGCCGGCGCACGGGCCATGAATTGCTATGCCCAGGAGGCCCTGACCGTGCTGGACGGCTATAACGCCAATGACCGGACCGGCATGGAAACCGCCTATGTCGATCTGACGACCCTGTCAGCGCTGGCCCGGCGTGCGGCCAATCATGCCGCAACGCCGCCGGCCGACACGGCCAGTCTGGAAAGCCTGGTCGCCCAGGCCGACACGCTGAGGCCACAATTGCGCGACGCCTATGGCGCGATCCGCCGCTTTCCCGGCGCGCTGGCCATCAGCTGGCAGGCGGCCGATGCCCACATCCATGACCGGCTCGCAGCCCAGGCCCCGGACATCGCTGCTCTGATCGCCGCGACGCGGGCGCTCGACCCCGACAGCAACCAGACCGGAGAGCCGGTGACCAGCGGGGCAGAAGACCGGGAGGGGCTGGCCGGTACCAATGAGAGCGGCATGACCGTCACCGACATCACCGAGAGGCTGACCGCCGCCATTGCCACGGCGGAACTCTACATCGAGGCAGACTATCCGGCCCGGATCGCACGTCTGGGCGATTGCCTCGCGATCGCTGCACCCTGAACCGGCATGGTGGACCTGCACCACCCTGCGCGTCCGGACTCCCGCAAATGGCCCAATGGCAGCACCGTGCGCTACGGCTTCCTGATGCGAAACCCACCGAGCTGGACCGAGCGCAAGGATATCGCCGCGTTTGAGGCGGCGCTTGCAGAGTGGCTGGCGCCGCCATGCGGCCTCCGCTTCGAACGGACAGACACGCTCGCGGACGCGCAGGTCCGCATCCGGGTCAAATTGACCGCGCCGATGCGCTCACGCGTCGGAACGGACGCATTGCAGGTGACAGATCCGGCCGCGCCGACGGTCTCCTTCAACCGGTCCCTGCGCGGTGCCGAAGGACGGCGCATGGCACTGCACGAGATTGGCCACATCCTGGGTTTTGTCCATGAACACCAAAGTCGACGCGCCGCGCTGGGATGGAATGTCGCGGCGGTAGAAGCCCACTTTGGCGCCCCGCCGATGAACTGGTCGCGTGCGGTGATTGAGAAGAATGTGCTCGAACAATCTGATGACGGTCGGATCACCGGCCCGGACTGGGATCCCGCCTCGATCATGCAATACGCCCTGCCGGCCGGGCTTCTGACCCGTCCCGACAGCTGGCGCAACCGGCCGGTCAAGCAGGCCGACGCGATCTCGGACGCGGACCGCGCCGAGCTCCGGGCCTGGTATCCGCCGGACTGATCCGCCCTATCCGGGCTTGGGCAGGGTCTTGTGGAATTGCAGATAGCCGCGTTCGACCATGCGGCGCATGGCTTCATAGGCTTCCGACAATTCTTCATAGGCGCTCCGCAGCAATTGCAGGCGGGCGACTTCCTCGGCCGTCAGCGGTGAACGCGAGCGCGCCGCCGACATGGCCGCATCGACCCAGGCCGAACGGGCCTTGGACGCCGACAGGGCGAGATTCTGGAAATCCTCGATCCCGACATGATGGATGGTCTTGGCAATCACTGCCTGATTGGCAGCGAAGACCGTGTAATCAATCTGCTCGAGATGACCCCGGCGCTTTTTCTGCTCGGCCGGGTCTTCGACCAGGTCCGGCTCGAAATGATCCGAGATCCGGCGATAGCTGGACGTTGATATCTTGCCCATGACGACACCTCCTCAACGGGTATCAAGGCCCGACCTTCTCACATCATGCCTTAACGGGCGGTTTCACACCGCCCGCGTTCAACCGCTCCGGGAAAGGCAAGGGACGGGACGGGACGGGGCCGAGGCACCGGGAGGCAAGCCAACCAAGCGGCGCGTGGACGCGTGGGGGCATCGGGACACACGCCTCCCGATCCGGTCACGGCGTGGCTGATACCCGGCTGAACATCAGAACCAGGGCGCCGCTCATGAAGGCGGCGAGATAGAAGTAAAGCTTGATGCGTGACCGCATGATCGCGTCCCCAATGGTCTGCTTTGCGGGGATAGCGCGCGATTGTGAAACCGGTTCCGTCGCGGCGAAAAAATTTCAGCCCTCAGTCGAACGCATAAAGCAGCGACACATCGAGCCGGACATCGGTCGGGTCGAAACCGGGCCGTTCCTCGAATTCGTGTTCAAGGCGCAGGCCGGTCTGCACGGCCCAGTCACCGAAGAGACGATTGGTCAGGGTGAAACGCTGGTCGATGCGAGAGCCGCCACCGGCAAAGGCCGTCGTTTCCGAGCCGAAGCTGGCAGTCTCGGAAATCTGGTAGTGGACGCTCGAGCCAGCCTCGCCGACCCAGTCGGTCAGGGTCTCGCCGGTCAGGCCATCCTCGCGGTAGCGCTGGCCGACACCGGCGCGCAACACCCAATTGGCTTTTTCGTTTTCCACCGCATGCCAGATCCCGCCGGCGGTCAGGAAGGCCGAGCGCTCGTAAATCCCGATCAGGTCACGCTCATAGGAGCCGCCGGCATAATAGCCGATGCCGCTGTCGAGCTCGCGCGTGGTGCGCAATTCAACCAGCCAGTTATCCCGCGTGGTCCGGGTCGCGCTCTCGGAGAGGAAATATTCAAACTGGCTGTCAATGCGCCAGCCATGCTCGAGCTCGCGATCGAGCTCGACGGCAAAGGTGAAGTCAGTCAGCTCGGAATTGCCACGCTCCAGCTGGACACCGGCGCGGACATGGCCGGCCCAGCTGTCATCGGCCAGGGCACGGATCGAGCCGGCCAGCCAGCCGCCGGACCCGTCCGGCGCTTCGCTCAGGTCAATCGGCGCACCGCCCAGATCGCGATGTTCCGGATGGGTTTCGGACGCCGCCGGCGTGGCTGCCGGATCCGGCTCGCTGACCGGTGCAGGCGCTGGCAGCGGCCAGTCGGCCACGGCGCCGGACCGATGCGGCAGATGCGCATTGATATAGGCATGCACTTCGGCCCGACCGCCCTCGACAAGCACGGAGACCATATCGGCGGTCTCGAGGAAGCGCGCATCATCATCCTGGCGGCCGGCCGCCTCGTTGAGCAAGGCCTGGTAGGCTTGCGGCAGGTCGGCGAAAGCCGGGCCGGACATCGCCGACGTGACAAGGAGAATGCCGGCAAGCGCGGCTGCGTTCAGATTGCGCATCGAGAGACTTCTGCTGACAGCGACCGCAGACCGGCCTTTGAAAAGCGAGCTTTTAGCCAATCGACCTTAATAAATCGTGGGTTGCGCGCCTCGCAGGGCGTGAGCGGCGGCGCGATCATGGCCATATCCCGCCAGAGCGGTCCGGCGTATGATCAAGGGCGCGCATCCGCCGGATGCGGCCCCTGTGCGAAGGAGCACACCATGGCCAAAGGCCAGAAACGTTCCAACAAGGAAACCAAGAAACCCAAGGCCGAGAAAAAGGCCCCGGCCCCGGACGTCACCCCGGGCAGCGTCACCGGCGTGCTCGACCGTCGTCGCAAATAAGTCTGTCAGCGCTCTGGTCCGACCGGTTCTGCCGGTCGGATCGGCCGCCTTGCTAGTAGCCGTAATAGCCGGCCTGAACCGTCCGGGGCTTGCCACCCGCCATCTCGACCCCGGTGTCCAGACCGGTCTTGTCATCGGTCGCGGCATCAACCGGCATCGGCCCGGTCATCCGGGCCGGCGGCGGAGGCGGCGGGAGGGTCTGATTGACCTGTTGCACACGCTCGGTCTGCGGGGGTGATTGGGGCAGGCGCGTGATCGGCTCGAGCGGGTTCGGTGCCCCGGCCAGCGCCGGCGAATTCTTGTCACTGCCCTGAGCGGCCGCCTGACCTGAGGTCTGACCGTAAGTGCGGCGCGAGTCCGAGCGCAGATCATTGGCGGCCGGCAAATCGAGCTGACCGGTCAGCTCGGCCAGAAGCCGCGAGCCGATATCCGGAACCGCGCCGCTGCCCGCATTCTGAGCCATCGCCGCAACCGGCATCATCATGGCCAGTCCTGCCGCCATGGCCATTGTTTGAAACATCTTCATCTCAGCCCCCCTGGGTTCAAGTGCGTCGGAAAACTGTGTAGCTGAAACGCTTTAAGAGAGCGGAACCGGTTTACGGACAATTTTAGATATGGGCGGCAAACCGGTCGCCCGCATTGCCAATCCGGCCTGCACTTGTCACCTTCCTGTCGCCTCCCTGTCGTGGGCGACAGCGGCCTTCGCGGCTAGGAAAAGGGGACGCAAACGGACCGGTACGGGACAAGAGACGGATTGCCATGGGACTGAAATCACTGCGCCTCGACAAGGGCTGGTCGCAAGAGCAGTTGGCCACGATTTCCGGCCTCAGCCATCGGACCATCCAGCGGGCCGAGCGGGGCGAGACGCCCAGCCTCGAGACCCTGCGCGCCCTGGCGAGCTCATTCGAACTCACCCCGGCCCGTCTGCGTGACCTGATCCAACCGCAAGAGACGGAGCGCCCCGACATGGCCAACACAGACACCACCGCGAACCTGACCGCCGACACGACTGCCCCCAATACTGGCCCCGACACTGGCCCCGTCATCGGTCCCGCCACCAAACGCATCCTGATCGCGGTCGGCGTCTATATCGCGGTGATGAGCTGGCTCGCCGTCATGCAGGCGGTCGCCGGCTGGGACCCCGAGCTCCTGCCTTTCATCGGCCTGACCGGCGCCGGCCTGGTCGCCACGACCGCCTTCATGGCGCTGGGCGGCGACAAGCCGGAGGCCGATTGAGGCGCAGGGTCAGTTTTCCCGCGTCAGGTCGATGCTGGCCCAGCACACCGGAGCGCGCTCGCCTATTTCGAGCGAGTCCCAGCCGTGGATACAGTCGGACGCGTCAAAGCTCACCTCCTCCAGGTAGGGGTCCATCTCGGCGCACGTGTTTTTCGAGGTGTCCAGCCGGGTTGTCCCATTGCCATCACTGTCGACCTGGATGTCCCAGCTCATCTCGACATGGGCCGTACAAAAACCCATGTCCTGGCTGTAATAGCCACTGCCCGACGCGAACTGGCCGCCATCGCCATCCGGACGCAGCTCGCCATCCGCCGAAAAGCGGATTTCCGAGCCCTCAATCGTCGTATAGATCCGCCCGGCCGGCGTCGTCACCTCATCCTGCATGGCCAGGGCCGACGCCCCCGACAATCCGCCCGACACAACGATCGCCGCGCTCACACCCAAAATCGTTTTCATCATGATCCTGTCCCCAATATCCGATTGATCCGGCAGCGACCGTAACGGGCAAGGCTTAAAATCACGCGTGGCGGGTCGCGACAATTTTATCGACCCGCCGGAATGCCGCGGGCGACCGGACCGGCCTGCCCGGTCACGCCTCCTCCCCGAGCCCGGGCAGCGTCGCCATGAACGACTCGAAGGGTTCCAGCAGGAAGGCCTCTTCCTCCTCACGCGTCATATTGCCGGAGGCCGCATCGCTGATCTGCTCCAGCCTGTCGATCCAGCCATTGCCGCGGCGCTCAGGCGGCAGGACTTTGAGAAGCGCGGTCGCGGTGCGCACGGCCTGCACGGTCTCGCCGGCGTGAAATTGCCGGTAGAAGCATTGAACCATCAGTTTCAGGGCCGCGTGTTCATAAGTGGCGAGCACGGCGTCAAACGCCTCCGGCTCGGCTGTGTCGGACTGGCTGCCCCAAGCGTGGGTGGTGCGGTGAGAACGCGTTGCCGCGCGTGGCGTGTTCTGTCGAGTCATGGGAAATCCCCTTTGCTGGGCCGCGCCCGCGCCCTCTCGCAAACAAGCTCACAGGGGTGCGCGCTTCGCGCGGTGTTCGCCGAAGTGATGGGAGGCAAGCGGGATGCCGGCGATGCCGGTAACCGGTATGGGTAAAGCGCGTGACATCGTGACATCCCGCCTGGCGGAGTTTTCCCGGGCTGTCTCCACCCCGTTTCCAATCCTCACACGTACTCGGGTCGGTCGTTTAGTGCCCTCGGACGCGAAGAGAGGACGCCCTGCCAGCGCTCACGATCGTCACATCGATCGCCCGGACAGGCTCCGCTCGCTCCCGGGCAATCGTGACGTGGCCATCGCCTCCCGTCCCGGGAACCGCTGGTGATTATGGGGGTGTTGGAGAGGGGGCGGACAAGTTGGTGCGGTTTTTTCGGGTTTTGTTTTGTTTGCGGGAGGTTAGATGCGCGCGCAGCGGGGATAGACAGGTCCTTCCCCTTGATGGGGAAGGTGGGCCGGCGCATGAGCGCCGGGTCGGATCGGGTGAAACGCGCCAGCGTTCTGGCACCAACCTCCCCGCACCCACTCCGTCTGGCCGCTACGCGCCCAGCCACCTCGCCCATCAAGGGCGAGGACCACGCGCCCCGGCGCAGACCGGGCCATAAACCCCTTGCCAGCCAAAGGGCCTCAGGGGATGAGCGGGGGCAGGGTGAAACCGCGAAGCGGCAGCGTCAGCGAGGCCCGGATAACGGGAACCGATTTTCGGATAAAGCCGAGCGACCCAGAAGCCGCCCTTGACCCCGCTCATCTACTGAGGCGGAGACTTGGAATGGTTTCTTGGGGGGAGTGCGGATGCGCAGCGACATCAGCGCGCATGCACTCAGAATTAGGAAGCGGCTACGATATAAATCGCAGCCGCCCAATGGTAGGCGTGGCGCCACCGAGGCTACCTGCTCCGAACGAGATCAAAAAGTCGTAAACAACTATCAACACTGTGCTCAGTAGGCTTTGGTTTTTCATTTTGCGTGCCTTATTCTTCATATAGTTCTCCTTTTTGTTAATTTCGCCCTTCAGAAAACATTGCTTCAGAACGGTCAGTAAGCAGAAAAATATCAGAGCAAGTACCGGCAACAACCAGAGAATCGAACTCCACCACCCCAGGGCCACAACGAGCCCTAACTGATTATTTGTCTATATTACCATTTCATACTGGGTTAGTCAATATTTACCTGCAGCCGTGCGCTGCAACGCCCGCTATAGCACCCGCTGCAACTAATACGCACATTAGGGTGAAACCGCGAAGCGGCGGTTCCGCCGCCCTTGACCCCGCTCATCCCCTGAGGCGGAGGATTGGCATGGGGTTTTTGGTGGGGGATGAGGGAGACGCGAAATAGTGTGCGCCCCCTTTTTTTCGACTGCCCAAGTCACGAAACCGGCTTAGGTTTGAAGGCCTTGCGGTAGTTGAGGAGCCCGTCCCGGCGCCTTGTCAATACATCTTCATCCGACGTTCCGCGAACCACCCCAAGAGACAATCGCGCTTGCCTGGTTGTTTTGAAATGAGCGAACGGTGGAGAAACCCGACCATCATACACCACCGCCCCAGTCACGTGCGCGGGTCTGTGCCTGAAATGTCGGAACTTGTGGGTCTTGAAGCCTCTCTGGTGGATAAGGTTTAGGATATTTGCCTTAACGCGCGGTCCGATCGTCTCACCCGACACCGTCAAGTCGTCCATGTACAGGGTGAACGTCAAACCGTGTTCAACGCAAAGGGAATCAACTTCATCCCACATCGGTTTGTTAGCGTAGAAAGCCAAAATCGGACTAGTTGGCGCTCCGGTCGGCAACCTCCCATGCACGCATGTTAGCTTCGCCAAAATCCCTGATAGGTCCCTCGCGATACGCATTTTCTTGGAAAAAAAATCAAAAACCGCAGCTTGGACCGTGCTTGTGAAGTACGACTTAACGTCAAGGGTCCAACAATCTCCAGCATTAACGTGCTCCGAGGCGTTTCTAACCGGTCCGCGACCCTTCACAGGACAGAACAGGTACGCAGGCGGCGAGATGACGGATAAAATGCGGGCGAGGCGCGCTTGAACTTGTTTCAGAGACTTGTGCGGGTCTTCGATACGCCGCGTTCCACCTTTCGGCTTGGGCTCATCCCATTCGCGGTAAAGGGTGTCCGCTAAGTCGGCGAGATCCTGCAGATAGCTCCACTCGAAGCCAAGCATCGAGGAAAGCTGACCTCGCCCCTTAATTCCAAAAAGAGGTGATTGGCTAGGCGTTCTGCGACTTTTCATCGAACGAAATAAATTCCAATATTTTCAGTACCTTTTCGGCAACCGCTCCTCTTCCGTTGTGTGGCTGAGAGAGCTGTTCTGAAAAATACAAGATTGAAGAGGCGGGAACTCGAAACTCACGAGCGTATTGGTCGATGAGGTCGAGCGAAGGTGTTTTCGTGCCCTTTTCAATCTCCGATACATGCGAAGCTGAAACGCCAAGCCGGGAAGCCAATTCCACCTGCTTCAAGCCATGAAACACTCGAAGCTGTTTAAGCGCGCGGGAAAGCATTGGTCACTCCGAAAATAAAAAGGGGGATAGATCTCAGAACACTAATCGAACTGGCTAAAAATCCACAAGATCCTGAAAACGAGTCGGATAAACCATCCTGTTTTCAATACCTGCTTCCACCGGCTCCTTCGTTCTGGAGATCGCTGATCGCGGTCGTTTGTACCGATTTTCATCGCTATTCTCCGTGAAGGCAGCATAAGCACCGTGCCTATGCCGTCGCAGTCCTTCACAGATGTGCGCTATCAGTTTTTCTCCACCCTTTCTGTTGGCCTGCCCATCGCAGGGCAGGCCTTAAGACCGATCCCCGGGGAGATGAGCTGACAATCATCAGAGGCTAAGCCTCCACACTCCTCATTTGAGAAGCCATCGTCCTGCGAAATCACATCATCAACGACAATAGTAGTATAGGCAGAATATCGCCTGCTGTCAAGTAAATTCGCTCAGAGCGAATTTTATTCCCCGAAAGCTCCCTGAGCCCCCCCCTCAATCAATCCCCTCCCTCACCGCACCATCCTCACTCAAATAAATCTCCCCGCCCAACGCCTTGAACTCCTCGGCCTTGGCCTGCATGCCCGCTTCGGCCTCCACAGCATTCGGCGCCCGAGCTAAGGGACATGTACCTCTGGTACGTGTCCCGGGAAGATACCTCGATACTGGAAGGGACAAGAAAACAGCTCCTGGATGGGACACGTACCAATGGTACATGTCCCTCTTCAGCCTAGTCTATTGGTTCGCGGGCCTTGCCGTCTTCCGAGAGATAAATCTCCCCGCCCTTCTCGCGGAACTCGGCCGCCTTCTCCGCCATCCCGGCCTGGGCGTCCGAGCCAAGCTGGTTCGGCGCCCGCGCAGAGCCAAACCGGTCCCGGATTTCCCGCGTAATCTCCATCGAGCAGAATTTCGGCCCGCACATGGAGCAGAAATGGGCCACCTTGTGGGCTTCCTTGGGGAGGGTCTTGTCGTGGAAATCGCGGGCGGTTTCCGGGTCGAGGGCGAGGTTGAACTGGTCTTCCCAGCGGAATTCGAACCGGGCGCGGGACAGGGCGTCGTCGCGGATCTTGGCGGCGGGGTGGCCCTTGGCGAGGTCGCCGGCGTGGGCTGCGATCTTGTAGGTAATCACGCCGACCTTGACGTCATCGCGGTCGGGCAGGCCCAAGTGTTCCTTGGGCGTGACATAGCAGAGCATGGCACAGCCGAACCAGCCGATCATGGCGGCGCCGATGCCGCTGGTGATGTGGTCATAGCCGGGCGCGATATCGGTGGTGAGCGGGCCCAGCGTATAGAAGGGCGCCTCGTGGCACTCCTTCAACTGCTTGTCCATATTGGCCTTGATCTTGTGCATGGCGACATGGCCCGGCCCCTCGATCATGACCTGGCAGCCTTTTTCCCAGGCGATCCTGGTGAGCTCGCCCAGGGTTTCCAGCTCGGCAAACTGGGCGCGGTCATTGGCGTCGGCGATGGAGCCGGGGCGCAGGCCGTCGCCCAGGGAGAAGGAGACGTCGTAGGCCCGCATGATGTCGCAGATCTCCTCGAAATGGGTGTAGAGGAAGCTCTCCTCGTGGTGGGCCAGGCACCATTTCGCCATGATGGAGCCGCCGCGCGAGACGATGCCGGTGACCCGGTCGGCGGTGAGCGGCACATAGGCCAGGCGCACGCCGGCATGGATGGTGAAATAGTCGACGCCCTGCTCGGCCTGCTCGATCAGCGTGTCGCGGAACACCTCCCAAGTGAGGTCCTCGGCAATGCCATTCACCTTCTCCAGCGCCTGGTAGATCGGCACGGTGCCGATCGGGACGGGGGAGTTGCGCAGGATCCATTCGCGGGTGTTGTGGATATTCTTGCCGGTCGACAGGTCCATCACCGTGTCCCCGCCCCAGCGGATCGACCAGACCATCTTGTCGACCTCTTCCTCGACCGAGGAGGCGACCGCGCTATTGCCGATATTGGCATTGATCTTGGTCAGGAAATTGCGGCCGATAATCATCGGCTCGAGTTCGGGATGGTTGATATTGGCCGGGATGATGGCGCGGCCGCGGGCGATCTCGTCGCGCACAAATTCCGGGGTCACATGTTCCGGGATTTCCGCGCCAAAGCTCTCACCATCGGCGAGGCGTTCGGCGGCGCCTTCGACGGCCGTCTTGCGACCGAGATTCTCGCGCTCGGCGACGTAAACCATTTCCGGCGTGATGATGCCGGCGCGGGCGAATTCATACTGGGTGACCGGCTGGCCGTCCGTGCCCTTCAGGGGCTTGTGCGTGGCCGGAAATTCGCGGGCGAGATATTTGCCCGTGGCACCGCCATTATCGAGCGGGGAGAGCGGGCGGCCCTCATACTCGGTCAGCTGGCGATCCTTGTACCAGGCCAGGCGATGACGCGGCAGACCGGTCTCGACATCAATCTTCGCGTCCGGATCCGAGTAGGGCCCCGACGTGTCATAGACGCGCACCGGCGGCTCATTGGCGGTCGGGTGAAGATCGATCTCGCGATGCGGCACTTTCAACGCCGGCCCCGCCTTGGGCGAGGTATAAACCCGACGCGACCCCGGCAAAGGCCCGGTGGTGACTTTCGGCGTTTCAAATTCGGACTGGTGGGTGGGCTTGTTCATGGTGTGGCTCCGGTCAGTCGTGACTGTGGGCTGGAATGGGGCGGGTCTCACCGGCTTCGGTGAAGAAGTCGTCCTCGCTCTGCGCGATCCAGGCGGGGTGGTTATTGCCCAGATGGATACCGGTGACCGCGTCGGCATTGAGGCGGGCACGGGTGGCGTCGCCGCCCCATTCGCCGATCAGCCAATAGGGCGGGAAGGCGTGCTGGCTGGTGCGGGCCTGGAAGTGGTCGTGATGAGTCTCGTAGATCGCGGTCTCGGTCGTCGCATCGCCCATATGCATGACCGTGGCCTCACCATTGAGCGTCACACGGTGGGCCATGTTCTGGATGCCCGCCCGGCCCGCACCGCCGGCATGGGGGATGTGCACGGTCTCGACGCGGATCGCATCGGCGACACCGTCGGCGGCGAGGACGAGTTCCTGCGGGCTGGCGATGAAGGGCAGTGCGTGAATGCGCGCCTCGAAAGCCGCGTCCCAGCCGTCCGCCGACTGCATGTCCAGCCGCGCCTGCCAGGGGCCCACCAGGATCACATCGGGATGGGCCGCGAGATAGGCATTGACCGCCGCCGCGTCGAAATGATCGCCATGGACATGGCTGACAAAGACCGCATCCACCCCGTCAAAGGGCGGTGTCCCGGCCATGATCGCGGCGCGCACCTCCGGCGCCACCAGCGGATAGCCGTAGGAGACGCTGAACAGCGGATCGAACAGGATGCGCGTCTCGCCGGACGTGACCAGGATGGCTTCATTGGCGAGGAAGTGTGCGGTCGCCGGATCATCCTCGGACGGGTGCGCCAGGGCGGACGCCGCGCTGAAACACGTGGCGAGGAGAAGGGCGGAGCAAAGGCGTTTCATCATGACGGCATCGTCTCGCTTGCAAGCGGTCAGACGACAGCGGTCACGGATCAAAAGGCCGGAGGTGCAGCTGGTCTGCACCGCTCCCGCCTGCTCCATCCCGACGCCGGCATGACCCGGATCCGGTCCTAAGGGTGAAGTCTCAGCCCGGCCACAACATCAGCGGGGCACCCCTTGGAACTGTTGTCGCGCAGCGTGGACTTGGCGCGCTGATTTGGCAAGCGAAGCGGTGCGCCCGTCCGGCCTTAGCCGGTCAGACCCAGCCAGAGTCCGCCCACACCCAGCAAGCCGATCACGACGGCCCAGACGCGCATCATGCCGGGGCGGGCGATGAAGGCTTCATAGACGCCCATCAGCGCTGGCGGGGCGATGATCAGGAAGACGCCCTTGATCAGGGCCACCCAGCCGATCACCCGGACCAGCATGGCCTCGCCGCCCGGTGCCGGCCCCAGCGTCGCCAGGATCAGAACGCCCGACGCAAAGGCCAGGATGCCGCCGATGAAGCGGAGCAGGAAACTCTCGCGCATCTCGGCCACCATGCCGGCCATGCGGTCGGCCTGGGCGAAGACACCAATCCCGGCGATGAGGAAGTAGAGGCCGAGGACACGAAGCCAGAAATCACTCATGGACGCGGTATCAAACATGGCTGGACCCTCCCTGGATCAAGCCGTCAGCGTCGCAGAGGCGCCCGCGGCCGGCCATGTGACCCATCGTCACCGGCCTGCCGCGCCTACCAGTACCGCCTATTGGCGGGTATAGATGTCCTCGCCCCAGGTCAGACGGACAAGCTCACCGCTCGCATCCCGCTCGAATTGCAAGCCGTCGATTTCGGCGAAGGGGTCGGACTGGCCGGCAAACAGGTCCGGTTGCGCCGGCGTCAGATCGATCCGCATATCGCCCCAGTGCGCGACAAGTTCACCGGCTTCCACTACCAGGTTGATGTCGAGATAGGGCTCGCCGGTCGACCAGGTGCCGGTATAGGCGACGAGCGTGTCGGCATCCGGTGACCAGGTCCAGCCACCCCATTGCCCGTCGGCCCGCATTTCCGCGAGCTGCTCATTGCGATAGGCGAGATAGCGCTCGATACGCTGCGGATACTGCTCGATACGGATCTGACGCATGCGCTCCGCCGTCTCGTGCTCGGTCAGGAACTGGAAATACATGTTGATCGTGCGGCTGGTCAGCCAGCCGGTCATATTGTCCGAATTCGAAAAGGCCGCGACGCCGACACCGAGATCGGTCGAGAAGGCCATCTGCGTGCGCATGCCGGTATAGCCGCCGCCGTGGACATAGAAATTGCTGCCCTCGAAATCGCAGATATTCCAGCCCAGCGCATACTGCGAACAGGGCAGTTCGGCGGCATTGCGCCGGTCTTCCGAGTGGGTGGCGACATAGCCGGTCTGGGCCGCGCTCACCATGTCGGCGGTAATCCCGGAGCCCGCCGGTCCCTCACCGCGCAATTGCAGCTGCAGCCAGGCCGCCATGTCGTCAACCGAGGTCACCAGACCACCGGCCGATTGCATCATCCCGTCCGTCTTGGGGCGGATATCGTGCCAGCCCGCGTCCTCGCCCATCCAGAAATGCGACCAGGACAACTCCTCCAGCGCGAAGTCGGACGTGCGCGACGAGGTATGATCCATGCCCAGCGGGTCGATGACATAAAGATCGAGCCAGTCCTGCCAGGACCGGCCGGTCGCCGTTTCCAGAATGGCGCCATAAATGTTGTAGCCGAGATTGCTGTACTCGAAACCGGGTTCTCGGGCCTCGCTGTGCTCGGCGATCAGGCGCGGATAGTCGGCCGGGTCGATGGTGGTGGAATAGGCCTCGACCATCGGGATGATGCCATTGTCGATCGGCACCTGGTGGGTGATGAGATCACGCAACGTCCAGTCCGACGCCTCCAGCTCGCCGGGCAGTTCCAGGTCCGGCCAGTAATCCGAGATCGCACTGTCGAGCGGCAGGATGCCCTCGGCATCAAGACGGGCCGCCAAGAGGCCCATATAGGCCTTGGTCTGCGAGGCGATATAGATCGGCGTGTCGGTGGTCATCGGCGCTCCGGTCGAAGCGCGACGCTCACCCTGGACATGACGCATCAACACCTCATCCGCGGTCACCACGACCACGGCATAGCCCGGCCCCAGATCGGGAAATTCGGCGAGAAAGGCTTCCAGACTTTCGACGGCACCTTCCGGCGTTTCCGCGAGGGAAATCGGGGTCAGGCTCAACGCGGCGGCACTCGCCAGGCTCAGGGTACGCAGCATGTTCAGGTCTCTCCATCATGGGCCTTTTGTCCGGCCGGTCACAGCGTGATGTTAAATCGCCTCCCGGCTGCCGGTCTTGAACGCATGTAACCGGAAGCGCGCGCCGGTCAGGCCGCCATCAGGGCGCGCAAATCACGGGGCGTCAGGCCGGTTTGGCGCCGCGCAGCGCGTGTGAAATGGGCCTGGTCGGCAAAACCGCCGGCCTGTGCCGCATCGGCCGCGCTCTCGCCCTGCATCAGGCCGGAGATCGCCCGTCCCAGCTTGCAGCGCAGACGGTAAAGGCTTGGCGGCAATCCGTATTGCCGGGTGAAAGCGCGCGAGAGATGGACGCGGTGGACGCCAGCCCGCTCGGCCAGTTCCTGCATGTCCGGATCGTCCGGATCATCGCGCAATTGCTCACGCACCGCATTGAGCCAGCTCCCGCTGGACCTCGCCGGGCGATCCGCCAGATCAGGATCAGCTTCCAGCCCCATCGCCGCGAGATCGGACACGGCAATGTCCGCATCGATCATTCCGTCACGCAGCGCGGTGATGATGCGGTGGATTTCATGCGAGGCATTGGCACTCGGGGCCGACCAGTCCCAATCATCAAGCCGCGGCAGGTCGGCGCAGAGTGGTGCCTCCGGGTCGATATTGAGGGCCAGCACCAGCGCACCGGCGGGCCCGTAGAGATTGGAATGGGGCAAGCCGGACGGCTTGATGCCGCGGCTGGTGCGAACGAGCTCTTGGGCGTGCCCCCGGCTCGTTTCGCACATTTCGCCAGCCAGCAACCAGGAAAGCTGGTGCGCGTCATGCGCATGAACCGGCATCGCCTCTCCCGGTTCATACCAGGTCAGGCGCGCCTCAATCCCTACGCTCTTCGCCAAAACGGTCTGAGGTCTCATCATTTCCCCTGCGCGAGTGATAAGACAGGGATGCCCGCTGCGGCATGATTGGATGATGAATACGTCGTAAGATGTCAGCGAAGTCTGAGGATTTGCCTAGTTCAGCGCCACCCGGCGTGAATGGCAGGCGTCGTAAAGACCCAGAAACGCCGACGCATCGGTATTGCCGCGGCGGCTGGCATCGATGAGATAAGCGCGGGCGCGATAGGGGTCATCAATCCCCTGCCCGTCCGACAGCATCAGCCCGGCCAGGAGGGCTGCGAGATCGCCGCCCCGCTCATCCGAGATGCGGGTCATGGCCGTTTCGGCGCGCTCGGCCTGACCTGGCCAACGCGCCGTCGCCAGGGTCAGCTGCGCCAGGGTGCGCGTATCGTCGGCCTGCATCAGGGCGCCGCCCCAATAGAAGGCCGCGGCCTGAACTGGTACCTGACGCTGCGCCGCCATGGCATCGAGCTGTTGCTCCATGCCGGCACTGACACCGCTGAGATAGCTGTCCCGGTGTTGGCCATAGCGCTGACACTCGGCCGACTGGGCTTCGGCTTCGCTGAGCCCGATCACCGCCGCACCCATCGCCCAGCCCAGGGCGACCATCCACGCCAGATTTGTCCGATTTCGGGCCATATGCCCCTCCCAGATTGAAGCCTGGCAGGAATGTGGCGCACGCGTTTTAACTCCGGACCAATTGTTGACCCAAATATTACAACAATTTCAATATATTAAGCTTAATGTAAACGCGTCCCCGAGGAATTCGCCTCTAGCGCGAAACTTGCAGGGCTCGTGATAACTGAAAGGCGCGAGCATGATGAAATTCCTGGCTCAGGACGGACATGGGCATCTCGAAGAGAAGTCGAACAATTTCACCGCCATGCGGATCCTGTTCGCGCTTTTCGTGCTCTATGGCCACGCGCTGATGATCCCGTTGGGCCTGCCCTATGAGGGCGCCTGGGCCCTGACGGTGGACTTCGTCGTGCAGTGTGCGCTGGACGGGTTTTTTATCCTGTCCGGCTACATGATCACGGCCAGCGCCATGAAGTCGCGCGATGTCGGTCGCTATGCCAATGCCCGCTTCTTCCGGATTTTCCCGGGCCTGATCGCCACCGTGCTCGTGCTCTGGCTCGTCGTTGGTCCGCTTTTCACCAGCCTGCCCATGACCGCGTACTGGGCCTCGAGCCAGACTTGGCTCTTCCCGCTCAAACTGATCGCCCAGATCGATCCGATGGCCGGCCTGCCCGGCGTCTTCGAGGCCTCGCCCATGGGCGAAAACATGAACGGACCGCTCTGGACCATCCGCTATGAGTTGATGGCCTATCTCGGCGTCGGTGTGCTGATGCTGCTGGGTCTCTATCGCCGGAATGCGCAGGTCCTGCTTTGGACCGCCCTGACACTCGCCTTCGGCATGGCTGTAGAGACCTTCGGATATACCGGCTTGGGCGAAGAGACGATCGGCACAATGGCCCGCTTTGCCCCCGCCTTCATGGTCGGCGCTGCCTTCCATGCCGGCCGCAAATATCTGCGCCTGACCCCGGCCTTTGTCGGTCTGGCCATCCTCGCGGCCATCGTGACCCGGGACTTGCCGATCGGCTGGATGATGCTCGATATCGCCCTGGCCGCCAGCTATCTCCTCCTCGGCTATGTCCGCATCCCGGGCCAGACCGGCGAGCGCGTCCGCAATGTCGAGGACGTCTCCTACGGCATCTATATCCTGCACTGGCCGCTGGGCATGATGGTCTTCGCATTGATGCCCGGCCTGACCACCACCGCGCTGGCCCTGATCATGCTGCCGCTGTCGCTCATCGCCGGCTGGGCTTTGCGTGTGCTGGTGGAGAAGCCGGCCTTGGCACTGCGGGCGCGGATGAGCCGACGCACACCAGCCGACCCCGCCGCGATTCCCGCCGAATAGGCAGGGCCGCCTAGCTCCGGAAAGGATCCTGCATCAGGATCACGTCCTCCCGCTCCGGCGAGGTCGAGACGAGGGCGATCGGGCATTCGATCAGCTCTTCCAGACGGCGCACATATTTGACCGCCTCGGCCGGCAGATCGGCCCAGGAGCGCGCGCCGGCGGTTGATCCCTGCCAGCCCTGCAGCTCCTCATAGACCGGTGTCGCCTTGGCCTGGGCTTCCTTGCCGGCGGGCAGATGATCGAGGCGCTGACCATCGACCTCATAAGCCACGCAGACCTTGATCGTCTTGAAGCCGTCCAGAACGTCCAGCTTGGTCAGTGCGACCCCATGCACGCCGCCGACCTGCAGGGTCTGACGGGTGATGACCGCGTCGAACCAGCCGCAACGCCGCTTGCGCCCGGTGACCACACCGAATTCATGGCCGCGCTCGCCGAGCATCTGGCCGTCAGCATCAAACAGCTCGGTCGGGAAGGGACCTTCGCCGACGCGGGTCATATAGGCCTTGGCGATACCGAGCACATAGCCGACATCGCGCGGCCCGACCCCGGTACCGGCCGAGGCCTGGCCGGAGACGGTGTTGGACGACGTGACGAAGGGATAGGTGCCGTGATCAACGTCCAGCAGCGCGCCCTGGGCGCCTTCGAACAGGACTTTCTGATCCGACTTGATGGCGTCCTTGAGGACGCGCCAGACCGGCGCCGCATAGGGCAGGATTTTCGGCGCGATCTCGGTCAGCTCGGCGACCAGGGTCTCGGCGCTGTATTCTTCGTGACCGAGGCCACGACGCAGGGCGTTGTGGTGGTGGAGAATATCCTTCACGCGGGCCTTGAGGGCGGCCGGGTCGGCCAGGTCGATGACGCGCACGGCACGACGGCCCACCTTGTCCTCATAGGCCGGACCGATGCCGCGGCGCGTGGTGCCGATCGGTTCGCCATCATCGCGGTTCTCGCGCAGGGCGTCGAGTTCACGGTGGATCGGCAGGATCAGGGTGGCGGTCTCGGAAATCTTGACCACGTCGGGGGTGATCTTCACGCCTTGCTCGGCGATGCGATCAACCTCGGCCACGAAGGCCCAGGGATCGACGACCACGCCATTGCCGATCACCGACAGCTTGCCGCGCACAACACCGGAGGGCAGCAGGGACAGCTTGTAGACATTCTCGCCGACAACGAGCGTGTGGCCGGCATTGTGACCGCCCTGGAAACGGGCCACCACATCAGCGCGGTGCGACAGCCAGTCGACCAGCTTGCCCTTGCCCTCATCGCCCCACTGGGCGCCCACCACGGTTACATTGGCCATGAAAGCCTCCTCGCTTGCAGGCCCGCACGCGCGCGAGTCCTGTCCGCGGGCCGATTATTTGTCACGAAGCCGTTATTTGGGCCAGACCCGTTTGCAGGAATACCGTGGATTGAATAGCCTCGTGCACAGACAAGTGCCGAGACGCACGATCAAAGGGGAAAGAGCATGGTTTCAGCAAAATCCGTTCTCGCCGCGGCGAGCCTCGGTCTCTTCGCCTCCGCGTCCGCCCTCGGCCAATCCGCCACGACACCGCCGGACGCTTGCGTCGGCGCGCCCTGGGACGCTTTCGATTTCTGGGTCGGAGAGTGGAATGTCTACGCCCCGTCCAATGGCGACACACCCGGTCCCTATCTCGGTCACAATGTGATCGAACGCATCAATGGCGGTTGTCTGGTCACCGAGCATTGGGTCGGCGCCAGCGGCAATGCCGGCAACAGCATCAATATCCATGACCCGCTGATCGGTGAATGGCGCCAGGTCTGGATGAGCAATGGCTGGTATATCGACTATACGGGCGGGCTGGATGATGCCGGCGCCATGGTCCTGACCGGCGAGGCCTATACCGTCCAGACCGACACGCGCGCGCCCTTGCGCGGCACCTGGACACCGAACGAGAACGGCACCGTCACTCAGCAATTCGAGCAGGGGGATGCCGAGGGCAATTGGACCACCGTCTTCGTCGGCATCTATGTGCCCAAGTCTGACGATCCTCGCGCAACGCAAGCGGCCGCCGCGCGAGGGGAGTAGGGCCGGCCCCTATTCGCCGCCATGATGGAAGCTGTTCGGGCTCTCATAGACGACCTCGCCATCGACCACCGTCATCCAGGGCTCGACCGTGAGAATCTCCGCTTCCGGGATGGTCATGATATCGCCCGAGAAGACGGTGAAGTCGGCGCGCATGCCAACCGCGATCGTGCCGAGATCATCTTCACGGAAAGAGGCATAGGCCGGCCAGGCGGTGAAGAGTTTGAGCGCGTCCTCGCGTGAGAGCGCTTCTTCCGCATGCCAGTTTTCGCCCTGGAAACCGGACAGGTCGGCCCGGGCCACAGCGGCATAGAATTCGATCCGCGGATCACCCTGTTCGACCGGCGCGTCCGAGCCGCCCGTGATATGGGCGCCGGCATCGAGCAGGCTCTGCCAGGCATAGGCACCCACGAGGCGCTCATCCCCCAGACGGTCCGGGGCAAAATGCAGGTCACCAATGGCGTGAGAGGGCTGGAAGGAGGCGATCACACCCAGCTCGGCGAAGCGCGGAATATCGGCCGGATCAATGATCTGGCTGTGCTCGTCGCGCCAGCGCGGATCGGCCAATGCCCACTCTTCCGGTGAGACCTGCTGGCGCGCTTCCTCAACCCAGTCAAGCAGGTAGCGATTGCCGCGATCGCCGATGGCATGGACATTCATCTGGATGCCGTCGCGCAGGGCCTGGGTGAAGATACCGATCGTCTCGTCGGCTTCGGCAATGGCCAGACCGGAGGTTTCCGGCCGGTCGGAATAGGGTTCCAGCAAGGCCGCGCCGCGCGAGCCGAGCGCACCATCCATGTAGAGCTTCACGGCGCGCGTGATCACCCGGCCGTCGGCCACATCGCGCATCCCGCCGGCCGCCAGCGGTGCATAGCCTTCCGGTCCAACCGAGAGATAGGTCCGCAGCGGCAGGTCTCCGGCTTCGGCGAGGCCTTCGATGATCGGCACCATGGCCCAGGGCACCGACATGTCATGGGCCCCGGCCCAGCCCAGGCTGGCGAGACGCCGGGCCCCCTCGGCATAGGTCTCGCGGGCAACTTCTTCCGACGGCGTCTCCAACAGCGGCGATAAGGCGAACATCGCCGTATCGACCAGGAGGCCGGTCGGTTCGCCATCCTCGTCAAACAGGATTTCCCCGCCCGATGGCGCAACGCTGTCACGGGTGATGCCGACAGCCGCAAGGGCGGCGCTGTTGGCGATCAGGGCATGACCATCAGCCCGCCGCAGGATGACCGGATTGTCCGGCGAGACCGGATCGAGATCCTGACGCGTCGGGAACCGGCCCTCCGGCCAATGCGTCTCGATCCAGCCACGCCCGGCCAGGGTCGCGCCCTCCGGCGTTTCGGCGATCGCCGCTTCGACGCTGGCGACCATGTCGGCGAGCGAGGTGACACTGTCGAGATTGAGCGTGCGTTCGCGCTCCCCCACCCCATAGACATGGACATGACTGTCGGTGAAGCCGGGATACATCGCCCCGCCATTGAGGTCGACCAGGCGGGTTTCGTCGCCGATCCAGGCCTGGGCGGCCTCATCGTCGCCGACAAAGGCGATGCGATTGCCGCGCACCGCGACAGCCTCGACCATCGGTTCATCATCACGGGCGGTATAGATCGAGCCGCCCCATATCACCAGGTCGGCCGCGCTCTCGGTTAGATCCCCGTCGCCATTCTCACCAAAGGCTTCGACGCTGTCCGTCTGGCCGCAACCGGCCAGAGCCAGAACCGACAATGAGATCATCCAGTGATTGGCGCGCATGAAAAAGCCTCCCCGCTTGTTGCCGGGAGGCTAGCCTGCGTCATCACACACGACAACGCCCGCAGCAGGCTGCGGGCGTTGTTAATTCGTCAGCGCTTGGTCGGCCTTAGGCCACCATGGCCTTTTTCAGGTCGCGCTTGATCTTCAGAGCCTTGTCCGAGAGCTTCTCGTCACGGGCCTTGAGGAGGAAAGCATCCAGACCACCAACATGATCCACAGACCGCAGAGCCTTGGCGGCGACGCGCAGCTTGTAACCACGACCCAGCTTTTCCGAAGCGAGGGTCACATCACAAAGGTTCGGCAGAAAACGGCGGCGGGACTTGTTCTGAGCGTGAGAAACATTGTTTCCCGTCAAAACGCCAGTTCCCGTCAGTTCGCAACGACGCGCCATAGTCGCACCTTTCAAATATAAGAATCCGTGCGCACCGGTATTGCGACCAGTGCGAGAGCGGGCGAAATAAAGGAGGGGAAGCGGGCCGTCAAGCTTGCTGCGTTCATCTTGCAGCCGGTTTCGATCAGTTATTGCAGTTGGGTGGACAAATGCGTTAGGGCCTCGGGGGCTCGAAGTGGAGAGTATATCGTGAAAAAGACTTGGATTTACGGGGCTATGGCCGCAGGCCTGTTGGCATGCAGCGCAACCGTCGCGGCCGATGATGCCGCCGACATGGCCGCCGCCGCGGATTCCGCAGCGGGCGTTCAGGGCGTCACGGTTCAGTATGCCGGCTCGGTCATGGTCTTTCAGGTCGCCAATATCGTGGTGTCCGGCCAATTCGCCCAAGACACCTACCAAGCCTCCGCCCGCTTTACCGCCGCCGGGCTCGCCGCGCTCTTCACCGATGCCGATATCGAGGCCGGTGTGAGCGGCTATCGTGACAATAATCAGCTGCGCCCCTGGCATTACAGCCACCTCAATCATGCCAGCTCCAAGAATCGCGTCGTCGCGATCGATTTCCCCGACGGTGTGGCCACGCCCGACATCAATCCGCCCTTCGGCTCGATGGGCGAACCGCCTGCCACGGATGAAGAACGCGCCGGCGCCGCCGATCCGCTTTCCACGCTGCTGGCGATGGGTCTGGGCGCCGTGGCGCACGGAGACAGTCATTGTTCCGGCCGCCTGCCGGTCTTCGACGGTCGGGCCCGCTATAATCTGCGCTTTGAGGATGGCGGGACAGACCGCGTCCGCACCCGCGCCTGGTCCGGCGAGGCGCTGGTGTGCCACGCCTATTACGAGCCGGTCGCGGGCTATGAGGCGGATGAGTTCCCCTCCGAGGAGGATATTTCCCGCCCCATTACCTTTTGGCTCGCCCCGGTGCATGGCGGCGATGTCCACATCCCGGTGCGCATCCGCACCAATGCCGGTTTCGGCGGTGTGACGGTCGTCGCCCGGTCCATCGAGGAAAATTGACCGCTCACCCCCTCGCCAAGCAGACGCGGATTGCCTAGGTCTGCACACAACACCTGTGTGTGAAGGAGTTGCGGGATGGCGTCCCACCGCAACGACCCCGGGCAGATCACCGCTGCCCTTGGTCCCACCAATACCGGCAAGACCCATCTGGCGGTCGAGCGCATGCTCGGACGCGCCTCCGGCATGATCGGACTGCCCCTGCGCCTGCTGGCGCGGGAAGTTTATGACCGGGTGGTCAAGGCAAAGGGCGTCGGCGCCGCCGCCCTGATCACCGGCGAGGAAAAGATCGTGCCGCCATCGGCGCGCTATTTCATCTGTACGGTCGAATCCATGCCGGTGGAAAAGCGCGTCGCCTTTGTTGCCATCGACGAGATCCAGCTGGGCGCCGACCCGGAGCGCGGCCATGTCTTCACCGACCGCCTCCTTCGCGCACGCGGCTATGAAGAGACCATGCTGCTGGGCGCCGGCACGATGAACCGCATGGTCCGTGAACTGGTGCCCGAAGCCGAGATCACCTTTCGTGAACGCTTCTCCCAGCTCGCCTATGGCGGTCCGGCCAAGCTGACCCGCCTACCCCGGCGCTCGGCCGTCGTCGCCTTCTCCGCGGAGGCTGTCTATGCAATCGCCGAATTGCTGCGACGTCGACGCGGCGGCGCGGCCGTGGTGATGGGCGGTCTGTCGCCGCGCACCCGCAATGCCCAGGTGGAACTTTACCAGTCCGGCGAGGTTGACTTCCTCGTGGCCACCGACGCGATCGGCATGGGTCTGAACATGGATATCGACCATGTCGCCTTCGCCGAGAGCCGCAAATTCGATGGTCGCCGCCGTCGTCGCCTGACCGCCGCCGAACTGGCCCAGATTGCCGGGCGGGCCGGCCGCTTCCGCAATGACGGGACCTTCGGCGAAACGGCGGATTGCCGCCCCTTCGATCCTGATCTGGTGGAAGCAGTGGAGAGCCACAGCTTCGCGCCGGTCGAACGCCTGCAATGGCGCAATCCCGATCTCGACGACAGCTCGCTGGAAGCCCTGCAATACACGCTCGGCAAGCCCTCGCGCGACCCGGCCCTGGAACGGGTTGGCGAAGCCTCCGACGAGCGGGCGCTGGGCGTGCTCTCCAGCGATCGCGAGATCCGCGACCGGGCGACCTCACCCGCAGCCGTCCGCCGCTTGTGGGATGCCTGCCGCCTGCCCGACTTCCGCAAGGCGACACTGGATGCCCATGCCCGCCTGATCAAGTCCATCTACATGCACCTGACCGGCCCGGGCAGTCGCCTGCCGGACGACTGGATGAATGGCCAGCTCGAGCGTTTCCGCAAGACCTCCGGCGATGTCGACGCCCTCGCCGCCCGCCTCGCCCATGTGCGCACCTGGGCCTATGCCGCGCACCGCTCGGACTGGACCCGAGACCCGGAACACTGGCGCGGCGTGACCCGCGAAATCGAGGACCGGCTGTCCGATGCCTTGCACGAACGGCTGATGCAGCGTTTCGTGGATCGGCGCACCAGCGCCCTGGTCAAGGGACTGCGTGATGAAAGAGACTTGCTGGCCGGGGTCGCCAGCAATGGGGAGGTTACGGTAGAAGGCCATTTCGTCGGTCGTCTGGCCGGCCTCGTATTCAAACCCGATGCGGACGGTCGCGAACTGGCTGCCCGGACCCTGAAATCCGCCGCGCTGCGTGCGCTGCGACCTGAGATCAACCGACGGCTGGGAGCCCTGGCGAAGACCAAGATGGAAGACCTGACCTTTTCCGATGACGGCAAGATCAGCTGGGGCGGCGAAGTCGTTGCCCAGCTCATTCCCGGCCCGACCCCGCTCAAACCCGCCATCAAGCTGCTTGGTGGCGATCTCGGTGCTGCCGAGGCCCAGTCCCGTGCCCGCGCCGGCCTCGAAGCTGGCCTGACCGCTCATATCGAGACCCAGCTCGCGCCGCTGTTCAAACTGCGCGATGCCGGCCAGTCCGACGACATGCCCGGTCTCGCCCGCGGTCTCGCCTGGCGTCTCTATGAAGCCGGCGGGGCCCTGCCGCGTCATACCATCAGCGATGATGTTCGCAATCTTTCCCAGGTCGAACGCCGCGCCCTGCGCGCGGCCGGCGTGCGGATCGGCGAGCACATGATCTATGTGCCCGAACTGGTCAAACCGGCCCCGGCGCGGCTCAACGCCCTGCTCCACGCCATCGCCGCCGGTCGCACCGACCTGGCCTGGCTGCCGGCGCCAGGCCTAACCTCGGTCGCCAATGACCGCTCCCGGACCCGCGCCGAATACGCCGCCATCGGCTTTCAGCCCTGCGGACCGCGCGCCGTACGCTTCGACATGCTTGAACGCCTGGCCGACACGCTGCGCGAAGCCGGCAAGGATGACGGCCCCGGCTTCCCGCTGACCGCCGACATGACCGCCCTGCTGGGCTGTTCGGTCGAGGACATTCGCGGCACGCTGACCGAGCTGGGCTATCGCCGGATCCAGAAGGGTCCCGATCCGGAGAAGGCCGAGGGCGAGCGCTGGGACCGGCGTCGCCGCAAGCATGCGGGCCCGCGCGGTGGTGCGCCGCGCAAGCCGGCCACCCGCGCCGCCGAGCCGGTTGTGCCGTCTGACAGCCCCTTCGCCGCCCTCGCCGAGCTGGCCCTGCCGGAACAGCCCAAACGCAAGCCGCGCCCGCCCCGCAAGCGCCGCAAGGACAAGCCCAAGGTCAAGCCAGACCCGGCAAGTGCCGATACCGGGACGGACGCGGCCAAGGCCTCCGGGGCGAAAGCCGAGACACCGGCAACACCCGAGGCGGCCAAGGACACCAAGCCGGACGAGGGCATTTGACGGTCGCGCGATGAACGAAACTACAGACGCCCTCCGTATCGATGTCTGGCTCTGGCATGCCCGCCAGTTCAAAACGCGCAGCCTGGCCACGGCGGTGGTTCAGAAGGGCCGCATTCGCCTGACCAGCGCCGGCACCACACGCCGGATCGGCAAGCCTTCGGCCCTGGTGCGCGCAGGCGACACATTGACCCTGCCCCGCAATGACGGGATCGTGCGACTGGAAATCCTTGCGCTGGGCACGCGGCGCGGCCCCGCCTCGGAGGCGCAAGCGCTGTACCGGGTCGTCGAGGATGAAGAGACGGAAGCCAGCCATGTTTGACGCCATTCGCAGCTTTTTCGCCCCGGCCGAAGCCGACCTGCGTCCGGAAACCGACCCCCATATCGCGGCCTGCACCCTGCTGGTCGAGGCCGCCCTGGCCGATGGCATTTATGCCGATTGCGAGCAGGCACAGATCCGCACTATCCTGGGCAGCGCCTTCGGCCTGTCTGCGGCCCGGGTCGCCTTTGTCCTGGAACAGGGCGAGGAGTTGGCCGAGAGCGCGGTCGATCACCACCGCTTCACCAAAGTGGTGAAAGCCTGCCTGTCACGCCAGGAACGGATCGGCCTGATCGAACAGCTCTGGCTGGTCGCGCTGGCCGATGGCGAGAAATCGCCCTTCGAAGAGGCCTTCATCCGCCGGATCGGGCCGCTCCTGGGGATTGAGGACCGGGATCGCATCTTCGCGCGAACACGTGCGGAAGCCCAACTGCGGACCCGTTGACAAAAACGCCGTCGCAGCCCATGTCCCGCGCGGCATCCCTGCCCATGACACCGTTCAAAATCAAGTTCTGGCCAACATGACCTATATTGTCACCGACGCCTGCGTGCGCTGCAAATATACGGACTGCGTGGAAGTCTGCCCCGTCGACTGCTTTTACGAGGGCGAGAATTTCCTCGTCATCCATCCCGATGAGTGCATCGATTGCGGTGTGTGCGAACCGGAATGCCCGGTCGAGGCAATCAAGCCCGACACCGAGGATGATCCGGACGGCAAGTGGCTGGCTGTGAACTCGAAATTTGCCGAGGTCTGGCCCAATATTACCGTACGCAAGGACGCCCCGGCCGACGCGGATGCGATGGCCGAGGAAAGCGGGAAATACGAGAAATACTTCTCCGAAAAGCCGGGCAGTGGCGACTAGCCCCAAGGGGTTAAGCAAAGCCTACCGTTTGGAAATAGCCGAATTTTGTGCTATGTTCTCCACATTGATGGGTAGCGCCTGTCGCGCCGCCTGCCTTTCTACACGGTGATTTGCGCGCAGACTTTTCGATCTCAGAGCCGGGTGGGTGCCGGAAGTCCTTTGAGAGCGATCTGCGAGCTTTTGCGTTTCCGTGCGAGCAAGGCCCAAAGAGAGAGCATCCATGACGAAAAACGACAAGTCTTTCAAAAAGGGCGACTTTATTGTGTATCCCGCACACGGCGTTGGCCGCGTAACGGGTGTTGAAAAAGACAGCGTAGCCGGCTTCGAAATCGAGGTTTACGTCGTCACCTTCGAACAGGACAAGATGACGCTGCGCGTGCCGACCGCCAAGACCGAAGCGTCTGGCATGCGGCCCCTCTCCAGCGACAAGATCGTCAAGGACGCGCTGAAGACCCTCAAGGGCAAGGCCAAGGTCAAGCGCACCATGTGGAGCCGCCGGGCCCAGGAATATGAAGCCAAGATCAATTCCGGCGACCTGATCCAGATCGCGGAAGTCGTTCGCGACCTGCACCGCGCCGAAGATCAGCCGGAACAGTCCTATTCCGAACGCCAGCTCTACGAGTCCGCGCTGGACCGCATGGTTCGCGAACTGGCCGCCGTCGAGGAAATCGAGCACGAGGCCGCCCGCGAAATGCTGTCGACCTCCCTCGCCAAGAAAGTCGCCGCCTGATTCACGCAATCAGGCCGCGAGACTGATGCGAAACGCCCGGCCTTTTGGTCGGGCGTTTTGGTTCTTGGAGTGGGGGTTGCCAGAATTCCCGCAATCCAACCGTCATCCCCCGGTGGCCGCAAAGCGGCCATCCCGGGGGACCTCGACCACCCGGCAGGCCGCCCTCGCCTCACCATCCCCGCTTCGCACGGCGTCTGAAGCGCCGAGGTCCCCCGGATCGCGGCGATGCCGCGACCGTGGGATGACGGTGGGTAGTGGGGGCGGAATTGGCTGGGTGCGCCGTGGAAGCAATCGCGCGCCGCGCGGAGATATCCATAGATAACTTGGCAGCCAGCCAGCCGTATCCGGTTCTCCAGCTCAAGGGTGAAACCGCGCAGCGGCGCTCTCGCGCCCTTGACCTGGAAAACCGGATGCGGCGAAGTCTTGGCAAGGGATATATGGAATGGTGGGCGCCGCGGCGCCAATCTTCCAAAGCCTCCGCCCCTTTTTCCCGGTCGCGCCCTGGCGCGACCGGGACCGACGGGAGGCTCATCGCTGGCCGGACGGTTTCGTTGGTCCCGGGTCTTCGCCCAGTGGTGCACGGGTGATCAGCCCGCCTTACCCGCCATGTGATCCGAAACTCCGGTATGGGCGTAAGACCTTCTGAAGCGAAGGAGGACCACCATGACGACCGCCAAGGCCGCCACTGCACGTTCTGCCCACCCGTCTGCCGCCCGCGATGCCGGCGAGCAGCGTTTCGTCAAATCCGCCATGGCGCGGCCCCTGCTTTCCCGCGAGGATGAGAGCGAGCTGGCCCGGCGCTGGCGTGATGATCGCGATGAGGCCGCCCTGCACGAACTCACCGAGGCCCATATGCGCCTGGTCATCGCGGTGGCCGCGAAGTTCAAACGCTATGGCCTGCCCTTCTCGGACCTGATCCAGGAAGGCAATATCGGCCTGATGAAAGCCGCCGAACGCTTCGAACCGGAACGCGATGTGCGCTTTTCGACCTATGTCACCTGGTGGATCCGCTCCTGCATCCAGGATTATGTCTTGCGCAACTGGTCGATTGTTCGGACCGGCACCACCTCGGCCCAGAAATCTCTCTTTTTCAATCTGCGCCGCATGCGCGCCCGCATCGGGGATCTGGAAGGCAGCTCGATCTCGCCGGAGAACCGCGAGCAGATCGCCCGGGACCTCCGCGTTCGCGAGAGCGATGTCGACACCATGGTCATGCGCCTCGGCGCTTCGGACCGCTCGCTCAACGCTCCGGTGGGCGATGAGGAAAACTCCCAATGGCAGGACTTCCTGGTCGACGAGAATGCGGCTCCTGAAGTCGAGGTGATGGAAAGCACGGACAGCGCCAAGCGTTCGGCCTGGCTTGGCCAGGCGATCGAGGGCCTCAATCCGCGCGAACAATTCATCATCCGCGAACGCCGACTCAGTGAGGAAGGCTCAACGCTGGAAACACTGGGGCAGACCCTGGGCATTTCCAAGGAGCGCGTGCGCCAGATCGAAAGCGCCGCCCTGACCAAATTGCGGGCCCATTTGTGCAAGGTTGTGGGCGACCCGGTCGAGGCCGGCCTCATCCCCAGCCAGTAAGGCACTCGACAGACAGCACTGTGTCAACGAGGCGGCCATGGTACCGCGGAGCCCTCCCTCCGCGGTACCAAATCGCAGCAGGCTGCGCGCGGCAGTCCCATTGATGCTCACCGGGGACGGGCGTCAGCGGGATATTCTTCCAGTACCTCAAGGCGCGCGGTGTGATCGAGACGGATCATGGGTCCGTTCTCCTCGACCAGCCAGCCGCGTACCCGCACGCGTCGACCGAGCAGCGCCTCAGGCCCCAGATTGGCGTCGAGGAAAGCCTGGCTGTCGCCGGCATCGATCCGGACCGTGAAATCGCTGCGATAATCGGATCCGAAGTTGAGATATATGCGGCCGGAATCGAGCTGAACCGCATCGGTCACCCGGCCCGCCACGATCTGCGCCGAGCCAATATCCTGCGCACGGGCATCGGGATTTGTGTCGCGGATGCCATGGGCGGGATCCTGCCATAGCCCGCGCCGGCCCTCCCGGGCCTCGGCCTCGAGCCTGAGCAAGACCGCGGTATGGGCCTGATTGTCGGCATGACTCATCACACGCGCGAGACCCGCAGCCACCAGGCGGGCCTGAATCCAGACCGGTGCGGCGCCCGCACCCTCCGACCCGGTCGCCGTCGGTGAGACAGACACATGCGCCAGCGCCCGGTCATAGCGGTCGCGCCGCAAGCCGGAATAGGTGAGTGCCAGGCTCAGCCCGGCGAGCCGGTCCGCCAGCCAGGCCTCGGTCTCAGCCGGCACCGGCGTATCAATCTCTGCCAGACGCACTTCCAGCACACCCTCTGGGGTCTCCAGCTGGAGGGTGAGCGCGCCGGCCATGCCGATGAAATGCCCATCCTCGCCAGCCTCACCTTGCGGCGCCCCCACATCCGCGGTGGTGGCTTCAACAAGCGGCGCCATGCCGCCCTCATCCATCGCCTGGATGAGAGGCTGAGCCGGGCTTTCGGGCGCGTCCCGAACTCTGCCGGACCGCAGTGCGTCTGCATGGGGGACGGGACGGGATTCAGGCGTGCCTTCCGGCGCTGCTGCGGTGGGCTCACAGGCTGCGAGACCCAGGACGAGACAAACAGATCGATGCATGTCTGCACCTCCTCTCTTCGCCCCTTGCTGACCCTCACACAAATATACACTTTATAGTTGCACACTTCAAGCCGGGGCATGCCGAATTCAGGCCCGGTGCGCCGCCGTTTACCATTCCGTTTACTATCTCGCGCTAATCCTTCTCGCGACACTTTCAGCCAGGGACACCCCTACGATGAACGCCTACGCCTATACCGATGATGCCGCTGCCCATGAGGGCGCCACCACCGACGCTCACGCCATCGCTGAAGCCGTTGGCGAATCGGCGGCCCGCGCCTCGCAGGGCGCAGAGGCAGCCCAGGTGGCCCGCGATGCAATGAACCAGGTCGAGGAGTCCAGCCAGGTCCTCGAGCGGCGGGTCGAAGCGCTGACCGATGCCTCGCAGCGCATCAATGCGATCCTCTCGACAATTGAAGCCATCGCCAGCCAGACCAATCTGCTCGCCCTGAACGCGACCATCGAGGCCGCCCGAGCCGGTGATGCCGGTCGCGGCTTCGCCGTCGTTGCCGGCGAAGTCAAAGCCCTTGCCGGCCAGACTGCCAAGGCGACTGAAGACATCGCGTCCCGGATTGCGGCCCTCGACAATGAGGTCAAGGAAATCCTCGACGGTGTGCGTGGCTCCGGTCAATCCGTGGCCCGCGGCAAGGTCGCCGTAGACCAGATGACAGAGGCGACCCAGCAAGTCGCACACCAGCTCAACACGCTGCGCGACCAGGTTCGCTGAGTCGACCCCCAGCCAAGTGAGACAGAAAGGGCGGGCGCCGAAAGGCCCCGCCCTTTTGCTTGTCTGGCCCTGCTGCCTCCTTGCCTGAGGCGGGACGGGGCCTAGACTGGGCACATGACTCATCATGTCGACCTCTTCTGGTCCTTTCGCAGTCCCTATTCCTATCTCGCCCTACCGCGTCTGATCGCGCTGGAGCAGGACTGGGACCTGCGGATCAATGTCCGCCCCGTGCGCCCGCTGGCCTTGCGCCAGCCGGACTTCTTCGAACGTGAAGATCCGCTCTGGATGGGCTATCTGCTAACCGACGTCCTCAGGCTGGCCGAGTATCTGGACATGCCGATCGGTCTGCCCTCGCCCGATCCGGTGGTCATGGAGACGGACCGCAAGCGCGCCGCGACCGTGCAGCCACACATTCATCGCCTGACCCGGATTGGACTGGCTGCGGCGGAGACCGGCCAGGGCCTGGCAGCGCTTCATGCCCTGTCGACCCGGATCTGGTCCGGAAACCCCTGGAGCGAACCGGGTATGCTGGAGGACGCGCTTTCCAGCTGCGGTCTCGATGCCAGTGCCTTGATCAGGGCGGCAGAGAGTGAGGCGGACAGGCTGGACGCCGTTCTTGCAGACAATGAAGCCGCGCTCACGGCCGCGGGGCATTGGGGTGTTCCGACCCTCGCCCATGACGGCGAAGCCTTCTTCGGCCAGGACCGGATCGACTTGCTGGTGTGGCGATTGAAACAGTCCGGGCTGACGGCCCGGAGCGAACCGCACCCCGCTGTCAGCACGCTAGATGGAGCGTGATTTCAGGATTGCCTCTTCCGGCGCCGAGAGGAAATCCGACAGCGCGTCAATCGAAAGGGGCTTGGACAGGAGATAACCCTGTATCCAGTCGCTGCCGAGCAGTTTCAAGGCGGCGAGATCGGTCTCCGTTTCAACCCCTTCGGCGACAACTTCCAGGCCAAGATTGTGAGCCAGGTCAATGGTCGACTTGATCAGCATGCGACCGCGTGTATTGGCATTCAGATTGGACACGAATTGCCGGTCCAGCTTGAGCTCATCACTCGGAATCATCTGCAGATAGGCCAGGGAAGACTGGCCGGTTCCATAATCATCAATCGAGATCCGGGCGCCCGACTCACGCCAGGAATTGAGATGCTCGATGGCCTTCTCCGGATTGGTCATCACAGCCGTTTCGGTGATCTCGAACGTGATGGGCCCGGCGGCGCCGACAATCATGGCGCGAGCCTTGCGCGCAAAATCCGCATCGCCAACGAGCGCACCGGAGATATTGATGGCGATGGAGATCGGCTTGCCCGCTGCCAGCAAGCGCTTCTGATCCGCAATGCTCTGCTGGATCGCCCATTCGGTGAAGGGGCGGATATGCCCGGTTTCCTCGGCTTGCGGAATGAACTGGTCCGGCGAGATGAAGCCACGTTCGGGATGGAACCAGCGGCTGAGCGCCTCAACGGATTCAAAGCGGCCGGTACGCACATTGAGCTTGGGCTGATAGTGGAGCGACATCTCGCCCCGCTCGGTGGCCCGCATCATCTCACTCATCAATGACAGGTTCGCCGCCGGATTTCCGTACAGCTCCCGGTCGAATTCGGCGTAGGGCAGATTGAGACGACGCGCCTGGTCAATCGCTACATGGGCCTGGCGTATGGCTGTTTCGGGATCCTCATCATGCGCCAGACCACAGATGATACCGACATCGATATTGAGATCGTCGACCTTGACGGCGGCCTCGAACAAACCGGTCACGTCCCGGGCGACATCATTCGCCTCGCGCGCGTCGGCGGAGGACTGTAACAAGCCGAACAAGCCCGGCAGGAGCCGGTAGACGGTCACCGGATAATTGCCCCCGGCCAGGCGTGCGGCGACGGCTTGTTCAAAGCGGGAATAGACGCGGTAACCGAGCGCGCCCGACAAGTGTTTGCGCCGCTTGATCTGCACCGCGATGACGACCGGCACCTCGCCCGTCTCGGCCTTGACCTTGTTCAGGTCGCGCAGCATTGCGGCGTGTGTGGGCAGCCCGGTATTGGTGTCCGTATAGAGGACTTCGGACAAGGCCAGCGCTTTCGCGCGCGCCACCCGGCTCCTCGCAAAGACGAGACCGGCCAGGAAGAGACAAGCCACGCCGACACCCAGGGCAATCATCAGGTTCCGGGCCTGCCGGGCCCGCGCCAATTCGAGCGCCTGCTCAAGGCCTTCCGAGCGCAATTGCTGGATTTCGAGTTCCTGTTCAGTGAAGTCGAACTGGGCGCCGACGAGTGCGCTATTGGCCGAGGTCGCGAAAGCCGCGCGCTCATCGGTCAGCCGCTTGAACGCCTGCAAATGGGAGAAGGCCGACACCCAGTCACCGTGTGCGGCGTAGATTTCGGCGGCGCTGCCATGCAATTCCATATAATTCTGCGAGGTCGTCTCAACATCGACATCGCGGAAAGCCACGCTCAGAAAGCGGACCGCCCTCTCGGATTCGCCGCGACCGTGCGCGATCTGCGCCCGGATTCCCCAGAAGAAGCGCACCCATTCAAACGTGCCATCATCCTCGACCAGGCTGAACGCGGCATCGATTGAGGCTTCCGCCCGATCGTAATCCGCCTGCTCGACCTGCATATTGGCCAGATTGTTGAGCACGCGCGCCTCGAGAATGGTGCTGCCCATGGAATTGGCGAGGGTCCGCGCCTGCTCGAAGGAGGCGGCAGCCTCCTCATAACGACCGAGTTGGGTCAGGGCATTTGCCAGATTGTTATGGGCGGCCAGGTCGAGTGACGGATCCTGGTAACGGGCCAGCGCATTCCTGAAATACTCCACCGCCCGCTCGTACTGCTGGGCGTCGGAATAGATCGATGCCATCGATTGAAGCGCAATCGACTCGCTGCGGCTCTCGCCCAGATCGCGGTAGATTTCATAAGCGCGCTGATAATTCTCCAGCGCATCGCCATGCTCACCGAGCACTTTCTCGATCCGCCCCAGGGAGGTGAAGATGTCGGCGAGAAGCTGCGTCTCGGCCGGCACCTCGCCCAGGCGCGCGAGCGCATCCAGCGCGATCGGATGGGCGTCTTCGGCGCGGCCCATACGGGTCAGCGCCTCCGATTGAAGCCACCAGGCCGTTGCCATCGCTTCATGGCGCTCATCAATAATGAGTCGCCGCGCCAGGCCTTCCGCACGTTCGGACAGCGACAGGGCCGCGGTGGGGTCTCGCATCATCGCGACCCGGGAAGCGTCGACAGCTTCTGCGAAATCATGGATCGTTTCAGGGTCTTGCGCGTGCACGGCGGATGCCGCCAGAGCCAAAACCAGGCTCAGGACGCATGCAATCATCGCCAGTGGATATGCAAGCAACCGCACAGCTACTCTCCGAAAACGCCCCACGGGACGATTTTGAAGCTTGACCGTACCAGTCTTGGTTAAAGGAATGCCTAATGGGCCCGCCCGCGAGACCTGTGGCACAAAGGAAAAGGGCCGCCGGCTTTCGCCGACGGCCCCCTTTCAACGCACTGCCGAGTGGATCAGAAGCGCATTTCGAAGCGTACTCCGCTGGTCGCGGCCGAGAATTCCGAGACCTGCTCGTCACCGGACAATTGCTGGCGACTGAAGACGCTCAGACGGCGATCGGATGATCCCAGCTCGGTCGCATAGATGACCTCGGCATAGACTGGCCGACGGCCACCCAGCTCCCACACATCGCTTTCGACACCCAGCTCTCCGGTTTCCCGGTCGGTGACCGCCATGCCTGTATAGCTCAGGGCGCCACGTTCGATATGCAGCGGCTGAACCATGCTCAGACGGACACCATCATTGTCCGAGAACAGGGCCTGATACCGGACCGAGACCTGGGCCGCGGTGCTGTCGATACGCTCGGCAATGTCCAGCAGGCCACCATCGAAGGCGGTGGTCCGTGTCTGCGCCAGGGTCACCGAAGCGCTCATACCGAACCGGGAGGACGGCTGGGCGTCGACACCGAAGGTCAGCGCGGTCGTGTCCGCACCGCCCTCGAGGGCCAGAAGACTGCCGCCCTGGGCACCGAGCAGGCCGGTCGCCTCGTGCAGCTGCGTCAGCGAGCCATTGACCGTGACGAGGTCATTCAGCGGATAGCTGAGATCGAGATTGGCCGCGAAGGCCTGGTAAGGCGCAACACCGTCAAACAGGGCCTGCTCCTCGCCGGTACCCGGCATCACATAGAGCGCTTGCTCATACGTGGTGGTGATACCGAAGGAGACCTGCAGATCGCTGTCCATGTCGAACGTGCTCGCCGCATAGGCACCGCCGGAGGCAAAGCCGAGAACCGGGTTCACGCCACCGCTTTCCGGACGATGGTCCGAGAAGAGGTTGAAGCCGGTTTGGCTGGACAGCGCCAGCGCGCCCTCACCGACACCGAATTTCATCGAACGCCCGCTTTCCGTGTCGGTCAGCTCGATGCCGGCATGGAAGCCCAGTTCACGGGCATAGCCGACATTCGACGGATCCAGGGTGGAGGCCGTGGCCGTCACCATCAGATTGCCGGTCTGCGAAAGCCGTTGCGAAGCGCTGCTGATATCCGAGAAGTTGGTCCCGTTCAGCGAGGCGCTGGTGCGCTCATAGATATATTGCTCGGCATAGGCATTGGCGACCGAGCTGGCCAGCGAACTGCCGACGATCAGATCATCCATCGAGACCGTGAAGTCGCGATAGCTGTCGCCGATATCCTCAAACACCGTGACGTAATGCGTGTTGGAATGGCGCAGCGAGAGACGTCCACCGGTGATGATCAGGCTTTCGGCCTCGACCGGGTCATTGTGTTTGTCCAGGCCGTAGAGATTGGCCGGGTCCAGCGGTGACATGGCGCCGGCGACATCCAGCATGCCGTGGCCATAGACCGCGTCGACACCCGGCTCGCCGAGATCACGGGCCGACAGCAAGAGGACATCCGCCACTTCACTGCCATCGAGCCAATACCACCAGCCCTTGACCAGCGCCGCAGCACCGGAAACCAGCGGCGCGGCAAAGGACGTCCCGGAGACACGGGTCACACCGCCCTCGCCATCATCGACGAGCAGGAGCTCACCCGGAGCGACCAGGAAACGGTCCATCAGACGGGAGCCGGTCTCACAGACGCCATTGGTCAGCAAGCAGGCTTCGCCCGGCGTATTGGAGAAGGACGAGATATGGCCCGTCGGGTCAACCGAGCCGACCAGAATGAGATTGTCGAGGACAGAGACACCGGTCCAGTCCAGGTCGACCGTCTGGGTGATGCCGTCATTGCCGGCCGCAATCACGAAGGTCAGGTCATCGGCATGGCGCGCCACGCGATCCTGGCGGAAGACCTCGGCCCATTCCTGGTGCAGGGTCCAGCCCGGCACGCCCAGAGACATGTTGATGATAGAGGTGCCGCCATTGGCCAGGGATTCAACCCCGTCCGCAACATCCGCCCAGCCTGCCGTATGGGACTCGTCAAACGGATTGTAGAAGCGCATCGCCGCGTGCGGGGCGACCCCCATGACGCCGACACCATCGACCGGCGCACCGATCAGGCTGGCAACGGCATTGCCGTGATTGACGTTGAGATAGTCGCGCTCGCCGCCCTGGCCGCGGAAATTGGCTCCATCGACCGTGTTGACACTGAAGTCGAGCACGCCAACGAGGGGGGCACGGCCCCAATCATAGCTGGCCGCCAGAGCCGGAGACCAATTGATGGCCGGCATCCAGTGATCGACATGGTCGACGCCGGAGAAGCCCATCAGGCTGTCATAGAAAGTCAGGAAGAATTCCGACCGCTGGCCGATGCTGACCGAGGCCAGGCTGTCCGGGTCGTCGAGATCAATACCGAAGCGCTCCAGCAGGGCGTCGAGGAAGGCCTCGTCCATGCTCTGGCCGGTGCGCGCTTCAATGGCCGCCCCGAACACGCCTTCGGCGCGATCGATGACCGAGGCCATGTCATTGGCGATCGTCGTGAAGTCACCACCCTCGGCAGCCGCCTCATTCCATTCGAGATTGAGGTCACCCCAAACCGGGCCGACCTCCTGCCAGAAGGGATTGATGTCGCTCCAAAACGGATTGATGTCGTCGCTGAAGAAAGGATTGATGTCGCCCCAGAAGGGATTGATGTCGCCACTGAAGAAGGGGTTGATGTCCCCGCCGAAGGGATTGATGTCGCCCCAGAACGGATTGATATCCCCCCAGAAGGGCGAGATGTCGCCGTAGAAGGGATTAATGTCACCGCGGAACGGATTGATATCACCCCAGAAGGGATTGATGTCCCCCCAGAACGGATTGATGTCACCGTAAAAGGGGTTGATGTCCCCCCGATAGGGATGAAGGAATGTGTTTCCGCTGCCGTCATTTTCATCGGAATCTTGTGCATATGCAGGCATCATGGCCCCGGTCAGGGACATGAGTGCAATGGCTGCCGCTCCGGATTTCAAATACTGTCGCATGAGGACCCTCCCAGCCCAATTTCATGCGACCACTATCACTCCCCCACGTTTCGGCCCCTCTAACAGACGTTGTCAACAAACGGTTAATTGAGGCGGTGGTTAACAAGCGGTTTCCCGGCGGTCGGCACCTTCCCCTGGACTGCAAGCCCGTGCAGGACCGAAGTTCACGCTTGCGTCCGGATTTCAACTATTCCAGTTAAACGTCCTGGTCGGCCCCGTAGCTCAGTCGGATAGAGCAACGGATTCCTAATCCGTAGGCCACTGGTTCGAATCCAGTCGGGGTCACCATATTCGCGCTAGCCCAGCGCGCCCGGCAACCTTAACGCACAGCCCCCTTGACCGCACGCATATTGCAGGTGTCAACTTTGTGTCACTGGACAAGAAGGGGCACTTCATGAGGACCAGGACGATCCTGGATCCACGCACGCCGGTCGGGCTCTACCTGCCCGCGCTGATCAGTCTGGCCGTTGTCTTTGCAGCGGGTGAAACGCTGCTTCTGACGCTGTCGCCCGGCGGAGCCAATCTCGTCGAGACTGCGGCTGCAGTCTTGCTGAGCCTGTTGATGTCCGGCCTCGTCCTCGCCCTGCAGGCCTTGCGGCGCCAATCCCTGTTGCTCAAGCATGCCAATGAAGTGCGCCAACTCTCGGAACAGCGCTATGATCTGGTCGTACGCGGAATGGCAATCGGCGTCTGGGACTGGGATGTGCGCGCCGACACGCTGATCCTCTCGCCCAACGCACAGCAAATCCTGGGCGTCAGCGACACGAATGGCCCCGGCAGCTCCGCCGCATTCTTCGATCGCGTCCATCCGGACGAGACCGATACCCTGACCGCGGCGATCCAGGACCATATCGACCAGGGCGTGCCCTTCTCGCGCGATCTGCGTCTGAAACACGCGGACGGCCACTATGTCTGGTGCCATCTCACCGGCCAGGCCTTGTGGACTGGACCGCAGGAAGCCATCCGGCTGGCGGGCTCGATCGAGAACATCACGGTTGAACGCGAAGGCGAGCTCGCCCGACGCCAGAGCGAGATGCGATTGCGCGCGGTGACCCAGAGTGCCGTTGATGCCGTCGTCGCCACCGATGCGGCGGGAATCATCCTGGAAGCCAACCCCGCCTGCCAGACGATTTTCGGCCATGACCCGACCGGACTGATTGGCGAGAATGTTCGCCTCCTCACCCCCGCCGAACACAGTCACAAGCACGATTACTACATCCGGCATTATATCGAGACGGGAGCCAGTGAGATCGTCGGGAAGGTGCGCGAAGTCGAGGGGCGCCATGCCGACGGTCATGCCATCCCCATCGAACTCGCGGTCACCGAGTACAGGGAGGGCGAGGAACATATCTTCGTGGCCACCGCCCGCGACCTGTCCGATCGCAAGCAGACCGAAGCCGAACGCGAAGCCTTCATCGCGCGCCTGGAAGCCAGCAATGCGGAGTTGGAGCGCTTCTCCTTCGCAGCCTCGCATGATTTGCGGGAACCCCTGCGCATGATCGGCAGCTTTTCGCAGATGCTGAACAAGCGTTATGCCGACCAGCTGGACGCCGACGGGCGCCGGGCGCTGAATATCTGCGCTCAATCCGCCAGCCGCATGCAGGCCCTGCTGGACGATCTGATCTCCTTTTCACGCGCGAGCGATGATCTGGGCCAGGTCGAAACCTTGCTGCCCGCCGACATGATCGAGCTCGCCCGACAAAACCTCGCCGAAGAGATCGAACGCACCGCAGCCAGCTTCGCCATCATCCATATGCCGCCGGCCATGCGGGCCAATCCGACGCGCTTCCTGCGGGTTTTCCAGAACCTGATCGCCAACGCGATCAAGTATGCGAAAATGGACGCGACACCTCGCATCCAGATTTCGGCCTCGCCCTTCGAACAAGGCTGGCTGTTCACCGTCTCCGACAATGGCATCGGCATGAAGCCGGACTATTGCGAGCAGATATTCGAACCCTTCAAACGCCTGCACTCGCCCTCGGAATATTCGGGGACCGGCATGGGCCTTGCCATCTGCCGGAAAATCGTGACCGCTGCCGGTGGTCGAATCTGGGCAGAATCCGAACCCGACAAGGGTAGCCGCTTTTACGTATACTGGCCTGACCTCGAAGCATCCGATGTTGCGGATCTCGCCGAGACCAAGGGAGAAGAAGCATGAACGCGCCCCGAAAAGGCATTGAAATCCTGCACGCCGAAGACAATGAAAGCGATGTCTTCCTGACCCGAATGGCTTTCGAGGACAGCGATTTCCGCGCCCAGCTTCACGTCGCTGTCGACGGCGAAGCCGCGCTGAATTTTCTGTTCAAGCGATCCGGTCATGAGGGAGCGCCAACACCGGACATGATCCTGCTCGATCTCAACCTGCCCAAGATGGACGGCAAGCAAGTTCTGGAACAGCTCAAGGCCACGCCGGACTTGCGTCGCATCCCGGTCATCATCCTGTCGAGCTCGCGCGCCGACCGCGACATCACCGAGAGCTATGACCGCTACGCCAACGGCTATATCACCAAGCCGGACGAGTTTGGCGCCATGCGTGATGTCGTCGAAGCGATTGAGGATTTCTGGTTTGGTGCCGCCACCCTGCCGGATCGACACTAACGCCGGGTCCGGCGGCTCGCCTCAGGCGAGCGTCGCCATGTCGATGACGAAGCGGTATTTCACATCGCTCTTGAGCATGCGTTCATAGGCGGCGTTGATATCGGCCATGGCGATCATCTCGATATCCGAGTGGATGCCGTGCTCGGCGCAGAAATCGAGCATTTCCTGGGTCTCGGCGATGCCGCCAATGGCGGAGCCGGCGATCGAGCGACGCTTGGCCAGGAGCCGACCGACGGAGGGCGACGGATGCGCTTCGTCCGGCACGCCGACCAGGACCAGCGACCCATTGACCTTCAGGCAATCGAGATAGGGGTTGAGATTGTGCGAGGCGGCGACCGTGTCGAGGATGAAGTCGAGCGTCAAACGCTCAGCTTTCATCTGGTCGCGATCCTTCGAGATCACGACTTTGGACGCGCCGAGCCGCTTGGCATCCTCGACCTTGCCCGGTGATGTCGTGAAGAGAACGACTTCCGCCCCCATCGCCTTGGCCAGCTTGACCGCCATATGGCCGAGCCCGCCCAGACCGACCACGCCGACCTTCTGTCCCGGCCCCACCTTCCAGTGACGTAATGGCGAATAGGTCGTGATACCGGCACACAGGAGCGGCGCGGCACCGGCGCGATCCAGTGTCTCCGGAATGCGCAGAACAAAGCTCTCCTTCACGGTCACACGCTGGGAATAGCCGCCATAGGTATGGCTGCCGTCCGGAAGGCGACCATTATAGGTCCCCGTCGCTCCGGTATCGCAATACTGTTCCAGCCCTTCATGACAGTGACCACACTCGCCGCAACTGTCGACCAGACAGCCGACACCGACCGTATCGCCCGGCTTGACCTTGCTGACCGAGGCGCCCACCGCTGCCACCGTGCCGACGATCTCGTGGCCGGGCACACAAGGATACATCGTGTTTTTCCAGTCATTGCGCGCCTGGTGGAGATCGGAATGGCAGACACCGCAATGGGTGATCTCGATCAGGACCTCGTCCTGACCCGGCTCACGCCGCTCGAAAGAAATCGGGCCCAGATCGGCGTCGGCGGACTGGGCGGCATAGCCAAGGGATTGCGGCATGGGTCGGCTCCGTTTCGATGCTTCGGTATGGAAGTCTAGGCCAGCCGCGCCAAAAACCAAGGGCGGATGACGGTCTAGCCGACCGTGGCCAGGGCGATAATCCCCGCCTGCCCACCAAATTGCCCGCTTTCGCCGCGATGATGCGAGCGGCGGGCCGAGAAAAGCCGGCCCGGCTCGCCGTAGGTGCAAAGCTTCGAGCGCCATATCGCCGCTTCCGGCAGGCCGGCCATGACAAGTTGCCGCCGACAGGCCTCGCCGACATCCAGATGCGCCCCGCCTTCCGGGTCGCGCGGCGAGAGGATGCCGCCGGTCACGTCAAAGACCGCTTCAAACTCGGCCACGACTTCCGGGCCGACCCGGTAATTGACCGCCGAGATGGACGGACCGATCGCGGCGAGGAGTTGCGCAGGATCGGTTCGGTAAGCTTCGGTCATCGCCTCCACCGTCGCCGCGGCGATATTCTGCACCGTGCCGCGCCATCCGGAATGAATCGCCGCCACCGCCCGATGGTCAGGGTCAAACAACAGGATGGGCGTGCAGTCGGCGGTCTGGCAAACAAGGCCGATACCCGGACGGTCCGTGATGAGCGCATCCCCCTCGCCCACGGCCTGGTCGCCCTTCGGCGCCCCGTCCACACGCAGCACGGCCCGGCCATGGACCTGATTGGCAAAGGCCAGGGCGTCGAGGCCCAGCGCCTTGCGCACGCGTTCGCGATTGGCCGCGACATGCGCCGCCTGGTCACCGCGCGACCGTGTCAGATTGAGCGAAGCATAAACCCCCTCGCTCTCTCCGCCCGGGCGCGTCGTGAAGGCATGAACGAGGTCCGGACGGTCAAGCGTCCCGGCGCGAACAAGATCGAGTGTCATGGCCGAAATCCTACCCGGTCGCGGCCCAGATCAAAGCCTTTTCCGGCCTCGCGAATATCCGCGATCAACGCATTGAAGGTCGACCAGTCATCGGACTCCGCGATCGACGCCCAGCCAGCCTCGACCGTGTCGATGACCAGATCCACCGGATCGGCCCGCTCGAAGGCGGGATGGGACAAGCGCTCGATGCGGACCGGCTCATGCGCCGCCAGGGCGGCGTGCCAGGCCTCGAACGCCTCCCCCGAATAGGTCGCCGCACGCGGACCGGCCATGGCGCGCCTGGCCGAAGCCTCACCGCAGAACCAGTCATGGAAAGGCGCCTGCCAACCCATTTTCGAGGTCTCCATGAAGGCCAGGAAGCTGCGCACCAGCACCTCATCCGCCTCTTCCCCGGCCGACGCCACGCCGAAGCGGCGCAGGAAGGCGTCCAGCAACGCCTCGCGATAGAGGGTCGGGAAAGTATTGAGCGCCGCCTCCAGCGCCGGGCGCTCCCCGACCAGGGCCAACGCATTGGCCAATTGCTGCAGCGCCCAGAACACCGCCTCTGGTTGACGGGCAAAGCAATACAGACCCTGCTGGTCGAAATAGGCCGCGGTAAAGCCCGGCTCGTAGTGGGGCAGGAAGCGCCAGGGCCCGTAGTCGAAACTCTCTCCGGTGAGGTTGAGATTATCGGTATTGAGAACGCCATGGACGAAACCGGCGGCCATCCAGCTGGCGGCCAGACTGGCACTGGCGGCAACGACCGCTTCCAACAATGCCGCAGGCCGATCCGGCGCGCCCTCGAGATGCGGGTAATAGTGTTCGATGGCGTGGTCGATCAGCCGACCGATCCGCTCGCTCGAACCCTCATAGGCATGACGCTGAAAAGTGCCGAAGCGCATATGGGAATGCCCCAGACGCGTCAGCACGGCCGAGCGGGTCGGCGAGGGTTCGTCATTGCGGGCCAGCTGCTCGCCGGTCTCAAAGACGCAAAATGCCTTGGAGGTGTAGACGCCGAGCGCTTCCAGCATCTCGGCTGCCAGCACTTCACGCACCGCCCCCTTCAGGGTCAGGCGACCATCACCGCCGCGCGACCAGGGCGTCTGGCCGGAGCCCTTGGTCGCCAGATCGAGCAGGCGATCACGGTCATCATGCAGTTGCGCGAACAGAAAGCCACGTCCATCGCCGAGTTCAGGATTATAGGTGCGGAATTGATGGCCGTGATAGCGCATCGCCCGCGGCGTCACCTGATTGTCAGGCAAAGGTTCGAAGCGCTGGAAATGCGCCTCGCGATCAGTGGGATCAAGACCGCCCAGGCCAATGGCCGGCGCCCAGCGATCATTCCGGAAGCGCTCGATGGCGGCCGGGAAATCCGCCGGTTCGACCGGATCGGAGAAGTCATCGCCCAGACGGGCAAAGGCGGGGTTCGGGCGATAGCGGTCGGAAAAACTCATGACCGGGAGCTAAGCCCGACCGGTCGCAATTGCAAATCTCAGCCGCGCAGCCCGTCACCCAGGATCAGCGCGGTCTCGTCGACCAGGGCCTTGGCGCCGGGCAGGACGGCGGTGAGGTTGAAATAGCCGTGCGGCAAACCCTTGCCGATATTATAGCTGACAGGAACACCCGCCGCGGCGAGCCGGTCCCGATAGGCCTGGCCCTCGTCCAGAAGCGGATCCAGTTCTGCGGCAATGATATGGGCCGGTGGCAGGCCGGCGAGATCATTGTTCAGGAGCGGTGACACGGTCAGCTCGCTGGCCTGCTCCGGGTCGGCCAGATAGGCGCGCACGATCTGGTCGAGCGTGAAGCTGGAAAGAAGATGCCCCTCGAGGAATTTCGGCTTGGATTTGCGACGTTCGACCAGTTGCAGGAGCGGATAGATGAGCAGCTGGAAACAGATCCGGTCACGCCTCGACTGGGCGAGGATGGCCGCAAGGCCGCCACCGGCGGAATCCCCGGCCACGGCTATCCGGTCCGGCAGCGCCCCAACCCTTTCCGCACCGGGGCCACACAGCCAGTCGAAGGCCGCGAGACAATCCGCAACACCCGCCGGCCAGACATGTTCCGGTGCCAATCGGTAATCGATGGCCAGCACGCGGTGCCCGGACCTGGCCGCGAGACGCCGGCACAGGCGATCATGGGTCTCCAGATCGCCGATCACATAGCCGCCGCCATGCATGAAGAAGGCACAGGGACCCGCATCGTCGGCCCCATTGGGGCGATAGAGGCGGGCAGGCCGCTCACCCTCGGCGCCCGGGATCATCAGCTCGCGCACCTCGGCCAGATCCGGCGCGCGCACATCCATGTGCGGGGCGGCCTTCAGCAGGGCGTCGCGCATGCGCGGCGCCGCGCGGGCGGGCTCGAGCGGGTCCTGCAGTCCGAATTTCGAGAAGGCCTCAGGCCAGGCGGGCGTTTCCATGTGTACCGGTTAGCACGGCGCTGCCGCGCCGCCTACGCGACAAGTGCGACCGTCAGTCTCTAATGAACCGTGACACCGGCTTCGCGGTCGAGACGACCGGCCAGCGCATCTTCCATCACCGATCGCAGCGCGCGCCAGGCATCGGCGCTTTCCGGCAGACCCTGCCCGTCCAGATCGCTGACCGCCTCATCGGCATAGCCGATCGCCTGAGCGCCATGCAGATCGACCATGGTCCAGGCGATCTGGTGGATATCTTGGGCGGTGATTTGCACATGCGGGGTCATTCAGGGCTCCTGCCGGATGGGTCTGTTTCCATCAGGCAGAGCAATCCGTGGGCCAGACAGACACCGAACTTAACCCATTAAAATCAATTACTTGAGTTTTCCACAGATCGGCGCGCCCTGCCCTGCGGTCGAATCTGCCGAGTCGTTCTGTCCGGGTTAGTCCTGCGGGGTCGACATTGCCGGGCCGATGGCGTCCCAGATCGCGTCCGCGATGCGCTCGTAACGAGGGTCGATGGCGTTGAACATGACGGCCAGGGTCAATTCACTGTCAGGACGGTATTCGACCTTCGCGATAAAGCCCGGATCATAGCCCTGGTGGAACCAGCGCTCGCCGACCCCGTCCTGATCCTGCCATTGCAGGCCGATGCCATAGGCCCAGCCATGATCCACCTCGGGGTTGAAATTGATTGAGGCCCGCATGGTCTCGCGGTAATCCCCCTCCAAGGCCTCCCCGGCGAACCAGCTATGCCCCCAGCGGGCCAGATCAGTCGCGGTAAACACCCAGCCACCGCCACCCCATTCAAGAGCCGGGTCATAAGCGAGGCGCTCATATTCGCCCGCCTTGGTCGGAACGCCCGGGAAGACTTGCTGAAAGCGCGGTGACATATAGGCCGCAGTCAGGCGCGGCATGGCGCGACGCTGGGCTTCAGTATCGACCAGGCCAAGCGGCGTGATGAAGCGATCTTCGACGAAGGACTCCAGGGACTGGCCCGAGATCCGTTCGACGATGAACGCCACGATCGTGTAATTTGCGTCGGAATAGTGGAAGCCATCACCCGGCTCGAACAAGGGTTCCAACCCGGCCAGCGGACGCAACAAATCCTCATGGGTCACGCCCTGCTCCGAGAGGTCCAAGTTCTCCTCGGCGGACCGGCGTATGACCTCACGGATCGGCTCTGTTTCGAAATAATCGATCGGAATGCCCGATGCGTGATTCAGAAGCTGACCGATGGTGAAGGTCGCAGCATTGGGCAGCGGGTCAAACCAGTCCTCTCCACCGAGATACTCGGCGGCCCGGTCATCCAGAGAGACACGGCCTTCCTCGACCAGGGTCATCAGAGCGGCCGCGACAAATGTCTTGCCAATGGACCCGCCAAGCAGACGATGGTCGGGGCGCATTTCGATGCCGGCTTCGCGGTCTGCATGCCCCAACACGCTGGTCACCACCCGCCCATCGGGCAAACGCAGTGCGACGGTTGCTCCGACAAAGCCTCGCGGGCCGAGATGCGACTCGAGCACCTCGGTCATTGCCGTTTCCAGCGCGTCAACATCCTGCGCCTCTGCCACCGGCCAGGTGGCCATGGCGAAAGCCAGAATGGAAAGACCCTGTTTGATCATTTTCTTGCCCCTCATCCCGTTTGAGGGGCGAAGACTAGGCGCAAGCCGGGGCAGATTTGGAGTTAAAACACCGCAATATCGCGCTCACAATCCGGATCAGCCGCGCTTGCGGCCCGGGGCGTAGCCGCCGCCTTCGAGATAGGCGATCTCCTCCGGCGTCGAGCGTCGGCCCAAGGCGTCGTTGCGATAGGGGAAACGTCCGAACTGGCGGATCACTTCGCGATGCTTGATGGCATGATCGCGCGTGCCTGTGCCGGAAAGGCGCTCGCCAGCCAGCTCGACACAGAGATCCTGGTCGGTGATCTCTTCGGAGTGCATGAAGGGCATATAGACGAAGGCGCGGCGCTCCTCCGGAATGACCCAGTCATAGCCGTGCTCGATCATCTGCCAGGCCAGATGCCGCGCCAGCTCGTCATGGGCGAAGGCATGGCCCGAGCCGCGCCAGATATTGCGGGTGAACTGGTCGAACATCAGGATCAGGGCGAACTGACCATAGGCCGTGTCCTCCCAGGGATGACCGCTCTGCCACCAGAGCCGCGCATTGTCCTCAACTGCCCTGGCAAACAGGCGGCGCACCCGCGCGTCGAAGCCCGGTGAGGCCGCATACCAGCGCTTGGGGCCGGCGGTTTCGAACCAGAAGTCGATGACCTCGTCGATGGTCGGATCAGCAATACTCATACGCGCAGGCTACCGGATTGGACAGCCTCGTACAGCTCCCCCGTCAGCGGCACATAACGCCCCTCACCGGGATGATCGAGCAGGATCGGATCTGTCACCTTGGCCGGATCGAAGCCTTCCTTGACCAGATCCACCTTGCGGAATTTAAACGTGCCCGTGGTGTCGGTCTGCGGCTGCAGGCGCAGGAAGAGCGGACGCGCATAGGCCGGCAGCGAGGCGTGGACATGCGCGTGCAACGCCTCGAGATCGAGCGGCCGCGCCGCATCGGTGACCAGGGCCGCCATGCCGGCGCGGCCGGAATGCCCCGTCACCTCAACGCCATAGACATTGGCCTGCTCCACGCCCTCGAAGGCCAGAGCCTCGGCAACTTCGCCGGTGGCGACATTCTCGGACTTCCAGCGGAAAGTGTCGCCGACCCGGTCGACGAAATAGTAATAGCCCAGCTTGTCGCGCGACATGAGATCGCCGGTCCGAAACCAGGCATCGCCTTCCTCATAGACGTCACGCAGGACTTTCTTCTCGGTGTCTTCCTTCGAGCCATAGCCATCGAAGCGGAAACGGGCGTCATCGGGGTCGATCCGGCCGATCGCCTCGCCGACTTCGCCCGGCTCGCAGGGAATGCAGCGACCATTGGTGTCGCGCAGCGGCATTTCCGCATCAAGGTCAAACTTCACCAGGTCGATATTGAAGCGGTGTTTGAGATAATTCGGCACGCGACCGACGGCACCGGGCTGGTTATACGCATTCACCAGGCCGACATTGCCCTCGGTGGACCCATAAAACTCGACGATATCCTTGAGCGCGAACCGCTTCTGGAAGGCCTCCCAGACATCGCGGCGCATGCCATTGCCGATGGCGCAGCGCAGCGTGTGATCGGTCTCCTCCGGCGCGACCGGCGAATTGACCAGGAAGCGGCACAGCTCACCGACATACATGAAGAGCGTCGCCTGGAAGCGTTTCACGTCAGGCCAGAAGGCCGAGGCGGAAAAACGCGGCCGGATGATCAGCGACCCGCCGAAGGACAGGGCACAGCCCACCCCGCACAATCCACCCGTCGCGTGATAGAGCGGCAGCACCATCATCATCCGGTCTTCCGGCGCCGCCTTGGCGATGATGGCGAAGATGTTGAGATAATAGAGCGCACGCACATGGGTCATCAGCGCCGCCTTGGGCAGGCCGGTCGTGCCACTGGTGAACATTTTCAGCACCGGCGCTTCCGGCTTCACATCCGCACGCACCGAGCGATCGGGACGGGCGTCGCTGACCGCCTCGAGGGCTGGCATCAGCTCGCGGGCGCCGTCGATCGCACCGTCAAAGGACCAGGCCGCGATCTCGCCAATCCCGCAGGCGCGGGCGGCGGCGTAGGCATCGGCCAGCTCGGCCTCGATGATGGCGTGCTGGGTGTCGCCGATGGTCAGGCAATGCGCCAGGGACGGACCGGTCAGCTGGCTATTGATCAAGGACGTCACGATGCCGACCTTGGACAGACCGAACCAGACCGCGATATATTCCCAGCGATTGGTCATGAACAGGGCGACGCTGTCGCCGGGCTTCAGGCCCTGGTCCAGTGCCCAATGAGCGATGCGATTGGCATAGGCGTCGAAGGCGCGATAGCTGATTTCTCCATCGTCCAGGATCGCCATGGGACGGTCGGCGAACCGATCAACCGTATTCTCGATATGATCGGGGACGCGCAGGCCCGATCCGGCGCCGACCTTGGACACTTTGCGCAAGACTGCGAGCATGCTCGTCACATAATTGAACTCACGCGCGATCGCGCCCAGCATGCCCATTCTTTCGACCTCCCATTATCATTGTTGCGCGTGACGATATTGGGCGCCCCTGTCCGGTCAAGGAAGGCCGGGCGCTGGCACCGCAAGTGTGATCACATGTTTCAGAAGATTACCGAGGATCACCGCGTCAAGCGAGTGGGCTGGCCGCGAGGCTAGCGTCGGCGAAGTGTCCCCTGGCGACCAGTCTCCGAAAGCAGGGCCAGGCAGGCCGCGATCAGGGGCAGATCCTTGAGCAGGAAATGACCGGCCCGCCCCAGCGCCGGGAAGTCGCCCAGCTCACCGGCCCAGCTGCCCGGGAAGGTGATGAGGAAGCTCAGGGTCAGGAAGAAGGTGATGATCGCCAGATAGAGTCCCATCCGGAACAGCGTCGTGTTGAACCAGTAGCCCAGCAGTCCGACCACGGTTATCAGTTCGACCATGCCGATCAGATTGGACACGGTTTGCAGCGGCATCAGACCGAGCAGCCAGGCGAAGGCCGGCGAGGTTTCGACCAGCGGCTCGATGCCGGCAGCCTCGACAGCGGTAAACTTCATCCCGCCGATCCAGCCCAGGACCAAAACAAGTCCCAGCCACATGACCGGCTGGCTCCACAAGCGCATATCGGTGTGGCGCTGGGCGAACATGCGCGAATTCTCGAAACTCCCGCCCCACAGGGACAGGCCGAGGATGGTGATATATTTGAGAATGCCCTGGCCGGAGCCGATGGCCGGGAACCCCCCCGCCGCCTCGCTCCAGACCGGATTGGTGAAGAGGACAGTGAGCGCCACAGCCGCATAGAGCCCGGTCATGGCGAAACCGATCCGTCGAAAACTGCCCGACGGAAACGGTGCACCGACGAGGATGCCGGCTATGATCTGATACACACCCAGAGTCTTCGCCGCGGAGCCCGCCTGTCCGGCCAGGCCCGACAGGAAGGCGTGCCCCTCGATCCAGCTACCGGTGATCTGCGTCCCGACGGCGGTGAAATTCATCGCCCCGAACCACAGGAACATCACCGCCAGACACAGGCGGGCCACCAACAACGCGTTTCCAGGCGACAGCAAGACACCGGCCTCCGTCCAGGCTCAAGACAGAAGGCTAGCACCCGCAAGGAGGACTGACGAGGGCCGATTTCAAGCACTTGATGACGATGCTGTCAGGTGTGGAGTTATGGCGCGACCGATTGGCCAAGAGGGCAGGAGCAAAGCGAATTGCCGAGGGACACCCCCGGCCCCACCGGGCCGCAAGCGCGACCGCGCGCCGGGCGGCCAGCCCCCGCCCCGGCAGCCTTGAGCGCGCTTCATGTGAGCACGAACCCGGACACCCAAGGTGAGGCCAGGCGCGGGTTCGAGCGCAGCGGAAGCCAAGAAGGAATGGTGCCCCTGGCCAGACTCGAACTGGCACTTCCGAAGAAAACGGATTTTGAATGTATTTTGTTTACAATAATTACATGTCAAGTCATTGATATTAGTGGTTTTATTCTACATGAAATTTCTTATGTGTAAGTTTATGTGTAATTTTGCATACACACTTCGCGTCTAGTTCTTGCGAATTGGTGTGGACTAGCTAAGCGAATTCGGTCTGGACGAAAATCGCGTCCGCTATGCTGTTAAGCTTATGGAAGTTTGAGGTTATTTGAGCGCCGACAGGGCCGTCGCCCTCTCCCCATATGTCCGACAACGCGTCTATCGCGAGCCGAACGTCGTTGGGGTACAACACGCGGCCTTTCAAAGTCGCGAACGGACCATCCGTTTCAGTCAAAACCCTGCCCTTGGGCATTAGTCGAGCCAGCTCCCGGCCCTTCGCAGACTTCAACATCGCCGGCCCCACAGAGAACCAAGCCCCAAGCGAAACCGCTCTCGACAACTCTGCCTTAGTCCCGCTGAACCAGTGCAAAACTGGAGTGCCTGCATTTGGATGTTGCTCCAGCATGTCGAGCACCTCTGTGGCGGCGCCCCGCGAATGGATCGACATCACTCTCCCGCCGAACTGCGCCGCTGCAGTCAACATGCGACGAAACACCATTTTCTGGAGTTCCAAATACTCCTTGAAGTCGACCGAACCATCGAGGCCGATTTCACCAACAAATCGAGCTTGCGGCATGAGATAATCAATGAGCGCCAACTCATCAGCTCTTTCATGAGCTAGCTGCGGGTGAAAACCCAAAGCGGTTTGCACGCTCTTGTTTCCCGCCGCGAGTTTTTGCGTCCCCAAGAATGCTTTCGGGGTGGTCGTCACCGATAAAACGAAGGTGTTGCTGGTGAGCGCGCGATCAAGAGCCAGTGCAGGACTGTCGTACAGATCTATATGACAGTGAAAGTCGATCATGCATCGATGCCCAGGTCTTTCAAAAATTGATCGATCTCGAACACGCCACGCCGAGCCACGTCCTTGTGCTCGTTACGCGCCGTTGGGTCCAACGGTAGAGGGCCGCCACGTATCACCCATTTGCCGAAATCGCCACCATTTACGCGGCGAATTGCAGCGGAAACAGCCCTGATGTCAGCTCGGTCTCGATCCGTTCTCAGTGCGTCGTTCAAATCATCGAACCTATAACCCACGTGCTTGCTCGTAGCAGTTTCGTCGGCAATGCCCGCGGCATGGAACGCCGACCTACGAATAAGACACGGCACGCATCGCCCGCATTGTTGCCAGTAACGCTTCCACTTACCGCAGGATGTCGTCTTGGATATCAGTTTCGTCACAAGAGGTTGATCGCGGCACTCACGCAAAGCCTCACCTTTCGTTTTGAAAAAGTAAGGGTTTTCGATTGCCGCGGGTATTCCGACCTCATCAAAAATCGCTTGCAACGAAGAAATGAAATGCGGATGCACCGTCCGCGTACTAAGCGCGCCAATTCGGCGCACAGTTAGAGGTGGATTTAGAGAAATAAAGCCGTTCTCTGGGATAATGAGAGGGACGATACTATCATTATGCAGCCTTGATATCGCCGACGCAGCACAGGCTGCTAGGGCTAGAAACACGATACTTCTTGTTCGTGTCGAGGGCTCTCCTTGCAGTTCCCCTCGGATGTCATCGTTGATGCGAAGACTTGGAACCTCTGGGAGCATTCCGTGGAGGTACGTCTGATACCCGCCATCGCCGCGAGTAGACCGGCTGACAAGTAACGGCCGGTGTCCGTCAGCGATCCTGTCTATCGCCCCGATCAGGCTGTCCATGCCACCAGAAAAAAGACAAACCTCGTCAGCGCCCTCCAGATCGACTTTGTTTTTTAGGCGAGATCTTTCTTTGTGGCTGGGAACTGTGTCCCCTCCAGCGACGAAGTTGAAATGCCATTGGTCGCCACTTAGAAACCCGAGTGCCCGTTCGAGCTTTTTCGCGACCGGGGTCCATCGGGCCGGATCTGCCAGACCGACAGTTACTTCAATATTTCGTCCAAATCCATCGTCCGCGGCGGATCTGAGTGCGAAGCGGTCTGCCGCAGCGACGGCAAGCGCTATAGCCAAGAAATCGTACGCAGATTGTTCGATCGGTAAATCTAACCGAGCCAACTGGCGCCGTACTTGGTTCCCCACAGCGTTGGGCGGCCCGCCAACCTGGACACGGCCGAATAACAGTACGGGGATCTCATATTTCGCAGATGAGAAGGCGGCCTGGTCCGGATGGGCGAAGACTCTAGTCATCGGCTTCCTCCCAGTGTTCGAGGGTCACTTTGACCGCTTGAAGCTGAACCTTCTCGATACCCTTCTGGGTCATCTGCGAAATTTGACCGGTGATTGCGCTATCAAGTGCGTCGTCAATGGCCGCTTTCACAACCTCGCGCATATCGTTTTCTCTAGTTTGGAGATGCTCTGATGTTTCAGCACCGTCAGTGGCATCACCGGCTTGTATCCAAACCTCCTGAAACACAGCTTCCGCTAGGTAAAGGTGCAGGACATCACTAAGCATTTCCTCTGTAATATGGCTGGTCTCAAACGTGTCTTCGCCTTCAAGTGCTGTACAGACAGCCTCGATAATCGCGTTACGCACATAGTCGCGACTCTCGGAGTGTGGGGCGATCGCCTCCGCGATGAGTTGCGCGGCAACATCCACATCAGCACCAATAGCCCCCGATAGATCGGAACCCGTTTCCTCCGTTGCGGTTCCACCTTCTGCGAGGTTGGACAAGCCAGCGACCGCAGCGGCGCCAGATCTCGCGACTGCGCCAAACTTGCGTGCCCCCGTCGCCGCACCTCCGGCAGCTGATCGAGCGTATCCACCGAGCGCGCGACTACGGTGCTCGGAATCTCCGGAGGCAGCGTACTTTCGCATGGATGTTCGGAACTGTCGGAAGCGAGACGGTTCAGGTTCGGGTTGTTTGGCTTGCGGCGTTGCATCAGCATGATCGGGAACGAGCTTCGAGCTAGGGCGAGCGCCTCTGCTATCGGTAGAAGTACCCATCTTATTTTGTCTCCCACCAATTCGCGTTTTTCAGCCGAAGTGTGAGCCATCTCGCTGGCTTTGGTATGTGCTGCTTGATGAAATCGGAAAGCGCTTCACCGCAATTTTCAGACTGATCGGCCAGTAGGTGCGCGCCGACATATCCTGGTGGCGCCGAAGACCAATCCGAGACTTGGCTCAAATGGCCGATAATTTGATCGAGGACTGCGCCCCGTTCATCCGCTGGAATTTCGCTAAGAGCGGCTCTCACCGCTGGTGAGGTTTGCTTCGTTGCCTTTAGCAGCACGCGGAGAGCTCCCTCTGCCGTAGGGGAAAGATCTGTCGTCGTCAGTTTGGTAGGCGCGAGATCACGTGCCAGGTAGGCTGCGGGCCGAAGGTCGACCTCAGCGAGACTGGGTTCCAATGCAGCCCATTCGAAAATGAACTTTGCATCGTCGCTCCATTCGGTAGGAAGCTTCGGTGTTTCATTCTTCTTCAAGGCGGCTTCGATAGTCCCAATTTCATCGACGCGGCCACCGTTCGAAGCTGCGATAAAGTTGAGTAGTGCTGCCGTAGCTTTCGAGCTCGCGCACCGTTCGAACAAAACCAATTTGGCGATTATTGCTTCGCTCAGTGGCATCCCACGAGTTCGGGCGATTTGAGAACGAAGACGCACCGCGTTGAGCATCCGTTTTACGATGCGGGGGTTGCCCGAGACACGCTGAGCTTCTGCCAATTGGGGCGCCAGACTTTCAGCCAGTCTGAAGCTATTTTTGATGTTTGCACGTTGGGCTTCACTGAGCGCTTCGGCCACCTGCGCGACATCAAGAAGGTCAGTTGGTTTTAGTTCTATCGACTGCCAGCTCTTTCGCAGATGGTCGATGAAGTGCTTGTTGATTGCTTCGAATTGACTCTTTGCCAGAACGCCGTCGCCATCAAAAGGCGATGCTACAAGGAGCATGAAGAGATAAGACCGCATTTCCGGGAAACCGGCCTTTGGAACTCGGACTGGAATTTGTACAAACTTGTCCAAATAATCGCTTACCAAGCGTGTTTGCTGAGCTCCGTAGTGCTCACTAACGGCATGCCGGATCATTTCTTCGTCGACTGCGATGACGAATGCAGTTTGAGGCACAAACAGGAAGAGCCGGATCGCTTCGAGCGTATGGATGGCATCTCGCGGCAAGCATCGATCAAGATTGTCCACCACCACAACGAGCGTTTTGCCCATTTGACCAAGAAGTTCCTCGAACTCCTGTCGGAACGCGCGTACTTCTTCGGGAGGCGAATAGGTCTCAGCCGGTTGGAACAGACCCGCTCCGCGATTAGCAACATCACCCGCCGCATCGTGAATGGCCGTGAGGTCGGATTGATCGCCTCCGGATGTCATTGCTTTCGCAGCAGCACCAATCCCGGCATTAATTGTCCCAAACGCTGGCAAACCGACCGCGGCGGCGCCTAGTTCGGCTATCAGACCAAGGGCGCGAAGCTTGTTCACTCGGCCTAGTAGGTCGCTAACTTTTTCGAGAAGTGTTTCGTCGTCTTTTACGGCATCGCGAAGTGCGCCGCCAATTGTATCCAGCAGCGCCGCTCTTGCGTCATCGTAACTTTGGAAGAGCCAAGCATCGAAGCTTATTAGTATGACATTTTCGTCGTCTTTGAGCCTCGCCTCGATGAGTTGAACCATCGAGGATTTGCCAACCCCCCAACCTCCGAAAACACCTACGGAGAGAGGGCGAAGCTCCTCTTTCTCCAGTATATTGACCACCAACTCTGCTGTCTCAGAGTAATTTAGGTAATCGTTTTCTGACTCGTTATCTGACCACATGCGCAAATTCCATCACAGGTTGCCGAAATATCAAACCAAATTTTGCGCGACTTCGGGCGGTTAGCGATTAAACTTACTATTGATCGGCTAATACGCGCGTGACTTCCGTCACTATTCCCTTGGTGAGAAACCAAGCTGACATTCCCTCGGAGCCGACACGCATCCAACCAGCATCGCTTCGCAGCGATCATCATACCCCCGAAGCGGGGTTGACCGAGCAAGGGCGACGCTGTGCTGACAGTTAGGCCTCTTGGTCAGGCTAGCTGTTCATTGGCTAGGTTGACTTCGTACCGGGCGCTTCGACCGGCTCCGACAGGTAGCAGCGCACCTATCTCGGCAAGATGCTGCAGATCCCTCGTGGCCGTCGCTTTGGACACCTTGGCCATGGACATGTATTTGCGCGCATTCATGCCGCCCTGGAACCCGTCAGGTCCAGCTTCCAGCATCTTCACAACGATCTTGTTCTGACGCTCTGATAGCGCGTCACCATGGCGATCGAAGAACCGCGCCTTGGCGAGGATAAAGCTCACTTGTTCATCTGCCCGATCTTGGGCTTCCACGATGGTACTGACGAAGTAGTGCACCCATTCGGTGACATCATTGGAGCGCTGCGCGCGCTTCAACGCATCGTAATAGTCATTACGCTTTCGCTCGATTGCCTCGGACAAGCTGAGCACGACCGGGCGCCCGAGCCCTTGGGACAACACCTTCTCAGATAAAGCCCGCCCGACGCGACCATTACCATCTTCGAATGGGTGGACGCTTTCGAAATAGACGTGCGCTATCGCGGAGCGAACCGGTGCCGGCTGCATGGCCGCTGACCCATCCGGTGCACTGTCATTGAACCAACTTATGTAGCGCGCCATCTCGTCGGGGACGCGATCTGATGGCGGCGCTTCATAGTGGACCTTCCACTTACCGTAGGCACCAGACACGACTTGCATGGGCTCATCGCTGGATCGCCATTGCCCAACGCTCAGCTTTTCAGGGTCGACAACACCGCCCAAGAGAAGCTGATGCCAATCAAAGAGCATTTGATCGGTGAGAGGGGCGGCATACTCGTCACGAACACGAAGCATCAGCTGCGCCACGCCTTTGGCGCGCTCATCACTGACTTCCTCTGGTTCCGGTCCAACACCCAGATGCTTCATCAGGGAGGAGCGAACATCCTCTCTGCTGATGAACTCACCTTCGATTTCGGAGGTCTTCACAGCCTCGGCCACCATCAGCTCGATGATGGTTTCGGTTTGCATGCTGTCAGGCAGGCCGCTAAGGGCACCACTTACACGCCCCGCTTTCTCGGCGAATTCGTATAAAAGCCCCTGTATTTCCGCAACTTCAAAGCGGAATTCAGGCCAATCTTTTTGCTGCCAATTGTACTTCATGAGCCGATTGTACCACTTAATCGGCTCACAAAACAAACTAATTATGAGCCGATTAGGGTTTCTAATCGGCTCATAGCGCTAAATTAAAGCAAGCTGTTGAGCGCTCGGGTCAGGGATTCCGTACACTTCTCGCGCCATCGAGATGGTTTGAGAGCCCGAGAAAATGGGCTTATCTCGAACTTCATTTGGATGGTCCCAACCAGCCCAGATGCGCAAGCCAGACCCCCGATAGGATACGGATATCCGACCAGGTCCACAGGAACCGCCTGCGATGCCAAGAACCTTTTCAAGAAACGCATGAAGTTGGTCATCGGTTGCCCCATTGACGAGTTCGTCACCGAACCAGCGCAAAAGCGCGCTGGTCGCGATTTCGAATGCGGTCCGCTTGTCCGCATATGAGAGGGCCGCGCTCATAACGCGGCCTTCTTGCTTGATTTGCGAGATGGCTTCTTGGCGCTTCTTGCGTCATCCAAGAGCATTACGACGCCGTCCGGTGGCAATGCGTCCAGCTTGAGCCGGATGTGGCCGCCCTTCGTGGTCCAGGCTGCGCCGATCTCACGCCAGAATGATTTCCGGCCGGTGGCTTCATCGCCATCGCGTACAGCAAAGGCGCGAAGAGCGGGTTGAGCGAAGTTTGTCATAGTTGTGTCTCCTTTGGTTTTTGGGCTGAAACACGTCCGTCGTGTTCCAATCGCGGATCACCAAAGGTCGATGGGAGGGAGCTTTGCTGCCCTGTAACCGTAGGCGGCGTTAGCCGGGGCTTAGCGGAGCAAACCCCACGCACCTAGATTTGCGTTTCTTGGACAACGAACGGATGAGGGACGCAAAAACCAAGGAGCGCCATTGCAACGCGCACAGCTTGAGACACCCGTTTACGTCATAAACAGACGTCCCAGCCGGTTAGCAAAATTGCGCTAGAGATCGTCGCCCCGACCAGAAGAGGAGACAAAACACTCGTGCGCTTGCGACATCGGGCACAGCATCAAAAATGCGATAGGCTCGCACTAACGAAAACCCTACGTTGGCATATGAAACGAATTGGTTTGTAAATTTGCCATGCTTGGAGGAATGGGTTGGCTCTAAAAGATAGACCTGATCCGGCATGGTCCGGACGCGTAGTTCTCGAGCCAGGGTGGGCCCTGTTTCGGGGACAGACGGGACACGCGACCTTCCATAAGCACTACGCTGTGCAGATCATGTTTTCGGCCAAAGACGATCGGGTCAAGAGTGCTGGAACGAAGAGCGCCTCCAAGGGTATGGTGACGATAATTTCCTCAATGGAACCGCACCAGGTCACCTCGTCATCGCATGTGACGGACGTGCTATTCGTCGACCCCCTTCGATACCAGCACCTGGCAGAAAGCCACGGTGCCGATGCATTAGCGTGCGCTAATGTCGATAGCTGGATCTCGCATATCAGATCCGCCACCGCAAAACCCAAAGATTTGCGTCTCGCAGAACTCCTGCGGGAGCTCGACGAAATGGAGGAGCTAGCACCAGGTTATTCAGCTCGTGATGCCGCAAGGCAAATCAATCTCTCGTCGTCGCGATTTTCTGCGTTGTTCCGGGCCGAGATGAAACTACCATTTCGACAGTGGGTGCTTTGGTCTCGGTTACAACGGGCGTTGAGCGTCATACTTTCGGGAAGCGACCTAACTAGTGCAGCTTATGCAGCAGGGTTTTCAGATTCTGCTCATCTGGCTCGGACGATGAAATCGATGTTCGGCGTGAGCTTAAGCAAAGGCATCGCTCCGCTAACGCGAATTAGTATCTAGCGCATCGACTTAAATGGTCGAATAAGCTGACTCCAATAATCGGTAGGGTAGTCTGGCTCGCCTTCAATGCCGAGATCGTCCGATGTGAAAGTGCGGTTGGGATCAAAAGAAGCTGTGCCGAGCAACCAGTCCCATACCATAGTGAATAGGCCGAAGTTGACATCACCTTCACGGGCGGAATTGAGATGATGGAAACGGTGCGCCGGAGCCAGCGCAAGAACGTACTTGAACGGTCCGACACGCACGTCCGCATTTGAGTGCTGCAACAGGAGCTGTAGCGCGATGGCGACCACTAGCAACCAGGCTACGTCTTGCGGCACACCTAGTAAAATTACAGGAAGCACCCCACACACGCCTTCTATCAATTGATGAAGCGGATGTTTCATCAGACCGTTAAATCCATACATGCGTTTAACGCTGTGATGAACCGCATGAAATCGCCAAAGCCAATTAATCCGATGACTCGCGAAATGAGCCATCGTAATCCCGAAATCAACGATGCCTATCGCCAACAACAACTGCCCCCAAAGCGGCCAGTGACTTGGCCAGACCCCAAAATTCGGCAGCAGGGCGGCCAGAAACGGCAAACCCAAGATCGATAAAAAGTTCGCCCCCTCATTGACTACAAAGTGTACTCGGTCTCGCCAACGGTCTTGGTGAGAGAGGTTCCAATCTGGATTGTAGGGGATGAGTCTTTCGACCAAAAACGAGACGAAGATCACACCGACGATCAAGGCCGCGAGCCAAACATGGTGGCCCCCCATAGATACAAGGGTTAGAGCCAGGGCGTTGCCACCCAAGAGAACAAAAGGCACAAAACCCAAGCGCAAAACCCAGCGAATTCCATTCATTTGATACACCGTTCAAGGATTGTCGAACGACATAATGGCGAGCGGCGATACCGTTGGCTTGAACGTTTCAACTGACTCCATCGAACCCCGGGCCGAGCCCGCGGATCGTAGCGTTGATACCTTGCTACGATCCGCAGAGCCTGTAGTGCCGGTCCTCGAAATCGAACGTCGTATTGACGTTCGATGCACAGCCGCGGAGTACAGTGCCTTGTCATCAGTCACGAGCGTGCTCTGTCTCCAATACCGAAACATGCCCGCCCGGTTTTGGTGCGAACCACCGATGTAGCGCTGGCAGTACGAGCAAGGTAAGGACGGTTGACGAAACGAGTCCGCCCATCACAACGGTCGCTAGCGGGCGCTGCACTTCAGCACCTACTCCAGTCGCAAATAGCAATGGCGCCAAACCAAGCGCTGTCGTGAGCGCTGTCATCAGCACCGGCCTTGCTCTCAGTCCTGCCGCTTCAATAGCGAGCGCATTGTGGTCGCGGCCTTGCCGCGCGAAGTCGTCCATAAAGCTGACGAGCACCATTCCGTTACCAAGGGCGATACCGAAAAGCGCAATAAACCCGACCGTGGCTGGCACCGAGACTGGTAATCCTGTTAGCCACAAAGCGAGGGCGCCACCGGTCAACGCGAGAGGAATGTTCAGCAGGATCAATATCGCTGACTTGAGCCTCCCAAATGCGAGTAACAGGATGAGAAGAACTATTCCCAACGTAATCGGTATCACCACGGCGAAGCGGGCATTGGCCTGTTGTTGCAGTTCAAACTGGCCACCCCATTCGACACGATAACCAGGCGGAAGGTCTAGCTGACTGGAGGTCGCCGCTTGCGCATCGGCAACAAAGGAGCCGATATCGCGCCCGCGAACATTGAGCTGCACCGTTATGAAACGCTCCCCATTTTCGCGCGTTATCTGACGAGGACCGACAACAGTTCTTATCGAGGCGACACTTGAAAGCGGCACCCGAGCACCACTCTCGCTTTCTAGGATAAGTCGGCCAATCGCCTGCGCATTGTCACGCCGGTTTTCGTCAAATCTGACGACCACTGGAAACTGGCGAACCCCTTCAAAGAGGACGCCGGCTTCCGCCCCGCCGACGGACGCGCTCAGCGTATCAAGGGCTTCCTCCACTGAAAGACCATATCGGCCTAAGGCCGCGCGATCGACCGAGACGACTAACTGTGGCGCGCCGGTGATCTGATCAGCCTGCACATCACTCGCCCCGCTGACACGTTGAAGAATTGATTGTAGTTCCTGCGAACCTTCCAACAGCACATCCATGTCAGGACCGAAAATTTTTACCGCGAGCTGAGCTTTCGTGCCGGTTAGAAGTTCATCAACCGACATCGCGATCGGTTGCCCGATGTTCACTCTGATTCCCGGAAAGGACTCCAGATCTTCGGATATTTCTGCACGCAGGTCGGTCGGTGTGAGGCCGGGTCGCCACTCTGACCTTGGCTTCAAAGCGACAAAGGCCTCAATACTGTTTACCGGGTCAGCGTGAGCCCCGACCTCGCCTCGGCCAATTCGACTAACAATGGAGTCAATCTCAGGGAACGCCGCCAGCAATCGACGTTCAAGTCGTGTTGATGTCTCGCGCCCCTCGGTGAGCGATATTGATGGAGCCATAGAGACCCGAAGTAAGATATCACCTTCTTCGAGAGCGGGTGTGAACTCCGAGCCCAATCTTGAGCCCGCCAACCCTCCGATGACCAAAAGTCCAAGCGCTAACGCAACCGCAGCAAGGCGTGCGCGGACGAACACGCTTGCGACAGACTTGACCACGCCGGCGATTGCGCCCTCGCCAGACGTATTGTGTGTGGGTGGCTTGATTAAGCCAAAGGCCATGGCGGGCGCGACGAGCGCGGCGTAGAGGAGCGATCCTGTCATGGCAAGGGCGGCAGACGCAGCAAGCGGCCGGAAAGTCTTACCCTCAACACCTTCCAGCGAAAATAGAGGCAGAAACACAATAATCACGACTACGACGGCTGCGATTAGCGGAGCGATAACTTCCGCGGTCGATTTGGCGACCACATCGCGAGCGTCCTCGCCATTCCGCCGTTCCCGGAAACCTCGGTCGACATTTTCGGCAATGACGATAGCGCCATCAACCATCATACCGATGGCGATGGCGACACCTCCCAAAGACATTAAATTTGCGCTAATGCCCAACACGCTCATCGAGATGAAGGCGAAGCCAACCGAGAATGGAATTGACAAGACCACCACTAGGCTAGGTCGCCAGCCACCGAGGAAGATAAACACGACAACTGCGACCAGTAGAGCACCTTGCCAGAGCGCGGTCGTGACGGTCGAGGCCGCCCGTCTAACCAGTGTACCCTGATCGTAATATGGAACGGCGCGTACGCCTTCTGGCAGGGATGCATTGATCTCATCGAAGCGCGCGTGTGTGCGCTCAATCACATCAGACGTGTTCGTACCATAGAGTTTAAGAACGAGGCCGGCGACCGTCTCGCCATTGCCGTTGGCAGTCGCGAGCCCTTGGCGCGTACCACCGCCAATAACGACCTCTCCAAGATCGCTCACTCTGATCGAACGACCGTTGACCGTGCTAACCGGCGTTTCTGCGAGGTCGGAAACCGATCGTGCCAAGCCGACACCACGCACGGTGTATTGTTCCGCGCCTACTTCGATGAATTGCGCACCGGTCGTGCGATTTGCGCTTTCTAGAGCACCGATTACATCTGCCACCTCTAAATCATAGGCGATCAGAAGATCGGGATTGAGACGAACTTGGTATTGCTTTTCGAAACCGCCAAGCGCTAGCACTTCGGTCACGCCTTCGACGGATTGAAGAGGGTACTTAATCATCCAGTCGGTGATTTCGCGGAGTTCGGTCAGATCATAGGCGCCAGTCTCATCGACGACGCGAAAGTACATGATGATGCCTAGTCCGCTCGAAATGGGCCCGAGCTGGGGCGTCCCGAAACCATCTGGGATGGCTTCGCTGGCCTCTGGTAATCGCTCGCCTACGACCTGGCGTGCGAAGTACACATCCGTGCCATCCTCGAAATAGATGTTTACAATGGAGAGACCGAAATTTGAGACCGATCGGATTTCCTCGACATCTGGAAGACCGGACATCGCGGTTTCGACTGGGAAGGTTACATAGCGTTCGACTTCTTCTGGAGAGAGCCCTTCGGTTTCGGTGAACACCTGAACCAGCGAGGGTGAAGGATCGGGAAACGCATCAACTGGAAGCGCACGAAAGGCAAACAGCCCCCCTACGGTGAGGGTTAGGGCCGCGATGGCGGCTAGCAGCCGGCCGCCGGCAAGGCGGTGCATTAAGTTTTGCATATCTCTAACTTCCTAGTCGTCATCATCACCGAAGGAGTCTCTTTCGAGATGTGCTTTGAGCGTGAATGCACCCTCTGACACGTAGAACTCTCCTTCATCGAGGCCAGACAGGATCACGGTCTGGTTGCCGGATTCAGTTCCCGGCTCCACGGTCCGCGGCGCAAATCCGTCATCAGTTGGAACGAACAGACTCGTTCGACCCGCAACTTCAACGATGGCCGCCGATGGCACTTGGAGGCGGCTCTCGTCGGCCCCGGTTGCAATCTCAGCCGTTGCGAACTGACCGGGGCGCATCCGCCGGTCAGAATTGTCCACAACCATGCGGGCGGTCGCCATGCGCGAGGTTTCGTCTATCGTCGGCAAAACGGTCGAAATCACACCTTCTGCTAACTGAGCCCCCGTTTCTGACCGAAGGACGACGGCCATGCCGGCTTCAACGATTGCTGCGTCCTGCGTGTAGACCGCTATGTCAGCCCATAGGACGCTGTCATCAACAATGGTGAAGAGAGCTGGGGCGCTTGCGTCTTCTGCCGATACTGCTGCGCCAAGGATTGCTGTTCGGCGCGCAACCACACCGCCGATGGGAGCCCGAAGGCGGGCCTGGGCGAGTGTTAGGTCGGGCGCATCGCCGAGAGATGCGAGCTCACTGCGAGGAACGCCCACAGCAATGAGCTTGTTCTCAACGCCTTCGCGTGCGGCGCTGGCCGCGATGAGCGCAGCGCGGGCAGCCTGCAGGTCAGCCTCGGGTGTAATTCGCTCTGCAAAAAGCGTTTCCTCACGTGCCAGGGCTTGCTGGGCAAGGTTTTCGGAAGTGGCGGCTGTCAGAAACTCAGCCTTCAGGTCGGCGAGTTCACGACTGGAGAGGATTGCCAGCGATTCATTGGGAGAGACGAGATCGCCTTCGGTCGCTGTAATTTGGATGATCCGCCCGCTCACTTGCGGTGAGACTGCGGCGACGCGATCTGCATCAAACCTCAACTCGGCCGGGAGAGAGAGAAACTGTCTCAGGGGAGTACGTGTCGCGCGCGCGGTCACAATGCCAGCCTCTGACGCCACCTCCGGGCTTAACTCAACTTGGGCAGATTGTTCGCCATCATCGTGATCCACTTCCGTTGCGGAGGAACGATCCGAGTCTCGGTCCCCACCATTGCCACAAGCGGTAATGGCCAAAGTAGCGGCGATGACCGCGAATAGATGCGGTTTACCAATCATCGGATATCTCCATCAAAGGGGGCTGCCCCAATCAGAGCTCGCAGACGCAGCTCTGCGCTCTGCAAGGCAAACTCTGCATCAATCACAGCGAGTTGGGCGCTCAACAGGGCCGCGCGGGCATTTAGGGTGGCGGTGAGATCGAAACGACCAATCTGATAGCCACGCGAGGCCGCCTCGTAGGCCTCCGTCGCCGCGGGCAGCGTATCGTGTTTTAGGATTTGCAATCGGCTTTGTGCCGTGCGTTGAGCCGCAGCTGCAGCCCGTTGCTGGGCTAACAAGCGTTGTTCGGTAACTGCTCGATTGAGTGTGGCGGCATCGCTCCGGATCGCCGACGCTCGCGCAGCATCCCGCCCGCGATCGAAGATTGGGAGCGGCAGGCTAACACCCGCGACGAAAGCCTCATCGCCGGTCTCTTCAAACCGCCGGATTCCTGCCGATACGCTTATGTCTGGGATGATGGCGCTTCGGGCAAAGCTGGTTTCGGCCTGTCGGACACGAACGGCTGCATCTGCTGCATTTAGCGCAGGGTGTGTCACGTCTGCTTCGACTTCCGCGATGGTGGAATTAAAGCTCACTCCCATCGGTGCTGAGAATGTGGGCTCGGCACTGCCCCACAGGAGAGCAAGCGCGTATCTGCGGCGATCAATACCTGCCTGCGCCGTTTCGACAGACGCGCGCAAAGCGGTCGCGTCCGCCCGCGCCCGCGAGAGCTCCGGTGGTGCCGCAGCGCCCGCATCGACTCGGCGCGCCACAATGCTCACCAGTTCATCCGCTAGATCCGCACTTTCTTCTGCAAGGTTTCGTAATTGGACGGCTGCCACCAACTCAGCAAAGACGATCGCGGCCTCTAGTTCAGTCTCCCTCAGGATAACCGCGCATTCCGCGCTGGCGAGCGCCTGGCGAGCCCGCGCAGCTCGTTCCTCGAGCGCTCGCTTCCCTCCAAGACGGAGCGTTTGTTCTAATGCGAATGTTGATTCAGTTTGATCAAAACCCGACAACGCGTTGCTGCCCGCAAAATTCTCCAGTTCGAGCGATAGGGTCGGGTTGAGCCGCCGCCCGGCTTGGTCCGCCTCTGCACCGAGGGCGCGGGCCTCCAATCCGGCCGCGCGAACAGCAGGCGAGGCGTGGCGAACTTCTGAAAGTACGGTGAAAAGTGTTAGGGGCCTTCCCGGCGAAATTTGTGGCGAACCGCCAATCCGTCCATCGCAAGGTGAGGCCAGCGCGCCTTCGGTCAATGCGGCGAGCGCCAGGGCTGCGGTAGCGCCCTTTAGAAAAAATGACATGTTGTATGCTCCTCAAGCGGATCCAGCTAAAGCGTGCCCGCAAGTGCGGACCGATGTTCTGCTAAGGATCAGGCTCGAGGGGGACGATAGAGACTGCCGATCGGTCGAGATCGCAAACTGTCGACTGGCTGCGGTCTAGCTGAGGGCGCGCCACTCGGTGCCAAACCTGCCTCGTATGATACTTGTCGCGTTTTGAACGCGTGACAGGGGCCGCAATTTTTCCCACGGTCTTCGTGTTCTCCCCGACCTTCGTCCCGCTGCTCGGCGCTGTTCGCCTCTTGGCCAATCACGCAAGCGATAGCGAACTTGTCGTCACATAGCTGGGCATCAGCTATGTGCGCCAACAAAAACGCGCAGGCCACGAGAAGTGAGGCTGCAAGTTTTAGCGTCAGGCCGATCGGCAAGAGTATATTGGTCGATGCCGCTATGATTTCGCCTCTACTCAGTTATCCAACACCCAATTTGGTGAGCAAAATGGATTCGTTCAGATTGAACTACGAAAAGCCTTACTTCCTATAGCGGCTGTAGAAGCAAGCGGTTTTCGAATTTTTTTACATTGTCTCAATCGTGGCGGCTGCCAATTCACTAGAGGCAGGTTGATTGCAGACCCTTGTTCTTGAGTGACGCGCACATACTCGCTAACTACCGGACCCGACCATCATCATCACGATCGCGTTCACGCTGACGGCGCAGCCGTCGCTCGATCTCACTCAATTCGTCCCGGTCAAGAGCGTCTTGACGATCGAAGCCACCGGATTTCTTCCGCTGCGCCTCATGGCTCTTCCAGTCCCCGAAGCGCGCTTCGAGCATCGCTAGACGATGCTTCTTGCCGCCGACTTGGGAGAGCTTGGCGAAGCCCTTCCCATCGCTGAAGATCAATCCTTGGCCCTTGCCATGGATACCGAGCCCGCGCTCGGAAACCCGATCTTCAAGATCATTCCATGAGGATGCCTCATCGAAGTGCGGCCGAATGAACTGGCGCAACTCACCGATCTTATCTTTGCCCCAGGCGACAAGCGCGTTGACGTCAAACCCGCCTTCAGCCCGCTTCTTCAAACGCTCCCCAAAGCTCAACACACGGGAGAGCCGTCCAGGCACCTGCTGTAAGCCTAACTCCCTCTCTTGGGTTTTGAGAGAGCGTTCAAGGCGGGTCTTGTAGCGCCACTTCGGCCAGGCCTTACCGGTTTCCGGATGCACCCGATTGACCAGAACATGGAGATGCGGGTGTTCGGTGTCATTGTGACAAACGATCACCGACTGATGCTCCGACAAACCGAGATCTGAGAGCGTTCGATCTGCAACGCCCGCCATGGCGTCCGGCTCGAGCTGCTCGTCGACTGGCCAACTGACAGAAAAATGAAAGACGGGATCTTGAACCCGTCGCGACATCCGCGCCGTGGCACGCATCATCGCAGGATAGGTGTCCGGATCGGTTGTCGGCAGATTGCGCGCCTCTGCCCATTCGACCCGCTCAGGTCGATCGCCACGCTGCCCCGTGGCGAGATATCGGGCAAGGCCGCCAAAGCCGGTTCCGGTCTGAGCTTCTCCGATCACAAGAAAGCTCAGCCGAGCCGGCGCACAGCGGACAGGACAGCGTCCAGGGTTGCGTGTACCGCGGGAGCGGATACCACGAAGCCGGCGTTGGCCTGCTTTGCGAGCTGATTGAGATTGTTCCCAATCGAGGTCAGCTGGCGAATGGCATCCGCTGTGACGCGTGCAGGTTTCGCTTGGGGACGGGCCCCGAGCGCACATGCACGCACGAAGGCCGCACGGGTCTGATCGCAAGTCTCCGCCGCTTCGTTTATGGCCGCCAACTCAGTTGGCGTGACATAGACGTCGATCCGCTCGGATCGAACCTCGGCGCGTGACTTTCGATGACCCTTTGGCGGCATTCGTTAAGCCCTCCTGGCACTTGAAGGACAAGCAGGATATGCCTTGAGGACACACTTCGTGTGCTTCGAATGGTATACATGTAACGGAGCATTTTTGCCCGTATACATCCTGCTTGCTCTCACCCAAGTCGATCTCATCCGCAGAAATATACTCCAGGTTGAAACGCCGAGCTATAACACAACCGACACATGTGACGTTGCACCGATGCTTCACCCCAAGCACCGTGGCACATGTGTCACGAGGGCCTGACGAGTCCCCATCTGGGGACTCTAGGAAGGCTCTCGCCAAGAAGCCGTCACAAGACGGATTCTTCTTCAAGAAGGGGGAGACACAATTGGCCGGGCAGAGGCCAATTTGGATCTCGCTTCAGGCCGCAGGCCCAAAGGGTGGGAAAGGGTGGGATAGCGCCAGCGTTTCGCCCCTCCTAAGGGGCGAGAAGTCTCGAACTCGTGATCGATCTGCGCCCTAGAACGACTTGCATCTGTAGTAACTACAGATGTTATTGTGGCGACATGTCAGTAGCGGGTACAGATCAAAGTTGGCTCTCAAGAGCGCTTTCGAGTGGCGGCGTGCTCGGAGGCTTCGCCGCTTTCGTGGGCGCGTCGTGTTGCGTCATCCCGATATTGCTTGTGCACTTCGGATTCGCGAGTGGGTTGGTCGCGAAACTCGGCTGGTTCGCGCGTTGGCAACCTTCCTTCTTTTGGACATCTGCAGGATTGCTCGCCGTTGCAGCGTCCTATGCAATATGGCGCGGCCAAGCATCAAGATCATTTTGGATCTGGTGGGTGATCGGAACAACGTTCCTCATCGCCGCATTCATCCTGCCGCAGTACGAGTTCAGACTTCAAAGTTGGGTTTTGGATTGGACGCGGAGGTAATATGGCAGACGCTAAACCGACTTTCCGTTTCGACGACGCTGGCACAATTCCACCGCCAGGGTGGATCGGTCGTGCTGCTCGCGCGCTCTTCGGTTACGGCTCACTTTATTGGGTCTATCAGATCGTGAGTTTTGGCGACGTCGGCGCGCTCACCAATCTCTCCGTGATAGGCTTCACGCTCTTCGCATTGCAGCTCATTCCCTACACGGTGAACATTGGCTTCGGCATCAAGCTATCGTTCTGGCCACGCCTACTTGCAGCGCTGGGCATCGCTGCGGCTGCCTATTTGGGTTGGCAATCAACCGGTGAAGTCGCTTCACCATCGCTCTGGAACGCGATCGCGATATTGAACATCTATGTCTACGGGCATCTTGGGATATCGTTCGTGCTCGCTGCGATCTTCGCGACGACTGGCTGCGAGATGCGCGCTCTCCCGATTTTGATTGGTCGGCTGGCCGGGCGTCGCGCACGCGATCATTATTGCCCGGGCCCAATCCGGGCCATCGACAACTGGGAACGTAAGCAGTTTGGTCAAAAGCCCTAGACTGAGGGCAACAGCAAACCGAGGCGACTTGATGAACATTACGCGCGGCAAACTCGCCAAACTCACGGGCTGCCATCTAGAGACTGTGCGATATTATGAGAGCATTGGGCTCATGCCCGAACCAGCTCGTGCGCCTAATGGGTTTCGAACCTATTCGGATGACGATGTTCGTCGGCTCAAGTTTTTGATGCGCGCACGCGATCTCGGGTTCGCTGTCGCTGAGGTCCAAAACCTCCTCAGCTTGGTCGACAACAACGCATACAGCTGTGGTCAGGTGCGAGATATGACCCTCGACCACTTGGCATCGGTGCGTAAGAAAATTGCGGACCTAAAACGTCTAGAAAGTGTTCTTGGTGACATGGCCTCACAGTGCGACGGCGGTGTCGTGCCGGAATGCCCGATCGTCGATGCTCTCTACGACTTCGCGCCGGAGGACTTATCAGCATCGACTTGGAGTAACGCGTCCAGAACGTGACAGCCGTCGTTCGGTTCAATTGAGCACTTTCTGGCCGCCGCGCGCAGCGTGGACGCGACTGATTTCAGCTCCGCAATACGCTCTTCGACCACTTCTATGTGGGCGTTGATTTCATTGGCAACTGCCTGGCACTGGCCGGAATGATCGCGCTCCAAACGAAGGAGCGAACGACATTGGTTCAGCGAAAACCCAAGGTCTCGAAATTGTCTGATGAAGGTCAGAACCGCGATGTGGCGGCGGTCGTAGAGTCGGTGTCCGTTTTCTGCGCGTCGAGGCGCAGGCAGGACGCCCTGAGTTTCGTAGTACCGAATGGTTTCTGCGTGGCAGCCGGTGAGACGTGCAAGCTCGCCTCTCGTAAGCGCCTTCACAGGAGCGTGTGTTTTCGTGTTCATTTTCCCCTTGAGTCTGTAGTCACTACAGGGGTTAGCCTAGTTGAAAATCTAGGAATGAGCAAGAAAACGAATGACCGAAATCGAACAATCGAGCGACCAAACACCAGCCCCCCGTCAAGGGAGGGGCTGGCTCGCAGCGGGAGGCATTATTGGCGCTATTGTAGCGTCATCCTGCTGCATCCTGCCTTTGGTGTTGGTACTCGCCGGCGTCAGTGGTGCGTGGATCGGGTCGCTCACTGCGCTCGATCCGTACAAGCCGTATTTCATAGTAGTGACACTGGCCTTTATCGGCGCAGGCTTTTGGCACGTCTATTTCAAGTCGGAGCCACCGTGCGAAGACGGTTCTTATTGCTCAAAACCTCAATCCAACATCATCACTCAAATCGCCCTCTGGGTCGGCTTGGTGATCGTTCTGCTCGCCGCAACGATCGACTGGTGGGCCCCATTTTTTTACTAGGAGACACACAATGAAACGAACATCCACCATATTACTATCCGTTGCGCTACTTGGTATCGCAGGCGTCGGCTTGTCTGCGTTCAATCATGCGCCGTCGGAGACATCAGCGCAGGCGAATGCGGTCGTTGCTCAAACAGAGACCGCTACATTCGACATCGAGAACATGACGTGTGCGACCTGCCCGATCACAGTTCGGACGGCGATGAGCCGTGTTGAAGGCGTGGATTCGGTTGAAGTGGACTTCGAAACCAAGACCGCAATTGTTCGGTTTGATGCGAGCGTGACAACAGCAGCGCTTGTTGGTCAGGCATCCACCGATGCTGGTTACCCCGCGCATGCTTCCAACGCCGAAGATGCCGACCAATCCGGCGCAGAACATCAACACTAAAAGAACCGCCGGATCACTGATTAGACGGAGAAGTCACAAATGAAAGATTGCTGCTCAGATGGGAACAATGGCGAATATGACATCGCCGTTGTTGGCGCCGGGTCCGCTGGATTCTCGGCGGCGATCACCGCAGCCGAAGCCGGCGCGCGCGTGGCGATAATCGGTCACGGAACGATTGGCGGCACATGCGTAAACGTTGGCTGCGTGCCGTCGAAGGCCATTATCCGCGCTATGGAAGCTGCGCACTCCGGCGCCGCTGCCCGCAGGTTTGCGGGTGTGTCCGTGGAATCCAGGGTCGATGACTGGTCAGCGGTCCAGGCACAAAAAGATGCACTTGTTTCGGGTCTTCGTGACAAGAAATATGAAGCCTTGCTGCCCGAGTACGAGAATATCGACTACATCGAAACGAAAGCTCCCGCCCACCTCATAGAGGGCGGCGTTGCTTTCGACGGGCAAACAATACGCGCTGCGAAGATCATCATCGCCACTGGCTCCTCCAGCAGCATCCCGCCGATCTCTGGCATAGAAAACGTTCAAACGCTGGATTCGACCAGTGCGCTCGAACTAGACCGCCTGCCAGAGAGCATGATTGTCATCGGCGGAGGCGTCATCGGGTGTGAACTCGGGCAGATGTTTGCCCGCGCCGGTGTGCACATAACGATCTGCTGTCGCACGCGTCTTATACCGGAGGCGGAGCCCGAGATTAGTGCGGCGCTCCAGGCTTCATTTGAAGCTGAGGGCATCACGGTTTGCTCTGGCGTTGGTTATCAACGCGTCGAGCAATCGTCTTCCGGCGTCCAACTCCACTGCGAGACGAAGGGCGGCACGCATGTTGTCACCGCTCAGAGCGTTTTGATAGCAGCAGGGCGAAACCCGAACACGCAACATCTTGGCCTCGGGGACCTTGGCGTGGACACGGATGCGCGCGGCGGCATTTTGGTCGATGAACAGATGCGCAGCAGCAATAAGTCGATCTATGCCGCTGGCGACGTCACAGGTCGCGACCAATACGTCTACATGGCAGCGTACGGCGCGAAACTGGCTGCCAAACATGCCACCGCCCAAACCGTCAAACCCTATGACAATCGTGCGATGCCCTGGGTCGTGTTCTCCGATCCACAGGTTGCTGGCGTGGGCTTCACCGCCGCGGCAGCCGAGGCAGCGGGCTATGACGTAAAAACGTCAATCGCCCCGCTGGACCAAGTACCTCGAGCCCTCGCGGCTGCCGACACGCGCGGGCTTATAAAGCTCGTGGCGGATCGCAAAACTGACGAGCTACTCGGTGCACAAATCATGGCCCCTGAAGGCGCAGATAGCATCCAAACCTTGGTTCTGGCGCTCAAGTTTGGCATGATGACCAAAGAACTTGGCGACACGCTATTCCCATATCTAACGACGGTCGAAGGTTTCAAACTTGCGGCACAGGGCTTCGACAAAGACGTTGCGAAACTCTCGTGTTGTGCGGGGTAGTTTCGATGACAGATCTCGCCCAAATCACTGCTGTTCTAGAAGTGGGTTACACCGGCGAGAACCCGAAAGATCTTCAGAGGGCGTCGCTCTACATTTATAGAGCGCTGGCCAGTGGGAAACCGATCTCAATTGCGTCTATCGCAGAACACCTCGGAACGCCTTTAGAAACGGCTTCAAGGCTTCTCAACCTTGTTCCTCCAAGCGCGATCGAGCTTGATGATGACGGGCACATCATTGGCTTTGTCGGTCTGAGTTTGGCGCCCACAGCGCACAGGTTCGAAACCGCCGAACGCTCACTTTTTACTTGGTGCGTTTTTGATGCGCTGTTCTTACCATCATTGATTGAGCAGGCGGCCACGCTGCACACAACGTGTCCGAACTCTCATACAGACATAGAAATAAAGGTGACTAGCAGCTCCGTTGCCGCCATTGCACCTGATAGTCCGGTAATGTCACTGGCCAAAACTGACACCAAATCTTGTTGCAAGGATCTCCGGGGAGCCTTTTGTGATCAGGTAAACATGTTCGCAGATCAATCGGCTTTTGACGAATGGAGCTTGGATCGTCCCAACGCGATCAGCGTCTCACTATCTCAAGCTTTCGCATTGGCTCAACAACGCAATGCTTGGCGCTACCCCGACGTCGAATATTAGTGCCTGGAGCACACCCGACTATCGTGTCTCAATCAGACATATCGTCGAACTTTTTGCGCATACTTACCAAACGCGTCACCGAAGGTTCTGCGCATGTGCGGCTCCTCCACCCAGGTAATGAACACGTGGATGATCGCCGTGAACACCAGTGCGGATAGCATAGCGAGACCGGATCCGGCCGCGATCGCAGCACCGAGAAACATGCCGCTGTAGCCGACATATTGCGGATTGCGGGTGCGCCGATAGATGCCGTGCTGGATTAGCTCATCTTCGAGCAAGCCGTAAACGCGTTCCTGTGAACCATAGGCGTAACGCCCGAGAAATATGACGTAGGCGCCACCCAGGAAGAGCCCTCCCCCGAGCGCCAGTGAGATCAGGTTCGGCGCGAACAAACTGCCGCGATCGAGCCACGCGAGAGCAATCGTGGCGACGAAATGCCCGTGCATGATGAGGCCCGAGAAGGCGGCGGTCAGCGGCGACCATTTACCTTGTTGTCGAAACTCAGACCGCGCTCGAAGCATAAACGGGATCGATAGTGCGGCCGTTATGAGAGTGTAAGCAACGACGCCGATGAGCAGAGGGAACATTACGCTTCTCCTGGGTTGGCGGTAGAGCTGTGGTCACGAAGCTCTGAGAGAGCTTGCGAGCAGATGGACCAAGCCGAGCGGGTGAAAATGCCGGCGAGTACGAACGCAAGAATGAGATCCGGCCAAGCCGACCCGGTCAGGGCGACAAGGCCGCCGGCTATCATCACGCCAACATTGCCGATGGCGTCATTGCGGGAACACAGCCAGACCGAACGGACGTTCGCATCGCCGTCTCTCCATTTAAGAAGGATCACCACGCTTACGGCATTGGCGAGAAGTGCCGCGAACCCGACGATGCCCATCGTCTCAGCGACAGGCGGCTCGCCAGAGAATGCGCGGACGAGCGTCATGCTCAGCACCGCAATCGCGATCGCGAACAATAGCCCACCCTTGAAGAGAGCGGCTTTGGCACGAATGGCGAGGCTGGAGCCAATGACTAGGAGGCTGATGGAATAGGTCATCGTATCGCCGGCGAAATCAAGGGCGTCGGCTTTCAGCGATTGCGAACCTGAAGCGAAGCCTGCCGAGATTTCGACGACGAACATCACAAGATTGATAAAAATGACGGCCCACAGGGCGCGTGTGTACGCAACCGATGATCCATCGAATTTTTGGTCGCTTGGGCAACAACTCATTTTCTTGACTCCTACGTTTAAGATGGAGTCTAATTTCTACAGCGACTGTAGAAGCAAGAGAAAAATGCAAAAAGAATTCACCATCGGCCAAGCGGCAGAAACGTCAGGCGTCAAAGTGACGACGATCCGGTATTACGAGAGCGTCGGCCTAATGCCAGAACCGAGGCGGGTTGAAAGCGGACGGCGCGTCTACGGGCAAGCCTCGGTGGACCTGCTCGGCTTTATCCGACATGCGCGTGATCTAGGTTTTACCGTCGAAGCCATTCGAGACCTGATCGATCTTCAGGAGAACCCTGGCACAGATTGTACCAAGGCGGACGAACTTGCGCGGCACCATCTAGTTGAAACGCAAAAACGCATCGAGCAGCTTCGTGTGCTCGAAAGCGAACTTATGCGCATGATCGACGGCTGCGCCGGTGGCAAGGTCGGCTCCTGTGAAATCGTCACAAGCCTCTTCGACCACTCCAAGTGCTTATCGGATCACAAATCAAAGGCTCTCAAAGAGCAATAGTTGACTACTGCTCGTCGTCTTCCAAATTCTGCGACCCTTTCGTCCACGCGAGGAGTAACAACGCGACGCCTACAAATATAAAGACATCGGCCAAATTGAACGTGGGCCAGCGAAGCGCTCGCCATCCAAAGTCCAAATAGTCTGTGACGGCTCCATCTCCGAGCCTATCGATCGCGTTGGCCAATCCGCCCGCGGCAAACAGGACACCGGCGACATTAATGCACTTCGATTTCTGCTGCGCAGTCCAGATCAAGACCGCTACGACCAAGATCAAAGCCACGATTGCAAGCAGATAGGGCATCAGCCAGTGTCCGTTATCGAGCATCCCGAAGCTTACGCCTCGATTGTGGTTCAGCGTAAGCCTAAACCCGGGGAATATGGAAGTCGCGCCCTCCCAAACGGCCAGCTTACTTTCAAGCACCTGTTTTGTGATCAACTCCATACCGACCAAGACCGATATCGCCGTTAGTTGCGCGATGCTCACCGCTCGAGATATCTTCGAAAACCTACTGCTCAAAGCAGCTTGCTTCGCTAAGTACCGATCAACACGCACAAAGAAATTGGCCATAGCGTTCACCGGGACAAATGCTCAGACAGCCGCGGCATCTGCCGCCACAGACAGACAAATTGCATTAGATTGATCACACTTCATCAATCGCATGAACTAGCAAATCACGAACTTCGATGGCCAAACGCGTAAGGTCGTCATTCTCAGTCGCGAGCATCGACGCTACCGGGTCGATAGCGCTTACCTCGATGCCGTTTTCCACCTCCCGCAGGATTACGTTGCATGGCAGCATCGCTCCAATCCGAGGCTCAAGCTCTATGGCTCTATGCGCCATTGTGGGATTGCACGCTCCGAGAATGCGATACGCTTGAAGATCAACATCGATTTTCGCCTTCATCGTGGCTTTCACATCAATTTCCGTAAGGACACCAAAACCAGCTTCAGCGAGTGAACGTCGCGTGCGCTCCTCAATCTCAGCCATATTAGCATTTTCGAACAAACGATTGTGAGTGTAGGGCATAACTTTCCTCGTGCACTTGTGGCCACTATCCTAGCCTCAAAACTTCGGCTCTGGGCTTTTCTCAATTGGGCTGGGTCTCGACAGTAAAGTCTCTAGTGGCTGTAGCATCAAGATCTGTTTCAGCACCACTCGAGTATCCGCTCTAATCTATGGGCTATTGATGGCTTTTAGCGAGCTCGAGCACGCGAGACCAAAAGACTGGCCATTGATTAGTCAGGCGCGTTCGCGAGGGAAGGGGATGTCTGGTATGATCTGGCGAGCACAACAAGCCCACCGGTCGCCGACAAAACAGAGCCCACAACTACCGCAAGATTGACCGTCAGAACCGCGCCAGGTTGCTCAAATGCTAGCCCGGCCACAAACAGGCTCATCGTAAAGCCCACACCCGAAAGTAGGGCTGCACCATAGAGGTGCCCCCAGCTGACCTCTATTGGCCTAGCGCCAATCCTGAGGACAACGGCGAGGCCCACACCCAACATGACACCTACCTGTTTACCAACGAAAAGGCCAAGGATGATGCCGAGACCCAACGGGCCGAAGAATGTCTCGAAGTCGACGCCGCCCAGGTCGATTCCAGCGTTAAAGAATGCGAACAACGGAACGATTAGGAGAGCAACCCAGGGGCTGAGATCATGCTCAATTTTATGGAGGAACTCTCTGCCAGAGACGCGCATCGGGATGCACCACGCAATAATCACTCCGGCAAGCGTCGAATGAACGCCCGACTCCAATACTGAGACCCAAACGAATACGCCAACGAGGACGTAGGCTGTGAGACTTGCAACACGTAGTCGATTAAGCACAATGAGTGCCAACGTGCCCAACGCCGCCATCAGCAGCGATGGCAAACTCAGGCCCTCCGAATAGGCGAGCGCAATAATCACCAACGTGCCGAAATCATCGAATATCGCTAGCGCAGTTAGGAATACTTTCAGCGCGATAGGCACGCGTGACCCGAGCATCGCCAACAGCGCAAGAGCGAGCACGATATCGGTGGCAGCGGGCACGGCCCAACCGCGCACGTACTCCTCACTTCCGTTGTTGAACGCAAGAAAGATCGCAGCCGGAACCAGCATCCCCCCAAGAGCGGCGAACGCCGGCAGTGCGATCTGTTTTGGCGAGGACAGTTGGCCTTCGAACACCTCCCGCTTGATCTCCAATCCGATCAAAAAGAAGAAGACGATCATCAGGCCTTCGTTGATCCACAAAATTAGCGGCTTTGCGAGCTCAAACGAACCGATCGATATTGCAGCCGGAGCATGGTGGATGGCCTCATAGCTATCTGCAAATGGCGAGTTCACCCAGAAAAAGGCGACGAGCATCGACACCAATAGGACCAGTCCGGCTATTGCCGGAGACCGCAGCACGCGTTCAAGCCCAGTCTGGTTGGCCGGTGAACATTCCGTTGAATTTTTGGTCATACATCACCTTCGTTTCCAGACGGACCACGCCGCTGGGATGCGCACGCAGATCGAAACTCTGAAAACGTGGAAGCTGATGGATCAGCAACAAACCTGGCTCGTACCGGCGTGGCATCACGCACGGCGATGGTAAAGCTCGACGCATGCTCCAGCTCCGTCAAAATGCGCACAACGAGATCAGAGTTTTCAATTGAGAGTGTTAGAGGTGACGTTCGGCGCGCAATCGTGACCCAGCGCCGCTCACCTTGCGCGTCAATGAACATTTCAAAGTTCGAATGGAACGGGGAGAATACGGTTACATCTCGAAAATTGAATGATGTTGCTCCATCTCGACACCTAAACTCAAGAACTGGCCCCGGCCTGTCACCGACTTGGGTTGTTAACTGCAGGGTGGCCAGGGACTGAGCCTGTGGAGCTATCTGGAGTACCCAGTTTGATCCGGTGTACGTGACACGCCGAAGAAAAGCATATGGTTGCACCCAGTGGCGCCGCCACCATCGCAACCCTTCATCCTGGTAGGCATATTGCGGATCCGCGAGGCGGGAGCTTCCGATGTCATCATTACTTGGTGATGAACTCGCACACGCAGTTAGAACGAGCACGAGTGCGATGGGGAGGAAGAGTTGTTTCATCAATTCAGTCTCCTCGTTGAGGATTGACTTACGAATGCCGAGCAAACAGCCTCGGGCGCCCGTACAGGGGGGGGCAGTACGCCCGAGGCTGCCGGCGGATCTGGTGGTTGCGAGAACAGGGAGTTGCCCCACCAGATCCTGACCTGCCATCGATTAGGTTGGCAGGCGTTCGGGAGCACGACTTTGTGGATGCGGTGCGAACCATTTGTAGACGGCCGGCAACACCAACAGGGTCAGGACGGTCGATGTGACCAGACCGCCGATAACCACCGCTGCAAGAGGTCGCTGGACCTCTGACCCGATACCGGATGCAAACAACAGCGGCATCAAACCGAGCCCGGTGGTCGTTGCCGTCATCAAGACGGGTTGCGCACGGCGCACCGCAGCCTCGACACTGAAGGCGTCGACATCCAGCCGCTCTTTGGCAAACCGGTCGAGGAAGGACACCAAGACCATGCCATTACCCAGAGCGATGCCGAACAGCGCGATGAAGCCCACAGAAGCTGGGACGGACAGGTTTTGCCCGGTCAGCCACAGCGCCGCGATACCTCCAACGAGAGCGAGCGGAATGTTCGCGATGATGAGCACTGCGCTCTTCAAGCGACCAAAGCTGAAAAGCAGAAGCAAGAACACAACCCCAAGCGTGACCGGAATCACGATTGCAAAACGTGCATTTGCTTGTTGCTGCAGCTCGAACTGGCCACCCCATTCGACAAAATAGCCAGGCGGCAATTCGATATTCGCAGCTACGGCACTTTGCCCTTCTGCCACAAACGAACCGATGTCGCGTTCGCGGACATTGGTTTGGATAGTGATGTACCGCTGTCCGTTTTCACGCGTGATCTGACGAGGTCCCTCGATCCGCTCGACCGTCGCAACCTGGCTTAGTGGTATAATTTCATCCCCCGGACCATTTAGAACAATCCGGCTGATGCGCTCGGCATTCAGACGATCTTGCTCGCGATAGCGAACGATAATGTCAAACCGTCGAACACCCTCGAAGACCTGCCCAGCTTGCGATCCACCGATCGCCGTTCGGACGACTGACAGGACATCTTCAACATTCAATCCAAATCGACTTATCGCTTCACGGTTCACAGTTATCCGGAGCTGGGGTGCCCCGGTTACCTGGTCTGTTTGCACATCAGCTGATCCGGAAACGTCACGAATGACGCCTGCAATCTGAGCAGCGTAGTCTTCGAGGACAGTCATATCCTCTCCGAAAAGCTTGATCGCTAGATCAGCTTTTGTGCCCGTCAGCAATTCGTCGGTAGCCGACGCAATTGGCTGAGTGAAGTTGAAACGTGCCCCAGGGAACGATTCGAAGCTCTCACTCATCATCGCTAGCAAAGCAGCTTGCGTTTCCGCGGTCTCCCATTGGTCACGAGGTGTGAGCGCCACGAAAGCTTCAGCACTGTTAACCGGGTCTGCGTGCGCACCAACTTCTCCGCGACCGATACGCGTAACGATACGCTCAACTTCAGGGAAGTTGGAAAGCAATTGCTGTTCAAAGCGTGTCACAGTCTCCCGGGCTTCCGGCAATGAAATTGACGGAGCCATGGTAAGCCGTACCAGCAAATCACCTTCGTTCATGCGTGGCGTGAACTCAGAACCCAATCGTGGGAAGATCGCACCGCCAACGATGAGCATGGCCGCAGCAAGTACGAGCGCGGCCCATCGCTTGTGCACAAAGAAGCGCACTAAAGGTGCAAATCGCCGTTCATAGAAGTCGGGCTTATCCAAACCCGACGAACGTTCCCCGACCTTCAGACCGAGCATTGATGCCGCCGGCGCAAGAAGGACGGCGAAAACCAATGACCCAGCCATAGCGAAGACAACAGAAAACGCTAATGGTCGAAACATTTTGCCTTCGACCCCTTCAAGGGTCAGGATCGGAACGAACACAACGACCACGATCAAGATTGCGAAAATGAGCGGTTGCAGCACTTCCGCACAGGCACTCGCAATAAGCGCGCGCTTGTCCTCGCTCTCTTTTGCTGCGGTCAGGATACGATTCGCGTTTTCTACAATGACGACCGCCCCATCCACCATCATTCCGATGGCGATAGCGATACCGCCAAGCGACATCAGATTTGCTGAGACGCCAAAAAACTGCATCGCGAGTAGTGCAAAACCGACAGAAAACGGAATTGAAGCGACAACGATTAGGCTTGGACGCCATCCTCGTAGGAAAAGAAACAAGATCACCGCCACGAGAAGTGCGCCTTGCCACAAAGCTGTGGTCATCGTTCGCACAGCGGCGCCAACCAACTCTGACTGATCATAGTATGGAACAGCCGTCACACCGGGCGGGAGAGCTTCATTAATCCTCTCCATCCGATCGTGAACGCGCGCAATCACTTCATTCGTGTTTGCACCGAGCAGCTTCAGCACGAGGCCAGCAACAACTTCACCCTGCCCGTCCATGGTCGCCATGCCCTGTCGAGGAGCGCCACCGATATCGATGTTTGCGATATCGCGAACGCGAACTGGCACGCCATCTTCGACCTTCACAATGATATCGGAAAGATCGTGGATGCCTTGAGCTAAGCCAACGGCTCGAACGGTATATTGCTCACTGTTCTCAATTAGGAACTGAGCGCCGGCATTGGCATTGTTGGACTCAACAGCGGTAACAATATCTTCGATCGCTAGTTGATATCGGAGCAATGCATCCGGTCGAACATTAATTTGATATTGTTGTTCGAACCCACCAAGAGACAGAACTTCTGTCACACCGCGGACTGTCTGAAGGTCGAATTTGACCTGCCAGTCCTGCAAGGTACGCAGCTGAACGCCGTCGAGGTTTTCATCCGATGTTTGCAGGAAATAGAAGAGAATTTGTCCAAGACCTGTGGTGATCGGTCCCATTCCGGGATCACCAAAACCTTCGGGGATCTCTTCCCTAGCTTGTTGTAGACGTTCACCAACGAGTTGGCGCGCCCAATAGATATCAACGCCATCCTCAAAGTAGATGTTCACGACAGACAAACCGAAGTTTGATGTCGACCTCACTTCGCGGAGCCGAGGTAGTCCATTCATGGACGTTTCTACCGGGAACGTGACATACCGCTCGACTTCTTCCGGTGCGAGGCCTTCCGTTTCTGTGAACACCTGCACGAGTGTCGGCGTGACATCAGGAAATGCGTCTACTGGCATGGTCCTGAATGTGACGATTCCGCCAATCAGAACGAAAGCAAATGCGAGAGCTGCGAGAAGCCGCCCTCCGGCAATGCGGTGAAGCAAACCGGTTAAGCCACCGGCCTGTTGTGAAGGATTAGTGCGCGTGTCCATCGTCGAACTCCCCCTTCTGTAATTCTGCTTTCAATGAAAACGTCCCGGTCGTGGCAATCATTTCGCCTATGGCAACGCCAGACAAAATTTCTGCATACCGATCCGAACGCCTTCCGATCTGAACGTGGCGAACCTCAAATCCATCGCTGGTGCGAACGAACACAACAGACTCACCTTCAACGGTTTGAAGCGCGGAAACGGGGACGCGCAGCGTAGGCAATGCGTCAGACGCAGCCGCAAACACAGTTACAAACATGCCGGGCCGCAGTCGGTCGCCAGGATTATCGATCACAATTCGAGCGCGACCGGTTCGCGTACGTTCGCCGATTTGAGGGCTCACGAAGTCAATTGATGATTCAATTGGCTGACCGCCATCACCGGGGTCAATTGAGACCGGTGCACCTGCGCGAATTCGACCCAGGTCAGCGCCATAAACCGCTGCATCGACCCAAACAGAGTCAGTGTCCGCAACAATAAACGCGGGCGGTTGCGCACCTTCTTCCAGCACTTCCCCGAGCACCGCGTGACGCTCAATAATTGTGCCTGAGATCGGAGCGGCCAACTCGTATCGTGTGAGCGAGACATCTGACGACGCCACCATTCGAGGAAGAGTCGAAACATCAACGCCCAGCGCATCAAGCTGCTGCCCGGCGCTTCGAACCTCTATTCGAGCCTCTTCAAGTGCTCGTCGGGCGTCCAGGAAATCCTGTTCAGCTGAAATTTGGCGCTCCCATAAGCGCTCCTCTCGCTCGAAGGAGCTTTCGGCGAGATCCAGTCTGGCCCGTGCCGAAAGGTAAGACGCTTTCGCGTCGGCGAGCGGGCGACTGTTAAGCACCGCCAGGACATCGCCAGCCTCAACCCGATCACCTTCTGCTACCGCGACACTGCGGACGATGCCGGATACGCGGGGCGTTACGTGAGCCAAATGGTTTTGGTCAAAACCGACTTCAGCGGGCAACTCCAATATTCCGTCGACCGCACCGTTCGTCACCGCAGAAACAACGATACCGAGTTCAGATATTTGATTTGCGTTGAGGTGGACTTCAACGCTCTCGCTGTGCTCGTCCTCATCCGCATGATCATTTTCGTCAGCTCGATCGGCACCGTCTTCATGGTCGCTGCCTTCTTCATGACCATCATCATCTGAATGATCATCGCCATGGTCTTCGTCGCCAAGGTCCTCGGCGTCCGAGTGTTCCTCACCCTCAGCGTGGTCATCGTGCCCGCGGTCGGATGCCAGATCACTAGCCGCGCTGGCCTGCTCCCTGTTTTGGTTTTGTTCGCTCTGATTGTCAGGTGAACATGCCGCTAGAGCCAGAACGCTGGCCGTAATCAGCAGGAGATTTATTTTGTTATTGGTCATTGTACTGCCTCCTCTGGGTTGGTTTCGACCAGGCGATTGAGTTGCGGAGCACCCGCAAGGGCATCAAGCTCGATTGCCGCACGCGCCAACTCGGCGCGAGCAGAGATCAAGTCCACTCGAACGTCGAAATACGACCGCTGGATATCCAAGAAATTTAGGACATCGAGCGCGCCCTCCCGATACGCCTCTTGAGCGGCTCCAAGCGCGCTTTCCGAGGCAGGAAGGATGCTGTCGTTGAGTTGAGTGTAAGTCGATTGAGCACGTGCGAAACGACCTGCGGACGAAGCGTACTGGGCGATCAGTGATCGTCTCATGACCTCTTCGTTCAGTCGCGCCGCGTTTTCTCGCGAGGCAGCCGCAGCCACGCCGCCCTGATTGCGGTTCACGACTGGAATAGGGATTTCTAGCGTCGCGACAAAAGCCGTTTCGTCAGTACCACCAAACCGTCGCACACCTGCGCCTACGGTAACGTCGGGAATTGCTCCCGCGCGCTCTCGGCGGATTTCTTGGCCTCGCGCACGGGTTACTGCTCTAAGCTGAACGAGCTCCGGGTTGTTCGCGATCCAATCCGTAGGCTGAGCGTCGGAGTAGGCGGTAAGGTCAAAAGCCTGAAGCGGTGGCGTCAGCTCACCGTTGATCACGGCTCCGGACCATATCGCAACAAGTTGCGCATTGGCTGCTAACTGAGCTCCAGAGGCATCGTTTGCCGCAATCGTTGCCAACCCAACCAGCATTTCCGCACGGTTGCGCTCAATTGGCGAAGCTCGACCAGCCTCGACCCTTGCTTGGATCGCATCGGCCGAATTGTTGGCTATCTCCAACAACTCCATTCGCAATGACAGAGTTTCAGAGGCCGCCTGTGCTTCGACATACGCCTGCGCTGTGCTCGCCAAGAGACGAGTGCGCTGGAGTGCCAGATCTGACCTTGCGGCGAGAGCCCAGGCGCTTGCTGCCTCGCGAGCACGCCCGCGATCACCGCCCAGTGGGATCGTTTGATTGATTGACAGGGTCGTATCGGCATCGCCGAGGCCTCCCCGGTCGCCCCCAAACTCCTCTACTTCTGCTCCAAGAGTGGGGTTATCCCAAAGTCCGGCTTGAAGCGCCTCGGCTTCAGCAGCTCGTATTTCCTCGCGAGCTGCGCTGGTGATTGGATTGTTTTCCAGTGCGAGATTTAGTGCACCAGATAGGTTTAGTGAGTCTGACGAGGCAGTTTGGGCCTCAGCAGCGCTAATGGAGACTCCGGCTAGCACAATTGCTGCCACAGCGCTCCGCCCTAGCCAGTTTGGCCAGGCGACAAATTTTGAGTTCATTTAATACAGATTCCGATTTTTAGTTTCAGTTAGACAAAGTGGTCAGACTGAATTCTCAATCGGTGGTTGGAATGGCGGCTCAAGAGCCCGTGACGACATTCGGTCGCCCGTAAAATAGTATTTTTGATCGGAGGAACTAACCGCGACACCAATTACGAGCAAACGGCCGTCGACCATATGGTGACAAACGCCGCACCCATGGATCGCATGGTTCCCATGCTCTCTGTCGGGCGCTTCAGCTGGCTCTTCAACCATGGTGAGGTCGGAATGATGGTCGTGTTCAGGCGCAACACTAGCAACGCCCTCGCCACCCATGGCGAGGAACAGCATCAGCACCAAAAACAGTTTCACGGCTCCATTCATTCTTGGAGCCTATCGCAGATGAACAACAATAAAAAGAAAAATTTCAGCACCATCACTTCAAGTGTTATAAAATATCGTCACATTTGCAGTAAAACTAAATACAGAAACCGATTATATTAATATTGCGTGACGCAGACAGAATGATGCATAATGTTCACATATTTTAACTCTTTCAACCGGGAACTTCCCGAAAGGACATAATTGGGCTTTTCGCCGCGCTCGCTTTTGGATCGTGAAGGCAATCGCCTTTACCTGACCCCGTTCGAACGTCGTCGTTTTCTCATTGTCGCTGGAGAGTATGCCGAGCCCTGGCGCACGCTTGCTGAGTTCCTCACATTTTCTGGATGCCGCATATCCGAAGCGCTTGCAGTTCGAGCATCTCACATTGATCTAGAATCCAATTTAGTAGCGGTCGAAACCCTCAAGCAGAGAACGAGAGGGATTTGGCGGCAAGTTCCCTTGGATAGCGGTTTCGTTTTGGCAGTGAACAAGCGCTTTAGGTTGCGGCCCCTTCAGCACCTTGGCGCCGGCGCAAGTTTGCTTTGGCCAATAGGTCGAACGTCCGCTTACAATCACATCAAAACAATCATGGCGGCGGCTGAGATCGTTGGGCCCCAAGCCACGCCCAAAGGGCTTCGTCATACCTTTGGGACCCACGCGATGCTCCAGGGCGTGCCTATCACCTTAGTGAAAAAATGGATGGGGCACGCTCGACTACAAACAACCGAAATCTACTTGGATGTAATTGGTCCTGAAGAACGAGACCTTGCCCGAAAGATGTGGGTTAGCACGCCGTATCAAGAATAATCCTGGAAGGCTGTCCGCTGAACAAAATGCATCATTCTGTTCAACCCCGAACTGCAGTTCGGAGTGCGAGGTGCGTCCATGGCCGAGGCTTCTTCCAACGATCTTTCCCCACAAGAGCTGATCGCAAAGTACCGCGGGTATTACTTTTTCCTTCAGATGCGAACGCTCGTTGTGGGCGCCACCCTGATCACCGCCGCGGCAGCATTTTTTCCGGAACGCCAAATTGTTGCAATGATCGCGGCAGCGGCAGTGTTTGATCTGTACCGATTTTTCAAGGGATCCTGGCTGCATCATCAAGAGACCGGCCGCTGGCGGGATTCAGCGATCGGGGATCTAAACCGGTATTTCTTAGCGTCATCGCCGCGCAGGTGGCTCGAGTACGCCCTAATTGCCCTACCAGCAAACGCTGCCTTCACATACCTCCTCCTCGGCGGATCGTCGGACGCGATACAGAATCTCGGAACTCACACACTAAATGTTCTTACAGAAGCCGTCGGCTTGGTCGCCGGAGAGGTGTCGGATCTAACTGCCGGGCTGGCTTCGCTTGTTGTTGATATCGGCTTCGTCGGCGCACTTGAATACATCGCGGCGCGGTGGCTTTTTTCGAAAAGAAAGTTGATTTTCAAAGAGAAGACTTGAAATTCCCACGCACAACACCAATAATATCCGTATACGGATGAAACAATTATAGGTGATGTATGACATATGGGTTTTTTGAAATTCTTTGGCGTTCCGGAAGGAATGACTGCTGCTGAAGCACGAGCACTACAAAAACTTGAGGCTCGAGGCGTGGCGCCTGAGACCGTTGCTTCTGCAGAGGTGAAGGCCGAAGCCACATTGGCTGACGACGATGGTGTCGAGGTTAGTGGCTAGTGACTGGTCATATAGGGACACGATACGGGGGATACTATGAACTCCCCGGCACAGACGATTTCGCATACGTCGATATGCGGCGACCGCAATGGTTTGAGCCCCACCCAAAACTAACCGGGCTTCGCCTTGCCATCTTCCGAATTGCGCGCCGCCTTTGCCAACGCCAGAGCATTTGGTTCAGCCCTTCCTGGTTTAGCAATTATTATCGCAAGCACGGCGTGCCGCCGCTTAAGCCGCATCAAACCTACATGCACTACGACAAGATTTTCTACACCGGCGAAGTGCCTGTTTTACTCCCACCATTGAATGAGTAACGCTTAAATGGCAGGTTCGACGTTCACACGGGAGCGTCGATTTTGACGGACAAACAAACCACGCGTAGAGATCTAGAAGAACTCGTCCGGGTCGCCCAGACACGCGAGAAGACGGCTCGCAATCACCTCAATGCAGCAATGGAAGCAAACCGCCAAAACCCTGCTCAGGGGAAGACCCCCGCAGCCAAGCAAACGGAAGAACGACTAACCCGCGAGTATCGCGCGGCTCAGCAGAAAACCAAATCTGAAGAACTCAATCTGCTGACCTTCGACCGCATCGCAGCGCGTAAGCGCCAAAAAGAGGTCCAGAAAGAACGCGAGCTCAAGGAGATCGGTAACACTCAACAACAAGAGACCAGAAAATCCGCACGCGGCTTTCGCAGGCGCGGCAAAAGCTTCGACCGCGAACGTTAGGCCTCAACCGCGCTTCCACGTGCTGTAAAGACCCTCCAGAAGCTCAAACTGATAGTGCGGTAGCTTCGTGGACAGTATCGGTCTCCGATTTCGAATGAAGACGAATTGAAGCTCCTCCGGTAGCGCTCGAACATCTGCCGCCGTCGCAATCTTCCATTTCGTGTAGCGATGGTTGATGCGATCAGCTTCGTGTTCCAGGTTCGTGACCCTCGATCTTGAGCTACTTGTACCACTCGAGTTGTTATCTGAGCGGTTCGTGCTGAAGCCGGATGAGTATTGGTTTGATGAATTGCTTCCTGACGAAGAGCCAGTGTTGGACGATTGGCCGGTTTGGTCGGTGATCGATCCCGCATTGTAGTACCCGCGGGCATAGTAATGCTGAAGGGTCTCGCTCGTTTCCCCCAAAAGCCGCTCGACGTAAGCCGCAGTATCCGGATCGTTGACGCCAAAGAATGACGTCGCCCCTGCATTGGCAGGGAAATTCTGCCAGGCTTCACCGTAAATCGATTTGAGTTGCCCAATGCTCTGTGCGAATGGCCATAGCTGAACACCATACCCGGCCAAATACGCAAGCCCATTGGCGATTGGCGTCATTTCACCGAGCGCCGGAAACTCGTCGAGAAGGAACAATACCGAGCATGGTGGCTTACGCCGCCATCCTGGCTCTTCCACCCAATCACCGACGCGTGTCAGCTCGACCGCAGCAAGTCCCGTCATCATCCGCAACACGCTTCGATACTCGTTGAGATACTCAGGGGGGATGATCACATAAATCGTCGTTGGAGCCGGATCCTCTTCGATCGGTCGGCACATCGACTTCTTGAGATCGGAGAAGCGAAAATCACTCCGGTCGGTCGCGCTCAGCAGCCGGTCAGATAACCAAATCTGCATCCCTGCTCGACAGGTCGAGAGAATGCTACTGGCCACCTTTTCGTGGTGACCCAAAAACGCCGTCGCGAGTGCGTGCAGAGGCCGATAATTGATGCTCTCCGCGTAGACCTGCATCGTCACGAACTCCCGTTCGATGCCGGTCATATCTTCCTCGTCGTCACCAACGTAAAGAACATCGACAACAGAACGCATCGTCCGCGCGTCAGACGCATAACCATTGCGACAAACCACATACATCAAGATGGACGTGAGGATATTGCGGGCCTCTAGATCCCAGTACTCATCTTTCGATTTCCCGGTCTTCGGAAGCAGCATTTCCGCGAGCAGCCGACAGTCCTCGAAAGTGTCTGGCGTCGGCCCACCATCGTCGGCAGTTCTGACGAAATCCAGTGGATTATACCGATCCGTTTGTTCTTCGAAGGGTGAGAACTTGATCACCTTGGCTCCGGGAAACATCTGTGCCCGGTGCTCGCCGGTAATGTCGTAGTTTTCACCCTTGATATCGATGACAAACGCGCTGCCGGCATAGAACAACAAGTTCGGAATAATCTGACTGACACCTTTGCCGGTTCGCGTTGGCGCGATCGTCAGCAGGTGGCCTGCGTCAGGAAATTCTAGAACTCCGGCATCTTGCGACGGCGCCCCGTCCTCACCCATCGACAATACGCCGAGAAACGGACGCTTACCCTGAGGGTAGTCATAGACCAGAGGCGAGGCCTCAGACCGCGCCTCACTTGCTCCAAGTAGCGCGTTGAATCGCTGCGTTTCACGCCAATCGGGTGTTCGGTGCCAGCGGGTTTGCCAATAATCCCGCCAGAGATCTGCGTATTGCTCGACGTTCGTCTTCGACTGGAATAGGGAGGCAGTCATTGTGCTGCCTCCGCCTCGCTCTGATCATCCAGGGCCTCTTCCGATCGCGAGTCTTCCTCGCGTAAACTCCAAAGAGCGGCAAACCGATTGGCATGTTGATGCGATGCCATGGCTTGCCGGTGCGCTTCCTCTTCGCGATTTTCGTCAAGCACGGCACCGCGAAGCCGGGCCGGCGAAAACGCCTCCCATTCGTCCTCGGGCCCAGACAGCGCCCGCAGAAGGCCAGTGAGTAGATCAGCCGGATAGTCTTCAAGAAACTTGCGGTCGAAACGATAATCTACAAAGCCATATCGGTAGAGCTTAAGACGTTTGGGTTCCGGTGTTTTTTTGGCTGTTGCGTTGGTGCGCGGAGCGTCACCAGTCTTTGAAATTACGACAGGGCGAACATCCCGCGGAAGCGATAGATACGCGCTAGCAATCGGATCGGCGAAATGAGGATCCATTTCCAGCTCTTTGGAGGCTGCTGCCCACAAACCGAACGGGTCATAGAGAACTGGGAATGACGGACGTAGCCGCTTTTTGATCTCACCTTCCAGCCAGGCAAAATCGCCAGATATCTTCGTACCGAAGTCATTGTCCAAGCTCCCGCTCCAAAGCGGCGTCTCGGCGTTCTCGTAGAGGAATAGTTTTGCGTTGAACTCTTCGAAGCGCGTCACTGGGTCACGAGGCTCAGGGAACACGTGCACGCCCTTTGTGGGCGGCTCCTTCCCGAGTTCGGCTTTTACCCGGGGAACATTGCCAGGCTCGGCGTTCGTCGGTGCGGGCTGTGCCGGCTTTGGTGGCACTGCCTCGGGCTCGCTCGGCATCATCTCGCCGAGTTTCTTCCAAGCCCGCTTCAACCAAAGAATAATTGGGTGATTTTTGGTTTTCGGATGAACAAAGAGCGTTATGGCTCCGCCTACAAACACAACAAAAAGTACCAGTTCCATGGAACGCCTCAACACGAAGGAATGGGTGAGGACGCCATCTAACCGAGATTAGCTCATATTATCTAGTTAAAATTGCGAATGTGACACTGCGCACTTAAGGAGTGTTTCGCCGCGCAATCGCTACCCAATCAACCCAGCCTAAGCGATTGGCATTTCGTTGGCCGTGCTTGGTCAAATAGAAATCTAGGTGGGCGCAGGTTTCTTGGGTGATAGCGGCAACGACTTCATCATGACGCCGCGAAACCTCTTTGTCCGCCAAGGTAACGACTACGCGCCAGTCCGGACGACTAGCGTTGGGCGTTTGCTGTTCAAGCCAGACAGACGTGCTGGTTGAATTGTAGTCCCGGCGGGACACGTAAATACGCGCATTCCTGTTAGCGCTGCGCGGATGCCAATAATTCAATCTAATCATACTGAAAGCATGGGGACTCAATCTCTAGGCTGCCATACCTATGAGGAGGTAGAGGCCTATTGGCCCCAGAAAATATGGACCTCCTCGAACCCTTCAGTGACGACTTCAATTTCTCCACCGAGCTGAAACGACCGGGCCATAGCCTCGTAGTCGATGTAATACGCGAGCTGTTCCGGAATCTCATACCATTGCTCCGCACATTCTTCGGCGAAGGCAGCGACTGAAATGTAGCATCCGGCATAGCGCTCAAGCATCGATCGGGCCTCTGAGAGATTGCCAAACGCGGCCTTGAGAGTGACTGCTGCCAAAGGCCCGTGCTCAGCAAGAAAAGTTGCGGTCTCGCACACATCAGCTAGGCCAGCATACTCGCTGATGAAGGCACCACCGAAATCCTCATAGTCGTGGATCGCATATTCCTCAGCGCCTGCGATAGGCGATGCGGTTAGCATGGAGTTCACTTGATCCTGCATCTCGCTCACGCCCTCGGTGGCGTCGATCCAGGCCCCATGCAGGTAGCCACTATTGTATGCCGCCAGGCAGGCAACATAGATACGTGGTTCAAAATTGGTCGTCATTGATCTGTCTCCTGTTTGAGACCGTGTTCATTCACGGCCCGTTGGAGAGCGAGCAGCCGACACCGGATGAGCGGCGCACCTCGTCAGAGGCGCTCCAATGGAGCGACGGTGCAGGGGATGTTTCTTGGATGGGCGGGGAAATGAGCGCAGCTCATGGCGAAGAAACCTCTCCGCAGGCGTTGCGCCTAGCTCAGCCGGGTCGGCAGGTTTCCAATTGTGAGGCCGGTGAAATCGGATTCACGGAGCGGATCTGCTTACGGCGACGGAACCAGATCTTATTGCTGTTTGGAATGAGATGGTGCTGCCGGAGAGCCCCGAACCCGCATGGCCTTGATGCTGGAGGATTCTCTTACCCGCTACGGCTACCGCCGCCACTCGCCAATCGGAAATGTATCCACTCGATAGCGGGGCAGATTGAACGTCTGACTTTGAGCATGCCTCAAAGCTATTCTCGACGTTACCTGGGAGTTCATAGGCAGAGCTTTCATCGCGCCAACGGCGCAGCTCTGGTGCGGAAAGGGTTCTCTTTCCGCCTGAATTTTCTGAGTGAAATGAAGATGGTGCGGGTGGTCGGACTCGAACCGACACGTCCTAGGGACACCAGATTTTGAGTCTGGCGCGTCTACCAGTTCCGCCACACCCGCACGAGTGGGACCGTGTTTACACTAGTTCCAAATGAAGGCAACAATATATGTTAGTGAGAATAAATTGCAATAATTAGTTTTCTTTGCTTCTGGTTTTCTTGATTTTTCTCACATTAACTGCCGCTGCATTAATACTGTTTGCGATATGGGCGGCGTAATACTTCTCAATCATCTCGACACTCGTTCGGCAATTCTTCGCAACTTGATAGATGTCCGCTCCTTCGGAAAGACGCATTGAGATGTAGGTATGGCGCAATGAGTAGGCGGTTCGGCGCTGCCCTTCGCGATCGAATTTGAGATCCTCTTCATCCAAGATCGAATTCAAAAGCTCATTATGACTCTTCGGGAACAACAGCTCCGTGGGTGCGCCGTTGTTTCGCTTTTGAAGCCTCTCAAATGGCCTGACCGCACCTGGCATACTTTTGCAGTACCCAACGCCTCGTTTACCGCGTACCGAAATAAGTAGAATTACCTCTTCAGTGTCTTGGTCTTCAACGATCTCGACGTCCCGATACTCCAGCCGCTTGATTTCATCTGGGCGAAGACCGGTATTGGCCATGAGCAATACGTAGTCGTGCAACTGCTCTGCCGACCAGCGGTGGTTCTTTCGCGTCGCGGCACCAATGCGCCGGCGCGTTGCCTCATATAGTCGCTTATATTCGTCGGGCGCGAACCACGCTCGTCGGGTAACTTTCTTGTTCGTCGCGTAGGGCTGGGACAAGTCGGGCAACCTATCGAGCCATCCATGGCGCACAGCCGTTTTGAGAACTTGGCGCAGCGCGACAATCTCTTGGTGGATTGTATTATGATGCGGCCGCTTCCCCGAATGCTCCTTCTTCTGATTGTGCCGTTTGACCGAGAATGATTGCCGATGGATTCGGTATTCTTGGATGAGCCCAGCGGTAACTTCAGAAAGCCCTCGGGTGCCGAAGTAGGGGATGATGTAGTTATCCAGCTTCCTCATCATTCCGGTTACGTACGTTTCGGCTCGCTGACCTTCCGTGATGACCAGATACTCACGCCTGAATTGCTCCGCAGCGTGTTTGAAGGATTTTTCGTTTTTAAGGAGACCGTCTCGCGCACGCCCCCTCAAGCCGAGATACCAATCCTCGGCGATTTCCTTCGCGAGCGACAGGCTCTCCTCGCCGGTACTTTTGCGCCGGTTCTGGCCCTTCAAATAAGCAGAACACTGCCAGAGCTTGCTGTTCTCGCGCTTATAGAGGTGAAGCTTCCCACCAAACAACGTGTGTTTATTTGTCATACAGCAACATTACCAGAAGTTGCGTAATTGAGCAAATTTATGTGTAACACATGCGTAAGGGTTTTGGGGAGATGCGGTTTGATAATTGTGTGCTTAACGCGTTGTTTTTATTATGTTTTTTGGATCCGCTATTTTGAATACAAAATCTTTTGAATCCGTCGCGTCTACCAATTCCGCCACAGGGGCCCTGTGATCGCCGTCCGGGCCTGCATGGGCAGGCTGGTCGAGCGAGGAAATTCGGAGGCGCAAGCTGCCCATCCCCCCCGCTCTGTCAACAACCCATTGCGCTTGGACAGGCCTGCCGCTGCGGCTAGTCTCGCGAACAATCCGGGACGGGAAAATCAATGACCGAAACACACGCAGAACGCGGCCTCATCGGGACGCTGGAATCGATCGCGGAGACGGCGCCGGAAGACGGTCTGAGCCTGGGCGAATTTGTCGATGCGCTGGGCGAGCAGGCCTTTGGCGTGATCCTGTTCGCAATGGCCTTGCCGGTCTGTATTCCCTTTCTCTACGGCGTGCCGCAAGTCATGGCCTTGCCGATGATGGCGATCTCGGCGCAGATGATGCTGGGTCGACCCGAGCCCTGGCTGCCCGCCAGCTTCAAGGCACGGCGGATCGAGAAAGCGGGTCTGGCGCGCATGGCGCGCGGCGGTCGCAAATGGTTTGGCTGGCTGGAAGCGCTGGCGCGGCCGCGCCTGACCGCGCTGTCCGGTCCGACGGCAGAGCGTCTGGTCGGCGGCATTTTCGTCCTGTTCTGCGCTTCGATCCTGGTCCCGCTGCCCCTGACCAATTCCACCCCGGGCATCGCCCTGGTCATCGGCTCGCTGGGCCTTTTGACCCGTGACGGGCTGCTGGTCCTGGCCGGGCTTGTGCTCGGTCTCGCCTGGATCATCCTGCTGATAACATTGTTTTCATTCTTCGGCGCGGCCGCGGCTGATGTATTGAAAGACTTCATCCGGTCGTTGATCTGACGCGCCGGTCTGCAATCTGTGTGCGCATTGGTCGCGGTGCGCGTGTGAGGTGATGCCGTAATGATGCGTTTCATGAATCCGGTCCTGTCCCAATTCCCGCTGACACGCTGGCCGCTCCTGCTGGCCGGCGGCTCCCTGCTGCTGATGCTGGGCGCCTGGGGGTTTGAATATATCGGCGGCTATGCGCCCTGCGCCCTGTGCTATGACCAGCGCCATATTCACATGACGGTGATCGGGCTGGGCCTCGTCTTCGGCCTCGCCCTGATCCTGCGCCCTACCCTCGCCAAGGCGGCGCCCTGGATGATCTTCGTAATCGCTGCCGTTCTCATCTACTCGGCCGGCTTTGCCGGCTGGCATGCGGGCGTCGAATACGGCTGGTGGCCGGGCCCGGAGACCTGCACCACGACCGGCGGCACCCCCAATATAGACATGAGCTGCCTGATCGATCCCGAGCGCGACTGCCCGCCCGTCGTCCTGTGCGACGAAGCGGCCTGGACCCTGCTGGGCATTTCCATGGCTGGCTATAATGCACTGATCTCGGCCGGGATGGCGGCAATGGCCGTGCTGGTCGGACTGAAAGGCCTGAAATCATGAGCAAGGCCGACACGCGCTTCACCCCGCCCCTGCCCGGCAAACGACAGAATGCCCGCCGCGTCGAGGAAATGGTGCGCGTCGATCATGCCGGCGAATACGGGGCCGTGGCGATCTATCAGGGTCAACGCGCGATTTTCAAAACCCTGCCCCACAAGGCCAGGATCGCCCGTCAGCTGGAGGAGATGGAAGCGGACGAGCAGCACCATCTCGACACATTCGACCGGCTGATCTTCGAACGCGGCACACGCCCGACCGCCCTCGCCCCGATCTGGGATGTGGCCGGCCACGCCCTGGGCGCTGCGACGGCCCTGATGGGCGAGAAGGCCGCCCATGCCTGCACCGAAGCCGTCGAGAGCGTGATCGAGCAGCATTATGCCGGCCAGATCGAGGAACTCGAGGCGATGGGCGAAGACGAGCTCGCCGCCCTGTTCACGAAATTCCGCGAGGAAGAACTCGAACACCGCGACCTCGCCATCGAGGAAGGCGCCAAACAGGCGCCGGGCTATGCGCTGCTCTCCAAAGCGATCGAAGCGGGCTGCCGCGTGGCGATCAAGGTCTCGGAACGGGTTTAGGCGCTAGCGTTCCAGCGCCGAAGTGAAACTTTTTCAGCGCGCCGCGGACGGTGCTTGCGAGCGATGGCATGGCCGGTTCGTCCTGCAATAGCGTCGTCGCACACCCGCAGAGGAAGTTATCGCTCACACAACAACTTCTGGCGCGTAAAATATGCGGGCTGCATATGGCGCGGGAACTTGCAGGATGCAATGGCTTGTTAACGCTGATCGAGAACTCTGCGCTCTCGGATTTCTTGCGCGGAACTCAGCCATGCTCAATCGCCTCAACCTGTCCCTGAAATTCGGTCTCATCAGCGTCGCAGGATGCCTTGTACTGGGTCTTGCCCTGGGCATTTCCGCCTCCGTTCAGAGTGGCAGCGCAGCCCGACAGGCGACCGAAGAGCGATTGGCGGCGATCGTGCTTGATCGCGAAACTGTGCTTGTCGATTATATTGCGCAGATCGGTGACGATTTGCGCACCACAGCGACCAATCCGAACACTCTGGCAGCGCTGACCGCCTTCCATGACGGCTATCATGATCTCGGCAACGTGCCGACCGAGCGGCTGCAGCAACTTTATATCGAGGACAATCCGCACCCTACGGGTGAGAAGGAAAATCTTGACCAGGCGTCCGATGGCAGCTCGTACAGCCGCGCACATGGTCGCTTTCACCCTTGGTTCCGTCAGTTCCTGCGCGCTCGCGGTTACTACGACATCTTCCTCTTCGATGATGACGGCAATCTGGTCTACACGGTCTTCAAGGAACTCGACTACGCCACCAATCTCAATGATGGCGAGTATCGCGACACCGATCTTGGCCACGCCTTCCGAACCGCAATGGCCGGAGGCGATGCAGAGACCCACTTCTTCGATTTCCAGGCCTACGCGCCCAGCCATGGCGCTCCCGCCAGCTTTATCGCCACGCCGATCCTGGATGAAACCGGTGCGCGTGTCGGCGTGCTCGCTTTCCAGATGCCAATCGACCGGCTCAACCATGTGATGGGGTCGGAAACCGGTCTCCTGGAGACGGGCGACGCCTATGCTTTCGGGGGCGAAGGCCTGATGCGCACAGCACCGCGCTTTGGTTCGTCCGACGACATCCTCAGCCAGGCTGTCCCCGCTGACTTCCTCGCAACGCCGCGTGACAATGACCGCAATTTCAGTCGCATGCGCGACTACCGCGGTGTGGACAGCTTCGTCTATCTGGTATCGACCGAGATTGCCGGATCGCACTGGACCCTCGTCGTGTCCCAGAGCGTGGACGAAGCGCTCGCCGCGTCACGCCATACCCAGCTGATCAGTTTCGGCCTTACGGCTGCCCTGACGATCGCTATCGGACTGGTCGCGCTTTTCATGGCAAATCGGATCGCGCAGCCCATCCGAATGATCACCGAGATCACCGCACGGATCGGTGAAGGCGACCTCGATCAGCGTGTGCCCTCCCGCGACGCTGGAGACGAAGTCGGGGCGCTCGCCCGCACGGTGGAAAGCTTCCGCCTTGCCCTGGTCGACAAGCGTCAACTGGACGACCAGCAGGCCGATATTGATGCCGCGCAGGCCAAGCGCCAGGAGAAGCTAGAGGTGCTTATTGCCGGCTTCCAGCGGACGATTGCTGGCATCGCCGAAACCGTCTCCAATTCTGCCACTGAGTTTACCGCCACAGCGAACGCGTTGACGCAGATGGCCAACACCACCACACACCAGGCACAGTCGGCCTCGCATGCTGCCGCGTCGGCGACAGGCAATGTTGAATCCGTCGCCGCCGCGACGGAGGAGATGACCGCCACCGTCGCCGAGATCGGACGGCGTGCGGCAGACTCCACCGCCGCCGCCGCGACAGCGGAGCAGGAAGCCAACCGGACGGTCTCAGAAGTTCAGGACCTGTCCCGCGCAGCGCAGCGGATTGGCGATGTGATCGCGCTGATCCAGCAGATCGCCGAGCAGACCAACCTCCTCGCGCTCAACGCCACAATCGAGGCGGCCCGCGCCGGCGAAGCCGGAAAAGGCTTCGCCATCGTCGCCCAGGAGGTCAAGCAACTGGCCTCCCAGACAGATGCGGCGACCGGCGAGATCTCCGAGCAGATTCATTCCATCCAGACAGCGACTGAAACATCAGCCAACGCAATTACCAGCGTCGCGGGTGCGATCGGGGATCTCAGCGAGATCGCGACCTCCATCGCCGGCGCCGTCGAAGAACAAACCGCCGCAACGCGCGAAATCGCTGGCAATATCCAGACCGCAGCAACCAGCACACGCTCGGTTTCGAACGATATTTCTGACGTGGCACACGCAATCGAAGATGCGTCCGCCTCAGCCTCGCAAGTGCTGGGCGCGTCCGAGGAACTGAGTGGCCTCGCTGAAATGTTGAACCGGGAAGTCAAAGTCTTCCTTGACGGCGTTCGCGCTGCCTGAACCGGGATATCTGACGTGAAAAAAACCTACGCAACCAGCCTGATCAGCCTGGCAAGTGCCACGCTCCTGTCCGCAGCGGTCAGCGCCCAGGAGGTAAGCTTCGACGCCACAGTCGCCACCGATTATGTCTGGCGCGGTGTCAGCCAGACCGCCGGAGACGCAGCCCTCCAATTGGGCGCCGAGGTCACAACCGGTCACTTCTATGCCGGCGTTTGGGGCTCGAATGTCGATTTCGGTGACGGCACCGATGTCGAGATGGATCTTTATGCCGGCTTTGCTCCGAGCGTTTCCGGTTTCGATCTCGATTTCGGCTGGGTCCGCTACACCTATCCGGGGGCCCCCAGCGCCTCAGGCGACCAGGATTTTGACGAGTTCTACGCCGGTGTGGGTCGCAGCTACGGCGCGCTGAGTTGGGATGCGAAATGGTCCTGGAGCGAGGATTTCTACCTCCACTCCGGCAATGCCACCTACCTTGAAGGCGGGGTCGCCTGGGCGCTGTCCGACGCGTTCAGCGTTGATGCCCGATATGGACGGAGCCGCTTTGATGATCTCATCGGCGCCGATTATGATGACTGGCAGCTCGGCGTGAGCTGGCAGACCGGACCGGTCGCGCTCGGCGCTCGCTGGCATGACAGCGAAATCGACGACAGCCGATTTGTCGCGTCTGTCGGCTACAGCCTCAGCCGGAACTAGAGGCGCCGGCAGGACATTCCATCAGACAACCGTGATGAGGTCGCGGATCTTCGCCACGTCGAAGATCTGCGCCACCGCGCCTTGCACGCCGGAAATGCGAAATTCGACATTGGCCTTTCCAAGCCGGTCATTGGCGAGGATCAGCATGCCGATTCCCGCCGAGTCGACGGCGGGCACGCCGGACAGGTCATACTCCACTACCTTGGCGCCCGAGCGCTCAAGCTGCTCCAGCATGGACTTGTTCGCTTCGAACTCATCCATCGTCCATACGCCCTTGAAGCTGACTTGAGTCACCCCGTCAGCCTGTTTTATTTCACGATGCACGCTGTTCTCCTCTGGGGCGTGTGAGGCGGAATTCTGAATCGAAACGACCCGACTTGGCAATCCGGGGGTTACCGCTCCAGTTCAATGTCCCAATAGAGATAGTCGAGCCAGCTCTCATGCAGGAATTTGGGCGGGAATTTGCGGCCCTGGGCCTGTAGCTCGTGCATGGACGGGCGCTGCGGCGGGCGCGGCAGCGGCATGCCGGCCTCGCGCGGCGTGCGGCCGCCCTTCTTCAGATTGCACGGCCCGCAGGCGGCGACGATATTTTCCCAGCTGGTCTTGCCACCGGCGCGGCGCGGGATGACATGGTCGAAAGTCAGCTGGTCGACGCCATGCTTGCCGCAATAGACGCATTTGAAGCCGTCGCGGAGCCAGACATTGTATCGGGTAAAGGCTGGCGTGCGGTTCTGGTGGACATAGTCCCGCAGGGCGACCACCGAGGGCACATGCATCTCGAAGCTGGGCGAATGCACGACCTCGGCATAATGGGAGATCACCGCGACCCGCTCGAGGAAGACATTCTTGATCGCTTCCTGCCAGGGCCAGGTCGAGAGGGGCCAATAACTCAGGGGTTGATAGTCCGCATTCAGGACCAGACAGGGCCATCCCTGCGGCGCCCGCTCAAGCACCTGCATGGCGACCTCCCTCGCTGCGACCGGCAAGACCCCGTGGGGTCAGCCCGACCGGGAGGGGGTGAGTATTCCGGACCAGAGTCCTGAAAGCACACCTCCCATCGCACGCAAGACGCGGATTCGCTTGGACGAATCAATTCACACCCCACGCTTGGAGGAAGATTACTCCTGTTCGCGTGTCAGTCCTATGACGGGTGCAAGAATCCTCGACGACAGCGGTCCGGTGTGGCTCAGCGGTAACGCCCGGCCAGGGCATTGCCGATGAATCGACGGCCGATCTCCAGCCCGTCCTCGCCGATGGAGTGCGGCAGCCCCTGGGAGATATGCCATTGCGCGCCATGACCGGCGGCGGCGAGATTCTCCAGCGCATCGAACATGAAGCCCAGCGGCAGGACCTGGTCCTGATCGCCATGCACCAGCATGATGGGCGGCCTGGAGCGCATCTCTTCTTTCAAGCGCCCGCCGCCCGGCAGCGCTCCGGAAAAGCCCATGATCCCGGCCACCGGCCTTTCGCGCCGCAGGCCGGTCGCCAGCGACAGCATGGTGCCCTGCGAGAAACCGCACAAGACGAGGTCCTGCTCGGTCAGGCCATAGCGGGTGAGTTCCTGGTCGATGAAAGCGTCCACGATCGGCCAGGCTGTCGCCGCGCCCGCCTCGATGCGCTCCGGATCGAGATTGGAGATCGGGAACCATTGATAGCCGTCGGGCGCGCCCGGCACCGGGTCCGGCGCATTCGGCGACACCCACTGAACATGCGGCAAATCCCGCGCCCAATGCTGCCCCAACCCGATCAGGTCCTTCCCGTTCGAACCATAACCATGCAGGAAGATCACCAGCTTTTTCGGCTTCGATCCATCCCGCGGCGCCAGGCGCGGTCCGTCAATGGGTCGGGTCATGAAAGGCTCCAGATTGATTGCAGACTGGATAGAGGGATGCGGGGCGTCGGGGCAAGATGCTTCCTCTTTCCTCCCCACAGCGTGGGGAGGTGCCCCGACGCGTAGCGGCGGGTCGGAGGGGCGGCGCCGGAGGCGACGAGCTGCCCCCTCGCTGCGCTCGGCCCCATCGACCCCGGCTGCGCCGGGCCCACTTCCCCACGCGGTGGGGAAGAAAAGCCACCCAGATGACAAATCGGCCTGACTCTGTCTCACTCCCACCATGAGCTTCACCACCCGCTTCGCGCCGTCTCCTACCGGGCATCTCCATATCGGCCATGCCTTTTCTGCCTGGACGGCATTCCGCGCGGCGTGTGAGGCGGAGGGGCGTTTCATCCTGCGGATGGAGGATATCGACACCGTTCGCTGCAAGCGGGAATTCGAGCCGGTTATCCTGGACGATCTGATCTGGCTGGGGCTGGATTGGGAGGAGCCGGTTCGGCGCCAGTCGGAGCATTTTGATGATTATGCCCGCGTGCTCGAACGGCTCGAGGCGCTGGGCGTTATCTATCGCTGCTTCAAGACGCGGCGCGAAATCATGGAGGATATCGCGCGGGCGCCGCACGGACCGGGTGAGGTTTATCGTGGCCCAAGCGCGCCGATGGGTGCCGACGAAGAGGCCGACAAGGTTGCCGCGGGCGAGGCCTTTGCCTGGCGCCTGTCGCTGGCGCGGTGCCGCGACGTGCTGGGCCCGCGCTTTGCCAAACTGCGCTATCTTGAGGACGGTCGAGGTGAACAGCTCGCCGATCCCGACCCGCTGGGCGATGTCATTCTGGCGCGCAAGGATGTCGGCACCAGCTATCATATCGCGGTCGTGCATGATGACGCGCTGCAGGGCATCAGCCATGTCATCCGTGGCGAGGATCTGCGCGCGATGACGCCGCTCCACGTCCTGTTGCAGACCCTTCTGGACCTGCCCACACCGGTCTATCGCCATCACCGGCTTCTGCTGGATGAAAATGGCGAGCGCTTTGCCAAGCGCAACAAGTCAGTGACGCTGAAGTCCCTGCGCGAAAGCAGTGTCTCTCCCGACGAGGTCCGGTCGCGCTTCGCCACCTAGCGGCTGGCCACTTCCTCGCGCTCTGCAACCCGGCGCAAAGCGCCGTCGATCCAGCTGTATTCCCGCACCAGAACGGTGCTGCCGCGCGAGCCGGCATAGGAGAGCTGGCGCACCACAAAGCGCTCCTCGCGGTAATGCGACTGGGCTTCGATCTCATTGCCGGACATCAGCCAGACGACCCGGTAGTCCTCGCCCTCTGAGACCAAGGCCGGAAAGGCGCAGATCGAGCCGCCGCAGAAATAGGCCACCGAGGCACTGATCTGGCTCTCGCAATCGAGGTCCTGGGTGGCGATGGCATAGTCGGGCAGATTGTCCGCATTGAGGTAGGCACTCACTCGCGGCGCCGCCTCGATCGCGGCATCCGGGCAAGTCAGGTCGCCCTCGCTCACACGTCGCATATGGGACTGGAAAGCCGCCACGGCCGCAGCTGGCAGAGCGGCCTCATCCGGCAGGGGGGCCGGTTCTTGCGAACAGGCGGACAGAGCCAGCACAGCGGCAAGGCTGAAAACCGGGACTGGACGGAACAGACGTGTTGATCGTCTCGTGCGCATGCGCGTTATCCTTCAACGCGCCCCCTTTGCGTGACATCAGACTAGCCGCCCCTGCGCCGGTTGAACAAGGCCATATGCCGCACTTGTGATGCCGCGCGGATGCTAGGCAGGCGCGCCGCAACGCGCTATGTGGCGATCATGTTTGTCAAAGACCTGTGGTATTTCGGCGCCCTGTCGAGCGAGCTCAAGCCGGGCCAGCATCTCCACCGCGAGCTGCTGGGCCAGCCGATCCTGTTCGGCCGCGACCATGACGGCAAGGCCTACGCACTCAAGGATATCTGCCCGCATCGCGGCATTCTCCTGTCGGGCGGCGAAGCCCAGCAACATGATGGCGAGACCCAGGTCGAATGCCCCTATCATGGCTGGCGTTTCCGCACGGATGGCTCGTGCGCGGCCATCCCCTCGCTGACCGCCGACCAGGCCGAGGTCATGGACCTGACCAAGATTCGTGTCCGTCGCTTCCCGGTGCATGAGGACCAGGGTCTGATCTGGATCTGGTATGCCGATGAGGACCAGGCCGATACCCCGCCCTCGATCGATCCGCCCAAGCTGGACATTCCGGAGGGACACAAGCCCAAGCTCGTTGTGCGGGACATCTTCAACTGCCATGTCGACCATGCCGTGATCGGCCTGATGGACCCGGCCCACATCCCCTATATCCACCGCCAATGGTGGTGGCGTTCGGCCAAGTCGGTCCACGAGAAGACCAAGAAATTCGGCCCCGTCGAGCGCGGTTTCTCCATGCTGCCGCACGTGCCGTCGAAGAATTCCTATCTCTATTCGCTGATGGGCGAGCCGCAGACCGAGATCCGCTTCCAGCTGCCGGGTCTGCGCACCGAATACGTCAAGGCCGGCGGCAAGCATTTCACCGGCTTCACCGCGGTCACGCCGACGAATGCCAACTCAACCGCGATCACCATCGTCGTCTACTGGGATCACTGGCTGCCGACCATCATGCCCAACCCGCTGATCCGTAAGGGCATCGAGATCTTTGTCGGCCAGGACCGCGACGCCGTGAATGCCCAGCAGGTCGGCCTCGCCTATGACCCCAAGCTCATGCTGATCCATGACAGCGATGTGCAGGCGAAATGGTATTTCGCCCTCAAGCGCGCCTGGGAGAAACATCGCGAGACCGGCGAACCCTTCAAGAACCCCGTGCGCGCAGCTGAACTGCGCTGGAGAAGCTGATGGATACCATCCTCACAGGCCTGCTCTATATCGCCATGCTGGCGGTCGTCATTACGCTCGGCTTCGGCATTTTCAACATGTATCGGTCGGACGACAAGGCGCGTTCACGCTCGAACAAGCTGATGCGCCTGCGCGTCGTGCTGCAATTTGCCGCCGTCCTGCTGATCATCGCGATCTTCCTGGTGAAGGAAAATCTGGGCGGGTGACCCCTACTCAGCCATCGCCCGGATGGCATCGGCGGTCGGACCCTGCAGGTTATTGACCCGGCCATCATTGAAGGCAACCACATAGCCACGCCCGGTGGCTGGCTCGATCACCATTTGCACGAACCACATCGTGTTCGACCCGGCATGCAGGAGCTGGGTGCCGATGAAACCCCAGCCCATGGCGTAATTGCCGTCGAAGGGCGGAGTGTGAAGCGTCTCCCAGCTCTGCGCTGACAGATAGTCACCGCCTTCGCCGCGGGCCCCGTCGAGATGGGCCTGGAGATAAAGCGCCAGGTCGCTCAGCGAGACATGGACTGTCCCGGCTGGCCCCAGGACCGGCGGATTGTCCGCTCGCGGACCGGGCGCGACGGCCCGAAAACCAAACAGTCCACCTCGATGCCCACGCGGCTGGTCGACTGTGTCTGCCGATCCGGGCGGCCCGAATCCGGCGCTCGTCATCCCCAGCGGTTCAAATACCTCGCGCGCGATCAGCGTCTCCCAGCTCTCGCCGGTGACGGCCTCGATCATGGCACCAGCCACGACATAGCCGGCATTCGAGTATTGGTATTCCGCCTCCGGCGCGACCGTCGGTGCGGCGGCGAGGACACGGCGGGCATAGTCGACCCGCTGCGGCGGCAAGGGATCACCGCTCGCGCCCTGCTCGCCGAACTGGAACATGGCGACCATGCCGACATTGGGCGTCAGCCCGGCGCGGTGGGACAAAAGATGGCGGAAGGTCAGGTCGCGATAGGCGGGGTGGATGTCAGGCACGGCCTCGCCCAGATGCTGGGCGATCGTGTCATCCCAGCCGACAACACCCTGCTCGACCAGACGGGCAATGAGGGTGGCGGTCATGGATTTTGTGTTCGATCCCATATGCCAGAGGTCGTCGCGCCCGATCAGCGCCGGGTCACCCTGGGCCCGCACGCCGGCCGTTCCGATCTCGATTTCGCCATCCGTCATGCGCATGACTGCGACGCCCGGTGCGCCGGAGGCCTCAAGCGTCGTGGCGGCGATGGCGTCGACATCCGGCGCGGGGGCCTGAGCCGCTGGCTGAACGACAAGGAGCGCGGCGATTGCGAGACTGGTGAACATCATCTTCCCCTTTTCGGCCCTTCCCCGGACCGGAGTCAGGCGCTAGGTACAAGCCCATGGTTCGCCTGACAAAAATCTACACACGCACCGGTGATGCCGGATCAACGCGGCTTGGTGACATGTCGCAGACAGTCAAACACGACCCGCGCGTCGATGCCTATGGGGATGTCGACGAGGCCAATTCCTCTATTGGTCTGGCCCGCGCGGCCCTGGGCGCCAGTGATCCGCTCGACGCGCCACTGGCCCGGATCCAGAACGACCTCTTCGATCTGGGCGCAGACCTGTGCGTGCCGGAGAGCGAGACGCCGCCTGACTATGAGCCCCTGCGGGTCACCCAGGCCCAGATTGACTGGCTGGAAGGCGAGATCGACCGGCTCAACAGTCGGCTTGAGCGGCTCAACTCCTTCATCTTGCCCGGCGGGAGCGAGGCCGCGGCCCGTCTGCACCTGTGCCGCACGATCTGTCGCCGGGCCGAACGCAAGGTGTCGGCCCTGATCGCCAATGATGTACGGATCAATCCGGCCGTTCTGAAATATCTCAACCGCCTGTCCGATCTGCTCTTTGTCATGGCCCGAACAGCGAATGATGAAGGCCGCGCCGATGTGCTCTGGGTGCCGGGAAAAGACCGGGACTGAGCCCATTCTTTCCAGAGCGGAAAGATCAACTTATCGCCAGCCCGGTCGACAAAGTGTCGCAGCCTCCTATGTGTAGACCCACAAGTTCAGTCCATACGGAGTTACCGCATGACCCGCCTTCTTCTCGCCGCTTCCGCGGCTCTGCTGACCGCAACCGCCGCCACAACCACCGCTTTGGCCGAACCGGTGAATTTCGATTTCGACAAATCCCACACCCTCATCGAGGCCAGCTGGGACCATCAAGGCTATTCCACCCAGCGCCTGCAATTCACCGATTATGACGGCACCCTGTCGCTGGATCTGGAAACCCCGTCCAATTCGACCGTCGACATCACCTTTAACCTGATCGACGGCTTCTGGGTCGGCGCCAATCAGGACCGCTTCATCACGCACCTCAATTCCGGCGATTTCTTCGAAACCGAAGCCAATCCGACCGCGCATTTCGTGGCCACCGGCTTTGAAACCGAGGACGGCGAAACCGGCACGATGACCGGCGACCTGACCATGAATGGCATGACCGGCCCGGTCAGCCTCGACGTCACGCTCAACCAGGTTGGTGAAACCCGCGACGGCAACACCAAGCTCGGCTTCACGGCCACCGGCTCCCTGATGCGCTCGGAGTGGGATATGGGCTTTGCCGTTCCCTATGTGTCCGACGAGATCGAGCTTTTCATCTCGACCGAGCTGGTTGCGGCTGAATAGGCTCAACTGCCAAGCGAACCCGAATAAAGGGGCCTGTCCGCCGGACAGGCCCCTTTTTCTTGGCGTATCGGGCTCAGCGCCGAGGCTTCGGGCTGGACCAGAGACACAGGGTCAGGATGGCAAACAGGCTCGTCACGGCGATCGACAATCCTTCCAGCTCATCCACTGGCACTTCATCGATGAAGATGGTTTCCGTCCGCCAGATCACGGAATTGGTCCAGAACATCCAGATAAGGAAGAGTGTGACGGCGAAGGTGAGGAAAGCCAGGAAGAGACGCCCGCTCAGGCGCAGAGGTCCCCGGCCCGTTGGCCGCAATGTGACGACGCGCTTGCCGGCGACGCCGCCCGCCACAAGCCAGTAGGCCCAGAACAGGCCCACGGCAGCGACGCCCCAGCTCACCCAGGCGAGCTGCCGCGTCAAGGACACCGCCTCATCACAGCGCGCGGCGCCGTCTTCGCTTTCCATCAGACCCAGCCAGGCGCAACTCAGATCGAAATCCAGCTGCGCACCCGAGGTCGCATTGGTGAGGTAATAGAAACCGTCGCCGGTTTCCGGGCGGATATAGATTTGCCCGTTCCACGAGGAATTATTCCCTCCATGGCCGTAGAGGATTCCGCCCGGGGTCGCCCAGCGCGAATAGCTCATGGCGAAGTGTGGATTGGGGTCGGTCGGCGCGAAGGCCTGTTCCAGGCTGTCGTCGGTCAAGACACCCCCGCCATCCAGATGCGCCAGCAGGAAGCGTTCAATATCGCCGCCTGAGGCATAGCCGCCCGCCGCCGTCAGCGCGACATCGCGCAAATCCTCGATAGGCTGGCGATAATAGTTGAAAGCTTGGGACACGGTTGGCAGTCGCGACGCATCAAAGCCGGAATTCGTCATGCCAAGTGGATCCAGCACGCGCTGGCGCGCGGCCGTATCGAAGTCCTGCCCGGTCGCGGTTTCGACCAGCATTTGCAGCAGGACATATCCCCCACCGGAATAGCGCCGGTTCTCACCGGGCTGATAGGCGACCCGGAGGGGTGCGAAGTTTTCGCTGAGATCGACAGCGTCAACAGGCTGCTCTTCATGAGCGCCCCAGCCGCCATAACCCGGCTGATTGGTGCCGGCCGTATGCTGGAGAAGCCGCCGAACAGTCACCGCGTCCGGCGAATGCTCGCCATAGTCCGGCTCATAGGGCAGATCATAGGTCGACAATGGCGCATCAAGGTCGATGAGCCCGTCCTGTGCCAGGCTGAGGACCGTCCAGACCACCAAAGGCTTGGAGACCGATCCGAGATTGAACGACGTCGCATCCGTCACCGGCGCGCCCTCGCCATCCGAGCGGCCCTCACGCGCCTGCCAGACCAGCTCACCATCCCGGATCACGCCGGCGGCAACGCCCGCGATCGAGTAACGCTGCATCGCGTGACCCAGAACCGCGTCCATATGCGTGGCAATTTCGGCATCTGAACTCCCCGGATCCAGGCCGCGGATTTGCCGGAGTCCGATCGCGGACCAGCCCGCACTCACAACAAGAACAGCCAGGCAAACGGCTCTCAATTTCATCAGGGGCGACATGTCCAATCCTTTCGCCTTAACGTTGGCGATACCAACTACTATGTATTGCTATATATCTTGCTAAACCGATATACAAGCCATAGGAAGGGAGTCACTATCAGCGAGGCGGACATTGATGACCGGGACTGAGATGGAAGACATTCTCGACCGCTGGAGCTCCCAGGCTCGCAAGGGGTATTTCGAGATGCTGCTTCTCGCCCGCCTGAACGCCGGGCGCGCTTACGGCTACCAGATCGTCGCCGCCCTGAAGCAGGCCCCCGGATTTGAAAACCTCGCCGAAGGCACGGTCTACCCGGTGCTCACCCGCATGAAGAAGGACGGGCTCGTCACCGCCGAATGGGTGGCAGAAGATACGGGCCCGCCTCGCAAGTATTACACAGTGACCGAATTGGGCGCGCGGACGCTGGATGCCATGCAAGGCATCTGGCGCCGTATGGACGAAGTCCTTCTGGCTCAACCCGCAAAGGAAACGTCCTGATGCGCATGACCCTCGAGCTGACCACCGCCGAAGCCCGCCGCCTCTGGACCGACTTCCTTCGACGGCTTGACTGGGCCAATCGTGATTTGCCCGGTCCCGAGCGCGAAGAGGCGAAATCAGAAGTAATCGCTCATATCGCGGAAGACATGGCGGCGCTGGATCTGCCGGATGAGGTGGAGCGGCTGCGTGAAGCGCTCGACCGGTTCGGAATACCGCCCGCGCCGCCGCCTGCCTGGCGAACGCCGCTCGCCATCGTCCTGCATTATCTGGCCATCATGGTGATGGGCGCCAGTGGCCTGGTCATTCTCATCCTGTTGCACATGACCCTGATGGAAGCACTAAACCCGGCCGCGGTCGGCCTCTACATCTATCCTGGCGACACTGTGCTGACCCTGTCCTACGAGAACCAGGCGGGCGCGCGTGAAATTCTCGGCGCCTGGTTCATTCCGGCCATGCTGGTGGTATCGGCGCTTGGCAGTGCCGCCCTGTACGGTCTCTGGAAACTGGCGCTCTCACCGACAGGGCCGGTTTCGCGCTGGATGCGGCCATGACGGCTGCCGGCCGGAGCCCAAACGTACCGAATCATCGAATGGCATGCGGGCACATTCACTTCGCATCGCATCATGCCCCACTTTGAAAAGCCCGGACGCTCCAGCAAGGCCTGCATGACCGCCCATACCGGCAATACCGCAGCTGCGAATTGACGCAGGCGTAAGCCAGCTGGATGCATTGACTTACCGCACTGGCGAAGGCAGGTTCCCGGCCTATTCTTGTCAGGTGCGCGAACCTTGTCCGCGCGCGGCCAACCGGAGCCCCAGCATGAAGATTCTCGTCCCCGTCAAACGGGTCGTCGATTACAACGTGAAGGTCCGCGTCAAGCCCGACCAAACGGGCGTCGACCTCGCGAATGTCAAAATGTCCATGAACCCCTTCTGCGAGATTGCGGTCGAAGAAGCGATCCGTCTCAAGGAAAAGGGCGTGGCCGAAGAGATCGTTGTGGTCTCCATCGGACCGGCCCAGGCCCAGGAGACGATCCGCACGGCCCTGGCCATGGGCGCCGATCGCGGCATCCTGATCCAGACCGATGATGCGGTCGAACCGCTCGCCGTCGCCAAGCTTCTGAAGGCTGTGGTCGATGAGGAGAGCCCGGAACTGGTTGTCCTCGGCAAGCAGGCCATTGACGGCGACAACAACCAGACCGGCCAGATGCTCGCCGCCCTGCTGGACTGGCCGCAAGGCACTTTCGCCTCGGACGTCGAGATTGCCGACGGCAAGGCCAAGGTCACGCGTGAAATCGACGGCGGTCTTCAGACCCTGTCGCTCACCCTGCCGGCCGTGGTCACCACCGATCTGCGCCTCAACGAGCCGCGCTATGCCTCCCTGCCGAACATCATGAAGGCCAAGCGCAAGCCGATCGACACCAAGGCCCCGTCCGATTACGGCGTCGACACTGCACCGCGCCTGACCGTCGTAAAAGTGACCGAGCCGCCCAAGCGCGAAGCCGGCATCAAGGTCGAGAGCGTCGCCGAACTGGTCGACAAGCTGAAAAATGAAGCGGGAGTGATCTGACCATGACTGTTCTCGTTATTGCCGAACACGACAATGCCACGCTGAACGACGCGACCCGCGCTGTCGTCACGGCCGCCAAGGGCCTGGGTGGCGACATCCATGTCCTCGTGGCTGGTTCCAATGCCCAGGCCGTGGCCGATGCCGCTGCCAAGCTGGACGGTGTCGCCAAGGTGCTGCATGCGGAGAGCGATGGCCTGGCCAAGCCGACCGCCGAAGCCATGGACGCGCTCGTCACCCCGCTGATGAGCGATTATGACGCCGTGCTCGCTGCTGCGACCACTGCCGGCAAGAATTTCATGCCGCGCGTCGCTGCCAAGCTCGACGTGATGCAGATATCGGAAATCTCTGCCGTCGAATCGCCCGACACCTTCATCCGCCCGGTCTATGCCGGTAACGCCATGATGACGGTGAAATCTTCTGACGCGAAGAAAGTCATCACCGTCCGTCCGACGACGTTCGAGAAGGTCGGCGATGGCGGCTCGGCCAGCATCGAGGATCTCGGTGCCGCCTCCGGTCCATTCAAGTCGGAATTCGTCTCCGAAGAGTTGTCCAAATCGGACCGCCCGGAACTGACCGCCGCCAAGATCGTCATCTCCGGCGGTCGCGGGATGCAGTCCGGTGAGAATTTCCACCTGCTCGACAAGATCGCCGACAAGCTGGGCGCCGCCGTCGGCGCCTCGCGCGCTGCGGTCGATGCCGGCTATGTCCCGAATGATTACCAGGTCGGCCAGACCGGCAAGGTCGTCGCCCCGGAGCTCTACATTGCCGTCGGCATTTCCGGTGCCATCCAGCACCTCGCCGGCATGAAGGACTCCAAGGTCATCGTCGCCATCAACAAGGACGAGGAAGCGCCGATCTTCCAGGTCGCCGATTACGGCCTGGTCGCCGACCTCTTCAACGCCCTGCCCGAACTCGACGAAGCCCTCGGCTAGACCGAAGCAACATCGAAACGATCAAGGCCCGGCTGGTTCAGCCGGGCCTTTTTCTTGGCGGTTTGCGGTCAGCGGACCGCCCAAGTGTGCTGCCCCAGACGCCACCAGCTACGAAGTGTCGAGGGATGATGGCTGGCCTCTTCGAGCGCAGCCAGTGCATCGCGGTCCAGCCATCGGCCATCGCGCATGACCGCCTCAATCTCGTAAAGGCTGGCGATGTTTTGTGTCGGGTCGGCCGCAAGCAGGACAAGATCGGCAGCGCAGCCAACTGCCAGGCATCCGACCTGTCCCGTCATCCCCAGCGCTTCCGCTCCGTTCAGGGTGGCCGCACGGATGGCCTCCATAGGGGTCAGACCGGCATCGACCAGGATTTCCATCTCGCGCACGGTCGAAACCCCGTGCGGCGTGACCATGACACCGGAATCCGTCCCGACCGTCAGCGGCACCCCGGCCGCGTGCAGCGCCCCTGTCACCTCGACATAAAAGGCCTGCATGCTGGACCGGTCATCATGCGGGTATTGCGCCCAGAACTCGAAAGTCTCCTGCTCAAACCCGGCAATCACCGGATTATAGCTGGCCATGGCGGGCCGGGTGATGTGGGCACCCCCGGTCTCGACGATACGGGCCAGATTCTCGTGCACAACCAGGGTCGGGTCGATCATCGTGCCGGAGGCGGCGACCTGTTCGGCAAGCCGGCGCACGCCCTCCGGGTCCATCTCGTCATTCAGCGCGTACCAGACAATCGACTCGGTGTGCTCGAGCGTCCGGAAACCGGCATCCAGCGAGGCGACAAAATCGACAGGATCAGCTTCGGTGCCCTCGACCGGGTGCCCGCTCATCGTCATGCCCAGGATCGACGCTTCTTCGCGGATCGCGGCAAAGCTTTCGCGGGACAGGTTGGAATAGAGTTTGAGATGACGAAAGCCGGCGGCGTATTGACGGCGAACGCTGGCCCGCGCCTCGTCGGCGCCATCGACGGCTTCGTGAAGGGCATTGCCATTTCGCCCGCCGACCTCATTGAGGATCGGGCCGGTTGTCAGAAGCCGCGGTCCGAGAATCTCGCCGCGTTCGATGCGACGGGCGAGCGGCAGGTGGAAGGGAAAGCCGCCCATATTGCGCAACGTGGTGACGCCATGCGCCAGTCCAGCCGCCAGGTCCGTCTCGTCAAAGACGTGAACATGCACATCGATCAAGCCTGGCATAAGAACACCGCCACCGGCATCAATCAGCGCGACATCTTCGGGCCGTGCCGGCAGCGCGCCCGTCCCGACGCGGTTGATCCGCCCGTCGATCACCAGGACATGACCATTGGCCTGAACATTGTCGGTCGCGGGGTCGAGCAGGCTGGCATTGGTGATCAGATAGGACCGCGGCGCCTCGCGATCCGGGCGCATGGCCTCCGGCAATTGATGTGCCCAGGCGACGAGCACCGCGGCGATGATACTGAGCAGAAGGCCGAGGCCCATGAAAAGTCGAAGCATGTCTGTCTCCCGATTGCTGACGGGAGGACAGGATCACGAGCGTCCGGACGGATCGCCCGATATCCGGATTCCGGACGTGCGGAATGCGTCAGCTGGCGGCCGAACCGGATTCCGGACCGCTCGGCGCCGCATCCATGGCGTCCAGATAGGCCGAAGGCGTCCGCCCGGTCTCGCGCTTGAACACGGCATTGAAGACGGACTTGGAGCTGAAGCCGGCGGTGAAGGCGAGATCAATCACCCGCTGGCGGGTTCCGGCGCGGGCATGCTCTTGCATCATCGCGCAGACATCCTCGATCCTCAACGCGTTGATATAGTCATTGAAATTCCGCCCGGTAGCGGACTTGATAGCCAGGGTGACCGCCTTTTCGGTCAGGCCGCAAGCGGTCGCGACCTCTCGCCGTGTCAGACGCGGCTCGGTGTAGAGCGCCTCCCCCCGAACAACCCCCTCAAGGCGTTGGAAATCAGCCCTCGCACCGTCGCCGACCCTGTCATCGGCGGCGGGCTGCGAGGTCGGGTCCGCAACCCAGCCCCCCAACTCCCGGTCATCGAGCCCGGCGAACAAGCGGGCATGTTGAACCGCGAGAACAACCAGCACACAGACAAAGGCCAGCGAGATTCCGATCTGGAACACATAGGCCGACTGGGTACCCAGCCAGGGCCAGTAGGGATGCAGCCAATGCGCGTCCATCCGCAGGATATCGAAGACGCCATCGACCACATAGAAGGCGATCATCGCCACCATCCAGTTGAGCTGGATGGTACGGGCATCGGAGCGCGTGTCCCGGGTCGCCCGGTGAAAGCGGTGCACCAGCAGGAGCGCCGCCGCGGAATAAAGGAAAAGGCTGATCCGCGCGCCATGTTCGACCAGGTGGATCTGCGGGGTGAGCGCGAGCGCGGCGAGAAAGGGGAGCGCGTGCGGCCAGTCCCGCCATCGCAGGGCCGGTCCGGCCATCATCACCCCGCGCACCACCAGATAGACCAGGGGCGGATAGGCCAGACGGAAAGCCGGCGTGACCAGCCATATCTCGCGAAAGCCCGACGTCTCTTCCAGGAAATTGAAGACCATCCAGCTCGCCGACATGGCCAGCAGCGCCGACACAGCCCGCAAGCGCGGCTGGCTCACGGTCAGCGCAAAACCAAGACCGGCCACCGCGATCAGGGCAAATTGCAGGAGATTGACGGCCAACAGGGTCATGAGCCGAGATTAGCGGCCAGGAAGCCGAAAACAATCTCCGGCCATCAGGCTTTCCAGCCGCGAAACTCGCGATACTCGCGGATCGCTGTGAGCGCGCGTTGCCGGGCGGTCCGGTCACCCTCCCCCATGGCATGCACAACAAGGCGAAAGAGATGCTCCGGCGCCTCGCGCAGGGCTTCGCCATCTGTCTCGGACAGGGGCGCGGCCACGCCGGTATCGGCCGCGACGGACAAGGATTGCTCGACTCGCTGAAGGCAAGCCTTCAACCCGCCATCGCGCGACCGATAGCGCAGCGCCAGGAATATCAGGATGGCAACCAGGATAATCGGGACGAGCAAGGCCATCCCGACTGTCTAGTCCGTGGTGGCACTGGCCTCAATCGCCGCCATCACCGCGCGCAGATCGACAAATTTGAAATTCTGCCCGCCCGTATCGTTCTCATCGTCCTGCACGACCAACACCCCGGCCGGAAAATCCGGGCCGAGATTGGCGGCCGAAATATCAAGACCATCGGTATGCGTCACGCCGTCAATGGCCGCATCGACGATCTGCAGGCGGGTCACGAAGGCGTGGCTTCCCAGCTCGTAGACGGCATAGGTATTGTCGCCCTGGCTGGAGATGACCAGCCAGCCGCCGGTCTCGCCTTGCGGCAGGAGCGCGGCGCCTTCGGCATCGGCGGTGATCTCGCGGCCATCAGTGGCGGCAATCTGCTGCGGCTCGGCCGGGTCAGTGGGCTCGGCGCCCATGGTCCAGACACCGACATTTTCCTCATTCATGTAGAGCTGGCCGGTCCGGTCATCGGCGACGCAGCCTTCGGAGATCGTGCCCAGCGTGACACGGCGCACTTCCTCGGTGGTGACCATGGCGCCATCCCAGCCGAGCGCGTACTGCACGAAAGTCCCCGGCTCCTTGTCCGACAGGAAGGCATAGAGTGCCTGGTCAACCGGAGAACGGTAGAGGCAGAAACCGTAAGGCTCGGTCACATCCGCGACCGGCACCGCGCCGACATAGGAGACCTCGCGGGTGGCCGGGTCGATGAAGAAGAAAGCAATGCCACCATTGGAGCGATCCGATGCGGCGGCGATATCGACGACCCGGTCGCCCAGATCGAAATTGTAGCGCACATCGATATTGTTGAGCCGGCCTTCAGGGAGATAGGCATGCTCCTCGCCGGTCATTGTGTAGGCGTAGATGCCGTTATCCTTGTCCGTGCCGAAAATCAGGCTGTCCGCCGGATTGGCGGCGATCCAGACCGCGGGATCATCGGCCGCATCGCCCACTCCGGCCACGCTGGCGGTTTCGCGCGCGGCTTCGATCTCGATCGGCGGCAGGCCCTGGCTGCAAGCGGCCAGAGCGCTCGCGCCGACCAGAAGTCCCAACAGGTGTTTCATGGCGTCTCTCCCGTTCCTGTCCGGCGCGATAGCCCGTGGAAGATGGGGCGCCAAGCCCATTTCGGGCGACAATTCCGTGACAATTGTGTCGGCATTTCGCGTTGTCACGAGGCCATCGCAAAAACGACACGGAGGTGAGACCGAAGCGTCATCACCGTGTTGCTGATCCCCGCGCATAGAGGCCGCAACTTTGCCCGACCGGGCAAGGCAATTGTCAGTCCATGTGAGGGGGACTCCCATGAAGACCACCATCGCCATGCTCGGCACGGCTTCCGTGCTAGCACTTGCTGTCGCCAGCGCCGCCCAGGCCGGCACGATTGCCGGCCGCGTCACGGACGCCTCCGAAACCATCGGCCTGGCTGGCGCGACGGTTCGCATTCTTGAAACCGGCCAGACCGCCACAGTCGGTTCCGACGGTACTTTCCGTGTGACCGGCCTCGCGGCCGGCGAATACACGCTCCGGGTCAGCTATGTCGGCGCCGATGCGCGCGAAGTCAGCGTCAATCTGGCAACCGTCACCGACACGGTCTCACCAACCATCACGCTGGGTGATGACGTCGATTATGTCGACAATATCCTGGTGATGGGCCAGCGCGGCGCGCTGAACTCTGCCCTGTCCCGCCAGCGTGCCAATGACGGCAATATCGCGGTCCTCTCCTCGGACGCGATCGGTCAATTCCCGGATGAGAATGTCGCCGAGGCGGCTCGCCGCGCAGTTGGCGTGAACGTCCTCAATGACCAGGGCGAAGGCCGCTTCGTCTCGATCCGCGGCCTTGATCCGAATCTGGTCTCGACCTCGATCAATGGCGTTCGCCTTGTCTCGCCCGAAGCGGAAGACCGCCAGGTCGGCCTCGACGTGATCGACGCTGACGTGCTGTCCTCGGTCGTCATCAACAAGTCGCTCTTGCCGAACATGGATGGCGACAGTGTCGGCGGCAATGTCGAGATCGAAACCATGTCCGGCCTCGACGTGGACGGTGTCTATCTGCGCGCCCGCGTCGCCGCGCTCTATTCCGACCTTGAGCAGGAATTCGGTCATCGCGGCTCGATCAACTGGGCCAACAACTTCATGGACGGTCGCCTCGGCGTCGCCGCCTCCCTGTCCCACCAGGAGCGCGTGTTCGGGTCCGACAGTTTCGAAGTCGATGGCGGCTGGGATGTTGATGAAAGCGTTGCCTTCCCGAACGAAGTCGAGATGCGCAACTACCAGGTCACGCGTGAGCGCACGACGGCTGCGCTGAATTTCGACTACCGCGTCGACAACAATCTCAGCCTCTACTCACGCACCACCTGGTCAGACTTCTCGGATCAGGAATACCGCAGCCGGGTCGAGATCAAGTTCGAAGATGCAGACTATGATGATGCCAATTCAAGCGGCAATCTTGCTGTCTTCACAACGTCGGACATGGATATCGACCGCGATATCAAGGACCGCCTTGAAACCCAGATGATCTTCGCGACCGATTTCGGCGGCGAGTGGCTGAACGACAATACGACGATCGACTGGTCGCTCTCCTACGTCTATGCCGAGGAAGAAGAGCCGAACCGCCTCGACGTCGACTTCCGCTATACCTTCGAGGATGGCGAGACCTTTGCGGTCGATTCCAGCAATCCGCTACGGCCGCAGCTGATCTTCGCCGGCGGCGTCACGACGGATCGCGTCTTCGGCGCCAGCAATTTCGAGAATAACGGCTTCGAGCTGACCAATGGTCTGTCCCAGGACCGCGAGTATGCGGCGCAACTCAATCTCCGCCACGACTTCGATTTCGGCGGCCTGCCGAGCTATGTTCAATACGGGGTACGCGCCCGGACCCGCGACAAGAAATATGCCCTGGATTTCGACGTCTTTGATGATGCCGACCTCCTGCTCTCGGACGTCGCCCGAACAGTCGATTACGGCCAGGGCCCGATCGGTCCGGTCGCGAACCCGGCCGATGTCCGTGACTTCTTCTTTTCAAATCTGGGCAGCCTCGACTATGAGGCCAATGACAGCGATATCGACAGCTTCGGCGCCTCCTACCGCGTCGAGGAAGACGTGCTGGCGGGCTACTTGATGGGATCCATCGACAATGGCCCGCTGCGCCTCGTCGGCGGCGTGCGCATCGAGCAGACCGACATGGCCGCTCGCGGCTACGAAACCTTCCTCGCCGAGGAAGACGCCACACTGAACGGTGTTGTCCTGACCGAGGACACGGTGTTCGTGACCCCGACCAGTGCCAGCGATGATTATACCGACGTTCTGCCCTCCATCCTTGCCCGCTTTGAAGTGACCGAGAATGTCATTGTCCGCGCCGGCTATTTCGCCTCGATCCAGCGCCCCAATCCGGGCCAGTTCGCCCCGCGTATCCTGGTCGAACAAAATGACGATGACGAAGTCGAGGGTGAATTCGGCAATCCGGACCTCGAGCGTCTGGAAGCGGACAATTTCGATGTCTCTATCGAATGGTATCCGAACAATGATGCGGTCGTGTATCTCGGGTATTTCTTCAAGGATCTGGAGAATGTCATCGGCGGTGTCGGTTATGAGGACATCACGCTGAACGGCCGCTTCTTCGACGAAGCCTCCTCCTTCATCAACCTGCCCCAGGCGGAAGTGTCCGGTATCGAGTTCAACTACCAGCAGGCGCTCGACTTCCTGCCGGTCGAGGGCTTCATCGCGGGCTTCAACTTCACCGCTTCAGACAGTGAGGCCACCCTGGCCGATGGCCGCATCATCCCGCTGCCGCGCCAGTCCGACACGGTGTGGAATGCGGTCCTGGGCTATGACAATGGCCCCTGGGATTTGCGCGCCGTCGTCTCTACCCGCTCGGAATATCTCGACGAGATTCGTGGCGGCGTGGATGAGGACCGCTGGGTTCTTGAACACACCCAGCTCGATCTCTCGGCCAAGTACGAGTTCAACGATGTGCTGCAGATCTTCGGCGATCTGAAGAATGTCACCGACGAGCCTTACCGCGCGGTGACCCGCCCGGACGGTATCGACCGGGTCGAGCAGTTCGAAGAATACGGCTGGTCCGCCGTCTTCGGGGTCCGTGTCACCTACTAAGACACTGACAAACACATCACAAAGAACACGCCCCGGATCGCAAGGTCCGGGGCGTTTTGCTTGCGCCGGATCAGGCCCGCCTGCGAGCGACACACAAGCATCGCCATCCTGTCATCGAAGCGTCGCGACCGGCCAATAGAAGGACGCCAACCCGCTCCTCCCCGAACGGGTTTGCTCCTCGATTATCCCTCCGAGATGCAAACAACTGGGCCGCCCCGAGACATCGGAGCGGCCCGTTTTCTTTGCGCAAGTCCGAGTGGTCAGACGTTGCGGCGGATCGCCGCCCTGATCAGGGCGTAGGCGTCTTCGCTATTCCATTCCGCCGGAGCCGGTACGCGGCCGATCTCACGGCCCTGCCCATCATAAAGAATGGACATGGGCAGGCCGATTGCCCGCACCAGACTGGGACTGGAGAAAGTCCCGTCATGGATGAGCGGCAGATTGCCCAGCTCCATCCGGGTGAGGAATTCACGGGCATCCTCGATTGACCGGTCCAGGGTCACCGTGACGACCTGGAAATCATCACCGCCCAGTTCCGATTGGAGTTCGGACAGGGCCGGCATTTCCTCGACACAGGGGCCACACCAGGTCGCCCAGTAATTCACGAGAATGACCTGACCGCGATAATCCGACAGGCGCACCTCATCCCCGTCACCATCGACATAGGCGAGATTGGGCTGGGCCGGCGCATCATCAAGCGAGACAAAAGCCCGCATTTCGCCATGGGCATAGCTGCCCAGCGGACCGGTTTCACCCTTGTCCATGGCCGAAAACACCACGTATAGAAGGCCAATAATACCGATAGCGGGCATCACGATAAGCCCGGCCTTGAGCGGCGACATTTTCATCTCAATCTCCTTCACGGGCATTTCCGACATGGCAGACGACACAAGCGACAACGCGAAGACCCCTTCTTCCAGTGCGATGTGGGGCGGCCGTTTCTCGGCCGGACCCTCCGCAGTCATGGAAGCGATCAACGCGTCGATCGATATCGACCAGCGCATGGCGGATCAGGATATTGATGGTTCCCTGGCCCACAGCCAAATGTTGGCCGCAACGGGGGTGATTTCAAGCGAGGATGCTGCGGCGATCCAGCGCGGACTGGAACAGGTCCGTTCGGAGATCCATGCCGGAGACTTCCCCTGGTCGGCCGCGCTTGAAGATGTGCACATGAATGTCGAAGCCCGGCTAAAGGAAATCATCGGCGAGCCGGCCGGTCGGCTACACACGGCGCGCTCGCGCAATGACCAGGTCGCGACCGATTTTCGCCTCTGGCTGCGCGATGCCTGCGACCGGGTTGATGCAATGCTGGCCGCTTACCAGACCGCGCTGGTCAAACAGGCCGAGATTCATGCCGATCAGGTCATGCCCGGTTTCACCCATTTGCAGACCGCCCAGCCGGTCTCGCTCGGCCATCACCTCCTGAGTTATGTCGAGGTTGCCCAGCGCGATCGCGGCCGTTTCGCCGACGCCCGCAAACGCCTCAATGAGAGCCCGCTCGGCTGTGCCGCCCTCGCCGGGACCGCCTTCCCCATCGATCGCGACATGACCGCCAAGGCGCTCGGCTTCGATCGACCCATGGCCAACTCACTGGACGGAGTCGCCGCGCGCGATTTCGCGCTGGAAGTCCTTTCGGCCGCCGCCATCTGCGCCGTGAACCTGTCCCGCTTCGCCGAAGAGATCGTGCTGTGGTGCACGCGCCGCTTCGGCTTTGCCACCCTGTCAGACGCCTGGTCGACCGGTTCATCCATCATGCCGCAAAAGCGCAATCCCGATGCCGCCGAACTGGTACGAGCCAAGCCGGGCCGCATCATCGGGTCGCTGACCGGCCTCCTGACGGTGGTGAAGGGCCTGCCGCTGGCCTATTCCAAGGACCTCCAGGAAGACAAGGCCCCGGTCTTCCAGGCCATTGATGATCTCGAACTGGCCCTCTTGTCCATGGCCGGCATGGCCGGTGATCTGACCTTCTTCCCCGACGCCTTGGAAGAGGCCGCCGGTGAAGCCTATTCCGACGCCACCGACCTGGCTGATTATGTCGTCCGAGAGCTGGGCAAGCCTTTCCGCGACGCTCACCACATCTCAGGCTCCATCGTCAAACTGGCCGAGGCTCGCGGCGTACCACTGGCCGCTCTTGCCCTGGAAGAGATGCAATCGGTCGAACCGGCTATCGACGACCGCGTGTTTTCGGTGTTGAGTGCGCGGGCATCCATGTCGAGCCGCACCAGTTTTGGCGGCACATCACCGGTACGGGTGCATGAACAAGTGGCGGTCTGGAAGGACCGTCTGGGTTGTTGAGGAAATCACGATGAAACGCCTGACCAGTCTCACCCTTCTTGTCCTCAGCGCCCTCGCTGTCACGGCCTGTGGCCTGCGCGGCAATCTCGACCGTCCCGACCCGCTTTGGGGTGAGCCGCAGGCGGCAGAAGACGACGCCAGCGAATAGCGCGCCAGCGCCCTGATCCGGCTCACCAAAGTGTAATGCATCGGGGCCTCGTTATTCCGGTGCGGCGTGATAGTTTTGGCGCCATGCGTCGTACGTCCTTGATCCTTGCTTGGCTCGCGCTCGTTTGGGAGCGCTCGGTTCCGGTTGTCTGGCCGGGCCTGGCTTGGGTATCCGGTTTCCTCATCCTGTCCCTCTTGGGCCTGTGGGACAGTGTCGGCGACCCTTGGCGTGCGATCTATGCGCTGACCTCCCTCGCCCTCGCCATCTGGCTGACCCGTCCGGGCCTGCGCCATTTCGCCTGGCCGGATGCCGACGAAACCGCGCGTCGCGTCGAGGACGATTCCGGGATCAAGGCCCGCCCCCATGAAGCGCTGACCGACCGCCCCAGCGACCGCGACCCGATTGCCCGGCGAGTATGGGACGAACACCAGATCCGCATGACCGCGCGCCTGAAAGCGGCTCGGGCCCGTCGCCCTCAGGCCGCCTGGGCCCGGCATGACAGTTTCGCCGTCCGCGGCATGCTGGCGCTGGGCCTGCTGGTCAGCTGGATGGTCGCCGGCCCGACAGCCCGCGACAGGGTCGGCGAAGCATTTTCGCTGACGCCGATCATCGCCGGCGGCGACACGCTCTCCATCGACGCCTGGATCGATCCGCCCGCCTATACCGGGCGTGCGCCGATATTCCTGGCCGCCGACAGCCGTGACGCCGTCGTCCCGGAAGGCTCGACCTTTGTCGCCCGCATCGCCGGATCCCGCCGCCAGCCGCGCCTGACCCTGCGTGATGGTGAAGGCCGTCAACGCACGGACGGCAATGAGATCGGCGACAGCGTCTGGGAAATCCGGCAGCCGGTTGATCGTGACGCCACACTGCGCCTCGCGGCCCCGGGCACGCGCGAAACCTGGACGCTCAGCGTCACGCCCGACACACCACCGCGCGTTCGCCTCACCGCCGTGCCGGACTCCACCGCCGCTGGCGAACTGGATCTCGACTTCACCGTCACCGATGATTACGGCGCGACTGGCTATGCGCTGGAGCTGCGCGCTGAAAACAGTGATGATGCGTGGCAAGTCCTGCCGATCGAGACCACTGCGGTCACGCCGGGCAGCGAAGACGATGCCATGACCACTTTGCTGGAAACAGCGCGGCATCCGCTGGCCGGCAGCCGGGTCGATATCCGGCTGGTCGCCACTGATGCGGCCGGCAATACCGGTCGCTCGCCCGAGCTGGGCATCACTCTGCCGGCCCGCGTCTTCCTGGACGCCCTGGCCCGCGCCGTCGCCGAGCAACGCCGCGACGTGATGGCCGCGAGCCAGCCCTATGCCGCGCTCGAAGAACCACCGGTCATGTATGCCGAGGACATCCCGCAAGGCCCCGCCTATTTCACCGAAAACCCGGCCCGCCGGATCGAACGTGCGCCGGACGGCTTGCAACGCGTCGCCCGCAGTCTCGCGGCCATTTCCGATGCGCCGGAATATTTCTTCGAGGACCCGATCGTCTATCTCGGCCTGCGGGAGGTCCTGCACCGCCTGCGCCGGCAGCGTGACCAGGCCGCGCTTGGTAATCTGGAAGGTGATCTCTGGCTGATTGCCCTGCGCGCGGAACTCGGCTCGCTCGCTGACGCAGAAGCCGCGCTGCGTGCTGCCGAGCGCGCACTTATGGAAGCCATGGCCCGTGGCGCCGACGAAACCGAACTGGCGGCCCTGTTCGAGGCCTATGAAGAAGCCATGCAAAACTATATGGCAGCCATGGCCCGAGAAGCCGCCGAGGAAGGCAACTTCGCCGAAGGCGGTCAGGGACCGAGCTTGAATAGTGAAGGCCTGCAGGAAATGCTCGACGCGCTCCGTGACGCCGCGGAGCTGGGCAATACCGCCGACGCGCGCCAGGCGCTCGCCGCCCTGTCAGAAATGCTCCGCAACATGCAGATGCAACTCGGTCAGGGGCAGGGCGAAGGCCAGCAGGACGACCCGATCTCCGAAGCCATCGCTCGCGCCCTTGAAGAACTGGGCGAAGTGATCGGCGAACAACGTAATCTGCAGGACCAGACATTCGGCCTTTCTGAACAGGAAGGCGGCGGCCAGCCGCAATCCGGCAATTCCTCCGGTCAGCAGCAGCAGGGCCAGCAATCGGGCGAAGGTCCGCAATCCCTCGCTGAAAACCAGAGCGGTGGCGGTCAAGGCGCCCAGGCCCTGGCCGATGCGCAGGGTCAGCTGGCCCAGCGCTTCTCGGAATCCGCGGACGCCCTCCCCGGTGAAGGCGAAGATGCGCTTGGCGGGGCCGGCGAAGCGATGCGCCAGGCCGAAGAAGCGCTTCGCAATGGCGATACCGAAGGTGCGCTTGCGGCCCAGGAACAGGCCTTGGCCGATTTGCGCTCCGGCGCCGAGGAGCTGGCCCGAGAACTGCTTGACCGCATGCAGGAAAATGGCGGCCAGCAAGCTGAGGGCGAAGACAATCGCGACCCGCTCGGCCGTCCCGCCGAAGGCGCCTTTGCTGACGGATCCGGCGTCGAAGTGCCCGATGAGATGAGCCGCGCCCGCGCCCGGGATATCCTCGAGGAATTGCGCCGCCGCGCCGCCGAGGCCGGGCGCCCCCAGGAAGAGCTCGACTATATCGACCGCCTGCTCGACCGGTTCTGATCCATCCGCGATATTGCGGGTGCCAAATGAAGAAGGGCGGCCCGGGTATGCGGACCGCCCTTTTCTTGATCGCTAACTCAAAATGCCTCAGTGCTGGCCGGCGTCAACGGGTTCCGCAGCCGCATGCTGGTCCGCCGGCGCGTGATTAGCTTCTGCGGTGACGTCATCGCCAGCAGCTTGCGCGGCCTCATCGCCCGACTCCGACGGATACTCGCTCTCCATCACATTGCCATGGGCTGGCGTATCCATCAGGACCACCTCCACCTCGACCGCTTCCGGCGGCGGATCAGAGACGACGGTCCGGAATTCCTGGCGACGGCCGGCGCCGAGGCTTCCGGCCGGCATCGAAATCGTCCACTCCAGGACGGCCTCGCCATGCACGTCCCGCAGGATGGCCCGCAAGCCCGGAATGGCGCGCGAACGGCGGTCGAAATTGTGGACATCGCCCTCGACGACCAGAAGCGGCACGCCATGGTCGATTTCACGGGTGACGTCGAGCTCGCCGACATCATAACCCCAGGGGTTCACAGACGCGCCGACAGCCGCATAGGCCGAGGAGGCGCGCGGCCACATGGTCACGACATCGACGCGGAATATCCAGGCGCACACGAACAGGACGGCGCAGGCCGCGACAAGTCCGCCCCAAGCTCCGCCTGCGGCTGCGGCCGACAGGGTCCGGCGCTTTTTCTCCTGCCGCTCGCGGAAGGCTGTATGAACTTTCTTTTCGCCTGCAGCCTCCTCAACGGGCGCCTCCGGCGTGACCGGCGGGGCGGGTTGCAGGCTGGGCAGATCGCCGGGATCCTCGACCTCGGCGGTCCAGACATGACCACAGGATGCACAGCGCACACGACGTCCATTCGTGCCAATCGCATTGGGATTGGCACGGTAACGCGTGGTACATGACGGACAGCTGAGTACTATGCTCATATGAGTCGTCTACACATCTTCTTCGGCTCACCCGAACCCATGGAGGATTTCCATCAGTCCGCGTTCTTCCCAGTCACCGCATCATGATCCGGAGCCGGTCATCCGCTTCGACAATGTCGGCATGCGGTATGGCCGTGGACCGGAGATCCTGCGCGATTTGTCTTTTGATTTACCACGCGGTTCTTTCCAATTCCTCACCGGACCGTCCGGAGCTGGCAAAACCTCGCTTTTGCGACTGATTTATCTGGCCGCAAAGCCCTCGCGCGGGTTGATCAGCTATTTCGGGCGCGATGCTGCCACCCTGCCACGCAATGAATTGCCCGATCTGCGACGCCGGGTCGGCGTTGTGTTTCAGGAGTTTCGCCTGCTGGGCCACATGAATGTCTTCGACAATGTCGCCCTGCCACTGCGCGTGGCCGGTCGCAAGCGTCAGGACTATGCCGAGGATGTCGCCGAACTGCTCGCCTGGGTCGGACTGGGTGAGAAGATGAATGCGCTTCCCGCCACCCTGTCCGGCGGTGAGCAGCAGCGCGTCGCCATCGCCCGGGCCGTGGTCGGGCAGCCGGAAGTCCTGATCGCCGATGAACCCACCGGCAATGTGGATCCGGAAATGGGCATGCGCCTGCTGCGCCTGTTTGCCGAACTCAACAAGCTGGGCACGACCATCATCATCGCGACCCACGACCTTCAGCTCGTGCGCATGCTGGATGCCCCGGTCATGACGCTGTCGAATGGCCATCTTCATATCCGGCCGCCGCGCAGCGAACGCCTGCGCATGCGCGAGGAAGCCGAGGCTGAGGCCGAAGCCGAACGAGTCAGTGCCGCTCCGGCGGTGGCCGCCCCTCGCACGCCGGACCCGGATGATCCGAGCAATCCGGACACTGACATGACGGGCGGACATGATGACTGACGGCCTGCCCAAACCACCCAGCGGCGGCAATGGTCGCCTGCTGCCGCCCGATGCCGGCCGCGACCGCCCCCTCTTCGTCGTCGCAGCCATTCTGGTCTTTCTGGCGTGCATCGCCGCCCTCGGCGCGCGCGGCGCCTGGCTTCAGGCCCAGCGCTGGACAACCGATCTGGAAACCTCTCTGACCATCCAGGTCCGCCCCGCGGAAGGCCGCGACGCCGAGGCCGACGCGACGCTCGCCGCCGAAATCACGGCCGGTTTTGACGGGGTCGAGCAGGCCACTTCGCGCGGCCGCGATCACGCCCTCGCCCTGCTCACACCCTGGCTGGGCGAGGGTAATCTGCCCGATGACCTGCCGCTGCCACTCCTGGTCGATGTGCGCACCCGCCCGGGCTCGCTTGTCGATACGGAGGGACTTCAGGCCCGCCTCGACGCGGAGGGCATGACGGCCCGGATCGATGATCATGGACGCTGGGCCCAGGCGGTGCGGCGCGCCGCAGGGACGGCCCAGGCGCTGGGCCTGGGTTTGCTGGCTTTGCTCGCCGGTGCCGCTGCGGCGGTGATCGCCTTTGCCGCGCGCGCCAGTCTGGCAGCGCGCCTCGACGTGATCGACGCGCTCCACCTGTGCGGTGCCGAGGACCGGTTTATTGCCGGCCTCTTCCAGCGACGCTTTTTCATGCTGGGCCTCAAGGCCGGCGTGGCCGGGGCTGTCTTTGCCGGTCTGGTCTCCATTCTGGTCAGCCTGGGGGATGCGCCCGCCGACATGGCGTTTTTCCTGCCGCAATGGGCTTCCGACCCCTTTGAGTTTGTCCTGCTGGCGCTGGCCCCGATTCTGGCCGGCCTGACATCGGCGATTTCGGCCCGGCTCGCGGTCGCATCCGATTTGCGGGGGCGCTGGTGAGCGACCATAAATCCGCCTGTTTCAGACGCGAGGCTTCATGCCTGTGAGGGACCAGATACACGGTCGGCCAGCTGGCCGCCCATGCCGGAGAGCGCCATGAAGCAGAGCGTGTCCTGGTTGCGAGGCCTGTGCTTCGTGATTGTCCTGACAAGTGCTATCGGCTTTGCCGCCTATGCAGGCAAGGTTGCCGGCTATGATGCACCTGCGGACGATGTCTCGGTCGACGCCATCATCGTCCTGACCGGGGATGCCGGACGCCTCGCCGCCGGGGGCCAGCTGCTGAGAGACGGGCGCGCCGGCCAGCTGATGATCTCCGGGGTCAATCCGGCCGTGACGACCGCGGATATCCGCCGCCATACCGGGCTCGACGATGCGCGTTTCGATTGCTGCGTCACCCTCGGACGCGAGGCCACGGACACGGTCGGCAATGCCCGCGAGGCGGCCGCCTATGTGCAGACCAACGGATATGAGCGCTTGATCATCGTGACCTCAGACTATCATCTGCCCCGGAGTCTTCTGGAGTTCCGCAGCAGAATGCCCGGCATCGACATCATCCCCTTTCCGGTGCGCACATCGGCACCCTGGCAGGATGTCCGCGCCTTGCGTCTGTGGCTCCAGGAATATGCGAAATACACAACGGTCCAGCTGCGTGACGCACTGGCGCCGCGCCCGGAAGAAGCCTGATGCGCCTTTTGCGATCCCTGATTTTCTACATCTGGATGTATGGGCTGATGGTGGTCTTCGGCCTGATCGGCACACCGCTCCTGCTCGGGCCCCGGTCCTGGGCCCGCAAGATCCTGCGGGTCTATCTCAAGGTCGTCTGGTTCGGCATGCGCTGGATTCTGGGCGTCACGTTTGAAGTGCGTGGCCGCGAGCATCTGACCACGGGCGGCGCGCTGGTCGCCTCCAAACATATGAGCATGTGGGAGACTTTGGCCTTCTGGGAAATCCTCCCCGACCCCGCCATCATCCTCAAACGCTCACTGATCTACATGCCGTTTTTCGGCTGGTTTGCGGTCAAGCTGGGCAATATCTCGATCGACCGGAAGGGGGGCGGCAAGGCCCTCAAGGGCATGCTTCGCGACGCGGCGACGCGCGGATCGGAAGGCCGCCAGGTCCTGATCTTCCCGGAAGGTACGCGGGTTGAACCGGGCGAGTCTCCGGAGTTCAAGCCGGGCATTGCCGGCCTCTACAAGTCAATGAACAAGCCCTGCATCCCGGTCGCGCTCAATTCGGGTGTCCATTTGCAGACCTATTGCGGCCTGCGCAAGCCGGGCCGGATCGTGGTCGAGTTTCTCGAGCCCATCGCCCCGGGCCTCGACAAGGCGAGCTTCATGCGCGAACTGCATGCGCGCATCAATCTGGCGACGGACGGGTTGCTTGCAGTCGATGGCATAACTTCAGACCCCGAGGAGCAGGCATGACAGACCGACTTCGTTTCATCCTGCCCTTCGGCGGCATTCTGCTCGTTTTCGCGCTCTATTCGATCTACTGGTTCGTCGCCAGCACCCAGATCCGTGCGGCAGTGGACGATTGGGTCTCCGACCAGGAGGCCGCTGGATACGTGATCGAACGCGAAGCGCTGACCGTGTCCGGCTATCCCTATCGGTTCCAGATCACCTTCCGTGAACCCCGCATCACCGCGCCGCAGAGCGATGGCGGATGGCATGCGGAACTGGCTGCGCTGCAAGCGCATGCGGTGCCTTATGACCTGTCACACTGGATCATCCGCTTCGATGGCCCGGCCTTCGTCCATGATCTCAATGGTCCCGGCAGCCAGCTCGAGCTTGGTGCCAGCGATGCCCGGGTCAGTCTCGTCTACAACGAAGCCGGCGAGACTGAACGCGTGGGTGCGGAACTGATGGATTTCACCGTCCTCACCCGCGCCGGCGCTGCCCCGGGCATCCAGTCCGTCAGCGCGCTTTATCTCAATGGTATCGTGGAGGCGGACAACACGCTTCATGTCCGGATCATGGCCGAGGATATCGTGGCCGCGCCGGGTGTTTTCAGTGAGGATGTGCAGCGCGCTTTCGGCTACCGGCTGGACGAAGCACGCATGGAGTTTTCCGTGACCCAGTGGGCCGCACTTGCACACAATGCCGATGCCCGGGCCTGGAGCCGGGCCGGTGGCCTGCTCGACATCACGGATGCGGCCCTGCATTGGGGGCCAGCCGACCTGACGGCCGTGGGGGAATTCACGATGGATGAGTTCGCCCGACCGGATGGGCGCATGTCCCTGAGGGTCACCGATCCGGATACGCTGGCCGAGGCTTTGGTCGAAGCAGGGCTGATCCCGGAACAAAATCGCGAGGCCTTGCGTGTCGCCGCGATGCTGGCCCCGCGCGGACCGGAAGGCGTTTCACTCCCCTTCCGGATCCGAGATGGCGGCGTATATCTGGGGCCGGCGCGGCTCGGCGGCACGCCAGACTAGGCTGATCAAGCCCTCATGAAGTCCGCAAGCGCCTCGACCAACTGCCGGTTCTGGCTTTCCGTCCCGACAGTCGCCCGTAAGGCATTGGGCAGGCCATAGGGCTCGACTCCGCGGATGATCAGGCCCTTTGAGGTCAGGTAGGCGTCAGCATCGGCAGCTGTCTTGCCGGGCGTGTCAGGGAAATGGATCAGCACGAAATTGCAAACGCTCGGCGTGACTTCCAGACCCAGCCCGCCGATCTGCTGACGCAGATAGGCGACCGATTCATCATTGTGGGCGACCGATCGCTGCATGAAGTCACGGTCCTGGATCGCGGCGGTGCCGGCCTCGATTGCCGCCATATTGACGTTGAACGGTCCGCGGACCCGGTGCAGTACGTCGATGATCGGCTTTTGGGCATAGGCCCAGCCCAGCCGCAGGGCCGCGAGACCGTGGATTTTCGAAAAGGTTCGCGTCACCACGACATCATCGCGCTCGCGCGCCAGCTCGATACCGGCCTCGTAATCGGGATTATGGACAAATTCGGCATAGGCCGCATCCAGTACGAGAAGAGTCGAGGTCGGCAAGCCGTCACGCAATCGGCGGACCTCATCCGCCGGGATGTATGTGCCGGTCGGATTGTTCGGATTGGCCAGGAAGACAATCTTGGTGTCATCACCGGCAGCCTCGAGAATGGCATCGACATCACTGCGATAATCGCGCTCGGGCGCCGACACGAATTCAGCCCCGCATTGCATGGCCACGAGGCGATAGACCAGAAAGCCGTATTGCGACTGGACGACCTTGTCGCCCGGATTGAGATAGGCCCGGCCCAGCAGCTGAAGCAGCTCGTCCGACCCGGTTCCACACACGATGTTTTCGGCTTCGAGACCCTCGGCCTTCGCGATGGCTTCGCGCAGCTTGGTCGCGCCGCCATCCGGATAGAGGTGAAGCCTGGGCGCCGTCGCCTTCATCGCCTCGGCCGCCTTGTCGGAACACCCCAGCGCGTTCTCGTTCGACGACAGCTTGATCGGCTCGGCAATGCCCGGCGCTTCGGACGAACCCGGTTTGTAGGGGCGAATATCAAGAATGCCAGCGCGTGGATCGATAGCCATGGAAACTCCTCAGTCCCTCGGTGTCCGACTGGACACTCGCCGGGGAGATAGCGCGGGCTGGCGCCGACCTTCAAGTGCCCGCGTGCGGGCGCGCGCAGTCCGAAGCCCCGGCATCACCCCGGCCGTGTGCTTGACCGCCTCGACCATGATCAGACCGCCCAGGCCCGGCCAGGCATATTCTCCGACCTCTTCCCAGAGATTGGATATCCTCCGATGCGTACTCCATCCCCAGGGCGGGGCATAAAGGGCGCGCGACCAGGCTGTCGGCGTGAGCAAGGCATCATCCAGCAGACGCGAGAGCTGGCCACGCGAGAAGGGGCGGCCATGCCCGAACGGCGTCGAATCAAGCCAGGCCCAGATACCGGCCCGTGAAGGCGAGACGATCATCAACCGCCCTTCCGGGGCCATGACCCGCCAGACTTCACGCAACAGGGCGGGGAGGGATTCGGTCTCCTCTAGGGCGTGGACGAGCAGGACACGGTCGAAAAGTGCTTCCTGGAAGGGTAGATGGGTCTCGTCCCCCAACGCGGTCGGCACGCCATCCGGCCCAGGCACAATGGCACCTTGTGCCGCTGGCATGAGCGACACGCAACGCCTGGCCGTGGCCTGCCAGGTCTCGAGATAGGGATTGGCGAAACCGATCCCCAACACGTCCATGCCGCGCACTTCCGGCCAGATCGGCTCCAGCCGACGGGTGATCATGCGTTGCGCCGTACGGCCCTGTCGGGTGCGGTAGAAGCGATCCAGTTCAAGAACGTCACGGCGCACTGGCCACACTCCTGCTCGGTGCCTAAGGTCAGGCGAGATTTCTGCCTCGGGCTTCGGGACGAACCCGCCCATCACAGCCTAACGCAAGCGGACATTTGGACAATGAGTGAACTCCTTATCCGGCAGTTTCCTTGCCTCTCCGACAATTACGGCTTTCTGGTCCATGACCCGGACAGCGGCGAAACCGCGACGATCGATACGCCTGATCCGGCGGTTATTCTTACCGAAGCCGAGGCCGCCGGCTGGCGCATCAGCCAGATATGGAACACGCATCACCATGCGGATCATGCCGGTGGTAATGACGCCATCCGGGCCGCGACCGGCGCCAGGGTCGTGGGACCGCGATATGACACCCACCGCATTCCATCGATCACCGACCCGGTCGGGGATGGCGATGTCGTGCGCCTGGGGACCCACACGGCCGAAGTCCTCTACACGCCCGGACACACGATGGGGCATGTCTGCTACCACTTCGCGTCCGACAAGATTGCTTTTGTGGGCGACACCCTGTTTGCACTCGGCTGCGGCCGCCTGTTCGAAGGCACACCGGCTCAGATGTGGCAGTCCCTGTCACGCCTGGCCGAGATGCCCGACGAGACGCGGGTCTATTGCGCCCACGAGTACACCGCCGCCAATGCCCGTTTCGCGCTGAGCGTCGATCCCGATAATACCGAGCTACAGGCCTATGCGACCATGGTCGATGCCGAGCGGGCGCGGGGCGAAGCAACCGTACCCACGTCGATTGGAGCCGAAAGATCGACCAATCCCTTTCTGCGGCCGGATGATGCCGCCATCCGGGCTCGACTGGACATGGCATCTGCCGCCACCGAGGACGTCTTTGCCGAGATCCGCCGCCGAAAGGACCAGTTTTGACCTTGCCTGCCGACGCCCGCCGCATCATCGAGACGCTCGGTCTTCAGCCCCATCCCGAAGGCGGCTGGTATGTGGAGACATTGCGCGACCCGGACCCGCAAGGCGGCCGCGACCGGTCGACGGCCATTTATTATCTGCTGGCCAAGGGCGAGCGCTCGCACTGGCACCGCGTTGACGCCGTCGAGATATGGCATTGGCATGCCGGTGCGCCGCTGGAATTGTCTTTAAGCCATGACGACGAGACGATTGAGGTCATGCGGGTTGGTCCGAATATAGTCGGCGGAGAACGACCGCAGGGCGTCGTTCCACAAGGCGTCTGGCAATCGGCGCGCTCGACCGGTGCCTGGACGCTGGTCGGATGCACGGTGGCTCCGGGCTTTCACTTTGACGGGTTCGAGCTGGCGCCACCTGACTGGGCCCCGGGTATAGCGGAGTGATCAGCTGGCGCTGGGATCGCTAAGCAGAACCTGGCCAATGAAAGCCGAGGACGGCCGTCCGGCATAGCCGAGTGCCGGCGCAATCACCACGACCAGGGCTGATTCCTGCCGATAGGCTGCCGGAGCTTCGCCCAACTCAATACGCACGTGCTCGACACCGCGCAGGCGGCGACGCTCGGCCCGCACGGCGTCAAAGGCAGAGGCCACCATGTGCAGCGTGTCATACTGGACGCCAAGACCGGCACGGGGCGCAGGCGCATACTCCACCGATATGGAGCGGTCCAGGGCAGCGGCCATTTCGGTCGCCAGTGCCTCGGCCCGGTCGCGCACTTCTTCGGGCGAACGCGGCGGTGGCGCGAGCGCGCCGGCCGGGCTGGCAAAATCGGCAATGACGCCATCGGGAGCGGAGTGCGGGAAATAGGTCGCGCCACCCAGAGCCGTCAGGCGAATGACTTCACGACCGGTATCGGTGATGAACGCGGTTCCGCCGCCGGGTGCCCGATCCGGATAAAGCACAAGCACTTCACTGTCCTGTGCGTCGCGTTCACGCAGCAGGGCCGCATCGCCGGACCGGTCAAAAATGAAGAATTCACCGGTGTCCGCTCGCTGGAACCAGCCGGAAACCTGCTGCACGCGCTCATTACGCAACAAGCGATCGCGCAGGGGGTTTTGCATCCCTGTTGCGGCGCCTGCAGCGAGTGCGGCGATCAGTATGGCGATCAACCAACGCGTCATCCCGGCTCGCATCATGACCGCCAAGACGGCGAATTTGGGGCAGACTGTGATTTCATGTCAGGCGAGGTACTGGCCGCCATTTATGGTGAGGGTCGACCCGGTGACAAACCCGGCCTCCTCGCTGGCCAGATAGACGCAGAGCGCCCCGATTTCACCCGCCTCGCCAAGACGTCCGACCGGAATGCCGGCAATGATGCTCTCCAGGACCTTTTCCGGAACTGCCGCGACCATTTCCGTATTGATATAGCCGGGCGTGATGCAGTTGACGGTAATTCCCTTGCGGGCGGTCTCCTGGGCCAGAGCCTTGGTGAAACCGATCACGCCTGCCTTGGCCGCCGAGTAGTTGACCTGGCCCATCTGACCCTTCTGGCCATTGATGGAGGAAATATTGATGACCCGACCCCAGCCACGTTCGCGCAGACCATCGATCAGCGGACGGGTGACATTGAACATGGAATTGAGATCGACATTGATCACCTCATTCCACTGCGACGCGTCCATTTTGTGGAACATGGTGTCGCGCGTAATCCCCGCATTATTGACCAGAATATCGATCGGCGCCCCGGCGAGCGCCTCCGCTTCGGCGACTCCGGCCTGGCAACTGTCAAAATTGCCGACATCGAATTTCACCACCTGGATGCCCGTGTCCGCAGCGAATGCGCGCGCCTTTTCCTCATTGCCTGCAAAGTTGGCAATGACTGTATGTCCTGCGGATTTGAGGGCGATACTTATCGCCGCGCCGATACCGCGCGTGCCACCTGTGACCAATGCCGTACGTGTCATGAGCATCCCCCCGGACCTGTCTGTTTCGCACCGGCATCATGGCCGGTCGCGTTCGCGCTTGCAGCACACCGCCTTGAGCGCGTAAACCCTTACATGGAATTGCAACGCGCCCAAGTCGAGCGAAAAACAATCTCGACATCCTTTTAGGCGCGAACAGGGGAGTAAATGGTGAGCAAATCGAACGCCAAGGCCGACGGCATCGTCATCAAGAAGTATGCGAACCGGCGCCTCTACGACACCTCGACCAGCCAGTATGTCACGTTGGACTACCTCCGGGACCTGGTCAAAAAAGGCACGAACTTCCAGGTCGTTGATGCCAAGAGCGGGGAAGACCTGACCCGCGGCGTCCTGGCCCAGATCATTTTCGAGGAAGAGTCACGCGGGGCCAATCTCCTGCCGGTCGATTTCCTGCGCCAGCTGATCGGCTTCTATGGTGACAGCCTGCAGAGCGTTGTGCCCGGTTATCTTCAGATGTCGATGAACTCCTTCTCGCAACAGCAGGAAGAGTTTCGGGACAAGATGACCGAGGCCATGAGTTCGCCGCAAGCAACCATGGCCATGATCGAGGAACAGACGCGCCGCAACATGGAGCTCTTCGGACAAACCATGCGAATGTTCACCCCCTTCCCGGCAGGATCCGCAGAGGGAGAAGCCGACGCCACAGGATCCGAGGCCGCACCTGAGAGCAAACCGGAAGACCTGTCCGCCCTGCGTGAGGAGCTCGACAGCCTGCGCGCCAAGATGGACCAGCTGCTCGATAAAAAGTGATGGCCCGGTCGGCGATACCCAGCGCTGGCACAACCCCCTCACAGGGTTAACAAAATCGTACCGAAATGAGCCAACCGGTCCGCCTCGCGGGCCGGTTTTGCTTTGTCATGGGCTGCAAACACCGCATTTTCGGCCAGAATCGTGGTTAATCTCTCATTAAGAGTTGGCATCCGGCTTGCGAAAGAGAGGGCATGACCACGATCCGCAGCGCATATTCTGTCCCGACCCCGACCAGCCGGCGTATTGAGCCGGCCAGTCGTGCGCGCGGTTCGCAGGATCGTCCGCCGCGGCAGGAGCGTGCCCTCGTCACCGTCCCGACCCCGCAATCGAGCGAGCGCGATAGCGACCGCTCCTTTGTGCGGGCGCGCCCTGCCACGGCGGAAGTCATGGTTCAGATCATCGGCGACACGCCGCGTCGCGGCCTCAAGGCCGAAGCGAGCGAAGTCGAACGCTTCCGCCGCACCTATGCCCAGGCCGCACAAAAGACGACGCCGCCCCCGGTGTGGGAGCGGCGCGCATGACAATCGCTGTTGCCAAGGCCCGGCGCTATGGCTTCTGGCTCGATGTGAGCCTGGGCGCCGGCCTTCTTTTCGTTCTGCTCTAGCCGCCGTCGCCGACCGCAAGGTCGCGGCGGGCTGCCACGATGGTGACGACGAAACCGGCAACGGTATCCATCAGCGTCATCAGCATGAGCAGGAAGAAGGTCGAGGTCGAGAAGTGACCGACCAGCAGGAAGAGCGCCATCGCGATCACGAAGATCACCATGGACAAGCCGTGATTGATGATCGTCGCCGTGCCGGATCCGGCGGCCTTTATCAGCTCCATGAAGAGCATGATCATGCCGAGAATGACCAGGAGATCACCCTTCGACAAAGGCAGGCTGCCCGAAACCATCGGCACTTCGAAAACATGCGTGCTCATGTCGGCGCCTGTCGTATAGGCGACGATGGCATAAATGATCACCGGAATGATCAGAAGTGGAAATACGTTGAACATGGAACCTCCCCCATTGCCGCGTCCGCCCCGTCTCTGGGCCTGATTAGCCGCGGTCATACCTAACAATACGCCGTTGTCCCCGCCTCCGGCCATACTTCACTCTCCCCGGTTGTGAAGCGGCCTGACGACTCGCTTCAATCAGAATTCGTCACTGCCCCGTGGATTACGGGCCCGCGAATTTAACCACATCACACCCATAATGTCTGTGAGTGAGGCGAAAAGACGACCGAAATTCGTATATTTCGATGTCCCGATGGTGCGGTGCCGGTGCGTGACCGGCCGGAATTCGCATTCATATCCCTCGCGGATCATGAGCGCCGGCAGGAAGCGATGCTGGTGGTCGAAATAGGGTAGTTCAAGGTAGGCCGAGCGTTTGAAGGCTTTCAGACCACAACCGGTATCGGCGCAATTATCATTGAGCATCGCCTTGCGCAGACCATTGCCGGCGCGCGAGGCAAACTTTTTCCAGGCCGAATCCTGGCGATTGGCGGTCCGGTCCCCCCCGACCAGGGCCAGATCCTCGGGCGCGTCCGCGCGGGTGAGTCCGTCGAGCACAATCGGCAGATCCTGCGGCGGGTTCTGGCCGTCACCATCCAGCGTACAGATGATCGCCCCACGCGCATTCATCACACCCGTGCGGACCGACCGGGACTGACCGGAATTCACGCGGTGCGAGATGACCCGAAGCATTGGCAGCTCGGCTTTCGCATCAATCAATTCCTGGCGTGTCGCGTCGCTGGAACAATCGTCGACAAACAGAATCTCGAAGGTCCGCCCTGCCAGGGCGTCCACGATTTCGCGCGCCAGCGGCACAACATTGCCCGCTTCATTATAGGCGGGAACAACAACGGAGATTTGGGGAGTTTCTGGGGAAGACTGGCTCATAGATGTCTGCTTGAGCTTGCGAATACCGTAGGCCCGTTACATACCGGGTTTCACTAAAGACGCGAGGTATTTCTCATGCCGCGTGTGACCGACCGGTAAGCCGGCAGGATAAGCGGAGGGATTCATTTGACCGATCTGGCTCGCGGTATTCGCGCCTGGTGGATCATCGGCCTTCTCGCCGCCGCATCTGCCATGGTCGGCATCTTCACATTACCGCCGATCGATCGCGATGAAAGCCGCTATGCCCAGGCCACTGCGCAGATGCTGGAAACCGGCAATTTCGTCGAAATCAACTATCTCGACGAGGAACGCAACAAAAAACCCGTTGGCATACACTGGCTGCAAGCGGCTGCCGTCTCTCTCGTTTCGGACGCGGAAGACCGCCAGATCTGGGCCTATCGCCTGCCGTCCGTCCTGGGCGCCCTGATGGCGGCCCTGGCCTGTTTCTGGGGCGGCCAACGTCTCGTGGGACGCGAAGCCGCCTTCGCCGGTGCGGCCCTGTTCGCAACCACCGTCCTTCTGGGCATTGAAGGCGGCATCGCCAAGACCGATGCCATGCTGGTCGGCTGTACCACACTGGCCATGGCAGCCTTGGCCAATGCCCGTGGCGGAACAAGTCCCGGTTGGCGAACCGCACTCCTGTTTTGGGTTGCCCTCGGAGCCGGAGCACTGATCAAGGGGCCGGTGACACCGATGGTCGTCGGACTGACAGCGCTGGTACTGATGGTCTGGGAGCGGAAGATTACCTGGCTGAAACCGGTTCTGGTCTGGTGGGGCCCGCTGCTCGCAGCCCTCATTGTCGCGCCCTGGCTGATCTCGATCCAGATCGCGACCGAGGGCGGCTTCCTGCGCGAGGCCCTGGGCGACGACCTGGCACCAAAGCTGATTTCCGCCGACGAAAGGCATGGTGGTCTGCCCGGCTATCACCTTCTGCTTCTTCCCCTGGTCTTCTTCCCGGCGACCCTCTTCCTCATCCCGGGCGCCGGCCGGGTGGTTGCGGCGCTGCGCGGCGAGGATGACCGCCTGGCGGCTTCGGCCCGCTTCCTGATCGCCTGGGTGGTGCCGACCTGGCTTGTGTTTGAAATCCTGCCGACCAAGTTGCCCCACTATGTGCTGCCGGTTTATCCAGCGCTGGCGCTCGCGGCGGGCTGGGGGCTGGTTGAGCTGGCCAAGGCTGCACGCTGGCAGCGCTGGGCGAGCTGGGTGCTGTATGCGATCGGCGTGGCGGCGTTTGCCGTCTTCCTGCCCTATGTCTTCGTCACCTATGGCAATAATGCCAGCTGGGACGCGATCCGGCTGGCCGGTGCCGGTTTTGAGAGCGGTTTCCAGCTGGAGTTCGACATGGGCGCCATCTTCCGCGTCTTTGCCGGGCTCACCCTTTTCTTGCAGTTTGCTGTGGCAGCCCTGGCATCCGACCGGATGCGACCCGGCGTTCTGGCCCTTAGCTTCGCCGTGTTGTCCGGCTTTGGCTGGCATGTCGCGGCACGCAGCGGTGTAATCGCCGAGTCCTATGCCGTCCGCCTTGCCGACCAGGTCCGCAGCGCCCGAGCCTATTCGGAAACCATCACCGGCCTGTCACCGGACGAGATCGTGACCGCCTCCAGCTTCACCGAACCCAGCCTCGCTTTCTCGCTCGGCACGGACACGATGTTGGGGACAGCGGAGGAAGTGCTGGCCTTTGCCGAGAGCCGGGACGAGCCGACGATGCTGGTGCTGGATTTGTCGCGGTTGCCCGGCCTCGCGGCGGTGATACAACTACACGATAGATTGGATCAGGCTCCGTCCGACTTGGGATGGCTCGTTGAGCGAGGCCGCAATTCCCCCTTCCTCGCACCACTGAGTCCCAGCGAAATCACCAGCACGACAGCCTTGCGTGCTGGGTGGCAGGACATAGTCCGGGCGCTGGGCATCTGCGAAACGCGGCTTCTGGCCGCAGGGACCAATTATGCGCGCGGCACCGACACGGAGTTGGCGATTTTCTTCACGGGTTGCCCGGCAAGTAATGATCTCCGCCTGATGACACGCCCGAATACCGACGTGGACTCATCCGCTCCCACTGACCAGGACACCCCCAATGACCCGCAAGATTGAGATCGTTGAAGTCGGACCTCGGGACGGGTTGCAGAATGACCCGGCAATGATGTCGACGGACACCAAGATCGAGTTTGTCGAGCGCCTGATCGCCGCCGGGGTGCGGCGCATGGAGGCGGCGAGTTTTGTCCATCCCAAGCTGGTCCCGGCCATGGCGGACAGCGATGCGGTGATGCAGCGCGTACCGCGCCAGGACGGGGTGAAATATATCGGCCTCGCGCTCAATGAGCGCGGCCTGCGCCGGGCGCTGGAGCATGGCTGTGACGAGGTCAATTACGTCATGGTCGCCTCGCCCGGCTTTGGATTGAAGAACCAGAACGCCACACCGGAACAGACGGCCGATCTTTTCGACCGGATCGCGGTTCTGGCCCATGATGAGGGCGTGCCGGTGTCGGTGACGGTCTCTGTGGCCTTTGGTGATCCGTTTGACGGCGAGGTCGACCCCAAGGTCGTGGCCCATCTCGCAGCCCGTGCCCGCGCTGCAGGGGCTGTGGAGTTCGCCATGGGAGACACGATCGGCGTCGCCGACCCGTGGCGCGTCCGCAAGACACTCGATCTCGTGCGCGCCGAGAGCGGTGACATGAAAATCCGCATGCACTTCCACAATACGCGCAACACGGCGATGGCCAATATCCACGCCGCCATTGAAGCCGGCGTCGATGTCATTGACGCCTCGGTGGGCGGTATTGGTGGCTGCCCCTTTGCCCCTGCCGCGACCGGCAATGTGGCCACCGAAGACGTGGTCTACATGCTCGAGCGCGGCGGTTTCGAGACCGGGCTGGACCTGGCCAAGCTGATCGAAACGGCGAAATGGCTGGAGACGGACGGGCTGAAACACCCGGTCGACAGCGCCCTGTCTAGAGCGGGCGGGTTTCCGAAACCGGCGCCGGGCTTGCCGGCGTAGTGTCGGCGGCGCGCTCCTGCGCGTTACGGGCTGCCTGACGCGCCTGCAATCGGCGCAGCCGCGCGAAGGCTTTGCGTCGCGCCGCAATCATCCGAAGTCTGCCGGCCAGCTGGATCAAGGTCGCACGCCCCCAAATGGCGCCAAAGATCGGAATGATCATCGCCATTGTGGTGAGCCGCTCGAGGGCGCCGGGATAGTATTTCCAGAAGTACTTGATGAAGCCGAGGGCCTTGTGCGTCTCGACAAAAAACGGGCTGGACTGACTGGTTCCGCCGTAATGAATGATCGAGGCGCGGGGCTCGAACCAGACCTGACCGCCGCATTCGCGCACCTTGCGGCAAATGTCGATATCCTCGACATGCAGAAAATAGCGTTGGTCAAATCCGCCCATTTGCAAGAAGCCACGGCGTGGCATCATCATCGCAGCACCGGACACCACGGGCATGGGAGAGATCGTGTCGGGTAACGCCTCCCGCTCGAAGTGCAGGCTTCTCACGGAGGGCAGAAGTCGGTCCAGTCCGAGGAATGATACCATCGCTGAGCGAGGCGTCAGCTCACCGCGCCGCCCGCCGCGTTGCTCGCTTCCATCCGGATTGACGATGCGCGCGCCGATGACCCAGATATTGTCGCTCAATTCCTGTGCGGATCGTTTCAACCGACTCGCGACCCCCTTGGCCAGAACCGCGTCAGGATTGAGGAAAAGGACAAGATCCCCGCTCGCTCGCTCCGCACCGATATTGCAGCCGCGCGCGAAGCCGAGATTGCTGCCGGTTTCAATGAGAACGAAATTCTTCCGGGCCTCCGCGATGGCGCGCAGGGCCTGAATCATCTCGGGCGGATTGCCGTGATTGACGAGAACAAACTCATCCACACCCGGCGCAGCCAGAATGGAGGAGACGGCCTCCAGCAGGTGCGGTCCGGTATGCCAGGAAACCGTAACGACGGTCAGGCGCAGATTCCCGCTCACGGCCGTTTCCTTGCCGCGAGAAAGAACACGCTCGTCGCTGCCAACGCCAATGTCCCTTGGTGCCATTCTTGCCAGACCCCATAGGAGAATACGATCAACGACCCATAGACTACGGTAATCCAAGCTACAGCAATCGCCTGCAGCCGCGAAAGCCGCGGCGCAGCGGCGACTCGTCCACCCAGTGCGACAAGTCCCCCCGCCAAAAGTGTAGCTCCGACCGCCCCAGTCTCGAGCCAGATTTGCAGAGTGGCATTATGTGGATGCAACGGCAAGGATTCCACATCGTGAAAGCGACCATGCGCAAAGACTTCAGCCTGACCGTTCAGTGGCCGGGACGCGTCCATGCCATAGCCAAACCAGGGTTGCTCACGGATGAGATCGCCGGTGTAGCTCCATATCTGCAATCGCCATTCGAAGGATGCGGGTAGGGCCTCACGCACGCTGACCGGCATCACATCGATCAATGTCGGCATCACCAGTGGAAGCACCAGCACCGCCCCGGCCAGGATTCCGAAGAGGCAGGCCAGCATCGAGCGTGGCCAGAATGCGGTCATCACGGCGGCGATCAGTCCCAACACAAAGGCGGCAGCATTCACTTCCGTCTTGAAGCTGAAGGCCGCCACTGCGGCCAGAGCGAAAATAACAACCCCCACCACGGTCCCGCCCTCACGCCGGGCGATCAGGGCCACGGGCAGGCTCAGCAGTATCAGCGGCACGGCCGCATGGCCCAGATTGCGATTGAGATGGATGTCGAACCCCGAGCCTTCGGCATCGGAAAAGCCCTCCTCGGCGAGCTTGAAACCGCGTGTCGCCGCGCCGCCGGACAAGGTTTCAGACAACAGGAAAAGCCCGAGAGCGAGCACACAAAAGAACAGCGCCGCTTCCACCCGCCGCCGCCAGACACCATCCAATTGCCCGACCCGCATGGCGAACAGGATGTAGAGCGGTACGCCCAGCCCCGTTCGCCAGAGCTGGCCGGCATCGTCATGAGGTGACCAGGTAAAGCTGAGCAATGTCCAGGCAAGAAAAGCACCGACACTGATCAACCCCCAAGGGGTCTGCTTGATCGTCCAGAACTGGCGATGGACGGGAAAAGCCGCGATCGCGAGCAGTGATATCCACGGGGCGATCAGCAAACTGCCGGCGACCCCGAACGGGAAGGCAAAGGCAAAAGCCAGTAGGCCTGCCCATCCCGCCCGGGTGTCGCCGTGCTGCATGATATTGCCCGCCCTGATCAGGCGCGCTTGAGGTCGGGCGCCTTGGCGTCCTCGCTCAAACGGGCAATCGCGTCAGCGAGCGGCAGGATTTCCTGCGTCTTGCCGCCTTCGCCCAGGAAGCGCAGGGCCAGCGTGCCCTCTTCGGCTTCCTTGCGACCGACAACCGCGATCACCGGCACCTTGCCAACCGAATGCTCGCGGACCTTGTAGTTGATCTTCTCATTGCGCAAATCCGTCTCGGCATGGAGACCGGCCTTGAGCATGGCTGCCTTGACCTCTTCGGCATAAGCATCCGCGTCCGAGGTGATGGTGGCGATCACGACCTGGCGCGGCGCCAGCCAGAAGGGCAGCTTGCCGGCATAGCTTTCGATCAACACGCCGAGGAAGCGCTCCAGCGATCCGAGGATGGCCCGGTGCAGCATGACCGGACGATGCTTTTCGCTGTCATCTCCGATGAAGCTGGCATCGAGCCGCTCCGGCAGGTTGAAGTCGCACTGGATCGTGCCTGTCTGCCATTCCCGCCCGATCGCGTCCTTGACCACGAAGTCGAGCTTGGGACCGTAGAAGGCGCCATCACCCGGATTGTATTCATAATCGAGGCCCGAGGCTTCGGCCGCCGCCTTGAGCGAGGCTTCCGCCTTGTCCCAGACCTCATCCGACCCGACGCGCTGTTCCGGGCGGTCGGAGAATTTGATACGCGGCTCCTCGAAGCCGAAATCGGCATAGACCGACTTCAGCAGTTCACAGAAATCGATGACTTCCTGGGTGATCTGCTCGACCGTGCAGAAGATGTGCGCATCGTCCTGCACAAAGCCACGCACCCGCATCAAACCGTGCAGCGAGCCGGACGGCTCATAGCGGTGGCAGGAGCCGAATTCGGCCATGCGCAGCGGCAGGTCGCGATAGGATTTCTGGCCCTGGTTGAAGACCTGCACATGGCAGGGGCAATTCATCGGCTTCACGGCCAGGACTTTTTCTTCCTGGTCGATCGAGGAGATGAACATGTTCTCGCGATACTTGTCCCAATGGCCCGAGGCTTCCCAGAACTTGCGATCCATCAATTGCGGCGTCTTGATCTCGACATAACCGGCCGCTTCCAGACGGCGGCGCATATAGCTCGTCACCGTGCGGTAGAGGCGCCAGCCATTGGGATGCCAGAAGACCTGTCCCTGGGCTTCTTCCTGGAAGTGGAAAAGCTCCATCTGCTTGCCGAGACGGCGATGATCGCGTTTTTCGGCTTCCTCGATACGATGGAGGTGGGCCTTGAGCTGCTTCTCGTCCGCCCAGGCCGTGCCGTAGATCCGCTGCAGCATGGCGTTGCGATGATCGCCGCGCCAATAGGCCCCGGCCACCTTCATCAGCTTGAACGCCTTGCCGATCTTGCCCGTCGAGGGCAGGTGCGGGCCAAGGCAGAGGTCAAACCAGTCGCCCTGGCGATAGATCGTGATCGTCTCGTCCTCGGGCAGATCGCGGATCAGCTCGGCCTTGTAGGCTTCGCCCATCTCCTCGAACTTGGCGATCGCGTCCTTGCGATCCCAGACTTCGCGCTCGAACGGGAGATCGGCATCGACGATCTCGCCCATGCGTTTTTCGATCGCCTCGAAATCCTCGGGGCTGAACGGTTCCTCGCGGGCAAAGTCATAGTAGAATCCGTCCTCAATGGCCGGACCGATTGTGACCTGCGTGCCGGGGAAGAGGTCCTGGACCGCCTGGGCGAGGATGTGGGCCGTGTCGTGGCGGATCACCTCGAGGGCCTTGTCATCCTTGCGCGTGATGATGGCCACCTGAGCGTCACCATCGAGCGGGCGTTTGAGGTCCCAGTCCTGGCCATCGACCTGGGCGATGATGGCGGCCTTGGCCAGGGATTTGGAAATCCCTTCGGCCAAATCCATCGGAGAGGCCCCATCGGGAAGTTCGCGTACGGATCCGTCGGGAAGCGTCACATTGATCATTGTTACATGTCCTTGTCGTCGGCGCGGCCCGCCGGCGGAATTGGGTCCATGGCACGTCCGGGCTTCGATCTGAAACGCCAGACCGCCCACCAGGGCGCTTGATTGCGTTCGCGCGGCGCGGAATCGACGCCGAATGTGCCCCCCGGTCGGCATCGACCGAGACGCCCCAGCGTGAGCCAGCCGCCGCGCCAGGGTCCCTGGGCGCGGATCGCGTCCATGGCATAGTGCGAGCAGGTCGGTTCATGCCGGCATCGGATTCCAAGCGCATAGAAGACCGGTGACAGGCTCAGCTGATAGGCACGAAGCAAGATCAGCATGAGGCCGGAGACCGGGCTTGCCAGCCCCTGTTTCCGTTCGCGTGAACGCATATGGAATCAAGCCTTTTAACGCCGCGGTGCGCGCTGTCCACCATGGACATGAAGCGCGCTTCGCGGGCCGCAGTAAAGATTGAGGGTGAGGATCGTCGATTTGGCGGACCGTCCACCGCCTCCTGCCGGCGTGGCAGGGGCGGACGGCCCTAGCCAGTCAGCGGGGTGGTCAGGGGCGTTGATGCCCGGCCGCGTGTGGCCGTGGCGGCCGCATCGACAACGGCTTCAAAGGCCAGCATCACTGATTGATGACGCGCCGGATAAGCCCGGGCGCTCTCCAGAAGCGCGAGCTCAGCGAAGCGTCCGCGCGGCGCCGGCTTGCCCTCTTTCAGCATCGCCTTGAGCTGATCCCGCGCCATGACCAGGTCTTTCTGCGAGGCGCCAATCACATGGCGGCCAAGAATGGCGGCAGACGCCTGCCCCAGCGCACAGGCCTTCACCCGCAGGGCCAGGTCGCCGACGCGATTGCCGGCCATGGCGATATCAACCTCGATCTCCGAACCACACAGCCGAGAGACCTTGCGCGCAGAGGCCTGCGGCCGGGCCAGTCGCCCGATACGCGGAATATCCGCGGCCAGTCGCAAGACGGCATTGGAATAAAGATCGTCGCTCATATCAGGCAATTTAGGGAGAAATGCGGACTGACGCCAGTGGCCACGGATCATCGCAACCGTCAGCGTCAATCCGCCTCGTAATCATCCTCGTCGAGATAGGTCGGCTCGGTGCGACCGAGCACTTCGGGGATGTCGCCGAAGGGATCATCGCCCTCTTCCGGCTCCGGTTCCCAGACATCATCAATCTCGACCGACCAGAAGCCTTCCGCCTGGGCGGCGCCTTCAGCCAGTCGCCCGGCGGCATCGGCATCCGCAGCGACGACGCCGTAGGTGACAAAACAGTCGCCCACGGCATCCTCGACCTGCAAGAGCACGTTGAAACCCTTGAGTGCCATCGTCCTAGTCCAGCTTGCGCCAGGTCGAGCCTTCCGGCCCGTCATCGACCTGGACATTGAGCGCATTGAGTTCATCACGAACCGCATCAGCAGTCGGCCAGTCCTTCTCCACCCGGGCGGTCTGGCGGCGAATGATGAGCTCATCAATCTTCGCGCGTTCGGCGGGATCAAGATCGGTCAGGCCGAACCATGCATCCGGATCTGCCTGACCGAGACCGAGGAGACCGGCCGCGGCCAGCAGCTCGCCCTTGGCCCGGGCCTTCTCGACATCGCTGACCGCCTTGTTGGCATTGCCGGCGAGCTGGAAGAGTTCGGACAGCGCCTTGGGCGTGTTGAGATCATCATGCAGCGCTTCGACGAAGGCCGCCGGCGCATCCTGGGGCGCGGCCTCGATATCGCCGAGACGACGCAGCACGCCATAAACGCGGTCGAGCGAACGCCGCGTCTTGGCCAGCAGGTCGGCGGTCCAGGTCAAAGGGGCTCGATAATGCGCGGTCAGCAGGGCATAGCGCAGCACCTCGCCGGGATGATCCTTGATCAGCTCATGGACCAGCTGAACATTGCCGAGCGATTTGGACATCTTGTCCGTGCCCATGGTGAGGAAGCCATTGTGCAGCCAGTAATTGGCCATCGGCGCCCCCTTGTGGGCGCAGACCGATTGCGCGATCTCGTTTTCGTGGTGCGGGAAGACAAGGTCCGTGCCGCCGCCATGAATATCGATGGTCTGACCGAGATGCTTCTCGCTCATCGCGGAGCATTCCAGATGCCAGCCCGGACGCCCGCGTCCCCAGGGGCTGTCCCAGCCAGGCTCGTCATCCTTGGCCGGCTTCCAGAGCACGAAATCCGCCGGATTGCGCTTGTAACTCGCCACCTCAACCCGTGCCCCGGCGACCATGTCGTCCAGATCACGGTTGGAGAGGCGCCCATATTGCTCGTAGGAGCTGACATCGAACAGGACATGACCATCCGCCTCATAGGCGTGACCGCCATAGACCAGATTCTGGACCATACCGATCATCTCGGGAATGTGGTCGGTCGCATGCGGTTCGATGGTCGGCAGGGTCACGCCCAGCGCGCCCATGTCAGCCCGGTAGATATCGGCATAATGCGTTGTGATCGCGTCGATCGGCTTGCCGCTCTCGCGGGCCGCCTCGATGATCTTGTCGTCCACATCGGTGATATTGCGGGCATAGATCACCTCCTCCTCGCCATAAAGGCGACGCAGGACGCGAAACAGCGTGTCGAAGACGACCGCCGGGCGCGCATTGCCAATATGGGCGTAGGAATAGACCGTCGGACCGCAGACATACATCGTCACCCGGTCCGGATCGGTCGGTTCGAAGTCGCGCTTGCGGCGCGCCATCGTGTCGTAAAGGGTGAGCGAATTCATTGGGAAACCCGTCTTCGGTCTGGGGTGATACTGAATTATTCTGCACCGGGTGTGGCTCAATTATTGGAAACCGGGCGCAGACCGCCTAAATAACCGCAAGTGCGCAAGCGCGAAAGCAGAGGATAACAGGTCGCGACTGTCAAAAACTGTCGTCTGCATCCTCGATCCGGAAACCGGCACTACGGTTTGGTCGTATACGCCGAGCCGACCCGAGAACGAAAGGATCCATGAGGATGGACGCCGTGACCCCAGACGCTGCCCGTATTGTGGCCGCAGCCAAGACCAAGCCAAGCCGCGAAGAGGCGGAAGCCGCCGTTCGCACCCTGATCTCCTGGGCCGGGGATGATCCCAGCCGTGAAGGCCTGATCGATACGCCCAAGCGGGTGGTCAAGGCCTATGAGGAATGGTTCTCCGGTTACGACGCCGATCCGCTCAAGGCGCTCGGCAAGACCTTCGAGGACGTGCAGGGCTATGACGACATGGTCATGCTCACCAATATCGATGTCGAGAGCCATTGCGAGCACCACCTCGCCCCGATCATGGGCGTCGCCCATGTCGCCTATCTGCCGTCCAAGGCCGTGGTTGGCATTTCCAAGATTGCCCGCGTCGTCGAGATCTTCTGCAAGCGTATGCAGACCCAGGAGACGATGACCGCCCAGATCGCCGACGCCCTCACCGAGGCAATGGAGCCGCGCGGCGTGGCTGTCCTGATCGACGCCAAGCACCAGTGCATGACCACACGCGGCGTGCATCATCCGAATGTTTCGACCATCACCACCACCTTCACCGGCGAGTTCCGCAATGACCGCGACCTGAAGGACCGTTTCATGCGCATGGTCGAGCGCGCCTGACACTTTCAGGCCTGATCCCAGGACCGAATGCCAAGCCCCGGAGCCTCGCTCCGGGGCTTTTTCGTGTGAGGATAAACATTATCGATGATGAAATCCGGCACGACGCGCCGAAATGACGGTGATGTGAAATCATTATGACGAATTCAGCGCCATCACTGGATTCTCAAATCATGTATGTTACGCCTCTTATTCATGCGTTTCAGAGACGCTGACTTGAACCCCCCACACTTTTTGACCGAAACAAGGGATGTGTTACATGCCCAATATTGCAATAACGGCTTTCGCTTCTGCTCTGACAGCCTTGGCGATGGCATCTCCCTCATTCAGCCAGGAGACCGAAATGACCGAAGCTCAAGCCACTCAGCAGTTCGAACTGACCGACCAGCATGTCACCGCCTTCATTCATGCCGCCCAGGGCATCAATGGCGTCGTCGAGACAGTGGGCCCGCAGATCGAAGCCGCGGAAACGGATGAAGCGCGCCAGCAACTCCAGATGCAGGCCCAGGGTCAGATGACCGAGATCGTGACCGAGGCCGGCCTCAGCGTCGACGAATACAATGCGATCGCCAACGCCGCGCAGACGGATGAAAGCATTGCCAACCGCATCCGCACGACCGCGGAAGAGATGGCCACGCAACAATAGCCTCCGACCGGCGACGAAGCAGGGCCGCACCGTGGATCACGGCGCGGCCCTTTTTGTGTCTGGGCCGAGATCAGGCCGCTTGCAACAAACCTTCAGCCTCCAGAGCGGCCTGAACCGCGGGCCGGCTCGCAACGCGCGCCTGATAGGCCGTCAGTGACGGATAGGCCTCCAAACCGATACCGGTCGGCCCGGTCCAGTTGGCAAGCGTGAAGAGATAGGCGTCCGCGATCGTGAAGCGTGGCCCGGTCAGATAGTCGCGCCCGTCCGCCAGCACACTTTCGACAAAGGCGAGTCGGCCGGTGACCTTCGCAATCGCGTCCGACTTTGCAGGCTCGCCGCAAGCCGGCGAGAAAAGCGGGCTGAACGCCTTGTGCAGCTCCGACGAGAGGAAGGTCAGCCACTCATTGATGCGCGCCCGCTCGACCGTGCCCGCCGGCGCAGCGAGGCCGGCATCGGGATGCGTGTCGGCAAGATGCTGCACCATGGCCGCGCCTTCGGTCAGCACATTGCCATTACCCAGGTCAAGCGCGGGGACATAGCCCTTGGGATTGACCTGTTTGAACGGCACGCCGCTGGCCACGATCTCGCCCTTGGCGAGGTCGACCCGCTCGAGCGCGACGTCAATGCCGGCCTCGCGCAGAACGATATGAGGTGAAAGCGAGCAGGCTCCCGGGGCAAAATAGAGTTTCATGACATCAGTCTCCTTGGTTGATTGGGGAAGGGAAGAAGCGCGCACTCAAGCGAGCGCGGGTTGCGGGCTTGGCTGGGTCAGATCCGACATCAGGTCGGCAACCGTCCTGTGCTTGAGCAGTGGCGCACCCTGACCGGCATAGAGCGAGGCGAAGTCCTCATCGCCCGCTGCCAGGGCTGCCCGCTTGAGATGACCGAGGAACCAGGCCTGGACAGGAAAGGGCGGAAGCTGGCCCGCACGCTTGTCCATCTCGGCCATGACACGATTGGGGATGCCGCGCGCCAGGCGCCCGGTATAGGTCCGCGTCAGCGCGGTGTGACGCGCCCGGTCGCTGAACAGGATATCGCGGTGTGCATCATGGGTGCCGGATTCGTTGCAAGCGAGAAAGGCCGTGCCAAGCTGGGCTGCGCCGGCGCCCAGGGTGAGTGCAGCCTCAATGCCGCTTCGGTCTGCAATTCCACCCGCGGCAATCACGGGCCGGCGGAGGCGACTGGCGATCTGACGGGTCAGGGGCAGTGTGCCGATCAGATTGTTTTCGGCCGGTTCGAGAAAGGCCGGGCGATGCCCGCCGGCTTCAGAACCGGTGGCCAGAATCAGATCGACACCCGCCGCGTCCAGGGCCTCGGCTTCCGCCAGCGTTGTGGCCGCGCCCAGGGTCTGGATACCGCGCTGGCGACAGGCCGCCAGCACCGCCGGGTCCGGGATCCCGAACACGAAGGAAAAGACATCCGGCCGCGCTTCGAGCAGCGCCTCCACCTGGTCCGCATACCGCGGATGATAGCGATTTGGGGGTTCGGGGCGCTCAATCCCGTATTCCGCAAAAAAGGGCGCAAACAACGGCCAGACCGCGTCGAAGGCTTCGGCGCCAAAATCATCACCGCCCGGATCATGGTCCGAGACCCAGAGATTGAGCGCAATCGAACCGTCCGTAGCCGCGCGCAGCGCCTCGACGAGCGGCGCGATTTCGTCCGGCTCGAGAATGTGGGCACCATAAGAACCCAAACCGCCGGCATTCGAGACCGCGGCGGCCAGTGCCACGGTGGACAATCCACCTCCGAAAGGCCCCTGTATGATGGGATGGGGCAATCCGAGGCGTCGCTGAATTTCCGTCTGGGGCAAGACCTGACCCTCCTGTCCGTCACTGATGATCGGACAATTGGGGAGGCGGCTTACATAATGTAACCTTCTTGCTTCTGGTTAGACGATATTTGTACTATCCAGTTGGTAAGTCACTTACCGGATACTCAGTCATGCTCAAACGACGCCGCAATCAGGCCCCGCCGCTCGACGACGGGACGCACTGCCCGGTCAGTGAATGCATGCAGCTGCTCGGCGGCAGCTGGACCCCCTACATCATCTGGCACCTATCCGCAGGGCCCAGACGCTTTTCCGAGCTGGAAAACGATATACCACCGATCTCGGCCAAGGTGCTGTCAACGCGGCTCAAAGCCCTGCGGACAAAAGGCGTCATCATTCGCACGGTCCAGCCGACCTCGCCGCCCAGCGTCGAATACACGCTCAGCGCGCTGGGCCACGAACTCCTGCCGGTCATTCAGGCGATTGTTGATGTCGGTACGCGTCTGAAGCGGTCCGCGAACGCCTGCCGGGGCTAGCTGACGCGTTCCACAGCGGGCACCTCGCCGCCCGATGCCGGGCGGATCCGCCATTCACTCTCAATGCTGGCCCGGTAGTCACGCGTGAGGATATCGCTGACCATGATGTATTCGGCATCAGCCGCGTTGGGCGTCAGGGTCAGGCGAATATATCCATGGTCTTCCATATTGCAGTGATCGACGTCGGCATTGGCCTCGACCATCATCTTGCCATAGTCGACGCCGGGCGCCTTGAAGCCGGAAAAGGGCGACGGGCTGGTCACGGATGAGCCGACGAGCTCGGTTCCGATCCGATTGCCCTCACCATCAATCAGGTCATTGGTCCAGAAGGAGTGGACGTCACCGGTCAGCGTGATGATGTCGGCATCGACGGCACGCAGGGCAGCGAACAGACGTTCGCGTTCCGCAGGATAACCGTCCCACATATCGAGATTGAAGGGGATGCCGAAGCGGGTGCTCATGATGAAATTACGCGCAAACTCACTGTTTCGGGTCGCCCACCAGCGCAGCCAGCCCGGCATCTCCTCGGCAAAATTGGGGAAATTGACCCGGCTCATGATCACCTGGTTGGCGAGGATACGCCACGGCTTGCCCGCCGCCTTGGATGCGCCGCAGGCCGCCTGAATATCGGCAATCTGTGCTTCTCCCAGCAAAGTCCGGTCCTCGGCCCCGACGACATCGCGCTTCCAGGCTGCAACCGCCTCGAGGTTGGCCGGATCGGTATCATCGGCGTCGGAAGCCAGCGGAAAGGTCTCGAGCCCGACCTGCTGATCGCGCGCAATGAGACGGCTTTCAATCAAGCACAATGTCGCGAGGTCGCCGATCTCGTAATGGCCGCGGCGCTGGCGAAGGTCGTCGGCCGGTTCGCGGACCGGCTGCCAATCATACCAGGCGCGGAGTGCAGCATCGCGGCGCTCCGCCCAGATGCCCTCGCCGTCACCATGGTTCTCCGCCCCGCCGGTCCAAGCATCATTGGCGGTCTCGTGATCATCCCAGCTGACAATCCACGGAGCCGCTCCGTGAAGCGCCTGCAGGTCCGGATCCGACTTGTACTGGGCATGACGCTGCACATAGTCGGCATAGTTGAGGACCTCGTGCGCCGGCGACGGAACCCGGTTCATGGCCTCGGATTCCCCGGTCGCGTACTCGCCCGGCCCGTATTCGTAGAAATAGTCACCCAGATGAAGCACGAGGTCGAGATCGCCATTCTCGGCTGCTTCGCGATAGACATTGAAATGCCCGGCCGGGAAGTTCGAGCAGGAGAAGACACCGATCCGATACTGATCAAGCGCGCCTTCCGGCAGGGTGCGGGTCACGCCGACCGGCGAATAATCGTCATTGAGCCGAAAACGGTAGAAATAAGTCCTGCCCGGTTCGAGGCCCGTGGCCAGGATTTTCAGCGTCCCCAGCGGCTGCATCATCACATAGGTGATCTCTTCGCCCTGCTCGAAAACAATGTCGGTAAAGCCTTCATCACGAGCCACTTCGACACCGCGATAGCCGCCGCCATCATCAGTCAGTGCCGTCCACAACATGATGCTGGTCGGGTCCGGATCACCTGAGGCCACGCCATGATTGAAATGACCATTCTCAACTGGCTGAAAAACATCCGGCGATTTCGAACAGGATGAAACGGCAAGGCCGGCGCCTGCAGCCCCGATCAGGGCGCTCCGGCGTGTCAGATTGGTCTTGGTCATGATGTCCCCCGCACCGCGCCAACAGGCCGGCGTCTTTCTCTGTCATTCGGCCGCCAGAATGGACGCAGCGCAGGCAGTCTTGCAACCGCCTGCGCCGCAGTCCGTGCCTGACTAGAAGTCGGCACCGATCCGCACACCCCAAAGGAGCGGCGCGCCGGCGATGAAGGTCGGGATGCCGAAGGACCCACCGGTATTGCCGGCATCGATCAGATACTCGTCATTGGTGAGGTTCGAACCATAAAGCTCGGCGTGGTAGCGCTCGTCGGCACTCTCGTAACGCAGACGCGCATTGAGCAGCCCGTAGGACGGTTGCTGCAGCACACCGCCGAAACGGTCATTGTCATTGTCGAAGTAGATTTTCGACTGCCAGGACCAGGTCGGTACTAGGCTCACCGAACCCCAGCCTCCCGTCGCCACTTCCCAGTTCAAACCCATGGAGACGGCGTGCTCCGGGGCATAGCGGAAGCGGTTTCCGGCCAGTTCCAGCGCATTGCCCTGGCTGTCCGTATCGTCGAAGGTGGCGTGGTTATAAGCGTAGCTGACGAAAAGGTTGGCGGTTTCCGATAGGTCGAAGTCGCCCTGCAGCTCGAGGCCATACTGGCTGGCATTCCCCGCATTATCGGTGATGAAGCTGACTGTATTGGGATCGAAGCGGGTGGTCTGGAAGTTCTCGTATTCCGATTGGAAGACCGAGCCGGACACCGTGCCGCGGTCGAAGGTGATGAAGGCCCCCACTTCCAGCGAGTCGACGATCTCGGCCGGGGCTTCGGAGAAAAAGCTTGGCACCGAGGTGTCGACCGAGATCACATCCGGACGTCGTCCACGGGCAAAACTGGCCCAGGTATTGATCCGGTCAGTCACCGCATAAGAGGCGGCAAAGCGCCAGGTGAAATCGTCGAAATTGCCGTCCTGGCTGACGAAGTCTCCATTGGGCGTGAACGGCACGATCAGGGTATCGCCGAAGGTGACGAAGTTCGGCCCGGACAGGGAGCGACCATAGCCACGCGAAGTCTTGTCTTCCTCGGTGTAGCGCAGGCCGGCAGTCAGGGTGAGCCGGTCAGTGACCGCGTAGGACGCGTCCGCGAACACGTCCCAGGAGGTCGTCTCGGCTCCATTGGCGGCTTCTTCGAGATAGAAATCACGCAGCGGCACGAGCTGGTTCTGGGTCAGCAGGGCCGCGACCGAATAGGGGAATGGATTGAACGGGTTGTCCAGATCCACGCCCGGGAAGCCATTGAGTGCCAGAAGGCCTTCCAGCTGCGCCACCGTTGCGCCGAAACCGGCAGCCAGGGTCGGTGCGAGAAAGGCCTGGGCGACCCGCTCGTCCAGACCGATCGGGATGCGTTGCTCACCTTGCTCGGTGAACCAGAGCGCGCCGACCGAGCCGGTCAGTCGGCCGCCATTGTCATAGGAGAGGCGGAATTCCTGGCTGAACTGCTCGCCTACCGCATCTTCGCCTATGGTGAGGAAAGGCAGCGCCGTTCCGTCCGGATCGAAGACCTCGACCGAGGTGAAGTCACGCCAGCCCGTGATCGAGTTCAGCGTCCAGGCGTCATTAACGGCGTAGTTGGCCAACACGGTCACGCCGCGCACTTCGCGATCCAGGCCCAGCGGCGCACCACCTTCGAAATTGCCGAATGTGTTCAGGGCGGCCGGAGAATGCGGATCGGTATCGCCACCGGGTGCCGGGATAGAGCCGGACTTGAAGGACGTGCCCGGCGGTGTGTCTTGCTGGTAGTTGGCGATCACGTCGAAGGAGAAGCGGTCGCTGGGTGCACCGGACAGGACCAGGCGGACAGCCTGGGTATCACGCCCCTGCAAGCCTTCGCCACCCAGCGCATTGTCAATATAGCCATCCCGCTCACGGCTCACGGCGGCGAGTCGAAGGCCGTAATTCTCGTTCAGGGCGAAATTGACATGGCCGCGGGCTTCGCGCTGCCCCTCATTGCCAACGCCCAGCTCCACCGAAGCGGAGAATTCATCTTCGGCCTTGTTCTGGATGATATTGATGCCGCCAATGAGCGCGCCGCGACCAAACAGGGTCGGCTGCGGGCCCTTGGCGACTTCAACACGCTCGATGTCGAACAATTCGACATAGGAGCCACGCGAGCGCGTGATGGAGACACCATCCTGGAAGACGGCGACGCGGGTTTCCGACGTGGCCTCGCCACTATCCGTCGTGATGCCCCGGATCGAGTAGCCGGTATTGTTCGGGCTCTGCTCCTGCACGACCAGGCCGGGCGTGAAGGCCGCCAGATCCTCGAAATCGGCAATATCAAGCGCTTCCAGGCGTTCCGCGTCAAAGGCCGAGACATTGATCGGCACGTCCGCTAGGGATTGTTCGCGGAACTGGGTCGTCACGCGAATGACCTCAACGGCGTCCTCTGCCCCGTCCTGGGCCAGGGCGCCAGGCATGGCAGAAGCGGTCGCGGCCAGGGCGGCCGCGGTCAGAAGGCGGGACTTCAATGTCATGGTGTAATCCTCAAACGCGCGCAGCCCCCTCGACTGCGCCAGTTTGGCCGTGCTTATGCGCTGGCGATGACGCTTTGCCGACACACGGGTGACAGCTACATGACGCACTGCAACAAACAAGCCGCGCGTTGCATTCGCGCATCAGCTGGGGGAGTGTCGGTTCATGACCGAAATCGCAGAGACACGATCATTCGAGGTGGAGCCGGACGATGCCGGCGCTCGCCTTGACCGCTGGCTCGCTGACCAGATCGACACTTTGTCCCGTTCCCGGATCAAGGCGTTGATCGAAGAGGGGCATCTCGCCGTAGGTGGCGCCGTGCTGACGGATCCCTCGGCCAAGATCCTGTCCGGCGCGACCTACACGCTGGGAATCCCGGTTCCGCGCGCGGACACTCCCAGGCCGGAGCCGATGGACTTGGATGTCCTGCATGAAGACAGTGACCTGATCGTGCTCGTGAAGCCGGCGGGCCTGTCGGTTCATCCGGCCGCAGGCAATTGGACCGGGACACTGGTTCACGGCCTGCTCCATCATTGCGCCGGTTCGCTGTCCGGCATTGGCGGCGTCGAGCGACCGGGCATTGTTCATCGGCTCGACAAGGAAACCTCCGGCGTCATGGTGGTCGCCAAATCCGATGCCGCCCATCAGGGCCTCAGCGCCCAGTTCGCCCGCCACACCGTCGAGCGCGCCTATATTGCCTTCACCCGCAATGCACCCAGCCCAAAGGCCGGACGGATCGAAACCCAGATCGCGCGCTCATCCCGCGATCGCAAGAAGTACGAAGTCCCGCACGATCCGAACTCGGAGGCGGGCAAGCATGCGATCACCAATTACACGACTTTGAAGCGCTATGGGCAGACGGTCGGAGCTGCGATCGGCACCGGGATGGCAGCCAAAGTGGAATGTCGCCTGGAGACCGGGCGCACGCACCAGATTCGTGTCCATATGGCCCATATCAACAGCCCGCTCCTGGGCGATCCGGTCTATGGGCAGAAACGCGGACGCCTGCTCGAACATGATGATGAATCGGGCACACTCAAAACATTCCGCCGCCAGGCCCTGCACGCGGCCATTCTCGGATTCAAGCATCCGGTGACCGGCGAGGCGTTGCGCTTCCAGACCGATCTGCCGGAAGATATGAAACGGGTCGAAGCCATCCTCGAGACGCTTTGAGCCATGACGGCCTCGCCTGCCTCCCCTGCCCGCCCGGCGCGGCGACGCAATGCGGAAGCGACGAAGGCGCGCCTGATGGCCGCGGGTGAAGACCTGTTCGCCGCTCACGGTTTCGCCGGCACGACGCTGGATGCAATCGCGGAGAAGGCCGCGGCCAACAAGGCGATGGTCCGCTATTATTTCGGTGACAAGGACGGGCTTTATACCGCCATCATAGAAGCCATCATCGATGATGTACTGGCCCGCTTGGAAGCCGAGCTGGCCCAGCCCGTCGATCCGGTGGCCGATATGGGTGACTTCATCGAGGTCTTTGCCCGCGCCATCATCAGTCGACCCGGCTTTCCTCGCATGATCCTGCGCGATTATCTCGATGGCGAGATCATGACCCGCGAAGGGCCGGCCCGAAAACTGCGCAATTTCATGGAAACGACGCGCCGCTTTTATGAAGCCGGCCATGCGAAAGGACGGTTCCGCGCCATCGATCCGCACATGCTGCACCTGTCCATCGTTGGCTCGGCGATCTTTTTTTCGGTCACCCGACGCATCCGAACGGCACTCTCCACGCATCAAGGGATGGCAGACTTCGAAATCGAAGCTGCGCCATTTACGTGTCACCTGCGCGACCTCATGCTTTCGGGCATCACGTCAAAGCAGGACTAGACCGGGGATTTAAGGGGGCGTTCGCCCGCATAATTATCTACCCGGATAGTTATAAACGTAACGGGCTGACTGAAACAGACAAAGGGACACGTGACGATGAAGAACTGGATCAAATACGGGCTCGCCGGCCTCACCGCCGGACTGGCCGTAACAATGACCGCCCAGGCCCAGAACGACGGCACCGGGGCCATCCTGGACCGCTTCGCCGCCGATTATCTGGAAGACCCGACCTTCGAGGCGAGCACCGAATTCGGTGTCGTGGTTGATGGCGACTGGTGGACCATCACCATGGACGCAGACGCTGGCAGTTATGCCGTCACCCACGGCGAACCGGAAAGCCCGACCTTCTACTACACGGCCGAGGCGGACGCGCTGGCCCAGGTCGATCGTGGCGAAATGGCGGCCCTCACAGCCATGGGCAAGGCGTTCTCAAGCGATTATGCGCCCATGGATATCGAGCTTATGGACGGAGCAGATTTCGATCCCGCCATCCTCTCCCTCACCTTTCACTTCTGGACCCGCGGCACACCGGAAATCATCAACTGGCGCGAGCATGCCACGCGGGAAGTGCATGGCGGTAATGTCGGGATCATCTACTACCAGCCCGGCTTTCGCAGCGGGTTCGGCCATGTCATGCCCGGCCAGCATGTGAATGCCGATCCGCGCAGCCGCACCAATCCCTTCCCGACCCTCCTTGTTTTCACCGGCAATCGCGCCATCGCTCGCATTGACGGGGTCGACCACGAAGTCGGCAATGGGCAGGTCCTCATGATACCGGCCAATGTCTCCCATGAAATCCTCAACCCGTTCGATGAGCCAGCGGAATTCCTGCTCTTCATGTTCGGCGACGGCGCCTGAGGTCGCACCTGCACCGGCGGCGTTGTCTCACGCAGCGCCGCCGCCTAGCCTGTCGGCTTCGCAAGAGGAGACCGGTATGACAGCGCACGCGATGACCAAGGGTGTCGGCGGATCTGACGCCTCGACCGAGCTTTCGCGCCTGAAAGACCGGCTCAGTCACTGCCAACCCATACCTGAAGCCAGCCTGCGCGAACGGCTGGATGGCTTGCGGGACCGGATGGGCAAGGCCGGGCTTGATGCGATCTGGCTCAATGCCGGTACCAATCTCAACTATTATACCGGCCTGCGATGGCCGGCGACGGAACGCCTCGTCGGCGCGCTTGTGACCGCGGATGGCGGTCTGACCTATTTCGGCCCGGCTTTCGAGACCGGCACGCTTGAAGGCTTCATGCGGCTGACCGCGCCACTCGCCACCTGGGAAGAACATGAAGACCCGTACGCGACCCTCGCCGGTCTCGACGACGCCAAGGGCCGTCTGGGGATCGATCCGACCACGCCGCTGGTAACCGCCAATGCCCTCTCCCACGCCTGGCCGGGTGAAACCGGCGATGCCGCCGAAGCGGTGCTGTCCGGCCGTGTGTGCAAGGATGCCGAGGAAATCGCCCTCATGCAGGCGACCAAGGATGCCACGCTGGACGTTCACGCAGCGGCCGCGCGTATCCTGCGTCCGGGCATCTCGACCCGCGAAGTGACCGAATTCATCCATGCCGCTCACAAGGCTATCGGCGCGCCGGGCGGCTCCACTTTCTGCATCGTCCTGTTCGGACCGGACACAGCCTTTCCCCATGGCGTTGCCAATCCGAAAACGCTCGAAGACGGCGATGTGGTCGTGATCGATACGGGCTGCGCCATTCATGGCTACCAATCCGACATCACCCGCAGCTATGTCTTCGGTGAACCGACGGATCGGCAGCGCGAAGTCTGGGACGCGGAGAAAGCCTGCCAGCTCGCCGCCTTCCAGGCCGCCCAGATCGGCGAAAGCTGCAGTTCGGTCGATGCGGCCGCGCGCGCTGAAGCGGAGCGACGCGGGTTCGGCCCCGGCTATGCCCTGCCCGGCATTCCGCACAGGACCGGTCATGGCATCGGCCTCGATATCCACGAAGGCCCATACTTGGTCGGCGGCGACGACACCCGGCTCGAAGTGGGCATGTGTTTTTCAAACGAGCCGATGATCTGCGTGCCGGGTGAGTTCGGGATCCGGCTGGAAGACCATTTCTACATGACCCCGACCGGGCCGCGCTGGTTCACCGAGCCGTCGCACGCCATTGATGACCCGTTCGGCTAGGTCTCGCCGCTGACCGCCTTCAGGCCAATAATCCCGATCAGGATCAGGGCCAGGAAGAATATCCGCAAATGGGTCGCGGGCTCGTTGAAGACGAGAATGCCGATCGTCGCCACACCCAGCGCACCAATCCCGGTCCAGACCGCATAGGCCGTCCCGGCGGGCAGCGACTTCATCGCCATCCAGAGGAGCGCCATGGAGGCGGCCAGCGTGGCCAGCACGGCGGCGTGCTGCCACCAGGGCGCGTCGCTGCGGACATATTTGAAGCCCAGCGCCCAGCCCATCTCGCAGATGCCGCCCAGCACGAGCAGGGTCCAGGGATTGGTCAGCCAGCCCATCGCGATCAGCGCTCGAGCCGGAAATTGCGGGCCCAGACCTCGGCCACGACCGTATCGGCCTCGGTCAGCTCGACGGCGTGCAGGAGCGCGGGACAGGCCTCCTCGAAGGCGGCCCGGCCCGGATCCCAGCGGCTCATCATAGCGACATAGACATCCAGCAGGCTCAGGCTTTCGCCGAGCAGAAAGGGACCGGGCGCACCATCGAAGGCGTCATTCATCAGCGTCCACATATCCAGACGGCGGCGGTCCGCCATCGCCAGCAGGTCGGCATAGGTCGCGCTGTCAGGATGAAAACGCTCGGGGCCATCGGAAATCGTGAAGGTGGAATAGAAGCTGGAGGCGAGGAACAGCATCCAACGCAGATACTCGGCCCGCTCCGGCGCGTCGATCGCCGGCGCGAGACCGGCATCTGAATGGCGGTCACCCAACCAGATCAGGATGGCAGCGCTTTCGGTCATCACGCTATCATTGGGCAGGATCAGGGTCGGAACCTGGCCAACCGGATTGACCGCCCGCACGCGGCGCTGCTCGGCGGCATCGCCGAGCGGGTCGACTTCCACAAACTCGTAATCCGCTCCGACCAGCTCCAGCGCCGCTTCGACGCAGACCGATCCGAAACCGGCCCTGCCATAGAGCGTGTAGGCCATTCAGGCGCGTCCCTTGCGGATGGCCGCTTGCACTTTCAACGCCTGCACCGTCATGCGCACATCATGGACGCGCACCATCGCCGCGCCGGCCGCGCCCGCACGCAAGGCGGCCGCCAGCGATCCGCCCAGACGCTCCATCTCGGCCGCACCCTCGTCAATCGCCGCTATGAAGCGCTTGCGGGACGCGCCGAACAGGACCGGATAGCCCAGGCCAATCACCTGATCGAGGTCGCGCATAAGCGCGAGATTGTGATCCAGCGACTTGCCAAAACCGATGCCCGGATCGAGCCAGATACTGTCGGCACTGACGCCGCGCGCCATGGCGATATCCGCGCGCTCGGTCAGGAAGTCGCAGACGTCCGATACAACATCCTCGTATTGCGGGTCGGCCTGCATGGTCTGGGGCGTGCCCGACATGTGCATGAGAATGACCGGCACGCCAAGCTCGGCGGCGGTTTCGACCGCGCCGTCCGCCCGCAGCGCCATGACATCATTCCAGATATCGGCTCCGGCTTCGACGGCGGCGCGGGCCACAGCCGGTTTGAATGTATCGATCGAGATGCGGGCAGCCGTGCGCTCGCGGAGCGCCTTGATGACCGGAATGACGCGCCGCAACTCCTCATCCTCGGCCACAGGCGCGGCCCCCGGGCGCGTCGACTCGCCGCCGACATCAATCACATCGGCACCGTTCTTGAGCATCTCCAGACCGCGCGCGACCGCAGCCTCGAGGTCTACAAAATCACCACCATCGGAAAAGCTGTCAGGCGTGACATTGAGCACGCCCATGACAAAGGGTAGGTCCGATTGGCGGCGGGAACGGAATTTGGCCATGACGATCCGCTTGCTGGGTCGGGGAAGTGTGACTGCCTGCCCCTGATATACGCTGCAACGCGGCGGCGCGACAATTGAAAGCCTGATCAGGGCTGATCAATCGCTGACCGTGTGCGAGGTCAGGTCGATGACCAGACGGGAATAGATGTCACCCGCCTCCTGGCCAAGATGCACCGTTGCCGTCTCGCCCTCTGCAACGACGAGCCGCGGCGACTCTTCCAGGCCGAACGGTCGTGCGTGCACGTCATCCTGGAACGCCAAGTGAATGTCGTAGGTGATCCGTCCATCGCCACCACGCATGGGCTGCATACCGACCATCAGGGTCCGACTTTCCGATCCATGCACGTCCGACAGATCGGCAACGCCGGCGGGCAAGTTCTCGAGATAGACGAACATCACAGTCTCACCGCGACCGTCGCTGCGAAAGCTTGACGCCTCCTCCCTGCTGACACGGAGGTCTGGCAGGGCCGCCTCGACCGACACCGAATACCGGGTCATCAGGCTTGTCGACGACGCAGGGCGCACGATCTCGGCGTCTTGCACGGGGGGTGAGTTGTGCGAACAGGCGGCGACCAGCACGCTCGTGGACAGAGCCATCAATACTCGCATCATCTTCCAATGCCCCATGATTGCCCGGGCATTTGTTCGTGATTTGACTGACGTGACAAGGCTGATCCGACCAAACTCCAGGCCGCCGCAAGAAAAAGCCCCGAACCTGTCAGGCCCGGGGCTATTGAATTTCGACTCGCGAAAACCCGATCAGGCGCCTTGCGGCTCCGGGTCAGCGTCCGGGCCCTCATCCGTCGTCGGGACAGCGCTGGTCGGCGTGTCGCTCGGCGGCGTCGGCGTATCATCGGGACGGCTTGGCGGTTTGCCATTGAGCAGATCGGTGATCTCGCTGCCGGAGAGGGTCTCATATTCGAGCAGGCCCTCGGACAGGGTCTCCCAGTCCTTGCGCTTCTCGGTCAGGATGCGGCGCGCCTCATCCATGCCGGCCTGGACCAGGCCGCGGACCTCTTCCTCGATCTTGCGGGCAGTGGTGCCCGAGACCGACTTGCTCTGGACCAATTGCTGGCCGAGGAAGACCTCGCCCTGATTATCGGCATAATCGATCGGGCCAAGCTCTTCGGAGAAGCCCCACTGGGTGACCATCGCCTTGGCCAGACGCGTCGCCTGCTGGATGTCGGACGCCGCGCCGGACGTCACTTTTTCCTTGCCGAATTTCAGCTCTTCCGCAACGCGGCCGCCCATCATGATGGCGAGACGCGAGGTCATTTCCTCATGCGTCATCGACATCTTGTCACCTTCCGGCAGCTGCATGACCATGCCCAGGGCCCGGCCGCGCGGAATGATGGTTGCCTTGTGGACCGGATCGGAGGACGGCACGTTGATTGCGACGATGGCGTGTCCGGATTCGTGGTAGGCCGTGAGCTGCTTTTCTTTCTCGGACATGACCATGGAGCGGCGCTCCGGCCCCATCATGACCTTGTCCTTGGCATCCTCGAATTCCTGCATCGAGACACGGCGCTTGTTGCGCCGTGCCGCCAGCAGGGCGGCTTCATTGACCAGATTGGCCAGATCAGCACCAGAGAAGCCCGGCGTGCCGCGTGCGATCACTTTCGGATCGACATCCTCGCCCAGCGGGACATCGCGCATGTGGACTTTCACGATCTTCTCGCGACCGGTGATGTCCGGGTTTGGCACCACGACCTGGCGGTCAAAGCGGCCCGGACGCAGCAGCGCCGGATCGAGAACGTCCGGCCGGTTGGTCGCCGCAATCAGGATGATGCCCTCATTGGACTCAAAACCATCCATCTCGACGAGGAGCTGGTTGAGCGTCTGTTCGCGTTCGTCATTGCCGCCGCCGAGGCCGGCACCGCGCGAGCGGCCGACCGCGTCGATCTCATCGATGAAGATGATGCAGGGCGCGTTCTTCTTGGCCTGCTCGAACATGTCACGAACACGCGAAGCGCCAACACCAACGAACATCTCGACGAAATCCGAACCGGAGATCGTGAAGAAGGGCACATTGGCTTCGCCGGCCACGGCTCGGGCCAACAGAGTTTTACCGGTACCGGGAGGACCAACCAGCAGCGCGCCTTTCGGGATCTTGCCGCCCAGACGCTGGAATTTCGACGGGTCTTTTAGATACTCGACGACTTCCTGGAGTTCATCCTTGGCTTCATCGACGCCGGCGACATCATCGAAAGTCTTGCGACCGTGATGCTCGGTCAGCAGGCGCGCCTTGGACTTGCCGAAGCCCATCGCGCCGCCACGTCCGCCGCCCTGCATCTGGCGCATGAAGAAGATCCAGACACCGATCAGAAGCAGAAGCGGGAACCAGTTGAACAGCATGGAGAGGAAGACATTACCCCCCTCGGACGCTTCTTCGACGCGAATATTCACATCGGCCTCGCGCAGGATCGCGACAGTTTCGGTATCCGACGGCGGCAGGACCACCTCGAAGGTTTCACCGGAATTTGTCTGCGCCACGAGCGTATCACCCGTGATTGTCGCGCTGGAGATTTCATTGCGCTCGACCCGGTCGAGGAAGTCCGAATAGGACGGCCCCGGCTGTGCGCCGACCTGATCGGCCGGACGGCTGACCATCTGAACCAGGACCAGGACCAGAAGGCCAACAACGGCCCAGATCGCAATATTTCTCATCGGCATGTGTTTTTCCGTTCAATCATACGGTCATTCCCGACCTGATATGGGCATTCCATGTCCACAGTGCGAGTCGGACTGACAGCTGGGCGACAATCGCGTCACTACGCCGCCTTCGAAGCATCAAACCATCTGCCCGCACTTTCCGGAAGCAGACGCCTGCAAAATCTGTGCGCAATCAGCGGGCGAACCGCCTGTGCAGCGGTCACGCTTTCGTTATTCTCATCGGCCCGGTCCGCATCCAGTCCGGCGATCGTGACAATGTGTCCTCTGCGACGCGCGACGAGCAGGCCGGGCCGCGCAGCTCCAGGCACTGCATCAAGTATAGCGCGCTTTTGCAGCCCTTCATACGTATCTCCCATAACCGCCCAATCAAGATCGTTGGCGCCCGCCCGGATCTCAAAGCGGCCATCGAAGACCCGGCTGCCGTCCGCCGCGTCAAGCCACGGCTGTGACGCTGCATGATCCACACGCCCAAACAATGCGCCGCGGTCCCGGATCATCATGGCTCGTCCTTTAGCCGGGGGTAGCAACCCGACGCCACATCCCGACCGCGGCTGGGCGGACAAAAGTGCCGCGTCCAGCGGCTGCAGGCGTGCTCGGGACGGACTCAGGGCCTGGCCGGAAATCGCCGAGACGAGCGCTTCGAGCAAAGTCAGACGGACTGTTGGCGTGATACCGGCCCAGGCCGCGAGCTCAATCTCGGCACCGCCCCAATCCCTCAGAACGAGGCAGGTCTGCGCTGCCAGCCAGGCTGATCGGCGCTCGACCAGCTGGATCGGCGCCAAGTCTTCCGCCAGGGCGGCGAGGCGTTCCGTCAAAAATCCGGCCGTGCGAAGCCTGGCCAGCCGATCACGCATCCGAATACGTGCATAGTGAGGGTCGGTGTTGGACGGATCATCAATCCATCGCTCGCCCCGCTGGGTGAGAACTGCACGCAATGTCGAACGGCTGACACCGAGACAGGGCCGCACCAGAGTCAGATCACGCCCCTCCGGCCAGGCTGGTGATGGGGCCTGATACGCCATGCCCGTCGCGCTGTGCCAGTTGCCGCCTGCCGCCAGTCGCAAGGCCACTGTCTCGGCCTGGTCATCACGCGTATGCGCCATCAGCAGAACAGGCAGGCCATGTCGTCTGCACGCGCTGGCGAGCAGGGCGTGCCGCGCGGCGCGGGCGCGAGACTGCAGGCCGGAACCGGGCCTGGCCACATCCCAATTCAGCACATCGCAGGGCCATCCGAGCCGAGCTGACACACCGGACACAAACTCCGCTTCTGCGCGACTCTCCGCACGCAATGCATGATCAACGGTCAGAACATGCAGGCTGCGGCCATTCTGCCGGGCCCAGTCGGAGGCCAGCAAAAGCAGGGCGAGACTATCGCTGCCACCAGAGCAGGCGATGCCCACACGTCCGCACCCGGCGCGCTGATCCAGTTCGGCGAAGACGATATCGGCGGGCTGGACCAATGCCCTATCGGCAGTTGGCGCGCACCGACTCCCGGGCCGCGCGTGCCTGCGAGGCGGGTGCGGCATTGGGGAATTGTCGGCCGAAGCGGGCCAGGGTCGCACAGGCATCCTCGGTTCGCCCCATCCCGTGCAGGGAAGCCGCGAGGCGCACCAGTGCATCTGGTGCCTTTTCGCCTTCCGGCTGCTGGCGCAGCGAAGCGATATAGGCATCAGCGGCTTGCGTGAAATCGCTGCGGACATAAAAGGTTTCACCCAGCCAATAATAGGCTTGGGAGGTCAGCCCATGATCCGGGTTGTCAGCGACAAAGCGCTCGAAGCCGTCCTGGGCTCCAACGAAATCCCCATCGAGAAGACGGGCTCGGGCCGCCTCGTACGTCGCAGCCGGATCGACCCGCGCGGCACCACCACCTTCACCGATCGCGGGCGCACCGCCCAGCACACCGGTCGCCGCGGCCCGGGCTTCGCCGTGTGGATCGTCGGGATCAATG
>Ga0189274_100032_pt1 | contig 233978 bp, 218 predicted proteins | sample N5B1minimetaG_FD_130323 | JGI IMG/M metagenome (GOLD analysis project Ga0189274, IMG submission 130323) | Marine microbial communities from the Costa Rica Dome - N5 B1 mini metaG | ecosystem: Environmental > Aquatic > Marine > Oceanic > Photic zone | place: Costa Rica: the Eastern Pacific... | reverse complement strand
CATCTTGGTCAAGGTCGTCGTCAAGAGTTGCAGGGTCGCAGTCATCGTCGATGCCATTGTAGGGAATCTCCTCCACACCGGGGTTGATGTCGGGATTGGAATCATCGCAATCATCCACTTGGTTGAAACTATCCTGGTCAAGGTCATCGTCCAAGGTGTCCGGGTCGCAGTCATCGTCTATGCCGTTGTAGGGTATCTCCTCCGCACCGGGGTTGATGTCGGCATTGGAATCATCACAATCATCTGCATTGTTGAAACCATCTTGGTCAAGGTCGTCGTCCAAGGTGTCCGGGTCGCAGTCATCGTCGATACCGTTGTAGGGTACTTCTTCTGCACCGGGGTTTACGTTGGCATTGGTGTCGTCGCAATCATCCACTTGGTCGAACCCATCTTGGTCAAGGTCGTCGTCCAAGGTGTCCGGGTCGCAGTCATCGTCGATACCGTTGTAGGTAATCTCCTCCGCATCGGGGTTTACATTGGCATTGGTGTCGTCGCAATCATCCACATTGTTGAAACCATCTTGGTCAAGGTCGTCGTCCAAGGTGTCCGGGTCGCAGTCATCGTCGATACCGTTGTAGGGTACTTCTTCTGCACCGGGGTTTACGTTGGCATTGGTGTCGTCACAATCATTGACTTGGTCGAAACCATCTTGGTCAAGGTCATCGTCAAGAGTTGTGGAGTCGCAGTCATCGTCGATACCGTTGTAGGGTATCTCCTCCGCACCGGGGTTTACATTGGCATTGGAATCATCACAATCATCTGCATTGTTGAAACCATCCTGGTCAAGGTCATCGTCCAAGGTGTCCGGGTCGCAGTCATCGTCGATACCGTTGTAGGGAACTTCTTCTGCACCGGGGTTTACGTTGGCATTGGAATCATCGCAATCATCCACTTGGTCGAACCCATCCTGGTCAAGGTCATCGTCAAGAGTTGCAGGGTCGCAGTCATCGTCGATGCCATTGTAGGGAATCTCCTCCGCATCGGGGTTTACGTTGGCATTGGTGTCGTCGCAATCAATATCAGACAGTGCCCCATCTTCGTCATAATCAATAATTCCGATTCCATAATGGAGCCCTAAATAGTTTTTTATTGATATTGCGCATGATTCAGCAAACTGTTCTCTTACTGCCTCACCACCGTTTATTCGGATATCTTGGTCGGCCTCAATTTGAAAAGCATCAAAATTATCATTGAAGTGAGCTCCATGGTAATATACATTGTACCCTCCGTTAAAGTATGGTTCATTAAAATTGGGATAGGGATCGGCCGGACTTGGAACAGCAGGATATCCTTTGTTATGAATAAGAGCTCCAAAGCTTAAAGGTCCTCTCACCAATTCTGAATGCGTTAGATTTAGAACATTATCGTTGACCAAGTTTTTAGTACTATTTCTATTAATGTGAAATTGTCCGTTCAGCTCGTCATCTGTGGTGTTAAGATCGTTATGTGTTAGTATATACCCTAATTCTATTCGTTGGATTTGATGGCCGTGTCCATGTATGTCCACTAAAAGTCCTCTTTCAAAATCTTGACCAATCTTGGTTTTTGCGTCTTCTATAAAATCTTGATAATTCTGCCAGGCTTGCACCCCAATGGGGTCGCCATCCGCACCCTCTTCAATGGGGCGATTGGTGTCCAGTTTACTGCGGTCCAGAAGATTGATGATTACATGCGGGTAATGACCTGTTTCGTTAAAAAAGTATTGGGTAATGCTCCTCCCAATTTCCTGAGTAAAAGAATCTCTCTTATAATTACAGCCATCACAGTCCCTATCCGCTACCTCGTCCGGTACCAAATACCCACCATGAGGTATGGATATAATGAGTGGATAATTGCCTGTAATGTATTCAATATAACCTGTATCATCGAAGGAGCTTTGACCTGGTAACTGAGCTAAAAGTGAATTGGAAAAGAACAGCGTACAAAGTACGCAGAGCCTGAAAATGTCGTGGAATAACGATGGTTTCATAACCTTAAGATTAAATAATCAATCCATTTGATGTACGGGGTTTTACACCTTTGATCTATTAATATTAAATAAGGTTATGCTACAGTTCTGTTATCTATTAAAGTTATAAATCGATTACTGTTTCGGGTTATGAAAATTGATGAATGCCCCTTTTCAATTGATGAAAAGTCCTTTATTGGTAATTTTGTAGCTTGACAATGACAAACCTGTAAGTATAATCACTTTTTTTTATACAGAAGGGAATGTTAAAAGTTGATTATCAGCTATTTGACTATTGTGACAATTTCGAGATTATCCCTTTCCAACGGTATTTTCGGATGAACTTGCCTTCTTTTTTGGTCACATATTTGGACGTTTGTCCTAAATAGGATTGTATAAAACCCAATATTGCGAATAAATACAACGATGGACTTTTAGTTTGCCATGCCATTTTTAAGGCGGCAATTTTGGTAAGCACAAGTCCGTATCGCATTTTGTACATGGCAATACCTTTGGCTCTGTAGTTTTTGGAAGAATATCCATGACCGGTAGGGCGTAGGTGTTTTACCAGAAGATCGGGGAGTGTCAAGGTTTCAAAATCGTGAAATTTGGCCAAAAGAATATCCACTGTGTCCCAGCCTATACCTGCTCGCAAGCCTCCTATTTTGTTAAAGCAGGCTTTGTGATAGAGTTTGATCGGGCCTCGGATATGGTTTTTGTCCGCGATGTTCTCATAGACCCATTTGTGTTCTTTTTTGATGAAAAGGAGTCCTGAGCACATTCCTAGTTTCCAATTGGCCTGAAATTGATTCACAATGACTTCAAAATAATTGTTTGGGAGAACAATATCTGCATCAAATTTGCCAATGAGGTCATATTCCGAAGCATGTTCCAAACCAAAATTAAAAGTGTCCACAACCTTTTTCCCGGGGATATGCTCATCCGAAGAAAAACGCTTTACTACTTTTATCCAGTTATGCTGTTGGGCAAAACCTTGGGCTATCAAGAACGTATCGTCCGTAGAATTATCGTCCACCACAATGAGCTCATTGGGCAAATAGGTCTGCTTTGCAAATGAGTTTAAGCACTCGTTTAAATGGGCAGCCTCATTATGGGCGGGAACAACAATACTTATTTTCATGGGCTATGTTCTTCTATAATCGTGGGTATAATCCCAAGTTGCATTAAGGCCTTTCAGCGTACACAATATAGTATCGGTCGGTGAAGTATCTAAGAATCGGTCTAATACCAATTTTTTTGGTAGGGTTTGTCCATTTGGCAGCGTCTTTAATGTGCCAACCCGATTTTTCCAACAGCCAATCAAACTGCCAATCTTCAAACTCATGATAATGCCTGTCCCATGGGTCGGTTTTACTGCGATACGCAGGGGAGAACCATAATCGCATGGGTATGCTTGCAATCAATTTTTTGGCTTTGATTTCCCTTAGAACATTAAAAGGAGCCACTAAATGTTCAAATATTTCAAAAGCGGTAACTACATCCGCATCCGATTGGACAACCCGGTTAAAGTCCACATCCAAATCTTCACCTTTTGTATTTTCCACCTGAAACCCGTTGGTCCTCATTATCTCCGAAAAAGGATTATCCACTCCCAGGTCTAAAATCGATTCGGCTGGGTCAACGTGTTTTTGCAAAAACTCGAGGGTGTGCCTGTAACGTTTATTGGGAAAGTTGTTTTCGTACATGGGCTAAAATTCCAAAAAACAAATAACAATTCCCAAATTACTTTTACGTTAGATCGATTTTGTGATGAGATCAATACCGATAAACAATGGCATTGATGTTCATTCCGGCACCAACACTGGCAAACATGATAACATCCCCTTTTTGTAGATCGTGCCCTGAGAGATTGCCCTGAAGGACCATGTCATATAAAGTGGGAATGGTGGCCACGGAACTGTTTCCCAATTCGTGAATGCTCATGGGCATAATATTCTCTGGAACACGCTTGCCATAACTTTTGTAAAAGCGCTTAATTATGGCTTCGTCCATTTTTTCGTTGGCCTGATGGATGAAGATTTTTTTTACGTTGTCAATATCCGTGCCGCTCTTGTCCAGACATTCGGCCATAGCCTTGGGTACATTGATGCAGGCAAATTCGTAAATTTTACGCCCTTGCATTTTTATAAACCTGGTGTTCTGGTTCTGCTCTGGATTGTTGGACTTGTCAAAATTTAGGTAGTAAGCCTCCTCATTGGCATATGTTTCCGATGCGTGGGCAAGAATTTCCCCCGAAGGAGCATCGGCTTCAAGAATGGCAGCTCCTGCACCATCGGCAAAGATCATGCTGTCGCGGTCGTGTGGATCGATAACCCTGGAAAGCGTTTCGCCCCCAATAACCAAACATTTTTTGGCCATTCCACTTTTGATGAAGGCGGATGCCTGAATTATTCCTTCAACCCAACCGGGACAACCAAAAATAAGATCGTAGGCAACACATTTGGGGTTTTTAATGCGTAAAAGATGTTTTACCCTCGAAGCCAAGCTTGGCAACATATCACTTTGGGTCTTGCCAGCAGTAAGATCTCCAAAATTATGGGCAAAAATAATGTAGTCCAGTTCTTCCTTGTCGATTCCTGCATTTTGGACCGCTTTTTCTGCGGCCAAAAAACCAATATCGGAGGTTTTTAATTCCGGTTTTGCATAACGCCTTGCCTTAATTCCGGTTATGGCCTTGAATTTTTCTACGATAACCGTATTGGGCTGTTCAAATTTAGAACCGTCCGTTTCTAAAAATGCATGTTCCAAAAATGCTTCGTTTGTAGTAATGATGGAGGGGATGTAACTTCCTGTTCCGGATATGCCTATTTTCATGCTGAGGATAATTTGATCTAAGATACATCATTGTATGTTTTTTATTATGCATGCATAATAAATCTTACAATGCCCAGTCCCGTTCTGGAACTTTATTGGAATCAAAAAAGCCCTGAAAGAATAACGTCTTCAGGGCTATATATCAATGTTCATCGAGGTTTTTAAGCCTCCATGTATTCTTCAATCGGTGCACAAGTACAAATTAAATTACGATCCCCAAAAGCTTCATCGGTTCTTCTAATACTAGGCCAAAACTTATTTTCGGCAACATAGGTCAACGGATAAGCGGCTTTTTCTCTGGAATAGGGAAAATCCCAAGAATCGTTGGTTAGCATACCAAGCGTGTGGGGTGCATTTTTTAGTACGTTGTTGGGCTCTCCAGCTGTGGCCTCATCGATTTCTTGCCTTATGGAAAGCATGGCGTCGCAGAATTTATCGAGTTCTGCCAGGCTTTCACTTTCTGTTGGCTCTATCATTAAAGTGCCGGCCACAGGGAACGATACCGTTGGGGCATGGAAGCCATAATCTATCAATCGCTTTGCGATATCGGTAACTTCTATGCCATTGGCTTTAAACGGACGACAATCCACGATCATCTCATGTGCAGCTCGGCCCCGTTCACCGGCATAAAGAACATCGAATTTTCCTTTTAATCGGTCCTTTATGTAGTTGGCATTCAAAATAGCAGCTTTGGTAGCATTGGTCAAACCTTCGGCCCCCAACATTTTAATATACCCATAGGAGATCAAACATACCAATGAGCTGCCCCATGGAGCTGCGGATATGGCGGTAATAGCATCTTTTCCACCCGTTTTAACCACGGGATTGGACGGTAAGAACGGTTTTAATTGTTCAGCTACGCAAATTGGCCCAACTCCGGGCCCACCGCCACCGTGTGGAATGGCAAATGTTTTGTGTAAGTTTAAGTGGCATACATCTGCACCTATGGTGGCCGGATTGGTCAAGCCTACTTGAGCGTTCATGTTGGCACCATCCATGTAAACTTGACCACCGTGGTCGTGTATCAGTTTGGTGATCTGTTTTATGGATGACTCAAAAACCCCATGGGTGGAAGGGTAGGTTACCATTAAGGCTGCAAGGTTTTCGGCATGTTTAACCACTTTTTCCTCCAAGTCGGTTACATCAATATTTCCTTGGTCATCTGTTTTGGTCACCACCACTTTCATTCCGGCCATTACGGCAGAAGCAGGGTTGGTGCCATGTGCGGACGCCGGAATAATACAGATATTACGGTGTCCTTCGCCACGGGATTCGTGGTAAGCGCGTATGACCACTAAGCCGGCATACTCACCTTGGGCTCCCGAGTTAGGTTGTAGTGATGTGGCAGCGAAACCTGTAATAACGTTCAGTTGCTCCTCCAAGGATTGAAGAACTTCTTGATAGCCTTGTGCCTGATCCAGTGGGACAAAGGGATGGATATTGCCCCATTGTGGCCAACTTAATGGTAGCATTTCCGAAGCAGCATTGAGCTTCATAGTGCAGCTACCCAAGGAAATCATGGAGTGGTTCAGTGCCAAATCCTTACGCTCCAATTTTTTGATGTAGCGCATCAACTCGGTTTCGGAATGATAGGAGTTGAAGACTTCATGCTCCATAAATGGAGCTTTTCTTTGAAGACCGGCCGGAATGGCATCGTCCAATTCTAAGTCTTTTAAAGACTTTTCCTGTAAATTGTGTGATTCAAGGAAACAAGATATCAATGTGTTCAAATCTGATTCCGAAACGGATTCATTCATCGAAATGGACACAGTTTCCCCATCTACATAAAATAGGTTGATGCCTTTCTTCTCGGCAAGCTCTTTAAGGCGCTTCGTGTTTTTGACTTTTACTTTTATAGTGTCAAAATAGGAAGAGTTTACTTGGTCAAACCCATAAGTTTCCAGACTTTTGGCCAATTTTTTAGTATAGCCGTGTACTTTTTCGGCGATGTATTTTAATCCATCCGGTCCGTGATATACGGCGTACATCCCGGCCATTACGGCCAATAGTACTTGGGCGGTACAAATATTGGAGGTGGCCTTGTCCCTTTTAATATGTTGTTCCCTTGTTTGTAATGCCATACGCAAGGCACGGTTACCATCAGTATCCTTGGTAACACCGATTATACGGCCCGGGATACTTCTCTTATATTCTTCTTTGGTGGCAAAAAAAGCAGCGTGCGGTCCTCCGTAACCCAAGGGGATACCAAAGCGTTGTGTAGTTCCCACCACGGCATCTACGCCCCATTCTCCAGGAGGGGTCAGCATAACCAAACTTAGAATATCGGCGGCAACGGCCACTTTTATATCCTTGGCTTTTGCATTTTCCACAAAGGATGCATAATCATGGACCTGACCGTATTTTCCGGGATACTGTAACATAGCGCCATAAAAATCATCGGAAAATTGAAAAGTTTCATGGTTGCCCACTACCAATTCTATACCTAAAGGTATAGCCCGCGTTTTGAGCAAGCTCAATGTTTGCGGCAAAATCTCTTCGGATACAAAGAACTTGCTTACTTGTTCTTTTTTCTGGGGACGACTGCGCAATTCAAACAACATGGTCATCGCTTCGGCCGCTGCGGTACTTTCGTCCAAAAGTGAGGCATTGGCAATTTCCATGCCGGTTAGGTCGGAAACCATGGTCTGGAAGTTAAGCAATGCTTCTAGTCTTCCTTGGGCAATCTCGGCCTGATAGGGCGTGTAAGCGGTGTACCACCCAGGGTTTTCCAATATATTTCGTTTGATCACCGATGGTGTCAAGGTTTCATGGTATCCCAGCCCGATATAACTTTTAAAAACCTTGTTCTTTTCGGCCAGTTGGTGAAGGTGGCTCAGGAATTCGTGTTCACTTATCCCTTCGGGAAGATCAAGTGTCTTTTTTAATTTGATGTCATCGGGGATAGTCTCATAAATGAGTTGATCCATACTATCGACCCCAATAGTTTCGAGCATGTGGGGCAAGTCCTTTTCTGTAATGCCAATGTGCCTGGCAGCAAAAACCTCTGTGTTCATGTTCAATCCAATAAAGTGTACAAAATTAGGGATAAATTCGATGAAAATGGTCAATTTTGAATATCGCGGGAACAAAGTTGTTAACCACAAATTAACCTTGAGTGAAATAGAAGCGACAATGATTTGATGCGAACCTTAAAAGCTATATTCGACTTTTATCTCGATGCCAGTATCCATGTGGCCGTTTCGGTTATTTCTATGGCCGGGGCAACATTTTATTTGATGGGCAGCTCTACCGATATATATCTTTTGGGCTTTATTTTTTTTAGTGTGATCGTTTGTTACAACTTTATAAAATATGGGGTAGAGGCCTATAAGTATATAATCGTGTCCAATGCGTACCACAAGCTTATCCAGGTTTTTAGTTTTTTGTCGTTCGGTATGGCCATTCTTTTTCTGATGCGATTGGATGCCAAAATATGGGTGGCAACCATTTGTCTTGCGGTATTGTCCGTACTTTATGCAGTTCCTTTATTGCCCAGGGCCAGGAACTTAAGGAATTTAGCTGGTCTTAAAGTGTATATTGTGGCCTTTGTTTGGGCCGGATTCACGGTCTTACTGCCGGTTTTGGATGCCGATATGCCCTTGGATTGGGATTTTGCAGTTACATTTATCCAGAGGATGCTCTTGGTCTTGATTCTTATTCTACCGTTTGAAATCCGCGATTTACAATGGGACCACAAGAGTTTGAGAACCTTACCACAACTATTGGGTGAACGCAATACCCGGCGCTTGGGAACTATATTGTCCTTGGTTTTCTTTATGATCACATTTTTAAAGGACAACCTGAAAAGCGAGGAAATAGCCCTCAGACTGATCCTGGTCGCAATATTGATTTTTGTTTTGCAGATGGGTAAAAAAATGCGTTCCAAGTATTTTGTAATGTTCTGGATAGAAGCGATCCCTATTTTTTGGTTGGGTCTGCTTTGGCTTTCGGAAAGATACGGTTAGGCATTCTTTTTTTCCAGGTCCCTTTTCATTTTTTCCTTGTCTTCTTCGGACAATACAGTAAGTCCGGCCCTATCGCAAAGCGAGGTCAATTCGTTGTTCTTCTTGGAATATCCTTTGCATACTTTGCAGGTAAACAGGTGAAAGCGCAACTTGATAATATCCCAAAAACTTGCTTCCTTGTATTGGGATTTATCGCAGATGCCCTGTGCTTCCTCACATGAAATCTTCATAGCTAAAACCAATTTTCGTTTAAACAACCCATTAATGCAGTTCTTGCCCTATGGATCATTACCCATAAGTTGGACGGATTTATGCCCAATTCATTACAAACATCTTCCGTGCTCATGCCCTGTATGGTTTTCATGCTAAAAACCAATGCTTGTTTTTGGGGTAATTTGGATATACAATCTTGTAGTGCATCACCCAATTCCTCGTTCTCAAGTACATTGTCGCCGTCTTTACTGTAAGGGTCGGCTACCTGCTGTTCCAGCCAATCACCTTCAGCATCGGTATCGGAACTATAATTTATACGTACTTCTGCTTTGCCTTTTTTTGAATTGATTTTTCGGTAGTGGTCTATAACCTTTCGTTTTAGGATGGACACCAACCAAGTTCGCTCGGCAGCATCGCCCTTGTAGTTTTTAGCTGAATTAAGACCTGCAAAAAAGGTCTCCTGAACCAAATCCTTTGCAATTTCTGTGTCGCTTACACGGGATACTGCATAGTTAAAGAGGTAATCCGCATATTGATCTACCCAAGTGTCCGGTTGAAGTTTATGTTTGGTCATATTCCTATCGAATAACCAAAAGTAATGGTTTTTGGCGTTTTAACATCGGTTTTGAGGCAGGTTAGACGTATGAATTGCTCCTACCTAACACATTGTTTGTGGTTTAACAACAATTTAGTTCTATAAAAAAAAGGAAAATTGAGTTTATTTGAATTGGGTCAGGATGTTTTTTACCTGTTCCGATTTTAGCGGTTTGATCAAATAATCGGTAATGGCATCGTTTCTTTTGGCCTTGCGGATGTCTTTAGGGTCAATGGAAGAGGATACAAGATATACCTGTATGGGTTTGTTCAGCTTTGGCAGTAGATCTGTGAATTCATCCATAAACTGGAATCCATCCATTACGGGCATGTTGATGTCCAGAAAAATAATATCGGGCAGGGCATCCTTATCATTTTTATTGTTGATGATATATTCGAGTGCTTGGGCGCCGTCGGTAAAAACTTGGGTAGATTTTACCGTAGGGATGTTTCTTATGGTCACCTTCATGGTAAATTGATAGATATCATCATCGTCGACTATACATACATTAATAGGTTTCATGGGGGTCAATGATTTAGGTTAACAAAAAAGGATGTGCCGATGCCCGGTTCGCTCTCGGCCCAAATTTTTCCGCCCATGGCGTCTATTTGTGCCTTGGTCAGAAAAAGGCCCACGCCTTTGGCGTCCTTGTTACGATGGAATACCTTGCTAAATCCAAACAATTTATGTCCGTTTTTTTTAAGGTCTATGCCCAGTCCGTTGTCCCGAAATTCCAGTTGGGTCCTTCCATTTTCTATTTTGGACTTCACCAATATTTTTGGTTTTCTATTCTCGTCCCTATACTTCAACGAATTGCTGATCAGATTCAGGAAAATGCTCTCCAAATAAATTTTATTGTACATGGCGCTTTCGACTTCGGAAAAATCATGTTCAATAATTGCTTCGGTCTTCAGTATTTGGGCGGCGAGCATATCCTCTGTCTTCTGGAGGATAGATTCAAAAATGGTCTCTTCGAGGGCAACGTTGGTCTTGTTTTTTATTACCAAGGACTCTACTAGTGTGTCCAAAGTCCAGGTTAAATGATTGGTAACAGATTCCATTTTTTCTATGAGCTCCTCTCGCAGGTCACTGTCGTCCTCCGTCTTGTAAATATTGATCAGGGAACTTAGGTTGCTCACCGGCGATCGCAGATTATGCGATGTGATATGGTTGAATTCGGCCAGTTGCTTATTCTGGATTTTTAGCTTGTTTGCGGATTCCTTTAAACTTTTATTGGTTTCCAAAATCCGATGGGCACTCTGTTTTTGTTCGGTAATATCCCGAATGGCCAAGGAGACCAACAGTCCCTCGGAGGTTACAAGAGGACTAAGGGTGACCTGAACGGGTATTTGAAAACCAGCTTTGTTTTGTACATAGAAATCGAGATCGGCAGGCAGTCCTGTATGTTTTGGGTCTTTAAAAAATATGTTGGCGTGGTACTCCATGGTATCCCACAAGCGATTGGGTACGAGCATGGAAACATGTTGGTCTACAAGTTCGGTTGCCTTGTACCCGAACATTTTTTCCGCTTGTTTGTTGGCCAATTGTATCAGACCTTTTGTGTCTACAATGATCATTGTGTCCGGTGCGGAATCCAATAGGCCCCGGAACTTAATTTCGGACATACGTTGTTCTGTAATGTCCTGTGTGATCCCAACCATTTTTAGAACATTTCCTGCTCTGTCCGTTACCACCTCGCCATAAAGTTCAACGGTTCTCACCGCTCCACTATCGTAAACAATACGGTGCATAAACTTTCTGAATTTTTTTTCTGCAATAAATTCCTCTGCATGGGCGCGGAACATATCCCTGTCGCCGGGGTGAATGGCTTCAACCACATTCTCAAAACCAAGGGGAGTGCCCACCTCCATGTCAAAGATCCGGTACATGTTGTCGGACCAAGTAAGATGGTCGTTCACTACATCCCATTCCCAATATCCTATTTTTGCCAGTTCTTCGGCAAAGGTCAATTGCTGGTTTTTTTGAATTACCTCTTGAGCTTTGTTGAATTGATCGGTAATATCTTGGCATGTGCCCAGCATTTCAATGGTTTGCCCATGGGCCACATTGACAATTCCAGTGGATTTAATGGTTTTTACGGAACCATCTTGTAACCGGATACGATAGTTAAGGTCTTCGTAAACCCCTGTTTCTGAGGCTTCGCCTATTTTTCGTTCCACATAAGGTCGGTCATCTTCATGTACATAGTTTAAAAACACTTCATAACTTAAGTCTGCGTCTTTTGGGTGTCCGTAGATGTCGTATAAGTTATCCGACCATTGTACTTCATTGGTAAGTGCGTTCCATTTCCAGTTGCCGATTTTGGCCATCTTTTCGGCAAGGTTGAGCTGCTGGTTCTTAAAGATGAGTTCTTGTTCCTTTATGGTATGTTCGGTAATATCTTGGCACGTGCCCAGAATTTCCTGGACCATTCCTTTGCTGTCCGTTATAGCCTGCCCAACGGTATTAATGGTTTTTAGGGTTCCATCTTTTAACTGGATACGATAAACAATGGGCTCAAAATTTTTTGTAGCTACAGCGTTTTCCATATTTGCCTTAACGGCTTCTCTGTCTTCATGGAAAATGGTGTTCAAAAATATTTCGGTATCAACTTTGATGTTTTTGTCAACTCCTGATATTTCATATAAGTTATCCGACCAATAGGCTGTGTCGGTATCCAAACACCAGCGCCAGTGTCCAATTTTTGCGATTTTTTCCGCGTTGTTGAGTTGTTGGTTCTTTTTTAGTAATTCTTGTTTCTGATGCACAAATTCCGTTATATCCTGAGAGGTGCCGATTATCTGATCTATTTCTCCCTGTTCATTAACAATGATCTCTCCTATGACTTTAAAATGGTGTATACTGCCATCTTTGTGTTTTATTCTGTGGGTGAAGGGTTCAAATATCTTGGTTTCGTTGCATTTGTCTATATGCTCCAAGATCTTTTTTCTATCCTCTTCGGGAATGTGTTTTAAATATTTTTCCAAGGTCATTGGAACACCGATTTTAAGGTCGGCTATCCTGTACATATTTTCGGACCAAGTGAATTTTTGGGATACCGGATCTATTCTCCAATGGCCTATATGGGCCATTTTTTCGGCAAAACCTAGGAGCTGGTTCTTTCGGGTCAAATCGAATTTTATTCTTTTTCGCTCCGTAATATCCTGTAGAACGCCAATGATTTTAACACAATTGCCATTCCTGAACTCTGGATATCCTATATTCCGTACATATCGCTGATTTCCTTTGGCGGTTATCATTTCCACATCCAGATCAAAAGGCTCTCCATGTTCCTTTGCCCGGTGTAATGCCTGTATGGCTTGTTCCCTACAATTTCCCTCCTTGAAAAAATATTTGATATTTTCCAGTGTTGGCACAAAATCGCTTGGCACTTCCGTAATTTCTCGGGTAACTCCGCTCCAATATATTGTATTGGATGCAACGCTAAGTTCATATATGCCGACCTTTGCGATCTTTAAGGTTTTTTCGAACAAATCCCTTGTGCTGATATCTTCAATATCCCAATGCTTCATTTTAAAGGTTGATTACATTTAGGGGGAACATAGCATTATTGTTTAGGACATTTGTTTTGCCCGTTTCATTTGTATTTGGTAAACCGTTAAGCTATAGAACAATATAACTCTAATTTATGATATCAATCAAGATTGACTTTAAAATCAATTGGTTTTCAACAAACCTGCCCGTTCGAGCAATGCATCAATGTTGGGTTCGGCTCCCCTGAACTTTTTGTAAAGGTCCATTGGGTTTTCTGTGCCTCCTTTCGAGAGGACATGTTCTTTGAACTTATCGGCCACCTTGGTATTGAAAATTCCATTTTCCTTAAAATGGGCAAAGGCGTCGGCATCCAAGACCTCGGCCCACTTATAACTATAGTAGCCGGATGAATACCCGCCTTGGAAGATGTGTGAAAATGATGTGCTCATACATGTTTCCGGTGTTTCAGGAAAGAGGTTGGTGCTTTCAAAAGCAGCTGTTTCGTATGCCTTAACGTTATTGACGTTAGATGGATCTTTTCCATGCCATGCCATATCCAAAAGGCCAAAGCTCAATTGGCGTACCGTAGCCATGCCTTCTTGGAAAGTTGCCGACTCCTTTATCTTTTCAACCAGTTCCATGGGGATCATTTCCCCACTTTCATAGTGATGGGCAAAAAGTTCCAGAGCCTCTTTTTCGTAGCACCAGTTTTCCATTACTTGACTTGGCAGTTCCACAAAATCCCAGTATACGGAAGTGCCGGATAAACTAGGGTAATTGGTGTTTGCCAACATCCCGTGCAGGGCATGTCCAAACTCATGGAAAAGCGTGGTCACTTCGTTAAAAGTGAGCAAGGAAGGTTTTGAGGCTGTTGGTTTGGTAAAATTACATACGTTTGCTATGTGTGGTCTACTATTTTTACCGTTCAAGGTGTATTGTGGCTTAAAAGATGTCATCCATGCGCCGCCACGTTTACCCGGTCTTGGATGGAAGTCGGCATAGAAGAGCGATAAAAAATTATCGTTCTCGTAAACCTCGAAAGTTTTTACCTCTTCGTGGTATTTGTCCACTGTGTCAACCTCTTTAAAAGTGAGTCCAAACAGTTTTTCGGCCACTTTGAAAACGCCGTTGATCACGTTCTCCAGTTTAAAATAGGGTTTTAGTTTTTCATCGTCCAGATCAAAGAGTTTCTGCTTCAATTTTTCGGAATAATAGGCGCTGTCCCATTTTTCAAGCCGATCAATATTATCCAACTCTTTGGCATACGCTTCCAATTCAGCAAACTCGCGATCGGCGGCTGGTTTGGCTTTCTCTAAAAGTTCGTTCAGGAAGTCAAGTACTTTTTCGGGGGTCTCCGCCATGCGCTCTTCCAGAACAAAATCTGCATGGGTTTTATAACCGAGCAAATTGGCACGCTCAAAGCGCAGGTTTACGATTTTTTTTACATTTTCTTGATTGTCCAGCTCGTCATTATGAAACCCTTTGCTGCCGAAAGCTAAAGAAAGTTCTCTGCGCAATTCCCTGTTCTTGGCGTATTTCATAAACGGGATATAGCTCGGATAGTCCAAGGTAATCAGCCAGCCTTGCCTGCCTTTGGATTCTGCTAGTTGCGCTGCTGCCTCTTTGGTGCCTTCGGGAAGGCCATCCACATCTTTTTCATCCGTTAGCAACATTTCATATTTGTTAGTCTCAGCCAGCACGTTTTCGCCAAACGTGAGCTTTAATTTAGAGAGTTCCGCATCGATTTCTCGTAGGCGTTTTTTTTCTTTTTCTTTTAAGTTGGCACCATTTCGGCTGAAATTCTTGTATTTCTTTTCAAGAAGGGTTTGCTGCTCCGTGGTAAGGTCTAAAGAATCGCGTTGTTCGTAAACAGTTTTAATTCTGTTGAACAGGTCCTCGTTTAAAGTGATGTCGTTGCTGAATTCCGATAATAGTGGGGAGACTTCCTGTGCGATTTTTTGAATTTCTTCGTTGGTTTCCGCTGAATTTAGATTGAAAAATATACTGGAAATACGGTCCAATTGTTGTCCGGAAAAATCCAAAGCTTCCAACGTGTTTTTGAAAGTTGGAGGTTTTGGGTTGTTCACAATGTCATCGATTTCCTTTTTGGTATCCTCGATGGCCTGAAGAAAAGCGGGCTTAAAATGTTCGTTCTTTATTTTGGAAAATGGAGCTTGATCAAATGGCTCCAATAATGGATTGTTCATAGTTGTCAAATCTATTTTTTGTTTTTTAACCATATTACCGCCCAGTCGCTCAATACATAAGCCAATCCAATAATAGATGAAAAGATTGCCATCGTTACTGGGGCATACAATCGGATATTGGCGCCGTAGGTTCTTTTGTTCATGGCTTCCATGGCTTCATCCGTGTATTCATTGAGGTCTACAAAGCCATTATTGTTCAAATCATAAGTGTTGGCATAATCCGAAATAAATTGCCAACGAATTTCAATAAAAATTAGCAAAGCGGCATAAATGGTGAACACCAGCAGACTACCTTTCCAAAGTCCTTTTATATATGGGTTGTCGACTTTTTTTAAGGTCAGCCCAAAAAGAGCAATGGCACAGATGCCTAGCAAAATACCGATTTGATTATAGTTCATAATCAAAAAAGATTATTAGAAAGATTTATTGACTTCCTCAGCCCCTTTGATCACCTTTTCTTTGAGACCTTCCTTGTAGGCGATGATATTCTCCATAATCTCGTTATTGGAGCTCCCAATAATCTGGGCGGCAAGGATTCCGGCATTTTTGGCACCGTTAAGGGCTACTGTGGCCACGGGAACACCTCCTGGCATTTGTAAAATAGATAACACTGAATCCCAACCATCAATGGAGTTGCTACTTTTAACGGGAACCCCTATCACCGGAAGTGGCGATAAGGATGCTACCATTCCGGGCAAGTGCGCTGCACCTCCTGCACCCGCAATAATGGCCGAATACCCATTGATGTGGGCACTTTTGCTAAAACTGAACAATTTTTCGGGTGTTCTGTGGGCAGACACAATGTCCACATCTACATTAACTCCCAATTCTTTTAAAATATCGATGGCGTCTTGCATAACGGGAAGGTCGCTTGTGCTTCCCATGATCACGGCTACTTTGCTCATATCTTATTTGCTTATCACTTTAATGGTTTCTTTTACCTGCTGTGCCACTTCTCTGGCTATGGCCATATTCTCGTCCACGATGGTTACATGGCCCATTTTACGGAACGGACGTGTTTGTTTTTTGCCATAAATGTGTGGGGTGACCCCGTCCATTTCCAATATTTTGTCGATATTCTCGTAAACCACATTCCCGGTATGGCCCTCGGCACCGACCAAATTAACCATAATTCCGGCCACTTTACTATCGGTTTTTCCTAATGGCATGCCCAAAATGGCACGAATATGCTGTTCGAACTGATTGGTGTACGAAGCCTCAATGCTGTAATGGCCACTGTTATGAGGTCGTGGAGCAGACTCGTTTACCATAATCTTATCATCCTTGGTCTGGAACATTTCTACGGCCAACAAACCAACATGTTTCATATGTTCCGAAACTTTTAATGCCACTTCCTGTGCTTTTTTGGCTACGGCATCATCAATTCGAGCAGGACAGATAACATATTCCACCTGATTGGCTTCTGGGTGAAACTCCATTTCCACAACAGGGTATGTTTTAACTTCACCTTTGATGTTTCGCGCAACTACAACGGCCAGCTCATTTTTAAAATCGATCATTTTTTCGGCAATGCACTCAACATTGGGCAGCTCTTTAAGGTCCTCTATTTTACGGACCACCTTAACACCCTGTCCGTCGTAACCAAATTGGGCGCTTTTCCAAACAAACGGCAAGGAAAGTCCTCCATTGTGAATGCTGTCCTCAATTTCTGAAGTATAGGCAAATCGGGTGAATGGGGCAGTGGGTATATTGTGATCGGTATAGAACAACTTTTGTACGGCCTTGTTCTGGATGGTTCTTAGAGTTTTGGTCGGGGGATAAACCTGGATTCCTTCGTGCTCTAATTTTTCGAGTGCATCTATATTTACGTTCTCGATCTCTATGGTAAGTACATCTACATCTTTTCCAAATGCCAAAACAGCATCATAATCCATCAGGCTGCCCTGAATAAATTCGTTACAGGCTATTTTGCAAGGGGCTTCGGCCGAAGCATCCATCACTTTGGTCTGTATGTCCCATTTCCTGGTTTCGTAAAGCATCATTTTGCCCAGTTGTCCACCACCTAAAATTCCCAGTTTAAAGTCGGAAGAGAAAATTTGCATTGATTTGTGAATTGAATGTGAGCAAAAATACGTGAAATCCACGAGGGTATAAAAGTTGAACGGGCCTAGCAGCTTTAAAAATATTATCTTTGCCAACCTGATGATAACTTGAACACATTGATTAAGCTCCACGACAAGTATTTTAAGCCCTATATTAAGGAAGAAAAAATCCTCGCCGCCATTGAAAAAATGGCCCAAGAAATCGCTGAGGATTACAAGGACGAAACACCTCTATTTGTGGGTGTGCTCAATGGGGCCTTTATGTTTGTTTCCGATTTTTTAAAAGCCTATCAACATCCTTGTGAGGTGTCATTTGTTCGGTTGAGCTCGTACCAAGGCCTCACATCAACGGGTATTGTGGAGACCCTCCTCGATGTTCCAGAAGGGATGGGGGGTAAAAGTGTGATCATTTTGGAAGATGTTGTGGATACCGGTCGCACCTTAAAGCAGTTGGTCCATTTATTTTCCAATACCAATGTAAAGGAATTTAAGATCGGCACCCTTTTTTATAAATCCGATGTGTACAATGGCGAATATGCCATCGACTATGTAGGCCTGGAAATTCCCGATGATTTTATTGTAGGGTATGGGCTGGATTATAATGAACTGGGCCGAAACCTAAGAGAAGTTTACCAATTAAATCAAACAGATATGATTAACCTAGTGCTTTTTGGAAAGCCAGGAGCTGGAAAAGGTACCCAGGCAGGGTTCCTAAAGGAAAAATATAATCTGAAGCACATTTCCACGGGGGATGTTTTCCGATACAACATTAAAAACGGTACGGAGCTCGGTAAATTGGCCAAGTCCTATATTGATAAAGGGGATTTGGTTCCAGATGCGGTTACCATTGATATGTTGAAGGACGAAGTCGAAAAAAATCCGGAAGCGGCAGGTTTTATTTTTGATGGATTCCCCAGAACGGCGGCACAAGCAGAAGCATTGGACAATTTCTTGGAGTCCAAGGATATGAAGGTGAACGCAACCATTGCATTGGAAGCTGAGGACGATATTTTGGTACAACGCCTTTTGGAGCGGGGCAAGAGCAGTGGTCGCTCCGATGATCAGGACGAAAGCAAGATTCGCAACCGTTTTGATGAGTACAACGAAAAAACCGCTCCCTTGAAAGCCTATTATGAAAAACAAGGGAAGTTCCACTCCGTAAACGGGATAGGTGGCATTGATGAGATTACCGGGCGTTTGAGCAAAGTGATCGATTCCCTATAATTAGTTTCTTTTGAAAAGATATTGGATTTATGACCGAGGGTAATTTTGTGGATTATGTAAAAGTGCACGTCACTTCTGGTAACGGAGGCAAAGGCTCTGCACATTTACGTCGCGAAAAGTATGTGGCCAAAGGTGGTCCGGATGGCGGTGATGGCGGTAGAGGAGGTCATGTAATCATAAAAGGGAACAAAAATTTATGGACTTTGGTCCATTTTAAGTTTAAAAAGCATTTTAAGGCAGGTCACGGAGAGCACGGAAGCAAAAGCCGAAGCACAGGTGCCGATGGCGAAGATGTATACTTGGAGGTGCCTTTGGGCACAGTGGTACGAAATACTGAAACCAACGAAATACTCTTTGAGATAACCGAGGACGGTGAGGAAAAAATTGTTCTCGAAGGCGGAATGGGAGGTCGTGGCAACTGGCACTTTAAAAGTGCCACGAACCAAACTCCAAGATATGCCCAACCCGGGATAAGCGGTAAGGAAGATCACCTTACCTTGGAACTTAAAGTTTTGGCGGATGTTGGTCTGGTTGGTTTTCCCAATGCAGGTAAATCCACATTGCTTTCCGCGATGACCTCTGCAAAACCTAAAATTGCCAATTACGAGTTTACCACCCTAAAACCCAATTTAGGGATTGTTGAATATCGGGATTTTCAAAGTTTTGTAATGGCAGACATTCCCGGAATAATCGAAGGAGCTGCAGAAGGTAAGGGTCTGGGACACTATTTTTTACGTCATATTGAACGTAATGCAACGCTCTTGTTCTTGGTTCCCGCCGATAGCAAGGACATCAGTCAAGAATATAATATTCTTCTGGATGAATTAAGGAGGTACAATCCCGAATTGTTGGATAAGCAACGCCTGGTGGCCATTTCCAAATGTGATATGTTGGACGATGAGCTTATCGAGGAAATGAACGAGGATATGAAAGAAGATTTTAAGGATGTTCCATACATGTTTATTTCTTCTGTGAGCGGACTCGGTATTCAGCAACTTAAGGACAGACTTTGGAAGTTATTGAACGATTAATCGTCAATATTCACTTTTCCGATCAATTTATTGGTTAAATTTAAGTGGATCCAAGGATGTACCATGCGCAAACTTCTTTCTTTACTATCGGTCTTCATATTGTTCTCCTGTAGTGCTGTAAGGGTGAACTACGATTATGATAAAACGGTCGACTTTTTAAGTTACTCTACCTATAATTATTATCCGGATATGCAGTCTGGCCTGAGCCAATTGGACGAAAGGCGTCTTCTCAGTGCCCTAGATTCCACTTTACAGGCCCGTGGCTACCGATTGGCCGAAGAACCCGAACTATTTTTCAATATAATAAGCGATGAATACAGAGGTGCGCCGAACAATAATGTTGGTGTCGGTATCGGGGGGACCGGGAGAAATGTTGGTGGTGGTATTTCTGTTGGACTGCCATTGGGAGGCCCAACTTTACAAAGGAGTATTCAGTTTGATCTAGTAGATGCCCAGCGAGATGCACTTGTCTGGCAGGCTAGGGCAGAGAGCGGACTTCGGGATAATGCATCGCCCAGTGTACGGGAAGCTAAACTTAAAGCTGTGGTAAAAAAGGTGTTCTCCAAATTTCCACCACAGCCCAAATAGTTCTTAAAATCAACTGTTTACAGGATTATTGGCGCACATACATAGTACATTTACCGTTCACTTGCCCCAAATTACCACTTGTCATAAAATACTTCTCGTAAGAAGTGTTGTCCATTACTTTCGCTTTAGAAATAAAATCTAAAAAGCAGAACAGTCATGATAGCACTAGCTAAATTTATTATCTCAATTTTAGTAAGCATAATTTTATAATCCGTTTAATCGGGGTAAAAACTCATCAATATGAAAAAACTGAGCACACAACAAAAAATAGTATTTGCCATGGGTATCCTTGGGGTGTTGATAGGAATCTATGGAAAGTTCAATTCCTGGGAACATGCAATGTATTTTCCATTCTTCTATTCTGGCTCCGCCATGATGTGGATTGCATTTTTGCCACAGAGAAAATCCTGTTGCAGTCTTTTTAAAAGGAAAGCGGCGCAAAAATCGTAGTAGAGTCTGTGCCGAGTAAGTTTAATGTAAATTTGGGCAGTAGATGCCCTAGCGAATGGAATTAAGTTCAAAGAAAAGGAATGTTGCGTTTTGGACGCTTCAATTGTTAGGATGGGTTTTTATTAACTCTATTGGAGCATTGATTCCCCAAAAAATTAGTTTCGAGATGGTCGTGTTTTCGATTGTTGTTGGAACTTTTATAGGTGTGTTTTCAACCGCTATTTTGCGCTGGTACCTTAAAAGGAACGTTCATTTTGATTCCTTTGGAGGCAAAGAAGTCATTAAAATTATTTTGTCCACATTGGTGGCCTCTGCAATTTTTGGACTCCTTAATGTCCTTTTTGGGTATATATATGTGGAATTTGGGCCGGAGCTCACGGAGTCGGAAATCCATATGTTCGAAGGCTATGATAAAGTAATGGTCCAAGTGTTGAATTCGCTCTTTTTGGTCGGGGCATGGACGATTACCTATTTGGTGATCAAATTGCTTTTAAAGGTGAACCAAAACCGCATTGAACGGTTGGAGCTCAACACTACTTTAAAGCAGGCTCAATTAAATACGTTAAAAGGTCAGATAAATCCACATTTTATGTTCAATAGCCTCAATAATATCCGTGGGCTTATGTTGGAAGATGTGGAAAAATCCAGGGAGATGCTCACTAAACTTTCTGAAATTATCCGCTACTCCTTGACCAAAAACAATGTAAATGACATCCCGGTACACGAAGAACTGGAGGTAGTGAACAATTATATCGATCTATCCAAGATTCAGTTCGAAGATCGTTTGGAGTATGTAAAACAAATTGAGGAAGATACGTTCGATCTTAGAATCCCTCCGATGGTCATTCAATTGTTGATAGAAAATGCGGTAAAGCATGGCATTTCCAATCTAAAAAATGGAGGGCGGGTGCTCTTGTCCATTTATAAAAAGGACGGCGATTTGTTCATTATTGTTCGGAATACCGGGAAACTCAACTTTTCCAAGGGCTCCACCAAATTGGGGTTGAAGAACATAGAACAGCGCCTTAAATTGTTGTACGCCGATAAAGCTTCCTTTAAATTAGAGGAAATATCCGATGAAGTAGTGGCAGAAATTAAAATACCATTGGCATGAAGATAAAGGCGGTAATCGTAGAAGATTCCAGACTGGCTAGGAACGAGCTTAAGGAGCTTTTAAAACTCCACGATGATCTAGAGCTAGTAGGTGAAGCGGAAAATGTGGACGATGGGGTGGCGCTGATAGAATCCGAGTCGCCGGATTTGTTGTTTTTGGACATTAACATGCCAGAGAAAGATGGTTTTGATCTATTGGAAATGTTGGATGAGGTTCCTATTACTGTTTTTACCACGGCTTATGACGAGTATGCTATAAAATCCTTTGAATACAATGCCTTGGATTATTTGTTGAAACCCGTGAGCAGTAAGCGTTTTAATATGGCCTTGGAAAAGGTACGTGAAAAAATGGTGACCAAGGAGGAGATTGCTTCCAACGTTAAGGTTTTGACAGAGACCAGTCAAATTTTTATTAAAGATGGGGAAGCCTGTTGGTTGGTTAAAATAGGGGATATTACCCTGTTCGAAATTGTTGGGAACTATACCAGGGTGCATTTTGAGGATAAAAAACCATTACTATATAAATCCTTGAACCAGGTTGAGGAAAAATTGCCCCAAGATTCTTTTTTTAGAGCCAATCGCCAACAGATTGTCAACACTAACTATATTGAAAATGTAGTGCCATGGTTCAACGGGAAGTTAAAACTTACCATGAAAAATGGGGAAGAGGTGGAAGTTTCCCGCAGGCAATCTTATATTTTCAAGGATAAAATGAGTCTTTAATTTACAACGATTTTAGCAGTCCGCCATCAATTGGGATATTGGTTCCCGTAATAAAGGCCGCCTGTTCCGATGCCAAGAAGGCAACCAAATAACCATATTCCTTTGGGTCGCCAATCCGTTTTACAGGTACTTGCTCTTCCATGTTGGAGCGCACTTCATTTGGAGAAACACCCATTTTTTCTGCTTTTTTAGAGTTTAGCTGGGCAATTCGGTCAGTATCAAAATAACCTGTTAGCGTACTGTTCACGGTAATGCCATCTTTGGCTACATCGTACGCCAAACTTTTGGCCCAGGTAACCACTGCGGCCCGTATCGTGTTGGAAAGTGCCAAATAGTTCAAGGGCTCCTTTACCGATATGGATGCTATATTGATGATGCGCCCCCATTGTTGCTCTTGCATATGCTTTAGGGCAAGTTCCGTGGTGAATACCACCGATTTGAACAGCAAGTCGAACGCGTTCTGATAATCATCCACTTTCTTTTCCAATGCACCTCCGCCTTCGGGTCCTTGTGTATTGTTGACCAGGATATCCACGTTATTGGTCTCGAAGAAGGCTGATATTTTTACCTTGTAGGCCTCAAAATCTGTAAAATCCACTGAAAGGAATTGGTGCTGTTGCCCTTGGGAGCTGTCCATTTCCATAATGAGCTCCTGCATCCGCCCTGCGCTACGTGCTATAAGGGTCACACTGGCGCCACTAGCTGCAAGTTGTTTTGCTATGGCTTCGCCGATCCCTTTGCTGCTGCCTCCAACTAGGGCTTTTTTTCCCTTTAATGATATATTCATGATTATCGGTACTCTTCTCTTACAGGACTAAAAATATCCATCAATTTACATGGTGTCAAGGCTTTTCCGCTATGGGGAATGTTGGATGGGATAATGACCACATCACCGGGCTTGTACACTCCTTTTTCTCCATTCAGGGTGAATTCGAAAGTACCTTCCACTACGTGCATGATCTGTTCGTGGTCGTGCTGGTGTTCGGGTACTTCCGCATTTTGTTCCACATCCCAAAACACCCAGCTCATCCGCTCTCCGTGCACCAGTTTTCCATGGTATCCGGGCATTATTTCCCGTAGTTCTATTTCTGATAGGTTCATTGTGCTATTTTATGGAAAAATAGCAATTACTCGGGTAAAATTTAAGGGAAAGCGATATTTATCTATTGGTTTGCTCCCATTCAAGTATGGTGAACTCGCATCTCCTGTTCTGTTCGTGGTCCTGTTCAGTGCAGTGGTTTTCTGTTTTGCATTGCACGAGTGGTTTCGATTCGCCATAACCTACGGCATTGATTCTATCTTCCGAGATTCCATTGTCCACCAAGAATTCTTTTACGGAGTTTGCCCGCTTTTGGGAAAGTTCCAAGTTGTATTTGTCATTGCCCCTGTTGTCGGTATGGGTGCCTACTTCAATCTTCATATTTGGGTATTTGTTCATTATGCGAACAACAACATCCAGTCGACCTCGAACATCTTTTCTCAAGTACCAAAGGTTGTAGTCAAAATGGATTTGTTGTGTTTTAATAAAGGTTTTGTCATCTTTTTGAACAAATGCGTCATCATTTTTGTCAACTTCTGATGTTTTGTTTTCATCGGGTTTATCGGGAGTGTTAGATGCCACTGGCTGAGTTTCTTCAATTTCTTTTATGATCAAAGGTTTGATTTCCTTGAAAGAATAGATGTCATCACTGCCTTTGCCCGATGGGCGGTTGGATGAGAAATAACCTTCTTTTGATGAATGAAGTGATATTGCAAAATCATCATACCCACTATTTATGGGCAGTCCCACATTGTCTGGCGTTTTGTGGCTTCCCGATTCGTATTTGGAGATAAAAATATCCAACAAACCAAAACCGGGATGACCGTTTGAAGCAAAGTAAAGATTGTTTTGTGCATCCAAAAAAGGAAATTGTTCCTTCTTATCCGTATTAATGGATGATCCTAAATTAGCGGGATTACTGTAAGATTCATGGGAAATGATATCAACGCTGTATAAATCGAACGACCCAAAGCCGCCTGGGCGGTCGGAAGAGAAATAAAGCTTGGTTTCGTTGTAATTCAATGTTGGATGTTCGGTGGAATGGTTGTCACTATTAAATGGTAATTCTGTAATATTGGTCCATTCGCCGTCTATCCATACTGCTTTGTAAATTTTTAAATTGGAGACCTTCTTGTTGTCTGTTCGTTTTCTTCCTTTTATAAAATTGTTCCGTGTAAAATAAATGGTTTTTCGGTCATTGGTAATAGCAAAAGTTCCCTCGTGCATTTTGGTATTGACCTTACCTGGGAGTCCTTTGCTAAAACTATCATTTTGGGTGATTTTATCAATGGGATGGGAATAAATATCCAAGTATCCTTGATTGTTCCAACGGTACACTTTTTTCCAAGATGTATTCTTTTTTTTGGCAGCGGTGTAAATCAAGTTGGAATCGATTTGCATTGCGGCAAATTCAGAGGCTGGAGTGTTCAAAGGGAGGTTTTTAATCATGAATCTATCCCCAATGGCTTCAATACTGTTAAGGTATAGTTGGTTTTGCCTTCCTTTATCCACGGAAACGGAATCACCCAAGTGTTGATAATAGGCTTGTAATGCTTTTTCTGCTTCTTGATACTTGCCTATGGCCTTTAAAGATTGATTGAGCTTGAAATAATAGGATGCATCCACATTTTTTCCAGATCTTGAGGTTAGGGTCTTGTACCATCTTGCCGCCGAATGCATATCATAAGTCCGGTAATAGGCATCCGCCAGGTTTTGTAATACCTGCTGACTTTTATTGGTAGCTAAGAGTTGCTCGTACAGCGGGATGGCATCACTATAAAAGGCTCGTTCAAAATAGGTGTTGGCACGCTCCAATTCTTTTTGGGCAAAAACGGTTTGTACACTAATCAATATGATAAAAAGTACTTTTTTCATGGTCTTAATAGAATCTTGGTGATTTATCATATCCTTTTTTAAGTCCTAGCAGGTCCAAATCGAAGAGGACAAGGATTTCATGCGACCCAGAACTGAAGCTACCTAAATTGGAAAGGGTATAATCGTAAGCGTAGCCAATTCTAATGGCTGTCATAACCGAAACATTGAACATTGCGCTTACAGCATCTCCCCATCGGTAGGAAAGTCCTGTTTCGAATTTATTGTTGAACAGCATATTAACAGAGGTGTCCAAAGAAATGGGAGAGCCTTCCACCATTTTGGTCATTATAGAGGGCTTTAATTTAAATTCAGGGTTTATGGTGTATACATAACCTGATGTAAAAAACAAGTGTATTTCCTCCGAACCTATGCGCCTAACTCCATCTTGGTTTTCGATATGTTTTGAGGTGAGTAGGTTAGGGGCCGAAACCCCGACGTAAAAGTTAGATCTATTGTAAAATGCACCGACTCCGATAGTAGGGAAAATACTATTGATGTTTTCATTAAAGGCATCATCTTCTTGGAATTCTGGAAAAACCAAATTGTTAAAATTGGTCTCAAAGGAGGTAATGCCACCCTTTAGGCCAAGGGCCAAATTGCTTTTGGAGTCCAGTTGTAAAATATACGCAAAGTCCGCATTAATATTGCTTTCTGAAAGAACGCCGTCCCCAATCTCATCTTTTATGATGGAAATTCCTGTTTCCACCTTGTCACTTAAGGTGGCGTGTGCAAAAAACGTGAATGTTTCAGGGGCACCCTCAACATTTTGCCATTGAGACCGGTAAAGTGCTCCAAAATTGATAAGTCCCCTTTCGTTTGTGGTGTAGGCTGGATTTATTACACTAAGGTTGTACATGTATTGTGTATATTGTGGGTCTTGCTGCGATTTTGCCCCGACGAAACTGAGAAATAATAACAAGGTTATTGGAATTCTTTTCATGGATTTGGTTGCTTATCGGTTTAGGTATAGTCTTCCCTGTTTGGGTTGATAACCTTCCCTGTTAAAATTGATGATATAGAAATAGACCCCGTTGGGAACGGTCTTTCCGTTAGGTCCAGAGCCATCCCAAGCAGGTCTGGAGGCATCTCCCTTGAATAGTGAATTGCCATAGCGATTAAAGATTTCCAATGTGAAATCGGGAAATATTATTTCAATGTTGGGAATATAATATGTGTCGTTTCTGCTGTCGTTATTCGGAGAGAATGCATCTGGAATAAAGAAACCATACTTTTTGGGGTCACAATTGTTGAGGTCGACCGCTACGGGGACTCTATTGGTATTGATGCACCCGGTATCCACATCATAACTTTGTGCGTAGTAAACGGTATCGTCTTCCAAAAGTTCGAAGCTAGATAAGGCCGCACCACCCTCCGCCACGTTGAACCATTCCACTTCTGCCGCAATCACGTTTTCAAGAGATTCCAATTCCGCTACGGTAGGATTATCCAGTGCACAGACCAAGAGTGCATCGGAGATTAAATCGGGTATTGGAGGTTGCACAATGATCGGTGTAATTTCCAATCTGGTGTTGCTCTCGCAGAATCCATCCAGTTGTTCTGCTGCATAGTAGGATTGCCCATCAATAAGGATTTCTGTCGGGTCCAAAATGGTCCCGCCTAAATCCGCATCGTACCAAACCACATTTCCTCCATTGGGCGCAGAGATTGAGAGATCTGACAATGTAAAGTTTTCAGAAGCACATAAAACTGGATTGGAATTGTTGGTAGTGGGTACACCTGATGTGAAAAAAGATACTTGAACCCTGGTACGTTCTTCGCTGACGCAGTTGTTGTTCTGATCGGTGCTGGAGATGTAATAATCCTCGCCATCTTCCAACTCAGTATCCAAAGGCAGTGCTTCCTGACTGTCCGCAGTTGGATAAAAGGAAACAGAGCCACTTGTGGTAACCGTAATGTCCTCCAAAGTTGGGGTGTCATTGTTCAAGCAAAAGGATTGTTGTTCTTCTGCGTCTACCACAATAGGTTCTCTTCCAATCGAAAAACCTTCTTGAAGTTCAAATTCGAATTGTGTTCTACAAGGAGTAGTGTCGTCTTGTGTACTCTTTAGAAGTACCATGTAATCTCCATCGGGGAGATTGGCAATATCGATTCCATAAACAGCAACTCCTCCCATGAAATTAATACTGTTGTCCGTTAGACTGGTTTGGCTATTTTGTTCCACAACTTCGTATTCAATCGTGTAGCTTCCGTTTGGAAGGTTGGGGGCATCTACAAGCACATCAATTGATGTGGCATCACAATTGTTGTCCACGGCAATATCCAACTGAATTTCTTCGGGAATGGGCTGTACCTGAATTCCTGTGTTGATAGTGCAGCCGATTTCATAACTATCCTCAACCGTGATTTCTACGGTGTATGATCCCGAGAGCTGAAATTGCTCCGCTGGAATTTGGAATGATGCAGAACCATTGGTAAACGCAATATTCTGTTCTGATAGGTTTACCACAGCGTTATCGGGAAGTATTACATCATAATTTATGGAATGTATTTCGTTGGTAGGATTCGCCATGGCATCCAAGATGCTTTCCAGATTCACGTTCACTGGATTGTTAGGGCAGATATTCTCGGCAGAGGCGACTGGATTAGATACCAAAAATTCTGTCTGTGCCACATCAATATCATCGCAGATCATTTGTTCGGGTAGGGTGCCTATTATTCCAATTACGTTTACTTGTACCGTTTCATTTATGGGGACTGCCGAGGGCATCACATTGAACGTGCCCGTTCCGTTTTCCAAGAGAATACTGGCAGACTCATCTTGATTTCCCTCGCTACTGGTGACACGATAATCAATTTGATATTGTCCCGATGGTAAAAGCGACGAATCGTAGTTTAAAGTAACTTCGTAGGGTGTTCCCAAACAGTAGTTTTCGGACTCCAAGGAGCCATTTAATGTAGGAAGAATGATGATGAAAACCTCCGTGGAAGATTCTGGACAAACAGGATGTGAGGGTTGAACGGTGTAAGTAAAACTGTAACTCCCATATCCATGATTTGTGTTGATGTCATCCACATTCACAAAGTGGTCCTGAAGATTTTCAAGTTGATTGGTATTGACTTCGGACCATACTCCATTTGGATCTTCATTGTTTAGTAAATCGTTCAAATCAAGATTTGTAAAACCGGATAGGTCGTCTGTAGTGCAGACTATAAAGTCGATAGGTTCGCCAGAATTTGGCGCCTCGTGTACTTCTAAATTCACGGTGGATTGCATTCCTGGACATACATCCACTGCGGGTACGGTGTAGGTGAAAATGTATTCTCCAGGACCTGCAGCTTGGGCATCAAATAGATTGCCGTTTAAAAAACCCGTTTCTGTATTGGGGTCCTCAGCCCAAACACCATTAAAGTCTGGAACCTCTCCATCTATTAAGCTTCCTAAAAAATTGAACATGTTTACGGGTCCATCACTGCACGCATTCGCACTTCCATCAATATTATCCTGTCCAGCGTAACCGCCTAAGAACAGTGTGATGGTAGCAGATTCGTTGCAATTTGGATTGGTGTAGGTGAACTGATGTTCCCCGAAATAGCTTACTTCCCAAAGGTTAAGTATTCCTGTATTGGTGTCCAAGGCACCAATGATGTTGGAGTTTGGTGTGGACCAAGTACCACCTGGGTCGGGCATTCCGTTCAAGTTTGTGAATAAATCAAAAGTTTGATTTGAGATATCATCATACTTGTTGCAAACGGTTATCGTATTGTCTTCTCCAGCACATTGGGAATACATGGACTGTACAACAGTCAAGAACAATATAGTAACCCCAAAAGCACGATGCCAAATATGGGCAAGGTTGTTTTTTGTCATTTTTAAGTAGGTCAAAAAGTTGTAGGTCAATTCGGGGAAGAACTGAAAACAACGGTATTAAAAACAATTAAAAATCGGTTGTGGGGTTACAACGCGATATGCTTTTTGAGGTTAGAAGTCACAAAAATAATAAAAAAAGTTTTTAGGGCGGGCTTGCATGTACTTAATGCAGACTTATCAGTACAGATGGTTTAAAGTATTGTGTTTTTGATGATTTTTGGAGTTAGCTCCAAATGGAATATCGAACATCCCTATTTGCAATGGCATCGGCAATGGTTATTTTTGCGGTTCAAAAAAATAAAAACAATGCAGGTACATTTTATTGGTTTGGGCGAAATAAACATGTTGAATTTGGCCGTGGCCTTGTACAAAAAAGGGGCAACTGTAACCGGCAGTGAAGAAACATTCAACGATTCCCTCGCATCGGGTGTAAAAGAGCGGGGTCAGATTGCCCAGAAAGCAGGTTGGTTTACCGATAAAATCCATGATCGGTTGGACGCAGTAGTATTCGGTCCTAATGTAAAACCTGATAATCCAGAGTTGCTCAAGGCAAAGGAACTCAATTTAAATATACTGACCTGTTCCCAATTTTTGTTCGAGCAGACCAAACTTAAAACTAGGGTGGTTATAGCGGGGACCAATAACAGTGCAACGGTTGCTGCCATGGTTTTTCATGTTTGCGTCTACAACGAACTTCAGGTTGACTATGTCTTGTCCAAACCCACTGAAATTCGTTTGACAGACGAGAACGATTTTGTGATCATCGATGGTGGTAATGTAATCGTGGAAGGAGGTTACCAACTCCAATCCATTCGCCCGAACATAGCTTTACTGAGCGATATTTATTATGATGAAACTTCGGTGCAACCAGATTTTGATAACAATGCCGAGACGTACGCTAAGTTTGTGGATAGTGTTGTAAAAGGCGGCAGCATTACCTATAATGAGGAGGATGTCGAGGTTAAAAAGCGGGTCGAAGCATCTGAAAACCCTATCCGAAAATTTCCATATTCAACCCCGGCATACCAAGTAATGGATGGTGAAGTGTTTGTGGATACCCCGGATGGTGAAATGCCCTTGAAAATTTCTGGACAGGAAAAACTAAGGTGTATGGCAGGGGCCAAGTGGATATGTCAACAAATGGGTATTGATGAGGTCGAGTTTTACGAGGCCATGGCAACTTTTGGATAAGATTCTCAAACCCCAAATTGTCGCAAATGATGGTCCAGATGTTTATATTGCATTTGTCCCCATTGCTCTGGGGTAAACGAGCCAAAAACCGGATGTGGATCCCATTCTTTCTTATCTTTTTCTTGATGGAAATCATTGATCAACCCTATCAATTTATCTTTTTCCTTGCCAAAATCTTTGGACTCGGTTACTTTTAAACCTTTGGCCGTTGGAAGGTTTTGTCTCCATGGTTTATCGTTGTACAAGCTTTTTTTGAAAAACTTCCCCATAAGTTTCAGCATTAGGTTGGGTCGGTTATTGGGATTGTATCTTTTTAACGAAATTTTTAGTGGGTATTGACAGTGATTCAGCATCTGACCCACTTCCATTTTGCCCCATTGCCTTTCGGAAGAATTCGATAGGTTATCGATACGTTCCAATATTTCTTTGTGGGCCTCGGGACTAAAAAGCGATTTCATTTTTGAATTCTTTATGCCCAAGGTACATAAAATTATTCTTCTATCTTTAGGCCATGCAAGATAAACTAGCTTCTTTTTCCATTAAAAATTGGGCGGACGATGATCGACCCAGAGAAAAATTGGTGCAAAAAGGAAGCTCAGTATTGTCCGATGCAGAATTGATCGCTATTTTGATCGGATCGGGCAGTAGGGAGGAAAGCGCCGTGGAGCTGGCCAAACGGATATTGGCTTCGGTCGACCATAACCTTAACGAACTTGGGAAGCTCTCCGTAAACCAATTAATGCGATTTAAAGGTATTGGGGAAGCCAAGGCGGTTTCCATTGCCGCGGCTTTGGAAGTAGGTCGACGAAGGAGAACGGAAGATACCGCCAAGATTACAAAAATTAAAAGTAGCTACGATGCATACGAGCTGCTCTACCCTTTGATCGGCGAGTTGCCGCACGAGGAGTTTTGGATAGTGTACCTGAATAATTCGAATAAGGTGCTCCATAAATGCCAGTTGAGCAAGGGAGGGATAACCGGAACTTTGGTGGATGTTAGGTTGGTGCTCAAACTAGCTTTGGAACTGGGTGCCGTCGGATTGATTTTGGCACACAACCATCCATCGGGTACGTTAAGGCCGAGTGAGGCAGACAAACAACTTACCGACAAGTTGAAGATAGCTTCGGAATCTCTGGACATTAAAATATTAGATCATTTGATATTGGCCAGACAAGACTATCTTAGTTTTGCGGACAAAGGAATATTATAGCCCATGTTATTGATATTTACCCATAAGGTAACCAACCGATTAACATATACTGCCAAACAGATTTTTGAAAGGATCTTGGGAGTGGAGATAGGTTTTACCACAAAGGTGGAAGACTTTATAAAGCATAATGGCCCCAAGATGACCTATTCCAAACAACCGTTGCAAAATGAGTTTTTTATTCGAAGCAACGACCTTTTGTTCGAACAGGGCATTAATGATCTGGATATAAAGGTCGCCGATTGGGACGACATACCTTGTTTCTTCTCGGCGGGAGATAAAAGCACGGTACCTTTCGATATTTTTTCCGCAAGTTTTTTTCTATTGAGTAGGTATGAAGAGTATTTGCCTCATGTAAAGGATAGTGTGGGCAGATTTCCCGTAAAGGAAAGTATTGCTTATCAAAACAATTTTTTAGAACTGCCAGTGGTAGATCTGTGGGCATATAAGCTGTTCAAAGCTTTGAAAGAGCGTTTTCCCGAATTGGAAAATAAGGAAAATGGGTATCGGTTTACATCGATCATTAATGTTACCACCTCCCATGCCTACGCCCTTAGAGGGCCATCAAGAACCATTGGAGGGCTCTTATTGGATTTGGGCAATTTCAAGTTCAGAAATGTTTGGGAGCGTATTTCCGTTGTATTGGGCATCAAAAAAGATCCTTACGATAATTTTTTGGAACTGGTGGAAATACACAAAAGGTTTCCGATCGAGACCATGTTCTTTTTTCAATTCGCCAAGCATTCGGCCCACGATAAGAACATATCCACAAACAATAACAAGTTCCGTTACCTAATAAAATCCGTAGCGGATTATAGTGCAGTCTCCCTTAGTACCTCTTTTGTATCCTCGTTGGACAAGAATGTGCTTAAAGAAGAAAAGAAGCAGTTGGGCAATTTGATCAATAGGCCCATCAACTATGCCAGGCTCCGCTATAATAAAGTCAACGTTCCGGCCACATACCGTAACTTGGTAGAAACAGAATTTACAGACGATTTTTCTATGGGCTATACACACGAAATAGGTTTTAGGGCGGGCACTTGCACCCCTTTTTATTTTTACGATATAAACACCGAGGTGAGGCAGCCCATTAAAATACACCCCTTCGCCATGCACGATTATGCTTTGCTCAAGTTTAAGAAAAAGGAAGAGGTATTTGAAAAAATGGACAATTTGTACCGAATGGTAAAACAGGTCAAGGGAGAATTTGTCCTTGTGTTTTCCAACGAACTACTGGGCGGAAAACAACAATGGGATTGGATGGAACTGTATCAAGCCATGTTAAAGCGCTATTATGTTTGAACATAAAGTAACCGATATTTTTTTTGATCTAGATCACACCCTATGGGATTTTGAGAGGAATTCGGCCCTTACATTTGCCAAAATTCTTGACCATCATAAAGTAGAAGTGGATTTAAATGGTTTTTTGGAAATTTATGCCCCCATCAACCTACAAATGTGGGCCTTGTATCGTAAAAATGGCATCAGTAAATCGGAGTTGCGATACCAACGGTTGAAAAAAACTTTTGATGTTCTGAACATATCCATTTCCGATGATATGATCAATGCACTGGCCCACGATTATATTGCGCATTTGTCATCGTTTACCCATCTATTGCCCAATACGCTGCCCGTTCTGGAATATCTATTTCCAAAATACAGATTGCACATTATTACCAATGGGTTTCAGGAAGTGCAGAACAAAAAGTTGAAGGGGAGCAGCATACACCATTTTTTTGAGAAAGTAATAGATTCGGAGATGGCAGGGGTTAAAAAACCGAATCCGCATATTTTTAAGTTGGCTTTGGACCTGGCCGAGGTAAGACCGGAAAATTCACTTATGGTTGGGGATAGCTTGGAAGCCGATATTTTGGGGGCAAAGGCCATGGGGATGCAAGTGCTTCACTACAATTTTCATAATGATCCAAATCACGGTGAATGTAGAATGATTAACGATCTTATTGAAATAAAAAGCATATTATAGAGTTATCTAAAAAGTGGCATACCCCATTTTTTGGCTATGAAAAAATTACCCTATTTACTTGCTTTGGTAACAGCTTTTCTGTGCACCTTGGTTTCTTGTACCGAAGAACAAAACTTTGATCAGATCGAAGATTTAAGTCTTACCCCGACTTTGTCCACAGGTATTTTTTATCTGGAATCGGACGAAGCTTCTATAAATCAAGCAGGTCCTTTTAATTCGTTTTATTTTCAGGAAGTAAATTTTGATGCTTTTAATGAAGAGTACGTCTCGGAACGTTTGTTGGAAGGGACAATTCTTTACGAATTGGAAAATACAACAAGCAAACAACTACGGGTTACCATCGATTTTTTAAGTGAAGATGGTCAGGTTTTGGACACAGAAGTTTTTAACGTCCCGGCCAATACAACAGATATAATAACCAGAGAAGTATATTACGGACCCGGAGGAAAAAGTCTGGATATTCTTATCAATACTTCGGGTTTACGGATATCCGGTAATAACTTAAGTGATAGTAGCAGTGTATCTTCCAACGAGGATCCAAAGGTTATTTTACGTTCTGGGGCGGAATTTGAATTTGAGCTGCTATGAGAATGGTATGCAAGATTTTTTCAGCCGTTGTTTTTTGCTGTGCAACAACTTTTGCCCAAAACAAGCAGTTGTTGTACGACTTTTATGAGATTCCCCAATCTTTAATGATAAACCCAGGGATAAAGACCTCACAAAAATGGCATGTAGGAGTTCCGGTAATATCGGGCATATCGGTTCAGGGAGCTAGCAGTGGGGTAACCGTAAACGATCTTTTTGCCAATGACGGTGTTGATTTCACTACAAAGGTCCAAGAGCGATTGCTTGATGTAATGGGCAATAGGGACGATTTTGGTTCAACAAGCCAGATAGAGGGGTTTACCATTGGTTTTCGAGGAAAAAACAGACTGGATGATTATTATTCCTTTGGAATGTACGGGGAAATGGATGTTATCTCTTATTGGCCCAAAGATCTAGCTATATTGGCCTTTGAGGGCAATGGAGGCAACAATATTGGCCGAAGTTTTGATCTGGGTGATTTAAACGTTCGAGGAGAAATGGTCAATGTTCTTCATTTTGGTATCAACAGAAAAGTGAACTCCGATCTTACCATGGGAATCAGGGGCAAGCTCTATTCGAGTATTTTTCAGTTTCAATCCATAAAGAACTCTGGGTCGTTTGTAACCACCCAAGGAACCAACAATATTTTTGAAAGTGCCATTAACGCAGACATGCAGCTTCAAACGGCAGGTGTAAAAGGGTTTTATGATATTGTGGACGAAGATTCTGGAACAACAAGAAAAGATGTTGAGCGGTTGTTTTCCAAACGTGTTTTATTGGGGGGCAATCTTGGTCTCGGACTGGATTTTGGGTTTAGTCACCAACTAAATCAACAGACGACCATCACTGGCAGCATATTGGATTTAGGATTTATTTATAACGCCAAAGATGTTTGGAACTATACCTTTAGCGGTAGTACCGTTACCGATGGCATTTCTGTCATTCTTCCGGATGATATAAACAATCTGGACAATGATTTATGGCAAGACCTGATCGATGAGATAGACGAAGCATTGCCACATGGGGAAAACCAGGAAGCATATATTTCTTGGAGGCCTGTAAAACTGTACGGATCTATCCGTTACGATTTTGGAGAAGGGGGAAACCCACTGTCCGATAATTGTGGGTGTGCCGTAAATCCCGGAGGAGGAATAAATCGGGATTATTACAGGAACAGCTTGGGCGGACAATTGTTCATGATCAAAAGACCTAAAGGTATTCAACCGGCGTTAACGGGTTTTTACCAGAGAAGGCTCGGAAGGGCGATTGCCTTAAAAGCAACATATACGTTGGACAAATATTCCTATACAAATGTTGGACTGGGCACTAGTCTTCAAATGGGGCCGGTAAATTTTTATGTCTTGGCGGACAATCTACTCAGTTATTCGAATATGGCCGACAGTCACTATGCTTCTTTACAGTTCGGATTTAATATTATATCTTGGAACGATAATTGAGTATACCATCTATATGAAAACAAAAGTATTGTACATATTGCTATTTGCAATGGGGGTGAGCGGAGCTGTAAATGCTCAACTGAACAACTATAAATATATTATTGTTCCCAAGAAATTTGAAGCCTACAAAACAGTAAACAAGTACCAGACCAGTACGTTGGTCAAATATTATTTTGAGCAAAACGGGTTCAATGCCGTATATGATGACGCTCTGCCTTCGGACTTGGCAAATGAAAGATGTTTAGGTCTGGTGGCCGATATCGAAGATAGCTCTTCCTTGTTTGCCACAAAATTGAACATTACCTTAAAAGATTGCAATAATGTTGAAGTATTCCGATCTATGGAGGGCAAGAGTAGAATCAAAGAATTCAATGAATCCTACAAGGATGCTATCCAAAAAGCCTTCGTTTCCTTTTCTGGGATGAATTATAGCTATGTTCCAAAAACAAAAGTGAAGGTGCAGGACGAAGCTCCGGTAACCATAAGTTTTAAGGACGATGTTAAAACCGTGGAAGAAGAGCCGGCAAAGTATGTAGTTGAGCAAAAATCCACAATGGATGAGCAAGTTTATAAGGCCATAGAGCCAAAGTCAAGTAATATCACCAGGGCAGTAGTGGAGAAAACAGAACTTCCGGACCCATCTAATGTTTTGTATGCACAGGCCATAGCAAATGGGTATCAGCTAGTGGACAGTAGTCCTAAAGTGGTGCTAAAACTGGAAGAAACATCCATGGACAATGTTTTTATGACCAGTTATAACGGAAACAACGCATTGGTTTTTAAGAAAAATGATAAATGGATATTGGAGTATTCAGATAATGGGGAGAAAATCCAAAAAGAATTGAACATCAAGTTTTAATAATCATATTTGTTCTTCCACCTTTTCTTTAAAAAATCCTTCATGGCATTTTCCCTGGGATTATTGCCAGGCTTATAAAAGGTAGTGCCTTTTATTTCATCCGGTAGAAATTCAAAATCCACAAAGTTGTTTTCGTGGTTATGGGCATAGTCATAACCCTTGCCATAGCCAAGGTCTTTCATTAATTTGGTCGGGGCATTGCGAATGGCCATGGGCACGGATAGGTCACCGGTTTTGCGAACCGTTTGTTGTGCTTCGTTGATGGCCATATAGCTGGCATTACTTTTGGCCGAACTTGCCAAGTAAACCGCACATTGTCCTAAAATAAGTCTCGCTTCTGGGTAACCAATGGTTGTAACGGACTGGAACGTGGTATTGGCAAGTACCAAGGCGGTCGGATTGGCGTTTCCTATATCCTCCGATGCAAGAATTACCATTCTACGGGCAATAAATTTAACGTCCTCGCCACCTTCGATCATTCGGGCCAACCAATATACGGCGGCATTTGGGTCGCTGCCACGAATACTTTTAATAAATGCCGAAATTATATCGTAATGCTGTTCACCGGTCTTGTCGTAAAGCACGGTGTTTTTTTGCACCTTGTTTTGCACTAATTCGTTGGTGATGACTATTTTGTCACTGGCTTCGGAATTTATGATCAATTCAAAAATGTTCAGCAATTTTCTGCCATCACCTCCCGACAATCGCAGGAGGGCTTCGGTTTCCTTTAGGATTATTTCTTTTTTGGCAAGTTGAGCATCAGTTTTTATGGCACGTTCCAACAAGGCGATAAGGTCGTCTTTGCCAAATGGGTTCAAGACGTAAACCTGGCACCGTGATAAAAGTGCAGGAATTACTTCAAAGCTTGGGTTTTCCGTGGTCGCACCAATCAAAGTGACCCAGCCTTTTTCAACCGCTCCAAGCAACGAATCTTGTTGCGATTTGCTAAACCGATGGATTTCATCAATAAAAAGAATCGGATTTTTGGACGTAAAAAGTCCACCGCTCTGTTTGGCTTTGTCTATAACTTCCCTAACATCCTTAACACCGCTACTGATAGCGCTCAATGTGTAAAATGGCCTTTGGCTTTCTGTTGCAATAATATTGGCCAAGGTGGTTTTTCCCGTTCCGGGAGGTCCCCAAAAAATCAAAGAAGGAATAACGCCGTTTTTTATCTGGTTGGTCAATGCTCCTTGCTTGCCCACCAAATGCTGTTGACTTATATAATCTTCTAACGTTTTAGGACGTATGCGTTCTGCCAAAGGTTCGTTCATGGCGTAAAAATAAAATATTTTTGATGGTCTTTCATCAATGGATTTTATGGTATGCCTGACAATTTGTATAATTTTAGGATTGTGGCGGGATGTTTGATTTTGTGGTAATATGAGTGCGGATACATTTAAATTTTCAAATTCGGTGGTTTTTGTACCCTTGTTTGCCGTTCTGGCCATTTGGGTGGTTTTTTGGGTCGAGGTCAAATTCGGCATCAACCTTAACGAGTATGGGGTATACCCCCGTAGGCTATCCGGGTTAAAAGGTGTAGTGTTCAGTCCTTTTATCCATGGGTCCATTACGCATTTGTACAACAATACCATCCCGTTGGCGGTCTTAACGGCTTTCTTGTTTTATTTTTATAATAGTGCCGCACTACGGGTATTGCTTTTGGGGACGCTTGTCTCGGGTATTCTCACGTGGGCGATTGCTAGACCATCGTACCATATTGGTGCAAGCGGGGTGATCTATTTATTGGCCAGTTTTATCTTTTTTAAGGGCATTTTGGCCAAAAATTATCGTTTGGTTGCACTTTCTTTAGTGGTTGTTTTTATCTATGGCAGTATGATCTGGTATATTTTCCCGGTAAAGGATGGTATTTCGTGGGAAGGGCACTTGGCAGGTTTTGTAACTGGATTGCTCTTTGCCTTTTTTACCAAAGTACCTGTTCCCGAAGTTCGAAAGTACGATTGGGAAAAGGATGATTACAACGAGAAGGACGACCCATTTCTACAACATTTTGATGAAAACGGCAATTTTATAGCATCATCTGAGGAAGATGAACCTGTCCAAAAAGTGGAAATCAAATACCACTACAAAGAGTCCGATAAGGATTGATGCCTACGTATTTCGCTGCCTTACTACTTCGTAAAGGAAAACGCCACAGGCAACAGATACATTTAGCGAGCCAATTTTGCCCATTAAAGGTAGTTTTGCCCTATGGTCCAATATGTTGAGAGTGGAGGGGGAGATACCTTTTTCCTCTGAGCCCATAATTATGGCCGTAGGTTGGTTAAAATCCAAACTATAGATCTCATGTTCCGCTTTTTCCGTGGCTCCGGTGACAACAACCCCCGAGGACTGTAGGTAAAAAATAGCGTCCTTTAAGTGATCTACTTTGGCAATGGGAATGTTAAAAGCAGCCCCGGCAGATGTTTTAATCGCATTCTCGTTCAGAGGGGCCGACCCGGAGGTAGGTACTATAATCGCATGAACACCGGTACATTCTGCAGTACGTATTATTGCTCCAAAATTGCGTACATCGGTTACTTGATCCAATAATAGGAAGAGCGGTAATTTTTCGGTTGCCATTACGGCTTCTGCAACAGATTCAAAATCTTGGAATGCTATTTGGGAAATTTTGGCCACGGCTCCCTGGTGATTGCCATGTGCCAATTTGTCCAATTTTTGAAGAGGGACATAAGAATGACTTATTTTGCTTCTTCTTATGTCCTCCTCCAATTGTGTAAAAAGATCACCCTGTAATCCTTTTTGTAGATAAACTTTGTTTATTGGGGTTCCGGAATGAATCGCTTCTTGGATCGCCCGTATGCCGTAAATGGTGTGGTCAGATTTCAATAGTGATCGATCAGATTTAATAAAGATTGTTAAAAAGTATCAAAAGACCTTGGTCCGTATCTAAATCGATGTCTTTTTTTCTGAAGCTTTTTGCATCAAATCCTGCAATATTATCCTCTAAAAACTTAAAAAGTTTGTTCTTTTTAGTGGGTAGTTTTACAATTTTATCCGATCCTTCCATTTGCACATAATATCCAATAAATGGTGTAAATCTACTGGGTATAGGGTTTACCATGGAATTTTCAGCTTCTTTGCCTTCAAAAAATTTAACATCGTATTGTTTGTACAAAGATGCCTTTTCTCCGGCAGATAAAAGAATAAGATAGCCATTTTGTACCTCTCCTTTTTTATCGAAGAATTGGTTGTAGATATACTTTTTGCCGCTATTGGAGATGATATAGATATCGTTACTCTTTATAAGTGCCTGATAGTCTTCTTCTTCCAACTGGGTCTTTTTTACTTCCAATTCATCGGAAAAGGCATTGTACCTAAAATAAACGTCGTCCAAAAGTTCGTCTTTACTGTAAACTTTTCCATTGGTAAATTTTTCGTTTTCGTAAGCGGAACCTTCTTGGGCGCCTATATAGAAAGACTGTGTTGTACCATTGTTTTTTACATCCCGCATTAGCTGGTCCATTGCAGGAGTTCTTCTCTGAAAATAATTGGCCAATGGGCTTCCTTCTACTTGTGCGTTGCCAAGTGCGGCACGAACCGATGCATCGTTAGTGTCCAAAACCTGCCCAAAAGCAAGACAGGTTGTGCTTAAAAAAAGAATAAGTACTATAGGTTTCATAAGGAGTCTATTTTTTGAAAAAACAGTTTTAAGTCGTTCTCGTCGTTTAAATCGGTTTTTTCGGTTTTTAAGATTTCGTTTATTGTTTTTCTTTGATCCGACGTAAATAGTTTCAAAAATTTTCCTTTTCGGGTATCGACCTCATCGATTCGGTTTACCCCTTTCTTTTGAAAATAATATTCTGAAAAATGGGTAAATCTGCTCGGTGTACTTTGTACCATGGAATTTACGGCTGATCTTCCTTCGGTGAACTTTACGGATAGTTTGTGGTAGAGCTTGTATTTATCACCTTCCCAAATGGTTGCCAAGTAGCCGTTTTTAGTTTCTTTTTTCCTGTTGATAAAGGTGGAGAACTTCATCATTTTGCTACCATAGAGCACTTCTATTTTTTTGTCCGGTAAAAAAGATTTTAACGGTTTGTCCCCTTGGGCACTTTCCTTTATTTCGAACTCGTTGTTGAACGCATTGTAGCGAACCATAAATTCGCCTGTAAATTCACCATCATAAAAAACTTTGCTTCGGACAAAGTTTTTGGTGTAGTACGGAGAGCCCAAAATATTGGAGTTTTCATTAAAGGAACTTTTCTTGTTTCTTAGCTCCATCATTACCAGGTTCAATTGGGGACTTCCTCCTCTTGCTGCGTCGAACATTCCTTGTTCGGTAGTGGGAGCGGAGGACAGTTGTGCAAATCCGTTAAAAGTTAATGCGATAAATACGGTAAAAATTGAATATTTCATTAATTAGGGTTTAGTATGTCATTCGATATAAGTTCGTTCTCTGTATAGCTGTAGGTTCTCCAATAGAAACCGTCACCTGAAAATTTCCAGACCACTTCTTTATCCCGTGTAACTTCCCAGACACCGAAATCTCCTTCGGTAATCAGAATATTGCCATTGGGCAGTGTAACTGCACCGGATACTTTCGGGGAAAACAATTCTGGGTCCGTAAAACTCCAGAGGATTGAGGGTTCATTGAATTCGTTATTTTGGTTTTTAAAGGTTTCGGGTATTTCAATCTCAAAAACAGTAGATTGAAGCTGGTCGGAGCCGTTTCCAAAAACAAACATTGTATTGTCTTCGATAAGATTGGGATGGTGGTTGTTGTTAAACATCCTTTTGGATTCGAAATCTCCATAGGCCTCCGGGTTTCCAAATCGATAGATCAGGTCACCTCCCATATTATAATTTCCACCTTCGTGCGAGGAGGCTTCCTCTGTAGTGGTGCTATGATCGATTGCCCAAATTTCGTGATAAAAGTTAACACTGAGGTAGATAATATCGTTGGTGGCGTCGTATTCAATGCCGTTTGCGTGGCTTACATCTCCATTTTCGAGTTGATTGTAGTTGATGTCTATTAAATGCGGATTTTCTGAAATACTACCATAATACGGTAGATTTTCGTCGTAATCCTGAACAAGATGGTCCCACATGTGCCATTCCCATACGATTTCGTTGTTGGTTGGGTCGACTTCAATTATGGCATCTGGATAAATATCAATTTCTTGTTTGTACCCGATTGCTATGGCATTGGAAGCTGATAATTTTTCCCATACCATAAGTAGCACGTTTCCGTTGGGCATTCGTTCGGCATCGTGGTGTAGAATATAATCTTCGGATGAATATGTGAACTGCCATTCCACATTGCCCTCTTTGTCCAAAAGTTCTATTTTGCCACCTTGCCCACCTAGCGCTATCAAAGTTTCCTCGGATTCGAGCATGGCCAGCAGTTTGCCGTTGCTCTCTATAATACAATCGTTGCCCAGATTACCGTTATTAATGTTCCAATCGAATATGATTTCCCCTTTTTTGTTCATTAAATAGACCAAATTGTTTCCTGCATCATTGATCAATACAGGATTTTGATCTATAAGATCGGAGTTTAATATTTCTACTTCACCGGCCTTTTCATAAGTAGGCGCATTGCCATTGTCCTGATCGGGGTCATCGTTATTGTCCGGTCCATCGTCCGTATTGTCTTGCTGTTCCTCATCAGGTAATACACCCTCGGTGGTTGAATTATTATCACAAGAATAAATTAAAAGAAAGAGGAGTAAAGTATAAATGAGTTTGTTAGGTTTCATGCTACAATATAAGAAAAAGACAAAGGCCACCGATTAAAGTGACCTTTGAAGTAATTAGGAACTATATTCAAAAAAATTATTCACAAACTTTTAGTTCTATAGGATATTCTATTGGTCCTTGGCCATTGGTGCGAGGGAACGATCCCACGGCTGCTTTTTTACCATTAGGGTCTAGAATGGTGAAAGTGTTTTCATCGTCCCATTCCAAACTGGTATAGACCACGGTCAAAGAAGTGGCGCCTTCCGGTACTGTGAATTCACCTGTGGCTTCGGAACCTGTTTCGACCCTGAAAGGAGATCCAGGAACTTCCTCGCCGTCCAAAGTAACGGTCAGGAATCCACCGTTCCATCCGTCCCCGTAGCTATCGGCCATGTTGATAATGTAGTCACCGGCATATGGACCATCGGCATTCAATTGAACGCACTGAGAAGTCGATATGCTAAAGAAGTACTCGGTATCATTCTCATCGGTGGTAACAATTCTACCGTCCGTAGTAATTATCTCGTATCTTAGTTTAATATCGTCACCTACAGCAAGATCGGATAGTTCCAAGTCCTCACCTAAAAGTTCTTCGATAGTATAAGAGATGTCTAGAGTTCTAGCCCCATCTACCAAATCAAGGTCTGCAATGGCATAAGTTTCGAAAAGTGCCTCTTCTTCAGAAAGATTTACATTGTCGTCACCAATGGTCAAGTCCCTGAAAGTCCTGTAAATATTCAATGTTTCTAAAAGGCTTCCTTCACTGGCATCATCAATGCTGATGGATGCTTCATAATCTTCGACTACAGCACCTTCGGATAGATCTATTTCGTCGCTTGTGGTTACTTCATAATCGAAAGCAATACCATCATCGATCAATAGGGAATACAGGAAAGGTGAGCTAAAGAACGAGCCTCCTGTTACCGTTACGGCAGCATCACTGGCTTTAAAAGACCTACCATCGGTGAAGAATAGTTCAAGATTCATAATGATTCTATCTCCAGGTAGAACTTCGGTCAATGGAATGTTCAAAGTGGTCAAAGCCTCTTCCATGGTGAATGAAAAGCTGGTGCTTGGCAATCCTCTGTCACCTACTGTAAAAGCAGATGCCGGAATAGTGCTATAGGCAACACCGGATACACTGACATCGTTGTCGTCCTTGTTGTTGTCCACATAGTCAACGGTAAGGTCAACACGGTCGATAAGTTCGCCTTCGGTTTCGTCTTGTTCTTCAACCGTAACAGAAAAAGAGTTTTCCGTCCTGAACATATCAAACGCTTCATCTTCGTCATCTGGAACTGTTTCCAGGGTTCTTAATACGGCTCCGGAGGTGTAGGTTTCCAAAACCTGATCCACTACTTTTTCGTCGGTATCACAAGAGAAATTGAGCGCGAGTAGGGAAATACAAATTAGATATAAACTGATTTTTTTCATCGTTATTTTTTTTAGTTAGCAGGTGGAAATGCTGGAGATGCAGGGTTTGTATCCCAGAATACTTGGCTCGCAACACCTGATTTCTGTACTATAAACTGATTGTTACTAGCAGCATTTGCAGGATAGAAGAAAGATCGGATGAATGCTCCTGGATCTGGCTCTATGTTTGGCTCAAGGTTATCAGGGAATCCTGTTCTTCTGTAAAAGTTATAGGCATCATGGCCGTTTCCTTTTAATGCAGTAAAGAATTGTTCCGCCAATACGTTCCACTTGTCGGTTCCCTCTGCTTCATCGAAAGCAGCTCCTCTGTTCAAAACAAAGTCGTTGATCTCGAGTGCGGTTGGGCCAACAGAAAGGTCGGCATCTGGGTCTAAGCTACCAAAGGTTTGAACCTTGGCGATAGATTTTTCGATACCGGAAATCATAAACGGTCTTGCTGCCTCTGGGCTTGTTGCCATGGCCAACTCAGCTCTCCAAAAGTCAACCGTAGAGGCCAAAAGCATTGGTGTTACACCTGCCCCTTGTCCACCTGTAACTAATGAAATTTCAGAGAACGTACTGTCATCATACTTACCTGCTTGTGGGTAAACACCGGGAGAAGTCCTTAAAAGACCATCTGGTGGAATACCTTCATCGTTACCGTGATTTCTTCCCCAGTAGCCATTAGGCAAAGAGCAGTATGGGTATCCTCCATTTACATAATGTGCAGGTGCACTGGTAAGGGAACATGCCAAGGTTTCTTCGTTAGGGGCTACACCTGGAGCACCAGGTACAGTTTCGCTCTGACGATAGAAGTAATATCTGATCCTAGGGTCACCTGTGGTATCCATCATATCCATCAACCAAATAGAAGCATAGTCGCCACCACCTTCGTTGGAGTAGTTTTGCGAATAGTTTGGATGCCTTGTATCTGGTTGTACCTGGTTGGCGCCCCACTGGAATTGTAGGTCATCTTCTGTATTTTGAATGTAATTTCCACTACTGATTATTGAGTTGAATGCAGCTGTGTTGCCTAGATTTAGGTGTAACCTTAATTTTAAAGTGTTACAGGCCTTGATCCATTGGCTGGCATCCCCGTCATAAAAGAAATCGTATTGAGGCAATGCAGATGGTGTCGCATTGAAGCTAGAAATGGCTTGGTCTACCAAGGCCAATGCAGCTGCATAAATATCTGCTCCGCCATCAACTTGTGGATTAAGGATCTCTGGAGCTGCGATGGCCTCTGTATAAGGTACATCTCCAAAATAATCCACCAAAAGGGTAATTGTGTAAGCCTCTATGAATTGGCCCATTCCAATATGGTAGGTCAATTCAGCTTCTTCGGCCAGAACATTCATGTCGCGAATGTTCTTTATTACCTCTTGATACGCTCTTTCCCAAGCTGTATCGAAAGATGATGGAGAATAGTTGTTCTGGTAATTTCTACCATTCATATTCTCTATTCTTGTCACCTCTGCACCATTCTCGCCAAGTTCCTCCACTACACGAGCAAAAGTTTCTTGAAGGGCGTTCAAATAGAAATCAGGATTCGCCTGACTCGGGGTGAGTTGATTAGGGTTTTCACTAATGTCCAATTCTACTGTCTCACACGAGAAGAGCAATGTGGCGGTCATTAGAGCAAAACCAAAGTATTTTGTTATTTTTTTCATGATTCAATTTTTTTCTAATTAAAATGATGCTTTAACGCTCAAACCGTATCTTCTAGAACTAGGTCCATTTAGGTAATCAAAACCAGCACCGTTACCAACACCTACACCCGCAACGTTTGGATCAAAGTTTGTTCCATCGGGCATGTTGATGGCTTTATACCATAGGTTCTGTCCTGATACCGTGAAGCTCAAGCTTCCGAAAGGAGTTTTGTCCAAAAATTTACTTGGTAGGGCATAAGTTAATCCCAACTCCTGAAGTCTGATGGTCGAAGCATCGTAAATACCTAATTCATCCGGTCCAAATAGAACGTTGTTGAAGTAGAACGTTGAGTTGTTGATCTGTCTGGTGTTAGGAGTGCCGTCCGCTAATACACCCGGAAGGATGTACGTGTTCAAACGATCTTCTGTATCCGTGGTCAGACCTCTACCCAATAGGGTAGAAACAGTACGACTGTATATGTCCCCGCCGTGGGTGTAGTTTACCAAGAAATTCAAAGAGAAATTTTTAAATCTCAATGTGTTTGCCACGTTAAATTGCCAGTCCGGGTTTGGATTGCCAATTACAAAAGTACCTTCCTCAACTACATAATCACCAGCAGAATTTACCAAAAACTCTCCGCTTTCGGTTCTGCCGATCCTACTACCAACGATTACACCTAATTGTTCTCCTACGATGGCTGCATTACCCAGGTTACTGAACCCGGCATATACAACAATATCGGTATCAAGACCAAGGTCGGTAACTTCGGAGTCGTAAGTTGTCCAGTTGGCATTGATGTTCCAGTTGAACCCATCGCCATCGTTACGGAAGATATCCGCTCCCAAGTCAATTTCCCAACCATCGGATTTGATCTCACCAATGTTTGTTTGTGTGGAAGTATAACCTGTAGATGGATCAAGTGGTCTATCGATGATCAAATCTTCGGTTGTTCTACTGTAGTAAGATACATCTAGCGTTAAACGGCTGTTAAAGAACCTTGATTCCATACCTACTTCGATCTCAGATAAAAGCTCGGGCTTCAAATTTGGGTTACCCAAAAGATTGGCACTTGTGTTGCCCACTACATCAACACCAGATCCATCTTGGAATGACTGGGTGTTCAGGTTTAGCGTGGACGCCACTGGATATCCTGTCGGGAAGTTTGCCGAAGTTCCGTAACCAGCTCTAAGTTTAAGGTAATTAACTCCTCCTGGTGTTTGTAACCCTGGGAATATTTTGGTAGGAATCACAGAAACACTCGCGGATGGATAGAATATAGAACGATTTTCTCTTGCTAGGTTGGATACCCAATCGTTCCTTCCTGCCAAGGTTAAGTACACCATTCTGTCATAATCGAAATCCAACTGGCCATATGCGCCTGCAATATTCCTCTCTTGGAAGAACTGAATCTCATCTTGAAGTGCAAAGTTGAAGTGTCTAAGAACGCCAAATACCTGTTGGCCGGAACTAGCTACACCGTTCTGGTCAAAAACTTCTCTCCTTGTTGTGGCACCTGCATTAAAGCTGAATCCTACTTTTTCAGATAGTTCATATTGGCCAGTTAGTATAAGGTTGTGGTCGTTAATGGTATTGGTGTTGTTCCAAGTTTGCAGTATTCCACTTTGTGTAGCGACACTACCACCAACACCACCTTTGTTTTGATAGTTGGTATTGTTTTCACTGTATGCATCTAGCCCGAATCTATAAGTTAAATTCAAGTTGTCGTTAATATTGTACGACATTGCAGCATTACCGAAAATACGATTGGTAACCTGTTGGTTTTTTGTATTCTTTACTGTCCACAATGGGTGTTGTATACTATTATTTTGACGATAGTAAACGCTGGATCCATTAATTGGGTTCTCGAAAGGCAATCCTTGGATATCTACACTTCGGGGAGTGTAGAACAAGTTTGCGAATATGGAAGAACCTGTACCGAATACACTGTTACCTGTACTTGCAGCAACAGGAGGTGTCTCAAAATCCGTTTTGGCATAGTTCAATGTTCCTGAGATGGTAAATTTGTTTGATAGTTCTGCTCTGCCCCCCATTCCTATGGTATATCTTTTCAATTGGTTGCCAGGGGTAAAACCTTGATCGTCCAGATGCCCAAAGTTAGCGTTGTAGGATACTTTTCCGTCGGTCGAAGCTCCACGAACGTTTACAGAGTTAGTTTGAACTACCCCGGTTCTAAAGAATTTTTCAACGCTATCATAAGGTTTCCAATCGTAACGGGCGCCTTGAAATTCTGGAAACGCTGCTTGGATTGCAGATGTAGAAGTTGAATAAGGGTGAGCCAATGTTCCATTGTCATCAATTGAGGGTTGAGCTCCCCATCCAGCGATTCCACCTCTATCAAAACTTGGTCCCCAGTTACTAAAGAACCATCCAAAGTTTTGGTCGAATCCGTTACCGTACTGATCTTGGTAATCTGGCAACGAAGCAATCTCGTTGAAGAAAATAGAGCTGGAAACGGTAATCTCATTTTTCTTGGCCGCAGTTCCAGCAGCACCGTTTTTAGTGGTAATCAAGATTACCCCATTACGCCCTGCCGTACCATATAATGTTGCTGCAGCAAGACCTTTAAGTACGTTTACACTTTCAATATTGTTCGGGTCCAAATCCAAGAAACGGCTGGAGCCGTTGTTGCCATCTATAAAGTCGTCATCGGAGTTCCCATCAATCGACCCAACACTGTTGGTTCCGCTATCGAAAGGTACACCATCAACAATGAACAATGGCTGGTTACTTCCACTAAATGTGCTTAAACCACGAATAATAATACTTGTACCAGATCCTGAAAGACCACTTTGGGAAGTAATGTTTACCCCGGAGGCCTTACCTGTCAGAATACGTCCGACATCACCCTCGGCACGCTGCTCCAATTGCTCGTTTCCTACTTCGGAAACCGCATAACCTAGAGCTTGCTTTTCTTTCTTGATACCTTGTGCGGTAACAATAACTTCCTCGAGCGCTTGAGTATCCGCCTCCATCTGAACGTTTATTACGCTGGATGCGCCAACAGTTCTGGTTGCGGGTCTCTGGCCAATGTAGGTAAAGAGAAGTGTTTGGCCTTCACTTGCGCTGATGGCATAGTTCCCATCAAAATCCGTTTGGGTACCCGTGGAGGTCCCTTCAACGACAATGTTGACCCCAGGCAGCGGGAGGCCATCGCCATCCGTAACCGTACCTGTAATCGTCTTGTCCTGCGCATAGGATATATGCACAACAAACGCCAATAATAGCGTTAACAATCCATTAAGTTTTGTTCTCATTGTTAAATTATTTGAATTAGCTGATTGCTAAAATCTTAATTTCATGTTAATAATCCAAAATAATTTTATAAAATATTTAAGAATATGGATTTAATTTGGATAACAATAAAATCATTGAGTATGATTAATAGATGTATAAAAATTAAGTCAAATGATTATATAATGCATAATAAACATGATTTAACATAAAAGAGGGGCGGTATATTTAAATCAACTGTATTTTGATTGGATTGAAGTGAAATCAAAAATAATGTTAACGAAATATGTTATAGAAATGTTAACATAAACAGATTTGAAATTTATGGTATACCTTAATATATATAAGGGGTAAAAAAACAAATGAAAACACTTTGTTTGGTGGTGATATTTTGCTGTTGTGGTTCCATGTTGACTCTATTGGTTTACTGGGCGCACAACTTTTTTCTGTTAAGATGAAAATTAAATCGGTATGGATTTGAATTATTGGGAATTATCATTACATTTGCAGCCCTCAAAAAGAGGGTTATTTAGTTTTTAAAAGAAATTTAATGCCAACAATTTCACAATTAGTACGAAAAGGAAGGGCCACAATTACCAAGAAGAGTAAATCGGCTGCTTTGGATTCGTGTCCTCAAAGAAGAGGGGTTTGTACGCGTGTTTACACTACTACACCAAAAAAACCTAACTCTGCAATGCGTAAAGTTGCAAGGGTGAGGTTAACTAACGGTAAAGAGGTCAACGCATATATCCCCGGAGAAGGCCACAACCTCCAGGAGCACTCGATAGTATTGGTTAGAGGTGGGAGAGTAAAGGATTTGCCTGGTGTGCGTTATCATATCGTTAGGGGTGCGCTGGATACTGCAGGTGTTGCAGGTAGAACTCAGCGACGATCTAAGTATGGTGCAAAGCGCCCTAAAAATTAATCATTTTTAAGAAGAAGCGATGAGAAAAAAGCAGGCAAAAAAGAGGCCATTATTACCAGATCCAAAATTTAACGATCAACTTGTTACGCGTTTTGTTAACATGATGATGTGGGACGGTAAGAAATCAATTGCATTTAAAATATTTTATGATGCCATTGAGATAGTCGATGAAAAGAATACGGACGAGGAAAAAACAGGATTGGAGCTTTGGAAAGATGCTCTTTCCAATGTAATGCCGCACGTTGAGGTTAGAAGTAGAAGAGTGGGTGGTGCTACATTTCAGATTCCAATGCAAATTCGTCCAGATAGAAAAATCTCAACTGCTATGAAGTGGTTGATCAGTTTTTCTAGAAAACGTAATGAAAAATCTATGGCCCAAAAATTAGCGGCCGAGATTTTGGCAGCGGCCAAAGAAGAAGGTGCTGCAGTGAAAAAGAGAGTAGATACACACAAAATGGCCGAGGCCAATAAAGCATTCTCGCACTTTAGATTCTAATCAATACAATGGGAAGAGATTTAAAATATACAAGGAACATAGGTATTGCGGCACACATTGACGCAGGTAAGACGACGACTACAGAGCGTATTCTTTTCTATACAGGTGTGAGTCACAAAATCGGAGAGGTGCACGATGGTGCGGCTACCATGGACTGGATGGAGCAAGAGCAGGAGCGAGGTATTACCATTACTTCTGCAGCTACGACTTGTACTTGGAAGTTTCCAATGGAGAATGCGCAGACTTTGCCAGATACAAAAGATTATCACTTTAATATTATAGATACTCCCGGACACGTGGACTTTACTGTTGAGGTGAACCGTTCTTTGCGTGTGTTGGATGGTTTGGTTTTCTTGTTCAGTGCTGTTGATGGTGTTGAGCCTCAGTCGGAAACCAACTGGAGATTGGCCGATAACTACAAGGTGCCCCGTATTGGATTCGTAAACAAAATGGATCGTCAAGGTTCCAACTTTTTGAACGTGTGCAAGCAGGTTCGAGAAATGTTGGGTTCGAACGCTGTGCCAATTGTGTTGCCAATTGGAGAGGAAGCGGATTTTAAAGGTATCGTGGATTTGGCCAAGAACAGAGCTGTTGTTTGGCACGAGGATAACTTCGGTTCTACCTTTGATGTAGTTGATATTCCAGCAGAAATGCAGGAAGAGGTAAGAGAGTATAGAGCTGCCCTTATTGAGGCTGTTGCGGAGTATGATGAGGAGTTGATGGAGAAATTCTTCGAAGATGAGGATTCTATCACAGAGGAGGAAGTGCATGCTGCATTGCGTGCCGCTGTAATGGATAGGGCTATCATTCCTATGGTTTGTGGTTCTTCGTTTAAAAACAAAGGTGTTCAGTTCTTGTTGGATGCTGTTTGTCGTTACTTGCCATCGCCATTGGACAAGGATGATATCGTTGGTGTAAATCCGGATACAGGTAAAGAAGTTACAAGAAAGCCGGATCCAAAAGAGCCTTTTGCTGCGCTTGCATTTAAAATTGCTACCGATCCTTTTGTTGGTCGTTTGGCATTCTTTAGAGCGTATTCAGGTCGTTTGGATGCAGGTTCTTATATATTGAACAACCGTTCAGGTAAAAAAGAGCGTATTTCCCGTATTTACCAAATGCACTCCAATAAACAAAACTCGATCGATTATATCGAAGCAGGGGACATTGGTGCGGCTGTTGGTTTCAAAGATATTAAGACAGGAGATACCATGTCGGCCGAGAATGCTCCGATAGTATTGGAGAGTATGGATTTCCCTGATCCCGTAATCGGTATCGCGGTGGAGCCAAAAACAAAGGCTGATGTTGATAAATTGGGTATGGCCTTGGCTAAATTGGCCGAAGAAGATCCAACATTCCAGGTAAAAACAGATGAGGCTTCAGGTCAGACCATTATTTCTGGAATGGGCGAGCTTCACTTGGATATTATTTGTGACCGTCTTAAACGTGAGTTCAAGGTGGATGTGAATCAAGGCCAACCTCAAGTAGAGTACAAAGAGGCTATTACTGGAACGGCCGATCATAGGGAGACATATAAGAAGCAAACAGGTGGTCGTGGTAAATTTGCGGATATCGTATTTACTATGGAACCTGCCGAGGAAGGAAAATCCGGACTTGAGTTTGTGAACGAAATTAAAGGTGGTAACATTCCTAAGGAATTTGTGCCGTCGGTTGAAAAAGGATTCAAAGAGGCTATGAAAAATGGTCCTTTGGCCGGTTTCGAAATGGATTCTATGAAAATTACCCTGAAAGATGGTTCGTTCCACCCGGTGGATTCTGATCAGCTTTCTTTTGAATTGGCTGCCAAATTGGGTTATAAGGAGGCTGCTAAGAAAGCAAAAGCGGTAATAATGGAGCCAATCATGAAATTGGAGGTGTTGACACCAGAAGAGAACATGGGTGATATTGTTGGGGACTTGAACCGTAGAAGGGGTCAAGTGAACAACATGTCCGACAGGGCCGGTGCCAAGGTTATCAAAGCTGAAGTGCCACTATCCGAAATGTTCGGGTATGTAACTTCTTTGAGAACATTGTCCTCTGGTAGAGCAACATCAACAATGGAATTTTCACACTATGCCGATACCCCTTCCAATATTGCAGAGGAAGTTGTAAAAGCAGCTAAAGGAGTAACCGCTTAATTTTTCAGCAAGATGAGTCAAAAAATTAGAATAAAATTGAAATCTTACGATCACAATTTGGTGGACAAATCTGCTGAAAAGATCGTGAAGACAGTAAAAACAACAGGGGCTGTGGTGACTGGACCAATTCCATTGCCAACACGCAAGAAGATATTTACAGTTTTGCGTTCCCCTCACGTAAATAAAAAATCGAGAGAGCAGTTCCAATTAAGTTCATATAAAAGACTATTGGATATATATAGCTCTTCATCAAAAACCATCGATGCACTTATGAAGCTCGAGCTTCCAAGTGGTGTCGAGGTTGAGATCAAAGTCTGATAATGTTTCTGCCTCGAGCAGAAACGACATGTCCCGAACGACGGTTCGGGAAAAACGGAGAAAGAAAAAAATCTGGGTCAGAACAGAATGTTTTTCTTGACCCAATTTTTTTGCCAAATAATTGGCGAGATTTTAAATAAGTAAGTAATTATTAATTAATTAAATATGTCTGGGTTAATAGGTAGAAAAATCGGTATGACCAGCATTTTCGACGAGAATGGAAAAAATATTCCATGTACCGTGCTAGAAGCTGGGCCATGCGTGGTTACCCAAGTCAGAACCGAAGAGGTGGACGGGTACAAAGCCCTTCAATTAGGTTTCGATGACAAGGCAGAAAAACGTGCTAACAAGGCCGAAACAGGTCACTACAAGAAAGCAGGTACTTCTCCTAAGAAAAAAGTCGTTGAGTTCCAAGGATTTGAAGGTGAATACAAATTAGGTGATACTGTTGGTGTCGATCTATTTGTGGAAGGTGAATTTGTGGATGTAATCGGTACATCCAAAGGAAAAGGATTCCAAGGTGTTGTAAAACGTCATGGTTTTGGTGGAGTTGGACAAGCGACACACGGTCAGCACAATAGATTGAGGGCTCCAGGTTCCATCGGTGCGGCATCTTACCCTTCTAAAGTTGTTAAAGGTCTTCGTATGGCCGGTAGAATGGGTGGTGAAAGAGTGACAGTTCAAAACTTGAGAGTATTGAAAGTGGTTCCTGAGAAAAATCTTTTGGTTGTCAAAGGATGTGTTCCAGGTCATAAGAATGCTTACGTAACAATTGAGAAGTAATGAAGGTTGCAGTATTAGATATCAACGGAAAAGAAACAGGTAGAAAGGTAGAGCTTTCTGACGATGTTTTCGCGATAGAGCCTAACGAGCACGCTATTTATTTGGATGTTAAGCAGTACTTGGCCCATCAAAGGCAAGGAACGCACAAAGCCAAGGAGAGAGCTGAAATCGCTGGTAGTACCAGAAAGATCAAAAAACAAAAAGGTACCGGTACCGCAAGGGCGGGAAGTATCAAATCACCTGTTTTTAGGGGTGGTGGTAGGATTTTTGGTCCAAGACCAAAGGATTATACCCAAAAGTTGAACAAGAACATGAAGCGATTGGCCAGAAAATCGGCCTTGAGCATGAAGTCTAAAGAGCAATCCTTGGTGGTTGTGGAGGACTTCAGTTTTGAAGCTCCAAAGACCAAGGACTTCGTTAATTTCTTGTCTTCCTTGGGGATAGAAAAGAAAAAGTCCCTTATAGTGTTGGGCGATACAAATAATAACGTATATTTGTCGTCGCGTAATTTGGAGCGCTCTGAAGTCGTAACTGGCTCAGAATTAAACACTTACAAAATAGTTAATGCAACTAGTTTGGTGTTGACCGAAAGCGCTTTGGAAGGAATTGAATCGAACCTAAAGAAATAAGAGAATCATGAGTGTGTTGATAAAACCGATAATTACGGAGAAAATGACCGCTGACAGCGAGCTTTTCAATCGCTATGGTTTCTATGTTGATCCGAAAGCCAATAAGTTGGAGATCAAGGAAGCTGTAGAAGCTACTTATGGTGTTTCTGTTGAAAAGGTAAGAACCATGATATATGGTCCAACGCGTAAGAGTCGTTATACAAAAACCGGAATTCAGCACGGTAAGACAAATGTTAGGAAAAAGGCAATTGTTGATGTGGCTGAAGGCGATATTATTGATTTTTACAGTAATCTATAAAGACGAGAAATGTCAGTTAGAAAATTAAAACCGATAACCCCTGGGCAGCGTTTTAGAGTAGTAAACGGATTTGACGCGATTACTACTGATAAGCCGGAGAAAAGCTTGCTTGCTCCGTTAAAAAAGTCAGGTGGTAGGAACAGTCAAGGAAAAATGACCATGCGTCACAGAGGTGGTGGTCATAAGAGAAGATATCGAATCATCGATTTCAAAAGGGATAAGCAAGGTGTAGAGGCCACTGTGGTGTCTATACAATATGATCCCAACAGAACTGCGTTTATCGCCTTGGTAGAATACAAGGATGGAGAGAAAAGGTATGTAGTGGCGCAAAATGGTATGCAGGTTGGGCAAAAAATCCAGTCTGGTACCGGATCTGCACCCGAAATAGGAAATGCACTTCCTTTGAGTGAGGTTCCTTTGGGTACTATTGTCTCTTGTATAGAGTTAAGGCCTGGTCAAGGAGCTATTATGGCTCGTAGTGCAGGTACATTTGCTCAGTTGATGGCAAAAGACGGTAAGTTTGTAACCCTTAAATTGCCTTCGGGGGAAACTAGAATGGTGTTGGCTACTTGTTTGGCTACCATCGGTGCAGTTTCCAACTCCGACCACCAATTGCTTGTATCCGGTAAAGCTGGTAGAAGCAGATGGTTGGGTAGAAGACCAAGAACCAGACCAGTAGCTATGAACCCTGTGGATCACCCAATGGGAGGTGGTGAAGGTAGGGCTTCAGGAGGTCATCCAAGATCTAAGAACGGTATTCCTGCAAAAGGATTTAGAACCCGTTCCAAGACCAAGGACACCAATAGATATATCATAGAACGTAGAAAGAAATAAAAGAAAAGTAAATGGCACGTTCGTTAAAAAAAGGACCATACGTTCATTTTAGTCTGGAGAAAAAAGTCCAGGCCAATATAGAATCAGGTAAGAAATCAGTTATCAAAACGTGGTCTAGGGCCTCTATGATAACGCCGGACTTTGTTGGGCAGACCATCGCGGTACACAATGGGAGACAATTTGTTCCTGTATTTGTAACCGAGAACATGGTGGGCCACAAATTAGGGGAATTTTCACCTACAAGATCGTTTAGAGGTCATGCAGGGGCTAAAAACAAAGGTAAAAAGTAAGTAAGCTATGGGAGTTCGTAAAAGACAAATGGCCGAAAGGTTAAAAGAAGAAAAAAAGCAACTTGCTATTGCAAAGCTTAACAATTGCCCAACTTCTCCAAGAAAAATGCGTTTGGTCGCTGACTTGGTAAGAGGTAAGCAAATTGAGATGGCCTTGGCAACCTTAAGGTTTAACCCTAAAGAGGCATCCAGAAAATTGGAAAAGCTTTTACTTTCTGCGATTGCAAACTGGGAAGCTAAAAATGAAGGTGCCGATATCGAAGCTGCGGATCTTTATATTAAAGAGATCCGTGTAGATGGGGGAACCATGTTGAAGCGATTGAGACCAGCTCCGCAAGGTAGGGCACATAGAATTAGAAAGCGTTCCAATCATGTAACCATGATCTTGGAGGCCAATAACAACGTTCAAAGCTAGAAGAATAATATGGGACAGAAGACCAATCCAATAGGAAATCGCTTAGGAATTATCAGAGGATGGGAATCCAACTGGTACGGAGGAAATGATTACGGCGATAAACTGGCTGAAGACGATAAGATCAGAAAATACCTTTATGCGCGTTTGGCCAAAGCCAGTGTATCAAGGATTATAATTGAGAGAACCTTAAAATTGATCACGATTACCATTACCACATCCAGACCTGGTATCATAATCGGTAAAGGTGGTCAAGAGGTAGATAAACTTAAGGAAGAGCTTAAGAAGATCACCAATAAGGAAGTTCAGATCAATATACACGAAATAAAGAGACCTGAGCTTGATGCAAATTTGGTCGCTGCCAGTGTTGCAAGACAGATCGAGAGCAGAATTTCATACAGGAGAGCCATTAAAATGGCGATCGCCGCAGCAATGCGTATGAATGCCGAAGGTATCAAGATTCAGATTTCCGGACGATTGAACGGTGCAGAAATGGCACGTTCCGAGTCCTACAAAGAAGGAAGAATTCCATTGTCTACTTTCCGTGCAGATGTGGACTACGCTTTGCACGAAGCTCATACTACTTATGGTAGATTGGGTATCAAAGTTTGGATCATGAAAGGAGAGGTGTATGGAAAAAGAGAGCTTTCACCACTTGTAGGATTGAGCAAAAGTCAAGGAAAAGGCGGCAAGGATAACAAGAAATCCCGTCGTAGAAAGTAATTAAGATAAAGTAAGGTAAAATGTTACAGCCAAAAAGAACAAAATTTCGTAAGGCCCAGAAAGGGCGTATGAAGGGTAACTCCCAGAGAGGGCACCAACTTTCCAATGGAATGTTCGGTATCAAGTCCATGGATTCACACTTCATTACTTCCCGTCAGATAGAGGCTGCGCGTATCGCTGCGACAAGATACATGAAGAGACAAGGTCAGTTATGGATCAAAATATTCCCGGACAAGCCCATCACCAAAAAACCTCTTGAGGTTCGTATGGGTAAAGGTAAAGGTGCTCCGGAATATTGGGTAGCCGTGGTAAAGCCGGGTAGAATCATGTTCGAGGTTGCCGGTGTACCAAAGGAGATTGCCCAGGAAGCCTTAAGGCTTGCGGCACAAAAACTTCCGGTGAAGACCAAGTTTGTTGTAGCAAGGGATTATTCCGCCTAATTTTTAATTGAGAAGAAAGATGAGACAATCAGAAATAAAAGAACTTTCAATTGAAGAGCTAAAGGAGAGATTGGCCGAGTTCAAAAAACAACACGCCGATCTTAAGATGGCCCATGCCGTTACGCCTTTGGAAAATCCTTTACAGATCAGGAAGACTAGAAGGACGGTAGCAAGACTTGCAACTGAATTAACTAAAAGGGAATTACAATAATCGGTTCTGCCTTATGGAAAACAGAAATTTAAGAAAAGAAAGAATAGGCGTTGTTACCAGCAACAAAATGGAGAAATCGATAGTGGTTTCTGAGGTAAAAAGAGTGAAGCACCCCATGTACGGGAAGTTCGTTCTGAAGACCAAAAAATATGTTGCGCACGACGAGAAGAACGATTGCAACGAAGGTGATACCGTTAAAATAATGGAAACACGACCATTGAGCAAAACAAAATGCTGGAGGTTGGTAGAAATCCTAGAAAGAGCTAAATAATTATGGTACAGCAAGAATCAAGATTAAGAGTTGCGGACAATACCGGTGCAAAAGAAGTTTTGACCATCCGCGTACTAGGAGGAACAAAAAGAAGATATGCTTCTTTGGGTGACAAAATTGTTGTTACCGTAAAAGAAGCCACTCCAAACGGTACTGTAAAAAAAGGTTCTGTTTCTACAGCAGTTGTTGTTAGAACCAAGAAAGAAGTGAGAAGGCCTGACGGTTCTTACATCCGTTTCGATGACAACGCATGTGTGTTGTTGAACCCGACAGGGGAGATGAGAGGAACTCGTGTGTTCGGTCCTGTTGCAAGAGAGTTGAGGGACAGACAATTCATGAAGATTGTTTCATTGGCGCCTGAAGTGCTATAACAGAAATATCAGAAAGATGAAGTTGAAAATAAAAACAGGGGATACGGTAAAAGTCATTGCGGGAGACCACAAAGGCAGCGAAGGTAAAGTACTTAAAGTAGACCGTGAAAAGAACAAGGCTATCGTAGAAGGCATCAACGAGGTGTCCAAGCACGAAAAGCCAAGTGCGAACAACCCTCAAGGAGGCATAACAAAAAAGGAGGCCCCTATACACATTTCCAATCTTTCCTTAATCGACCCAAAATCTGGCGAGGCAACTCGTGTTGGGTACGAAGTAAGGGACGGGAAAAAAGTAAGGTTTTCCAAAAAATCCAATGAAGTAATTTAGTCATGAGTTACATTCCAAGATTAAAGCAAGAATACAAGGAGCGCGTGATCAAGGCGCTGACCGAAGAATTTGGTTACAAAAATGTAATGCAAGTTCCCAAGTTGCAGAAAATAGTGGTTAGCCGAGGAGTAGGTGCTGCTGTTTCCGATAAAAAACTAATCGATCACGCTGTGGACGAGTTGACCAATATTACAGGTCAAAAAGCGGTTGCGACCCTATCTAAAAAGGATGTGGCTACCTTTAAATTAAGAAAAGGTATGCCGATCGGGGCCAAAGTAACCCTTAGAGGAGAACGCATGTACGAATTTTTGGATAGATTGATCACAAGTGCCCTTCCAAGGGTGCGTGATTTCTCAGGAGTTAAAGCCACAGGTTTCGACGGTAGAGGTAACTACAATTTGGGAGTTACCGAGCAAATCATCTTTCCAGAAATCAATATCGACAGAATTAACAGGATCAATGGTATGGACATCACGTTTGTGACCTCCGCTGAAACTGATAAAGAAGCAAAATCATTGTTAACCGAACTGGGAGTACCCTTTAAAAAGAACTAGAATGGCCAAGGAATCAATGAAAGCCCGCGAGAGAAAAAGGGCTAAAATGGTAGAAAAATACGCCGAGAAAAGAAAGGCTCTAAAAGAAGCGGGAGATTATGAGGCTTTGCAAAGGTTGCCAAAGAATGCTTCTCCTGTTCGTATGAGAAACCGTTGTAAACTAACTGGTAGACCACGTGGTTACATGAGAAACTTCGGTGTATCTAGGGTTATGTTCAGGGAAATGGCCAATAAAGGTCTAATTCCAGGAGTTAAAAAGGCAAGTTGGTAATTTAGATAAAGAAAAGAAATGCTTACAGATCCAATTTCAGATTATTTGACCAGATTGAGAAATGCCAACAAGGCAGGTCATAGGGTTGTAGATATCCCAGGTTCCAATCTAAAGAGACAGATTACCAAAATATTGTTCGATCAAGGATATATTTTGAGCTATAAGTTCGAGGACGATAAAGTACAAGGGAACATTAAAATAGCCCTTAAGTACGACAAGTTGACCAAAGAACCCATCATAAAAAAATTGCAGAGGGTAAGTAAGCCCGGTCTGCGTAAGTATTCAGGCTCTAACGATTTACCTAGAGTTCTGAACGGATTGGGAATTGCCATTGTATCAACATCACATGGTGTTATGACAAGCAAGCAGGCCCAACAGGAGAACGTAGGTGGTGAAGTATTGTGCTACGTATATTAATTGAGAAAAGAGAAGAAAAATGTCTAGAATAGGTAACAGTCCAGTAAACATTCCTGATGGAGTCACTGTAGAAGTGAAAGACTCCACGGTTACTGTAAAAGGTAAAATGGGTGAGCTTACACAAGAATTTTCGGGAATCGACATCAAAGTCGAGGACGGAAGTGTTGTTTTAGAAAGAGCCTCCGACGACAAAGATCATAAATCAAAACATGGTTTATACCGAGCTCTTATCAATAATATGGTAGAAGGTGTTTCCAATGGATGGACCAAGGAATTGGAACTTGTAGGCGTTGGTTACAGAGCCAGCAACCAAGGACAAAAATTGGATTTGGCACTCGGATTCTCTCATAACATTGTTCTGGACATTGCTCCCGAAGTAAAGATCGAGACCATCTCCGAAAAAGGGAAAAACCCTATTGTAAAACTAACATCTCACGACAAGCAATTGGTAGGTCAGGTGGCCGCCAAGATCAGATCTTTCCGTAAGCCAGAACCTTACAAAGGAAAAGGAGTGAAGTTTGTAGGTGAGCAATTAAGAAGAAAAGCAGGTAAATCAGCTTAATAATTAAGACTATGGGATTATCTAAGACTGAAAGAAAATTACGCATCCGAAGAAGAATACGAAAAGTTTCCTTCGGAACTGAAGCAAGACCAAGGTTGTCTGTATTCAGAAGCAATAAAGAAATATACGCCCAGTTGATTGACGACAATAAAGGTGTAACTTTGGCGGCAGCTTCATCCAGGGATAAAGATGTCGATGCCAAGGGAACCAAGTCCGAAGTAGCGACCAACGTGGGTAAGGCCATAGCCGAAAAGGCTCTTAAGCTAGGTGTTGAAACTGTTGCTTTTGATAGGGGAGGAAACCTATATCACGGAAGAGTAAAATCATTGGCTGAAGGAGCTAGGGAAGCCGGACTAAAATTTTAATAAACTATGTACCAGAATTACAAAAACGTAGAAACAGTAAAGCCGGGTGGACTGGAGTTGAAAGACCGTTTGGTTGGAGTACAAAGGGTTACCAAGGTAACAAAAGGTGGTAGAGCCTTTGGTTTTTCAGCAATTGTTGTGGTTGGTGATGAAAACGGAGTAGTAGGACATGGTTTGGGTAAATCCAAAGAAGTAGCAACGGCCATCGCCAAAGCTATCGAGGATGCCAAAAAGAACTTGGTTCGTATTCCATTGAACAAAGGCACGCTGCCTCACGAGCAAAAAGGAAAGTTCGGTGGAGCTAGAGTATTCATTAAGCCTGCATCGCACGGTACCGGGGTAATTGCCGGTGGAGCTGTAAGGGCCGTATTGGAAGCTGTAGGTGTACAGGACGTACTTTCTAAATCCCAAGGTTCTTCCAACCCGCACAACGTGGTAAAAGCTACTTTTGATGCATTGTTGCAACTAAGAAGTGCGGATACCGTTGCAAAACAGAGGGGAATTTCTTTGGAAAAAGTCTTTAAAGGATAAATAGAGGATATTATGTCAAAGATTAAAGTTACACAAATAAAGAGCGGCATCAAAAAGCCACAGAACCAAAAAAGAACTTTGGAGGCTCTTGGACTAAAGAAAATCGGACAGGTGGTTGAGCACGAAGCAACTCCTAGTATCCTTGGAATGGTAAATAAGGTAAAACACTTGGTTTCCACAGAGGAAGCTTAAAATATAAAGGCACATGGATTTGAATAATCTAAAACCAGCGGATGGCGCTGTGCACAAAGAAGGAAAACGTGTAGGACGTGGAGAAGGTTCCGGTAAAGGAGGAACTGCAACACGTGGGCACAAAGGAGCCAAGTCTAGATCGGGGTATTCCAAAAAGATTGGTTTCGAAGGTGGTCAGATGCCATTGCAAAGACGTGTACCCAAGTTTGGTTTCACCAATATCAACAGAAAAGAGTACACAGGGATCAATTTGGGCAAACTACAAGAATTGGTGGACAAAGGAACCATTAAAGATGTTGTTACCTTGGACATTCTTGTGGAGAACGGATTGGCACATAAAAACGATTTGGTAAAGATATTGGGCGATGGTGAATTAAAAGCAGCGCTAAAAGTATCTGTACATAAATTTACTGCTTCCGCTAAAGCTGCTATCGAGTCGGCAGGAGGTGAAGCAATAAGTTTATAAGAATTATAGCATGAAGAAATTTATTGAGACCATATCAAATATCTGGAAGATAGAAGAACTAAGACAACGCATTATCCTAACATTGGGTTTATTGTTGGTGTACCGATTCGGTGCGCAAGTTGTACTTCCCGGTATTGATACCGCCCAGTTGGCCCAATTATCCTCGAACACTGAAAATGGTATCTTGGGTATTCTGAATGCTTTTACGGGTGGTGCTTTTGCGAATGCTTCGGTGTTCGCTTTGGGTATTATGCCCTACATCTCCGCTTCCATTGTGGTGCAGTTGATGGGAATAGCGATTCCCTACCTTCAAAAACTACAAAAGGAAGGAGAAAGTGGTAGAAAAACCATAAACCAGATTACCCGTTGGTTAACCATCGGTATCTGTATTGTTCAAGCCCCTGCCTATTTGTACGGTCTTGGCGCCCTAGGTGTACCGGACAGTGCTTTTGTTTTGGGTAAGGGCTTGGATTTTATCGTTCCAGCTGTTATTATATTGGTAACAGGGTGTGTGTTTGCCATGTGGTTGGGTGAGAAAATCACCGACAAGGGAATCGGAAACGGTATTTCCTTGTTGATTATGGTCGGTATCATTGCAACATTGCCACAAGCGTTTGCACAGGAATTCGTATCAAGAACAACCAACAATACCGGTGGAATCATGTTTATGTTGATAGAGGTGATTGTTTGGTTCTTGGTTATCTTGGCCAGTGTGTATTTAACAATGGCTGTAAGGCAGATTCCGGTACAGTACGCAAGAAGAACAGCTTCTGGAGGATACGAAAAGAACGTGATGGGAGCACGTCAGTACATTCCACTTAAGTTGAATGCATCTGGAGTAATGCCCATTATCTTTGCACAGGCAATTATGTTCGCGCCAAGTTTAATTGGTAGAACATTTAACGACACCGCAGCAGGACAATGGATGGAGGTTCAATTTGCCGATATATTCGGATTGGCCTACAACATACTGTTTGCAGTGTTGATCATAATATTTACCTACTTCTACACAGCGATTACCGTGCCTACGAACAAAATGGCCGATGATCTGAAAAGAAGTGGTGGTTTTATCCCGGGCATTCGTCCAGGGAAAGAAACCGGAAACTATTTGGACAAGATAATGTCCTTGATTACATTTCCTGGTTCCATCTTTTTGGCACTTTTGGCAGTATTGCCGGCAGTAGTGGTAAAGTTGATGGATGTACAGGCAGGTTGGGCATTGTTTTATGGAGGTACATCACTGTTGATTATGGTAGGTGTAGCTATTGATACGGTACAGCAAGTAAATTCTTATTTGTTGAACAGACATTACGATGGCTTAATGAAAACCGGTAAAAACAGAAAAGTAGCATAATTTATGGCAAAGCAGCCAGCAATAGAACAAGACGGGACTATTATTGAAGCATTGTCCAATGCAATGTTCAGGGTAGAATTGGAAAACGGACACGTGGTAACGGCGCACATCTCCGGAAAAATGCGGATGCACTATATTAAGTTGCTTCCCGGGGATAAGGTAAAGTTGGAAATGAGTCCATACGATTTAACAAAAGCAAGAATTACGTATAGATACTAGTTACATGAAAGTAAGAGCATCAATAAAGAAGAGAAGTGCCGACTGCAAGATTGTTCGCAGAAAGGGCAGATTGTATGTAATCAACAAAAAGAATCCTAGATTTAAACAAAGACAAGGGTAATTATGGCAAGAATTGCAGGGGTAGATATACCTAAACAAAAGCGTGGCGTTATTTCGCTTACCTATATCTTCGGGGTAGGTAAAAGCAGGGCGAAGGAAATTTTGGCGGCGGCCCAAGTAAGTGAAGATACCAAGGTTTCAGATTGGACCGACGATGAAATCGGAAAAATCAGGGAAGCTGTTGGTGCCTACACCATAGAAGGAGAACTTCGTTCAGAGACCCAAATGAACATCAAGCGTTTGATGGACATCGGTTGTTACCGTGGAATTCGTCACAGATCCGGATTGCCATTGAGAGGTCAACGTACCAAAAACAACTCTAGGACCAGAAAAGGAAAAAGAAAAACAGTTGCCAACAAGAAAAAAGCAACTAAATAATATATAGTCATTAGTATTTAGACGTTAGAAGAATCTGTTTGAAATGTAAAAGTCTAGGATTCCAATAACCAAAAAGCTAACACTAGAAACTAAAAAATATGGCAAAGGCAAGTACCAAAACAGCAAAGAAGCGCAAGGTAGTAGTAGAATCTACCGGAGAGGCGCATGTTGTTGCATCTTTCAACAACATCATTATTTCACTTACCAATAAGAAAGGTGATGTTATATCATGGTCATCCGCAGGTAAAATGGGTTTCCGAGGCTCTAAAAAGAACACTCCATACGCAGCACAGGTTGCAGCAGAAGATTGTGCCAAGGTTGCTCACGAAGCAGGACTGAGAAAAGTGAAGGTTTATGTAAAAGGACCAGGTAACGGTAGAGAATCAGCTATACGTTCCATTCACAATGCAGGAATCGAAGTAACAGAGATCGTAGATGTTACTCCATTGCCGCACAACGGATGTAGACCACCGAAAAGAAGAAGAGTTTAATTATCAATTATATTGTTTAACGGGCCCCCTAAAAAGGGTCTTCACCCGAAGGTGCAGTTAGATTATCGAAGGATAAGCCTTAATTCATAATCGCACTTTCAAATAAATAGAAGATGGCAAGATACACAGGACCAAAAACAAAAATCGCTAGAAAATTTGGAGAAGCGATTTTCGGAGACGATAAGTCGTTCGAAAAGAAAAATTATCCTCCAGGACAACACGGTAACAACAGACGTCGTGGTAAGAAATCTGAATACGCAATCCAGTTAATGGAAAAGCAAAAAGCAAAATACACATACGGTATTTTGGAAAAGCAATTCCGTAACCTGTTTGCCGAGGCGAAAAGAAAAGAAGGAGTAACCGGTGAGGTATTGCTTCAATTGTGCGAGTCTCGTTTGGACAACGTAGTTTTCAGAATGGGAATTTCACCATCAAGAAGAGGCGCGCGCCAATTGGTTTCGCACCGTCACATTACCGTAAACGGAAATGTTGTTAACATTCCATCCTATTCACTAAAAGCAGGAGATGTAGTTGGTGTTAGGGAAAAATCTAAATCAGTACAGTCCATCGTAGATTCTTTGGCTAACAATAGCAGTGTTTACGAATGGATCACTTGGAACTCTGAAAAGAAAGAAGGTACTTACGTTGCTGTTCCAGAAAGACTTCAGATCCCTGAGAATATCAAGGAGCAACTGATAGTCGAATTATACTCTAAATAAGAATTCAACATTAATCCAATTATGGCATTACTTAATTTTCAGAAGCCCGATAAAGTTATAATGATCGATTCAACAGATTTCGAGGGGAAATTCGAATTTCGTCCTTTGGAACCTGGATATGGATTAACAGTTGGGAATGCGCTGAGAAGGGTTTTGCTTTCCTCTTTGGAAGGTTTTGCCATCACTTCTGTGCGCATAGATGGAGTTGAACATGAATTTTCTGTTATACCAGGCGTTGTTGAAGACGTTACAGAAATTATACTGAACCTAAAACAAGTTAGGTTCAAAAGACAGATTGATGATGTTGAGAGCGAAACCGTATCCATTTCCGTTAGCGGAAAGGAGCAAATGACCGCTGGTGACTTCCAAAAGTTCATCTCCGGATATCAAGTCCTTAACCCGGACTTGGTTATTTGCAACATGGATCCGAAAGTGAGCATCAACATGGAAATCGTTATAGAAAAAGGTCGTGGTTATGTTCCAGCGGAAGAAAACAAAAAATCCAATGCCCCTCTGGGCACAATTTCAGTGGATTCTGTTTACACTCCGATAAAGAATGTAAAATACAGCATCGAAAACTATAGGGTAGAGCAAAAGACCGATTACGAAAAATTGGTTTTTGAAATCATTACCGATGGTTCTATCCACCCAAAAGATGCATTGACCGAGGCCGCCAAAGTTTTGATTCACCACTTTATGCTGTTCTCCGATGAGCGCATCACCCTTGAGGCCGATGAAATTGCCCAGACAGAGACTTATGATGAGGAATCATTGCACATGCGCCAATTGTTGAAGACCAAATTAGTGGACATGGATTTGTCCGTAAGGGCTCTGAACTGTCTTAAAGCTGCCGAGGTGGATACTTTGGGGGATTTGGTATCATTCAATAAAAACGATTTGATGAAGTTCAGAAACTTCGGTAAAAAATCATTGACCGAATTGGAAGAATTGGTCATTAATAAAGGCCTACAATTTGGTATGGACCTTTCCAAATACAAATTAGATAAAGATTAACAATCATATTTTGCTCTCCTCATACAAAAGGATTTGGTAGCAAGATGATAACTTAGAACAATGAGACACGGAAAGAAGTTTAATCATTTAGGTAGAACTGCCGCACACAGAAAGGCAATGTTGGCCAACATGGGCTGTTCCCTAATAGAACATAAAAGAATCAACACAACGGTTGCAAAAGCCAAAGCGTTGAAAAGGTTTATCGAGCCTTTGATCACCAAAGCCAAGACCGAGAACAACCAGACTACCGAAAAAGGTACACACAACAGAAGGGTTGTTTTCAGTAACTTGAGAAGTAAAGAGGCTGTAACCGAATTGTTCGGTACAGTTGCTGAGAAAGTTGGCGACAGACCTGGAGGTTACACTAGAATTATTAAGTTAGGAAACCGATTGGGAGATAATGCCGATATGGCAATGATCGAGCTGGTAGATTTCAACGAGCTGTACAATGCAGGTAAACCTAAGAAGAAATCGACCAGAAGAAGCAGAAGAGGTGGTGGAGCTAAAAAAGTTGAAGCACCGGCCCCGGCAGCTGAAACAAAAACTGACGATTCTGAAGAATAAGAAGAATGTTATTAACTATTGTATTTTAGGAAAAAGGATAAGTGAAAACTTATCCTTTTTTTATGTTTTTTTGTCATAACTGAAACTAGAGCACGAAATGAAGTATCACACAAAGAAAAAAGCGTTGATTTTGTTGGCCGATGGAACCATTTTTTATGGAAAGGCAGTCGGAGGTAGAGAAGGTACCGCAGTAGGAGAAGTATGTTTCAACACCGGGATGACCGGTTATCAAGAGATTTTTACCGATCCATCCTATTACGGTCAATTAATGGTGACCACTAACGCGCACATTGGCAATTACGGAGCCCATTTGGACGAAGTGGAATCGGATTCTGTTAAGATTGCAGGTCTGATCTGTAAAAATTTCAGTTACGAATATTCAAGACCAGACGCCACTATGAGCCTTTTGGATTTCTTGGACAACAATAACCTTTTGGCCATCTCCGATGTAGATACCCGTGCTTTGGTAAGCTACATTAGGGACAATGGAGCCATGAACGCATTGATTTCCACTAGAGTTGACGAAATCGAAGCTCTAAAAGAGGAGTTGAAGCAAGTGCCAAGCATGGAAGGTCTGGAACTATCTTCCAAAGTATCCACAAAAGAACCATATTTCTATGGAGATGAAAATGCGGATATTAAAATTTCCGCTTTGGATATCGGAATCAAAAAGAATATCCTAAGAAACCTGGCAAAAAGAGGAGCGTACATTAAAGTCTTCCCATACAACACGTCGTATTCGGAAATGAAGGAATGGAACCCCGATGGATATTTTATATCAAACGGACCAGGTGACCCAGAGCCTTTGACAGATGCCGTTGCAGCAACCAAAGAAATGATCGCTTCCGACAAGCCATTGTTCGGAATCTGTTTGGGGCACCAAGTATTGGCATTGGCCAACGGAGTATCCACCTATAAAATGCACAATGGCCACAGGGGAATCAACCACCCGATACTAAATTTAATGACCGGTAAGGGTGAGATCACTTCGCAAAACCATGGATTTGCCGTGAATAGGGAAGAGACAGAGGCCAACGCCGAACTGGAAATTACACATACCCATTTGAACGACCAGACGGTGGCAGGAATAAAAATGAAGAACAAAGATGTTTTCTCGGTACAATATCACCCAGAAGCAAGCCCAGGTCCACACGATGCAGATTATTTGTTCGACCAGTTCTTTGATTTGATCAAGGCTAGGAAAAACTAAAACGATATAGTTTTATTTTTAAGTAAATATGTGCGTTTTGTGAGGATTATCATGGAATTAAAAACAGCACCTTTTGTATCTTAGCCCAATAATCACAACTAAAAATATAGTAGTAAAATGAGCATCATTATCAACATTCATGCAAGACAGATATTGGATTCCAGAGGGAACCCGACAGTAGAAGTAGATGTCGTAACAGAAAATGGAATTATGGGAAGGGCGGCAGTGCCTTCTGGAGCCTCTACCGGAGAGCATGAAGCCGTTGAGTTGCGCGATGGTGGCAATTCCTTTATGGGTAAAGGAGTAGGTAATGCAGTAAACAATGTAAATACCCTGATAGCCGAAGAATTGATCGGTACTTCTGTTTTTGAACAGAATTACATCGACCAGACAATGATCGAGCTGGATGGCACGCCGAACAAATCAAAATTGGGAGCAAATGCCATACTGGGGGTTTCCTTGGCAGTTGCCAAAGCGGCAGCCAATGAATTGGGTATGCCGTTGTACCGCTACGTGGGCGGCGTAAGTGCCAACACACTTCCAGTTCCAATGATGAACATTATAAATGGAGGTTCGCACTCCGATGCTCCCATTGCGTTCCAAGAGTTTATGGTGATGCCCGTTAAGGCCAAGGATTTTAGCCATGCCATGCAAATGGGGACAGAGATCTTCCATAACCTTAAAAAAGTATTGCACGATCGTAATTTGAGTACTGCAGTGGGAGATGAAGGAGGGTTCGCCCCAACCTTGGAAGGTGGTACCGAAGATGCTTTGGATACTATCGGAAAAGCGGTGGAAAAAGCTGGCTACAAATTGGGTGATGAGATCATGATCGCATTGGATTGCGCGTCTGCGGAATTCTACGTGGACGGCAAATACGATTATACCAAGTTCGAAGGAGATAAGGGAATGGTCAGAACATCCGAAGAACAGGCCCAATACTTGGCCGATCTTTGCGAAAAATATCCAATAATTTCCATAGAAGACGGAATGGACGAGAACGATTGGGACGGTTGGAAGATGCTGACCGACAAAATCGGTGATAAGGTACAATTGGTAGGCGATGATCTATTCGTGACCAACGTAGAGCGTTTGTCCCGTGGTATCGAGAACGGTATTGCCAATTCTATTTTGATCAAAGTAAATCAAATTGGTACATTAACGGAAACCATTGCAGCCGTAAATATGGCCAAGAATGCAGGATATACTTCCGTAATGTCCCATAGATCTGGTGAAACCGAAGACAATACCATTGCTGATTTGGCAGTAGCTTTGAACACAGGTCAGATCAAGACCGGTTCCGCTTCTCGAAGTGATCGTATGGCCAAATACAACCAACTGTTGAGAATTGAAGAAGAGTTGGGAGATGTGGCCTACTATCCACAAGAAAAAGCATTCAAAGTAAAATAATCATAATGATTACTTAGCATTAAAAAAGCCTTTTCCGTTTCGGAAAGGCTTTTTTTTGTTTCAGTAACAAACTTTGGTTAAATTAAGGGTGCACTAAACTACCATATCAAATTCTACTACATGAACAACTTTCTTTTTGTCGCCGCCGAAAACGATGCTTTGGAAAACTGTAAAGCCGGGGGCATGGGCGATGTGGTTCGCGATGTACCGAGACAAATTTCGGAGCGTGGAGATAAAGTGCACGTGGTTGTTCCGGCCTATTCCAGACTACATCATGGGGGATTGCCACGGACTACCCTGAATTTTTCATTGCGGGGCATGGCCTACACTGCGGAGTTGTACGAAGTAAAACCTAAAAAAGAATTTCCCAATATATTTCATTATGTGCTCCATCATCCTGAGATAGAAGCTGGTGATATTGCACACATCTACCACAACGACCCAGAAGAGCCGTTTTACACCGACGCCATTAAATACATTATATTTTGTACAGCGGTTGCAGAAGCCATAAAGCAAGGTGCCTTTGGCGATGTGGACATTGTACATTTACACGACTGGCATTCCAGTCTGCTTTTGTTCTTAAGGGAATATCACATAGAGTATACCAATTTAAAGGACATACGCATAGTGTATAGCATCCACAATTTGGCAATACAGGGAATTCGTCCGTTCGATGGCAATTATTCTTCGGTAAAAAACTGGTTCCCCAGTGTACCGTTGGACTATCAAAAGTTGATGGATTACCGATATCAGGATTGCATTAACCTTATGGCCGTAGGTATTCGATTTGCAGATGCTGTACATACCGTTTCACCATCCTATAAAGAAGATGTGCTACTGCCAAGTTCCCCACCGGAGTTTATTGGTGGCGAAGGGTTGGAAAAAGACCTACAGAAAGCGGATCAAGAAGGACGTTTGTTCGGTATTTTGAACGGATGTAATTATAAGAACATCAACAAGGAGAAGAAAGGAAATATTTATCGCAATACGGTAAAGGCTTTGTTTAGATGGTTGCAAGAGGAATCCAAAAAATACAAGGCCGATTTTTTGGCACACACCGGGGAGAAAATAATGGCATATGTGGACGAAAACCCTAAGTTCATCGCTTCGAGTGTGGCACGGTTGACCGAGCAAAAGTTTTACTTTTTTATGCGATCTCCCGAAGCATTTGTAGAAATTTTGAAACGATTGGAGAAAGTCGACGGAATTTTTATGCTGTTGGGAACGGGTGCACCGGAATACGAAGAGCTTTTTAGAAAATTGAGCTACGAGCACAAAAACTTTATTTTCACCAATGGTCAGTCGGAAAAGTTGATCGATTCCATTTATTTGGAATCGGACCTGTATTTCATGCCCAGTCTGTTTGAACCTTGTGGAATTAGCCAGATGTTGGCCATGCGGAACGGAAATCCATGCCTTGTGCACCATACCGGGGGGCTAAAGGATACCGTTGAACACATGAAAACCGGTTTTGCCTTTGATGGGGAAAGCTACGACGAGAAAATTTCCAGCATGATCCAGACTCTGGATGAGGCACTAGATGTGTTCGAAAACGACAAACCTACCTGGAAAAAAATCCAATCCGCTGCGCGTAGAAAACGTTTTACATGGAAGAAATCAGCGGACGAGTATTACAAACTGCTCTATAAATTGGATTAGGTTATTTTTCCTATATCATTTTAGCGTTAATATCAGCACAAAAAGGGTCTGTAAATTGTTAATGGCAGTGCTTTTTCGTAATTTTCGCAATCAATTTTTACTAATCTATTAAAATATAAAATGTCGGATAAAGCTATACTCGAATATGGGGGAGAAAGGTATGAATTCCCTGTGATCAAAGGTACTGAAGATGAATTGGCCATAGATATTAAAACCTTGAGGGCCGCAACAGGAATGGTGACGATAGACCCCGGATATAAAAATACGGGCTCGTGCGAAAGTGCCATTACTTTTTTGGATGGCGAGCAAGGTATTTTAAGATATCGTGGATATTCCATTGAAGATTTAGCAGAGAAAGCCGACTTTTTGGAAGTAGCCTACCTATTAATATTTGGTGAACTGCCTAATAAAGAACAATTGGAGAAATTCCATAGCGATATCAAGGAAGAGTCCCAAGTTGATGAAGAAATGAAGAAAATCTTGGATGGCTTTCCAAAATCGGCTCACCCAATGGGGGTGTTATCCTCGTTGACCAGTGCTTTGGTGGCGTTCAATCCATCTTGCGTAGATGTATCCTCGGAATCCGCCATGTACAATTCCATAGTCCGTATTTTGGCCAAGTTCCCAGTGTTGGTCGCTTGGGCCATGCGCAAGAAAAAAGGTCTTCCGTTGGATTATGGAGACGATACCTTGGGGTATGTTGAGAACATCCATAAAATGATGTTCAAAAGACCTAATCAAGAGTATAAAAGAGACCCTATTGCCATTGATGCCCTAGATAAACTTTTGATTTTACACGCTGATCACGAGCAAAACTGTTCAACTTCTACAGTTCGTATTGTGGGTTCTTCGCACGCCGGATTGTTCGCATCGCTGTCCGCAGGTATTTCTGCACTTTGGGGACCATTGCACGGGGGGGCCAACCAAGCGGTTTTAGAAATGCTCGAGGCTATTGAGGCCGATGGAGGCGATACTAAAAAATATATGGCCAAAGCCAAGGATAAGGACGATTCCTTCCGTTTGATGGGCTTTGGACACCGTGTATACAAAAACTTTGACCCAAGGGCAAAGATCATTAAAAAATCCGCAGACGAAGTGTTGGGCAATCTAGGTATCGAAGATCCTATTTTGGACATAGCCAAAGGTCTGGAAAAAGAAGCATTGGAAGATCAGTACTTTGTAGATAGAAAATTATATCCAAACGTGGATTTTTATTCCGGTATCATTTATCGGGCGTTGGGCATACCTACAGAAATGTTTACCGTAATGTTCGCGTTGGGCAGACTGCCCGGCTGGATAGCACAATGGAGAGAAATGCGTTTGAGAAAAGAGCCCATCGGAAGGCCAAGACAGGTATACATAGGAGAAAACCTAAGAAGTTTTGTTCCTTTGGAAAAAAGGTAAGATTTGGGACAATACAAAAATTAAAAGGGGCGGTTTCGCCCCTTTTTATATGGGGTAAACCTTTAAACTACAACATGCCTGCGGCATTATGGTTCAACGATTTGTCCCTTTCGTAGCAAATTCGCATAATTTCCAAATGATAATATTTCTGTAGGTCGGATATATCTTTATTGGCAATAATGTGCTTGGATTTTTCAAAGGATTGATGGATATATTCATGCGCATCCACCGTGCTTAGATTCTTTAAGGTAGCGTCCATGGATCTCCCAAACTTTTTTATAGAAGCATCTATTTTGGAGATCGAACTATCCAACTGAAGCTCATATAATTTTTGAATATGCCCATGTAGTACTGTGGGTAGATCAGCATCTGTAATACAATCGTTGTATTTGATGGAGGATTGTCCTCCAAAAGGTAGACCGGCATCAGGTTTGGAAGATAAACGGACATCATTCATTTTTTGGAACGCATGCATACTTCCCATAATAATGAATAAGGTAGCTAAAATAGCTGATGTAAGTAGTAGTTTTTTCATAAGTAGGAAAAATCTTAATGCAAATGTAGTCAATATAATTTATTGGAAAACTGATAATTATTAGTTTTTTGGTTTCAAAGCTATTTTTAAGCATTTGATAAACAATTTCGTATAGAATAACATCATTTTGTCGATTTAATATTTCTACCGTGTATTCAGTAAAGAATTTTTGATTTTGTCAGGGTAAAAAAATCAAGTAAAACACTAGATTTGCCCTCATACCCTAAAGGACACTACTTTAGGGTGGTCATCTATGATTTTTGACCCATAAAAAACCTTATATGATTAAACTAAACGTGGTCAACGAGACCAGTGCACTAAAAGAGGTTATACTGGGAACGGCACAAAGCAATGGACCTGTACCCACTATTGATGAAGCCTACGATCCAAAATCCATTGAACATATCAAAGCGGGCACTTACCCCAAAGAAGAGGATATGATCAAAGAAATGGAGGCCTTTGCCCAGGTTTTTGCCAAGTACGGGGTAAAGGTATATCGACCGGAAGTCCTCCAAGATTGCAACCAAATTTTTGCAAGGGATATTGCTTTTGTAATAGAGGACAAATTGTTCCATGCCAATATTTTGCCCGATCGAGAGCAGGAATTTGAGGCCATACATAATGTGCTGGATATAATTGACCCCAATAAAATAATTAGGCCGCCGGAAGAGGTGCATATTGAAGGTGGTGACGTAATGCCATGGAACGATCATATTTTTATTGGAACCTACACAGGCCCGGACTATGCTAGCTATATTACGGCACGAACAAATATTGAGGCAGTTGAGTTTATTCGCGATATGTTTCCACATAAGACCGTAAAGTCTTTCGAACTGCGTAAATCCAATACCGATCCCAAGGAAAATGCCCTGCATTTGGATTGTTGTTTTCAACCTGTTGGTAAGGACAAAGCTATTTTGCATAAAAACGGTTTTTTGGTAGAGGAAGAATATCAATATTTGGTTGATTTTTTTGGTACAGATAACATTTTTGAGATAGATAAAGAGGAAATGTACCAAATGTTCAGTAATGTTTTCTCCATATCGCCAGAGGTAGTGGTATCCGAAAAAAGCTTTACCAGACTCAACAATTGGCTTCGTGACCATGGTTTTACCGTGGAAGAAATTCCCTATGCCGAGATTGCCAAACAGGAGGGGCTGTTACGTTGTAGCACCATGCCTTTGGTAAGAGCGTAAATTAGTAAAATAACCCCTTTTGCGGGGAACAACAAAAAACTTCATGCAATTGAGAAATCAGATTACCAATACCATTCTTATGGTTCGTCCGGTTAATTTTAGGATGAACGAACAAACAGCGGTCAACAATTATTTTCAAGAAGACCCGGATTTAAAAAAAGCCGAAATCAACCTAAAGGCACAACAGGAGTTTGATCAATTTGTAAAGGTGCTTCGGGAGCAGGGCGTAAATGTATTGACCATAGATGATAATATGCAGCAGGATACACCAGACTCTATTTTTCCAAATAACTGGGTGTCCTTTCACGATAACGGAACAGTATGTGTATACCCGATGTTTGCCGAAAACCGAAGAAGAGAACGTAGAGAGGATATATTTGAGTTGTTGGAACAGAACGGATTTGTGATCAACAATGTTATGGATTATACATCTGCCGAGGAAGAGGGCGTGTATTTGGAAGGCACTGGGAGCATACTAATGGACCGCATAAATCAAAAGGCCTATTGTGCTTTGTCCGAGCGAGCCCACGAAGAGCTATTTATAGAATTTTGCGAAGATTTTGATTGTTTTCCCGTGATTTTTCATGCAAACCAAACTGTGGACAATAAGCGATTGCCCATTTATCACACCAATGTAATGATGGCCATGGCGGAGACCTTTGCCGTAATCTGTTTGGATTGTATCGATGACAAAAAAGAAAGAAAAAGTGTCGTGGAACACCTAAAGATGGATGGAAAGGAAATCATTAAGATCACCGAAGAACAGATGTACCATTTTGCAGGGAACATGCTCCAAGTTGTGGGCTCCAACGACCGACGATTTATGGTAATGAGTACCCAGGCGTACAAAAGCCTGACCACACAACAGATCAATGCTATCGAAAAGCATTGTGGCATTGTACACAGTTCCCTTGATACCATTGAGACTTGCGGAGGCGGCAGTGCACGTTGTATGATGGCCGAAGTTTTTTTGCCAAAGGCATAGTGCCTGAGTTTCATTTCCAGATGGTTCCTGAGCGGAATCGAAAATGTATAGTGTCATTTCGAAATGAGATGCGAAAGCAGTGATTGAGAAATCATTACTGTTTTTTAGATTTCTCACTCTGCTTTCAGTCGGTTCGAAATGACACCTTACCATGATGAACTAGAAGGTATATAAAGTCAAGAGATAAAAACATGGAAGTCCCTTTATCCCAAATTTGTAGTTTGGAAACTCAGAACTCTTAACCCAAAACTCATAACTAATCTTCCTCTTCAACCGTAAAACCACGAATGGCCTGGTTGGGTTCCATAATATTGTAACCTTTCCAAAACTCGGGATTGTAACGGGGCATATAGGTGGCTCGCACTGTTTTATCCTCTTTGTAAGATGTGAATTCGGATTTGGAAATATTATCTTGCTCGAACACTACGAGTTCATATTTGGTGGTCATGTTCATACGGAAATCAATGTTCAACTTTAATTCGTTTTGTTTACGGCGGCCTTTTACGTGTTTGTTTTTTTCCACGACTTTTAACGGACGGTCAACGCCAAAATATCTACCATCGGATAAATCCATAAACTGAAGATCGTATTTGCCAGTGGGCAATTTAGCAAAGCGCATGGTTCCCTTGTACATGGTTTTGCGGTAGGTAATGCCCAGCAACCTAAAATTGCGGAGGCGTTTTGTATTGGTAAAGTCGAGCCGCATAATGGCATAATCCTCAATGTTGATGAATAGGCGACCTTTAAAGTCCGCGCTGCTCCGTTTGGGCCAAAAGTCTATCACGTAGACCCCTGCATTGTCTATTTCCGCATAACCCGCCAGTTGAAATTCGTAGCGGTTGGGTTTTTCCACAAAGTCCAGCTTGGTGTCTTCTTTGTAATACAATTGACTCAACATTTCCTCAAACTGCCAGCGTTGGCTGTCCACCAATCCAGAAACACTGTCTTTTTTTACCTGAGCTTTCACTTTTTCAACTTGCTCCATCCGTTCGTCGTCCATAGTGTCCAAAATGGAATCCACTTGGATTTTTTCACTGAAAATGCCCGATTTAATTTTAAGATAGGATCCCGGTTTTACATTCTGTTTAAATATATCCTCCATGTGTTCGGCCAGATCTTCAAAGGAACCCACATCTTTTTTATCGTAAAGATCGGCCGCTTTTATTATGTTGAGTTTGTACTCCGTATCGTTTTTATAAAGATCCCCAAAACTTTCTGTGTAATGTGAAGCATGTTGTGGAATGGCCCTGGCTATACTGTCCATAAGCTCTTTGTTCAACTCTTTTATGGTGGATTTCTCAAAACCAAAATCCACTTTTTGCATGTTGGCCAGTTCCGATTTCCTTAGGAAGAAGCGTTGTTTAATGGTTTCCTTGTTCACGTTTTTGGGAATGTTCTCGATCATTTTTTCAATAATGTCGTCCACCTCCAGTTCCTTGTCGAAAACATAGACTCCGCTAAGTTCAATGGCCCTGGCATTTAATGTGATCACACTGTCTTGCATTTGCTCTAGGGCGAAACCTTTTTTTTCATACCCCATCGAGGTAATATAGATCGAATCGGGCCTGGAAATGCCATCCTCCAAAACAAAACTGAACCTGCCTTCTTCGTTTGTTATAACCCCGTTATATTCTCCATATTGAACAGTGGCATAGGGAATTCCTTTTTGGGTCTTGGCATCCACCAAACGAGAACTAATGGTCTGTGCCATTGTTGTAAACCCCGTAAAAATGCTAAAAATGGAAAGGTAGTAAATAGGTTTTATGGACATATTGTGATGTATGGTTTCATTAAAAATAGACGCCTCTTGGATGGAAAAGGTTGCCTGCTTGTTAGACGAGCCGAAATGAATTTTGTGACAAAGTGCCAAAAATTCCGCGAATAGTAGTGGCACTTAGTAGTATTTTAACAATGTATGTGTTTAAAGTTAGGTGTAGGGAGATAGGGGCAATGGAGAAAGATTTATGGTTTTTGATAAGGATTGTTCCTATTATAGAACCATCTATATTTTCTCGTTCATGGATGGGTCCCTGCGCGTAGTCGAACGGACAGCAGTATGGTTTGATCATTGCTCTCGAACTTGATCTTAATTTTCTTAGTTTGAAATGAGATTAATTGTTGTGTTTCTTTTGGTGAAAAGTACGTTGAGCAACATTTAAGGTCTAAACACTGGGGTCAATCAGTTTTTGCAATATTCTTTATCATATTCCCAAAAATGAAGAGGTGAAAGGGCAGTACGGAATACCAATACAGGCGACCCAATAATCCTTTCGGTCGGAACGTCGCGGTTTGGTACAGAATGTTGTCCTTGATCCTAAATTCTAGCCATGCTTCCCCAGGGGTTCGCATTTCTGCAAACAGGAGCAAACGCTTGTTTTTTTTGTCGGCTAAAAGCACTCTCCAAAAATCCAGGGCATCACCGGGAAAAATTTTATCAAGATGGGTTCGTCCACGTCGTAGCCCCGGACCTCCGACCAATTTATCCAAAAAACCACGGATTTTCCACAGCCAATTGCCATAATACCACCCATTTTCACCACCAATTCGCCAAATGTTGTCCAAAACAGCTCCTTCGTTTGTAATTTTGATGGATTTTTTGTCTTGTAGCACCCCGAATTTAGGCACTTGGATATAATTTTCGAGATCTTCCTGTATTTGCCCGCTCGCTATGCTGTCCTTCCAACTACTTATTACCAGATTCTGTTCAATTTTCTTAAAGGCCAGATCAATGGCTTCTTCATAAGTGTGGGTTTTTAATCCCAGCATTTGCTGTAATCGATTGTCCTTTGCCACGACTTCCATTTTCATGCTATCCACAAGATTTGTGGCCAATTTGTACGAAGTAGAGGTAACAAAATAAAGCCAATAGGAGGATAGTTTAGGTGTCATTACCGGAACGGTGAATATCCAGTTTTTAAAGCCACGGACCTTTGCATAGCGTTGGAGCATATCCTTGTAAGTAAGAACATCTGGCCCGCCAATATCAAAAGATTGGTCGTAGGTTTGCTTATTGCCCAATACCATGGTCAGAAATTGGATCACATCGCGAATGGCTATGGGCTGTGTTTTGGTAAGCACCCATTTGGGCGTGATCATGACCGGCAGTTTTTCGCAGAGATCTCGAATAATCTCAAAAGAGGAACTGCCCGAGCCTACAATGATCCCGGCTCGGAGCACGGTAAGTTTAAAATTGCCCCGATATAGTATGTCCTCCACATTTTTCCTGGAACTTAAATGTTTGGAGAGTTCTTCATTATTTACGATCCCGCTCAGGTAGATCACCTGTTCGCACTGGGTTTTTTCAATAATTTTATTAAAGTTTTTAGCGGCCTGGGCCTCCTTTTCATCAAAATCGGTAACCGAGGAGGTCATGGAGTGTATCAGGTAATAGGCCGCATCAATATCGGGGGGTATTTTTTGTTCTTCAGGGATGTCCAGAAAATCTATCTCAACAACTTGGATTCGGGAGCGTATCTTACTATCTACCGAAAGTCTTTTTTCATCCCGAACGGCACATACCACTTCGTGGCCCATGTCCAAAAGTTGGGGCAATAGACGCATACCGATATACCCATTGGCCCCTGTCAGTACTATTTTCATAGGTCTTCGAGATTTGTAGGTAGGTTTTCCGCACGATGATCCAATAACTTCTTAAAATAACGTTGGATAGCTTTGGTATCGGCACGTACCTTTACAAAATAATGGTCCATATAAATGGAATATATGCCAATATCCCCTTTGTACATATTTAATTTGTAATAGGGTATTGCCAGCCCGTAGGTTTCCAATCGGGAGCGAAACCGCACGATTATGCCGTTAGGTCGCATTTCTACATTGCACGTATTGGTATTGTTGTCCAAAACAAACAAATTATAAATATCTACACTGGCTTCTGTTACGTGTAGTTTTGGCGATCCAATGCCCCCCATGGCAAAACGATCTTTTAATGGGTAGGGTTTACCAACGGCATCGTTTATTTTTTGAATGATTTTTTTGTCGTTGTACGAAACGTTCAGTAGCATGTTTAAAGGTTTTGTCCAAATCGGATCAGGTTGCCGTCAATGTCCAATATGGAAAACTCTCGAACTCCCCAAGGTTTGTCTTCTAGACTGCCATTGGGGTGGATAACTTTGGAATTTTGCATTTCGAGGTAGAGCCCGTCCACATTTTCAACATAGATGTAACAACTGGTATTTTCTGGAAATATCTTGTTGTCGCATTTCCAAAAATGGATCTCCACTTTGTCCCTGCCAATTACGGCATAGTTTTCATCAATCCAGCCAGGTTTATCAAACCCCAATTTCTCTTTGTAAAAAGTCACGGTTTTATGGATGTCCATTGAGGCCAAAACCGGGGCGGCATGTTGAAGATGATCCATAGATAGTTTTTCTTAAAAATACGATTTATAAGTGGTCAACACCAATCCATATGACGGAAAAAGCCCAAAAAAATGCGTAGTTTTGCGCCCTTAAAAGCCTTTTTAAATGAGTTTGCAGAACGATTTGACCCAAAACGTGATCGAGGCGGTAAAACAACTGTACCAAGTTGAGCTGCCAACAGTGGAGTTTCAACCTACCCGGAAGGATTTTGAAGGAGATATTACCGTAGTGGTATTCCCAATGTTGCGCTACGTGAAGGGTAATCCTGTGCAGATTGGAACAAAGATCGGTGATTACTTGGTAGAGCAGGTCGACGAGGTATCCAAATGCAATGTGGTCCAAGGTTTTTTGAATATCGTTATCGAAGAAAGCTACTATTTAAATTTCTTCAATACCATATTGGGCGAGGTGGATTTTGGTTATGTAACATCTCGGTCCGATGATGCGGTAATGGTGGAGTATTCGTCCCCGAACACCAACAAACCATTACACTTGGGGCATATTCGAAACAACTTATTGGGGTATTCCGTGGCAGAGATTCTAAAAGCCTCGGGCAAAAAGGTCTATAAAACCCAGATCATTAACGATCGGGGAATACATATTTGCAAAAGTATGCTGGCCTGGCAGAAGTTTGGTGAAGGAGAAACGCCGGAGTCTTCGGGTTTAAAGGGCGATCACTTGGTCGGAAAGTACTATGTTGCTTTTGATAAGGCCTATAAAGAAGAAATTACCGTTCTGGTAGATAAGGGCATATCCAAGGAAAGAGCAGAGAAAGAAGCGCCAATATTGCTCGAAGCCCAGGAAATGCTTCGTAAATGGGAAGCTGGCGATGATGAGGTAGTACATCTTTGGAAAAAAATGAACGGTTGGGTGTACGATGGTTTCGATATTACCTACAAAAATTTGGGGGTTGATTTTGATACCCTGTACTACGAGAGCGATACCTATTTGTTGGGGCGTGATGTGGTAAAGGATGGATTGGAACGTGGTATTTTCTTTAGAAAAGAGGATGGCAGTGTTTGGATAGATCTTACCGATGAAGGCTTGGATGAGAAAATTGTGTTGCGTTCGGATGGTACCGCGGTATACATGACCCAGGATATTGGCACCGCCATTCAACGGGTAACCGATTTTCCGGATATCAACGGAATGGTCTATACAGTGGGAAACGAACAAGATTATCATTTTAAGGTCTTGTTCCTTATTCTTAAAAAGTTGGGTTATGCATGGGCAGAACAACTGTACCATTTAAGTTATGGTATGGTAGATCTGCCAAGTGGCAAAATGAAGAGCAGGGAAGGAACCGTTGTGGATGCCGATGACCTAATCAAAAATATGGAAGATACCGCAGCATCCATTTCACAAGAATTGGGCAAGCTCGACGGTTATACCGAAGAAGAAAAAAAACAATTGTACCGAACCATAGGTTTGGGGGCACTTAAATACTATATATTAAAAGTAGATCCCAAAAAACGTATTCTTTTTAACCCGGAGGAATCCGTGGATTTTCAAGGAAACACGGGGCCGTTTATCCAGTACACCTATGCAAGGATACAATCCATTTTGCGCAAGGCTGATTTTGATCTCTCGACTGAGCTCGACATAACAATGGATTTGCACGAAAAGGAGAAGGAACTATTGAAACAGCTGCAATTGTTCCCTGAAACGGTACAGTTGGCGGCAGAAAACTATAGTCCAGCACTAATTGCCAACTATACCTACGAACTGGTCAAGGAATTCAACTCGTTTTATCAACAAGTTTCCATTTTAGGTGAAACGGACGAACAAAAGAAAACCTTTAGGGTATTGTTGTCCAAGAAGGTGGGCGAGGTGATTCAATCTGCCTTCCGCCTGTTGGGTATCGATGTGCCCGAGAGAATGTAGCAACTTACTTTTGCCGGAACGACATCTTTTGTTATTTTGAGTAGCTAACCTGAGCGTATTCGATGGTTTTATAAAAGTGCTTTAGGTATTTTTTGCGAATTATTTGAGTGCTCACAAATTTGCGTAGGCCGTTTAGGGCGCAATCGAAAAATCTCGATTTAAAAACTAACCCTAAAACTCACATTGGGTGTAATACCCAAAGAAAAATTTTCAATGGTTTCAATTTCATTGTCCTCGTTTACCCGATAGTATTTGTTCAGGGTGTTTCTTCGGTTGGTAATATTTAAAATGGAGAGTCCTGCATTGGCACGGATGGCCCTGCTTATCGAAAAATTATAGATGGCGGATGCATCGGCCCTAAAATATTCCGGTAGACGGCTATTGTTCGGCGATTGAAAATTGATTCTGGGCGGAAAGAATTCTTCATCAAGTCCTTCGTCCCCCTCAACAGGTTCCGTATAAGGCTTACCCGTTCGGTAATTGATACCCATACTCAGTTTTAGATTTTTGTAGGTGTAGGTGCTCGCAAATGTGACCGTGTGCCGAATATCCAAGTTGTTTGGGAAACGTTTAGGTACAATGGAATCGAACGTGTAGTCGTTTTTGTTGTACGCATAGCTCAACCATGTACTATAATTGTCCCCTTTTTTGTTGATAAGAAACTCTAGTCCCTTAACCTTGTAACTCCCAATTTCTCCGGAAAACTGGTAGGGGTTCTGAAATCCTTGGGTACTTGTACTGATACCATCCACATTTTTGATAAACCCTTCAATACCGATATAAAAATTGTTCCTTTCGTAATTGAGTCCAACAGAACCTTGCTTGCTCTTGGTTACCGGCAGTGTATCATCGTTGGACAGGATCCATCGTCGTTTTTCGATACCCAAAAAGTTTTGCTCCAAATCTATCACCTGATTTGTGGCCTGGCTTTTAAATTCGCCCAATATTTCGGCTCTTACATAATTGGCCAGCTTAAAATTTAAATTGAGCCGTGGCTCTATTAGTAATTTTTTAAAAGTGTCCAGATTTTCCACAAAATTGAACCGTGCTCCCACTTTTCCAACAAACGTGTTGTCGAACGAACTGTAATTCAGCTGGGAATAAGGGGCATGTGTTCGGATAACCCCTTTAATTTCGCTATTAAAATCCGGTTGATTGATTATGGTGGCATTTGTGATCCCCGTTTCAATATATTGGTAACCGTTGTTCCAACTAAATTGATCGTTGATCATATAGTTGGTATCGAACTTTAGTGCGTTTTCGGTGACCTGATTGTTCTGGAACAATTGCTGTACCTGATTGGCGAACACATTTTGTGCATCCAAATTATATTTGGAGTAATATAGATTGAGGTGGGAGGTAAACCTATCCGTCCATTGGCTTTGCAATTGCCCTCCTACGGAAATATTGTCTTGTTTTAATAGGCTAACATTGGTTTCGTTGGCATCGATATTGGTCTCTTCGAATTTTAAGTTGTTTTTAATATGAATGGCACTCAGTCTGATTTTGTGCGCGTTATTGAGGTCATAAAGAATTTTTCCTGAAAAATCGTAAAAGAAAAAATCTTCGTCCCTAGCAAATTCATCATCTACCGTATTGTTGTTTTGCAGGGTAATTTCACTATCCTGAAAGGCTCTGTTGATGAACTGTTTGTAGGTGGGAGTACTCAAAAAATCGGTTGCAGAGCGACGTGCTGAGAACTGTATTCCCAAATTGGGTGCAATGGGAACTTCGGCGTAAACATCGCCACTGATCAAATTAAAGCCTGCACCACCTTTCCAGGTTTCGGTTATGGTATTGCCGGTTTCCATTTGGATCACACTGCTTACCCCATCGCCAAAATTGGATGGTGTTCCGTTTTTGTAGATGGTGACCTTATCTGTCTGGTATGGGTTGAAGGCTGAAATCAACCCAAAAAAGTGCCCTGATTGATACATTTTTATACCATTCCAAAGAATAAGGTTCTGGTCGTTCGTGCCACCTCGGACATTGATATCGGAAACGGTTTCGTCGATACTTTTTATGCCTGGCAAAGCTTGAACGGTTTGCAGGATATCGGGTTCGATCAGGCCGGGTAGAATACCGAATTCGGCAGTGTTCAAGGTTATGCTCGCATCATTTTCTTTAATAATTCCAGAAGTAAGATATTTATAAACGAATACTTCATCTAGTTGCTCATAATATTGGGCCAATAATATTTTGGGGCAATCACCTTGCTGCAAGAGCTTTTCTATGGGAACATATTTGGTGATATAGCCAAGATATCTAATCTTAAGGGAACTGTTTCTGGGGATGTCTCTCAATATAAAAGAACCGTCCGAATCGGTTATTTTGGCGATTTTGGTCCCTAAAACTTCCACAGTGGCACCTATCACCGTATTCTCGGCAAAATTATCCAAGACCACGCCACAAAGATCCACTCGGTCGTTTTTGGTGATGGCGTAGTATCTATCATTCAATTTTTCCGTGTCGATATTGAAAGTACTTTCGATAAATGTTAGGATTTGCCCTAGCGTATTTAAGTTCTCGGGAATAGTAATATTGAGCCCTTCCAAATCCTTGTCAATGTAAGAGAACTTTACGTCGAATCTATTTTCCAAGGTTTTTAAATACGGGATAAGGCCAACGGAAGTCGGTTGTTTTTCCTGTGCATTAACATGGCAAAACAGAAAAAACAATAAACCTAAGATGAGCCCAAAATGCTTATTGTAGTTTGTTCCCAGCATAAAAAAGTACGTTGTCTCCGTCTATTTTAAATCTTGTTTTGGAGGGTGTGCTTATACTTTTTAACGCCATATTTAGGTCTGTGTTGTTAAAAGACCCTGTAAATAAGAGGTTTGTGTCGATGTCTTTTGTGCTAACTTTAATGTTGAACTGCCTTTCCAGCTCGGCGAAGACGTAGGTAAGAGGAACGCTTTCAAAACTACTTTCGTTGTTCATCCAAGATGGAACAGTGCCTTCTGGGGTACCCGTGTTCACTATTTTACCGTTGACCACCATAAAAGCGCTACCTGCAGGTAGCTTGGTAACTTGTTCGTTATGGGTTACGCTGACCAACCCTTCGAAACAGGTTACCTCAAAAAAGCCATCTCTATTTTCCACATTGAACTGGGTTCCCAAAACAGTAACAGCTCCATGTTTTGTGGAAACAGTAAACTTTTTTCCTTTGGCAACCTTAAAAAAAGCTTCGCCTTCCAGTTCAATATTTCTGTTTTTGTCCCAATTCTTTTTACTGTAAGATATTCTGGATCCTGCGTTAAGGAAAACCTCTGAATTATCGGGCAGAACAACTTCGGAGCGTTCGGCGAATTCGGTTCTTACGCTTTCGTTAATTGTGCTGATATAAAAATACGAACCAGCAATCAAAACAGCGATAACCGCTGCCACTCTTAGAAATTTCTTGAACGGGTTAAGGGTAATGACCTTGGGAGTATTGTAAATTTGTTCATCTTTTAAGCGTTGCAAAGCAAGATCAGCATTAAATTCGGGTGCTGTTAACTTCTCGGAAGCGATTTTGAGCTTTTGGTACGAAGCATACTCCGGAGAACTCTCAAATTCCCTGAGTTCTTCACCGGAAAGCTCTCCACTAAGCCATTTTGCCAAATAATTTTCCTGCATGGTTTCTATGCTTTACTCTAGTTAAACAACTGATCTAAAAAATACCCTACCTCTTAATTAATAAATTAAATGCCGTCGATATGTTCGCGCAAACTTTTAAGGGCCAAATGCATGCGTTTTTCGATTGCTTTTACGCTCACACCTTCCAATTCGGCAATTTCTGCATATTTTTTTCCATCCACGCGGTTCAATAAAAATGTAGTGCGTTGGTTTTCCGGAAGGGCGTTCAATGCATTGTCCAATTTTTCCTTGTATTCTTTTTCTTCCATCAAGAACTCAGGGGATTCATTGGTGCGGTCGTTAACCAGGCTGCCGGCATGTTTTAACCTTACCTTTTCTGCTTTTATTACATTCAAATACAAATTGTTGGCCACGGTGTAAACGTAAGATTTAGCTTTGTCGTGGCTAACTTTGGCGCAGTTCTGCCAAAGTTTCACAAAAGCCTCTTGTACGGCATCGTGGGCCTTTTCCTCATTTCCGAACTTGTAGAAAATAAAATTAAAGACAGTCCTGGAGTGTGTCTTAAAAACTTCACTAAAAATATGGTCTTCACAAACATTGTCCATAAACCCGAATTTGTTTACCCCTCCAAATATATTTGAAAAATTTTAAGGAAAAGTAGGGTTTTTTTTTAGAGTGTTGTTTCAATATTGAATTATAACCCCAAAAGTTCAGTTATTATGAAAAAGTTAATTAGCAATATATTGCGCGCAGCATTGGTTGTACTTGTTTTCAGTATGTCGGCATGCCAAGAAGAATATGAAGAAGTTGGCGGCGGCAACGAAGAACAAACTATAGCTGCTAACTCCTCAACGGCCATCTTGATCCAAAACACATCTTCCAATGATGGCTCCTACGACAATATCGTGGACGGTGCAAGCTGTTTTGCCGTTCAATTTCCGTATACCGTAAATGTAAATGGTGTAGAGGTGACCATAGACTCCAAGGAAGACCTTGAGGTTGTCGAAGAAATTTTTGATGAGCTTGATAGCGATCAGGACATTCTTGATATTATTTTTCCCATTGTGATTACCCTGTCGGATTTTAGTGAAATCAATATCGAAAGCCAAGATCAGTTGGAAGCGTTGGCCAGGGAATGTCTGGAAGGTGGTGACGACGACGATATCGAATGTATCGATTTCGTCTACCCGATCACTATGTTCAAGTTTGATTTGCAAAACCAGGTCACCGGAGAATTTCAAGTGGAGAGCGACAAAGAAATGAGAAGGTTTTTTGCTGATCTGGAGGACAATGAACTCATTAGTATCGAGTTTCCCATTACCCTTAAAAAATATGATGGAACAGAAGTTGTAATCAATGGCAACAGCGAATTGGCGGCCGCTTTGGAAATGGCCAAAAACGAGTGCGATGAAGATGACGACGATGATTATAACGATGATGATTTTACAGTAGAAGAATTGGACGAGCTATTGATGGAGTGTCCATTGCAGGTAAGGCAAGTGATCCGTAACGAAGTAGATAATACAGGCCAGTATATTGAGCGGTTGTTGACATTTAATGCGGATGGCACTGTGTATTTCTCAACTTCCACAACAGATCAGGTTATGGGTACATGGAGTACGAGCAATACAGATCAAGGCGTACAGCTTGATTTAAATTTTCAGGATTTCCCGGATTTTACTTCCGAATGGTACGTTTACGAACTGGAAGAAGGAGTCATCAAACTATATAAAGATGGCGGTAACAAAATCGTGCTCAAAAGGTTTTGTGAAGACGATGGCAACATAAATAGGGAAGCATTTCTAAATTTACTTTTGGAATGTGAGTGGATCATAAAAGAGGTGGAGAACCAAGGAGAAGATGTAGAAAGGTTGCTAGGGTACGAGTTCCAGTTCACGGCCGATGGAAGCGTATCTCTGGGCAATGGCGTTACAACCATGCAGGGAACTTGGCAAGTCGGATTCAATAGCGAATACAAGCTATCCTTGATGATTTCGATCGGGGACGAGCCAGGAGTAAGTTTTGAGTGGCCTATCAGGGAAATGCTGGAAACCCGCTTGGAGTTCGAAATTGAAGAGACTGACCACGAAATGGTACTCCTACGGGTATGTGACGATAGTGCCAATGATGGAGATGTGGCCGAAATTAGAAACATAGCCATGGGCGGAACCTGGAATGTAGCTTTGTATCAAGAAGGGGAAACGGATTTGACCGCTACTTATGCCGAAATGGATTTTAATTTTTCCGCCGATCACCAAGTAGATGTGTCCATAAATGCCGATCCTATTGCCGAAGGACTATGGAGAATAGTTAGGGATTCCGAAGAAGGCTTAAAATTTTACCTCAACTTTGATTTCGAGTACGATTTGGGAGAATTGACCGAAGATTGGAAAGTTATTTCCATTACTTCAACCAGAATAGAACTAAAAGATGAGAGCGACGATGGTACAGTAGAAACCCTGGTTTTTGAAAAACCATAAGATTATCCCCAATCTTTTTTCCAAAAGAAGGACGGCTCACCCCAAAGCCGTCCTTTTTCTTTTATATTATTATTAAATTTGTGCCTCCTTTAAAACAAAGAACACATGTTCGATAATTTAAGTGAAAAATTAGATAAGGCATTACACGTCCTAAAAGGACATGGTCAGATAACGGAAATCAATGTTGCGGAGACCCTCAAAGAAGTCCGCAGGGCTTTGTTGGACGCCGATGTCAACTTTAAGATAGCCAAAGAATTTACCAATACCGTCAAGGAAAAAGCAATGGGTCAAAATGTATTGACCACGCTTCAGCCAGGGCAACTTATGGTAAAGTTGGTAAAGGACGAGCTCACCGAGCTAATGGGCGGAGATGCAGAGGAAATAGACCTTTCCGGAAACCCATCCGTAATTTTAATGTCCGGTCTGCAAGGTTCCGGTAAAACCACTTTTTCTGGAAAACTTGCCAATTATCTTAAAAACAAGAAAACCAAGAAGCCCCTTTTGGTAGCTTGTGATGTATATCGTCCGGCGGCGATAGATCAGTTGCACGTAGTGGGCGATCAAATTGGCGTGGAGGTGTATTCCGATCGCGATAACAATGACCCTGTGGCCATTGCCAAGGCAGGTATTGCACACGCCAAGAGCGTCGGGTGCAATGTGGTGATCATAGATACCGCAGGTCGATTGGCCGTGGATGAGCAGATGATGACGGAGATATCCAACATCCATAAAGCCATTCAACCCCAAGAAACATTGTTCGTAGTGGATTCCATGACGGGTCAGGATGCCGTAAATACCGCTAAGGCATTTAACGATGTGTTGAATTTTGATGGAGTTATCTTAACCAAGCTCGATGGTGATACCAGAGGTGGTGCTGCCATATCCATTAAATCCGTGGTGGACAAGCCCATCAAGTTCATCGGTACTGGTGAAAAAATGGAAGCTATCGATGTGTTCCACCCATCACGTATGGCCGACCGTATCCTTGGTATGGGAGATGTGGTCTCCTTGGTGGAACGTGCCCAAGAGCAGTTCGATGAAGAACAGGCACGCAAGATCCAAAAGAAAATTGCCAAAAATAAGTTTGGGTTCGACGATTTCTTGAGTCAGATCCAACAAATCAAGAAAATGGGGAACATGAAAGACCTTATGGGAATGATCCCAGGTGCCGGCAAAGCATTAAAAGGCCTTGATATTGATGACGATGCCTTTAAACATATCGAAGCCATCATTCATTCCATGACCCCCGATGAGCGATCCACACCTTCCAAACTGAACGCCAGTAGAAAAAAACGTATAGCGGCAGGTAGTGGTACTTCAATTCAAGAAGTAAACCAATTGCTAAAACAGTTCGATCAAATGAGCAAAATGATGAAGATGATGCAAGGCGGTGGAGGCAAAAAAATGATGCAGATGATGCAGAACATGCGCTAACCCCAATCAAAAGAGAAAACCAACACAATCCATGAAAATCCTTGACGGAAAAAAAGTATCCAACCAGATAAAAGAAGAAATCACCGTTGAGGTGGCCAAAATGAAACAGCAAGGGGAAAAAGTCCCTCATTTGGCAGCCGTTTTGGTGGGTAACGATGGTGCTAGCCTAACCTATGTTGGGAGCAAGGTAAGATCCTGCAAAAAAATAGGGTTCGAATCCACATTGATACATTTGCCAGAAGAAACCACCGAAGAAGAATTGCTAAAGCAAGTAGATCAATTGAACAATGATCCAAATATCGACGGTTACATTGTGCAACTACCACTGCCCAAACATATTGATGAGGAAAAAGTTCTTATGGCCGTAGATCCGGATAAAGATGTGGATGGTTTTCATCCCACCAATTTTGGGAAAATGGCCTTGGACATGGAAACTTTTGTTTCGGCTACCCCATTCGGAATTATGGAGTTGTTGAAACGTTATCAGGTAGAAACCGAAGGCAAACATACCGTTGTAATCGGTAGAAGCCACATTGTAGGTAGGCCGATCAGTATTTTGATGAGCCAAAAAGGAAGTCCCGGAAATTCCACCGTAACCTTGGCCCACAGCAGGACCAAAAACCTAAAAGAGCTCACTCTACAGGCCGATATTGTAATTTCTGCCTTGGGCGTTCCAAAGTTTCTTAAGGCCGATATGGTAAAAGAGGGGGTTACCATTATCGATGTAGGGATTACCCGTGTTCCAGATAATACATACGAAAAAGGGTACTACATTACGGGAGATGTTGATTTTGAAAATGTCAGTAAAAAAGCATCCTATATTACCCCGGTACCCGGTGGCGTAGGCCCTATGACTATTGCAATGTTATTGAAAAACACATTGTTGGCAAGAGAGCGCCACAACGCCAAATAGGTCAGTCTGCGTTTTCCTGTTCCAGTTGTAAAGCAGTTTGTTGCTCTTCCTCGGGGTTTATGATCTGAAAATCCGTATCGTCTTCATCATTGGTGCAACTGGACACGGCCATACCGGAAAAGACCAAGGTGATCAAAAGTAGAATTGTCTTCATAATTGTAGGATTTGGGCAAGGCATAAGGGCCTAATCATTGCATTTATAACGAATTACCTTGTAAATTCTTGTTTTTATCCCCAAATAATCGATAACTTACTTCTTGCAAAACCAATAATATGGCTCAATCGGTACGGAATAAAGCGGCATGGGTGGTCTTCGTTTTATTGGCCATTGGTATTGGTCTGTACCCATTAATTTACCTATTTGCAACGGAGGAGTTTGGTATCTTAATGAACAAATCGGATGAGTTGCTGTCCAGTACTTTATGGAATTTCGCCTTTTATGGACATATCAGTTTTGGAGGTTTGGCTTTGATGATCGGTTGGTTGCAATTTGTAAAAAAAATTAGGACCAAACGATTGCTGGTACATCGCAATGTAGGTAAGGTTTATATAGTCTCGGCAGTGGCAAGCGGTCTATGTGGTGTTTATCTTGGTTTTTTTGCTACAGGAGGTATAGTTTCTTCAATAGGGTTTATTTGTTTGGGCGTTATTTGGTTGTTCACGACCATAAGGGCCTATATTGCCGTTAAAAACAAAGATCTATCGCTCCACCAAGGATTGATGATTTACAGCTACGCGGCATGTTTTGCTGCGGTCACTCTACGGATTTGGTTGCCTATCCTGACCTTGATTTTTCGAGAATTTGTATTGGCCTACAAAATAGTGGCTTGGTTGTGCTGGGTGCCCAATATGATTTTTGCCCATTTGTGGGTTCGTAAAAAAGGGTTGAACCTGGTATAGCTTATTTTGCAAACAATTGTCCCATATCCTTAAAGGCTTTAAATTCCAAGGCATTACCGGCAGGATCTAAAAAGAACATGGTGGCCTGTTCCCCGGGCTCACCCTTAAATCTAATGTAGGGCTCTATTACAAATTCGATTCCTTTTTCGATCAAACCTTTGGAAAATGTTTCAAAGGTATCCCAGGGCAATACAACACCGTAGTGGGGTACAGGAACATTTTTCCCATCTACTGGGTTGGTGTGGGTCTTTTCGTCCGATTTAGGCTTGTAATGAATTACAAATTGGTGACCAAAAAAGTTGAAATCTACCCAATGTTCGGCACTTCGACCCTCTTCGCATCCAAGAACATCCCGGTAAAAAGTGCGGCATTCTTCCAAATTATGAACGGGTACGGCAACGTGAAAAGGTGATATGCTTTGCATGGTCTCTATTTTTTATGAAAAATAGAACAACTTTTTTAACCCTCCAAAAATGAAATGATCTGGTCGTTTATATTGTCTTGGTGCATCGAATGGCCAAGCCCTTCTGTACTTATCAATTTGCTGTTTTTCCATTTTTCACTTACCGATACCGATGCATTGTAGGGTGCTATCTTGTCTAGTTTATCATGAAAAAGCAAACCTTTTTTACTGATGGACTGGGCAAATTCCGCTGTAGAAAATTGGTCGATTTTAAACCCAAAACGATTTTCGATATAATTGTCCAGATTCTTCATTACCCTATTGTTCAATTTTAACAAATCTTGAAAATGGTCGATAAAATCCTGAATCTGGGAAGGGGCTCCAATCGTGATTATCTTTTCAACGGAATCTTTGGGATTTTTATATTGGTTGTAAACAATGGTCATCCCGCCCATGGAGTGGCCGATAAGGTGCTTAGGGTCGTGCTTTAGCACCATGTAGTTTACCACTTCTTCATATAGTGGTACGTATAGATGTTTCCCGGAGGAGTACCCATGCGAAGGAGCATCAAAAGCAATGATATTAAAACCGGCTTCCCGTAGTTTCTTAATAAGGTTGCGCCATCTATAGGTGTTGCTCTCCCATCCATGTACCAGCAAAACGGTTTCTTTGTTTCCGGGCCAATGGTAGGTCTGTATTTGATGTCCCACAACTTTTTCAATAGTAAACTTGGCCCCGTTCAAAAAATCGGCCTGTTCTGGTTTAACCCTTCCCTTTCTTACTGTACTGAACGTATGAAAGGCACTTTGGGCCGCTTTTTTCGGAGCTATCCATGTATAGGCATTGTAGTACTGCCCATAGACCAATGGAATTATTTTGTTAAGTGCTTTTTTCATTTGGGGACAAGGATTTTGGGTCTATTCCCAACCCACCATCAAATATTTTATTTTAGCTTCATCGGGTATCTGTACCGCTTCAATATTGGAAGATGAGAAACGAAGGCTCTCGGGCAGTTCTTCTTTATCAATGGTAAAATAAAGATTGCTTCCTTTTGGAAAAACAACAATACTGTTCAATGTGGTCACAATTTTTTTGATATCGTAACTGTTTTGGATGTCCTTGAAGGTACTTTGCAAGCTTACACCTTTGTCCGAAACATACCTTGGGTCCATGATCCTTACGTTTTCAATTGTAGGGATACTATCGGAATTCGCCTTTAGGGTTAAAAGGTGTTTGCCGCCTTTTTCGTAAACCTCCATTTTTTTTGGTGATACCCCCAGGTTGATCTGTGTAGAATCGGCTACGACCGAATCTTGCACAAAAACAGTTTTTATGTCTGCAACTCTGGTAGTTTGGGTCAGCGGGCCTACACTGGTTTCGGTAATTAAAAACGTGGTGTCCTTTTTACAGGATTGTATTGCTGCAATGCCGCAAATTAGGGTCAATATGCTAATTGTTCTTTTCATTTGAATTATTATCGAATCACTTTTTTTAATACGCCCAAAACCCCCCGGATAAATGTTGCACTGGTCAAAACTTTGACCACAGGGTTCATTCTGGTGCTTCTTCGTGTTGAGGTTGTTCTGCGGGAAGTTTGTTTTATTTCTTTTTCTTTCTCTGCCTCCTTTTCAGCTTTTTCAATTTTTTCACTCAGGATTTCGTAAGCACTTTCCCTATCGATTTCCTCATTGTATTTTTTTATCAATTTGGAGGCGTCCAAAACCTCTTTGATCTCGGAATCGCTTAACACATCCATTCGACTCATAGGAGCACGCATCATGGTTGCTGCCAGTGGAGTGGGGCGTCCTTTTTCGTCCAAAGCGGAGATCAAGGCTTCCCCGGTTCCTAAAGAGGTAAGTACCTCGGCTGTGTCGTAAAACTCGGAAATGGGATAGTTCTGCGCCGTGAGCTTGATGGCTTTTCGGTCCTTGGCCGTAAAAGCACGTAGGGCATGTTGCACCTTTAATCCTAATTGTGCCAGTACGTCGTCCGGCACGTCGGTCGGGTTTTGGGTTACAAAATACAACCCTATTCCTTTGGAGCGAATTAGTTTTACAATACTTTCAATTTGATCTAAAAGCGCTTTGCTGGCATTGTCAAAAATAAGGTGTGCCTCGTCTATGAACAATATCAATTCGGGTCGGTCGCTATCGCCTTGCTCTGGGAAGGTGGCATAAATTTCCGCCAAAAGGCTCAACATAAAGGTTGAGAAGAGTTTGGGACGGTCCTGAATATCGGTCAAACGGATTATATTGATAAATCCTCGTCCGTTTTCATCAATACGGACCAAATCGTCCACTTCGAACGATTTTTCCCCGAAAAACAAATCGGCTCCCTGTTGTTCGAGCTCGATGATCTTTCTTAAAATAGTCCCTGTGGAACTTGTGGATATACGGCCATAAGCCGATTGAAACTCTTTTTTGCCCTCACCAGTTGCATATTGCAGTACCTTTTTAAAATCATTTAGGTCGAGCAAGGGTAATTTATTATCGTCACAATATTTAAATACTACGGCAACAATACCTTCTTGGGTTACTGTCAAATCCAAAATACGGGATAAAAGTACAGGGCCAAATTCGGAAACAGTGGCGCGCAGGCGTACCCCATCTTGTTCGGATAGTGACATAATCTCTACAGGAAAACCTTTGGGTTCGAATGGAAGCCCGATCTTTTCGTGCCGTTCATCAATTTTAGGATGGCCGGGGCTTGGTTGGGCGATACCGCTCAAATCTCCTTTTAGATCCATGAGCAAAACCGGGATTCCTTTGTCGGATAAATTCTCTGCAAGCACTTGTAGGGTCTTCGTCTTACCGGTTCCCGTTGCACCTGCGATGAGTCCGTGACGGTTCATCATTTTTAAAGGAATCTTTATATGTGCATCGGTGATGGTTTCACCATCCAACATACCGGCACCCATGGTAATGTAATCGCCTTTCATGGCGTATCCCTGTGCTATATGTTCAAAGAATTTTTCTTTATTGCCCATCGCTGTTCAATTTGCGATAAAAATAGGGTAATTTTAGGCAATACTAAAAACGAGATCATGAAACCTTTTCAGTACACCATCTTGGCAATTTTGTTGAGCGGCTTTGTTGCAACCACTTATGCACAGGAAACCACCGAACTTATTTTCCATAATTCGCACGAACCTAAAAAACAGAAAGCTCCCTTTAGCGATGTGGTTGAAGCTGGCAATATGTATTTTTTGGCCGGGCAGATTGGAATGGACCATACAACGCGTACCCTTGTTGATGGCGGTATCCAGGCCGAGACCAAACAAGCTATTGAAAATATAAAAGCGGTCCTTGAGGAGCACAATTTGACTTTGGACAATGTGGTGAAATGTACCGTGATCTTGGCAGATATTGATGATTTTGCGGCTTTTAACGAAATTTATGTCCAGTATTTTACCAAAAAGCCTGCTCGGACCACTTTTGCCGCGAAGGGCATTGCTGCCAACGGACAGATAGAAATCGATGTTATTGCCGTAAAATAGGTGAAACGGCCCAAGAGGATTATCTTTGCGGCATGGTAAAAGAAAATGTAATGGAATTGGTGGAGAAAGGTACCATGTTGCCGCTCATGGAAGAATTCTATACCATTCAGGGTGAAGGATATCATAAAGGTACGGCCGCTTATTTTATAAGGGTGGGAGGTTGTGATGTGGGTTGTCATTGGTGCGATGTAAAGGAGAGCTGGAACGCGGAAACACATCCTCCTACACACATCGATAGCATAATCGCAAACGCCGAAAAGTACTCCGATACCATTGTGATTACAGGAGGTGAACCCCTGACTTGGGATATGGGACCATTGACCCATGGCCTAAAGGCCAAAAACATGAAGACACATATCGAGACTTCCGGGGCTTATCCTTTAACAGGGGTTTGGGATTGGATTTGTCTTTCGCCAAAAAAAAATAAGCTCCCTGTTGGGGATATTTCCAAAAAAGCACACGAACTAAAGGTAATTGTGTACAATAAACACGACTTTATATTTGCGGAAGAGCAAGCGGCACAAGTTGGGGAGAACTGTATTTTGTATTTACAGCCCGAGTGGAGCGTTAGGGATAAAATGGTGCCACAAATTGTGGATTATGTAATGAAGAACCCTAAATGGAAAGTATCTTTACAGACCCACAAATATTTAAATATCCCTTAATTTTTTGGCAATTTATCGACCACCGTACTTTTGAAGGTCCAAAATGCATTCGGCATCAAAATCGGGAATAGTGGCCAATCCTTTGGAGGCGTTTTTCTCCATCTGTTTGAGCATGGAGCTCCCGAATTCCAATTCAGAACGCATTAAACAGCCTTCAACATTACAATGGTTGGTGCCTTCCTGATTCCCGTCCTCATTTTCCGTGGTTTCTTCGTGGTCGTTTACAGATTGTGTGGACAAGTTTACCAAACCGAACAAATGGCCAAATTCATGTAGTAAGGTAGCAGTCTCCACATCGGCTATGGTTACGAACGAGCTGCGGTTTGCAATATCCTCCACGGTGGATTGATAAATGACCATGGATGTATTTCGGTAGACGGCGCCAAGAGTGACCAATCCTTCATCTTCATCATCACTATCGGATGGTGCGTCGGCAAAATAGATATATACCGCAATGGCATTTTCGCTGTTGTACTGGGTCCTGTTTTTTTCCTCCAGGTCTACAACTTCATCTAGGGTAAGGGTTTCTTCGGATGGTGTGGAAAGTGAGGTAAACTTGAATTCTATATTCTCCTTAAAGGTTCTTTCCAATAAAAAGTCCTCAAAATTGGAAATGGCCTCAAATGTAGGCTCAAAACCGGCAACATATGCAATTTCGATTATAAGCTTGTCAAAATTTTCGTTGGATAATAGGTCTCTTGCCGACGCGCCCGTGGTCAATAGGTTCCCAGCTTTAAGATTGGTACTGGATTCGCTAGTGGTGCTTTCGTCCGAACTCTTGGAGCAGCTCGTTAATAATCCAACACAGAATAGGGCACAAAGAGCAATTTTTTTCATAACAAGAGAATTAGTATATCAACGTTCTAAATGGGAAACTATTACTTTTTTAACGTTAGTTTGGCCAAATAATCGTAGTGTTCCCCAGATAGTACAAGTTCACAATTAAGATTATTCGATTCACAGGCATTTTTTAGGGTATTGAAGTCTATATAGACCCAATCAAACTCATCGGTTTCCATTCCTTTATATTCCATCTTAAACTTTACTTCGCCATAGTAATCGCCATTGTCCGGAATCCAATAACCACCGTCATCATCCTGTTCGAACATGTAAATTATGTCGCTGGAATCGACTAAAACCTGACCATTGGGCATCAATAATGAGGCCAAATGCTTTAAAAAGTGACTTAAATTTTTAAATTTTCCGGCCAAACCGATTCCGTTCATCAACAATAGCAAGGTGTCGAAACGGGTATCGCTATACTCCAATATGCTGCCTAAAACCACAGATTTTATGCCACGCTCCTCGCATACCGCTATACATCCTTTGGAATTGTCCAAGGCTGTAACATCCAATCCCTTTTCTTGAAGATACAGGGAGTGGCTTCCGGCACCTGCACCAATATCCAGGACCTTTCCCCGTGCCAACTCAAGGGCCTTTTGTTCTATTTTGGGCATTTTATGGAAGCTGCGGAACAAATAGGGGACAGGCATAACATCCTCTTCATCTAAAGATGAAAAGGTTTTAATGTCTTCCGTATATAGGCCTTTTTGATAATCTAATACCGCCTTTCCAAAAGCATCTGCCATTTTGGGTGTTTTGTTTTTGCAAAGGTGGGACTTTAATTGCATTGAAAGGTTTAAAATGGATAAGTTTGTGCACTATGGACGAAATACTTAAGGAGTTGGCGCAACGGGCAAAGGAAAAACATGCCGAGAACAAAAAATTCTTTGCTAAACTAAAAAAGCGTCCTCCCAAAAACCTTGATTATACAATGCAGGATTTGCACGAGAGCGAATTCGAGCGTACCGACTGCCTTAATTGTGCCAATTGTTGCAAAACCACGGGTCCATTGTTTACCACTGCGGATATCGAGAGGATAGCAAAACATTTTAGGATGAAACCTTCACAATTCATAGATGAGTTTTTGCGAATGGATGAAGAGAACGATTATGTACTGCAATCCGTACCCTGTACGTTTTTGGGTGCCGATAATTATTGCTCCATTTACGACGTTCGGCCCAAGGCATGTCGTGAGTTTCCGCATACGGACCGAAAAAAGTTCCAACAGATTGCCCATTTGACCCTGAAGAATGTGGCCATTTGCCCTGCGGCCTTCAATATTGTGGAAGAAATGAAAAAATCCATAAAATTTTGATGATTTGTTATATTTGAAGGAATGGAACAGATAATTTCTTATTTTGAAACGATTCCTTCGTGGCATCGAAGCCTAATTTTGGTAGGAGGAATCACTTTTTTTTGGATTTTGGAGGGTATTGTGCCCTTGTTCAACGCGCCTTACAAAAAATGGAAGCACTCCGTCCCTAATTTCTTTTTTACGATCACAACGATAATCGTGAACTTTCCTTTAGCGTTCTTGCTCCTAAAATCGTCTGACTGGGCTGTGGAGAATGGGTTCGGGATCATTAATTGGTTGCCCGAAATGCCGTTGTGGCTTTATGTGCTTTTAGGGGTAATGCTTCTGGATTTGATCGGGGCATATACAGCTCATTGGGTGGAGCACAAAGTAAAACCTTTATGGATGGTACATTTGGTGCACCATTCCGACCACAATGTGGATACCACTACCGCCAACAGGCACCATCCATTGGAAAGTTTAATACGCTACGCTTTTACTTTGGCAGGTGTTTTAATCGTTGGTGCGCCCATAGGAATAATAATGCTGTACCAGAGTCTGTCGGTAATCTTTTCTCAATTTAACCATGCGAACATCGGATTGCCAAAAAAAGTGGACAAGACTATCAGTTGGTTCATTGTAAGTCCGGACATGCACAAAGTGCATCATCACTACAAGTTGCCCTATACCGATTCCAATTACGGGAATATCTTTTCTATTTGGGACCGGTTGTTCGGTACCTATATGTATTTGGATGCAGAGGATATTGTTTACGGCGTGGATACATTTCCGGATGAAAAGGAGAACAGCAGCATCAAAGGCTTGCTAAAACAACCTTTCCATAAATATCGAAGGCCTACAACAGATGGGTAGTAAAAAATCGATCTTTAGATTTCGATTGCTCAAGAATTCTAAGATGTTATTCTTGTTTTTAAGCAGAATCCATTATCTATCTACATCATCATTGGAACTGATGATTTAAAATTCCGTAACAATCACTACCTTACTTCTCCAATCCAAACCTTTCTGAAATGAAAAACAGTTTTGTTGCGGCCTTACTTTTTGCCGCATTTGCCATCACTTTTAATGTCAACTCCCAAGAAATATATTTTCCAGAACGCTACGCAATGTGGAAAACAGCTGAGAATGGTCAATTTAAATTTGACAAAGCTACTTTGAAGAAGGCGGTCGATTATGCCAAATCCAACGAATATTCCGGGTCTAGGGATTTGCGGGTCGCTATTTTGGAAGGGTTCAAGAGAGAGCCTTTTCATCAAATTTTGGGTCCGACCAAAAAACGTGGGGGACCTGCCGGATTGATTATGAAGAACGGCTATGTTTTGGCATCGTGGGGCGATACCAAACGTGTTGATATGACTTTTAGTGTTACCAAGAGCTTTTTGTCCACCGTTGCTGGTCTTGCCGAAGATCACGGATTGATCAACGACACCAAGGATAAAGTTGGCGACTATATCTGGGACGGCACTTTTGATGGCGAGCATAATTCCAAAATTACCTGGGAACACCTATTACAACAAAATTCCGATTGGTCGGGCGAGCTGTGGGGGGGGAAGGACTGGGCGGACCGTCCACCTAGCAAAGGAGGTCTTGACGATTGGAAGTACCGAACCCTTAACGAACCAGGAACCGTAATGGAATATAACGATGTTCGTGTGAACGTACTTGCCTATTCGCTCACCCATGTGTGGAGAAAACCTGTTCCCATGGTGCTCAAAGAAGAGGTGATGGATAAAATTGGAGCAACTACATCTTGGCGATGGTTCGGTTACGAAAATGCTTGGACCGTTATCGATGGTATTAAAATGAAATCCGTTACGGGAGGTGGACACTCAGGTGCAGGGCTTTTTATTTCTACCGAGGATATGGCTCGTTTTGGAATCCTATTCTTGAACAACGGGAAATGGCAAGATGAACAGATTATCAGTGAGGATTGGATCAAGAAAGCGACTATGCCTTCCGTGCCCAATGTGAATTATGGCTACATGTGGTGGTTAAACCAACAGGGTGATCGCCATTGGGACAGTGTTCCAGAACATGTGTTCTACGCTGCCGGTTTTGGGGGCAATTTTATTGTGGTGGATCAAAAAAGTGGTTTGGTGATCGTGACCCGTTGGCTGGAACCTTCCAAAATTGGTGAGTTTGTAAAGCAGGTTTACGGGGCTTTTTAAGTTTGAATGCCATTTCGTACTATACGGACTTATTCTTTTATTTTGAAGTTGCTGGACGCTTCACTCAATCGAAATGACCTAGGTGGTGTATCAGTCCTTTCGAACGATATGAGAAATCTTACCTTATGCAGAAACATTCTCTTTTGAAGGCGTAAACGGCACCAACACTTTCAATGCCTTCTCCACACTTGTTATTTTATCAAAAACCAACAATAACCGGAGTCCATTTCGGGTCTGTTTTTCCTTGAGTTTTACCAATTGCGGATGTGTTTGAGCGTATTGCAATATTTGGGTAAATACGGGGCTTTGGTAAAAACTGGATTGTTGGTCGGCAATAAAGTAACCAATAAACTTGCCTTTTTTCATGATCACTTTTTCCAGTGCTATATGGGTGGCGATCCATTTTATACGAACAGAGTTCATCAAATCCACGGCAGGTTCCGGTAACTCCCCAAAACGATCTACTAGTTGTGCCTCGAATTTTTGTAGGCCTACTTCGTCCTCTACACTGTTTAGTTGGGTGTAAAGGTTCAGTCGTTCGGTTATATTGTTTATGTAATCATCAGGGAAGAGCAATTCAAAATCGGTATCGAGCTGCATCTCTTTTACATATACTTTTTCTTTGTCGCCCTCTACTTCTTCATACAATTCTTTGAACTCATTCTCCTTAAGTTCATCTATAGCTTCCGACAATATTTTTTGATAGGTCTCGAAACCGATCTCATTTATGAAACCACTTTGCTCGCCTCCTAAAAGATCGCCCGCTCCTCGTATTTCCAAATCTTTCATGGCTATGTTAAAACCACTGCCCAAGTCGGTAAATTGTTCCAAAGCTTCGATTCGTTTCCTTGCTTCGGGGGTCATAACCTCGTAAGGCGGTGTAATAAAGTAACAGAAGGCTTTTTTGTTGCTTCTGCCTACGCGCCCGCGCATTTGGTGTAGATCGCTCAACCCAAAATTATTGGCATTATGAATAAAAATGGTGTTGGCGTTGGTTACGTCCAATCCACTTTCTATAATCGTGGTGGACACCAATACATCGAACTCGCCGTTCATGAACGAAAGCATTAAGGATTCCAATTTTTTGCCTTCCATTTGACCATGTCCGATACCAATTTTTGCATCGGGTACCAAACGTTGGAGCATTCCGGCAACTTCTTTAATGTTCTCTATGCGGTTATGGATAAAAAATACTTGTCCGCCCCTTTGGATCTCGTAGGATACCGCATCGCGTATAACCTCTTCGTTTAAACGAATAACCTGACTTTCGATGGGGTAGCGGTTGGGCGGTGGCGTATTGATCACGGATAGGTCCCGAGCGGCCATCAAACTAAATTGAAGTGTTCTCGGAATAGGAGTGGCGGTTAATGTAAGCACATCCACATTTTCTTTTATGGAACGTAGCTTCTCTTTTACAGCAACCCCGAATTTTTGTTCCTCGTCCACGATCAACAATCCCAGATCTTTGAACTGCACGTTCTTGTTCACCAGTTGATGGGTGCCTATAATGATATCTATTTTGCCCACGGCCAAACGTTCCAAGACATCCTTTTTCTCCTTAGCGGTACGGAAGCGGTTGAGGTAATCGACCGATACAGGCATTTCTTTTAGGCGCTCCTTAAAGGTTCTGCTATGTTGAAATGCCAAAATGGTAGTAGGTACCAAAACGGCGACCTGTTTGCCATTGTCCACGGCCTTGAATGCGGCACGAATGGCAACTTCGGTTTTTCCAAAACCTACATCACCACAGATCAAGCGGTCCATGGGGCGTTCGCTTTCCATGTCCTTTTTTACATCTTGGGTGCTCTTTTCTTGGTCAGGGGTGTCTTCGTAAATAAAGGATGCCTCCAGTTCGTGCTGCAGATAGCTGTCCGGGGCATATTGGAACCCTTTTTCGAGTCTACGCTTAGCATAAACCTTAATAAGGTCGAAAGCAATTTTCTTAACCCTTGCCTTGGTCTTTTGTTTCAGTTTTTTCCAGGCAGCAGAACCCAGTTTGAATATTTTTGGTGGTGCACCGTCCTTACCGTTGTACTTGGATATTTTGTGCAATGAGTGAATGCTCACATATAAAATATCACGATCGCCATAAATAAGTTTAATGGCTTCCTGCTTTTTGCCCTCTACATCAATTTTTTGCAATCCTCCAAACTTGCCGATACCATGGTCAATATGGGTCACGTAATCCCCAATTTCGAGTTTGTTGAGCTCTTTTAAAGTAATGGCCTGTTTTTTTGCATAGCCATTTTTTAAATGGAACTTATGGTAACGCTCAAAAATTTGATGATCCGTGTAGCAGGCTATTTTCAGGTCTTGATCAATAAAACCTTGGTAGAGCGGGAATATTATGGTTTGATAATGGACGGTTTGGTCCACTTCATCAAAAATATCGTGAAAACGCTTGGCCTGTTGTTCCGTGGAACAGAAAATATAATTGTTGTAACCCCCATCCCGATTATCATTGAGGTTTTCGATCAGCAGATCAAACTTTTTATTGAAGGAGGGTTGCGGTTTAGTATTGAATTGGATTATCGAAGCTGTCGTCCCGAGCGTAGCCGAGCTAAGTTCTTTTGTCTGGTTCTCGACTGCACCCGAACTTACGGAAGAATTGCCTATCTCAACACATAAATAATCCTCCAATTGTGCTTTTAATAAAATCGAATCTGCAAAAAGTTCTTTAGGTTTTGCGTGTTTGATCTCTTGGCTCAATTTGGTGAAACTTTCTTCCGCTTTTTCAAAAAGAGAATCGATTCGGTCGTAGATCAGTGCCAGGTTTTTGGCAAATACCACTGTGCTTGCCGAAACATATTTTAAAAAGCTTTCGCGTATCTCTTCGGTAAATTTGTTCTCTACATTGGGGATGATCGTGATTTTCTTCACTTTGTCCGTGGAGAGTTGTGTTTCTACATCAAAAGTTCGAATACTGTCCACTTCATCGCCAAAAAACTCTATACGATAAGGTTCGTCATGCGAGAAGGAGAACACATCCACAATTCCGCCACGAACGGAAAATTCTCCCGGTTCGGTAACAAAGTCCACTCGTTTAAACTGATATTCAAAAAGGACTTCGTTCAAGAAATCCAAAGAGATTTCGTCACCAATTTTAATCTTTTGTGTGTTTTTGTCGAGTTCCTTTCGCGTAACCACTTTCTCAAATAGTGCATCGGGGTAGGTAACGATCACCGCAGGTTTTTTTCTGGAATTGATACGGTTTAGGACTTCGGCACGCAAAAGTACGTTGGCATTATCGGTTTCTTCTATTTGATATGGCCTACGATAGCTTCCGGGGTAGAAAAGCACATCTTTTTCACCGATGAGCTGTTCCAGATCGTTTAAATAATAGGCGGCTTCTTCCTTGTCGTTCAAAATTAGGAGAAAAGGTAGGTCTGCCGATTTGAACGTGTCGGTTATCATAAAAGAAAGCGATGAGCCCACAAGTCCTTTTACATTGATTTTTTGTGATCTTGCAGAAGAGTTGCTTTGAGATTGGGCAATGGCGCTCCTCAGTTTCCCAAGTGCGGGAGACTGTTCGTATAATTGGGAAATCGGGGTTTTGGTCAATCCAAAAAACTTTGCGGCAAAGATAAATCGTGAAATCTTTTACAAGAAATGTTTTTTTGGATAAAATTTCAATTCAAAAAACTAATCATAGATCAAATACTTTGCCCTGATCTTTTTGAATTCTTTCAGATCATTCTGCCAAGTCGCCCGGATTTCTTCATTGGTCATACCTTCTTCAATCTGTTGTTGGAGCAAAGGCGTGCCGGCATGTTTGGTAAACCCATTGGTTAAAAAGAACTTTGATTTATCCAAGGTGTTGTTGTAGGCATCAATGATCCACTCCATGCTTACTTTGTTCATCCTTGGCGTTTTGGACAGATCTTTGCCGTAGCAGGTCTTGCCTTCTTCTTTAGGATATTTGGAGCCAAAATTAGGTTTAGGCACATAACTGAAATCATAGGCCGTACTATCCATAAAGGATGCGCCATAGCGCTGAAATTGGGATTCGGTGCCCCTGCCTGCATTCACATTGGTGCCCTCGAAAAGTCCTAAGCTGGGGTATAATGTAATCGATGTATCGTTGGGCAAATTCGGGGAAGGTCGGATAGGCAAATGGTACTCCGAATCGTGTGTATAATTTTCGAGTTCTATAACTGTTAAGTCGGCTTTTATACCGTTTTCCATCCATTTTTCACCGTTCAGCATTAAGGCATATTCGCCCATCGTCATCCCGTACACCAACGGTATAGTGTTCATTCCCAAATATCCTGTGTGCTCCTTCATCATGGTGGGGCCATCCACATAATGTCCATTGGGGTTGGGCCTATCCAACACAATTATGGGTTTGTTGTTTTCGGCACAAGCCTCCATTACCAATTCCAGTGTGGCAATGTAGGTGTAAAACCTGACCCCGACATCCTGAATGTCAAAAACCACAACATCGAGCTCTTCGAGTAGCTCTTTGGAAGGTTTTTTATTTTTGCCATAAAGGGAAATTAAAGGCAGTCCCGTTCGCGTATCCATACCGTCCTTCACGTGCTCTCCCGCATCTGCGGTACCTCGAAAACCGTGTTCCGGGGCAAATACTTTTTTAATATCGACACCTAAAGAAAGCAAAGAGTCCACCAAATGTGTGTAGCCTTTTTCTTTGAAAATAACGCTTGTTGGGTTGGCTACAATTCCTACTGATTTTTCTTTTAAAAGGGGGGCATAGGCCTCGGTTCGGTTGGCGGCCACTTTTATGGACGGGGGAGAGGCTGTTTGTGCCTTGGTATCGGAATTGTCTTCTTTTTGTTGACCCTTGCATGCGGAAAGCATTAAAAACAACAATAAAAATGTACTTTTGAATCTAGATAAAATGGACATTCGTTGAATTTAGAATTATTTATAGCCAAACGCCTTGTTACAGGGAAGGAGCATAAAATTAGTATTTCCGCCCCGATTATAAAAATTGCCATTGCGGCAATTGCCATCGGTGTTGTAATGATGTTGATTGCCATAGCGACAGGTGTGGGCCTTAAAAACAAGGTTCGAGAAAAGGTTGCAGCCTTTAACGGACATATCCAAATTTCCAATTTTGATAATAACAACTCCGAGGTTTCCTTGAAACCAATTTCCATTGATCAGGACTTTTATCCAGAGTTTTTGAACGTTGAGGGTATAAAGCACGTACAGGCCGTAGCCACCAAAGGAGGAATTATTAGAACTGCAGATACTTTTGAAGGGATGTTGGCCAAAGGGGTTGGGAGCGATTATGATTGGAGTACGTTCAAGGAATATCTGGTGGACGGTAGGTTGCCCGATTATAGCGATGAGTTGAACGAAGAGGTGTTGATCTCCAAATTAATGGCCAATAGGTTGCAACTAAAGACCGGTGATAGCTTTTTTTCCTTTTTTCTGAGGGATGGGGATGCCTCCAAGCCACCGAATAATAGACGGTTCGATATTGTGGGTATTTATGACAGTGGTTTCGAGGAGTTTGATGAAACCTACGTGTTCGTGGATATCCGACATATCCAACGAATGAACAAATGGGAGGAAAATCAAATTGGAAACTTTGAGGTATTTATTGAGGATTTCGACCAACTTGAAGAAAAAAGTAACGAAATATATAACAAAACGATCTCTGTTTTGGATACCCAAAATATAAAGAACAAGTATTTCCGAATTTTTGAATGGATCGGACTTTTTGATTTCAATATTGCTTTGATCATTGGGATTATGATCATTGTGGGCGGTATAAATATGATTACCGCTTTACTGGTTTTGATTTTGGAACGTACCCAAATGATAGGAATTCTTAAAGCGTTGGGGTCGGCGAACTGGAGCATCCGAAAGGTATTTTTATATAACGCAGCCTATTTGATTGCCATTGGGCTATTTTGGGGTAACCTTATCGGATTGGGGGTTATTTTTCTTCAGGACAGGTATCGAATGTTCAAATTTCCAAACCCGCAAGAATATTATATTGAGTACATTCCCGTACATATGGATCTGTCCACAATTATATTTTTGAATATTGGGGTCATGGTACTTTGTTTGTTAATGCTTTTGATCCCATCGTACATTATCACAAAGATTACACCTGTAAAAGCCATCCAGTTCGAATAACCAAAAATTAAGAAGATGATTCAGCTAAAAAACAATACAAGCGAAATAAGCATAGATAAAGGAGAGTTGGTCGGTTACAAGGTTAACGGATTTGAATTTATCCATCAAAAAGGAAGCCCGGGCTGGAGTAGTTCGGATACCGAAATGTTCCCTATTATCGGGCCAGTTAACAAAGCCGGTTTTAGGGTTCAAACCCCAAAAGGCCCTGCTGTACAGGACCAACATGGTCATCTACGTCAAATGGAATATAAACTGGCAAACCATTCGGATACTACAGCCGTTTACGAAAAAAAGTATAAAGCGGGCACTGAAGTTTTCAATGCCAAGTTCCCGGAAAAATCCACTGAAGAAGCGTTGATCTGGCCATATGATTTCAAGTTTAAAAAATCGTTTGTGTTGCACGAGGATTCGTTGGAAATCAGTTTTAGAATTACCGGCGAGCAAGGAATGCCCTTTATGTTGGGGTATCATCCAACTTTTAAGTTGTATTCCAGTGCACCCACCATTGTGACCAAAAACAGGGAAATAACCTTGGACGAAGTTTTGGCTGTTGGGAGTAGGGCACTGCAGGTAGCGGATTGTACCTCCATCACACTAAAGGATGAAAAGGAGATTACCATCGAGACCAAAGGTTTTGGAAATTTTATGTGCTGGACGGAAGTTCGGAATATGGTATGTATCGAGCCGATTTCGTTCTATCCTTACGCCGTGGAACAGTCCCATCTGCACAACGGATTTCAACTATTGGAAGACGAAGCTGTTTTTAATGTACTGTTAAAACCAAAAGCGTAACCTAACTGAATTTCTGCTGCAGTTCTTCCACCACTGATTCGGTTTTCAAGTTCTGTTGTTTTTTTTGCAACACCACAGGAGGTGATTGTCTTACATCACAATCTTTTATGGAACAACGCTCGCAAGTAACGCCAACATGGTAGGTTTTTATTTTGGGATCATCCAAAAACTTTACTTTCTTTTGGAGTTCTGTATTGATCAATAGTCCAAGACTTACACTCCTATATTCGTCTTTTTTAAATGGATCTGCCGTAGCACTGGAAAAAATAAGATAGGATAAACCGTCGTTTGGGTAATGCGAGATCTGAACATCCATGAGGTGCTCGGCCGATGTTTTTGAAATTTCCTGCAACACCCGGATAGAGACCCAACGGCGACAATATTTTTCGTTGGATTCGTTTCCGTGTGGTGAATGGTGGTGGGTAAGGTGCAATTCTTTGGTAATATGGAATCGATTGCTTCCTTCTTTATGCCCCAACCGAAGAAAGAATAGGTTTTCCAGCTGGTAATCGTTGGGCAAGATGTTCGTCAGTCTCTGGTAAAGTGATTCCGGCGACGCATTAAAACTGTTCTTGATTTCGGTGAGAAACGATTTGTCGAATTTTGGTTTGGCTAAAAAGGTCTCTAGATTTTGTTTGATCAAGTGCCTCGGGATGACCAGAGCTCCAGCAAAATAAGAAGCGTAAAAATTATTGAGCACTTGATCAAAATTGTTGAATTTGATCCAGGTAAATGTGTACAGTCGTTCTTCGATGTTTAAATAATTGTACCCGATTTCTTTGGCATAGATAAAAGCCCGTTGTGCCTCATCGATATGGTCCGCTACCAAAAGTGTTTTTGTTTTGGGGATAAAAATAGACCGTAGGTTGTCCAGTTCCTTATATCGGGTCAGTTCGTCATTATTAATGGAATAGCCATATTCCTCCACCAATATTTCTTCTAGTTCCGTTGATGTTGGTGACTTTTTAGAATTGACCTGATACGCTTTGGTAAAATTCTCTGCCGCCTCCTCCAATTCGGGGAAAAAGTTATTGCTGGCCTCTTGGAAAGAACGCAAGGAGGCCAAGTAAAAGCTTTCCTTGCCAAAGTTGTAGTGTTTGGCAATCTCAATAATGGTGCTGATAAAAGCATTTACCTTGGTAGGGGCGTTGGCTACAATGTCAATAAGGTCACTTTCCTTGATCCCGAACAGTTCCAAGGGAAGTTCTTTCAAAACTTTGGACTTTAGCAATTCGCCGACAGGAGCTAGATTTTTGTCCAACTTAAGGGAAACCATATTATCGTAGGGAACTTCCAATTTTTCCGCTAGAAGGGCAATTTTATCCGTTTTGGGATACTTTTTCCCTTTTTCGATTTCGTTGAGGTAAGATTTGGAGAGTCCGGATAGTTTGGACAAACCAAACAACGAAAGTTTTCTTTTGGTCCGTATCTGCTTGAGCTTTAGCCCAAAAATCAGTTTAATATATTCTTCTTCCATTTTTCTCGATCAAAGATAGCTCTTTTTGCGAATATGATAAAAAAAGCGAATAAATATAAATTAGCGAACGTTCGCTTGTTTTTTTCAAACGTTTGCGTTAACCTTGTTTCATAAATTTAAAAGTACTATGGAACAAGCAGTTATGACCAATACCAAATTGCAATTTGCAAAAGAGGTGAAGAACTACTACCCAGAACTGTTGACAAATCGGGCTTTTGATTTTTTGATTGCATTGCATCAAAAGTTCAATAGATCCAGGTTGCAGTTGCTGGACGAACGAACTAAGCGGCAAGCACAATTTGATGCCGGTACTTTACCGGATTTCCCCAAAGAAACGGAACAGACAAGAACCGTAGATTGGAAGGTAAAAGGAATTCCAGAAGACTTACAGGACAGAAGGGTGGAGATTACCGGGCCGGTGGACCGGAAAATGGTGATCAACGCTTTGAACTCCGGCGCCAAGACCTTTATGGCCGATTTTGAGGACAGCAATGCGCCGACTTGGTATAATTGTATGCAAGGCCAGCAGAACTTAATAGATGCAAATAAGCGCACCATTACCTATTATGATTCAAAAAAAGGTAAAAACTATAAGTTGAACGAGGAGGTAGCCGTTCTTTTGGTGAGGCCCCGTGGACTGCATTTGAACGAGAGACATATCTTGATCGATGGTGAGGAGGCTTCGGGCAGTTTGGTCGATTTTGGTTTGTATGTGTTCCACAACACGGAGATATTGCGCAACAGGAAATCCGCTCCATATTTCTACTTGCCCAAGTTGGAACATTACTTGGAGGCCAGATGGTGGAACGAGGTAATGACATTTGCTGAAGAATACCTGAACGTTCCGGTAGGAACCTTCAAGGCAACGGTTTTGATCGAGACCATAACGGCCAGTTTTCAATTGGACGAGATCATTTACGAGCTGAAAAACCATATTGTAGGTCTTAATTGTGGCCGATGGGATTATATTTTTTCCTACATCAAAAAATTTAAAAATCATCCCGAATTTATTTTGCCGGACAGAGATCAGGTGACCATGACAGTGCCCTTTATGGATGCCTATTCAAAACTGGTGATACAGCGTTGCCATAAAAGAGGTATTCACGCAATGGGCGGTATGGCAGCGCAAATACCTATCAACAACAACCCCATTGCCAATGAAAAGGCACTTGAAAAAGTACGATTGGATAAGGAAAGGGAGGTTAAAAACGGGCACGATGGCACATGGGTGGCGCATCCCGGGTTGGTGAAAATTGCCAAGGATATCTTTGATGCACACATGCCCAGTGCAAATCAACACGATGTGCTCCGGGAAGAGGATTCAATAGCGGCTTCCGATCTACTTGCCATTCCTAAAGGTACAGTTACCGAAAAAGGGGTCCGTAAGAATATTTCCGTTGGCATACTGTACATGGAGTCTTGGTTGCGGGGCAACGGGTGTGTGGCCATCAATAACTTAATGGAAGATGCGGCAACGGCCGAAATCTCCAGGACACAATTGTGGCAATGGCTAAAATTTACGGTTAGGTTGGATGATGGTAGAAAACTGACCGAAGCTCTCTATACAAAACTGTTGGAAGAAGAAATCGCAAAAATCCGACACTTGGTAGGTGAGGGCAATTTGCACAATACCAAATTTGATGAAGCCATCAAATTGTTCGATAAGCTGGTGAGGGCAGATAAGTTTGAAGAATTTCTGACCACCAAGGCCTATCGTGAGATATAACTTAAACAAAGCATATTAATCAAAAAAATCCCAAGAATGCGCGAACATTACCTGGGATTCAAGTCAAATTTCGAATTATAAAATTATGGAAAAAAAGGAGAAAATTCAAGCATTGGTAACAGATTGGACCGTTAACCCGCGATGGAAAGGTGTGGAACGCCCGTATACCGCAGAAGAAGTTATAAAGCTTCGGGGATCTTATGAGATAGACCATTCCATTGCACGTTTAGGGGCCGAAAAGCTATGGGAAAAATTGAATACCCAAGATTTTGTTGCAGGTCTGGGCGCATTGACCGGTAACCAGGCCATACAGGAAGTCGAGGCCGGACTGGACGCCATTTATTTGAGCGGATGGCAAGTAGCGGCAGATGCCAATCTGGCTGGGGAAATGTATCCCGATCAATCATTGTATCCGGCCAATAGCGTGCCCATGGTGGTTAAACGGATCAATAATGCCCTTTTGCGCGCCGATCAAATTCAAACGGTAAACGAAATCGAGGCGAAAAAAGATTATTTGGTGCCTATCGTGGCCGATGCAGAAGCAGGTTTTGGAGGTAACCTCAATGCCTATGAATTGATGAAATCCATGATAGAAAACGGAGCCTCCGGAGTGCATTTTGAAGACCAGTTAAGTTCTGCCAAAAAATGTGGGCACTTGGGGGGAAAGGTTCTGGTACCGACCCAGGAAGCCATAAATAAGTTAATTGCAGCTCGATTGGCTGCCGATGTAATGGGTGTGCCATCAATAATTATTGCTCGTACCGATGCTGATGCGGCAAATCTGTTGACCAGTGATATTGATGACAGAGATCATAAATTTTTAACGGGCGAAAGATCTCCAGAAGGCTTCTTTTATGTGAACAATGGTCTAGATCAGGGTATCGACCGTGGACTGAGCTATGCTCCATTCGCCGATTTGATTTGGTTGGAAACTTCGAACCCCGACTTGGAACAAGCACGAAAATTTGCTGAGGCCATCCACAGTAAATATCCAGACAAAATGTTGGCCTATAATTGTTCGCCATCCTTTAATTGGGCTGCAAAACTATCCGTTAAGGAAATGGAAGGTTTTAGAGAGGAACTCGCCGCTTTGGGCTACAAGTTCCAATTTATTACCCTTGCCGGTTTCCATGCCCTCAACACCAGTATGTTCGAACTTTCAAAATCCTATAAAGAAAGGGGTATGGCCGGTTATTCAGAATTGCAAGAACGTGAGTTTGCTTTGCAAAAAGACGGCTTTAAAGCGGTAAAACACCAAGGTTTTGTGGGTACGTCCTATTTTGATATGGTGCAAAACGTGGTTACTTCGGGAAAAGCGAGCACCATGGCCATGAAAGATAGTACGGAAACTGCTCAGTTTAAATAATACTTTACTTTAACTTGTTGTAGTTATTTGTGTTTTAAAGTGCCCCCGATTTTGGGGGCATTTTTATGTGGCGACGTTAAATATTTGGGTGGTCGGCTCTTTTAAAAGGTATTGTGTAAGTATGCTTTCCGTTTCCACCGTATGTTTTTGAGGAGTGATAAAAGCCGTTAGATCCTCTAAAGAAGAAATTTCAATGTCCGTATCAATAAATCCAAAGCCCTTGTACACACCATCGGCTATTAGGATTATGGCGTTTTCATTGGGTTCTCTTCCTTTTTCTTTGATAACCCTCACTTCGGAAGCGAGCATTTTCATGTGTTGTATTGCTTCCTGCACTTTTCCGTTATAATCGGCAACGGATTCTTCTCCCTTGCAAATGCCTTGGCATGTGGTAATTTGATGATGGGAACAGGCCGATGTGGTCTGTTGTAGATGACAGTATTTTGGACACAACGAAAAGCTTTTGCATATCTCCTCGAGATACGCTCTGCAATCCGTTTGGTTATGAAAGATCTTCAATGGGTCGGGCACCCCTTTAATAGTGTTGAAAGCCAAGTGTGTTATGCCGTTCCGGTCCTCATAAGAGAATATGGCGTACTGCTTTCCCATTCTTTTTTGGGCACGGTTATAGGGTGGGAATAGCCGTTTGATCTCCGCGGATTCCATTAAAAGAGCTACCAGTTCACTCCCCGCGAGTTTAAAATCAATGTTGGCCGTCTCGCTGCACATTTGAATTTCTTTTCGGCTTTTGTCGTAAAAATGTCCCAACACCCGTTTTTTTAGGTTAATGGCCTTTCCCACATAAATAATCTCCCCTTTTTGGTTCATAAAATAGTAGATGCCCGGTTTCTGGGGAATACGGTCAAATACCGATTTGGGCAAATGGGGCGGAAGGGTAGCTTCTTGGCTTCGGGCGTTCAAAAACTTTTTGAACACCGTTTCCGAATCCGGTTTGGCCAAGAGTTGTTCAAATAGAAGAACCGTAGCGTGTGCATCTCCTCGCGCACGGTGCCGGTCCGTCAATGGAATCTCGATGGCGGAGCATAATTTGCCCAAACTGTACGAATGGAGACCTGGAATCAACTTTCTGGACAAACGTACCGTGCAGAGTTTTTTTCTAGTAAAATCGATACCAATCTGCCGAAACTCTTCCTTGATCACCCCGTAATCAAAATTAACGGAGTGCGCCACAAAAATACAGCCCTCCGTAATACTCAGTATATTTTCGGAAATCTCAAGGAAAGTTGGGGCATTTTGTACCATTTGATCATCGATTCCCGTGAGCCCGGTAATAAAATAGGGGATGGGGCTTTGCGGGTTCACCAAAGATGTGAATTCATCCACAATTTGATTTCCATCATATTTAAAAATGGATATTTCGGTGATCTTGTTGCCCTTGACTCCGTTTCCCGTTGTCTCTATGTCGATTATAGTGTACAAATTACTGACTCTAATAAAAGAATGAAATTATGGATAAACTCAGCAGCTTCCAAAACTAGGTTCACTGTATTAAAATTGCGCACGGTACTGTGTTGGTGTACAATGTTTGTATGTTTTAAACTTTCGGTTGAAATTGGCAATATTGTTAAACCCGCATTGTTCGGCTATGGTCCCGATCGACAGCTCAGGTTGTTTAAGCATCAGTTTACAGGCATTCTCGATTCGTATCTCGATCAAAAATTGAAAAAATGTCTTGTTGGTTCGTTTTTTAAAATATCTGCAAAAAGCATTCTTCGTCATGTTGGCCGTTTCAGCAATTTCCTCCAAGGTGATGTTCTCACCATATTTCTCCATGGCATAGTCATAAACTTTGCCCATTCGTTTTCCCTCGTCGTCCGAAAAACTTTTTCTGTAGATAAAAGAAGAAAGCGGAACGGTTTTGGACTTGTTGATATAATGTATAATCAATAATAGTGAGGAGATCTGTTCCACTTTGCTTTGTTTGGACAGTGAATCGAACAGGGGGATTATTTTAGTTTTTTGAGTCAAGACCATCATACCAAACTCCGCTTTTTTAAAGAAATTTTGGGTGGACGATAGATCTGCCAGTTGAAAAAAGTCTTTGCCAAAGGCATCTTGATTAAAAAAAAGGGTGTGCATTAAGGACTCCTCTTTGTGCCGGGCATCACTTCGGAACACATGAGGAATATAACTGCCGATTACAAGAATGTCCCCAGCTTTGTAATCGTTTATACGGTCGCCGACGATCAATGTACCTGAACCTTTTTCCACATAACTGATCTGGATTTCCCCATGTTGGTGCAATTGGTCATAAAAAGCATGTTCCCTATCTATTTGATAAACGAGAGCTTCATTTTTTGGTTTTGGAATTTTAAAGGGTAAGACCTTCATGGGTGAGCTTAAATTGATTTAATTGCAAGTTTGATGTCAAAAATAGGGTAATATAGTATCAAAATGTACTAATAGTACTATAAACTACCTTTCCGGTCTCTTTGTAATTTTAAATCATATAATTTTAGAAACTATGGTAAAATGGGAAGGCGTAATGCCTGCGGTAACAACAAAGTTTACAAAAGAGGATGCTTTGGATCTTGTAATGTTCCAAAAAAATATTCAAGCACAAATCGAAGCTGGTGTACACGGGATTATTTTAGGGGGCACTTTGGGTGAGGCAAGTACATTGGAGCAAGAGGAAAAGGAAATCCTGATCAGGAAATGTGTAGAACTAACGGAAGGAAAAATTCCTGTGATCATGAATGTGGCAGAGCAAAGCACCAAAGGGGCTATTGCAGCAGCTCAAAGGGCCGAAAAATCAGGTGCAGATGGATTGATGCTTTTGCCACCGATGCGTTACAAATCCACCGATAGGGAAACCGTGACTTACTTTAAAGCGGTGGCCAACAGTACTTCCCTACCTATTATGTTGTACAATAACCCAGTGGATTATAAAATAGAGGTAACTTTGGATATGTTGGAGGAGTTTATCGAATGTGAGAATATAGAAGCCATAAAAGAATCGACCCGGGATATTACCAATGTTATTCGAATACAAAATAGATTTGCGGATAGAATAAAGGTGTTCACGGGAGTGGATACCCTTGGAATGGAAAGCTTGGTTATTGGAGCAGTAGGGTGGGTTGCTGGATTGGTTTGTGCTTTTCCAGCAGAAACCGTGGCCATTTACGAGTTGGTGAAGGCCAACAGAATTCAAGAAGCGCTTAAAATTTATAGATGGTTTATGCCACTATTGGAGTTGGATATTAGCCCTCAATTGGTTCAAAACATAAAGTTGGCCGAGGTGGCCACAGGCATTGGTACGGAACATGTTCGGGCTCCTCGCTTGCCTTTGGAGGGAGCGGAAAGGGCAAGAGTGCTAAATGTGATTGAAACGGCAATGAGAAACAGACCGGAACTACCGGATTATAAAAATATAAATAGCATAATATGATTACAGGTAAAAACTGTATAGCAGGGAAATTTAAAGCAGATGGCAATGTTGAATTTAGAACCGTAGATCCCAAAAAAAATGTTCAAAACCCTACAGTGCACATCGAGGCGACTTCGGATGAAATAGAAGCGGCCGTGGAGAAGGCATGGTCGGCTTTTAAAATATACAGAAAGATGCCCGGAAAGATGCGAGCAGAGTTTCTTAATGCGATTGCAGACGAGATTTTAGCTTTGGACAAGGTTTTGGTGGATACGTATATGTTGGAGTCCGGTTTGCCGGAAGGACGTGCCATTGGTGAAAGGGGGAGGACCGTTTTTCAATTACGCTCTTTTGCCGAATTGATTGCAAACGATGACTGGCGTGAGAATACTTTCGATGCCGCACAGCCGGACAGGAAACCTATGCCAAAGGATGATCTTCGAAAAACCATGATACCATTGGGGCCAGTTGCCGTTTTTGGGGCCAGTAATTTTCCCTTGGCATACTCAACGGCAGGCGGGGATACAGCAAGTGCCCTTGCAGCAGGATGTCCAGTTGTGGTAAAGGCGCATCCCATGCACGCTGGTACCAACGAACTAGTGGCTCTGGCCATTGTAAAGGCCGCCGAAAAAACAGGAATGCCACAAGGCGTTTTTTCCAGTATAAACGGAGGCGTTCAAGCTGGAGTGGATTTGGTTACGAACCCTAAAATAAAGGCCGTTGGGTTTACCGGAAGTATTGGTGGAGGTAGGGCACTTTTCGATTTAGCTGCTAAACGAGAGGAGCCTATCCCCGTGTTCGCAGAAATGGGAAGCATCAACCCGGTTATTATGTCGGCAACAGCCATTTCCAAACGGGGAAACGAACTGGCCAAGACCTATGCAGGTTCAATCACCTTGGGAACTGGGCAATTTTGCACAAATCCAGGACTTTTGCTGACTATTAAAACTGCCGATACCGAGCAATTTGTTCAAAACTTGGCAAAGGAGACCATTGCTATTGCACCACAAAGTATGTTGCATCCGAATATTAAAAAAGGATACCTGAAAAAAGGAGAAGATGTGCTGTCGCAGGATGGAGTCGAAGTAGTTGCCAAATATGAAGGGGAGCTAAATCCCAACGATGCCGCATCTGTAATTGCCTCCGTTTCTGGCGAAGCCTTTTTAAAGAACCCTAAAATGCACCAAGAAGTTTTTGGGCCATTCAGTATGGTGGTCCAGTGTAAAAACGAAGCAGAGCTTATCCAGATTATCGATGGATTGGAAGGCCAGCTCACAGGCACTTTGATCGCAGAAAAAGATGACGATTTAAACCTTGTGGAGATAGTGGATTCCCTTCAAAACAGAGTTGGAAGAATAATTTACAACGGAGTTCCAACAGGAGTGGAAGTATGTCCGTCCATGCAACATGGAGGGCCATATCCCGCATCTACCGACTCCAGATTTACCGCGGTTGGAACCCATTCCATAAAACGATGGGTAAGACCGATTAGCTATCAATCGTTTCCCATGGAATTGTTGCCGGACCATTTAAAAAAATAGCTAGTGGCGAGAAAAACATTTTTTTGTGTAGATGCCCATACCTGCGGAAACCCCGTAAGGGTAGTTGCCGGTGGAGCCCCAAATTTACAGGGTAAGAACATGAGCGAGAAGCGGCAACATTTTTTAAAGGATTTCGATTGGATTCGAAGGGGGTTGATGTTCGAACCCCGTGGCCATGATATGATGAGTGGCAGTATCTTGCTCGAACCGCACGATCCGGCAAACGATTTTGCCATACTGTTTATTGAAACCTCCGGTTGTTTGCCCATGTGCGGGCACGGAACCATAGGCACCATTACCGTAGCCTTGGAAGAAGGGCTTATTGAACCTAAAGTTCCGGGAAAAATCCGAATGGAAGCACCGGCGGGTTTGGTGGAAATCGAATACAGGCAAACCGGAAAAAAAGTGGATTGGGTTCGTTTGGTCAATGTAAAATCGTACCTAGTGGAAGAAAACCTGACCGTAGAATGTCCTGAGCTGGGCGAGTTGATTTTTGATGTGGCCTACGGCGGAAATTATTATGCAATAGTAGATCCACAGAAAAACTTTGAAGGAGTACATAATTTTACCGCAGGTCAAATTATACATTATTCCCAAGTAGTAAGAAAGCGCATCAATGAGAAATATCCGAATATATTTATACATCCGGAAGATAGTACCATTAGGGATGTGAGCCATATGCTTTGGACCGGTGACCCCATAGACCCAACATCTTCTGGAAGAAATGCCGTTTTTTACGGGGATAAAGCAATCGATCGCTCCCCTTGCGGCACAGGCACTTCGGCCCGTATGGCACAATTATTTGCCAAGGGCAAGTTGAAGGTTGGTGAACCTTATATCCACGAAAGTTTTATTGGTAGTAAGTTTGTCGGAATTGTAGAAAAGGAATCGGTCTTGGCGGATAAAAAAGCCATTATACCCAGTATTCAAGGTTGGGCGCAGGTTACAGGGTACAATACTATTGTTATTGATGATGATGATCCCTACGCACACGGGTTTCAAGTGATATAAAAATCAAGAGATATGGAAAACAAATCAATGCATTTTTTGGGGAATAGAACCATGTGGATGGTCGCACTTCTATTTTCGCTTCAAACTATGGCACAGAATAGCGATCTGGCGGATAGGATCGATGAGTTTAGGGCAGATACCAGGGCATTGAACCATATCTACATCATGAAAGAATCCGAAGAGTATTATGAGCGCTTCAACAAATTTTATGATAATTGGCATAATCGATTGGAGAAAATGGATTTCCCCACTTTGAACCAACAGGAAAAAGTGGATTATATCCTTTTAAAAAACTCCGTGACCAAAGCGGACTATTTTCTTGACCAGGAATACAAAAAATATTTAGAAGTGGCACATGTGGTAGATTTTACTGCCCCATTGCTTTCTTTTGTTCAAGAGAGACGAAGAGGAAAAAGGCCGGATGCCAAGAATTTGGCAAAAATCATGCAAGATGCGACCAAAGTTTTGGACAATGCAATGCGGCCATCAAACAGTAAACCTTTTAAAGATTGGCAAACTGCGGATAAAGCATCATCCGTTGTAATTTCCTTTCAAAAAGGATTAAAAAATGCTTTTGATTTCTATTACAGTTACGACCCGGATTTTACATGGTGGGTGGATAGGCCCTATAACTTATTGTATGATAAATTGACGGTCTATGAGGAATTCCTAAAAGAAAATTATTCGAAGAATAGCATTAAGGACGATGGTAGTGGTATTGTGGGCAAACCTATTGGTATAGATGCACTGCAAGAAAGCTTGGAGATGGAGTTTATTCCTTACACGCCGGAGGAACTCATTAAAGTGGCCCAAACCCAATATGAATGGTGCAAGCAAGAAATGATCAAAGCCTCTCGAGAGTTGGGTTATGGAGATGATTGGAAAGCGGCACTAGAGCATGTAAAAAACACCTATGTTCCCGAAGGAGAGCAGCCAGAGGCCATTATGGAACTTTATAAGGAATCGGTCGATTTTATTGAGGAGCGCGATTTAATTACATTGCCCGAACTGGCCAAAGAAACATGGGGAATGGAAATGATGAGCCCGGAAAGGCAAAAGGTAAGCCCTTTCTTTTTGGGGGGAAGGGATATCATCATATCATACCCAACGCAGGAAATGGACCATGATTACAAAATGATGAGCATGCGTGGCAATAATCCCAATTTCTCGAGAGCCGTTGTCCATCACGAGTTGTTACCAGGGCATAACCTCCAGTATTTTATGACCAGTCGCCATAAACCATATCGAAATGCATTTTACACTCCATTTTGGACCGAAGGATGGGCCTTGTATTGGGAAATAATTCTTTGGAACAAAGGGTTTCCTCAGACACCTGAACAAAAAATGGGGATGTTGTTCTGGAGAATTCACCGTTGCGCACGGATCATATTTTCGCTTAAGTTCCATATGGGGGAAATGACACCACAGGAATGTATCGATATGTTGGTGGATGAGGTTGGTCACGAATACGCCAATGCCGAAGGCGAAGTCCGACGTTCCTTTACCACCAGTTATCCACCCTTGTATCAATTGGCCTATATGATGGGAGGCCTGCAATTTTATGCCCTTCGAAATGAACTTTTGGCAGAAGGTTGGTCGGAGAAGGAATTCCACGACCGGGTGATGCACGAAGGCAGAATGCCCATCGAAATGTTAAGAAGCCTGTTATTGGATTTGCCATTAAATAAAAACCACAAAACCAGTTGGAAGTTTTCTACGGCATTCAATTAATGTGGAAATTGGTTTTTTGGTTGTATTTTTCAATTTGCACTTTTTATAGGTAAATGACTTTAGGATAAAACGCTGCGGGTTGTTGCATAGGCTTTGGGATTGACCAATATCATTTTATTGCACTTTATTGGGGGCTATCTTTGGGAAAAGCGAGGAACCCATGAAAACCATACTGATCCCTACCGATTTTTCCAAAAATGCACTGCATGCACTACAGTATGCCCAAGAGCTGTACAAATGTGAGCGCAGTTGTTTTTTTGTGCTGCATGCCTTTGCCGAAGAGGTATATGGAGAGTACAATACGGCAAACAAAGACGGAATTGATAAAATTAAAGAAGAGAAAAAGCAGGTCGTTGAGCGAAAACTGGATGAATTGATCGATTCTGTTATAGGGGAACCGCCCAACCCACTGCATAATTTTGAAACCGTAGCCTGTTTTGATAACCTGGTCGATGGTGTCAATGATTTTGTGGATGAAATGAATATCGATTTGGTGATCATGGGAACCAAAGGGGAAACCAGTGATCATAAAACAACGTTCGGTAGTTATACCATAGAAATATTCAAGTATGTAAAATGTCCTGTTTTGGCCGTGCCAGAGGGTTTTGAATACAAACAACCAAAAGCGATTCTTTTCCCGACCGATTATTTACTGCCTTATAAACGTAGGGAACTTAAATTATTGGGAGACCTGGCCGGCAAGTTTAAATCCAAAGTGCATTGTTTGTACATCACCGATTTTGATGAGCTCAGTCCCCGACAAGCGGACAACAAGCTGTTCTTGGAAGAGACCCTCACTAAGCCCTATCTGTATTTTGAAACAGCCCCCATTAAAAACAAGGCAGAAGTTATACTCGAAAAAATAGCGGAAAAAGAGGCGGGCATGTTGGTTATGATGAATTCAAGACATTCTTTTTTTGAAGACATGCTGTATAGATCAACGGTGGACCTGCTCGGCTTAAAGATCAAGATACCGTTTATGGTAATGCAGAATTTAAAAAGATGAACAAGATGAAAAAGAAGCGGATTGTACTGCCAACGGATTTTTCCAAAAACTCTTGGAACGCCATAGCTTATGCTTTAAAAACCTTTAAGGGCGTTCCTTGCGATTTCTTTCTCCTTAACTCCTACCAAGTGGGTGCATCAGGACTGTCCACTAAAATGGCAGGGGCCAACGATACGCGATTGTATAACTTGATGAAAGAACAATCCGAACGTGAGCTCAACCAAGAGTTGAAAAAAATTCAGGAAATCGATACCGATCCAGAACATCGGTTTATTCTACGGTCAGTTGCTGGTACCTTGGTAAATGCCGTGGGAAAAACAGTTTACAAGGAAGAAATAGATTATGTGGTCATGGGAACCAAGGGGTCTTCAGGATTAAAGGAAGTATTTATGGGAAGTAACACCTACAAAGTGATCAAGGATATCGATTTTTGCCCCATAATTGCGGTTCCGGACGATTATCGACCTGATGGTAAAATGGATGCCATTCTCTTGGCCACCGGGTACGAGCACCTGTTCGAAAACTATGAACTGAAACCGGTTTTGAGCTTGGCAGAGCATTTCAATGCCAAATTATGGATTGCCCACGTAGGACGTATGGATAACCTAACGCCAGAACAAAAAGCCTCCAAATTGGCACTGGAAAAACGGTTGACAAATGTTGAATATGAATTTTTTGAGGTTGAAAAAGAGGACTCCGTAAACCGAACCATACAAAAGGTCGTTGACATGGATAGGGCTCTGGACATGGTAGTAATGATCAATCAGGACCATACTTTTTTTGAGCGACTGACCCGTGAGCCTGTGATTAAAAAAGTAACCTTTAATACCACAGTGCCATTTTTGGTGATTCATTTATTTGAATAATGGATACGGTTTATTTATAAGAAGGACTTGGCAAGCTCAACCAGTTCTGCTTTTTGGAGTACTCCGGATTTCCTCCAGAGTTGTTTACCGTTTTTAAAGAAAATCAGGGTTGGAACCCCTCTTACCTGATACGTATTGGCCAGACTTTGATTTTTGTCCACATCGATCTTTACAATTTTTAGATCATCGCCCATTTCATCTTTTACCTGTTTTAAAATAGGAGCCAACATTTTACAGGGACCGCACCATTCGGCAGAAAAATCGATCAGTGTTAACTGCTCACTGTTGATCAATGTTGCAAAATTTCCTTTCATTGTTTTTAGAATTGATATCGCAAGGTATAAAAACCCCATTTTTTTCTAAGTGACCTAGGTCACCTTTGCTTTACCCATTATAGTGAAGGTCGGCAAAAGTGAGTAGATTACTTTTTCTATCTTTAAGCACAGCACATTTGAAAATTCTTTGAACCTTTATGAACAAGAAAATATTTGGAAGTATTCTGGTAGTGGTGATTCTATCCTGTAAGACAGAGAAAAAAGAGCAAGAAACCAACACATGGCGCACTAAAAAGGAAGCAATGGAAAATGCGGTGCACAATCAATTACTGGAAGTCGAAAAGGAGCAAGGGTGGGAATTGCTGTTCGATGGAGAGACCTTGGATGGATGGCATTTGTACAATGATCCAACGGCTGATTCGGTTTGGGAAGTAGAAGATGGGACATTGCATAGCAACACAAAGAACGAATCTTTATCCGCAGGCGATCTGGTTACCGATACATCATATTCGAACTATGAGCTTTTGTTGGAATGGAAGGTCGTCGGAAATGGAAACAGCGGTATTTTTATAAACGTACAGGAACTGCCAGATGTCCCCACGGCATGGCAGAGTGGTCCAGAATATCAAATTTTGGGTGCCGACCACATGGATTACGATGTTCCAGTTAAACGCCCCGGATGTCTGTATGCATTTTTACCACAACAAAATAATGTAGAAGTAAAACAAGGAGACTGGAACAGGACAAGAATAAAACAAGTCGATGGCAAAATTGAGTTTTATTTGAACGGTATTCTTACAGCAGAGGAAGACTTGGGTTCGGACGAGTGGAGAGAAAAGATAAAAGGCACTCATTTATCCAAATATCCGGAATTCGGAAAAACTACCGAAGGCAAGATTTCTCTGCAATATTGGTATTTTGAGACTTGGTTCAGGAATATTAAAATTAGGGAGCTGTAGTTCGAAAGATTCCCCATTAAATTTATTGAACCTGGTTTTTCTAGCTAAGATAGGACAAGAAAAAACCTGTAAACTTTCATTTACAGGTTTCACGTTCAAATCAAACTTGCTCCTACTTATTAAGAACAATCGGTTATGCCAGAACTTTTTCGGGCATGTTTTTTTTAAGCTCGGTTTTGCTTTTAGATGGTATAACTTTCTTTTTTGAGTTTGAGGACCACCCCAAGTTTTTTTGATAACTGTAGAAGACTCCATTTTTCACAGGGTCCATAACAATGATATAGATCCACTCGTTATCGATCAATGATTTTAGGTTGTTGTTTTGGTTAATAATCGCTCTTACCGTATCCAAAGGTGCCTGTATTACAACGGATAGTCGAAGGGGAGCGTGGAATGGGGTTTCCTTGGAAGTGTATAGCGATTCCCACGGAAGACCTATTTTAAGATCGCCTCCATTCCCCTGGACTACTCCAAATTTACCAGTAATGTTGTGCGTTACCTTGGTTCCGCCACCAAATGTGTTATTGTCCACTGTCGAAAAGTAGTAGTGGTTATTGATCCATTGGGTAACTACCATAGGACCTTGCATTATGGTTTCCAGTATTTTACCTTCTTTGTCCGTTTTCCAATCATAGGAATGCAAAAAAGAACGCCCATCCAAGGACAAGTTTTGCGTAGTGGTCCTTGGTGCTATTATAAAGCTTGCATTTTTTGCCAATCCCCATTCTGGTCTGGTTTCGCCCCAGTTGCTCGCATTGATCTGGGCGCGATAAATACTTCCGGTGTTAATGCCCAGCCTTTCCTGGGTTGCTGTTTCTTGAATCTTGCGCAAGTCTTTCCGTAGTATACTTATCTGTTGTTTATGAGAATTCGGTATTGTGGAATCAAAAAGTACGATTTGATCCGTAGTGGTATTGTGTTCGCCCCCTACAAAGTAGGTTCTTTCAGGTATTTTAATCAGAAACTTGTCCTTCAGGATTTGCCGAACTTCGGGTTCATTGGCCAGCTTGGCAAGCAAACGGGCATTATGCCTTCCCGGACTAGCGGCACATGCACCACAATCCAGGCTAGAACCATATGGGTTATTTGCTGAATGACTCCCATGTCCTATAAAAAGGATAAGCGGCGCAAATTGTTTCCATCCCATTAGTTCAAAGGCCGATTTAACCAGCATTGCCTTTTCCTCCGCTGAGATATTCAACTCTGATGAAGAGTTACAACCTTTGTTTTCCAAATGTGGCTCACAAGCGGATTCGTAGGATGCCTCGTTGGTTTTGGACATGTTGTACATGGCTCCGGGCACCATAGTTTTTAAAAACATCTGCAGACCATAGAAAAACCCGGAGCCTTCGACAAAGCCAAAGCTCGAGGGCAACATGTTTTTCATTCTTTTTAGAAAATAGTTCCAAAACCTTTGCTTTTCAATTTGTAGATCCAGGGTTCTTTTCTGCTCATTCTTATTTTTTTGTGCCGATTCGGACACGGCATAGCTGGAATCTAAAATCGGTGGGCACGATTTATGGGATAGACCGTCTTTCGGATTCTCATAATCCATGGCAATACCAAAGAACCCTGCGTATCCAAAGGTTTCGTAGTTTCCTGTGGATTCTACATGTCTTCGGGTCATTTCCGATCGAGTATCGATACAGAAAACAAATTGGGCGTCAGGGATACTTTCTCGGTTTGCTTCTTTTGCTGTCCAAGTGGAGGCTTTTTCTAGCCTCTGCATTAATCGTTTTTGCCAACTTTTTTCCCATGCTTTCAGCCAAATATATTTAAGTTGTTGTACCTCGGAATTGTCTTTGTCCTTTGTTGTTTTTGGGAGGATATCTACCTGTAGTAATTTTGCCGTCCATAGTCGCACGGCCAAGTAATCTTGAAGATGTATAGGGCAAGCATCTTGCCAGGCATGCGGCTGGAGGTTTCTGTGTTTAATGTAACCTGCCCAACCTGGTAATGCCGCTAAATGATGTGTAAAGATAGATTGTATTTCTTCATCTGTGCATCCCTCGGTAAGTTGTGATAGTGCCTGCTCGCTTAAAGATGGAATGCTGGCTAAAGATGGTTTGCCCGATTCGGCATCAAAAGGAGCCAACTGTCTCCATGCCATATAAAATCCACGATCCTTACCTGGCATTTCCCATTCGGCCAAACCTTCATCCAAAAAAGTGGATAGCCACTTAACCATAATTCTATCCAGCTGGTGGTTCTGATTTTTGATTTCCAATATTGATTCGCAACCCATTATTTCCAGGCAACCTGCCGGTGTAGTATTGAAACCATGTTCTTTTAAAAGTGGAACCAATTCGTTTTTTTTAATTTCTCCATTATCCCATGCTTTGCGAAACATTGTTGCACTCGGATACACTTTGGCATCTAAAAGTGATTTTATTTTGTCCACCGCCTCGGAAAAGTGTAGATCTTGTAGGTCGTTCAAAGGATTGGATGTTACGAAAGAATAGAGGGGCCAGGTATTACCAATAACCTTGGAAGCTTCCTCTATTTGATATATAAGGTTTGTGGATTTCATTGGATTTTGGATTTGTACATTAAAATGGTTCGGTTTTTCGGTTGTGAAAGGTTGAGCAATTTGACATATAACCACGGAATCTTGCGATAGAACCCCAACTTCATTAAGAAAAACCCAATGAGGAAAACTATGCCAAAAACAACTTGTGCGGGGGATAGGGGAGTGGGGGCGGCCACCAGTGGCAAGTCCGACATTAGAGTGGTAACACCATTATAAAATAGGGAGTACGCCCCAATGCCCAAGATAAAAAGTAGGGGAGGCAATAAAATTTTCTGAATTCCGGATAGTGGACTCTGTTTCACGATATTGTAGGTCACCTGGCCTACCGTTATGGAAACTATCAGTATGAGGAAAATACTACTATCCAGTTGTACTACATCTTTCCCCGTAAACAGAACAAAGGTATATGCTCCAAGTACACTGGACAGCAGAACAACAGGAGCTTGGAACCATTTTATTCTGATTTTCGGACGGGTACTTGGTCTTGTTTTCTCAATCTCCTCTCCCGAAGCAAGAAAAAGGTATGCCTTATAAAACCCGTGCAGAATAAGGTGGACTATTGCCGCATTAAAAAACCCGAGCCCACATTGCATGATCATAAAACCCATTTGGGCAATGGTAGAACATGCCAAACGTTGTTTAACATTAACCTGGATCAGCTTTGTAAATTGGGCTAGGATTGCCGTGAGGCCACCTATGACCAGTAGGATCTCCAGTGTATTGGAAACATATAATAATGGTGCGAACAAGGTTAACAATATTCCGGAGCCGTTTACAAATCCTGCGTGCATCAATGCAGATGCAGGCGTAGGGGCCGTCATAGCGGATAATAACCATTTATGGAATGGAAATATTGCGGATTGGATCAGTGCAGCAGTTATTATGCACAATGCGGAGATGATTTTTATAAAACCTGGTGTGGCACTAACTTGGGCAACCCATTCAGTTATCGTGATGGTATTGTTGTACGATGCAGGTAGAAGAAGGCCTATACTTAAAAAACCGGTCCCGATAACAAAATTACGTCGACTAAACCTTTTAGCTTCCCTTGCATCACCCCATTGGGATTGCATTCCGATCAACCTGGACATTATTGTTCCCATAAGTAGCCAAAACACAATAAATAGAATGAGATGGTCGGAGATTAAGAAGAGCATCACCGTTATGGTAAAAACAAGACCTAACCCCATGAATGTGTTTTTTTGGTCTTCATCCTTAAAGTAGGATAGCGCATACTTGCCAATAATGGCACTAAAAAATGTGAACGTAGTCCACAGTAGGGCTGTAAACCCGTTTATTCTAAAAATGCCGTACCATTTCCACTCTGGAATATCCGGATATAAAATTAAAATAGGGATGAGGTTGGCCAAAAAGGCCAACCAAAATAATATATGTATAGCTCCAGAAAAGTGCTTTTTAATGGAAGATGTTTTAGATGTACTGGTCAATGTAGTCATAGTCTCTGTGGCTCTTGATATATTATCCGTTATCTTGTTTTTTACCGGTAATGTTGCGGCGCACCCCACTTTGCAGATTGGCCAACAACACTACGGCAAGAATAAAGCTGCATAGGAGTATTTTATCTAGGAATAGAGATCCTTCCAAATAAGAAAGCGCTATAAACCCTAATAGTAGAAGGAGGCCCAATAGTGTTGTTGTGTTTTTTTTTGATAGTTCCATTGAAAATGAATTTTTATTGAACTTTTTGAATGTTGAAAAGAATGAGTCAATCTTCGAGCGATATTTGTAATATGCCATTTATGCTCAGGTTTTTACCTTGGCTCCTGGCTTCGGCTACAATTTTTTTAGCTATTTTCTTTTCTTCTACCAGCTCGTCTATCCGACTGTCCAACAAATTGGTTTTGCGATGATGGTCACCTTCCCAAATTTTTAATCTTTGGATTTTGTGAAAATTGATTTTTTCATTGATCAAAGAAGTAATCACGTCCGATGCTTCGGTCGGGGTGAATTTTCCATCCACCAGTTGGATGTTTTTTGTTTCGGTCAAGATCTTAGCGACTTGCTTTGTTTCCATGTGTATGTTGTTTTACTGTGATTTTGATTGCAAAGATTATCCATATTAATCATTAATTTTTATTTATATTTATAATAACAAGCATTAAAAATATTTATGAACTATACATTGCATCAACTTCAGATATTTCTTAAAATAACTGAATTACAGAGTATTACAAAGGCTTCTGAAGAGTTGCACTTAACCCAGCCAGCAGTGTCAATTCAGCTAAAAAATTTTCAGGATCAGTTTCCAATTCCATTGACCGAAGTGGTCGGACGACGACTTTTTATCACGGATTTTGGAAAGGAAATTGCCGTTGCTGCAGAAAAGATCGTTAATCAGGTTCAGGAGATTAATTACCGTACCATGGCCTATCAAGGTAAGTTATCGGGGCGGTTAAAAATATCCGTCGTATCCACTGGAAAGTACGTAATGCCATATTTTATGTCAGAGTTTATGAGCGAACATAACGGTATCGATCTAATTATGGATGTAACCAACAAGACCAAAGTAATCCGAAGTTTGGAGCTGAACGAAGTGGATTTTGCGTTGGTGTCCGTTTTGCCCGAAAAACTGAATGTTGAGCGCGTTGAACTAATGCCGAACAAGTTATTTTATGTGAGCCATTATAAAAGGGAATTGCCCAAAAACCCTAGTAAAACAAAATTGTTCGAGAAAATCCCATTAATTTATCGAGAACCAGGTTCGGCTACCCGAAATGCCATGGAAAGCTTTGTGGCGAAAAACAGCTTTCGAGTAAACAAGAAATTAGAATTAACCTCTAACGAAGCTGTTAAACAGGCAGTTATATCTGGTTTGGGTTGTTCCATTATGCCATTGATCGGTATAAAAAATGAGTTGTTGAACAAAGATTTAAAAATTGTTCATTTAAAAGGGCTTCCGATTACGACCACGTGGAATTTGATATGGTTAAAGTCCAAAAACCTTTCTCCGGCAGCCGTTGCCTTTTTGGATTATTTAGAAGTAAAAAAGAAAGAAATAATTAAGGAAAAGTTTAATTGGATCGATAATTTTTGAATGGTTCAAAACAAAAAAAGCCGCCTAAACGGCAGCTTTTATCAGTGGAGCCGGAGGGATTCGAACCCTCGTCCAAACAAGCAATAACCATGCTTTCTACATGCTTAGTATCTGCTTAATTTTCGATGCATACCTGACCAGATACGGCCTAATACACACTTAGCTTCTTAAGATTTTAGAGGTACCGCCAAAGCGAGCGGACACCCTTGTGTTGACTTTTTTGGTGCTCCTAAACGAATCGCCGTCAACAAGGGCTATTCAGGAACATCTCGCTTCCCTACCTTGTAGGGACGAGGCACATCTTACTATAATTCAGATTATGCGGCAAGAGCGTAATTATTTTCGCCAATTAAAAGTGTGAAACATGAGATTTACGAGCTGTATCCCAGCGCTCGGCATGCTTACATCGCCATTGGTCTTGCTGTCAAAACCGGTCGGCCCCATAATGAGTTTGGTAAGCTTTGCTTACCGTAAACGAATTATGCCCTGAGCGCAGTCGAAGGGCCTAAACGTAAACTCACTTTTTTATCAAAGAACTATATCCTCACTTGGTATTTCGACCGCCATCTGTGAAGGCTCTATCGAAAAATGGGCGTTACCCAAACATTGCTTCGCAATATTTTGGTCGGGCTATCGGCTTTATCTTTTTCTACCACTTGGCTACGCTCAAAATTACAGAAAAAGGATGCCGCTTCTATCCCTAACGCGGTCGGCAAAGGTAAATCATATCCATCAAACAATAAAAAGTTTGCTTACCCTGCCATTTACCCTTATTTTGGTCAACAATTATACCAAATTTTATATGAAGTTCGGAATCATCAGGGAGCGCAAAAATCCGCCCGATCTTAGGGTGGTCCTATCGCCAGAGGAATGTCAAAATGTCCTTTCCAAATTTCCAAAAGCCAAAATTTTAGTGGAATCGTCCCCAATTCGGGTGTTTTCCGATCAAGAATATATCGATAAAGGACTCCAAGTGGTTCAAAACCTAGAAGAATGCGAGGTCCTGCTCGGCGTAAAAGAGGTGCCTATTAACGCTTTGATACCCAACAAAAAGTATTTCTTCTTTTCCCATACCATAAAAAAGCAGCCTTACAATAGAGATTTGCTACGAGCCATATTGGATAAGAACATAGAACTCTACGATCACGAGGTGATCACCAATACAAAGGGTGCAAGATTGGTAGCTTTTGGCAGATATGCCGGGATTGTGGGTGCCTACAATGGGTTTAGGGCTTTTGGGCTTAAACACGATCTTTACCAATTGCCCAAGGCCGAGACACTTGTGGACCAACAGGCTTTGATCAACGAACTCAAAAAAATACAACTTCCCCAAATTAAAATATTGCTCACAGGAAAGGGAAGAGTGGGCAATGGTGCCAAGGAAATGCTCCATGCCATGGGATTGCATCAGGTTGGGGTGACCGAGTATTTAAAAGATGATTTTGAATACCCGGTCTATTGTCAGATAGATGCTTCGGAATACAATAAACGTAAAGATGGGGTACGGGGGAACAAAGCTGACTTTTTTGAGAACCCAGAGGCCTATGAGTCCAACTTTTTCCGTTTTGCCAAGGTGACCGATTTTTATATTGCCGGACATTTTTATGGTGATGGAGCACCTTATCTGTACACACGGGAAGATGCCAAACACCCCGATTTCAAAATAAAGGTAGTAGCGGATATCAGTTGCGATATAGATGGTCCTGTGGCCTCCACCATCCGTCCATCCACCATAGCGGACCCTGTATATGGCTATGATCCTATTGGTGAGAATGAAACCGATTATAAAAATAAGGATGCCATAGCAGTTATGGCGGTGGACAATTTACCGTGCGAACTGCCCCGGGATGCCAGCGTAGGATTCGGGGAGGCATTTTCAAATTACGTTATCCCGGCCTTTTTTAACAAAGATGCACAAGGCATACTCGATAGGGCGCGTATGACCCAAAATGGCAAGTTGACCGCAAGGTTTGCCTACCTACAAGATTACGTGGACGGTAAAGAATAACCATTGCCCGAAAATATGATCTGTTTTGAGTGATAATGTATTGTTTTTTAGTATCTTGTATGTCCTTATTCTTGAAGATAATGAAATTTAGTTGGGTGTTTTCTGGAGATGACAATCCAGTAATGAAAAGAACCTGTATCGAACTGGAGTACAGTCTAAGACCTAAAATCATGAGGTTTCTGTTGTCCAGATTGGATGTGGATACCGATTTTGCCCAATTTTGTTTCGATGTGGATGTGGACAAAAACTGGGTTTCCATATCAGACAAGACTCCAAAAGAATATTTTTTGATCATATCGCCCGGTTTTAACCAAGAAATAAATGGGTCGTCATTTTCTTCAGTAGCCTAGTAATTGCTTCATTTGGAGCAAATCGCCCAATTCGTTGTGCTGTTCAGCGCTATAAATCACAATTAATAAATTTTTAAGGGTTAAAAAAGGGGGTAAACGTAAATTCCTTATTAGGTTTGTAGGCTTAAAAAAACGGTATTTTGCACATAGACCTTATTATAGCGGCGCTCTGGAGCCTTTCGCCATTCGGTGAGGCTAAGGTGGGCATTCCTTATGGAATGTACCAGGGGGTCAACGAATACCTTGTGTTCGTAGTGTGCTTTGGGGCCAATGTTTTGGTTTTCCCGTTAATGATGTTTTTCTTGGAGTACATCAACCGTCATTTGATCAAATGGCGTTTTTATAAAAAATCGGCTGTATATGTGGGGCAAAGAGCTAAAAAAGGATCGGGGAATAAGATTCAACGATTTGGCTTTTTGGGCATCGTTCTTTTTGTAATGATTCCTCTGCCCGGAACCGGAGTTTATGCGGGCAGTATTGCCGCTTACTTGTTCAAAATGAAAAAAAGAGAAGCATTTGCAGCCAACACGATTGGTATTTTCTTTTCATCGGTAATTATTTGGGTAGCTACCTTAATGTCTTTAAAAGGCGTATAAAAGGAAGCTCCGGTATTTTTAGATTTTTGCCCCCGGATTATTTTTCTATTTATTTACTTTGCGATCAAACTCTAACATTATTTATAACCTAATAATACTATTATGGCTTCCGGTTTTTTTGCAGTTTTAGACGATATTTCCGCACTTATGGACGATGTAGCTTCTATGAGCAAGATCGCTACTAAGAAAACTGCGGGTATTTTGGGCGACGATTTGGCCGTCAACGCAGAAAAAGCCACAGGATTTTTATCCAGCAGGGAAATTCCCGTTTTATGGGCCATCACCAAAGGGTCTTTTGTGAATAAACTGATTATTTTGCCCATAGCCTTTTTATTAAGTGCTTATCTACCCACGGCAATAACGGTTATTCTTGTTTTGGGAGGTGTTTATTTGGCGTACGAAGGGGCAGAAAAAGTGTACGAATACATCTTTCATAGAAAGGATAATGCCGATGGGGATGATCCGATCGAAATTCCGGAAGAAGATTTGCCCGAATTGGAGAAGAAGAAAATCAAGCAGGCCATAGTAACGGATTTTATTCTTTCCATAGAGATAGTGATCATAGCATTGAGTACTGTGGTGAACGAAACCTTAACAATTCAAATTGCCACGGTATCTGTAGTTGCATTATTGGCTACCGTAGGGGTTTATGGCATTGTGGCATTGATTGTTCGTATGGACGATTACGGTTACCGACTTATCAATTTAAACGAAGAAACCGATAGTTTTTCTGATAAAGTCGGAATGGTTTTGGTCAATGCACTGCCTAAAATAATCAAAGCGCTTTCTGTGGTGGGAACACTGGCCTTATTATTGGTTTCAGGTGGTATTTTTAGCCATAATGTAGAATTCTTTCATCACTTGTTCCCGGGATTGCCTTCTTTGGTAAAAGATTTTATACTAGGGTTGGGTATCGGTTTTGTGGCGGTACTGTTGCTGCAGTTGATCAACAAATTGTTCAAACGTAAGTCGTAAACAAGTCGTTTATATGAACCCGGCCGAAGATTATATCATTAATCAAAAAGAACCTTTCAGAAGCATTTTATTGCACTTAAAAGCTGTAATCGAGTCTGTTGTTCCTGATGTAGATATGAGATACAAATGGAGCATTCCTTGTTTTTATTCTGGTAAAAGGCCCGTTTGCTATTTAAATGTGTCCCAAAAAAAGAAGTACGTGGACATTGCGTTCTGGAATTCGGCCCATCTCACATTGCATTTGGATAAAATGGTCGTCGAAAACCGAAAGGTGGTTAAGTCCCTTCGCTATTTTACTTTGGAAGAAATTGATCAAGAGGTATTGGTAGAAGTTTTACAGGAATGTTATTCCCTCAAAAGCAAAGGGTTTTACAAAAAATAGATTTAGGAAGGTGCAAGATCTTCTCTAGAAGTGTTCAGTTTAAATAAAGCGATCCAGAGAGCCACTAGCCCCAAAATCAACCAAAGCAAATCCACCAAGAAGATATGTTGATATCCGTTTTGATAGGCCGCCCACATCCAATTGCCCGTTGTAATTCCATTTGCAATCGGTACCAATAAGCCTAAAACCCCACCAGATATCAAAGTCCATTTGTTGGTGAAGGCAATATCCTTTTTAAGGATGAAGAACACTGTTGCCACCAACCAAATTGTAAAATACGTTTGGTATAGAAAACCCATGTCCACTGTGGGCGCAAACTTTACAATAATAAACTCCAAAGCGGTAACGGGCAACATGGTAAGGCAAATGGCCATAAACCAATTGGCTACTTGTTGGTTGAACTTTCTACGTTTTTCGGGAATGTTCTTTTTGTCACGTGCCACCAACCAGATCATAATCCCGGAGAGGATCACAAAGCAAGACACCAACCCCAAAAGAAAGGAAACCACTCGTAGCCCGTAGCCTGCGTAATCACCAAAGTGGAGACGGAACATCATATTTTTTACACCATCCAAGTATGAGGTTGGGGCAATCGGTACTTTTTCCTGCGCAATGGAACCATCGGCAATTTTGTAAATACGATATCCCAAACCATTCAGTTTAGTATCGTAACCCAGGTATCCGCTAATGGCAGCGTGCATGTTTTGGTCACCGTAGTTAAAAATGTGTGTTTCTGTAACTCGAAAATCGCCCCATTCTTCTTTCATTTCTCGAACATATTGGTCCAAGTTAATGGCATTTTTCAATTTTTGGTTTTGGAATTCGTAAACGGGATGGTTGTACTCAAGATCTTCAAACAATTGGTTTTGATCACCATTATACAACCCCATTACAATGGGGAGCATTAAAATACCTTTTAATAAAAAGAACGCTCCGGTTACGGCATATACAAATTGAAATGGAAATCCAATCACACCAAGGGCAGTGTGGGCATCCGTCCACATGGTTTTGAGTTTGGCCCATGGCCTGAAGGTGTAAAAGTTGGAAACTATCTTGTTCCAATGTACCAAGATACCGGTAATGATGGCAAAAAGAAAAAAGAAGGCCACAAGCCCCGCCAATGTTCTGCCATAAGGGTAGGGAATTTGATCTAAAAAGTGTAGGCGGTACAAAAATTCTCCCAAATGGTAATTGCTTGCATAATCCGCCGTTTTGGTTTTGGTTTCAGGATCTAAATAGAAAAATACCGGTGCTTTGGCATCTTCCGAAGCCAAGGAATCCTTGGAAGCTCCCAAGTTGACGGAAATACTTCTTTCGTTGTAATAATGCCTCAGTTCCACATCACGACCGAATAAATTGTACTCTTTGGATAAATCGTTGAGATGGCCATCCACACTGCCGGGCAATGCATCTTCCTGACTAACGGAATGTCCGTGCTGCCAATTGGCGATCTCATCCCTGAAAAAGGAGAATGAACCCGTGAAAAAAATAACATAGAGCGCTACACTGATCACTATACCGCTTACGGTATGTGTGTGGAACAAAATATTGTAAATGCGGTTTCCCATGGTTTAAACAAGTGGGTTGGTTTGGTTTCCAAAATAAAATATGACAAAGAGCACAAGGCTGATCAACAGGTAAATACCCCATATCTTCCAGCCATTTTTGCCCAAAAAGGCAATAACCATCAAAATGGCCCAAAGGATAAAAGCGGTAAAAGTGCTGGTAATAATAACTGCCACATGGTTGAACCAACTGGCCAGGGCCAAATGGAACAATACGGCCACAACAAGACCGCCCAAAATGGCAGCGGATATTTTGGCTAATCGTTGCCATGGCGAAGGGGTCAAATATTTTTTATTGGCAGGCATAGGTTAAAACAATAAGGTTTCAAAAAAGAAGGAGCATAAAAAAAAGACGCCTAAAAAACGGTGGTTCAACAAACGTAACGGCGCCAAGAGAATCACTAAACTGGCAACTGTCATCAATATGATGAAAAAAGTAAACGTACCCGAACCTAGTCCCCAATAAAAGCAGCTAAGCCCCAATGAGAAAACCATTAGGGCCAAACCGGCTATTTGTGCTATTTTTCTATTTTCGCCAGTCCACTTCATAATGCCTAACTCGCCTACGGAGGCCATCTTTTTGGAAGTGCCGTAAAACAGGTAAAACGCTATAAAAGTAAGAAGGGAAATTCCTGTGGCCATACTTAGGGTTTTATGCAATAAGTGGCACAATGCCAAATAAATTCATAATCGTCTCCATTGTAGGTGCCAGGAATTTCTTCCTTGGTCGTGGTCTCCACAATGTACTTGGTGTTCCAGGGCAATGCAAAGGAAACCTCTCCATTATCGTCCGTGAACAAGGTTTTGGACCATAGGTCGGAAACATAGACTTTAAGTTCGTTTTTGGCAATGGGCTCACCTTTGTACAATACTTGAAGCTTGATTACCTCTCCATCGTTCTCCAACTGCTTTATCACAATTCCATCGGGACTGGCGGTTTTGGTATCGCCATCGGTTCCTACCAAAATCTTTGCTGTTGAATGATAGTGGGTCTTAAAAATCCCAAAATCGTATTGGGTATAATCGATCACATCAATCTCATTATTGTTCAAAGCGATGGTGTACACACCTTTCTGAGATGGTGTAAAGCTCGCTAAATAATGGTCCTCTTTGGCTACTGTGCTCAATGGGGTCTTTGTGCCATCGGGAGCTATTGCCCAAAGGGTAAACTTGGAAACCAGCGGAAAGGCTTCTCCTTCCACTTTTTCAATAACACCATAGGTGTATTCTCCATAATGTACACGGATTTCCTGTGCCTGGCCCAAGGCCCCTTTGCCGTTTGTTTCGATCCATAGGTAGTGAGCTGAGGCCGATAGTACGGGCAGGGTAATGAGCAATAATGTTGCGATGAGTTTTTTCATTTGGTTCTCTTAGAATTTATAAGTGAAATTGGCAGAAAGACTTCTTAAGTTTTGAGGGCTGATGGTTGACCAACCTTTGTAGTAGTCTTTGTTGGCAATGTTGTCCAGTTTCAAAGTAATTCTGAAATCCCTGGCATCGTAAAAGGCGGATGCATTAAAAATGGTGTACTCGTCAATTGCAAACGTACCATTGGATCTATTAAAGATTTTGTTCTCGCTGGCGTAGTTACCTCCAAATCCAAGTCCAAAGTTTTCCAAAGTACCTTGGGTAAATCTGTAACTTGCCCATAAGTTGGCCAAGTTCATTGGCCCGGCGCTCTCAGGTCTAAATCCTATAAAGCTGGCATCACCCTCTACCAGTTCACTATCATTGTAACTATAGCCGGCAACAATGTTCAATCCTTCTATGGGAGATGCTATAATACTTGCCTCAAAACCTTTACTGGTCTGTTCGCCATCTTGGGTGTAAAAGTAGTTGTTGGCATCGGTATCGATTCGTTGCGCCACATCGGTCACGGTAATATCGTAATAGCTCAAAGTGGCAGAAAGCTTATCGTGGAACAAATTTAATTTTGTTCCTACCTCAAACTGATCTGCCTGTTCTGGATTTAATGCCCGTACCGCTTGGTTCCCGTTCGATAACTCGGTAACAGGGGCCACATTACTAAAGCCGTTCATGTAGTTGGCAAATAGGGAAACCTTGTTTAAAATAGGTTGATATACCAAACCAAATTTTGGGGAAAACGCGGTTTGATTGTATCCATCGTTAGAAAAACGGTCCACACGTAAACTGGCCATTGCGGACAATTCCGGCAGTAGGTTGATTACGTTTGAGGCATAGGCACTGAAAACCTCTTGCTCCGCCTCACTGAATTGCGCTCCTGGATTGGCCAAGGTGGCGATACCGGCATCCGCTCCTGCTTGTGTCAGAACACCAGAGTCGTACAAGCCGGTGCCCATAGGTGTTCCAAAGTAATTGTGCAGGGCAGGGGCAGCAGTTTGGAACTCATCGGTGTTTCTTCCAACATAGGCAAACCCTTGATTTCCATAGCCTGTACTGTTGTTTATAGTTCTTGTTTTGAGGTAATCCAAGCCCACTACCAAGCGGTTTCGCATGGTTCCAATATTAAAATCCCCAATAAAGTTCTGTTGAATATCGGTCCCCAATGTCTCAGAGTTTTGTTTACTGGTGTAGCGCGCCAAGATAATGCCGTCCTCAAGGGGTGTTCCGGAAACCGCTTCAGCGGTCGAGGTAACTTCATATAAATATGAGTAATAGCCATCAGACTTTGAGTTGGATCGCGATATAACGGTCTGGGAAGTCCATGAATCATTTAAAATGTAGTTCATCTGACCTTGTAGACTGTATGTTGGGGTATCGATATATAAATCGTTGCTAGTGTACGAACGTTTAAAGTCGTAACCCAATTCATCCAAATTGGTCACGCGTAGAGGTGAACCGCGATCTAGGAAAAGCATGGTTTGGTTAGTGCTTCTGCCGTTATAAAATTCGGTATTGATGTTGAAAGAGAGTCTATCACTTGCCTGAAATGCCAATGAAGGGGCAAAAAAGAAGGATTTTCTAAACCCAGCGTCCTGGTAGCTGTTCTGTGTGTGGTATGCCGTGTTCACACGAAGAGCAATATTGTTTTGGGAGCCCAAGGTCGTATTTACATCGGCGCTTACCCTATTAAGGCCATAACTGCCAGAAGTGTAGGAGATGTTTCCTCCAAATCCATAATAAGGTTTTTTAGTGTTGATGTTGATCAAACCTCCATAGGAAATTAAACTGCTCCCGTACAGAGTTCCCGATGGACCCTTGATTATTTCGATGGATTCTATATTGGCCGGATCCGGACTTCCGTTGGTCAAGCTGGGCAATCCGTTGATCATAGTAGGTTGAACGGCAAAACCACGAAGGGAGAAATAACCTGCACCATCGTTGCCCCTACCTGTAGACTCCCAAAGTTTGTCGATTCCGGGTGCGTTTTTAAGGGCGTCATCAAAATTGGTGACCACTTGATCTTGCAACAATTCGGTTGAAATGGAATTGTACACCTGTGGATTTTCAATATCCTTTAATGGCATTTTGGAAACATAAACACTTGCCTTCCGAGAAAATTTGTTCACTTGACTCCCTTCGACAACAACTTCATTCAGTTGTTCTTGGCGTTCTACTAGAGTAATGGTCTGTACGTTTGTGGTTTGATCGGCGTAAACACGAACAGTTTTGTTCTGTGTGCCAAAACCTACCATAGAAAACGTTAAAGTATAAGTGCCAGGGGCTAGGTCGGGTATTTCATAGTTGCCAGAATAATTGGTGTTTGTCCCTAAACTAGTGTTGGAAACGGCAATATTGACATTGGCCAAAGGATTGTTTCTTTGGTCTGTTACTTTTCCTGAGATGTTACCTGATTGAGCTTGAGCTAAAGAACAAAAAGCTAAACTTAGTGTGATCAGTATATGTTTCATTTTTTATTTATAATTGGTCTAAATAAATTTGAAGTACAAATGTATATTCCGTTGCTAAACCAAACAAAGAATATTTAGACTAATTACAAATAGCAAACATGGAATTTAGATAGCTATCTGATAAACAAATGCTTACAGTTAAAATTTTAACATTTAAACATAGAGCTATAATGAATTGATTGTATTTCGGATAGCAGTCAAATCCGTCAACAACTTTTCCAACAAACTTAAATCCAGCATATTGGCGCCATCACTTTTGGCATTCGCGGGATCAAAATGGGTCTCCATAAAAAGGCCATCCACACCTGCCGCAATTCCAGCACGTGCCATGGTCCCGATCAAAGCAGGCCTACCGCCCGTAACTCCCGATGATTGATTGGGCTGTTGTAGGGAATGGGTAACATCCAGCACCACAGGAGCGTATTGCTTCATGGTGGGAACTCCGCGAAAATCCACGATCATGTCCTGATACCCGAACATTGTTCCCCGATCGGTGATCCAAACTTGTTCGTTACCAGAATCGGTCACCTTTTTTACAGCATGCTGCATGCTTTCAGGACTCATAAATTGCCCCTTTTTTAAGTTAACGACCTTGCCGGTTTCCGCGGCTGCCACAACCAGGTCCGTCTGCCTAACCAGAAATGCCGGAATTTGCAGAACATCAACATATTCTGCCGCCATGTGGGCATCGGAAATTTCATGGATGTCGGTAATGGTAGGTACTTTAAAAGTTTCTGAAACTTTTTTTAAAATTTTCAAGGCCTTTTCATCACCAATTCCAGTAAAAGAATCAATACGGCTCCGGTTCGCTTTTTTAAAACTCCCTTTAAACACGTATGGAATGCTCAACTTGTCCGTTATGGCTACAACTTTTTCTGCAATTCGCATGGCCATATCTTCGCCTTCTATGGCACAGGGGCCCGCCAACAAGAAAAAATTATCGCTTTCCGTATGTTTTATCTGTGGAATTTTGGTGATGTCCATTTCTTAAAGTTTACACAAATATAGTATTAAACCACGGTATCCTTTTTAGATTTATGAGGATAAAACATAAGCCATGAATTATAAATATCTGTTGCTCGCCCTCTGTTTATTCCCTTTACTATCAACTGCGCAGTGGCAGGAGCGCGGCGGTACTTTTGATTTGGCCCATTTGGAACGTCATCAGTTTAAATTTAATCTATTGAGTCCGGGCTTTACCTATGAGTTTGGGTTGTTTAAAAATCAGAGTGTCTCCACCAATTTAGGATTGGCGCTGGCGACTTATGAGGAAGGTTACGTGTTTGGTTTGGCCTCCAATAACCGCTATCGCTACTATCATAATTTTAATAGGAGAGATAGGATGGGAAAAAATACATCAGGAAACTCAGGAAATTACATTGCCGCGGCCCAGGCCATTTTTTTTTCGCAATTGAGGATTGCAACGGATGTGGAGGGACCGGACGATTTTAACCTTGGATTTTATGGCATGGTCTACGGTATCCAGCGTACTTACGAAAAAGGGTTCAATTTTAATCTGGAACTGGGAGCGGGATATTATAAAGGTGATGGTGTGCTAAATGGTTATGGCCCACTGTTCAATTTTACTTTTGGATGGGTGGCGACCAAAAGAAAGAAAAAAGACCCTTATTTTGATTAAATAACAACATTACAACATACTATTTTAACAAAGTGGAGGTTATATATACTACCAAATTAACCTACAATGCGTTGCTTCTTTATTTTGGCATTCCTGTTCTCAGGTGTTTTTATGCATGCCCAATATGGTAAAAATTGCGAAATCCGTCAATTTAAACTCAATGCCTTCAACCCGGGTATTGAGTACGAAATGGCATTGGGTGTCAACAGTACTTTAGATATTAGGGTAGCATACCAAGCCGCTCTTGAACCTGCGAGTTCCAAACCCATAGAAGATTTTGATTTTTTCCCGTCCATAACGGTCCAAAACAGATATTATCACAATTTTAATGGAAGAGAGCGCCGCAGAAGATCTATTTATGGAAACTCTGGGAATTATATTGCACCGAGTGTTGCCGTTTTTTCTCCCGGGGATCGAGTGGTAGAAGGTCGGTTAGTAGATGGGATACATGGCTATGGCGGTGTGGTCTACGGGGTTCAGCGTAGTTACGATTCGGGATTTAGTTTCTCTATAGATGCAGGTGCCGGTTATTATGTAGGTCCGTTCAAGGGCACTATACAGCCCGTAATTAACTTGAGTATTGGGTGGATTATTAGCGAAAAACGTTGGTGTGTTGGTTTGTAGCCATTTTCTTCTGGTATAGTTATTGATGCCTAAAGGGTGATAAAAACTAACCATTTATGAAAACTATTTCCTCTTTACTTTTATGTTTTTTTATTGCAACTATTGGAATTGCCCAATCAGTAAAGAATGTGGAGAATCATCAACTTACCTTAAATATATTGTTGCCTGGTATCGTTTACGAGCAACGGATTTCCCAAAATTCAACTATTACGGCAGAGGCCACTATGGGTTTTGCATACAGGGAATCAGATTTTGTGGAAAGTGGGTTTGGGATATTTCCTATTGGAAGGCTCCAGTATAGACATTATTATAATTTTGATAGACGACTCGACAAAGGAAAACGAATTGCGGGTAATACAGGAAACTATATTGCTCCCACTATCGCTATACAGGGCGGTAAGGCAATAATTGGGGATTTGGATTATGTTTCCGATTATTTTGGTGGGGTGGGCGCCGTTTATGGTCTTCAGCGAACAGGGCAGAAAGGTTTCCAATTTAGATTCGAGATTGGACCTGGTTATTTCTTCGATGAATTTGAAAGTAATTTCGGGATTTTTCTTGCATTGAAGTTAGGTTGGGTGGTCAGTAAGAAATAAGATATTGGAACTCTCACTAAATCAATAAGATAAAAATAACATTTAGGTGTGCTGACAAGAAAAAAATAGCAGTATCTTTGCGGGCTTAAAATTTAGGTTATGTCCAAAATCAAGAACATTGCAATCATTGCACACGTAGACCACGGCAAGACAACCTTGGTCGATAAAATAATGTACCACTGCCAGTTGTTCCGAGAAAACGAGAACAAAGGCGACCTTATATTGGACAACAATGACCTCGAACGGGAACGTGGCATCACCATTGTATCCAAAAACGTTTCCGTTGTTTATAAAGACACAAAAATCAATATTATAGATACCCCTGGTCACGCCGATTTCGGTGGGGAAGTAGAGCGTGTATTGAACATGGCCGATGGGGTTTTGTTGTTGGTCGATGCTTTTGAAGGACCAATGCCACAAACGCGTTTTGTACTTCAAAAGGCTATCGATCTTGGATTAAAGCCTTGTGTGGTTATCAATAAAGTGGATAAAGAAAACTGTACCCCGGACGAAGTACACGAGAAAGTGTTCGATTTGATGTTCGAATTGGGCGCAGAGGAGTGGCAGCTGGATTTTCCCACGGTTTATGGTTCTGCCAAAAACAACTGGATGGGTGAGGATTGGCAAAAGCCAACCGAAAATATCGAGCCACTTTTGGATATGGTAATCGAGCACGTGCCAGAATTTAAACCAGAGGAAGGTACCACCCAAATGTTGATCACATCGTTGGATTTCTCCTCATTTACAGGACGAATTGCTATTGGTAGATTACAAAGGGGAACACTTCGTGAAGGGCAACAAGTTTCTTTGGTAAAAAGAGATGGTTCCATCGTTAAAACAAGAATAAAGGAACTTTACACTTTTGAAGGTCTTGGGAGGTTGAGAGTTGAAGAGGTCGTAGCAGGAGATATTTGTGCCATTGTAGGTATGGAAGGTTTTGAGATCGGTGATACCGTTGCCGATATCGAAAGCCCCGAAAAATTAAAGACCATTGCGATCGATGAGCCAACAATGAGCATGCTTTTTACAATTAACGATAGCCCGTTTTTTGGTAAAGATGGAAAGTTTGTTACTTCAAGGCACATTAAAGAGCGTTTGGAAAAAGAACTGGAAAAAAACTTGGCGCTTCGTGTTCAAGAAACCGACAGTGCCGATAAATTCCTAGTTTTCGGACGTGGAGTATTGCACCTTTCGGTATTGATAGAAACCATGCGTAGGGAAGGTTATGAGCTTCAAATTGGACAGCCACAGGTAATCATCAAAGAAATTGATGGTGTAAAATGCGAGCCAGTAGAGCACTTGACCATCGATTTGCCAGAAGAAGTATCCGGAAAGGCTGTAGAAATGGTGTCCATCCGAAAAGGAGAGATGACCAGTATGGAAGCAAGAGGCTCCCGAATGGTCTGTGAATTTATAATTCCATCAAGGGGAATCATTGGACTAAGAAACCAATTGTTGACCGCAACGGCCGGAGAGGCTATTATGGCGCACCGGTTCTTTGAATATCAACCACTAAAAGGCGATATCGCACAACGATTGAACGGATCCTTGGTTTCCATGGAAAATGGAACGGCGATTCCTTATTCCATCGATAAACTTCAAGAAAGGGGTAAATTCTTTATTGATCCAGGAGAGGATATCTACGAAGGACAGGTCATTGGGGAAAACTCCCGTCAAGATGATATGACAGTAAATGTGACCAAGACCAAAAAGCTTTCGAACGTCCGTTCTGCCGGTGCAGATGAAAAAGCCAAAATTGTACCGGCCATTAAGTTTTCTTTGGAAGAAGCGCTCGAATATATTCAAAAGGACGAATACGTGGAGGTTACTCCCAACCACTTAAGAATTCGAAAAATCTATCTTAAGGAAGTAGATAGAAAAAGAAATAAATTATAACATGGAAAAGCCCCTTTAAAAAAGGGGCTTTTTTATTGAAAGGATTTTTTGTCACAACGACTTACTGTAATCAAACCTAAAGCAAATAACATGAACAAAACCATTTTAGCAATAGCATCAATTTTATTTGTCGTTTCTTGCAAGGAACAGGCAAAGCAGAATCCCGATTCCGAGATTGAGGTCACTACAAAAGAAAAAGTTGAAAATACTGTTGCCGTTCCAGAAAGCTGGATCAACAACAGAGTGAAAAAAGCAGAAGAACGCTTAGTCTCGTCAGAAGCAGGACAAATAGTTTGGGCTGCTATGAAAGCTCATGGAGGATTGGATACTTGGTATAAAAACGGACCGTTGGGAATGCGTTTCAAATATCAGCCGTTGGACGGTAAAACCCCGCGTGATAGTTACGAAGTGGTGGATGTCTGGAACAATAGGGTTGTGCACAATAGTATCGAAAATCCTGATGCCAAATTCGGGTTCACAGGAAAAGAAGCCTGGATAAAGGCCGAGGATTCCACGGCATTTAATTACGATGTTAAATTTTGGGCACTTACACCACTTTATTTAATGGGACATCCGTTCGTGGAGGATGGAGAAGGGGTTAATTTGGAATTGCTCCCGGATACCACTTATAAGGGTAAAAAGAACAAGGTGGTAAAAGTAACCTATGACCCTGGCACCGGAGATGCACCGGACGATTATTATATCCTACATTTTGATGCAGAGACCTACCTTCTCACTGCAACACGTTACATTGTTTCGTACCCGGAATATTTTAAGGATGGCGGGCATAATCCAGAAAAATTTATGGAAGTCGGGGAATTGGTAAATGTCAATGGTGTATTGCTTCCAAGTGAATTGAAAACGCATTGGACAGTAAATGGAAAACCAGGTGAATATATTACCAAAATAGAAATTTCCGAGATGGAGTTCAAATCAGGGCTGCCGTCCAACTTTTTTGATGCGCCGGATGGGGCAAAAAAACTGTAATATGGATTTATTGGTGCAAGTGTCCGTGGTGTTGTTCCCTTAAACATGCCACGGCCGCCCCAATAATACCGGCATGGTTCATAAGTTCTGCTTTTACCACTTTTGTCTCAATCTTGATATTGTGACTGAATTCTCCCCATTTTTTGGAAGTTCCACCACCCACAATAATAAGATCCGGTGAAACGATCAGTTCTACATATTTTAAAAATTTATTGAACCGTTTGCTCCATTTCTCATAGCTAAGATCCTCTCGTTCTTTGGCGGAAGCGGCTGCCCAAGATTCTATTTTTTTGTATTTCTTATATGGAATTTGGCCCAATTCAAAATTTGGGATCAAGACCCCATTGTAAAAGGCGCCACTTCCCAGTCCGGTGCCAATGGTGATCATGATCACCAAACCATTTTTTCCTTTTCCCACACCATAGTTCATGGATGCGTAACCTGCGGCGTCGGCATCGTTAAGTACGGTAAATTCATGATTGGTGTATTCGGTGAAAAGTTCATCAATATTAACGCCTACCCAACTTTTATGGAGATTACCGGGAGACATGCAGACCCCATTTTTAACAATGGAAGGAAAACCACAGCCAACGGGCCCTTCGTAATTGAAGTGCTTCACAATTTTGGCCACTACTTTGGCCATGTCCTCTGGTTTTTTTGATTTTGGAGTTGGGATTCGGAAGCGTTCTGTTAACATTTCCCCAGTTTCGGCGTTCACCAAGGCACCTTTAATGCCCGATCCGCCAATATCAATACCAAGAATTTCCATATAGGAAGCGAAATTTGTTTAGGCAAAGTAACAAAAACTTTCGGTGATCAGGCAAATGTTTTGTAAATGAATGGCTTACAGTGTAATGCGTGTTGTTAAATTGCCTTTTGGATTACTTCAAAAACCTTGCTGCCATCGCACTTCAATGTTTTGTGCGGATATTTTAGGATAAGGGCGTAATCGTGGGTAGCCATTATAATGGTACGTCCATTTTGATTGATATCCTGCAATACCTTCATCACCTCTACGCTGGTCTGTGGGTCAAGGTTGCCCGTAGGCTCGTCTGCCAAAATAAGTTCAGGATCGTTCAAAAGGGCACGGGCAATGGCAATCCGCTGTTGCTCTCCGCCCGATAGTTCGTGGGGGAATTTAAATCCTTTGGTTTTCATACCCACTTTATCCAAGACTTCACCTATTTTGTCGTCCATTTTTTTTGGGTCGGTCCAACCGGTGGCCTTAAGAACAAATTTAAGGTTGTTGTTTACATTTCTATCTGGTAGCAATTTAAAATCCTGAAAAACAATGCCCAATTTTCTTCGTAAAAAAGGGATGTCCTTTTCCCGCATGGTTTTTAGGTCGAAATCTACAACATTACCGCTCCCTTGCCTTAAGGGGAGATCAGCATAGAGCGTTTTCATAAAACTACTTTTGCCACTTCCGGTTTTACCGATCACATAGACAAAATCGCCCTTTTTTACTTCCAGGTCTACATGGTTGAGTACTAGGTTCTCATTTTGGAAAACAGCGGCGTCTTGTAATTTTACGATAGTCTCGGGCATAATTTTATTTCAAAGGTTACACAAAAATATTTGAAAAAATGGAACTCAGAATTAAAACGTGATACGAATCTGTAAATTTAAACAGGTTTGGCAATCGATTCCCTTTTCCAGATTTTGGAATTTAGGTTGAGGTCCTCCACGATATCAATAGCCATTAAAACATCTTCATACAGTAGCTCCAAAGCATTTGATCCAATCAAATTTTTGCTTTCTTCCAATCGTAAAAAACCATAGGTATGGTGTACCGCAACATACAGTTTGTTATTTTTGAAAGAGAGCATTATTGGTTTGTTGATTTTCTTTTTTAAGTGGGTTATTCGTTGCATTAGCAATGGTGAAAGAATGTAGCGTGCCTCTATTTGGTCTGAACTATAAACCACAAATTCATTTTCAAATTCGGTATCCTCAAGGTTTACCAGTTGATTGTTGTTTAGATTCAAGGATTGGAAAGTTTTGGCCAAGTAGCCAATTCTTTTTTCCATTGAATCGGGAAGTATGATGGTTTTACCCTTAAAAATTTTATTGAACTCCATTACAGCGACCATTCCCAAAAATGTACTTCCAACCTGTTCAAACGTGTACCTTTTAAACAACCAGGGCCTAATATAGGTAAAGGTGAGGTAGAGGTAGTTGAACAACGGAATATATAGAAAATAAGAATAGGGGTTGCTACTTAAGGTTTTAACTGCTCCCATGGTTATTTTTGTATGGCCAACTTTTCCGGAAAGTAAGCCATGGGTGAGATTGTAAATGGAATTTGTTCCCTTGTTTTTATTAAATCGGAGTCCTAGCGGCGAAATCAATTCGCTCTCTGCTATATCCTTACCGTTGATCTGTTTGCTTTCATAATACTTGAAAGATGGAGCGGTTTTGGCAAGGAAAGTTTTTAGAATCTCTTTTTCGATCTTAACATACTTCGCTTTCGCTTTGTTCGAAACTGTCATAAACACAAAAAAGAGTCCCCAGAACAAAAGCAATATTAGTTGGGGAGAAAGGTAGGGCAGCTTATCACTGTTAATATTTAATGTCCATGTAGGTAAAAGTAAACTGAGCAAGTAGAAAACCAATGGAATTGAAATACCTAGTAGAAGCACGCCAAGCAAAAACAAGGAGTTTGCAAATAAGAAAAATCGATATGTTTTCCTGTATTTCTCTGCCAGTACCAACAATGGTAAAAGTTCTTCTCTGGTTTTAGCGAAATTGATCATGGATGCTATTTTTAAAAGGATACTTTGGGCTGTATGGCATCGGACGGATCGATTTTGTACAAGTCCTGGTTGGTATACCCCATTGCTCGCCCCATAATATTAGAAGGGAACATTTGCAATGCGTTGTTAAAGGCATTTACTGCAGCGTTGTAGGCCCGTCGGGCGGCGGAAAGCTGTTCTTCGACCTCATTTAAACTGGATTGCAAGAGCATAAAATTCTGGCTGGCCTTTAGGTCAGGATAGTCCTCCATCGAAACGTTTAGTTTGCTGAACAGTCGGTCCATTTCGCTCTCTAGATTCAATCTTTTATCGATAGAAAGCTTATCATCAACTACCTTTTCCCTTAATTTGGTTATGGAGATCAGTGTTTCGCTTTCGTGCTTTAAATACCCTTTTACCGTATTGACCAATTGAGGAATTAGGTCGCTCCTCTTTTTTAGCATCACATCTATACTGCTGTATGCTTCTTTGACCTTATTTTTTTTACCTATAAGGTTATTGTACAAAAACACAATGAACAATAGGACAATGGATAATGGAATAAACAAGTAGGTCATCTCAACAATTAAAAATTATACAATGGGACAATGATAGAGCATTGTCCGTTTTACGATGTTAAAAGGCTTTTGCCCTTTTATGTTGAGGTTTTGATGGAAATTGCCAACGAGGTCTTTTCGGCATTTGGTCTAAAATTACTATTTCATGTCAATAAATCAAGCGCAGGGTCGTAAATTTCGGCAAATGACATTTGAAATATACTTTGGCCTTAATTTTGACGTTATGATTAAAGTCAATCGAGAACAGCGTAGAACACTATGAATCGAAACAACCTTCTATGTATTCCCATTTTAATGGGAACTTTTTTTGTGCTTTCCGCACAGGAAACCAAGATCCACACTCACGAGAACAAAGCGTATCAAGATGCCTTGGCGCTCTACAACAATGAGCAATACCAAGCAGCGCAAAATATTTTTGAGTCTGTCAAAGCCAACACTAAGGATGGGGAAACCGAAGCCAATAGCGCCTATTATGCCGCTAATGCCGCCATTCGACTGAATCAGCGAGGAGCGGATAAAATGATGGAGGATTTTGTGAAACGTTATCCCACGTCCACCAAAAGGAATTCTGCTTTTTTGGATGTGGCCGACTACTATTTTGAAACGGGAAAATACCCCTATGCGTTAAAATGGTACAAGAAAGTGGATGAGAACTCCATGCCCTATTCGGAGCGCGACCGCTTTAACTTCAACAATGGCTACGCATTGTACGCATCCAAGCGTCCGCAGGAGGCCGAACGTTATTTGAACAAGGTCACTACTTCTCAAAAATATGGGTCACAGGCCAAATATTATTTGGGGTATATAGCTTACGAGCAGGACGACTACAACTCTGCAAGTGCCCGGTTCGACCAAATCCAAGACCCCGAATTGCTAGATGAAAAGTTGACCTATTATCAGGCCGATTTGAATTTTAAATTGGGCAAGTTTGAAGAAGCCCTTGCGTTGGCCAAAAAACAACTGCCCAAATCCAATCGTCAAGAAGTTTCGGAATTGAATAAGATCATTGGCGAAAGCTATTTTAATTTAGAACAATACGCCGAGGCAGTTCCTTATTTGGAGGAATACAAGGGCAAACGTGGCAAATGGAACAATACCGATTTCTATTTGCTCGGATATAGTCATTACAAGCTCGGTGATTACCAAAAGGCAATTCAGCAATTCAATAAAATTATAGGGGGCAGCAATGCTGTTTCCCAAAACGCATATTACCACTTGGCGGAATGTTATTTAAAGTTGGATAAAAAATCCGAAGCCTTGAATGCATTTCGAAATGCTTCGCAGATGGAGTTTAGTCCAGAAATTCAAAAAGATGCTTGGTTGAACTATGCCCGCTTGAGCTACGAAATCGGTAATGCTTACGAACCTGTTCCCCAAGTGTTGACCACGTACTTGGAAAAATACCCAAAGGATGAGCATCAAATGGAAATTCAGGAGCTTTTGGTGGATTCCTATATCACCTCCCGAAATTTTGAAGGTGCCATGCAACTTTTGGAGGAGAACCAGAACTATGCTAGCAAGGAAACCTATCAGAAAGTCGCCTACTACCGAGGTGTGGAACTTTTTATTGATGGTAATTACGAAGGGGCTTGGGAAAGATTCGATAAATCACTGAAAAGTGAAGATAACGCAAACTTTGAAGCCCGTGCTTTATATTGGAAAGCGGAATCGGCCTACCGAATGAACCGTTTTGAGGAAGCTTTGGTGGATTTTGTGCGGTTCCAGAACTCGCCAGCAGCCAAATCACTTTCAGAATACGAGCAGTTGGATTATAATTTAGGCTACTCGTACTTCAAACTAAAAGATTACAACAACGCTATATCCTATTTTCAAAACGTAGTGAGCTCCAATGCCATTGATGAGGAAAGAAAGAATGATGGTTATCTAAGATTGGGCGACAGTTACTTTGTAAACAGCAAATACCAATTGGCCAAAAAAGCTTACGACGCATCATCCAAAATGAACGGGCCAGAGCGTGACTATGCTGCATTTCAAAAAACACTTTGCGATGGATTTTTAGGTAACAATGCTGCAAAAATTGAAGGCTTGAACGCATTTTTGAGGATGTTCCCAACGTCATCATTACGAGATGATGCCTTGTTTGAATTGGGTAATTCTTACATCAACAATAACCAAGAAAGTTTAGGACTTCAGACTTACGATAGGATTGTGGCCGAATATTCCGGGAGTAAGTTTGCCCCTCGAGGACTGCTCCGATCTGGGCTGGTGTACTACAATTCCAATAGAAACGACCAAGCATTGAGCAAGTTAAAAGAAGTAGTTCAAAAGTACCCGAAAACCCCAGAAGCCAAACAAGCGGTGGCCACAGCTAAATTGGTGTATGTGGACGAAGGTCGAGTAAGCGAATACGCAGCCTGGGCCAGAAGTTTGGATTTTGTTGAAGTAACCGATACCGAGTTAGACAATGCCAGTTTTGAATCGGCAGAGCGAAAACAAATTGAAGGTAAAACCGCAGCAGCAATCCGTGGTTATGAAGATTATTTGAACGAATTTCCTAACGGACTCCATGCGCAAAATGCCAATTTTGCCTTGGCGCAACTATATTTTGCTGATGGAGAAAAAGATAAGGCCCTGCCAAAATATAAAGCAGTTGCCGATAGTGGAACTGGAGAATACACTGAACAGGCCTTGACACGTGTTTGTGAGATTTATGTGGATAAGCAGGATTACAACAGTGCTATCCCTTATTTAAAAAGATTGGAAAACACGGCCGATATTTCAGAGAACAAAACCTTTGCCCAGTCCAATTTGATGAAAGGTTTTTACGGTCAAAAGGATTATGCACAGACCATTGCTTACGCAGAAAAGGTACTTAGTGCCTCCAAAATAGATGATCGTATAAAAAGTGATGCGCAGATCATGATCGCCCGTTCGGCTATTGCAACGGATAACGAAAGTTTAGCCAAATCTGCCTACCAAGAGGTAAAGCAAATTGCATCAGGTGAGCTCGCTGCCGAAGCTTGGTATTATGATGCTTATTTTAAGAATAAGGATGGGGATTTTGAAGCCTCCAACGAGTCCGTTCAAAAATTGGCCAAAGATTATGCGGCGTATAAAGAATGGGCGGGAAAAGGTTTGGTAGTTATGGCCAAGAACTTCTACAATTTGGGAGATGCCTTTCAGGCCACCTATATTTTGGAAAGCGTTATTTCCAATTTTGCCGAATTTGAGGAAATCGTTGCCGATGCAGAAATTGAGTTGGCCACCATTAAGGCCAAAGAGGCAGAGAGCAATTCATCCGTGGATCCCAACCAAAATTAAACGAGACACAACATGCAGAAGAGAACCTATATATTTTCATTACTATTTTTGAGCCTTTGCGGATCAGTTATCGCCCAAGAAGAAGATAACATTGGTACGGAAACGGTAACGGTGGTAAAGCCGTATTCCCCTACCGTTTCGGATGCCTTTAAAATTAAATCGTCGCCTAGTTTAAACGATTCCATTGTGCTGCAAAAGAAGAAAATCAATTATAGCATATTTTCAGTCCCTGTGGCATCGACATTTACCCCAGCAAAGGGCAAGGCTTCGGGAGTTGAAAAAACACCACCGCCCACCTTGTACAATTCATATGCCTCGGTGGGATTGGGCAATTATAACAATGCCCTGGTCGATTTTTATACCAGCCGAGAATTTAATCGGGGCGAAGACCTTTTGGATTTTGGTTTAACCCACAATTCATCAAGAGGTGACTTGGATTCCACACCTTTGGATACCGATTTTTACAACACCAAGCTCAACGCTTCCTATGCCAAAAAAGATCGCTATATGGATTGGGGCGCAAGTATTGGCTTGCAACATCAATTATATAACTGGTACGGCATCCAGAGTGAATTGTTCAGCGAAGATGAAATCAATGCAATCGACGAGACGCAAGATTATTTTAATGCCCAGGCCAAGGCCCATTTTAATATGGAGGATTCTCCTTTTAAAAGTGGAAATGTATTGTTGAGGCGTTTTTGGGATGCAACCGAATCAGCGGAGAACCGTGCGGTGATCAACCCAACTTTTGAACTTCCCATAACCGAGGAATTGATTACCGTCGCTGCCAAAGTGGATTATGTTGGGGGCAATTTTAAAAATGGCACCATAACGGAACTCGAGAATACAGGAGAAAAAAAATATAGCCATTTACAGGCTGGTGTGACCCCAAGTCTTTTGATTTTGAGGGATGACCTTACATTGAACCTGGGGGCCAACATAGTTTATGGTCTGGATTTGGAAAACAGCGAGAACAATTTTTATATCTATCCTGCCGTAACCGCTTCGTATAGATTATTGGAAGAAAATGTAATTGCGTATGGCGGAATAGAAGGAGAGCTAAAGCAAAACTCCTATTACGATTTTGTGAATGAAAATCCGTATGTGTCGCCAACGTTGGACATTATGCCCACCGACCAGCAATACGAAGGGTATTTGGGACTTAAGGGCCAGCTAACCTCCAATATCGGTTATAATCTTAAAGGATCCTACATGGCGGAAAATAGAAAGCCGCTTTTTTATCAAAATACAGTCAATACTTCCAGAATGGATGAAAAGAGCTATTACTACGGTAATTCTTTTCAGGTTTTTTATGATGATGTAAAAACATTGGGAGTTTTTGGTGAAATAAATGTAGATGTAAATCGAAATTTTTCTTTAGGGGTAAACGCAGAATTCTACGATTACGATACGGAAACTGATAATCCGGCCTGGAACTTGCCATCGATAAAAGGATCCCTGTTTTTGGACTACCAAATCACCGACCAATGGTATATGGGCACCAATCTGTTCTTTGTGGGCGAGAGAGATGCTTTGACCTCAATTGCACTAACCGATAATGTGCCACCGACCATTTCCTATTCGCCAATTACCTTGGATTCGTTTTTTGATGCCAATGCGCACCTTGGCTATCGTTTCAATGATCAGCTCTCCATCTTTTTAAAAGCTTCGAATATAGCAAATAACAATTACCAACGATGGGCCAATTTTAGAGTGCAGGGATTCCAAGCGTTGGCAGGGGTCTCCTATAAGTTTGATTTCTAGTTTGTAGGATTTTACGCAATAAATTATTGAAAATACCGTTCATTATTTTCGGTCAACTTGTTGATGTACCCATAGTTGACCTTTCTTATTTTGAGGGAAATAATGGAGCCAAGACCAATATTTAAAAGACTTCTATGCCTTTTTTTGATGATTTCCTTCTTTGGAATTGGTCAAAATTTGGTTCATAATGGAGGTTTCGAAGAATATTCTTCCTGTCCTGTTAAAATGAGTAATCTAAATAGGGATGCTGCTTACTGGAGCGCTCCGACCTTGGGAACAACCGATTATTTTAATCAATGTAGTAGAACCAAGTTGGGTGTCCCCATGAACTTTAAAGGTAAACAAGAGCCTTATGAGGGTGCAGCATATGCCGGACTCTACTTGTTTGCTCCAAAGGATTATCGCGAATATATTCAAGTGCCGTTGACCGAAACCCTGCAAAAAGGTAGTCGGTACAGGTTGACCTTATTTTTGAGCCTATCCGAAAAATCGGATGGTGCTGTTATGGATATGGGCGCCGTTTTATCCGATAGACCCTTATCTATTTATACCAAAAAAGAACTGTCTCAAAGTCAATTGATCGCCACTTCCGCACAAACTACCCATATCAAACAATTTCCGGTATCAAATTATTATCAGGATAAACAAAAGTGGATGGAGTTAAGTTTTGATTTGGTAGCCAAAGGATTTGAGAATCATTTGATCCTGGGAAATTTTAAAAGTAACGCAGGTACCGCATATATCGATAGCAAAGACCCTTCAAATAATAAGGAAGGTTATGCCTATTACTATTTGGACGATATTTCTTTGGTCTATTTAGGACCGGAATACAAGACCAACGAAGTATACGTTTTAGATCATGTAAATTTTAATTTTGATAGGTTCGACTTGCAACCCAAGGCAAAACAAAGTCTCCGGGATGTTTATAATTATTTGCGGCAAAACCCGGATTTAAAAGTAGCTATCAGTGGCCATACGGATGATCTGGGTTCCTCAGAATATAACAATGTGCTCAGTCGCGAGAGGGCAAGTTCGGTCGCCAATTACCTTATAACTTTAGGGTTGCACAAAAACCGGATTTCCTATCAAGGATATGGTGACAGTAAACCATTGGATACTACTCTGACCGAAGAAGCACGGAGGAAAAATAGAAGAGTAGAGTTTGTTATGACAGAGTTCGAGGATGACAATCCCTAAAATTTCAATCACTTTTTCTATTTTTGGAAGAAACCATCCAAAATGAAAAAGTACGTTTTACTGCTCTCCACCTTGTTCATTATTTCTTGCCATACCAAGGAACAAGTGGACCTAATTGTATCCAATGCCAATATTTATACGGTAGATGAGGATTTTTCCAAAGCGACCGGCATTGCGGTTAAAGACGGAAAGTTTGTAGAAGTCGGGGATACGGACGAAATCAACAAAAAATATACTGCCCAAAACAGTTTTGATGCCCAAGGTAAAACCATAGTTCCGGGACTTATAGATGCACACTGCCATTTTTACGGATTGGGGCAAAATCAACAAGTGGTCGATTTGGTCGGCACGGAAAGTTATGAAGAGGTGATGGAGAGAGTGGTGGCCTTCCAAAAGGAACGCCCATCCAATTTTATTCGTGGTAGAGGTTGGGATCAAAACGATTGGGAGGTCAAAGAGTTTCCCACCAAGGATAAACTAGATGAATTGTTTCCGGACACGCCCGTGGCTTTGGAGCGCGTGGATGGTCATGCCTATTTGGTCAATCAAAAAGCCTTGGATATGGCCGGAATTACTGCTGAAACAAAAACTGAAGGTGGGGAAATTGTAAAGGAAAATGGTAAAATTACCGGTGTATTGGTGGACAATCCCATGGGATTGATAGATCAAGTGATTCCCAAAGCAAGTTTGGCACAAAATATACAGGCGCTCAAGGATGCAGAAGCTATTTCTTTGGATTATGGCCTCACTACCGTGAACGATGCAGGTCTTCCGAGGGAGATAGTTGAGTTGATCGATAGCCTACAGCAAGCAGGTGAATTATCCATTAGGGTATATGCAATGATCTCCAATTATCCAGAAAATTTGGATTACTTCTTGGAAAAGGGAATCATCAAAACCAATCAATTAAATGTACGTTCCGTAAAGGTATATGGCGATGGGGCCCTTGGTTCGCGAGGTGCGGCCCTAAGAGATCATTATTCCGATAAGCCTGGCCATTTTGGTGCTATGGTAACACCCGTGGACCAAATAGAAGCACTGGCTCATCGCATTGCGGAAACCGATTATCAGATGAACACCCATGCAATTGGCGATTCTGCCAATATTGTGGTGCTAAGGGCCTACGAAAAAGCACTAAAAGGTAGAACGGACCGCAGATGGAAAGTGGAACACGCGCAGGTAATTTCGCCATCCGATTTTAACTATTTTGAAAAAGGAATCATTCCATCCGTACAGCCAACACATGCTACAAGTGATATGTATTGGGCAGAAGACCGTTTAGGCAAAGAACGGGTAAAAGGAGCTTACGCATATAAAGACCTGTTGAACAAAGCAGGACTGGTTGCCTTGGGAACCGATTTCCCAGTGGAGCAGGTAAATCCGTTCTTAACCTTTTATGCGGCGGTCGCCCGCCAGGATGTGGCACAATACCCTGAAGGTGGTTTTCAGATGGAAAATGCCTTGAGCAGAGAGGAAACTTTAAAGGGGATGACCATTTGGGCGGCCTATTCCAATTTTGAGGAAGAAGAAAAAGGGAGTATTGAAGCGGGAAAATTTGCAGACTTTGTGGTTCTGAGCGATGATATTATGACAATCCCATCCGAGGATATTCCCAATATAACTGCAGAACATGTGTTCTTGGGTGGTGTTCAGAAGAAATAATGCCCCCTATGTTGATTTAAACTAAGTGAGGAAACCAATCTATAATAGGTTTTGTTGCAAAAGAACAATAAAAAAGCCCCTTATTAAGGGGCTTTCGTATTTTTAGAACGACCATGTATTAATAGCTGATCGGTAAAGAGACTCTGGTAGTTCCCCATCCCATAACCATATTTCCATCGTCGTCAAAAGCAACGGAGAAGGCTTCCAATTCTTCGCTATCCGAAGAAACTGCAGCAGTGGCACGTACCACATCACCGTCACTATCATAAGAATAAGCGCCCCATTGGTGTAGGTTGCTGTTCAAGATAACGGTCCATTCGCTATCACCCGGAATAGTGAACAATGCATAAGAACCTGCCTTGATCGTTTTGCCGCCAATAGTGGCATCTTTGTAAAAAGTTATTTCCGTAGCTTCATTGGCTCCGGTTCTCCAAACTTTTCCGGCAGGGGCCAATTCGGCCATGCTACGTCCCTTCAATTGTGGACGACTGTAAATAATGCGCGCAGATTTATCGTTTTCTCTAGAGCTTGCTGGATAATAGGCAATATCCGCAGGACTTTTGTCGAGTCCACTAAACTTTTGGGCCACGGCATCCGTAGAAAACACTAAACTGGCACAAAACATCAATACTAATACTGTTAAATTCTTCATGATTGCGATTTAATTTCCGTTTTTCAGGAGTTGATTAATAGTTTTTTCAAATATACAGACGGGAAAATTAAGGGACCTTACAAAGCATTGGATAAAAATGATTTAAAAGCGCATATTATTTCAATATGAAACAGTAATATGATTTAAAATTATAAAATATAATTAAATATCTATTAATAGTTTTATTAAATAATAATAAAGTTCATATTTGTTTTAAAATTGTTATTAAATATAATAAACTATGTGTGGTATTGTTTGCGCATTTGATGTGAAGGAAAGTACGGAAGTACTAAGGCCCCAACTATTGGAAATGTCTAAAAAAGTGAGACATAGAGGGCCGGATTGGAGTGGTATTTATGCCGATGATAAGGCAATTTTGGCCCATGAGCGATTGGCTATTGTTGATCCGGCTTCGGGAAAGCAGCCGTTGATCAGTGCCGATGGTAAATTGGTATTGGCAGCCAATGGCGAAATATATAATCATCAGGAATTAAGAAAACAGTTCGAGGGGAAATATGAGTTCCGTACACAATCCGACTGTGAAGTGATTTTGGCACTTTATCAAGAAAAGGGAGTGGATTTTGTTGATGAAATGAACGGTATATTTGGTTTTGCCATATACGACTCGGAAAAAGACGAGTATTTCATCGCCCGCGACCATATGGGAATTATTCCGTTGTACATAGGTTGGGACAAAAACGGAACGTTCTACGTGGCTTCCGAGTTAAAGGCTCTTGAAGGGACTTGTTCCAAAATCCAACTTTTTCCCCCTGGTCACTATATGCACAGTTCTAACGGTGAATTTGTACGCTGGTACAAACGGGATTGGATGGAATATGATGCAGTTAAGGAAAACGAGACCAGTATTGCAAAAATCAAAGATGCATTGGAAGCTGCGGTACACCGTCAATTAATGTCAGATGTGCCTTATGGTGTACTATTGTCCGGTGGATTGGATTCATCGGTAACATCGGCCATTGCAAAAAAATATTCCCAAAAAAGAATCGAGTCCGGAGACACGGCCGATGCTTGGTGGCCACAATTGCACTCTTTTTCGGTAGGCTTGGAGGGTTCTCCTGATTTGGCGGCGGCCCAAAAGGTGGCCGACCATATTGGAACGGTCCATCACGAGATCAAATTTACCATTCAAGAAGGGCTGGATGCTATAAAGGACGTTGTTTATAACCTCGAAACATACGATATTACAACCATAAGAGCTTCGACTCCAATGTATTTAATGGCCAGGGTAATCAAATCCATGGGAATTAAAATGGTCCTTTCGGGTGAAGGAGCGGACGAATTGTTCGGCGGATATTTATATTTCCATAAGGCCCCTAGTCCAAAGGATTTTCATGAAGAAACAGTAAGAAAACTGGACAAGCTTCACATGTACGACTGCCTTAGGGCCAATAAATCCTTGGCGGCCTGGGGTATTGAGGGGCGTGTGCCCTTTTTGGACAAAGAGTTTATGGATGTGGCCATGAGCATAAACCCAAAAGATAAAATGATCAACGGCGAACGCATGGAGAAATGGGTAGTGCGCAAAGCATTTGAGGATTATTTGCCCGAAAGCGTGGCCTGGAGGCAAAAAGAACAATTTTCCGATGGAGTCGGGTACAGTTGGATAGATACCTTAAAAGCTTTAGTGGAAGAGGAGATTTCGGATGAGCAACTAAAAAATGCCCATTTTAAGTTTCCAATTCAGACCCCTACATCCAAAGAGGAGTATTATTACCGTTCAATTTTTGAAAGTCATTTCCCTTCCGATGCGGCGGCTATGAGCGTGCCGCAAGAACCATCAGTGGCATGTAGTACCAAAATTGCCCTGGAATGGGACGAGGCATTCAAGAACATGAACGACCCATCGGGAAGAGCTGTGGCTAAGGTTCATACCGATGCATATGTGAAATAACCCCTGTTTAAACCAACCAAACGATATGAAGCAGTTAATCTAACATGTTTCATTTTTTAATTAGTCAGAAAGCCCCTTTCCCAAGGGGCTTTTTTGTTGTTGGGGCCATGTTGGGGTACAAGCAATAAAAAGAGGCTGTTTTCCACACACTTTGTTGATAACTTAGGGGCTTGAGAGGGGTGTTTTAGGCCATTTCCACAGGGTATTGATTATATTTGTAAGATTTGAATTTTTGAGGCAAATACTGAATATATATGAGCGAAGAAGCTAACAAGAAACAATACTCCGCGGATAGTATCCAGGCCCTAGAGGGGATGGAGCACGTACGTATGAGACCTTCCATGTATATTGGAGATGTTGGGGTCAGAGGATTGCACCATTTGGTTTATGAGGTGGTGGACAACTCCATTGATGAAGCCATGGCGGGCCATTGCGATACGATAGATGTAATTATTAACGAAGACAACTCTATCACTACCCAGGATAACGGAAGGGGTATCCCCGTGGACCTGCACAAAAAAGAAGGTGTTTCCGCTTTGGAGGTAGTAATGACGAAGATCGGGGCAGGGGGTAAATTCGATAAGGACTCCTATAAAGTTTCCGGTGGATTGCACGGAGTGGGTGTGTCTTGTGTGAACGCTCTATCGTCCCATTTAAAGGCCACTGTTTACCGAGATGGAAAAATTTGGGAGCAGGAATACGAAAGAGGAAAAACGTTGTACCCAGTAAAAAGTGTTGGCGAAAGCAATGAGACTGGTACCATAGTAACCTTTGTTCCGGACAATACCATATTCACCCAAACCACAGAATACAGTTATGAGACCCTTGCCAATAGGATGAGGGAACTCGCATACCTGAATAAAGGAGTGACCATAACGCTTACCGACAAGCGCAATAAGGACGAAAAAGGAGAATTCGTTTCCGAAACTTTCCATTCCGAGGAAGGCCTAAAGGAATTTATCAAGTTTTTGGACGGTACTCGTGAGCCCTTGATCCAAAAGGTAATCTCCATGGAAGGGGAGAAGAACGGAATTCCGGTGGAAGTAGCCATGATCTATAATACGGGATACACCGAAAACCTTCATTCCTATGTAAACAATATCAATACCCATGAAGGAGGAACACATCTTTCAGGTTTTAGAAGAGGTTTAACATCGACCCTTAAAAAGTATGCCGATAATTCCGGCATGCTGGATAAGTTGAAATTTGAAATCTCTGGTGATGATTTCCGCGAAGGACTGACGGCGATCGTTTCGGTGAAAGTGGCAGAACCGCAATTCGAAGGGCAGACAAAGACTAAATTGGGTAACCGAGAGGTTACCAGTGCAGTGAGTCAGGCCGTATCCGAAATGCTGACCGATTATTTGGAGGAAAACCCGGATGATGCCAAACAAATCGTTGAAAAAGTGAAACTTGCTGCACAGGCCAGACATGCTGCGGCAAAGGCCAGAGAAATGGTACAGCGCAAGAACCCTATGAGTGTAGGAGGGTTGCCAGGGAAACTATCCGACTGTTCGGAGCAAGATCCTACCAAGTGCGAAGTGTTTTTGGTAGAGGGGGATTCTGCAGGTGGAACAGCCAAACAAGGTAGGGATAGAAACTTCCAGGCCATTCTCCCATTGAGAGGTAAAATCCTGAATGTGGAAAAAGCCATGCAGCACAAGGTTTTTGAAAACGAGGAAATAAAGAATATTTACACTGCTTTGGGAGTTACCATCGGAACCGAAGAAGATAGTAAAGCCCTCAATTTAGATAAACTGCGATATCATAAAGTGGTGATCATGTGTGATGCGGATGTCGATGGTAGCCATATTGAAACCCTGATTTTAACTTTCTTCTTCCGATATATGAGGGAGTTGATCGAGGGTGGCCATGTCTACATCGCAACACCACCTCTATATTTGGTAAAAAAAGGCTCTAAAAAACGTTACGCATGGAATGATAAGGAGCGTGATCAGATCAATGCAGAAATGGGAGGGGGAGCAGGTATCCAGCGATATAAAGGTCTTGGTGAGATGAACGCCGAGCAACTTTGGGACACCACAATGAACCCGGAATTCAGAACTTTACGTCAAGTTAGTATTGACAATGCAACAGAGTCCGATCGTATATTCTCAATGTTAATGGGTGACGAAGTGCCACCGAGACGTGAATTTATTGAGAAAAATGCCGTCTATGCGAATATAGATGTATAGAATTCAGGCATTTCACAACAAAAACTCGCCCCAGCAGGGCGAGTTTTTTAGTTTTGGGTAAAACTTCAATATTATGAAAAGACTAATTTTAGCGCTTGCACTAGTTACTGTGACCATGGGCAAGTCCCAGGATCTCAACGATATATTTGTTTCGGGAGTTGCGGATGCCGAGCGATTTGCCAACGCTTATTTGTCCCCGGTCTCAGAAGGAGCCATTTACAGCATCTCCAATGGATGGTACAATACGGCAGATGCCAAGCCCTTGGGTGGATTTGAGATTTCCATTATAGGAAACATGACCGGATTTAAAAACAAGGACGATAAAAAAGCATTTTTATTGGATCCTGCCGATTACGATAACTTGGATTTTGTACAAAACCCGGGTCAGGCCAGAATGGTGTCTACTGCGTTAGGGGATATTGAGGGAGTAGAAGTTTTTGTGGAAGATGAAAGTGGTATCTTCAGAGAGAGTTTTGAGCTGCCCACAGGTCTTTCTGCTGAAAACCTCAATTTTATACCATCGGGGTATCTACAGGCCAGTGTAGGTTTGATCAAGGGGTTGGAAGTAAAAGCTCGTTTTTTGCCAAAGATCAAATTTGACGACGATGCCAAGATTGGATTGTTCGGGGCCGGATTGCAATATGATTTTACCAAAATATTGCCTGCCGATAAAGTATTGCCCGTTGCTATTTCTGCGGTAATTGGCTATACCAATTTAAATGGGGAATACGATTTTTCCGATTCTGATTTTATCAGCGGAAGTGATCAACGAATCGATGCTTCTTTCAGAACATGGAATTTTAGCGCCGTGGTCTCCACTAAAAATATCCCGGTAATTAATTTTTATGGAGGGATTGGATATATCACAGGGAACTCGGATATCGATGTGCTTGGTACTTACGAGGCCAACGGACCTTTCTTTTCAGAAACTGTGGTAGACCCTTTTACGGTATCGCAAGATGCAAGCGGAGTATCTGCTAATTTGGGTACCAAACTTAAACTGGGATTTTTTAGGTTGAATGCAGAATATAATTTCTCCGAGTTCAGCACATTTACCTTTGGAGTGAACTTTGGATTTAGGTAAGAGAGAATCAAAAATTACCGATCAAAAATAAAGAAGGCCCCGTTTCCGGGGCCTCCTATTTTCATATATGTAGTCTTCACGTCATTCCCTGGTGGCGAAGACCGAGCCATTATCCAAGGTTAATACTTCGGGGGTTTTTGCTTTTTCCAAACTAACGGTTATATCGGTAACCTGTGGGTCGCCATAAATAATGGAATAGGCGCCATTTTCTTGCGACCATTTAAAATCGGTGTAGAAATCTAATTGGGAGTTGGTGTATCTCTGGTATCTTCCTAGATAGACATCGTTAAAAATCCACTCTTCACGGATCGTGTTCGAATTTTTTCCTTCAATAGTTGAAGATGCAGTTTTTGCCCAGATACCCAGAATGGGATCGTGGTTGTCCGGAACACTGGTACAGTTGCTTATGGTTATAATGCCAAGAATGGACAACAATGAAAAGAGCTTTTTCATAGGTCAAGTAGGTTACGTTAAATTTGGGACTATAAGAACGTAGGTTTGTAAGAATCTATTGTATAAAACGGATAAAATATTTTATTGCACAACTCTTATGCTGCTCAAGAGTGATCTAGGCATCGTTAAATCCATGTCAACTTTGTTGTTTTTACCGGAATTGATGGTCTAAAACTGGTAAATGTCAGTTTTTATCTGCCCTAAATGCCTTATTTTTGAGGACTAAAATTTAAATCTATACAAATGAAAGTTACCGTAGTAGGAGCAGGCGCAGTTGGAGCAAGTTGCGCTGAGTACATAGCAATGAAAAATTTTGCATCGGAAGTAGTTTTATTGGACATCAAAGAAGGGTATGCCGAAGGTAAGGCCATGGATTTGATGCAAACGGCATCATTGAACGGATTTGATACCAAAATTACCGGGTCTACCAGCGATTATGGTAAGACTGCCAATAGCGACATTGCAGTGATCACTTCGGGAATTCCTCGTAAACCTGGTATGACGCGTGAAGAGTTGATAGGTATTAATGCCGGCATTGTGAAAACCGTGGCCACAAGCCTTTTGGAGCACTCCCCTAACGTAACTATTATTGTAGTGAGCAACCCAATGGATACGATGACCTATTTGGTGCACAAAGCAACAGGACTTCCTAAAAATAGAATTATAGGAATGGGTGGAGCTTTGGACAGTGCCCGTTTCAAATATAGATTGGCCCAAGCCTTGGAAGCACCTATTTCAGATGTGGATGGTATGGTGATCGGTGGGCACAGCGATAAAGGAATGGTGCCCTTGATCGGCCATGCTACAAGAAACAGTGTAAAAGTTTCCGAGTTCCTATCCGAAGAAAAAATGAACTGGGTTGTGGAAGAAACCAAAGTTGGAGGTGCTACTTTGACCGGATTGTTGGGTACAAGTGCTTGGTATGCCCCAGGTGCTGCCGTTTCCAGCTTGGTCCAGGCCATTGCATGTGATCAAAAGAAAATGTTCCCTTGCTCATCACTGTTGGAAGGTGAGTACGGACTAAACGATATTTGTATAGGAGTACCGGTAATCCTAGGTAAAAATGGTATCGAGAAAATTGTAGAGATAGAATTGTCCGATGCCGAAAAGGCCAAAATGCAGGAAAGTGCCGAAGGTGTAAAAAAGACCAACGGACTGCTAGAGGTCTAGATTTAAAAATCTATCGGTTAAAGTGTCATTTTGGGCATCGACCAAAAGAAAATTACCATCAAATTGGATGGAAATCTTTAGGTTTGTCCGGGATGACATTTTTAATTTTATACCGTAACCATTAACAGTAATTGCAATTACATCAAATTCTATTGTCAAATCTTATCGGAAATGATATATTTGCACGCTGTTTAAGAAAACTTCTAAAAAATTAACAATCAATGCAGAATAAAGGACTTATAAGGCTTTTCGCGATCCTTTTTGGCTTGGTGAGCATCTATCAGTTATCTTATACTTTCATCACTAATAAGTTGGAGAAAGATGCTGAGACTTACGCAATTGGCCAAATTTCGGAGGCTGAGGAAGATTATGTTGCAAAGCGCGAAGCTTTAGAGGCATCGTACTTGGATTCCATCAGTGATAATACTGTTTTGGGGTATACGAGCTACGCGGATGCCAAAACAAAAGAGTTGAACAAAGGATTGGACCTTAAAGGAGGTATCAACGTTACCCTTCAGATTTCCGTTAAGGATATTTTGAAAGGCTTGGCCAACAATACTAAGAACCCTGTGTTCAACAAAGCCTTGGCAGATGCCGACGAAGCATCAAAAAATAGTGACAACACCTATTTGGAACTGTTTTTCGAAGCTTTTGATAATATCAAAGGAGATACCAAACTGGCCTCACCGGACATTTTTGCCAATAAAGGACTGAGCGATGATATTAATTTTCAAATGTCCGATGATGAGGTAAAACCCATCATCAGAAGAAAGATTGATGAATCCATAGTTTCTGCGTTCGAAGTTTTGCGAGAGCGTATCGATGGTTTTGGGGTAACACAGCCCAATATTCAAAGAGAAGGTAACTCGGGAAGAATTTTAGTGGAACTTCCAGGGGCCAAGGATATTGCCCGTGCCCAGGAATTGTTGTCCAGTACGGCACAGTTGGAATTTTGGGAAACCTATCCACAGAGCAACCAAAGTATTGCAACGTTTTTGGTTAATGCCAACGAACGTTTAAAAGAGATTTTGGAGCCGAAAACATCTACCGAAGACGAAATCTCAAAACCGGAATCGGAAATTGATTCCCTGCTATCCGATGTAGCTCAAGACTCGTTGGATATGTCACAGGATGCCAATCCGATTTTGGGTAAATTGATTCCGGCGGATCCAGGGAGTCACGCCATAGCAAGAGCCTTGGTGGCCGATACCGCAGAAATAGGCGGGTATTTAAGAATGCCTGCAATTAAAAGGCTATTGCCGAATGATGTTCAGTTTACCAAATTCCTTTGGGAAAGACCTTCGCAAGATGCGGAAATAGTTGACTTGTATGCTTTGAAATCCAACCGAGAAGGTACACCAAGGATTAGCGGAGATGTTGTTTCCGATGCTCAGGATACCTTTGATCAGTTCAATAAACCGGCCGTTAGCATGACGATGAATACTCGTGGTGCCAAAGAATGGGAAGAATTAACGGGGGATGCCTACAACAACCAAACTGGTATTGCCATTGTATTGGATAACAAAGTGTACACTGCACCTGGGGTTTCTTCGGGGCCAATTTCTGGTGGGCGTTCGGAGATTACGGGAACATTTACTGTAAACGAGACCAAAGATATTGCCAACGTTTTGCGTGCGGGTAAACTTCCTGCTTCTGCGGATATTATCCAGTCAGAAGTGGTAGGCCCATCTTTGGGTCAAGAAGCTATCGATAGTGGATTTATGTCCTTTATGATCGCCATGGCGTTCGTATTGCTTTGGATGATATTCTACTACGGTAGGGCAGGAGTGTTTGCGGATATCGCTTTGGTATTCAATATTTTGTTGATTTTTGGTGTGCTGACCAGCCTTGGCGCTGTATTGACATTGCCAGGTATTGCGGGTATTGTGCTGACTATAGGTATGTCGGTAGATGCCAACGTACTTATTTTTGAAAGGGTTAAAGAAGAGTTGGCGCGCGGAAAAGGAAAGGCACAAGCCATAGCCGATGGTTTTGGAAACGCTTTGTCCTCTATTTTGGATGCCAATATTACTACAGGTCTTACCGCGATCATTCTTTTTGTTTTTGGCTCGGGACCAATTAAAGGTTTTGCCACGACCTTGATGATCGGTATTGTTACTTCCTTGTTCACGGCCATTTTTGTTACTCGATTAATGATCGAGGCCTACACGAGCAAAAAAGGAAGGCGCCTCGATTTCAGTACAGGTATCACAAAGAACCTGTTTACCAATTTGGATATCAACTTCTTGTCCAAACGTAAGATTGCCTATGTGGTATCCGCCATTTTGGTAGCGGTGAGTGTTTTCTCGTTGTTTACCAATGGACTTAACCAAGGGGTTGATTTTATAGGAGGACGTTCTTATCAGATCCGTTTTGAGAAAGCTGTGAACCCTTCGGAGATTGCATCCGAACTTAATACGGTATTCGGTAGTGGTACCAATGTGAAAACTTTTGGTGATGCCAATCAGATAAAAGTGACCACACCATACAAAGTGGATCAAGAAGGAGTGGAGATAGATACGGAGATCCAGGATAAGCTGTACACATCGCTACAAAAATATTTGCCAGACGGAACTTCTTTTGAAGATTTTACCGTTGGTGCTTCCGAAAAATCTATCGGTATCCTTCAATCTGTTAAGGTTGGGCCTACCATTGCGGATGATATCAAGAAAAACGCTTTCTTGGCCATTATCGGTTCCTTGGCGGTAGTATTCCTTTATATTCTTTTCAGGTTTAGAAAATGGCAGTTCTCTTTAGGGGCTGTGGTAGCGGTATTCCACGATGTTATGATCGTTTTGGGTATATTCTCCCTTACAGGTAGCATAATGCCGTTCAACATGGAAATTGACCAAGCCTTTATTGCGGCCATCCTAACCGTAATTGGTTATTCCCTGAACGATACGGTGGTAGTATTCGACCGTATTCGTGAAGTAACTGGTCTAAAAGGTTGGAAGGGCGGAGAGCACATTAACTTGGCATTGAACAGTACATTGAGCCGAACCTTGAACACCTCGCTTACCACATTGATCGTGTTGTTGGCCATCTTTATTTTTGGAGGTGAGAGCCTAAGAGGATTTATGTTCGCGATGATCATTGGTGTAATCGTAGGTACATATTCATCTGTATTTATCGCAACACCGGTGATGTTCGATTCATTAAAGAACAAAGTTGCTGAAGCAACCGAATCGTAGTTTTTCGTTTTTTATATTACACTTTATATTAAAGACCCTCTTTTTTAGAGGGTCTTTTTTTGTGAACTATCCTGAATAAATACAATCAGTGATCAAATCAGTGGTTTTTGTAAAAGAATGCGTCGTGCGCCAATCTATTTATGAATTTTTTGTGATGGTTTGCCCGTCGATCCCATTTCGGATGGTTGTAGTTCAAAGATGTGATCTGGATGCAACTGAGGTTCTTCTCTATGTGAGACAAAAACTATAGCAGTGTCGCTTTCTTTGGCCACCTTGTTCACCAAGGCAACAAAAAGATTGGCGCTCTTATCGTCAAGTCCAGCAGTAGGTTCGTCCAAAATTAACAAAGGAGGGTGTTTTATCATGGCCCGTGCCATCATAAGTAATCGGCTTTCACCAATTGTTAGATCTTTGAAATACTCATTTTTTCGAGTTTCCAAATTGAGTAGTTGTAGCCATTGTTCGGCCAAATTTTTTTCACGGTCGGTTGGTTGTACATACAGTCCAATGGAATCGTGCAGACCAGAAATGATCATATTTTCCAGACTGTGGTATCCTCTAAATGTATTGGTGATTGCCGGAGTGTAATAGCCGATGTTTTGTTTGAGGTCCCAAACACTTTCACCCTTGCCCTTTTGTAGGCCAAAAATGGTCAATTCTTGGCCGTAACCTTTATGGCTGTCCCCTGTGATCATGGACAATAGTGTGGACTTTCCGCTTCCATTCGGACCTTTCAATTGCCAAAACTCTCCTTTGTTTATGGTCCAATCTATATTGTTCAGTACTTGGCGGCCATTAAAGCTGACCGAAACCTTCTTAAAACTTACCAGTTCCTTATGGTCAATTTTGACTTGTGACAAAGATGGAGGAATGGTGCCATTAAAAGGTATGGGTTCCACTTTGTTTTGCGTCCAAAACTCATCGGATGAACAATAGTGGTGTAGCGTATTTCCATCAAGTTTAAAAAAATCGGACGTGTTGGGCAAAATATCATCCAATCTACTGACCAATTGTACCAAAATTTTGTTTGATGAAATATTTACAAGTTCTTCTTTCAATTTGGCTTGTGTGTCAGTGTCCAAATTATCGAACGGATTTATCAAGATTAAAAAATCCGGGTCTTTTTGAAGCAGATAGGTAAGTAGCGCTTTTTTTTGCTCTCCACTGCTCATGGTTTTTAACGGCTGTTCGCTGTCCTTGGTCAAAATTTTAATATCGTGGCGTTCCTCTTCGTCCATATAACGGTCAATTTCTGACTTTGAGAAAAGCAGACCTTTTAAGTTCTGTAGTTCGAGCAGCCTATCAATTGGATCGTTCTTCAATAGATTTTGAACCAATTGTTTGGTATTGGAATTGTTCTGCGTAAGGATAGTGTAGCTTTTGTGTAGCTTCATAAGGCAATTGGTATTGCCTTAAAATTACGATTATCCTCGCTTAACTCTAAAAATATGTACAGGATTGTTCTTGTAGACTGTTGTTTTGTCCAAGTACATACCATTGTTTATTGCGACTTTTTGGGAGGGTATGTTGTCCACATGGATAATGGAGATCAGGGAGTCCGAAAAATTGTTTTCAAACGCAAAGGCCTTACATTTTCGGGCAGCTTCAGATGCAAGACCCTTAAGCCAATAATTGGGTAGAACGGAATAGCCAATTTCCAGTTCCTTTACATTGTCCACAGTTTGAACTAGGAGTCCGCAAATACCGATCAGTTTTCCGGATTCTTTTAAAATTAGGGCGTTCATGCCGCCAAAATCGTTTTGATAGCGTTCAAATACCCGTTCGAACTGTGCTTTGCAAGCTTCTACGGGATCCTTGGGCAGACCGTCCCAGTATTGTGTGGATCTTGGGTCGTTGTAGAAAGGGAGCCAATCTTCGAAATCTGAATCGGTCAACTTACGATAAAGCAGTCGGTCGGATGTTTGGTTGTCCAGTAGGTATTTAGACATTTAATCACGTGTAAATGAAATACTATCACCAACTTGTAGTCCCAATTTATCCGAAAGCCCTGCGTTAATTTCAAATACATATCTTGCAGGGACATTGGATGGTAAGGTATCTTCATTGAACGGTTGTGCATTCTTTTGAAAGCTCACAATCTTCATTCCTGAATCAATGTAAATTATATCCAAGGGAATTTCTGTGTTCTTCATGTAAAAGTACTGCAAGGATTCTGTGGGCTGAATAAATAGCATTCCTCGATTCTCTTTCATGGATTTTCGGTACATTAACCCAGTTTGTGTCTCGTATTCCGACTCGGCAATCTCGATTTCAAAACTAGCCTTTATGGCTTCTGATTCTTCAGAAAGAATGGTTAGCTCTCCTTCTTTTGTAAAGGAAACCGTTTCTGTTTTAATGGCTTGTTTGGATTCGCTCTTGCACGATACCAGAATCAAAACAACCGTGAATACTATTATTTTTCCAAAATTTGCCATGTTGCTAAGGTTCTACAGGTGCTGGTTTTACCATAAAAAATACACCGATCAAAATCATGGGGATACTGAGCCATTGCCCAGTGGAAAGCATGCCGAGGGTATCTTCGAAACCGCCTTGGCTTTTTTTGTAGAATTCCACAAAGAACCTTACCACGAACAAAAGAACCATAAACAAACCAAAAAGGAAGCCTGGTTTGTTTTTCCAATCTGTTTTCCAGTAGAGCAGGTATAGAACCACGAATACGAAAATGTAACAAATGGCCTCGTACAATTGGGCGGGATGGCGAAATGGTATGGACTGTAAAACTTCAGAGAACTCTGGGTTGTGCTGAATGGCTTTGTAGGCTGCGTTCGGTGTTTTTTCTTTGGTGAGTGCCATCGCCTGATATGCAGGCATATCGTCCGAATCACGGATAAAACGAGTTGCTAGGAAATAGGCTTCATCCACTTTTTTTCCATTGATCTCGGAATTGAAAAAATTACCGAACCTTACAAATGCGGCACCGATTGCAGAGGGAACTACCAACCTATCCAATAGCCAAAGCATTTTAATGTCTTTCCATTTACGAGTATACAACCAAATACCGATAATGGCAGCGATAGTAGCTCCATGACTGGCCAAGCCTGTAAAGCCGGTAAACTCGTACCCATTGATGATGCCGAAGAGCGAACTGTTCGCGTTTTCGTGGATAGGTAAAAGGATTTCTGCCAAATGATCTTTATAGTAGTCCCAATCGTAAAAAAATACGTGCCCCAATCGTGCTCCGAGCATTATGGATACCACGGTATAAATAAAAAGGGAATCCAGTTTTTCCATGGACTTCTTTTCGTTCAAGAAGATTTTCTTCATGATGAACCAGCCTAGTATGAAGGCGGCAATCCATAGCAAATTGTAATATTTTATCTGTAGAAAACCCAGTTTAAAAAGAGTTCCTTCGGGGTTCCAGTCAAATCCTAGAAAGTACATTGAAATAAATTTTGGACTAATATAACTACTTTGAACGGTTGCAGGGTGTTAATTAAAGCGCAATTTTTTAAGGGACAGGATCATATCCGCTTCCTCCCCAGGGGTGGCAACTGGCTATACGTTTAATAGAAAGCCATCCGCCTTTAAAGAGTCCGTGCTTTTTTAAGGCTTCCAAGGTGTATTGTGAACAAGTGGGGGAATAGCGGCATGTGGAAGGAAACATGGGGGATATAAAAAGTTGGTAAAACCTTACCAACAAAACAAATGGCGCTATCAAAATTTTCTTCATATTATCTTCCGGGTGAATCCAAGGACAAGGTATGAAAAAGCCCCGAATTTGTCGGGGCTTATGCTACACTTCTTCTGCGGGTTGTACGGGCGCCAAATGTTCTCGTTCCCCATCCGTGTACAATCGTGATTTGATGACAAAACGGAGTCCCAACGGAATTTCCAGGCTAAAACTGGCACCACGTCCCGTGGTCACATCGACCGTGAGCTGTGTGTGTTTCCAGTATTCGAACTGGTCCTTACTCATAAAAAAATCACAGCCGTGGATGGTGCCCAACTTCACATCGTTCTCATTCAGCATCAACTCACCTTTTGGAAAGCACATGGGAGAGGAACCATCACAACAACCTCCACTTTGATGGAACATCAGTTCATCGTGGCGTTCCCTCAATTGATCAATTATTTTTATGGCATGGTCCGAAACCAACACACGTTTAATCAAGTTTTCCATCCTAGAAAAAGCCTAATTTGTTCTTATCGTAGGAAATCAGCATATTTTTGGTCTGAGTATAGTGGCTGAGCATCATTTTATGATTTTCTCTTCCGATTCCTGACTTTTTGTATCCTCCAAACGGTGCATGTGCAGGGTAGTTGTGATAGCAGTTTACCCAAACCCTGCCAGCTTGTATCTGTCTGGAGATTTTATAGGCTTGGTGCATATCGCGTGTCCAAACTCCCGCTCCCAATCCATAAAGGGTGTCGTTGGCGATTTCCAGTGCTTCTGCTTCATCTTTAAAAGTGGTGACACAGACCACGGGACCAAAAATTTCTTCTTGGAATACGCGCATTTTGTTGTTTCCTTTCAAAATAGTGGGTTGAATGTAATACCCACCTTCCAGGCCTTCGTTATAAGCAGCGTCACCTCCTGCCAGAACTTCGCATCCTTCTTCTTTACCTATTTGGATGTAGTTCATGATTTTCTCGAACTGATCATTCGATGCTTGTGCGCCCATCATGGTGGTTGGATCCAACGGATGGCCAAGTTTGATGGCTTTGGTACGCTCTATAACTCGCTCAATGAATTTGTCATAAATGCTTTCCTGAACCAATATTCTGGATGGGCAGGTACAGACCTCCCCTTGGTTCAAGGCAAACATTACAGCGCCTTCCAAACATTTATCGAAGAACTCATCATCCGCATCCATAATGCTTTCGAAGAAAACGTTCGGGGATTTACCGCCCAACTCCAAGGTCACGGGAATAATGTTCTTGGACGCATATTGCATAATCAATTGCCCAGTAGTGGTTTCTCCCGTAAACGCGATTTTTTTTATGCGTGGACTGGAAGCCAATGGTTTTCCTGCTTCCAAGCCAAATCCATTTACAATGTTAAGTACGCCTGCGGGTAGAATATCCTCTATAAGTTCCATCAAAATAAGGATTCCAACGGGTGTTTGCTCTGCAGGCTTAAGTACTACACAGTTCCCAGCGGCCAATGCGGGGGCCAATTTCCATGCGGCCATCAGGATAGGGAAGTTCCATGGGATGATTTGCCCGACCACACCTAGAGGCTCCAAAACGTTCATGGACACGGTGTTGGAATCCAACTCACTTACGGAACCTTCTTCTGCGCGAATTACTCCCGCAAAATACCTGAAGTGGTCAACCGCTAATGGCATGTCCGCGGCACGTGTCTCGCGCAAGGCTTTGCCATTGTCCCAGGTTTCGGCACGGGCCAAAGCCTCGAGATTGTTTTCCATAACGTCGGCAATCTTTAACAATAAGTTGCTGCGGTAGGTTGCGGAGGAATTGTTCCATTCTGGTGCTGCCGCCCACGCTGCATCGATGGCTTTGTCCACATCCTCGGTCGTAGATCGCGCAATTTTGGTGAATGCATTCCCATCGACAGGAGAAATATTGTCAAAATATTCCCCTTTTGTCGGTGGGGTCCATTTTCCGCCGATGTAATTTTCATACTGATCTTTGAACTTAGGTTTTTCCAAAACACTACGTTCCGTAGTTTGTACATTGCTCATAATACTTGTTGTTAAAATTAATTTTTATGTGTTGCGCACTTTGCTCAAGTGGCTGATTCTAAAAGTATTGATTTTGAACCCCGTATATCTGACGTATACTATTAATGACATGACCAATTCTCTTTGTTTTTATACTTTTAACAAAAAACGGTATCATAATTTTTATATTTATTAAGTATTTATATAATTTATTAAGAAGTAGGTATTTTATATGCATTTACCGGATAAATTCTTTAAAGAAAGAAAGCTGGAATATTTGGTCGAGAACCAAACCTCCTATACTTTGAACAATGCTTCAATGCATGTTTTTGAGACGCATCTGCAAGCAGAAAAAGTATTCCTTCAGTTTGATCAACCTGTGCTCGCCTCTATGCTGATAGGGAAAAAGGTAATGCATCTCAGGGATAAGAAGTCATTTAATTTCCTGCCGGGTGAGTCCTTGATTCTTCCCTCCAATGAAGTTATGTGCATTGATTTTCCAGAAGCAAACGAAGAGAATCCGACGCGTTGCTTGGCCATGGCCATTTCCGATGAAAAAATAAACAAAGTCATCAATTTAATGAACGAAGTAATGCCGAAACACGATGGAACTGAATGGGTTTTGATGGATTACAACTACCACTTTACCAACGATGCCAGTATTTATGGTATTATTCAGCGATTGTTGTACTTGTTCACCGAGAACCATCCGTCCAAAGACTATTTTGTGGACAACATGCTTCAGGAATTGATTATTCGAATTTTACAGGGCAATACGCGGGAAAAATACATGCAAAATGCCTCTAAAATAAGTTCTAACAATCGGTTGGCCTATGTAATCGAATTTATCTCCCAGCACTTGCACGAACCTTTGTCCGTAAGTGATCTGAGCAAAAAAGCCTGTATGAGCGAATCGCATTTCCATAAGACTTTTAAAGAAGAATTAGGAGTAACCCCGATTGATTACATTAACAGCGAGCGCATAAAAATGGCCATCAATCTCTTAAAAGATCCCGATAGGAAAATAAAGGAGATTTATTTGGAATGTGGGTTTGAAAACCGCTCGTATTTCAACCGTTTGTTCAAGCGAAAAATACACGTTTCGCCAGGGGAGTACCAATCAAAATTTATCAAGCACTAGTTAACGCTGAAAGTTGTCCCGTCCTTGCCATCTTTGATTTGAATGCCCAACTCTACCAATTGGTCCCTGATTTTGTCGGAAGTGGCAAAGTCCTTTTTGGCCCGTGCTTCATTTCTAATATCAATCAATAATTCCATAACACCATTTAGTGTATTGGAATCATCTTTGGTCATGGATTGATTTTCGATACCGAGCACATCGTAAACAAAGGCTTTAAGTGAACTGGAAAGCACCTCTTTGTCTTCAGCAGAAATTGTTTCCTTGTCCTCTTTGATCAAGTTGATATGCTTTACGGCCTCGAACAACTGTGCAATTAAAATTGGCGTGTTGAAGTCGTCGTTCATGGCATCGTAGCATTTCTGCTTCCAAGTAGCCACATCAAAATCTGTTTTGTCTGCGGTTTTGAGTTTATCGATTCCGTCCAAAGCATCCATCAAACGGTTGTACCCTTTTTCAGATGCCTGTAATGCTTCGTCACTAAGATCTAAAATGCTGGTATAATGGGCCTGCATCATAAAGAAGCGAACCACTGCAGGGGTGTAGGGCTTGCTTAAAATATTATTGTCGCCGCTAAAAATTTCGGCAGGGTAGATGTTGTTGTCCGTGGATTTGGACATTTTTCTGCCGTTCAGGGTCAACATATTGGCGTGCATCCAGTAGTTTACAGGGGATTTACCCGTACTGGCCTCTGCCTGTGCGATCTCGCACTCGTGGTGGGGGAATTTAAGGTCCATTCCTCCGCCGTGAATATCGAAGGTTTCGCCCAGATATTTGGTGCTCATGGCAGTACACTCCAAGTGCCATCCTGGAAAACCATCTCCCCAAGGGGATGGCCAGCGCATGATGTGCTGGGGTTCCGCTTTTTTCCAGAGGGCAAAATCCTGAGGGTTTCTTTTTTCGTCCTGGGCGGTAAGCTCTCGAGTGTTGGTGATCATATCCTCCAACTTTCTGCCACTTAATTTTCCGTAATCGTGATCTTGGTTGAACTTGACCACATCAAAATATACAGAGCCATTTGCTTCGTAGGCAAATCCTTTTTCAAGGATCTCTTTAATGATCTCTATTTGCTCAATAATATGACCTGTGGCCGTTGGCTCAATACTGGGCGGTAAAAGGTTGAATTGCTGCAGGGTGTTATGGAAATCCACGGTGTAGCGCTGCACCACTTCCATGGGTTCAATCTGCTCCAGTTTGGCCTTTTTTGCAATTTTATCCTCACCTTCGTCAGCATCGTTTTCCAAGTGTCCGGCATCGGTGATGTTTCGAACGTAACGCACTTTATATCCCAAATGTTTGAAGTACCTAAAGATCATATCGAACGACATAAACGTGCGGCAGTTGCCCAAGTGCACGTTACTGTATACGGTAGGACCGCAAACATACATGCCTACGTGGCCTTCGTTTATGGGTTCGAACAGGTCTTTTTTTCCGGTAAGTGAATTATGGATTCGTACTGGTTGGTGTTTATAAAGTTGCATTAATCTTTTAGGATTAAAATTCGGTTTCTAGTTTAATGTAATCCAGGAACTCTCTTCGTGTGGCTTCTTCTTTAAACTTTCCGCCATATTCCGCGGTTACCGTGCTGCTTTCTATATCGCGGATTCCACGGGAGTTGACACAAAGGTGTTTTGCGTCGATAACACAAGCGACATCTTCGGTGCCCAATACTTTCTGGAGTTCCTTTACAATTTGGATGTTCATACGTTCTTGAACCTGAGGTCGTTTGGCAAAATAATCTACAATACGGTTCATTTTGGAGAGACCAACCACGGTACCATTGGAAATATAGGCAATATGTGCCCTTCCTACAATGGGCAGCAGATGGTGTTCGCAAGTGGAATAGACCACAATGTTTTTTTCCACCAACATTTCACCGTACTTGTATTTATTGTCAAATGTGGACGATTTTGGTTTTCTATCAGGGTGCAATCCTCCGAAGATTTCCTGTACGTACATTTTTGCCACGCGTTTTGGTGTTCCTTTCAAACTATCGTCATCCAGATCAAGTCCGAGCGTAAGCATAATTTCTCTTACATTGCTCTGTATTCTCTCGATTTTTTCTTCATCGCTCAATACAAAAGCATCTTCTCTCATGGGTGTGTCGGTAGATGCAGACCCTACATGGTCCTCACCTCTTTCGTCGTGTTGTTCTTCCAAAGTTTGCTCAAGTTTCATAGCTGTTGCTTAAAGAGAGCAAAGATATACATTAATGAACGATTTAACATCTGGTATCAAGGGTTTGACAACATAAATTATTGTTAAGACCTATGCCATGGTACTTTTATAATGCGCAAACCTACAGTGTTTTATGTTCGAATCGATTTCAAAGACTTTACTTCTGTTCTTATTTTGCCAATGTGCTCTGGCACAGGTGGCCCAAGATTGTACGGATGCCATTCCCATTTGTAACAATACTCCTATCAATGGAGGTACCAATGGTTTTGGTTCCGACGATTTTTACGGTGCAACCTCTAGTGGGTGTTTGGAGCAAACAACTACTGGTGCCATTGAATCCAACTCATCCTGGTACCGGTTCAGGACCGCAGAGGCAGGTCAGTTGGGGTTTAATATTGGCCATAATAGCAACGAAGATTGGGATTTTGCACTTTATCGAGCTACCGACTGCAATAATTTGGGCGAACCCATTCGGTGCAATTTTTTTGACAATAGTGAGGGAGCCAGTTTTATTGGAGTAGGGGAAGATCCAACTGGTGATTTGGATTCGGTACATTTTGAAGATTGGGTTCAGGTGCAGGCTGGTGAAGATTACTATTTGTTCATCAATAATTTTAGCAATGTAAATTCTGGTTTTTCCATACAGTTTACTGGTGATATTTGGGAGAATCATCCGAATACTGCATTGGACTGTTCCATTGTTAGTAACCTTCTGGGTCCACCCATAGCCGCATGTGAGGGCGAGAATATTATCTTGGATGCTACTACCTCCGGAGCCCTGGGATATGAGTGGTACATGGATACGGGCATTGGTTTTCAGTTGATTACAGGTCAGGTGAGCTCAGTTTACAGTCCACAAGTTTCGGGTCAGTATCGCGTAGTGGTTTCAACGCCTAGCGGAAGTGAAATAAGCGATGTTCAGGTTGGCTTCAACCAAGTGCCAGTGACGGGCACGCTCGAAGACGAGTATGTGTGTTATGATTTTGATACGATCTTTGATCTGAACGCAAAGAATTCCGAAGCGCTGGGGGGCATGGACCCCCAAAGTATCATGGTGAGCTATCATGCCTCCCAACAAGACGCCTTCGCAGGGATCAATGCGTTGAATAAGGATTACATGCCCATAGGTGGTGCGGAAACGATCTTTGTTAGGACCACATCTTTGTCCAACCCGGATTGTTACGATGCCAGTCAAAGTTTTATATTAAATTCCATTGAGACCCCGGTTTTAACCTTTGATCAGCAAGTGGTGATTTGTGAATCGGTAGGCGTTTTAGAAATAGGGGAAACAACACCCGACCCCAACTATAGCTACGAGTGGGAATCCGGCGAACAAACACCGTCCATTCTGGTTTCGGAAGAAGGGGAATATACGCTCACGGTGAGCAATGAATCCAATGGAGTTGTATGCGAAACTGTCCGTACCGTGTCTGTAACTATATCCAATTTGCCGGTAATTTCGAGTATCGACATCGAGGATATGAGCGTAAACAACACCGTAACCATCAATACAGAAACTTCTGGGGCCTACGAGTTTAGTATGGATGGTGGAGAGTTTCAGGAAAGCAACCTTTTTACAGCCGTAGCTCCAGGTGTTCACAGAGTTACCATGCGAGATCCCCATGGTTGCGGCGAGGTTCAAGAAGATATTGTCGTTGTTGGGTTTATGCCCATTTTTTCTCCCAATGGGGATGTTTTGAACGAAACATGGCAAATAGAGGGGCTTTCTACTTTAAATTCTCCAATAGTCACCATATTTGATCGTTATGGAAAACTTATAAAACAGATGACGGAGTTCGACCCTGGATGGGATGGCAGCTTAAATGGGAAACCACTTCCCTCTACCGATTATTGGTTTAAATTATCTTATATAGACGAGGGTGGGAACAGAACCTATGCCAAGTATTTACAAAGTCACTTTTCTTTGAGAAGATAACGGTAAACGTCCCGTTCATCGATTAACTGCAAATTTTTCGGATAAAAACATACTAAAACGATGAGTTAAGGAGTTATACAGGTTATAAATAGAATAACCTTTAGCCCCAAAATTCTATGAAAGCCCTTTTCAGCGCTGTCTGCTGTTTTTTTCTATTTCAAGCGACAAGTGCGCAAAACTCGCCAGATTGTAGAACTGCAATTCCTGTTTGCGCCGACGCGCCTATCTTGGGGACCACCGATGGAGGTGGGGATATCGACGATTTTGACCCGGAAGTGATTACCCAAACAGGATGTTTGGAAAAAGGTAGCGTAAGTTCTGCCAATATAGAAAACAATACGGGCTGGTTCGTATTTAGGGCTGGAACGGACGGTCAAATAGGGTTTGATATTGAGGCATTGCCCGTTAATCCCGGAGGCCCCATAACGGCGGAATGGGATTTTGCACTATATGGGCCATTTGATGAAACATCCAATGATAATTTTTGTACCATAATAGGGGATGGCAGCGCCCAGCCGATTCGGTGCAATTACGAATACAACGACACAGGTTTTACCGGAATTGGAGTTAACCCTGTGGATGGCCGGGAGGGAGCTCCCTTTGTAAAGTCCAGTCAAAACACCTACGACGAATGGTTAAATGTGACTGCTGGGGAAATTTACTATTTGTACATTAACAACTACAACACCAATTTTGATGACGAGCCAGAAGATTTTATCCTCACGTTTACAGGGTCTTCGGTAGATGCTGATCAGAACAGCGCTTTGGATTGTACACTTCGTGACCAGTTTTTAGGGTTCGATATTGTTGCTTGCGAGGGTGACCCGGATATCACCTTGTCTGCTTTAAACTCGCCTGTGGGACCAAGTATTGCCAATATTGTTTGGGAATTGGATGCGGATGATGACGGTACTTATGAAACTGTTCTTGCTACTGGTGCAGGACAGACCGAGTTAACTGTTTCCAGTCCGAATTCTGGCCGTTACCGTGTAACCATCGAGTCGACATTTGGAACTACTATTACTGATGACATCTTGATTACCTTTTACGGAACGCCCGAATTGGATGAGGTCCGGGTAATCGACGATTTGGTAAACAGTGATCAAACCGACCCCTACAATATCGAGATTGTGCCCGTGGGCGATGGTAATTACGAATATGCCATTAACGGTGGAGAGTTTCAGGACGACCCCTTGTTCTACGATGTGCCTCCCGGGATAAATACCGTGGTGATCAACGATAAAAACGGATGTGGTATAACCGATCCTATTGAGTTTTTAGTGGTCGGTTATCCTAAATTTTTTACGCCCAATAGCGATGGGGTTCACGATAACTGGAATGTTTACGGTGTTGAGGAGTTGGTGAATCCGGTGGTTTATATTTTTGACCGTTATGGTAAACTATTAAAACAAATAGATGTAAATATCGGTTGGGACGGAACATTTAATGGTCGTGATATGCCCTCTTCCGATTATTGGTTCCGTTTGGATTATGAACGCGACGACGAGGGTGTATTGGTGGCTACCTCGGTTCGCCGACACTTTTCATTGGTGCGATAAAAAAAGCCGGAATTTCTTCCGGCCATTGAATATCATCTTCGTATTGTATTCTAAAATTTTAAGGTGTAGCCCAGGGATATATTGGTGTTGACCCTTTCAATAAAGGTTGCGCTATCGATGCCGCCATCAAATAAATATGAATTTACATCTTGTTCGGTTCTACTAAAGGCCAAATCCAGTCGGTTGGGACCAAAATTGTAACCAATTCCTGCGGAGAACCCATTTAGGTCACCAATAAAATCACCATCCTCATAAGGGCTTTCTTCAAACCGGTATCCAGCTCTAAGGCTTACTTCCTGTATCCTGTATTCGCCACCAAGTCGATACGAATTTACAGCACCCAGCGTGCTGGCTATAAAATCGTTCTCAGCGCCAAAACTAGGGTCGGATGTGGGTCTAAGTTCGGCCTTGGACATATCTTGGTACGAATAATCCAAGCTGATCAGTCCTTCTTGTCCAAATACAAGGGCAATACTACCGGTATACTTTTCGGGTGTTTTGATTCTGTATTCATCATATAGGTTAACAATGCCAAAATTGATGAAGTCGATATCGGAAACCGCCAAATTAGTGTTGATGCGTTGGGATGTATCATCCGTTAGTCTATACCATGTTGGTGATTGGTAACTACCGCCCACCCTAATGGATTGGTTCAATTTGGCTATGGCGCCCACGCTAAAGGAGAAGCCGTGTCCCTCGGTGTGCAATAAATTGTCAAAAGAGGCAAACTGAATCGGGGATTCGGCATCGTACCCACTTTCATCCAAATAGGTGACCCTGTCGTACAATACATTGTGAAAATTCAGCGTGGCCCCTATGTAAAGGCTCTCCTCGTATTGACTGGCAAAATTCAAGGTGAACTTGCTATTGTAGCCCGATGTGTTTTGGATAAATCTCTGGTTTACGCTTCCGTATTGGGCATTGGAAAAATAAGCTGTGTTTTGGTCATCATCATCAACGGGTTCTATTAATCCGGCCTGAAAACCAAGAAACGCTTGTTGCGCGGAATAGCCCAAACTAGAGCCAATATCCAAATAAGCCTCTTCGATAAATTCCCCTTGTTGGGTTCGCAATGGCCCCAATGGTTCTCCTTGTGCAAAATTGAGGAAATAATTGTCAATTCCGACGGAAGTGTTTCCGGTAGCAACGAATTCATTGTCAAAGTTATTCACCAAATCATAGTTGAATGCCAGTGCAATTTTCTTCCAAGGACCATCGTTCGATGAATTAAAAACAAATACGCCACCGACCTGATTAAAATCCAAAGAGTTGGATGTTGTATTGGTTACGCTGTTTCCGTAAAGTGCATCGTTATTGGTATGATAGTTGGACCCTGTGATGGCAATTTCACTAAAATTGAACACGGCCGAACCCGCAGGATTGATATTTAGGGCGGACAAGTCGCCTCCCAAGGCACCAAATGCGCCGCCCATGGCTTGGAACCTTGCAGTTCCCTGAAGGTTTTCGGAACTGTAGCGCAATACATCGTCGATGGTCTGAGCACTTGCGAAAGTGCAAGCCAATACCATTATGAAAGTTGAGATTCTTTTCATTTTTTATGTTTTAGTTTTTTTATGCCGTTTGTGGAATTATGGTCTTCCGCCACCTCTGCCACCTCTACTTCCACCGGAAGAGCGAGATGCTCCCGAAGACCTTGACGAACCGGAAGATCTACTTACGCCAGAACTTCTTGAGCTGCCGCGTGAACTTCTGTAACTTCCACTAGATCTGCTGCTGGAGGAACCGCTGCTGCGGTAACTCCTGGAGCTGGACCTACTGGAGGAGCGATTGTAATTTCTGCTGGGAGCAGAACTTCTTGACTGGTAGCTTCTTGAGGTTCCACTAGGGTTCCTGTAGCTTCTCGATGAAGATGAGCTACTTCTGTTGTAGCTCCTACTACTGCGTGTGGAAGGCGATGTTCCATAAGAAGGATAATTTCTTGAGCTTCTATTGTAATTAGGAGAGGTCCGTGTACTTCTGCTTGTTCTATAGTTTTGGTTTCTGGCCACGGCATCCGCACTAACAGAGCGTCTTACATTGGAACGATTGCTATATCCACGAGAGCTTCTATTGGCCAAATTGCTGTTTCGGGAAACCGTTGCATTGGAACGGCCACTATTGCTTCTGTATCTACTGGCATAGGCATTAGTTCTAGATGATAGGGTAGTGCCGGGAATACGTGAACTATATCCTCTTCTTCCGGACATATAGGCATAATTTCTGCCGTAGTACCCTCTGTTATACGGGTTGTTCCAGTAGCGGCCATAGTAGCCGCCCCAGCCGTAACCTGCCCAGCCCCAGCCATTATATGGGTAGCCCCAGCCCCAACCAGTATTCCAGCCCCAACCGTAGCCTCCTGCCCAGCCCCAGCGGTTCCATCTCCAAGGGTTGTTCCAGCCCCAGCCCCAACCAGTGCTCCATGCCCATCCGGCATTCCATAACCAAGGATCGTTCCAGCCGTAATAGCCTCCCCAGCCCCAGCTGTTATCGTAAACGTTTATGGAGATGCTTGTTGGATTGTCTCCCCACCCAGGGTTGCCGTTATAGTTATTGTTGTACGCGAAATAATCGGTTTGTTCACCATAAGGAATCGAGTCATTTCGAACTTGACTTGAGTAACTATCGATATCGGTGAAAACTTCGTCATCCAATATTTCGCCATATTCGTTTGCCTTTTGGCCAAAATAATCCCCATACATATTATTTTCCTGCTCTTCAACCCGCATAGCTTCGGCATTTTTCTTTTCTACCCCAACTACACGATCGTTGGTAGAATAGATTCCATCATCATAATAAGATGCTTGTTGGTAGGAGCCGCACGATGCCATAAGGATGGCAGTTATCATCAATATGGAGGGCGTTCTCAATTTATTGTGGAGTAAAGACTTTAACATGGCGCAATTTTTATTGTTGAACATACTAAAAATAATTAGTTTTACCCAATCATTTCAAGACTTAAAGGCACAAGTTTTGTGCCAAACTACAACAGATGGGTAAAAATTTAACAAGAAGAGAAGAGGATTATTCCAAATGGTACAACGAACTGGTTGTGAAGTCAGATTTGGCCGAAAACTCAGGAGTTCGGGGATGTATGGTAATTAAGCCCTATGGTTATGCCATATGGGAAAAAATGCAGGGCCAACTGGACAAAATGTTCAAGGAGACAGGGCACGAGAATGCTTACTTTCCGTTGTTTATACCCAAGTCTTACTTAAGTAAGGAAGCGAGCCATGTGGAAGGTTTTGCCAAGGAGTGTGCCGTGGTGACCCATTACCGGCTAAAGAATGCCGAGGATGGCAATGGCATTGTGGTGGACGAGGATGCAAAACTGGAAGAAGAGCTGATCGTAAGGCCAACTTCGGAAACCATTATCTGGGATACGTACCGCAGATGGATTCAATCGTATAGAGATCTTCCGTTAAAGGTGAACCAATGGGCAAATGTGGTTCGTTGGGAAATGAGAACACGCCTTTTTTTACGGACTGCCGAATTTTTATGGCAAGAGGGACATACGGCTCATGCAACAAGAGAAGAGGCTATGGAGGAGGCTGAGCTTATGATGAACGTGTATGCCGAGTTTGCCGAAAAATATATGGGTGTTCCTGTGATCAAGGGCACAAAAACGGAAAGCGAACGTTTTGCGGGAGCAGAAGAGACTTTTTGTATAGAGGCTCTAATGCAGGATGGTAAGGCTCTACAGGCCGGCACTTCTCACTTTTTAGGGCAGAATTTCGCAAAAGCTTTTGATGTAAAGTTCGCAAACAAAGAAGGGAAACAAGAATATGTCTGGGCAACCTCATGGGGTGTTTCCACCAGATTGATGGGAGCCTTGGTAATGACGCATAGCGATGACAATGGTTTGGTGTTGCCCCCTAAATTGGCACCGATCCAGGTAGTTATTGTTCCGATTTATAAAGGGTTGGATCAGTTGGATGCCATTTCAGAAAAAGTTGAGCCATTGGTGAAAGAGTTAAGGGATAGGGGGATTACCGTTAAGTATGACACTCGCGATACCCATAAACCAGGCTTTAAATTCAATGAATATGAGCTTAAGGGAGTGCCTGTTCGTTTAGCCGTGGGCCAACGGGACCTTGCCAATGGTACTTTTGAGGTTGCGAGACGGGATACTTTGACCAAGGAAATCGTAAAAGCCGAAGAGGTTGTGGATAAGGTAGTCTCTTTAATGGGTGATATTCAGGAAAACATTTTCAAGAAAGCTTTGGATTACCGCAAAGAACATATAACCCAAGTAGATTCTTACGATGAGTTTAAAAAAATAATCGAGGAAAAGGGCGGATTTGTTTCGGCCCATTGGGATGGTACCACGGAGACGGAGGATAAGATAAAAGAGGAGACCAAGGCCACTATTCGCTGTATCCCATTGAATGCGGAAAAGGAGGAAGGTAGCTGTATGGTAACAGGAAAACCTTCTGTTCGGAGGGTGTTGTTTGCAAAGGCCTATTAAACAGATGTCAAAAAAACAAAATTACTGTTGCAAGACTTAAAAATAGTTGTATTTTTGCATCCGCAATTATGCAAACATAATGGCCCGTTCGTCTAGGGGTTAGGACGCCAGGTTTTCATCCTGGTAACAGGGGTTCGATTCCCCTACGGGCTACAAAGGTTGTTGAAACCTGTATATTTGGGTTGTCCCGGATAGTATTGAAATCAATGGCCCGTTCGTCTAGGGGTTAGGACGCCAGGTTTTCATCCTGGTAACAGGGGTTCGATTCCCCTACGGGCTACAAAAAAAGGATTAAGAAAGAATTAATTTTTAGCAATGGCAAACCATAAGTCAGCATTAAAGAGAATCAGAAGAAACGAAGCAGTGCGTTTGCGTAATAGGTATCAGCACAAAACTGTGCGTAACGCCATCAAAAAATTACGTAACGAAGAAGATAAAAAAGCTGCTGAAGCTTTGTTGCCCACTGTTGTTGGAATGATAGATAAATTGGCAAAGAAAAACATCATTCATAATAATAAGGCGGCAAACCTTAAAAGCAAATTGATGACCAAGGTTGCAGCGATGTAAATCTTGATTGTATTATAATATCAGCGCCTCCCATCGGGAGGCGTTTTTGTTTGGGCTTGTTTTTATCTAAATGCCCTTCTACGGTGAATCAGGACCCCGATTAAAAACGAACCGTACATTATCAAAATAAGAATTTTGAGGACTTCCCTAAAATTATAGGTTATCCAAATATTGGGAGCCTCGTAACCAATAATTATAAGATAGGGAAAGAAAAGTTGAAAAACGGCCAACCCTGCACTTGTCCAAAACAATAGGTTATATCTTAATGGATAAGGACTTGTTTCTGCCTTCTTTTCTTTAAGGTATAGCCAAATACTAAACAAAAGTACCCACGAAGCCAATAAGTCGGCATAGTAAAGGTCGGAATAAAAAGGGTTCTGAAAAAAAAGACTGATGGCATATCCGATTAAGCTGATGCCTGCTCCATAACGTATCCATTTTTTGTGTTTTTCTTCTTTTACTGTTTTCCAATAGATATAATAAAAGAACAAATAGGATAGGGTGAGATATAGGTTGTAGATTATTACGTTGTACCAATCGTAATCGTTATTGCTCACTATTTGAAACTATTCGTGGAACTTGATAAAATATCCCAATATTTCTGTCATAAATGTGTATATCAGATATATGGGGTAATATTTTAATTGGGTATCAAAATAAGTACGGTATCTTGCCATGGCCACTAGCCAAACAATAAGGTAAAATGGGAGGATGTAATGTTCGCGCAAAAAAGTGAATAGCTCCTCCATGTGTGGGCAACAGGCTAAGTGTCAAGGTTTTTAAAAGAGCTAAAATAAGGAATATAAATCTTTGTGCTTTATTGATTGATGAAGATGTAGTTTATCGGAACGCTTTTCTTTTACCAGCGATCAATCCAACAATGATCAAACCGTACATTAGGGCTATTGAAGTGAGGAGTATAGGTCTAAAATATATTTGTACACCAATATTGAGTTTTAGTAGATAGATCATCGATATTATTGGGAAGAAAGTGTAAAATATGGTCAGGCCGGAACTTAGCCAAAACATCAAATTGAATTTAAGAGGGTAAGGTGATTCCTCCAAGTACTTTTCCCTAAAATAGATAACGAGTACATAAAGTAAAATCAGAGACCCAATAATGTGGGCATAGGTGGTTTGGTTGTGCAGGGGATTATAGGCGATTGCATTGATTGTATAGGAAAGAACGCAAACAATGTTCAAGTAGCGAATCTGCTTTTTAACCTTCTTGCTCTTGATTACTTTTTTGTATACCTGAAGGAAAAAAACGAAGAACACTACTTGGTAGATATTATAAATTATTACGTTGTGCCAATTGTATCTCCCATCGGAAAAAAATTGATACTCATCATTATACTTGATAAAATATCCCAATACTTCGGTGAAAAAAGTATAAATGATGAGTATCGGTAAATGTTTTAGGGCAGTGTCAAAAAAACTTTTATAGCGCCATAGTGATATCATCCACGTTATAAGATAAAGCGGAATATAAAACTGTTTTAAAAGAAAATCCAGGCTAAAAAAGCTTTCAAACATCATGCACTATTGAAAATCGGTATATGGCGGAGGACCAGAGTTGCCATGGTTTAAGTTTAAGCTCGTTCCGTCATCCTGAAAAAGAGTGGGAATCATACTGGCCTTGGCAGTGTTCCCTTCGTCGTTTCCTTGGTCTTCGGAACTGCCCACCACGTTTTTAATAGGTTTTGCTTTTCCTTCAGCATCAATGTAAAACCCGAGCTCTTCCCCATCAATAATGGTGGTGGGAACAATAAAAATAGAGTTTTGTCTTGGGTGGACCACCTTCTCTCCGTCGGGAAAATCAGGTTTATTGGGGTAATTGGCAAAGTATAGTCTTAAAGAAGCAACTTCTACCCCTGCCTCTTTGGCTTCTTGCTCCAAGTAAGCCATATAGTTTTTCATATCGGCGTAGGTAAAGGAGGTGAAGCGTGCGGCATCGAATTCTTTTTCGGGCTCTCTCTCCGCTTCGAACTCTTCGATCATGTCCACTCTGTTTTTCGTGTAATTGTCGTAAAGTGATTTGGATTCCTTTAAGGAGATTATGCCTTTTGGCGGTGGAACAGGTTCGGTTTGTTCTGCGATAGGATCGGCAGGTTCGGTCGATTCTTCTTTTTTGTTGCCCTGTTGGCAGGAGGCCAAAAATAGTAGGCTGGCCCCAAAAATAGCAAGGAGGGCTCTTTTGTTGTTTTTCATAGTTAAGTATTTAATGTTCAGTTTTGAGGAAACCGAAATAAAGATATGCCTTTTCTACAAAACGGGTCAAAAAAAGCCCTTCAAAATATTGAAGGGCCTGTAATCTTATTTTATAAAGTACTGTATGTTTTTACTCACTCATGGTAAGTAAAAATTCTTCATTGTTTTTTGTTTGTTTAATGCGCTGCTCCATAAACTCCATAGCTTCAACCGGGTTCATGTCCGCAAGATATTTTCGCATTATCCACATGCGTTGAATGGTATTTTCATCCAATAATAGGTCATCTCTTCGAGTAGATGAAGAAATTAGGTCGATAGCAGGGAAAATTCTTCTGTTGGATATTCTTCTATCCAACTGAAGTTCCATGTTACCAGTACCCTTGAACTCTTCAAAAATCACCTCGTCCATTTTAGAGCCGGTCTCCGTTAGGGCTGTGGCGATAATGGAAAGGGACCCGCCATTTTCAATATTACGTGCAGCACCGAAGAAACGTTTCGGCTTGTGCAGTGCATTGGCATCCACACCACCACTCAATACTTTACCGGAAGCTGGCTGTACGGTGTTGTAGGCACGTGCCAAACGGGTAATGGAATCCAACAGGATTACCACATCGTGGCCGCATTCCACCAATCTTTTTGCTTTGTCCAGAACAATGTTTGCAACCCTTACGTGCTCTGTGGCTTCTTTGTCAAAAGTAGAAGCAACTACTTCACCTCGCACATTGCGTTGCATATCGGTAACCTCTTCTGGGCGTTCATCGATCAAAAGAATGATTTGGTAAACCTCTGGGTGGTTGGCTGCGATTGCGTTGGCAATATCTTTCAACAACATGGTCTTACCTGTTTTGGGTTGGGAAACGATCATTCCCCTTTGTCCTTTTCCAATAGGAGAGAACAAATCCATAATTCTTGTGGAAAGTGTACTTTGTTTTTCGGCTAAATTGAACTTTTCCTGAGGGAACAATGGGGTAAGGTGCTCAAAAGCTACCCTGTCACGAACCACTTGGGGGTCGAGTCCATTTATTTTGTTCACTTTGATCAAGGGGAAATATTTTTCACCTTCCTTTGGCGGCCTTATGTTCCCGAGAACAGTATCCCCGGACTTAAGTCCGAACAATCGAATTTGTGATTGGGAAACATAAATATCATCCGGTGATGACAGGTAGTTGTAATCCGAAGACCTTAGGAACCCGTAGCCATCCTGCATAATGTCCAGGACCCCTTCACTCTCGATAATGCTATCGAACTCATATTCAGGTTCTTTGTACCTGTTTTTTAAATCCTTATCGAAATTGCTGTTCTTTTTATCGTGATGGCCTTTGTTATGTTGTTTGGTCCTTCTGTTATTTTGATTTTTTTGCTGGCCGCCCTCGTTTTGTTGAGGGGTGTTGTCCTTTTTTTGAGGTTGCCCTTGCCCTTGATTTTTTCCTTTGGCGTTGTCGTTGGAACTCTTGGGCTCTCTTTTCTGTGGGGCTTTTTCCGTGGTTTCTCCCTCTTTGCTTTTGGTGTCGGTAGTTTTAGGTCGGGGAGTTCTTGTTCTTTTTGGTTTGGGCTCTGGCGCTGGTTTCTCGTCTTTGTTCGCAGCAACGGTTTCTGCAACCGCTTTTGGGTTGGAGGCCTGTACGTCCAGAATTTGGTAGACCAGGTCCAATTTTTTTAACGATTTGAATTTGGGAACATTAAGATCCTTTGCAATTTCTTGCAACTCAGGAAGCTTTTTAGCTTTTAGATCTGAAATCTCGAACATTAAGTAATGGAATATGTTAAACTTGTGTGATGCTAAATATTAGAAGTAAAGTTATTTTTGAATGCTACTGGAGAAAGAATTCCGAGGTAGGTGCTTGCTAATAACGCAACAATATTACAAATAAATTTTGAAGAATTAGGCCTTATTTATCAAAAAAGACTTCTATTTTTGTATTTGGAAAGCAAATTCAACAATGATTCAGCGGATACAAACGTTATATTTACTGATTGTAGGCCTTATTTCGGGAATACTTCCGTTTTTTCTGAATCTATGGGTCGAAGTAGACGGAAAAGAGGTATATGCCCAGGACCAAGTGCTTGTTAGCCTTGTTTTTTATGTGGCCGCCGTACTTTCCGTGGTTTCGATTTTATTGTACAAAAAGCGACAAAATCAATTTGTGGTAAACAGATTGAATATGATATTGAATCTTTTTTTACTAGGATTTTTCGTTTATCGATCGCTAAGTTTATCCGGAGAAACTGTGGTTTCTGAGAAGGGTATTGGGATGCTGATTCCTGTATTTTCTATCGTTTTTCTGGTCCTGGCCAACAGGGCTATCAAAAAGGATGAAGATCTTGTAAAATCTGTTGATCGCTTACGTTGAACCTAACATCTTAGTAGTATTAGTGCGAAAAAACCCTGGCTTAGGCCGGGGTTTTTATGTTTTGGTCAGCGCTTTCCCAACTCTACAACCTCCAGGTCCGATATTTTGTCGCCATCGATCACAAATCGCAACATGGTACGTACTTGATGGAACCCATGTTTGCCACATGCTCCGGGGTTCATGTGCAATAGGCCTAGTTTTTTATCATGCATCACTTTTAAGATATGGGAATGTCCGCAGATAAAAAGTTTTGGGGGATTGACCTTGATCTCTTCACGAACCCGCATATTATATTTGTTGGGGTAGCCCCCAATGTGTGTGATCCAAACATCCACGCCTTCGCACATAAATCTATTATTTTCCGGAAATTCCTTCTGTATTACATGGTCGTCAATATTGCCATGTACCCCTCGAACAGGTTTCAAAGCTTCTAATTGGTCGGTTACCGATAAACTTCCAATATCTCCGGCATGCCAGATTTCATCGGCCTGCGCAGCATACTTTAAAATGGATCTATCCATGTGTCCGTGGGTATCGGAAAGCAATAAAATCTTGGTCATAACGCTAAAAATATGCTAAAAAAATAGGGTCGGATTCGTGTTGGGTAGGATTGAATTATCTTTACCGACCTAAAAGTAAGAGATTCCATTGAGATACTTCATCCAATTTTCATATTTCGGAAAAGCATATCACGGTTGGCAAAACCAACCGAACGCCATAACCGTACAAGAAGTATTGGAGAAAGCGTTAAGCACCTTGCTTCGTGACAAAATTGATGTGGTTGGTGCTGGCAGAACCGATGCAGGTGTCCATGCCAAACAAATGTTCTGTCACTTTGATTTTGATTCGATTGACGATAAAAAGGATTTGGCATACAGGCTAAATGCCTTTTTGCCAGATGATATTGCAGTACAAGAAATTAGAACCGTTGATGATGGCGCCCATGCCCGGTTCGATGCCATTGAACGCACTTACGAGTATTGGCTGGTACGGGAAAAAGACCCTTTTCTTTTTGATTACGCCCATTGGGTGAAGCATCCATTGGATTTACCCGCCATGAACGAGGCGGCAAAAATTTTGCTGGAGTACACCGATTTTGAATGCTTTTCCAAATCCAATACCGATGTAAAAACATTTAATTGTGATGTGCGGGAGGCTTACTGGCAGGATTGTGGCGATAAATGGGTGTTTACCATTACTGCAGACCGTTTTTTGAGAAATATGGTTCGGGCCGTGGTTGGTACCTTGCTGGATGTTGGGTTGAAGAAAATCAAAAGTGAAGACATACACCGAATCATCGCAAGTAAAGATAGGAGCGAGGCAGGTGTGTCCGTCCCTGCAAAAGGGTTATATTTGACCAAGGTTATCTATCCAAAAGATGTTTTTTGATGAGCAAAAAAGAGGAAATAGGAAAAGCGTTCGATTTTAGATTGTTCAAGCGTGTTTTTTCAAGAACAAGACCTTATCGTGGTATTTTTTGGTTGGTTGCGGTAGTAGCCATACTCTCGGCAGCGTTTGCTATCGGAATCCCGTTGTTGGTCAAAAATATCATCAATCAATCATTGGAGAGTAAAGATGCGGCCCAATTGCTGAACCATGTGCTGTTAATGCTGGTGTTTTTACTAGGTCAAGTAACCACCCAATTGTTGTTCAACTATTATGCAAACTTGTTGGGCGAATCTGTTATAAAAGACATACGGATCAATCTTTTTGAAAAGATGACCAGCTTTAAAATGACCTATTTTGATAATTCATCGATCGGCGTTTTGGTCACTCGGGCCGTAGCCGATATGCAGCGAATAGGGGAAATTTTTAGCCAAGGATTTTTTATGATCGTCGCCGATGCCTTAAAAATGTTGTCCGCGGCCGTGATCATGGTGGTGATCAATTGGAAACTAGCCTTGATCGTGTTTGCCATTCTCCCCGTAATTTTAGTGGCTACGCGTCTTTTTCAGCAGGCAATGAAGGTGGCCTTTATCGAAGTACGCGCCCAAGTATCCAACCTAAACTCCTTTGTCCAGGAGCGGATAGCCGGAATGAAGATCGTACAGCTCTTTAACCGAGAGGAAATAGAAAAGGAAAAGTTCAGGGTCATTAACGAAAAACACCAGAATGCATGGTTGAAAACAGTATGGTACAACTCCATATTTTTTCCTGTGGCCGAAATATCCAATTCAATTGGTATTGGTTTGGTGGTATATTTTGGTGTAATACAGAATATCGAAAATGTAGGGCTCGACAATAAAGGGGCCATCGTAGCTTTCTTTTTCTTGATGGATCTTTTGTTCCGTCCACTGCGTCAGATTGCGGATAAATTCAATACACTGCAAATGGGAATGGTGGCTGCGAACAGGGTGTTTAAAATTTTGGATACCGATAGCCATATCGACGACAACGGCAAGGTAGAAAAACAAAGCGTAAAAGGGGATATCGAGTTTAAAGATGTACATTTTGGTTATGTGCCGGATGAAGAAGTCCTTCATGGTATATCGTTCAACGTAAAAGCAGGTGAAACTGTGGCCATTGTGGGGGCCACGGGAGCAGGAAAATCCACAATCATAAATTTGCTCAACCGATTCTATGAGATAAATTCAGGTAAAATTTTGGTGGACGGCGTATGCTTGGACGACTATACTTTGAAGTCGCTCCGTTCCCATATCGCCATTGTGTTACAAGACGTTTTCCTGTTTGCCGATACCATAGCACACAATATTTCGCTTCGTGATGAAAATATCTCTACGGAAGAAATAGAAGCTGCCGCCAAGCAGATCGGGGTACACGAGTTTATTTCCAGTTTACCGGGCGGTTACCAATACAACGTGAAAGAGCGAGGAACCATGCTCTCCAGTGGGCAACGTCAATTGATCGCATTTTTACGCGCTTACGTGAGCAATCCCAGTATTCTTATTTTAGATGAAGCTACTTCTTCCGTGGATACGTATTCCGAGCAGTTGATCCAACAGGCCACCGACAAGATTACCGAAGGCAGAACATCAATTATAATTGCCCACCGTTTGGCAACTATTAAAAAGGCGGATAAGATCATAGTGATGGATGCTGGTAAAATCATAGAAACCGGTACTCACAAAGAACTTCTGGAGAAAGGTGGTTACTACAACGACCTGTACAATGCCCAATTCTTGGCCGAGGAAGTGGCGTAATCAGTTTTGGGGAGGAGGTGGTACTAGATCTTGTAAACTTATTTCTCCGATCAAAAGCATGATGATCGGTATAAGCAGTGAACTCAGGAAATAGAGAATTCCAAAAATCATATAGAACAAGAGTAGTCTTGCGATAAGGGAAACTCCTTTGGAGTTGCTGATTCTTACTATTACATATCCAGCATAAACCATCATTACCAAAACACTTACCAATGAAAATGACATATAGATTTCCGGAGCAAAAAGGAGAATGGGTAGAGAAGGTATAAAAAAGAGAAGACTATAATGGGCAAGTGCATAAGTAAAAATAATGATGCGCTCTGCAAAATTGTACTTCTTCTCATCAAAACATAACCAACCTGATATCGCCGTTAATGGAATGTAAAGGATGAATATCAAAGCTTGATAATCCGAAATAAAACCCATTAACTTTTCTTGGTAAACCGATTGGGCCTCCGATTCCAAAAAACCAAAATCTATACTATCCAAAGATTTGGACATAATAAACATGAGCAATCCAGAAAGTGTCAATGCAATACCAACATAGCTGATGGGATTTAGATATTTTCTGCGAATCCCCTGCAAATAACCCTCGATGACCACTTCGGGTTTACTGAACAAATGGATAAAGGTTTTTATAAAAGTGTTGTCGAGATTAAAATATCTTTCTAAAAAATCAACCCAAAGATTTTTAATGGTAATTCTGTTGCGAACCACTTTTGCGCCACATGCCGGACAATACAAAAAATCGGTTCGAAGTCTTGCTTCACAATTTTTGCAGGTCATTGTTCCAAGTCCTTTTTAATTCGCTTAACCAATTCCTCCCTACCTTTAAATGGTATAAACTCACCATTTTTTATATATGAAATTGAACCGGTTTCTTCGCTCACGACAAGGGAGAGTGCATCTGTTTTTTCGGTAATGCCCACAGCGGCCCTGTGCCGTAAACCAAATCTTAACGGAATATTACGGTCGTTGGAAACGGGCAGAATTACCCGGGTTGCCGTAATAAAATTGTCCTGGACCACGATGGCGCCATCGTGCAACGGACTATTTTTAAAGAAGATGCTTTCCAGAATGGGTTGGGTAACCTTAATGTTCATGGCGTCGCCAGTGGATTTTATAAAATCCAAAGAATTGTTGCGCTCAATAACGATCAAAGCTCCCGTTTTGGAAGTTCCCATACGTTCGCAGGCACTTATTATGGCATCTACATCTGTATTGGTGGAAATAGCTTCCTGTTTTAGGAACTTAAAATGTTTAAAAATGTTTCTTTTGGAAGCAAAGTTAGTAGAGCCGATCATCAACAGAAATTTCCTGATCTCTTGTTGAAAAACTATGATCAATGCAATCAGGCCAATGTTCATAAACCCGCCCACCATGCTGCTGATCATCTTCATTTGGAGTAGTTCGGTAAGTTTCCAAAGTGCCCAGACAATTACAATTCCAATAAATATATTGATGGCCACGGTTCCCTTGACCAGCTTGTAAATATAATAGAGCAATGCGGCGACCAGGACTATGTCGATGACATCGGTAATCTTAAATTCGAGAAAGTTTAAAAAATCCAACCGCAGTGTTTTTGTAAAATTAGCAAAATTAGGAGAACATCAAATCAGAGGGCATTCTCTTTTAGAGCTTTCACAAGTTTAATACATTCCGATGCTTCTTTTACATCATGGGCACGAATAATGTTTGCGCCTTTTAAAAGGGCAATGGTGTGCAAGGCCGTTGTTCCGTTCAATGCTTCTTTCGGGGATGATTCCAAAATTTTATAAATCATTGATTTTCTGCTCAAACCGATCAAAATGGGCAAACCAAAGGTTTGGAACATGTCTAAATGGTTTAAAAGAGTATAGTTCTGTGCCGTGGTCTTGGCAAAACCAAATCCTGGATCTAGAATAATATCGTTGATTTTTTTGCCGGAGCTTTCTTTTACTTTTTCAGAGAAATAAAATCTAAGGTCATTGATCAAGTCCTCGTAAGCAGCTTCTTTCTGCATGGATTGTGGAGTTCCTTTCATGTGCATCATAATATAAGGGACCTGATGCTTGGCAACCGTATCAAACATCTTCTTATCCAAATTTCCCGCAGAAATATCGTTGATCAAGGCCGCTCCGTGCTCAATACTTGTCGATGCCACCTTGCTCCGAAATGTGTCCACTGATATTAAAGTATCTGGAAACTTTTTCAGGATAAGATCAATAATGGGAATCAATCTTTTTAATTCTTCATCTTCGGGTACGTGCTCGGCACCTGGTCTTGAACTATAGGCGCCCATATCTATAAAGGCGGCTCCATGGCTCAACATATAATCGACCTGCGATAGTATGGACGTTTCATCTTTGTACTTTCCACCATCAAAAAACGAGTCGGGGGTAAGGTTGAGAATGCCCATCACCTTGGGTGATGTTAGGTCCACAAGTTCACCTTTGCAGTTTATCGTCATAAAAAATATCTGCTTAGTTGGGTTTCATTATCTTTGGCAATGTGCTTTTTTGGCACAAACAAGTTGGACGAAATTTACGCAAATTAGCAACAATACATGCAGCATACTTCCCAACAATACGATGCGGTGATACAAACCTGCCGGGAATTGTTTTTAAAAAAGGCCAAGGATTATGGCACCGCTTGGCGAATCCTGCGATTACCCTCTTTAACGGATCAGATTTTTATCAAGGCACAACGGATACGGAGCCTTCAGCAAAATGAGGTAAGAAAAGTGGACGAGGGCGAACGTTCAGAGTTTATAGGTATTATCAATTATTCCATTATGGCCCTGATCCAACTTAAGAAAGGGGTGGTGGACCAGCCGGATATCGATGTTGGGGAAGCAATCGACCTCTATGATAAAGAAGTGGCCATCACCAAAAAATTGATGGAAAACAAAAACCATGATTACGGAGAGGCTTGGCGCGATATGCGGGTAAGTTCGCTGACGGATTTGATTCTGCAAAAGTTGTTGCGCGTAAAACAAATTGAAGACAACCAAGGTACGACCTTGGTAAGCGAAGGTGTGGATGCCAACTATCAGGATATGGTTAATTATGCGGTTTTTGCATTGATTCATTTAAACGAAGAAGAATGAAATATTTGGTCTGGATATCAAGGATTTTAGTAGGGATACTGTTCATCATCAGTGGGCTTATCAAGTTGAACGACCCCATGGGTTTTTCCTTTAAACTAGAGGAATATTTTAGCCCAAGTGTATTGGATCTAACCTTTTTGACCCCATTGGCATTGGCCATATCCATTTTTGTGGTGATAGCCGAAGTGATTCTCGGTGTGTTGCTGCTAATTGGATTTAAGCCAAAGTTCACGGTTTGGAGTCTATTGCTCATGATCGTCTTCTTTACCTTTCTTACTTTTTATTCGGCCTACTTCAACAAAGTGACCGATTGTGGGTGTTTTGGGGATGCCATAAAACTGACACCATGGGAATCCTTTACGAAAGATGTGGTTCTGTTGGTGTTTATTTTGATATTGTTCTTTGGTAAAAAATACATTGCCCCGTTGTTCAGCCCCAAGACCAATTGGATCATTGGGGGAGTTGCCCTTTTGGCATGTATGTTGTTCGCCAACCATGTGTTGGCCCATTTGCCCTCAGTGGATTTTAGACCCTACAAAATCGGTGCGAACATACAAGAAGGAATGTCCGTTCCAGAAAATGCACCTAAGCCAGTTTACGAATATGCATGGCGATTTAAGGTCAACGGGGAAGAAAAAGTAATTGTGACCGAAGGAGATTATCCATCCGTTGATGGTGAATTTATCGATGTGGAGACCACCGAGATTCAAGCTGGATACGAGCCGCCAATACACGATTTTACCATTGAGCAAGAAGGACAGGATTATGCGGCAGAATTACTTGAAGAGGAGAAATTGGTAATGGTTATAGCCTATGATATGACAAAAAGCGATTACGAGGCCTTTGAGCAGGTGGCCAAAGTTACTGCCGAAGCAAAGCGTAAAGGTTACAAAGTAATAGGAATGTCAGCGTCCAGTAGTGATACGGCCGAAAAATTGATAAAATCCTACGGCTTGGACTTTGAGTTCTACTTTACGGATGAAACTACCTTAAAGACCATAGTGCGTTCCAATCCGGGTATCTTGGTGTTGAACAAGGGGACTATTCGGCAGAAGGCACATTACAATGATTTTGAAGAACTTACTTTCTAAATATAAAACTGAGAAAAACCAGAGAAAATGAGAACAAAAATAGTGGCGGGAAACTGGAAAATGAACAAGAATCTTCAGGAAACAGAAGAATTGTTGGCCGAGCTTTCCGCTAAATTACCCGATACCGATGCAGATATCATAGTAGCGCCCACTTTTGTAAACCTTCAAGCAGCAAAGGAAGCATTGCAAGATTCAAAAATACAGGTCGCAGCACAGAATATGCACTTTGCCGAAAATGGTGCATACACCGGCGAGATTTCTGCCGATATGCTCCTTGCCCTCGGTGTGGACACGGTAATCATCGGTCATTCCGAAAGGCGAGCCTATTTTGGGGAGGATGATGCGCTTTTGTCCAAAAAGGTAAGAACGGCCGTAGAAAAAGGACTTAAGGTAATCTTCTGTTTTGGAGAAGAATTGGAGGATAGAAAATCCGACATGCATTTTACCGTAGTGGAAAACCAGTTAAAAAATGCCCTTTTTGATTTAGATGCCAGCGCATGGAGCAAAATTGTACTTGCCTACGAGCCTGTTTGGGCCATTGGTACTGGCGAGACCGCGAGTCCGGAACAAGCACAGGAAATGCACGCTTTTATAAGAAAAACTATAGCGGATGGGTTTAATTCCTCCATTGCGGAAGATGTTTCCATACTATATGGTGGAAGCGTAAAACCGGCAAATGCATCGGAAATTTTCTCCAAGCCCGATGTGGATGGAGGTTTGATCGGTGGCGCATCCTTAAAAGCTACAGATTTTTCCGAAATAATTAAGGCTATTTAAAATTTGGCACTTGGTATACCTCGAATACGATTTTAAGATCGACCCGCCCCAACCCGCAACAGATATTTTGATTGCGGAGTTGGGAGAATTGGGTTTTGAAAGCTTTGTGGAAAACGAAACAGGGCTGTTGGCCTATATTTTAAAGTCGGAATGGAAGTGGGGCATGCTAAGTGAACTGTTCGTTTCCCAAAACCCAAATTTTAAGATAACTTGGACCAGCAAGGAAATTGAGCAGCAAAACTGGAATGCCGAATGGGAAAAGAATTTTCACCCCATTAAGGTCGGTGACCAATGTATGGTTCGGGCACCTTTTCACGACCCAGCTAAGGTAGAATACGATATAGTGATCGAGCCAAAAATGAGTTTTGGTACGGGACATCATGAAACTACCCATATGATGCTCGAGCATATCCTCGTAAACGATTTTGAGGGTAAATCGGTTTTGGATATGGGGTGCGGTACCGGTGTGTTGGCTATTTTGGCAAAAAAACGCGGTGCTACGGATGTGGATGCCATAGATATAGATGAATGGTGCTATCTGAATACCCAGGAAAATGTGGAACGAAACAATTGTCCCGAAATCAAAACCTATCAAGGAGATAGTAATTTGCTCAAGGATAAAAAATATGATGTTATTTTGGCCAACATCAATAGAAATATTTTATTGGAGGACATTCCGATATACGCAGATTGTTTAGCAAAAGAAGGTACGCTTTTTTTAAGTGGTTTTTATTTGGAAGATTTAGATGCAATATCTTCAAAATGTGCGGCACATGGTTTGGAATTTGAAAAAAATTTGGAGAAGAACAATTGGATTGCAGCAAAATATGTAAATTAGAATAGCATAAACCTCAAGTATTATGGGCACTAGGGAAAAGGAATTGGAAGATGTCCTTCTGGAAGAAGAAACGGTGAAGGAGCACGAGATCGTACTTTTTAATGATGACGTGAATACTTTCGACCATGTTATCGAAACCCTTATCAATGTGTGCGAGCATACACCCGAGCAAGCGGAGCAATGCTCCATAATTGTTCATTATAAAGGAAAATGTACGGTTAAAACGGGTGAATATTCCTATTTAGAGCCCAGATGCAGCAAACTTTTGCAGGCAGGTTTGAGCGCAGAGATTTTGTGATAGACCGGTTTTACCCTTTTTAGTATTACTATTTTAATTGTTTTAAAAGAATCTGATTAAGCAATAATTTCATGAATTCTTTACCTTGACCTAGAACTTTTTGCCGTCCCACTTCTTTTTTTTTAGCCTAAACAACCATAACCAATCCAATAACGCCCATTTTTAAAAATGAGTGAATTTTTTAAGGCAGAACTAAAAGATCGTTTTTTGGAATATGCTTTGGACCGAAACGACTATTTTCAGATCCACACACTTTACGACGAATTTTTACGGCCACATTATAGCTTGGAATATGTACAGAGGTTGGTACAGGAAATCCAGAATTACGATTCCACTTTACTGGATGTTATGGGAGGCAATGGAATGGATATGTTTATGTTGGCTTCAACGCCTAACACCCAAGATTTTTTGGACGAAGGAGGGTTTATGAACCTTTATGTAAAAGAGGAGGAAAAATGGGACACATTTTTGGGACATTTATCGAACACTCCAAAGCTCACCAAAGATGAGAGAAAACTGCTCAAGAAGAAAACATCAACCTCCAAAAGGGAAAAAGCGTTGCTTATCGGTTTGGTCTCTGCGTTGGCAATCAGTTTTTTGTTTACGATAATCAGTATTTTTTCCGAGGTTTTTTTGCGTCCGGAATACGTGCCTGCCGATGAATTTGAACGTAAGATCAATCAATTGAAGGAACAGAGTATCTTGGAAAATCAAAAGCTCAAGAATCAACTGGAACTGACAAAGCAGCAACTGGATTCACTCAAAAATCTAAAAGATTAAAAAATCCGAGAGCATATTACAATTGGCCCATAACCTCGCCAATCTTACGTATGGTTTCCTTGATTTGTTTTTGGTTTACCGAGCAAAACCCCATAACCAGCCCATTGGCATCATTTGGTAAAATATAATATCTGCTCAATGCATGTACACGAATGTTTTGGTCCATTAACTTCTGTTCTATATATAGGTCACTCTGTTTTTTTTTGATATGAGCGATCAAGTGGAGCCCCAAACAGGACGTTTCTAGCTGGAACCAATCTCCTAAAATGGTATTGAATTGTTCTACAAAATATTCTTTTCTCTGTTGGGCCGTGTCGATTACCTTTCTTAGGTGTTTGTTTAAATAATCCTTTTCGATAAAAGCGCTCATGGCTTTCTGGTCTTGTCTTGGTACGAACCTGCTGGACTGCTGGTACAGGCCACTTACCGGACCGATCAGTTGTTCAGGTAGAATTATGTAGCCCAACCGCAGGGATGGGTGTATCAATTTATTGAACGTGCCCAAATAGACCACTCTCTCCTGTAAATCCATTCCGAACAGCGACCCCAATGGCTTTTCCCAATTACTGAATTCGTGGTTAAAATCATCTTCAATGATATAGGTTTCATTCACTGCTGCCCAATTTAATAATTGGAATCTTCTGGACATGCTCATTTTTACACCAGTTGGGTACTGGCAGGATGGTGTGGTGTAAACAAATTTCGGGTTTGTGCAATTAATGCCCTTTAGATTGATTCCTTCATCATCTACCGGAGCGGGTTGTATCGCGGCGCCCAAGTTTTTGAAAAGACTATGGGCCATTGGGTACATTGGGTTTTCAACCACAATATTGTCATTTTTTTCAAGGAGAATGCTCGAGACCAAAAAAAGGGAATGTAATGATCCAGTGGTAACGATTATTCGATCGGGCGAACAATTAATGTTCCTATATACTTTTAAGTATTGGGAAATATTCTCTCTTAGACATTGTAGGCCCTTCGTATCACTGTAGGATAACTCAGAAGGAGTAATACGTTTCCAATAGTCGTCGATGAGCTTTTTCCAAATTTGGACGGGGAAAATATCCAAAGGAGGTAATCCCGGCCTAAAAGCGACCTCTTTTATGGAATCTTGTCCGGCCCAAAGATTGTTTTCCGAAAAAGCTATTCCTTGTCTGGATAGCTTTGGGTGGCCACCTTTATGGTCGAGAGCGGAAATATTGAGCCTTATTTTTTTGTCTTCAGTTGCTCGAACATAATATCCAGAACCTCTTTTGGATGTAATATAATTCTCCACCAACAATAGGTCAATGGCTTTTAAGACGGTGCTTCGGGATATGCCAAGGTCCATTGCCAGAACCCTGGAAGGGGGCAGTTTGGTACCGTTCTCGAGGGAGCGGTTCAATATAGCTTTTCTGAACGCCGTGTAGAGGTTGACATAAATTTGAGGTTGATTTGCATCCAAAAAAAAGCCATTTCTTTCTAAAAGGCCTTTAATGTTAAAGTGCATAATTGGTATGCTAAATCAAATAAGATTGGTATGCGGAAGGTAGTGGTTTATCCTTTAATTTTCAGTTTTTTAACAAAAGGTTTACAATGCAGTTCCCAAATCCTACAAGTAGAGCTTTGTTGTTCAAGTGCTATAGCGAAGTGGTTTTTTCACCTGGCTTGAACGGTTGGACAAGCTTCTTTTTTGAATTTGATAGTTTAAGCTTTCATACTTGCTGGATCAATATCAGACCTCGGCCTCAGTATCCCAAACCTGTTTTTTTCAAACATCAAGACCAATCTAATCACGTTTAAACCTACTTACCAATGCCCATAAACCAAAATATATGCCTGTGTCTGCTTTTACTGTTTTCTTTCACTATAAACGCACAACGACAGATCAATGGAAAGGTAAGTGATGCCTCTGGGCCATTGCCCGGCGCCAGTGTTGTTGTAAAAGGTACCAGTGTAGGAACTACCACCAATTTTGATGGGGAATACACAATTACTGTTCAAAATGGAGCAGATGTTTTGGAATTTAGCTACATAGGGTTCACAGCACAGGAAGTCGTTGTGGGCAATCAAAATGAGATCAATGTGCTATTGGTGGAAAGTACAGAGCTTTTGGACGAAGTAGTAGTGACCGCCCAGGGAATTAAAAAGTCCAAAAAAGCACTCGGTTATGCCATTGCCAATGTAAAATCAGAAGAAGTTGAAAAAAGGCCCGAAGCGGATTTGGCGCGTACTCTGCAAGGTAAGGTCGCTGGTGTAGCGATAACCCCGGCCGATGGTCAAACAGGCTCATCTTCCACAATTCGAATTCGGGGAAATATTTCGTTGACTGGTTCTAACGCACCTTTGATAGTGGTAAACGATGTTCCGTTCAATGGACTTTTAAGGGATCTAGATCCAAACGATATCGAAAATATAAGCATCTTAAAAGGGTTCAATGCTGCTGTGCTATATGGTAGCGAAGGAAGAAACGGGGTCATCTTGATTCAGACCAAGAGTGGTTCGGCAAAAATAGGCGAAGCTAGCACAACGGTAACTTATGCCACCTCGGTGTACACCAATATGGTGTCCCAATTGCCAAAATACCAAAACACATATTCCAACGGACTGGAAGGGGTACAATTTGGCGCAACGATATTTTCAAACTTTGGACCGGCTTTTTCGGAAATGGACCCAGTACCGCACCCTTATGCCAATATGGGCGATATTTTTCCTGAGTATGCGGACAAAATGATCAAAATAGGCCCAAAACCGGATAACGTGAAGAATATTTTTAGAATGGGAATAGGAACAAATCATTCCTTGACCTTTTCAACATCCAAAGAAAAAGTGGGCTTTAACTTATCGGCCGGATATACCGATGAGTCTGGAATAATTGACCACAACGATTTAAAGCGTTTTAATTTGAGCTTGGGAGGAAAGGCCCAGCTTGGTGAAAAACTGGATGTTTCCACAAATATTGGGTATTCGACCAGAAAGGTAAATTTGATCAATGATGAGGATATTTTTAATCTGGTGTTCTATTTGCCCCGATGGATAGATTTAACAGAGTTGCCCTATCAGAACCCTTTGACAGGGGAGTCTGTCTATTACCGTAACGATACCAATCCACTTTGGATTCTAAACAATTCCGGGAATTATGATGATAAAGTCCGTGTTTTTGGAAATGTAACCGCAAATTATCAGCTCTCCAACTCGCTGAATTTTACATACCGCGCAGGTTTTGATTCGGAGAGCTATACGGGCTTCGATTTTTCCAATAAAGGCGGGTATGATGATGTGTATCAGCAAGGATATCTCAATATAGGGGATAGTAAGGAGGTAATTGTAAATCAAACTGCTATACTCGGGTTTAATAAGGAGTTGATCAAAAACTTGACTCTGGAAGCACAGATAGGGCTCAATAGCCAAATAACGCGATACGTAGGAAATTCATCAAACTCGGATGGTCAAATTGTATATGGATTTTTAAGACCGAGTAATTTTACCGTAACGGAATCCAGCTACAGCCGTACCAACGAGAATTTGGCTGGTGCCTTTGGTCAATTTCAATTTGCGTACAAGAGTTATTTGTATGCCACAATATCTGGTAGAAACGATTGGGGTAGTACGGTAGAAAAAGATAACCGATCACTTTTCTACCCAGGGGCATCCTTATCGTTTATTCCGACCAGTGCGTTTAATTTTGGAGGAAACACTCTTAATTACCTTAAGCTTAGGGGAGCGTATGCAACATCATCAGGGTATCCCGCGCCATATAGAACGCGAAGTACATTGATCATTGATCCCTTGAGGTTTGCCGCTCCCGACGGAACCTATCCGGTAACCAATAGATATAGTACCCGCTACGCCAATCTAAATTTAAAACCAGAACTGCATAAAGAAATTGAGTTTGGTATAGAATCCAAACTGTTTCATAATAGAGCATCTTTAGAGGTGTCCGTTTATCAACGCGTATCGGAAGACCAGATTGTAGAGTCGCCGGTAGCCCCCGCCACTGGATACGATGATCAGTTTATAAACTTAGGAAGAATAGATAGTGAAGGAATCGAGGTTGATCTAGGTGTCGATATTTTTCGAGGGGATAAATTTCGTTGGAATTTCAGGAACATAGTCACTGCGGACGAATCCATGGTTCGTGAAACCACGCCAACCGGAGCGGATATAAATATCCGTGAAGATAGATTTGCCGTGGAAGGCGAGCCTTTTGGTGTTATAAAAGGGGACTATGCCTTAAGGGATGAGGATGGAAACCTACTGATCAATGGCAATGGCTCGGCGACCAGAGTAGGTGAAGTAATTACCAGTAACGATATTGGCCTGCCCAACAAAGTTATTGGAGATCCCAATCCAGATTGGAGGCTTACCAATATAAATAGCTTTGGTATCGGGAGTTTTTCGATCAGTGCTCAAATAGAATACCGTCATGGGGGCGAAATATACTCCACAGCGGTAAAAAATATGCTTGAACGGGGCGTGGCAAAGGAAACCGAGGATAGAGAAGGGTCATTTGTGTTGCCTGGTTTTTTGGCGGACGATGTTACAGGCGAACCATTATTGGATGCCAATGGAAATCAAATTCCCAATAATATTCAATTAAATAGCGGAAGATTGGGTTATTCCAACTATTACAATGCTAACGATCTTGCCATGTGGGACACGTCGATCTTTAGGCTTAGGGAAGTGGCGGTAGGCTACACGTTGAAACCAAAAAAAGATGACAGATTGCCGTTCAAAAGAATGGACCTTACCCTTTCGGCAAGAAACTTATGGTATGTAGCCCCCAATTTTCCAAAATATATCAATTACGACCCGGAAAGTGATGGTCTGGATGGGGATAGCACCGTCCCATCAACAAAAAGGTTTGCCTTTAATGTATCAGTGTCCTTCTAATTCAAAAATAATTTAAACCACATGCGAAGAACAATAGAATATTTTGGTAGAATAGCATTGATATCCATAGCGATGCTAGGGTGTGAAGTTTCTGATTTTGACTTACAGGACAACCCTAATTTCCTTACCCCGAAAAGTGCGGACCCTGAATATCTCTTGAACGAAATCCAGTATCAGTTTCAATCCCTAATGGGACTTATGATATTAAATACGGACGATCTTATGCGTTATGAAGCAATGACCGATACGTATGGTGATTTGGTCTCCGTAACAGTATTGGATACTGAATGGGAAAGCTATTTTGAGGCCCTGAACAATTCCAAGACCATAGAAGCTTTGGCAGAAAACGATGAAACCTTATTGTTCCATAACGCCATCAATAAATTGCTTTTGGGATACCTTACCATAACTATGGTGGACTATATGGGGGCAATACCTTACACTGAGGCGGTTGTCCCATCCGAATACCCGAACCCAGGATTGGAAAGCGGTATAGATATTTATAAAAAAGTCCTGAACGATATTGATCGGGCCATATTGGATATTGAGAACTCCACCTTCAACTTTTCTACAGATTTGTTCTATGATAGCGATAAGGATAAATGGATAGCTTTTGCCAATTCTTTTAAGCTCAAGATTTTGGTGCAGACCCGATTGGCGAGTTCTGAAATTGGGGTATCAGATATTGCATTGGCAATTAATGAACTGTTGGAAAAAGATTTGATAGATTCAGAAACTGAAGATTTCCAATACACCTTTTCCACTGTGGAGGAGCCAGAAAGTCGCCATCGTTATTTCCGTAGAGGGTATGTGAGCAATTTTGGACAATACATGGGCAACTATTTTATGTTTATGCTCAAAGATTCCAAAAGCGTTGTGGACCCACGGCTACGTTACTATTTGTATAGGCAGTCGGATTCCAGTCCGTTCAGTATAGTGCCCTATTCAACGTGTTTGCAAGAGTCCAATGTGGATTATTGTTATATCGGGGATTTTTACCGAGGACTGGACCATGGAGAAAGTCGTACTGGCTTTGGAGATAATGAGGAAAGAACAGTATATGGTTTGTATCCCGGAGGTGGAACATTTGATGAGGACCAGTTTGTATCCGCCCCAAAAACCTCTACACATTTGAATGGAGCGGGTATTTTACCCCTTTTAACATCTTCCTTTGTAAAGTTTTTAAGGGCAGAGGCAGCATTAATGCTGAGTACGGGCGAAGACCCGGAAACACTATTAAGGGAAGCAATACAGGATTCTATGGACAAAGTTCTCTCTTTCGGAGAAGTAGATTCGGACTTTGAGCCCACGGATGAAGAAGTAGAAGCATATATTGATGAGGTTCTTTTCAATTTTAACAATGTGGCCACCAACGAACAAAAACTCGATATAATTATAACGGAGTATTATTTGGCAGCATTCGGAAATTCGATGGAATCCTACAACGCATATAGAAGAACAGGATACCCTTCTAATATTCAAGTCCCCATAGATAACGATAACCCAACATTCCCACGAAGCTTTCCTTATTCGGCACGGGCGGTAGAGATAAACTCCTCATTAACCCAAAAGCTGAATACAGATAGGGTTTTTTGGGATACCAACCCAGAAGGGTTCATAAAATAACTAGAAAACTTGTCAATATGTATAGAAAAGTACTTTGGATTGTTGCATTGGTGTTGACTCTATCCTGCGATAATGAGAACAATACTCTCGAGGATATTGCATTCAGGGGCGGTTATATCACGTTTGTAGAAGCACCGAACCTTAGTTTTAATATTTTAAAGGTTGACTCGGAGGTGTTTACGGCGACGTTGCAAGACCCGAATCAGAATGCATCAAGCTATACCTTGGATGTATTGTACAAAGATGGCGAAGCGGTCATAGAAGATTATATCGAGATAAGTAGTTTTCCATATACCCTAACATTTGATCTCTCCGATGTACTTGAAGCTTTACAAGTAGAAGAAACCGAAGTAGAGCTAACGGATAGAATAACGTTTGTAGCAACTGTTGTGACCCCAACAGGAACCTTTAATGGAAGGTCGCCGGATTTTGATTTTAATTATATCAACCAAGGTGGACAAACCACAGACCGGTTAAAGCAATCTGAACATAACAATGCAATGGAATTTACCATTGGGTTCTATCAGCCGCCTGGTGTAAAGATCAGAGGAACTTCTTTCGAAGAACCTGCCGTAGCGGGCGATGAAGATGTTTACAATAGAAATGGTACAAACGATGAAACACTCGACCTGATCAATGGACCAAGTCCGCCCTACGTGGATTATGTAGCGCAAGGGTCCGGACCAGATAATGAGTTAGGCTTCGATACCGAGTATTTGGCCATTCCCAATATCAGTACCAGTAGCCTTGGCTTTTCGGAAGAACGCATAGGAGTAATGTCTTTATTCGAGGATTACGAAGAATATCCGGATGGAGTACAGGGATTCCATTCGGAAGACGCTGATGGCGCTCTGAGAATAACTTTTGATACGGTACATGTTCCCGAAGGGCAAAACAACTCGGGAATCTCTTTTGAAGTTTTCTTTGGGGATACCAGTTGGGAGGACTTGGATGGTATCCACGCCTATGCAAATATCACCACAGACAATGGCGATGAGGTTTTGGAACTAATAAATATCTATAACGATGATGTAGAGGCCGTAGCTGGCCAATGGATGGAGGTAAACAGCGGATTTCAAAAAGGAATTCGCTCGTATCAATTGGTTGTTCAAATACAATCAGGAGCCACGGCAGAATCGTTCGATTTGGATAATATCATTGTTTATGAAGCTGAAGACTAAACCTCATTAATTGGAGACTTAAATTAAAAGTTATGGATTTAATAATAAAAAGAAGAAGTTGTTCGCAAACAATCATCAGTTTTTTATGGCTATTGTTGGGAGCTATCTCTTGCTCATCCGAGGATAAAGAAAATACTGAAACAGCAGTAGATCTGGACCCCCCTACCATACCAGTAGGTTTAAAGGCCGAAAATATTACACAACGGACATTATTTTTGTATTGGAACCCCGCAGAAGATAATGTAAACGTAAAGAATTACTCCTTGTACCAAAACGGTGAATTTTTAGTGGGGTCGGGCAAGCCATCTTATTATTTGGATGATCTGGTACCGGGAACCGATTATACTTTTCAAGTACTGGCTACCGATGAAGCAGGAAACTCATCTAATCTCAGCGACCCTATCAATGTGCATACATCCGATCCCCTTGTGGCGGAACTGCAGTTCGTCTCCGGTAACTTGGAGGATTACTTAAGGGATTTGCTGGATATTGTGCCGGGTATATCGGCCAAGAAATACAAAGTCCCTACGGACAACGAATTGGATCAATGGGACTCCATTATAGATGCTATTTTGGATGAAGACATCACCAAAGCTGTTGATGAAGCCGTGTACCTAAATTATCAGATAGTGGAGTTTACGGATATTTATTCCTCTCCGAATCAAGTTTACTATATTATAAAGGAATATCAAGAAAGACAGAACTACTGGGGGACTTATGTTTTTAGCAAGACCCCAAAACGAAAAGACTTGGTTTTGGCTGCTCCTCACGTATTGCACGATCAAAAAACTGGATACCAGGCAGCATTCGCCTTTAGAAGAAACGTAGCTAGGGCATTGTTTTTAAGCGGGGCCCACCGATGTGATCAAGAAGGTTCCTCTACATGCGATGGCACAACCAAATCTTGTAGCTCAAATTTTGGGGCATACAGGATATCAGATGTTCCACACAATACCAATACTACATTTCAGGTCACAACCGAAAATCTGTTTGATGCACTTCCTTCCAGTGTTTTTGTTCAACTCCATGGATTTGGTAAGGAGCCGACCGACCCTGACGTAATTTTAAGCAACGGTACCAATAAAACACCAGCAAAAGATTATGTGGTTATGCTTAGGGATGCCCTTCTTGAAGAAGATAATACCTTGACCTTTAAAATTCCGCACATCGATCTAAATTGGACACGATATGCAGCGTTCGATAATACCCAAGGCAGATATATAAACGGTTCGGCATCTCCTTGCAGTGTGCCGGCAACAGGAACAACAGGTAGATTTGTGCATATAGAGCAAGAGCGCTCAAAACTTCGGCAAGATGAGTCTGGGTGGATTAAAATCAGTAATGCATTGGGCAAAGTGTTTTAAAATGATAGGTTCAATGACAATTAAAACTATGACTTTGTTAGGTTTCACCTATATTTATGGATGATGAGGCAACTAATGAAACTCTGATCAATTGGGTGTAAAGATTATATATAAGGTGTTTTGTGTCGGTGCAGTGCTCACATTGCTATTTGTTGCAGCCTGTACCCACCCTGCAATTAAAGCCGATATACTAATTAAAAACGGAACCGTGTACAATGGGATGGATACCGTTCCGAGTATAGTGGATATAGCCGTTAAAGAAGATAAAATCGCTTATGTTGGCAGTGCGGGCAAAGTTCAAATAAACGCTTCAAAAATAATTAATGCCGCAGGATTGACAGTATCACCGGGCTTTATTGATCCCCATACACATGCAACCAACGATTTGGTAAACGAAAATTTGTCGGACAATAAACCGTTTCTTTTTCAAGGCGTAACAACGGTAGTAGTGGGCAACGATGGGAGTAGCCCATATCCATTCGTAAAATATGCTGCCAAATGCGAAGAGCATGGGGTCGGTACCAATGTAGCAGTATTTGTAGGGCATGGCACGGTAAGGAAAATGGTAGTAGGATCCAGCGACCGTAAGGCAACACAGCAAGAAATAACAAAAATGCAAAAGGTAATCCGAGCAGAAATGGATGCAGGGGCCTTTGGTATGTCCACCGGATTGTTCTATGCCCCGGGAAGTTATTCCGATACCGATGAAATAATAGCATTGGCAGAAGTCGTTGCCGAAACAAAAGGTGTTTATGATACACATTTGAGAGACGAAAGCACTTACTCCATAGGATTGATCCCTGCAATAAAAGAAACCATAGAAATCGGAGAAAAAGCGGGTTTGCCCGTACATATTTCGCACATTAAATGTTTGGGAGTAGATGTATGGAAACAAAGTGATTCCATTATTGCCATTATTGAAGCTGCACAAGAAAAGGGAGTTCAGGTAACCGCAAATCAATACCCATATAACGCATCGGCTACTGGACTTCAAGCTGCAGTAGTACCACGCTGGGCAGAAAGTGGGGGTAGGGATTCGTTGGTTGTTCGTATTAATACAACCGGGCAAAGAACTAAGATATTGGAAGAAACCAAAATTAATATCGCAAGAAGGGGAGGGCCAAAAACCTTATTGATCGTTCAGTCGCCCAACAAACTGTATGAAGGTAAAAATCTTGAGGAAATATCCGAGATTCATAATCTGTCTCCAGAAGAAACCGTCTTTAAAATCTTGGAGGAAGGTTATGCAAAGATCGCCTCCTTTAATATGACCAGGTATGACATTGCAAATTTTATGGATGAGCCATGGGTGGTAACAGGTTCGGATGGCGGTTCGGGACACCCGAGAAAGTATGGTTCGTTTCCAAGAAAATATAATACCTATGTTAAGCAGGATAGTGTATTAACTACAGCAGCCTTCATTAACCGAAGCAGTGCAGTAACCGCAGATATTCTTCGAATCCCCAATCGGGGTAAGTTGTTGGAGGGGTATTTTGCAGATATCATTATTTTTGACCCCGCTACTTTTATGGATAAAGCTACTTATGAAGATGCTTTTAAATTGGCCGAAGGGTTAAAATATTGTATCATCAACGGGAAGATTGCCATTGATGAAGGAAAATATACAGGACAAAAAAATGGTGCGGTTCTTAGGAAGAAATAAGAAAAAGGTGTCTAATTCTTTCTAAGGCTTAATGCCTGTTTGAAAAATTTGGTTTAAAAATTCCCATAAGGTAGATGCGGTTGGTTCTAACTTAGTTTTTTTGATCTTTATCAATATTTCAATTTAGGACTTATTGAACTTTACGGATAATTGCCTTTAATTTCCGAATCAAATCGCTAAAAATGTGAATTCGGGTATATTAATTTAAGTAAGCCATTGTTTTTTGTTAAATTGGTCTTGTCTTATCCAAAGAAATCTAAGAGCAATTGTATTGATGGGCGAACCGATTTGCCCTCGTAACCATCCAACTAAAACCAAAAAGATCATGAAAAAAATATTCCCTACGCTGATTCTCTTTATTGCTTTTTTTAGTTTATCCAATCAAAAAGCGATCGGGCAGTTCCAATTGGATGCCGAAACGGTAAACGATTTAAAAAATACGACCCAGTTCGCTATCGGCGTAAGTGACGAGCGACATTTTAAAGGAGCTTTGAGCATGTACGATTTTTTGGTGGAAAATGGGGTGGAAATAACCGACTACGAAATTGTGGTAAAAGGTAAAATTGTGGCAAAATTGGTAAAGGGATCGGAATTGGAGGTCTTTTTTCAAAAATATAGGTCAAAGGTGCGCGTAAGCCTTTGCAGTGTTGCCATGAAAAAACAAAATGTTACCAAAGAGCAGATTATCGAAGGTCTTGTTCCGGTCCCCACATGGTCTGTCCGAATCTTGCAGTTGCAGGCCAAAGGGTACAACACGCTTACCTATTGAATTCTGATTTAGAAGTATTTGTTTTTCTTTCATTGTAAAATAATGTTGGCATAACAAATTATTATACTTTTGCTGATTGAATCAATGTATTTAAAATTGGTAAAAGGGCGAAAATCATATGTTTTTGTTGCATTGTTGGCAGTGTATGCTTGGGCGATGGCATTGGGGTATTCATCACTCCATTCGGTCCATGGATCTCCAAAGGCACTAAGTCAACAATGGTACCAATTGGACGATACGTCCGATGGCTTCCAGCACACATTGCCCGCTGTTTATTCCGATTATATTAACAGTGCTTCGGAGAACAATCAACATTTAGGTACAGATAGTCACATTGTCGCAGGTTTACATGGTCTATTGCATCCGATGGTTTCTCATCTAGATGCGCTTCCAATAAAATCACCAAATGGCCTCATTAATAAGAACAAGGCCAATTTACTTTATCCTTTCCATTTCTTTTTTTGAAATCTTTATGATTTTTCCGTGACATGGATTGTGTCATACACATCTATTTAAGCCCTCACATACGTGCTGGGTTATATTATTTTATTTAAAAAATCAAAAAATGGAATTAGGAACAATTAGTATTGGGGTTGTAGTTATAGCCCTTTCCGCTATGCCATTTGTACTCATGGCAAAAGGAAAAAAGAGAAAACAAAAAGAACTTCTGGATAAATTAAAGAATATAGCTGCATCACTCGGGTCCGACGTTGCCAACGTGGATTATGGACGTAAAATGGCGTTAGGCATATCCAGCGCCAAAAACTATATTTTGTTTTATAAGGAAACCAAAGATAAGATTGTGGAAAAGACCGTGCCTGTAAATACACTACTTAAATGCGAGGTGAATGAGGCAAAGCAACGTGTTAGGGTGAACAAGAAAACCGAGGAAATTTTGGAAAGAATAGAACTTGTTTTTTACTCCAAGGACAAAAGTGCTGCACCGATCAGTTTTGAGCTTTATAATGCAGACGAATATTTACAACTGAACGGGGAACTTCAACTTGCCAAAAAATGGCATGGTATTACCAAAGAAGCGATGGAGTTTTATGCCCATTGATCAAACTGTGATCTTATTTTTAAGGCCTCTGGAATTTTCTGGGGGCTTTTTTGTTGATGGGCCTTAACTGATCTTGTGATTCGTTATTTGATACTTAATCGGGAGAACCATCGGTTTTGAAATTACATTAACCGTTTGAGCAAAGCTTCTTTTCTTCGTACGGCGACCTCAATTTTATTGCCGTCGGACAGGGTTAAGTATCCGCCCTTCCCTTTATTGTAGGATTCTATGAATTTAAGATGTACCAAATGGGATTTGTGTACCCGGAAAAAATTTTGTCCTTCCAAAAGCTCCTCAAAAAATTTAATGGTCTTGGATGCCGTAATCTTTTTTTGGGTAGCGGTATAAATATGCGTGTAGTTGGCATCGGACTGCAATCGTACAATGTTACCGGTGTCCACCATAGTAAAACCCTCAATGGTTGGGATTGCTATCCGTTTTGAGGAATCGTTGGTATCTTTAAAGTTATGGAAAAGGACATCAATCTTTTTTGATGTTTCCTTTAAGTTGTTTTGTTGTCGTAGTTTTTGAAGCGATTGGATAAAATCTGTTTTGTCGATAGGTTTTAAGAGATAATCCAATGCCGAAAATTTAAAAGCCTTTAATGCATAGTTGTCATAAGATGTGGTGAAGATTACTTCAAAATCGATTTGGGACAATTGTGAAAGTAGGTCGAATCCGGTGTTGTTCCCCAATTGAACATCCAAAAATAAAATATCGGGGGATTCACGTTCTATTTCTGATTTTGCCTCCTTAATGGAAAGGCATCGTGCCAAAACATTTACATCGTTTCCATACTCTTGGAGTAAACCGTCCAGTCGGTTTATGCAATGTTGTTCATCGTCTACTATTATTGCTTTTAGCATAGGGCATTAAAATTGGGCTTCATACGGAAGTCTGATCTCTACACGGACCCCTTCGTTTTTATCAAACAATTTAAGTGATCCTTTGGTATTTTTTAAATGGTTGATAATATCTATTCTATTCCTTGTAATTTTTAACCCAAATGAGTTGTTCTTGTGCGTTTGGCCATGGTTTTTTAATCGTCCTACACCATTGTCGTCCACGGAACAAACAAGCATGTCTTCAGCTTTTTTAATGGAAAGGTCTATTTGCCCAAGCCCGTTTTTTGGAGCGATGCCATGCCAAATACTATTCTCTATAAACGGTTGTAAAATAAAAGGTGGTATCAAAGTATTGTCGGTTTCAATGGACTCGTCAATGGTAATGGTATAGGTGAGTTTCTCTTCCAAACGCAAAGCTTCCAACTGTATGTAAAGTTCCATCAGTTCTAGATCTTCCTCCAAAGGAATCCATTTTTTTTCCGAGTTTTCAAGGATAGATCTGGTCAGCTTGGAAAATTTTACCAGATAATCATCCGCTTGTTTGATGTCTTTTCGTGCAATAAAATCGCTTATCGAATTTAGCGAGTTGAATATAAAATGGGGATTCATCTGAGAGCGCAGGGCCTTTAGCTCCGTCTCGGCCACTTTGGCATTAAACTCGGCTATTTTCTTTTTTTCCAAGGCATCTCGCCTACGTTTGTAAAAAACATATCCCAAGGCGCTTATGATCAAGAGCACCAATGTGCCGATCAAATAACCATTCTTCACCAAACGTTCTCTTTTTATTTCTTCCTGGGCTATGGCCTGTTGACGCTCCATTTTGAACTGCATTTCCTTTCGGGTCAGTTCCGATTTTTTTTCTTCACTCAACACGCTGTCCCTTAGTGTAATATATTCCTTGTAAGCATAAAGTGCTTTGGCCATTTTGCCTTTGCTTTCATAAGCAATGCTAAGGACTTTCCACGAATCTGCTTGCCACTCCACGGCCCCGATTTCCTTGGAAATGGAAAGGGCGCGATCGGCATTGGTCTCGGCAACTGAAAAATTTTGCAGTAGCGCATTGATTTCTCCAATACTGTTCAGTGCAGAGGCTTCGATGTATTTGTTGCCGATTTGTTGGGCCAAGTCTGCGGCCTTTTGGTAGTTTACCAAGGCCTTTTCGTGGGCACCTGCTTTTTTTTGGGCCAACGCCAGGTTGTTGGTAATGGCGGCCACAAATAAATCATTGTTCTCTAGTTTGGCCAGTTCCAATGCTTTTTCCAAATACGAAATTCCTTCTTCAAAGTTTTTGGAGTCGTTGTACACAATGGCTATGTTGGAAAGTGCCTTAATTTCATCAGGTCGACTGCCCAATTCCCGGGCAGTATTAAGGTAAGCACGATAATTTTCCAGAGCGCGATCATACTCTTTTAGATCTGCATGTATATTGCCTATGTTGCTCAATAAGCTGGACTCAAGGGGTTTGTCCGATATTTTTTTGCTCAGAAGCACTGCTTCTTGATAAGCGTCCAATGCATTTAGGTTGTCTCCCAATACGTAATAGAGGTTGCCTTTTTGCCGTAATCCCAAGGCTTCGCCCTTCGTCCATTTTTCATTTCTAGAAATCGAAATCGATTCATCAATTAAAGGAAAGGCCTCATTCGGGTCAGAATACGTCATTTCAGAAACGGTACGGATCAATAGGCTTGCTCTAACGGTGTCTTGTAGGGTGTGGTTCCGCAACTCGACCTGTAAGGAGTCTAGGGTTTTTTCTTGTGACCGGACATTAAAAACAAGAAGAAAAAGCAAACAAAAACAAAGACTATTTGGTATGGTTGGGCGCATGTTGAGAGGTTGGTTGCTTCCAAATTTAATCCTTTTGTCCAAAAAAATAACCATAAAGTGGGTATTGCGGATATCTACCCATCGGGTACGGTACGGTATTAAATGGGCACGTAGAATAAATCAAGGTGGTGTACTTCGTTTTAAAAATATAGTTTAGAGATTGCTATATACATAAACCATCAACTATATGAAATTTAAAACTATGTACTGCTTGTTATCTGCCATGTTTTTTTTGCTTTTTAGTTGCGATAACAACAACGAAGACGATAATGAGGACACACTGACCACAGCACAAGGGACCATACGTTTGTCAGGAAATGAAACGCAGGTACTGGGAACAAGCTTGACGGTCGGTAATTTGGAAGTTGGCAATGTTGCGTTGTCGGGTACCAATAAATCGGTAATCCTGATGTCGGAAAACATAGCGGTTGTTGATAACGAGCTCGTCTATGAAAATGACCAAAACGGGTTTGTAATCGTAGCTGCGGATTTCTCCACTGGAGGTTCACCAAATATAGACAAAAGTATATCCATGACCATAGTAAAAGATGGTGAAGAATATAGGCATGCCTGCACTTCTCCCTATCAAAACTTTTTTATTGCTTGTGGTGACGGGTATGAGGTTGATTTTGAGGCGAAAACCATTACTTTAGAGGAAACAACGGTAATCAATACCGATACCAATGTGATTTTGACCTTAGACGGAACCATTACTTGGGATTAAAATATGAAGGATAAAATTATGGCAAGATCAATTTTGTACATCGTTTTCTGTTTTTTGGGAATTCTGGTCGGCAGAGCACAATCTACTAGTGATAAAGAACTGGTCGTGCTCCAAGCGCCTTCCGACAAGTTTGTTTCCATAACATTGCAAACACATAAGGGTTTGCCACGTTTCGGGGCTTTGAACATGTATCGGGGACAGGCTACCGGACAAAGACAGGGAATACGGGGAGGCAGACCGGTTCGTGGTGCCGGCGACCCTAATGGCATGCAGAAAAGTAAGACCGTTTCTTCGGGCAAGAGCAATTTTGCCTTATTGGTCGGTCTAAAGTATCTACAACCGTTTATGAAAGACCTGGATCGGGAGCGGTTGACCACATTGACCTCTAATATGTCCGAAAAAGATGCGAATTCGGCCTTTCTACAACGGTTTTTACGGCGTCGGGTGGCTCCAGATCTATGCTTGGCAGAAGAGTGTAAGAATGCCGGACAGGGCAAAAATGAATTTGAAATTCTTCGCAACTATACGTCTTTCGTCGATAACTGTTTAGACCCACTTTTGGATTGGAGCAAAACTGTTATGAAGAACGATGAATTGGTCGTTTACCATGTATCTATACTGAATATTGGCGGTACTTATGATTTTGATAAAAAAGGATATACCGTATTTCATCTTTTAAAGCTAAACAACATTTTTCCGATGAAGCAGGGCCTCTTGAACAAGGTGGAGTTCGAACCCGTGAAACCTTTCGAGGTAGCGCTCCGAAACGCGGTTGATAAGAGGATGGCCATCAAATTTTTACTTCAGATAGATGAACAAATGGCAGAGCAATTTCAGAAAGAAGGGACAAGACGTTTGTATGCCGTGAAAAAAATAAAGGTAAAATGGGCGAACAAACCTATGGTGGCTGCTTCTGATCCCTTAGAATTTACATATTCGCACGAAAACGCCGATTTGGAAATTTATACCGACGAGGCACTGACACAACACTTCAAAACATTGTCCCTTGCCGATCTAACTCATTGATTTATGAAACAAATACTATTTATATTCATCGCATTTTCCGGCCTTTATTCTGCTTGGGGGCAAGGAAAAGAGAAGGTCTACAAAGCCCCTTCACCCAATTTTATAGATCTGTCGCTACAGACGCATAACGACAAATTGCGTTTTGGGGTGCAAGATGAGTATTATTTAAAATCGGATGGCAGTTACGTAAAGCCGAGTGATGCAACGTATGTGGATATCGACAAGCGATTCAGTCACAACAATGCCAGTAGACATGCTTTTGCGGAACTTTTAAAGATTAGGTTTAAACAAGAGATGTTTGCGGCTATGGACACGGATTATTTTACAGAGCGAACCAATACGATGTTCGAAAAAGATAAAATGTCCCATACCGCCCAACAACATACTTTGACCCTTGCTAATGCGCTCAGCACCAATGAACACGCAATGAGCTATTTCTGTAATCAAAAAGAAGATTCGGATTGTACATCGAGGTTTCCGCAAGAAGGATATTACAACGAGCCAAGGAACATAAGGCCATGGGGTGGGAGGGGAGCCACCGAGTTTCAGCAACTAAGGGCCTACACTACATTTGCCAAGAACGATTTGCCCGTGATCGTAAAATGGGGAAGTACGTTGCTCCCAGACAATACACTTAAAGGTTACTATGTGACCAGGACCCATCTGGGGAAATATGATTTTAAAGCCGGAGGGTTTTGGTTGATAACACATCAATTTTACAATCAAGGATTTTTGTTAAAGTGGTACAATCTGCAGCCGGGCAATTCGTCCCAAAGAAAATTAATGCACCCCAATGGTGCCTCCATATTATTGAAAATGTCGCCCGATAAAGCCGAAACCTTTTCAGAAAAAGTGCAGCAGGTGTACTTGGTATTTGATGTGACCGGAAGGTTGAACGGACTCGAAAGTTATAGAGCAGACCAGCTAAAAACCACATTCACATTGAACTCCCCGATAATTGAAATCTATTCGGATGACAGCTTGACAAATAAGGTTGACGAAATTGATATTAATACGATGGTGACCAAAACCAGATAACAAATGATGAGAACCAAAAACACACAAACTATTCTATTGATCTTGTTCGGGGCAATGGTCTTTTTGAAGCCCATTTCCACCAATGCACAATTTTTTAAGAAACTAAAAAAAAGCATAGAGGATAAGGTTGCAGAAACGGCAAACTCCAAAACGGATAGAATTTTGAACGGGGAAGACAATACAGCTTCAACCGGCCCTGTTGTACAGTCTCCACCCAAGGTTGGGTCCAACAATCCTGCTGACCAGGCAAAGCCGGTCAATGTAAAAAATACTGGCCAGAATCAAGATCAGGAAGTATTGCGGTTCTCGGCCCCATCCAAAGATTTTCGAGATATAGTTATTCAATCCCACAAGGGTTTGCCAAGATATGGAGCGCTACATTTCAAGAGAAATACACACAAACTGATTACCAATAAGGCCTATAAGGCTATTTTGGAGATGCGGTTTTTAGAGGAAACGTTCAAAGATATGGACCGTGTAAAGCTTACAAAAAATCAAAACTCAACAGGAGACCTGAGTAAAAGGAATTCGGAATTTGCCCAGAATCATGTAAGGATCCTGGCAGGGGAAACGCTATCCGACGATAAATTGAAAGACTATTTTTGTGATTCCGAAGCAGCATCGCCCTGTAATTTCTATAATCCGTCAGGAGAGCGGATCAACGTTTCCTATTGGGGGGGCATGGGTAACAACGAGTTTGCCCAGAACCGCAGTTATGCCGGTTTTGTAAAGAATTATTTCGACACTCTAAAAGATTGGAGTAAGACCTTCTATGCCGGTGGTAGCGACGTTGCGTATTATGTGGCAAAGGGTCTGGTGGCCGAAAAATATGATTTTAAAGAAAAAGGCTATTGGATAGGGAATCTATTTTCCATAGGAGGGGATTTCATACTACATCATTCCAATTTTTTGCCCTACACCGAGAACGAGAAAGCAATAAGGCACCAACGCAAAAAAATATTCTTGCCCATAGATGCCCAAAAGGCCAAGAACTACAAATTAATTCCAAGGTCACCGGTTTTTGTGGTGTTCAAGGTTCGGGTAAACCCCAAACCCTATAATATGACCTCTGTAAATTGGGAATACGAACTGGAGAGTCCGATCATTGAATTTTACAAAGATGTGGCACTTACCGATAAAATGGGCGAGGTGGATATAAATAGTGCAAATCTTAAACAATAATCAAAATGGGCAACAATCGGGTATATATGTTGATCATGGCGGGGCTAGTGTTTACCATATCGCCCAAGACCAATGCCCAATTTTTTAAAAAGCTGAAACAACAAGCAGAAGAAAAATTGCTCAAAAAGGCAAACAATGGGATAGATGTTGTTTTTACCGAAAATAAGAGTGGCACAAAGACAGCTGGAGACGCTAAAGGTCCTGTAACGGTCAAAAACGATCAAGATAAATCGGCATCCCCCAAGGCCGTAGAGCAATCAAAAACCACGTATAACGAATCGGATTATTTGGTGTACAAATCTCCGGATCCTGCCTTTAAGGATATAGTGATTCAAAAACACAAGGGACTTCCCCGATTTGGGGCCATAGATTTTTACATGAAGCGAGACAACCCCAAGCAGGTAGATCTTTCAAAGGAGGCGGCGGACAAAAGAAACCTCACGGGCTTGGGCTATACGGGTTTTGCCCATTTGGTACGTATCCATATGTTAAAAGAGCATTTTAAGGCGATGGATAAAACGGCCCTTACCCAACAGACCAAAGGAAAGATCATAGAACAAGAGGCGAAATCCAGTCTGGCGCAAAAAGTATTAAAAGAGTTTGCTTTTGATATGGGTACCGATGCCTTAAAAAGGGAATATTTTATGAACGATTGGAGCGGCGACGGAAAAAGTCCGTTTGTTCGTAAATGGGGCGGTCACCAGGCCGATGATTTTACCGAGAACGAAAGGTATGTTTCGTTTGTGGACAAGTATTTGGACACCATATTAAAATGGAGCGAAGCCTTTTTTTCGGACGGGACCGAAGATTTTCAGTTGGTACATGATATAAAGTTTCACGGGCAATATGATTTTGACAAAGGTGGATTCTGGATTCAATTACCTTTAAGAAGCAAATCGATCAAGGTGTCTTCTTTGGATTATTTTTCTGAATTTTTGCCCCAGACACCGTATGGGCAAGAGATTGCCAATAAAACGAGCCAAGTGGAGTATATAAATGGGTATGTCCTCTTTAAGATAGCCCCGGAAAAGGCCGAGGCCCTGATCAATGATAAAAGCGTACTCCTACAGCTTACCATGAAAGTAAGGTCGGTTTTTAAAGATTTTCAAATGGACAACCCTTTCGTGTATGGAGCTCGTTACAGCTATCATTTCTTAGAGCCGGCAATGGAGCTGTACTCTAATGCGGAGCTTACCCAGAAAATTGGGGAAATTGATTTGCAAGACCTAATTTATAAAGGGCCTAACTAACAGTAGGCCAATTTTGTTCAAAAAAGGAAAGTCTTTACGGTGGCTCGCATAAAGGCATAGGCTCGCTTTATTTGGGTTTTTACCGTGTTTACAGATATGCCATTGGCCTCGGCGATCTCAGCATAGCTATGGCCATTAATCACCGAAGCTTCAAAGATCTTTTTTCTTTTTGGAGGCAAAGATTCCATTAGCCTAGAAAGATTAAGTTCCCGTGGGTCAACTTCCATGGCCGGATGGTCGATTACTTCTGTTTCTTTTGGAAGATTTTGAAGTAGAGCTCTTTCTTGACTGGTTTTTCGTAAAAAAGTATAGCTCATGTTTTTTACAGCACGCACTGCATACGCTTGGAAAGATACTTTTAGCGCAATGGATTCATTTTTGTTGATGTAGTATTCAAAAAAATCTTGAACAATGTCGCAGGCAATATTTTTATCCTTAAGAATAGTGTAGGATGTTATCAGCAACAACTCATAATTTTCTTTGAATTGAAGTTCTATATCCACGTTGTCACTATTCAATTTTTCTTTCACTATTGGGGTTACAGGTATTTTGAGATTAGAAAAACCTTCATAAAAATAGTAATTGCTCATTAAATGTGTAAAAAAATTGTCTTACAACCATGTTTTTTTAGAAAAAAGTTAAAATTTAACAAGCAACTGTCACCCTATTGTAAAACTGTCCCTACTTATAATTAGAAAAACACAGTTGTGGAAAAATCAAGACTAAGACAATTATTGCACCGGATTAAATCCTCGGATGTTATTGATCAGGAATTGCTGAAAGACTTGACTCCCGAAGAAAAGGAGTTGGTACAGAAATTACATGCGGAGGGATTGGTGGAAAGTTATTTGGAGGAAACACGTTCGCTCAACATCGATGAAGAATGGACACGATTCCAAAAAAGACTGCAAAAGAAAAATGGAGTACAAACACGGGTAGTGCCCTTGTGGAAAAATGTTCTAAAGTATGCCGCAGTGGCCATTGTGCTGTTAGGGGCCACAATTATCTTTAAAATAGTTAAATCTCCAGAACTGCCCGAGCAGCCGGTCAATGGGGAAGTGGTGACCTTAAAAGGAGCCGATCACGATGTTCGGATTATTGATGAGGACGGCAATGGCCAGATCCGCTCTTCAACCGGGGAGCTCATCGCCGAACAAAAAGGGAACAGGATCAAGTACGTATCACAGTCCAGTATCAAAAAATTGGAATACAACGAATTAAAGATTCCATATGGACAAGTGTTCGAACTTGAGTTGTCCGACGGTACCTTGGTTCATCTTAATTCAGGAACGACCATTACATATCCAATAAATTTTATCAAAGGAAAAAATAGAGAGGTATTTATAAAAGGAGAGGCCTATTTTGATGTAACCTCGGATAAGGCCCATCCGTTTTTGGTGCATTCCGATAAAGTAACCGTGGAAGTATTGGGTACACAGTTTAATGTGAGTTCGTATCCAGAGAACCCAGAAATACAAACAGTACTTGTTGAAGGGCAAGTGGCCATGAGAAACTCGGAAACCGATGAAGGGGATATGATACTGACCCCCGGCACCAAGGGATCGTGGAACAAAACAACACTTTCTTCTCGCATGTCCGAAGTGGATGTAGACCTTTATACAAGTTGGATAGGAGGTGAACTGGTTTTTAGGGACACTCCTTTTAATGAAATACTCACCATGCTCGAGCGCAGGTACAATGTAAGTATCGAAAACAAAAACACCGATTTAAATAATAAAGTGTTGAACGCCAGATTCAGTGTGGAGATTGAAACCATAGATGATGTGCTTCGATCAATGAAGAATATACTGGGCTACAATTACCAAATAGATGGCAAAACCATACAAATAGAATAAAAAACACCTGATAGTTCCCGAAGCAAATACGAATTCCTATACAACCATAAGAAACCAGGCCAATTAGTCCAACCAGTGTTGGACCAAAAACCAATTGGCTTTACTAATAACTAACTTCAAACTCAAATAACATGGAAAAAACCCCAACTAGGATTATTAGGCCAGACCAATCAACGGTCAAAAGGTCCAAGCTTAATCTGTTAACCTTTTTCTTGGCGCTGAGTCTTTTTCAGCTTCAGGCAAACGATCGGTCATCCGAAGTCCCACTAAATCTGCACATGAAAAATGTGACGGTGGAACAAGTATTCAAAAAGATAGAATCGTTGACTACCTACCGTTTTTTGTATGAAAGTGGTATTACTTCTTTAGATCAAAAAGTAACCTTAAAGATAGAGAATGGTGACATTACGGATGTATTGAACACCGTATTTAAAAACACAAAATTGTCCTATGCCATTCAAGGTCGTCAGATAATTGTAAATATAGCTGCGAATCCGCCTACGGCTAAAAAAGCGATGCCCAAGGAGGACATTGAGAGCGAACAAAACCAAATCAGTGGGGTTGTTTCCGATAATAATGGAATGCCGTTGCCGGGAGCAAATGTGGTGGAAAAAGGTACCTCAAACGGAACACAAACCGATTTTGATGGTAAGTTTTCATTGACCGTTGCTCCGGGGGCAGTTTTGGCAGTAACCTATTTAGGATTTAAACCGTTGGAAGTACCGGTAAACGACCAAAGCAACTTTACTATAACCATGATGGAAGATTCGGAGCAGTTGAGCGAAGTAGTGGTAGTTGCCTATGGTGAGCAGAACCGTGAAACTTTGACCAGTAATGTTTCGTCGGTTAAGGCAGAGGAAATTGAAAACCTACCGGTAGCTAGCTCAGATCAACTTTTGCAAGGGCGTGCTCCCGGAGTATTTGTTTCCACCAACTCGGGCGATCCAGGAGGAGGTGTTTTTGTTAGGGTCCGTGGTTCCTCTTCCATAAGTGGGTCCAGTGATCCACTCTATGTAGTGGACGGAATTCCAATCCAAAGTGGAAACCTTTCCCAAAACGATGTCGGTGGAGCAACGGTTAGCCCAATTGCAGATATAAACCCTGCCGATATTGAATCCATAGATATCTTAAAAGATGCTTCTGCTACTGCAATTTATGGTTCCAGGGCGGCAAACGGAGTGGTACTCATTACTACTAAAAAAGGTACGCGGGACAAGGCCGTGGTCAGTATTGGAGTTTATGGAGGTGTACAGAGTTATGTAAAGAAACCATCATTGGTAACAGGCCAACAGTTCGAAACTCTTATGAATGAGAGTGCCCGTAACAATGGCCGTCCAGAGCCCTATGCCGATCCGGCCAACGCCGTTAATACCAATTGGAACGATTTGGTGGTGAACGATGGAGCTCCCATTCGAAACATAGATCTTTCCGTGAAAGGAGGAGGAGAAAAAGCAAGATACTTTGTTTCGGCCAACAACTATTCGCAAGAGGGATTGATCAAAAACTCTGGTTTTGAGCGTTTCTCAGGAAGGGTGAACATGGATTTTAGGGTCAATTCCAAACTAAATATGGGAACAAGTATGCTATACTCCCGTTCCAATCGGGATATAGTGCCGAATAGCGACAATATTGCCGGAGCCTTTGCCGGTTCGCACTTTTACCCTTCAAATATGGAGGTGTTGGATGCAGATGGCAACTATAATCGGATCCCTACCATTGACCACCCTTTGGCAACGATTAACGATGTGGATATCCAAATGGAAACAGGAAGATTTCTAGGTACCGTTTTTGCCGAATATACCTTTTTGCCCGGGTTGAGGTTAAAATCTTCATTTAGTGCGGATTATACCAATAATAGGGAAACGGAATACCTTAATACCAATACAAATGCGGGTAGTGCCGTACAGGGAAGTGCAGATTTATATACCCTAGATGATTATAACTGGATTCAGGAAAATGTTTTGAGTTATCAGTTTAATTTGGAAAAAAATGCATTTAATATTTTGGTGGGTAATTCCGTTCAAAAGTCGATCAGAAGATATGGTTTTTCGAGTGGGACCGGTTTTCCTACCAACGATTTTAGACAAATAAGCTCAGCAGCTATTTTAGATGCCAGTTCAGGAAGCACGAGCTATGGACTGGCCTCCATATTTTCGAGGGTCAATTATAATTTTGATCAAAAATATTTGGTCACATTAAACTTAAGGGGCGATGCCTCATCCCGATTTGGAAAGGACAATCGTTGGGGAATTTTCCCGGCGGTAGGCTTGGGATGGGTCATATCCAAAGAAAAATTTTTACAGGACGTAAAGTTTTTGAACAACCTAAAGTTTATGGTGGGCTACGGTATCACCGGTAACCAAAGTGGAATTACCGATTTTAATTCGGTCGGTCTTTGGGAAGGAGCTGCATACACCTCTGAGCCGGGCGTACGTCCTCTACAATTGGAAAATCCTTCGCTCAAGTGGGAAACTACAAAGCAGACGGATATCAGTATGGATATGACCATGTTCGATAACCGAGTCAACTTTACGGCCGGCTATTATTATAAAAAGACCGAAGATCTATTGTTGGAAGTACCTGTGCCAACTACATCCGGATTTGAGTCGGTGATCCAAAATTCGGGAGCGATCCAAAACCAAGGTGTGGAAATAGGTCTGGGTGTGGAAGTATTCCCAACGGATAATGATTTGACTTGGTACATCAATGGAAATATTTCCGGGAATAGAAATAAAATTTTAGATCTGGCAGCTCCTTTCAATGTGTACAACAGGGATTTGTTCCGATATGAAGAAGGTGCACCGATGTATTCCTACTACATGCACAAACAATTGGGCGTAGATCCACAGACAGGTGATGCCATTTTTGAAGATTATGATGGGGATGGAGAATTTTCTACCAGCTCCGACCGATATATTGTTGGCGATGCCAACCCGGACTTTTTTGGCGGACTTACCAATACTTTGAAGTACAAAGGAGTTGATCTTAGCTTTTTCTGGCAATTCTCCTACGGAAACGAGCAATTGAACTTTACACGCTTTTTTATGGAACATGGCGGTAGTAGAGGTACCAATTATACTACTTCACAATTGGCCAGATGGCAACAGCCGGGCGATATTACTGATGTACCAAGAATGTCTGCGGCCAATTATGCATCGGATCTTAGACCATCTCGATTTGTGGAAGACGGTTCCTATTTAAGATTGAAAAACATATCATTGGGTTATACTTTGCCATCTTCGATCACGGAATCTTTAAAAATGTCAACGGCAAGAGTATATGTTTCAGGTCAGAATATTGTGACCATTACAAATTATTCGGGATTAGATCCGGAAGTGACTGCAACTGCAGATACATCATTGACTCAAGGAGTTGAGTTTTTTACCACTCCTTCCCCAATGACGATCATGGCAGGTATCAACCTAAGTTTTTAATTGAAAAACAAAGAAATAGGAGTGAAAAACTTAAAAAAAAATAAACCAATGTATAAGACCATAAATATAAACGTGAAGACTTTCCTGAGATATACCACCGTGCTCGGATTGTTGATAACCACCGCATGCGATGATATACTGGAGAGGACACCTGAAAATCAAGTGGAGGAAGCTTCAGTGGTTACCGATGAGACCAGTGCCCGTGCTGCGGTAAACGGTATGTACAACGAATTGCAAAGCTCGGACTACTACGGTGACAATTTCCTGATCATGGGAGATGTATCGTCCGATATAGCCCAAAGTATTGGAACTTGGGATTTTTATCGTGAAATGGACACTTACGAAGTATCGGCCGCGGGGAATACCGAGAACGATAATTTTTATAAAAGAGCCAATTCTGCCATTAATATTGCCAACAATGTGCTCAAAAAAGTTGCAGAATTGGATAATATCACCGACGAAAGCAAGGATGCAAAATTGGGCGCAGCATATTTTATTAGAGCGTTGGCCTTGTTCGACTTGAACCGGGTGTACGGGGGTGTTCCCGGGGTGGTAGGGACCATGGGTATGCCAGTAATAAGAGAGGCAACGGGATCTATCGAGGAGATCACTTATCCAGAGAGGCCCGCACTCCTGGATTCCTATTTGGCAGTAGAAGAAGATTTGTTGAACGCTATAGAGCTGTTGCCGGATACCAACGACAAAACAGTGGCATCCAAAGGAGCGGCACGGGCATTAATTTCTAGATTGTATCTGTATTTAGGATACTACGAAGACGTAATCGATTATTCAACAGAAGTAATTGCTGACCCTAAGTACACACTGAACCCAAATTTTTTGGACATATTTGTCACCAAATCCAACCAAGAATCGGTTTTTGAACTCGATTTTAACACTACCGATCAAAGTGGCATCCGAAACTGGTACAATCCCAATGGCGGCCGTGGGGATTTAACCTCGCACCAGGAATTTTATTTGGAGGCTTCATCCGATCCAATGGATGTTCGCGGACAGTTATTTGGATTTTCCGAGTCCAACGGCAATTTTCAAATCAAATATCAAAAAGCAGGCGGACTGGATAACATCCATATCATCCGTATTTCCGAAATGTATCTAAATAGGGCAGAGGCCTTGGCCCAGACCGATGACCTTGATGGGGCAATCGACGATTTGAACGAGGTTAGAACTAGAGCAGGTATTGATGCCATTGCAGTTACCCCAGTAACTAAACAGGAAGTTTTAGAGCTAATCTGGCAAGAAAGAAAACTGGAGTTTGCCTTCGAGGGACACCGTTTCTTTGATTTGACCCGAACAGGACAGATTATGGATGTACTTCAAAATATCAACAGAAACAATGGGCCGGCAGTAAGCATTCCAGAAATCGGAAGAGCAGTTTTTCCAATCCCAAGATTTGAACTCGATGCAAATCCAAATCTCGAGCAAAACGAAGCATATCGCTAATTTATCCAACCAATAAAACAACAATTATGAAACACTTTAAAAAGATAAAACATATTGCACTAAGTGGTTTGGGCTTCTGTATCTCACTTTTGAGTACAGATGTACAGGCGCAGAACAAACCTTTGGACACTACACTTTTTAAATCCATGGAATATCGCGTAGCAGGGCCATACCGTGGCGGACGTTCCATTGGTATTGCAGGTCACGCGGACCGACAGAACGAATACTATTTTGGTGCTACCGGCGGAGGACTTTGGAAAACCACCGATGGAGGTAACACATGGGACCCAGTTACCGACGGACAGATCAATTCGTCCTCTGTAGGCGCGGTGGATGTGGCCGATAGTGACCCGGATATCGTATACATTGGTACGGGAGAGTCAGAGTTTAGAGGCAACATTATGCAGGGTGATGGTGTTTACAAATCCACCGATGCGGGAAAAACCTGGGTACATGCCGGTTTAAAAGATTCGCAGACCATTTCGAGGATACGGATCCACCCGACCAACCCCGATATTGTATATGCAGCAGTTTTGGGTCATCCTTTTGGTCCAAACGAAGAAAGAGGTGTGTTTAAAACCACAGATGGGGGGGACACCTGGAAAAAAATCCTGTACAAGGGCCCAAAAGCAGGTGCGGCCGATTTGATCTTGGATCCTTCCGATCCAAATACGATTTACGCTTCTATCTGGGAAGTATACAGAACCCCGTGGAAAATGTGGGGAGGTGGTGGAGCATCTGCCCTGTTTAAATCCACCGATGGAGGTGAAAGCTGGGAAGAACTGAGCAATTTACCAGGAATGCCAGAAGCCCCGATCGGTAAAATAGGGGTAACTGTATCCCCGGTAGATTCCAACCGTGTTTGGGCCATAATCGAAGCCAATAACGGCGGTGTTTTTCGTTCCGATGATGGGGGAAAAACTTGGAAACAGACCAACAACGAACGAAAATTGCGTCAGCGGGCATTTTACTATACACGTATTTATGCAGATCCAAAGGACAAGGATGTTGTTTATGTGCTCAACGTAAATTTCTGGAAATCCACCGACGGTGGAGAAAAGTTCGATACAGAGATTAAAGTGCCACATGGCGACAACCATGATCTATGGATAGACCCTAACAATCCAATGCGTATGGCACAGGCGAACGATGGAGGAGGAACTATTTCGGTAAATGGCGGTAAAACCTGGACAGATGAAAATTTTCCGACCGCTCAACTTTACCATATTACTGCGACGAACGATTTTCCATATTTTGTGGCAGGTGCCCAGCAAGACAATAGCACCATTGCTGTCCCGAGCGAAGGGTGGAACTTTTTAACGGCAAGAACAAACACTTTAAAAAAATCCACGCCCCATTATGCCGTTGGTGGAGGTGAGAGCGGATATATAACCCAAGACCCGGAAGACCTGGATGTTTTCTATGCTGGCAGTTATTCTGGAGTACTTACCCGCTATAATAGGAGAACAGGAGAAAGTAGGAGAATTGAGCCATATCCACGTTATTTTATGGGTGAACCGGCAGAAACTTTGCCCGAGCGTGTACATTGGACCTATCCTATAGTATTTTCCCCACAGGATTCGGATAGACTTTACGTAACTTCCCAACACGTATGGGTCTCCAACGATCGTGGGCAATCCTGGGAAAAAATCAGTCCAGACCTAACTTATGCCGACCCGGAGACCATGGGGGAAAGCGGAGGGGTCGTTACCCTGGATATGAGTGGTCCCGAATTGTATGCCACTGTTTATGCATTGGCACCTTCGTACCATGATGTGAATACTATTTGGGCAGGCTCAGATGATGGAATGTTGCACATTACCCGAAACCATGGTAAATCTTGGGAAAATATAACACCTCCCGATGTGCCGAAACACTCAAGAATCAGTATTATCGATGCTTCAAGGCATCATGCCGGTACAGCTTATGTTGCCATAAAAAGGTATCAAATGAACGACCGTGCCCCATATATCTACAAAACTACCGATTATGGTGCCACTTGGACCAAGATCATCAATGGTATTGCAGATGGTCATTATGTACATGCCGTTCGAGAAGATATACAAGTGCCCGGATTGCTTTATGCAGGTACCGAACACGGAATGTATGTGTCTTTTGATGCCGGGGAAAATTGGAAATCGTTCCAGTTGAACCTACCCGATGTAGCTGTGCGCGATCTAGTCGTTACCGAAAAGGACATTGCTATTGCAACCCATGGTAGATCTATGTGGATTTTGGATGATATATCCCCGATACGTGAGTACAAAGAAGATATTTTGCAGAAAGATCTGCATGTGTACACCCCGTATTATTCAGTAAGACGAGTGCAAAATGCTGTTTTTCAGTACTATTTGGGTAAAGAGGCCAATGAGGTAACCATCGAGATTTTGGATGGATCTGGAAATGTAATCAGAAAGTTTGCCCCCAAAGATCCTACCGAGGAAATGGCAACCGAAGAGAAGGATAAGAACGAGGAAGAAGAAGGCAAGAAGAAAAAAGATAAGGATGTGCCCACTACTCACATGGGGCTGAACACCTTTAACTGGGACCTTCGTTATCCAGGCGCCACTGTTTTCGATAAAATGATCCTGTGGTCTGCACGCCCTAAAAGAGGTCCAATGGCCCTTCCTGGAAAATATCAGGTAAGGATAACCGCGGATGGCAAAAGCGAGACCAAAGAATTTGAAGTGAAAATGGATCCAAGGGTGAAGAACGTGAGTTCGGCCGATCTTAAAAAGCAATTTGACCTTTTAATGAATTTAAGGAACAAATTAAGCGAGGCCAACGAAGCTGTTATCGCCATCCGAAAATACAAAAAGGAAATGGGGGACGATATCAGAAAATCCACATTAAAAAAATTGGATGCCATAGAAAGTGAATTGTACCAGGTTAAAAATGAAAGTAATCAGGACCCTTTAAACTATCCTATAAAATTGAACAACAAGTTGGCCAGCCTTAGTTTAATAGTGGATAGCGCAGAATCAAAACCTACCAATGGTGCCTACCAAGTTTACGAAGAGCTGAGTCAAGAACTGGCAAAATTATTGGACGAACTGAATGCGTTGAATTTGGAGAAAAAAATGGCGAAGAAAATCAAGGGTTAAAATGAATTAGCTAAACAACAATCCAAAACCTTATACGTAAGGTGTTAAGTTTTGACCTCTTGTTTATCGATTGACCCAAAACTTCAATCGTAACGATCCCCCTAATTTTAGGGGGATCAATTGTTTCTTTGAGATTGTAAAGGTCGCGATACATACTTTTTGTGACAATTTCAATCGTGTTTTTTAAGGATGGTAAAACAAGAAGGAAATCGTTCAAAAACTTAAAGAAACCTTTAAAAGCTTGTTAGAGGGGAAATCGGGTATCAACGCATCTAAAATTAACAGAAATAAAAAGGTAAACTAAATCTTATAGTTTGTTTTTTGTTTTAATTGAACAGGGTCAAACCAAAAAAAGGCGGTATTGTAAATCCTTGTATGGTATCAACTGATAGTATTCAGTGAGTGTAAAGGGTTCATCTATTTATATTAAAGCTTATTGGTACTTCGGGTTACCAACTATTTTCTGCCATTTAACCCCATAAACCTGCACTCCTGTACTTTTACTATACAGAGTAGGATGATTTTCATTGCTTTGTATCAAGTTATTCATCAATCAAAAAACGAACAAATGAGAAAAGGAGTAATTGCAAAACTTGTATTGGTATTGATTTTCACTAGCTGTGCATCAAAAAAAACCAATGAACCCATTGTAAAAGATTATCAAATGGGAGAAAAATGGACTTGGAAATGGGAACGAAAAGTAGATGGTGAAGTTCGGGCAGAAGGCGAGGATGTACAAGAAGTTGTTAAATACAAGAGTACTTTGGGGCTTTGGAACGGAACGGATACCCTTCAAATTCCAACTGAAATAAATAAAAACCAGAGCAGTACACCATTTAGGAGTTGGCCTTTGCAAGTAGGAAAAAAATGGAAGTATGTTTCCGAATGGGCGAACAACGAGGGAACCACCGGAAAAACCAGTCAGGATGTTGAAGTTGTTTCCTTTGAAGAACTGAATGTAGAAGCAGGGAAATTCGAGGCCTATAAAATTGAATATAAAGGGATTGTGACAAATTCAAGAGGTTTTAAGGGGGAGATGACCGATATTTGGTGGTATGCCCCAGCATTGAAAACATACATCAAACATATAAATGATGATGGTTATGGTTTGTATACCAATGAATTGACCAGTTATTCAAAAGCCGGCGAGTAATATTTTTTAGAATAAAGTACATTTCAAATAAGAGCATTGGAAAATAAAGGCACACATATGGGATTATCACTTTATTGGAAATGCCAACTTATAGGTTGGGGCGTGGTATCCTTGTTGTGGCTTTATATTGCACTGGACAGAGACCAATTTACCGTTTCCCATGCCATGATCAACTATGTGCTCGATGTTTCCATCTGTATTGGGCTTACCCACGCATATAGGACCATAGCATTGCATTTTAAATGGAATCAAATGGGCATTAGACCATTGTTGAAAAAGCTCATTCCATCCATATTCGTTTTGGCCGTTTTGTTTATGCAGCTCATGAATTTAAAAACATCGGCATATATCTATTTGGTCAATGAGGTAAATGTCTTTGTGGAAAATATCTTGGTTTGGAACCCGGTTTTGATCACAGGTTTGAGGCATATGGCAATTTGGGTACTGGCCTATCACGCGTATCATTTTTATATGAGAGAAGTAAATACGACAAAAGTAAATGCCCAACTTACCATCAAAGCAAAGCAAAGTCAGTTGGATAATTTATCGGCACAGCTCAATCCTCATTTCTTGTTCAATTCTTTGAACTCGATCAAGGCATTGGTTCTTGAGAACCCGACCGGAGCAAGAAGGGCCATCGATTTGTTGTCCGATCTATTGCGTACATCGCTCTACGATAAGGAGCACTTGACCATTTCCATAGCCGAAGAAATGGCTTTGGTAAACGATTATGTGGAGTTGGAAAAGCTTCGGTTTGAAGAACGATTGACCATTAATATGAACCTTGACAAATCCCTCGATAAAGTAAAAATTCCACCTTTGAGTATCCAACTATTGGTGGAGAATGCCATAAAGCATGGCGTGGATAAACAAATACAAGGAGGTACGGTAGATATTTCAGTCCAAAAAAAGGAAGGTTATGTCGTGGTTCAGGTAAAGAATCCTGGGGTCTTCTTAAAAGGAGAAGATGCGGGAGTAGGGCTTAAAAATCTAAGTGAACGCCTTTTGTTGCAATATGATGGTCTAGCGAAGATCGAGATTGAAACGCCTTCGGAAAATGTGGTTCTGGCCACTTTACTAATTCCAATTGAAAAATAATGGGCAACTATAGAACATTGATCATAGATGATGAACGCTTGGCTCGTGAAGAGGTACGAAGAGCACTGGAACACTATCCGGAATTTACCATAATTGGGGAGGCAAACAATGTGGAAGTAGCCAAAGTATTGGTGGAAAAGGAACAGCCGGACCTCATTTTTTTGGACATCCACATGCCCGGAAAATCAGGTTTTGATTTATTGGAGGAGTTGGGAACTGTTCCAGAAGTGGTGTTCACGACTGCCTATGATCAATATGCGGTTCAGGCCTTTGAAGTAAATGCACTGGATTATTTGGTAAAACCGCTTCGGGAAGAACGTTTTGCCAAAACCATCGAAAAAGTAAAGCTTGAGTTTAAAAAGCAGGAAGAAGAGCAGAAGGTACCCTTGGCGAGCCATCAAAAAATCTTTATTAAAGATGGCGAAAAGGTGTACTTTATTGCATTGGCGGAGGTTAGTTTAATCGAGTCTATGGACAACTATGCGCGGCTATATTTTGGAGATGAAAAACCTATGATCAAACGCTCGTTGAACCAATTGGAGAAGAGATTGGACCCCGATATTTTTTTTAGGGCAAATAGAAGTCAGATCATCAACACCGAGTACATTAAGGAAATTCAGCCCTATTTTAATAACAAACTACGACTTGTATTGACCACGGGGGAAATTGTTGATCTATCGACTAGGCAATCCGTAAGCTTCAAAAAACGAAATAGTTTGTAGCCATTTACAAACAATCACATTCAAAAACGAACAAAAAAAGCATACAGCAGTAGGACATCTATGTCCCAATCCTAACATCAATCAAAATGAAAAAATCAATCAGTTTAATAGCTTTTGGTATTGCAATAGTCCTTGTTTTTTTTGCTGCTTGCAAGGAGCAAAATCAAGTTCGGCCCCCTAGAATCATTACCGAAAATAATTCATCCTATCTGGTTCAGGATAGTATTTTGATCCCAACAGCCGATGGCGCAAATATCCACGCAGTCATCGTTCGAAATTCCGAATTGGAGGAGCCAGCCCCAACTATTTTGTTCCACACCATTTATGCCCGTAAAAATGACCTGGACAGGGCAAAAATGGCGGCCGACCATGGGTATATAGGTGTGGTTTCGTACACCCGAGGCAAAGGATTGAGCCCGGATTCGATTGTACCCTATAAATATGAGGCAAAAGATGCGTATGAAGTAATCGACTGGATCAGCAAACAGGATTGGAGCAATCAAAAGGTGGGGATGTATGGTGGAAGTTACGTGGGGTTTACCCAATGGGCCGCGGTAAAGCACAAGGTGCATCCAGCGCTTAAAACTATTGTGCCCTCCGTTTCGGCAGCACCCGGTATAGCCGAACCTATGGAGAATGGCATTCATTGGAACTTTCATTATCCTTGGAACCATTATGTGTCCAACAACAAGTATTTGGACACCACTTTGTATAACAATTGGCAACGTTGGAACAATTTGAACATGAAATGGTTTGAAACCGGCGTAGCTTACAAAGCAATGGATAGCTTGGATGGATTGCCCAATCCACAGTTTCGAGAGCGCTTATTACACCCAACATATGATAATTATTGGCAAAACATGATGCCTTACAAAGAAGAATTTGCCCATATCAATATTCCTGTTTTGGCCACGACTGGATATTATGATGGGGGGCAAGTGGGAACACAGTATTATTTAAAAGAACATACCAAATTCAATACAAATGCAGCACATTATCTAGTGATTGGACCCTACACCCATTTTGGGGCCCAGGAGAAACCTAATAGTCATATTATGGGATACGATATTGATCCAGTGGCCCAAATTGATATCACAAGCTTGATCTTTGAGTGGTTTGATCATATTTTAAAAGGAAAAGCCAAACCAGCATTGTTACAGGATAAAATCAATTATCAGGTAATGGGAGCGAACAAATGGGGTCATGCCCCTTCTTTGCAGGCCATGGCAACTGATACTTTAAAGTATTATTTAGGCAATGGGCGTTCGGGTGTAACTTTCGCATCTTTGTTTGGAACGGGAAACAATGACAAGGATGAACATTACACTCTCTCCCAGCAACCCTTGGATTCCAGCGAATATTTGGAACAGGTCATAGATTTCACAGACCGTAGCAATCGAACTTGGAATTCGAGTGGATGGCGGGCAATTGTTGCGGATAGCCTTATGGTTGGCGGTGGTTTTTCTTTTATCACCCAACCTTTTGAATCCGATGTTGAATTGAACGGATCCTTTGGTGGCGAAATTTCGGTGTCCATTAACAAAAAAGATTTTGATTATACGGTAGTCTTGTTTGAACAGACCCCAGATGGTAAATTCTTTGCCTTGACCTTGCCCTATAAGGCTAGAGCCAGTTTTGCGCATAGTCTTGAGAAACGGCAGTTGTTGATACCCAACAAGAAAACAAAACTTCCTTTTGGCGTTGTGCGGATCACCAGTAAAAAGATAAGCAAGGGCAGTCGTTTGGTAGTGGTCGTCAACGGAAACAAAGAACCCTTTACGGAAATAAATTATGGAACGGGAAAAAATGTCAGCGAAGAAACCATCAATGATGCGAAAGAGCCTTTGATCATTAAATGGTATGGGGATGGTTATATTGAAATACCGTTAAGGATAGATAAGTAATACGATTGGAAATGTAGGTGATCAATATACAGGGGTGCCAGAAATAAAAAAGGAGCTATTTTTAATAGCTCCTTTTTTGTGACCTCAACGGGACAGAGTTCAAACTTTTTGAAGGAGGATATCGAAACTATTATCGCTAAATCATTTAATATTAGAAATACAAAGGAGGTCACTGAATTTAATGATATCCTACATTTTTAAGGAAGGCTACAAAACAGTATTGTAATAATTGTAGTGGATTTCATTTTAAGAAAAATTTTGAATAATCTGAACCCAGATAGTGTCAATTTAAAAAAATATTCATAAGTTTAATACTACAAATAGAAAGGCATTTTATTGCATTAACCTAAAACTATAATTATGAACAAAAGTGAGGATTTAAAAAACTTCAAAGTCGAAGAACTAGAGCAAAGATTAGAGATGGCAAAGTGGAAAAACGAGAGTAATTATGCTTGTACAAGTGGTGATTGTAGAGGCTATATTGGAGCTAGTTACACTTTCTAAACCTATCAAACTTTTGTCATCCGGATTCATGATAAATGAATCCGGATTTCTTTTGCCCTAATATCCTATATAATTTCTTTATTAATTCGTTGCAATTCAGCTAAATAATTCAAATAGATGTATATTGTTCTAAACGAATTAGTCTTAATATTTACCAAAAGATGCCTGATTTATGAAAAAGATATACTTTATTGTCTTTTTTCTTGGGAGTATTCATCTACATTCTCAAATAGTATTGGATTCGATGACCAGGGAGCCAATACAGTTTGCCCACATCACTGATGAAAAAGGTCAGGGAACAACCACAAACGAAGTTGGGAAATTTTCAATTGATTATTTTGTCGAATCCAATAATATAGAATTCTCTCATTTAGCTTATCGAAAAAAAAATATCAAAAAAAATAACTTAAGTAAAAAGGATACAATTTGGTTGAGTCCTTATATTATCAGTTTGGAGGAGGTCTTTGTTAGGGGAGAAACCGCAAAGGATATTATAATAAAAGCTATTAAAAGCATCCCACAGAATATAATATCGAATCCATTTAATCTTTATGGCTTTTATCGTGAAAGTGTACAGGAAGATGGAAAAGGCGCTATGTTAACCGAAGTTTCCTTTATGACTTATAATGAAGGAGACAATAATCCCCAAGGCTATCAAGCAGAAATCATTCAGGGTCGTCGAACAGAAAACCACACAAAGCTAAATTTAGATGCCGTTGGGGGCATAGCCACGATTGTTCGGAACGCCGATATGGTACGTTCAAAAAGCAGAATGTTCGATATTGACAATCTTTCAGACTATACTTTCAAATATGTTGGAGAAATCGAATCTAGGGAAAACCCTATTCTCATTATCGGGTTCTCACCATCAAACGACAATATCTATAACAACAATATGGGTAAAATTTATATTGAAAGAGAAACCATGGCAATTGTTCAGATAGAAACGCAAAAAGATCCAGAAAAAATTAAAGCGATTGTGGCATCATCCCTTGAGGGGAAAAAATCAAAAAAGCCTGTATTTATATTAATAGAGGCAAAAGCAACGATAAAATATCGTAAAGTCCATGATAAATACTTCCTTTCTTTTGTTGAAGTGGACAACGTTAGGAACGGCATTTTAGGCCAAGAAAGCTACAGGTACAGTTCAAACGCCAAATATATATTGACGCTTGTAGAACACATATCACCAAAAAAGTTGTCTACTAACTACGATGTTGAAGAAGGATTTAACAAACAAGTTATTGCAATACCAAAGTTGGAAGGCTGGAATGAGAACAATACAATGTTCTTTAGTGAAGAGGAAAGAAAGATATTAAAGGACATAAGGGATTTACGTAATTGATTTTTAAGAAAATTATATAAACAGTGATTGGTTGATAAGTACAAAATATTTTTTTGATTACAGAGATGACAATCTTTTCAAAGAAGCGATTGAAAATGTACAGATATACTTGAATGGGCTTGGCTATCCCAAGGAAGTAATCGATAATATTTGCTACCAAAAGTTTATCCGGAACAACCCTGATTACTATTTATATTACCCATATCTTTTCAATTCAGCTTTCGATTTTTCTGATAAAGAGGTGTTGGATATGTTGTCAATCGCTGGATTTCTTTACTATCGGTCCATTATTTTGATGGACGATATTTTTGACAACAAAAAGGAAACATCGAATTTCAACGTCTTTCTAACAATTAATATCTGCCAAGAGGAAACTGTCAAGATATTATCGACTTTCTTTGAAACTGATTCTGAATTTTGGGATATATGGGGCAAAAGAAAATTTGAATATGTTAAGGCTTATAAATTGGACAAGCAAAGCCACAATATATCTTCGTTTGCGGAATATGAGGTTTTATGCGATTACAAGTCTTCTTTTGGAAAAATAGCGATAGACGCACTATTTGTACTTACAGTGGATAGGGCGGTCAATGTATACCACCTGCGGCGGATGAAAGTGAGCAGTGCAAATCAAGTGCACGAGATCGACTCATTTTGGTGCTGAAGTTAACGTTTATTTTTAATTTTTTTTCTCATT